>Ga0208613_1000007_pt1 | contig 193802 bp, 148 predicted proteins | sample CryBogmetaGMA6M_FD_184543 | JGI IMG/M metagenome (GOLD analysis project Ga0208613, IMG submission 184543) | Freshwater microbial communities from Crystal Bog, Wisconsin, USA - MA6M (SPAdes) | ecosystem: Environmental > Aquatic > Freshwater > Lake | place: Crystal Bog, Wisconsin, USA... | reverse complement strand
GTGATATTCTCAATAACTGTAAGTTTTTCTTTTGGAATCCCATAATTACATGAAGTAAAAATTGTAATTAGTTGATCCTTATTAATACACTTTTTTCGTTCGTTCAAATGCTTTTGATATTTACCGGCGATAAAGAGAGAGCCTGGTAATACCAGCGAAAAAGGAAAAATAAAATTTCTTCTCGTTTTAACCTCATCCATTTCCTCATATTGTATGCTGCTGCGGCCAATAATGTATTGATTTGGTCCCCAGCTGTGCCTTTCAGATAATTCCTCAGTAACCTGTGATCATGTTTCAGGTGGGAGATAAGTCCTTCTATGCCAGCTCTGGACCGACATCGAGCCTCTCGTTGCTTTTTCATGTAGTAACTTTCTTTTTTGGTTGCATTCGGCATTACAACTTCGGTCATTCCTATCTTTTGTCTTCCTCTGTATCCACGATCAACAATGGCTTTCCGTATCTTTCCATGGGTAAATTCTTTAACCTGTTCCAACTGCGGGATCAATGTATGGCCGTCAAACATGTTTCCCTCGATTGCCATTGCTCCGACGATGATCCCGGTTTTACGTGTATAAGCAAAAGAACTCTTGTTGCCGAACTCATATGGTTTATGCTCTTTACCCTTGGCAATGCAGAGAACTTCAGGCTCATGAATGCTGTATATTTTGTTTGTGTCCTCACGCTGCTGAGTCAGTACACGATAAAGCACGTTAAATTTTTCAAGGTCCTTCATTGACATAGGATTCAACTGTGTAACCAGGTCATTGTAGATCTTAAGTGCGATTCTATGCAGTTTCTTCTGTGTACGCATGAGCCCTTTAAAGTTCTTGGGTTTCCTTGCAAATCGCAGTTGGTATCTGAGTTTCTTGATCTCCCGGGTGTATGTGCGTTTCAGCTTTATCCCTTTAGCGTTAGCAATTCGTTTGCAATGCTCAATAGCCTTTTCGTAAAGCCTGCGATCAGTAGGGAAGGTGATGTTCTTTTCCTGAACTGTGGTATCAACCCGCACTTCCCTTACTTCCTTACGTATCATGTCTTCACCAAAGAGATCAATGCTCTGTTTGAAGATCTTCTCCATTCCTGCTTTGCCAATACGGTGACGAAAATGGACAAAATCGCTGGGATCAAACGGAAGCCTGTATTGAAAATATACCTCTCCGCAAAAGTGCTGCCAGTAAGGATTCTCGAGGTACTTTTCAACAACAGTCTCATCACCCAGGTTAAACATCTGTTTTAAGAGTAGCAGACCAACGATGGTTCTGATTGGAATTGAAGGCCTGCCAACGGTCCCATAAAGTGATGCAAATTCCTTCTCCAAACCATCCCAATCGATTTTCTTAGCCAGCAAGCAAAGCTCGTGTGCAGGATTGATGAAAGAAGTCAGGACCGTTTTAAACATTTCCAACTGAGGTTGAGCGGGTATTTTTTTTAACATGATTTGCGGGTTTTGATCAAAAATAAGGAAAAACCCGACTCAATTTACGATTTCAAAGAACATAAGTTATTAACATTCAGAGTGTTAATAATTGTTAAGGATCAACTAGATAAGGATGAAAACAGGAACAAAATAAAAACGATGATATAATAGCCTTTTCTGCCCTTCGTTAGATATTCAGAATAAAGTATAAGACCGGCAAGGAAAAACATGGTATAGATAGAATCTTTACGTGAGGTAATCCATGCAACAACTTCAACATTGATTGGGAGGATCCCGAAAAATAAGGCAATACCAAAAGCACAGGCTTTACTTTTGGTTAATTTGAAAGAGAGATGAAAAACAAGAATTATGTTTATTATGTGGATGATAAAATTCGTTAAATGAAACTCAAAGGCATGGCCATTACCAATAGTATAGTCGATGGCAAAAGAGAGTGTTGTAATCGGGTGATAGAGCCCTGCATGAAATTCAGAAAAAATATAAATAAGCTGCCTGAAATTTAATATTCTGACCAAGGGTGAAAGGGCTACAGTTTTATCATCCCAGCAAAAGAAATCTGCTGATAAAACGGGAGATAATACCGCGATGACGATACCAAAAGCAACAATTGAAATTAAGGAAAGTATTTTTTTATTCAGTAAAATTTTCATCAAAGGAAACCTTAAAGGGAAACTTTCAAAAAGGCAGTGCAAATTTAGTTTATTCTATATTTCTTTAAATTTAAATAGCCGAAGTTGAGGCTTTCACGGAATTAGTAATTTTGTTGATATGAAAAGCCGGGGTTTAAAGGTTTGTAAACAGGCTAAAGGAGGATTATCCTTATCTGTTGTATTGCTTTTCATATTTCCTGTAATCCTTGATTCCTGCAAAAAAAAGGACAACCAGGACCAGGTTGTATTCCCTCAAACGGTGTATGCTCATGACCTTGTTGTGACATCGGCTATCAGGATGTTCACCGGCAATGGTGAGATCAACGATACTGCCGTGATCAACCGATATGTGAAAGGTTTGCCTTACTTTAATCTTTCTTCAGTAAATATTTCGGATTATCTCAGCTTTGTATCTGCAGATTCCGTTGTGGTTTCGGCACACACTGACAAATTCTCATATACCCTGAACAACGGATTATTCCTGCTGTATTCACCGACCTATTTTCAGTTTGATCCCGCGAACCACCTGGCACGGCTTTGCGATACTCTTCTTAAATATAAATCACCTATTGTGCTTGTGCCTGCAGGAACGAACCTGTTATACTGGGCCAGGAAAGCGGTATGGGTAGCTTATGGCAATTATCAGGAACTTACAACCCCAGGACTGGGATACAAGGTAAGTTCTTACCAGGGTTACCAGGCAGGTACTTTGCCGAACGAATTTTTTGAAGGCTCAGCTGCTGCATTGCGACCGGGCGACACCATGGCCGTTCAAAGTTACAGCATGCATATGCTACCGAAGTAATTTTGTCGTTTTAATCTTTTACGTAATCCACAATCAATATGAAAAATCAGAAACTTGAAATAAAAGCTGCGATACAGATCAGGAAACCGGTGAACGAAGTTTTCGATGCTATCGTTGACCCGGTGAAAATGTCGAACTACTTCATTTCATACGGCAGCGGGCCGTTGGAAGAAGGCAAAAACGTGACCTGGAGGTTCCCTGAATTCGATATGGACGTCCCGGTCAGGGCCGGCAAGATCGAAAAGAACAAGTATATTTCTTTCTTCTGGATGTCGGATGAACTGGAACTTACGGTCGAAATGAAGCTGGAGACCAGGGAGAACAATTCAACCCTGGTGACGGTCACCGAAAAGAGCCGCGACAACGATGAGGCGGGGATCAAATGGCTGATGGGCAATACCGAAGGCTGGGCGAATTTTCTGGCATGCCTTAAAGCTTACCTAGAGTACGGCATCAACCTCAGGAAAGGCGGCTTTGATTTTATGCGAAAGTTGGATTAATTATGGTTAGGCACTGTCAGCGTACAGTCCCTCAGATTCTCCTAGTCCGCTACTCATAAACTCATAGATTCTTTGCGCTTAGGTGAACCCTCCTTGCATCCTGCTTTTTGACCCCATCAATCCTTAATACATCTAACTGACACAGCCCAGTCAGGAGTAGTTATTCCCCTCCATACCCCCGCCTGATAATCCGTCAATTGACGATCCATGAGATTGTCAAACCCATAAGTCCACCAGGTTCCGTTTAGCTTAAGACCATTAAAGCAGAAAGGTGGAATACTGTATTTCCCGCTTCCTTTCGCGGAAAATCCAAACTCATCAGTTCCTTTTGCTGTGACCCAGAAATCGGTACCCATGGTTTTAAATTTATAGGCGATGGTCCCCCTATACTCCATCATTTTATTCGCCTCTTCTGTGCTCATGCCTGCAAATAGTTCCATTGTTTGCCATTCCTGGTCGCCTGGAATATGCCATCCATTGGGACAAACCCCCTGGATGACCCCGTTGTAAACTTTGGTATTTAAAGCTGAAAGAGCGGTGTATAGTTTTCCATATATTGCACCATTGGAGGGATCATTATCATAATCAAATGCATAACGTGAATCACTATTCAGGCGAATTGTATCGGTAATGGATTTCAGATTCGGAGTGAAAGGTATAAGTTTGACCTCCATTTCCTTAGAATCGGTGCCAGTAACTTTAAAACTCTCATTTATATTCCCAATTGATATTACCAACAAATATACACCAGAAGGACCGATGGTGCATTCCAGGGAATTACTCCCATTCTCGCAAAATATTCTTTTCCCGTATTTCACTCTTCCCGTCATGTCAAATAAGGAAATATTCACGTCATAGGCATTGCCCGGTAAGAATACGTTGATACGAAAATCGCCTGGCCTGTTAATGACATTTTTTACACCGGTCACCTGATCCTCCGGCACTGACACTACAGTTCCATTGGAATAATGAAGAGTATTCATGTTCTCCTTCATCCAGCATTGAGTTCCTATCTGAACGGTGTGATACACATTTCCGTCAATATCGGTCACAGTGCTACTTCCGCAGAGAAACTGGGAATATCCTGAAAAAAAGCCCAGTAAAAACAACGATATAAATATTGCTTTCATGATTAGCGGGTTAAAATCATACGTTTGGTACCAGCCTCTGAACCATCTACAATTAAACTATAAAGGTACATCCCTGGTTTGAGATCATAACCATTTATTTGGATTTCTCCTTTTTGGGTCAAACCATCATATGTTTTTAGAAGCAAGCCCTGCATATCAAATATTAAAATTGAGGCTGTTTTAGCCTCTGAAGAAATCCTGTATTGTATGATTGTATTTTTACTGAATGGATTAGGGATATTTTGGAACAAGATGGAACCATTTTCTTCCAAATCCGCTTTGCTATTCAGAGGTTTTTCCGAATTTGCTAGGCAGCTTTCGATTAGTCGTTGTTGCTCTTTTATTGCTTCAATTAGTAAACCAATTAAGCCGTAATATTCAACCGACAACTTGCCATCAGGCATCATCCGGACAGCCTCTGGAACTACCTTCTCCATTTCCTGAGCAATTACGCCGAGATGTTTCATTTTCTGTTCTTCCAATAACCTATGGAGCACCCCTGTTTTAAATTGTGTGCTATCGAGATAAGGAGCCTGACCTGTAGCGACCGTATGCCAAACACCTTTTTTGTCCAATATTCTCAGGCTATCCGAGCCTTTAACAGGTTTGACGGCATTGTATAATATACCCCTCAACTTAAGCACCTTTTCAAGTGGACTTTCAATTTCACAAATATTGGTTTTAAAAGAAGAATCTGATCCAATACTTTGTCCCATGCAAAAAACCTAACCATTACCATAGACGAAAAAATTGTGTGAATTATTATAATTCACAATCCAATTCTTTGCTAAAGGATCGGTACTATTTGACATATTCATCCAGGTATATGCACCATAAACACTTGGATTAAAATAAGTTACTTGACCATTACCTAATTGTATGCCAAAGCCTCCTTTTTGTAATGAACCTATTGAAATCCAGTTGTCATTAAAGATTTTAATCTGACACTGTGCTGTAGTTAATAAGAAAAGTAAACCAAACGTTAAAAATTTTCTTGTTTTCATATTGACCTCCTTGTATTATTCATTACTAAACGTGTTGTTTGAAATATAACAATCTGGATCTGTCTGAACAATCCTGAACGTGATGCCGTCACCGGATGGAATCTCAACGCTTTTATCCAAAGTAATTGAATTGTTTGCCCGGAAATTTAATTTTGTTGAAGAAGGGAAATATCCAAGATGATTATTATCACCACCTAACTGAATATCTCTATGAACTTTTGAAATATTCGGGTCAGAAATTCCAATGGCCCCAGGCCAATATAATCCATTAATTCCATGCTGGAGTTTATATGACCTCACATAATCTACCTCATAATGTTGAGAATAAGTACCGCAAGGTTCACTTACTGGTTCATATTGATAGCTTAATATTAATCTGCCATTATTCACCGACACATTATAAGGTCGATAATATGACAACTCGAGTGATCCGTGGCAATTATTGTTCAAAGCAGACCATTTAAAAGGATCAAGAGTGGTTCCATTGAACTCATCAGAAGTTTCTGCATTGATTATCCATCCTGTAGAATTCAAGTTGAAGATTGATTGGTCTGGTACTGTGTATCTATTAATTGAAAACGGTACCACCTTCCTTTTGAAAACGATACCACTTATCGGAGTTAAACCAGTTGCTTTGCAGATGCAAAAGCAGCATAAAAACGATGATAAGTATGGATACCAAGCAAGAAATTATCAGACGGTACTTCCGGGAATTTGATACCATTCGGAAGATAGCGCGCGACCTACAGGTAGGTCGCAACACAGTCAGGAAAACCCTGTTAGCGTACGCACAATCAAAAGAGGCGACTGATTCAGGGATTGACCCCAAGGCTTTACAGGACTATGTGAACAGTCCACCCGCTTATGATATTCAAAACCGGTTCAAACGCAAGCTTACCGCCGAAGTTGAGGACATGATCAAAATTCAGTTGGATGATAACCAGCGCAAGCGGCAGGAAGGTCTGCGTAAACAAATAAAGCGCAAAATCGATATTCACGAGCACCTATTGAAGGAGGGGTGCGAGATAGGGTATACGACCGTATGCAACTATATACGGGACAAAGAGATGCGACAACAGGAGGCCTACATAAAGCAGTTGTATATTCCCGGTGAAGAATGCGAGTTTGACTGGGCAGAGATCAAGCTGGTCATCGGCGGTACGAGGCGTCGGTTATACCTGGCTGTGTTCACCTCGGCTTATAGTAATTATCGTTTCTGCAGGCTTTTCCACCGCCAGGATACCCTGGCCTTTATGGAAGCCCATAATGAGTTCTTTGCTCACCTTGGGGGAGTATACCAGGAGATGGTTTATGATAATATGAAGGTGGCCGTAAAAGAGTTCGTCGGTCGCAGTGAAAAGACGCCTACCGTTGCACTGGTAAACCTCTCTGGCTGGTTCCAGTTCCGGTGGAGGTTTTGTAACGTGAGAAGCGGCAATGAAAAAGGACATGTGGAGCGGAGCGTTGAGTTTGTACGTCGCAAAGCGTTTTGCGATATTGATGAGTTTGATACTCTTGATGCGGCTCAGCACCATTTAACAGGTACTTGCAATCATCTCAATGCAATGCCAGGTTCCACGAAAAAAGTGCCATTGGATGATCTGCAGCAGGAGCGTTCTTCGTTGTGGGCCTACCCGGGAGCCATGGAATGTTTTATAACCCATGAGCTGAAGGTGGATAAATATGCTACCCTTTGCTTTGGAACTAACCATTACTCTGTACCCGATATGTTTTGCGGCAGGATGGTCGATGTAAAGATTTATTCCAACGAGTTAAAGGTGTATTATACCCATGGTCTGATCTGCAGTCATAATCGCAACTATGGCAGAAACCAATGGATCATCACCCTGGATCATTACCTCAAAACCCTTGAGCGTAAGCCCGGAGCACTTCATGGATCGCTTGCCTTAAATCAGGCGCCGGAGCCTGTGCGGGAAGTATATACACGATGGTTTACCAATCAAGCCCGGGATTTTATTGAGTTGCTTCAATTTTGTCTCCAGGCCCAGGTAGATCACCAAAAACTATTGGAAGTGGCCATCTACGTCAGCGGAATCTGTTCGGGCCATGTCACTGCCGAGAAGATCATCGCACTGTTGGGCAATCAGCCTTCGATCCATAACGACTCCCCTGTAGTGGAAGTCACCGGTGAGATTGAAGCGTTTTCCAACCTCCAGCTGGAAGAGATCACGTTCTTGATGCCCTTTAATATGGAGGAAGTAGCATGAGTGCAAAAGAATTGAACCAACAGATTGACACCTTGTGCCGGGAGTTGCGGCTTCCAACCTTGCGAAAGGAATTTGAATCGGTAGCCGCAGAGGCTGCCCGGGAAACACTCTCCTATGAAGAGTTCCTGCATCGTTTGCTGGAGCTTGAATATAACCGCCGCATTGAAAACCGCCAGAAAGCACATATGCGACAGGCAGGTTTTGTTCAATACAAATATCTGCATGACATTAACCGCGAGGATCTTCCCGAAGATGCCGCCGCAAAGCTGCCCATGCTTGAACGTCTGGATTTTATTAAAACAGGGCAAAATATCATTTTCTCAGGCAATCCGGGGACTGGAAAATCTCATCTTGCAACCGCACTGGGGATCTCCGCTTGCCAGCAGGGATATCGGGTGTTGTTTACAACTGTTCCCCGTTTGCTTACTCAATTGCGTGAAAGCCGATCGCAACGATATCTCAGGATGGTAGAAAACCGCTTTGAGAAGTTCGATCTGGTGGTATGTGATGAGTTCGGCTATATCTCCTTTGACAAAGAAGGCGCAGAACTGCTGTTTAGTCACTTATCCCTGCGTTGTGGCCGTAAGTCGACTATTATCACCACTAACCTTTCGTTCGATCGCTGGAAAGAGATTTTTGGTGATCCCGTGCTTACTGCAGCGATGGTTGACCGGCTTACTCATAAAGCGCATATTGTAAACATGAATGGAAAATCTTTTAGAGTGAAAGAAACCAGGCAAATGATGGAAAAATGAAACCAGTCAAAATCATTAAAATACCTACGTTATTAACAAACTTAGCACTTATGAACAAAGAAAAAAAAGAAGCAAAAAAAAGAAAGGCTTGAGACGAGGATAACTCTGCGAGTTATCTCCCGTCTCAATCCCTTTAATCAACTGTTCTTTTATTTATTATTTTTGAAAAGTGGTGTTCTTTTTTAACTGAAAGACTGGTATCAGTTTCAATTAATACTTACAGGTACTGATTGTGGATAATAATTTCGAGCCAGCCATTCCGGGCATTGAGATTGAGCATAAATACAATTTATGCAAATAAAAAACGTCAACAAGAGATACTTTCTCATAAAATTTGTTTTATGAATCTATTTGGATTTGAATTAGCTTCATGGTAGTTAAAATCAAATATTAAGGACCAATTTTTAACATTTCCAGAATTTTTGATGAGAATATCTTGTTCAAAAATTCCGGTCCTGTAATTATTTCGTGATATAAATACTGCATGTTAGTTTGCACTATAAAGGACTGGGTAAAAAATAGATTTTGCAAGATGATTTTTTTCCCTGTACATAGGGGGGATTTCCCCCCTAAACATAGCATTATCAAGCCCCGTATCAAAAGACAATAATGTATATTCATCAGGAATACAAGGGGATAGGAATATAGAGCTAAAAAGGAAGTCGGCGGTCGAACTGGCGGCCGGAATGTTTTAGTTTTACTAAATATTGTATTTAAATGCGGTCAGGCACCACCCGGATGTCATCCACAATCATAAAAAAAACCACTAACCGGATTTTGCAAGCGGTTTTGATTTTATGCGAACACCCCATTCATCACTTCCCTGAGCACCAGGTTGTAAACTGACTGGTCGGGTCGGAGCTTTTCAGTGTATAATTCTCTGATTTCGGGCCGGGAGGCAAGGGCTTTGGCTTTTTTGCAGGCCTGACTGAACCTGAGTCTGTGTTCGTTCTGTTTTTCGGACCAGGGTTTGGTGAAGACCGGGATCTTCGACATGACCGATTTACCTGAGTAATTTTTTAACACAAACTGGTCGCCGACCTTGCCCCTGTAGGTATTGGTCAGCATATTGGTTTTTGAAAATGCCATGGTCGATGTTTTATATAGATGACATGGAAGGTTTGCAAAAGGTTGTCCAAAGATACGAAATATAGTCTTACAGGATAGATACAGGATAGATACAGGATGGATTATTAAAAAACGCACGAAGTCCATAAAGATAAAAAGAGATCTTATGGAAACAGCTAATAATGTTTTTACAGGATTTTAGCCCTGCTTATCGATTTTCAGCGTAATTTTATCATGTATTAGATTTAACCAATTTTATTATGAAAAAATCAGTCTTTCTTTTATTATGCATGACAGCTCTTGCTTTTACGGGCTATACTCAAACATATTATTACCAGAGCGGGGGCACCGTTTCGAAAAGCGGGCAGGCCTACTCCTCGTCAATACAGGATACCTCGGGAGTGATGGTGACTAACCTCGGCATTTTCACCCTGGGACATTCGACTGTAAAGACCAGCGGCAATTCATCAAGTACCGACAACAGCAGCAAATACGGACTGAATGCAGGCGTGCTTGCAAAGCTCGGCAGCTGGATCAGGTTTACAAGCGATACTGTGAATACCTCTGGTACCGGGGCCAACGGACTGTTTGCCACCGACGCCGCATCGAAGATAGAAATGACCAACGGGGCTATCACTACTGGAAATAACCTTGCGCATGGGGTTGATGTGACCTATGGAGGCACTGTATTACTCACCAATGTCAACGTTACAACCAACGGCCCAAGCTCATCGGCTCTTGCAACCGATTTCGGGGGAGGCACGGTCACTGTCAGCGGAGGTGCCATCATTGCTGCTTCCACTGCATCGGGAAGCCATTCGGCAGGGATCTATTCAACAGGCGTCATAACGGTTTCCGACGCAACGGTGACTTCGGCGGGCGATAACGGGGCCGTTATCGATGTTGACGGAAGCATCAGCCTCACCAACACGAATCTTACAGGGGAAATCAACGGGCTGATGATACATAATACCGTGGGAGGTTCAGCCGTGGGGGTATTCACTATGAACGGGGGTTCACTTACCGCCGGCGGAGGGGATGCATTTAATACAACAGGGGCATCTTCGACCATCAACCTGGGTGGAAGGGCCACGGTGACAGCGAGTTCAGGCAATATAGTGAACTCTGTCAATTCAGGTCAAACCAATTTTATTGCAAGCAGGGAAGACCTTACAGGAAACTTTGTTTGCGACAATACCAGTACATTTACAGTTTATCTCACGGACACTACTGTTTTGACGGGAAGCATCAACGCTGCAAACACATCCAGCCAGGTATGGCTTAAGATGGATGCAACGAGTTTATGGAACCTCACAGCAAAATCGTATGTTCCGATATTCCTGGACCAGGTGGGAGTTGTTAATGATTCGGTGATCAACATCAGCGGGAATGGTTTCGATGTGGTTTATGACGAAACCAACAAGAAAAACGCCTTTCTCAAAGCCTTTAAATATAAACTGCGCAACGGCGGATGGCTTACCTGTCCTACCTGCGTTCTGGGCGTTGAAGAACCTGCTTCAACTTCAGTTTCACTTCAATGTTCTCCAAATCCCGTTACTTCAGTCCTGAATATCACTGTCAATTCTCCTCTTGCACAGAAGATATCGGTGTACAATACCATGGGGGATAAAGTTCGGGATCTTACGGTTAACGGGAGTGCCAAAGTTGATGTGAGCAACTGGGCTAACGGGCTTTACTTTTTCAGGACCAGCAATTCGACTGAACGGGTAATTGTGATGCATTGAGAACAACCGCATTATTTATTTTCCTTTTATTTTCCGGTTTTCTTAGCGCCCAGGTGACGTTTGACCCGGATATGCTGAACACCATCGCGAAAGGTGAAAGGGATATCTATGCAAGGAAATCGGGCCATGGCGCCAGAGCAAACTCATCCGAATACAAGGTGACATACTATAATTGCGACTGGAACATAAACCCGGCAGTGAGAGAAATATCAGGAAGTGTTAATGTCACGTTCAAGCCTCTTACAGCAGGTTTTGATTCGCTTTTGCTTGACATGAGCCAGGCCCTGGTTGTCGATTCGGTGAAATACCATAATAACATCCTTGGTTCATGGATACATTCCGCTGATATCCTGGTCGCCAGGTTTGCAAATCCCCTGCCACAGGGCATCGCTGATTCGGTGAGGGTTTTTTATCATGGGGTTCCGCCTTCAACGGGTTTCGGTTCTTTCGTGCAGTCCACTCACAAAGAGGCTCCTGTGATCTGGACCCTTTCGCAGCCCTACGGCGCAAGCGACTGGTGGCCTTGCAAAAACGGGCTGACCGACAAAGCCGATTCCATTGATATTTATATCAGCACGCCATCGGCATACAAAACAGCAAGCAACGGTATCCTCGTTTCGGCTGTTCACTCAGGGGCGAATATCGTTTACCACTGGAAGCACCGGTATCCCATCGCAGCGTACCTGGTGGCCCTTGCGGTGACGAACTACTACAGTTTCAACCAGTACGTCCCTTTCGGGAGTGACACTCTCAAACTCGTCAACTTTGTTTACCCTGAGGATTCTGCTGCGGCTGTTACCGAGCTGCCGGTGATAGTGCCAATGATACAGGTGTTTGATTCGCTGTTTGGCATCTATCCGTTTCAGAAAGAGAAATACGGGAATGCCGAATTCGGCGAAGGAGGCGGGATGGAACACCAAACGATGACCTTCGTGAACAGTTTCCAGTTCGAGCTGATCTCGCACGAGCTTGCGCACCAGTGGTTCGGCGATAAGGTGACCTGCGGAAGCTGGGTTGATATCTGGCTTAACGAAGGCTTTGCGACTTACCTCTCGGGGCTGATTTATGAACACCTGGATCCCAGCCTGTGGAAAAGGTTCAGACAGGTGAGGATAACACAGGTGACATCACTGCCGGGCGGCTCGGTTTACTGCACCGATACGAACGACATCAACCGTTTGTTCAACAGCCGTTTGTCGTATGCCAAAGGAGCCCTGATTCTGCACCAGCTGAGATGGATTATGGGTGATTCGGTGTTTTTTGCAGCCTTGAACAACTACCTGGATGATTACAGCCTGGCTTACGGATTTGCGCGCACCGAAAACCTTGTAGCTCATTTTGAAAGTTCGTATGGCCATAGCCTTGCCTGGTATTTCAATGAATGGTTTACGGGAGAGGGATATCCGCAGTACACGATAAACTGGACACAAACAGCCGATACGTTAAGTTTCACGGTAAGGCAGACCCAGTCGATCGCAACGGCTTCGTTTTTTGAGCTGCCTCTGCAGATAAAGCTGAAAAATGCCTCGCGTGATACCATGATACGCGTCAATAATACGTTTTCGGGAGAGATGTTCAAGGTGCGCATCCCGTTTACCGCCGATTCGCTGGTGTTCGATCCCGAATGCCAGCTTATTACGGCGAACAATGTGATCAATGCCGTTGAGGAACATGGCTTGAATGCCGGCTTGCAGGTAGCTCCGAACCCTGCATCCGATCATGTCGTTTTTCACTTTGGAGGGATGCTGACCTCGGGCCATGGGTCTTTGTGTATTTATGATGATTCAGGGAGGATGAAAGAAGAATTTTTTCCCGGCAGCACTATGAATGCCCTGATCCTTGATACACGCAACTATGCGCCGGGACTGTATTTCTATGTTTTTTCATCGCAGGGCAAGGGGCTGACCGGGAAGTTTATCATTAAGCACTAAGCCGGAACTACAACTGCAGGTATACTACCAGATGTTAAAAAAACTTCAGAATTTAGCGTTCAACCCCTTATTCATTTCGGGATTACTGATACTGGTAACATGTATTATCACAACGCAAAGCCTTCTGCTTGAGCCAGGCGTCAACCCGGCAACAGGCTGTGTTGATACCCATTACAACAATTACCTGATCTTCAAGAAATCGTTCTTTCATTTAATTGAGAACAAGGATATCTACCTCGAATTCAAAAACGAGCAGATGGATTATTACAAGTACAGTCCTGCTTTTTCACTGATGATGGCGCCGCTGAGCATACTGCCTGATGCTGCAGGACTCCTGATATGGAACCTGCTGAATTGCCTGCTGCTGTTCTTTGCAATATGGAATCTTCCGCCAGGGGATAAGAAAGGGCGATTGATCATGATCGCCATTATCTTTACAGAACTGATTACTTCAATCCAGAATTCCCAGAGCAATAGCCTGATTGCGGGGTTTATACTGTTCGCATTCATTTTCCTTGAAAAGAAGCAAAACTTCCTTGCCGCGCTGGCTATTGTGCTTACCATCTATATCAAGGTCTTCGGACTGGTTTCACTGGCGCTATTCCTGTTCTATCCCGGCAAGCTGAAATCATTCCTGTACACCTTCTTATGGATAGTGATCCTGGCTTTACTTCCCTTATGCGTCATTCCATTTTCCCAGCTGGTTTACCTGTATCAAAGCTGGGCCGATCTTTTAATGTATGACCACAGCATCTCCTGGGGATTGTCAGTGGTGGGATGGCTGCACATATGGTTCCCGTTCAGCCCTAAGAACATTGTACTGATTGCAGGTATACTTATGTTCTTCCTGCCTTTCCTGAAATATAAATTTTCGTGCAATCAGAAGTTCAGATTATATTTCCTTTCATCAATACTTATCTGGATGATCATCTTCAACCATAAGGCCGAATCGCCGACTTACATCATCGCTATGACGGGAGTGGCTGTGTGGATTGCCTGCCAGAAAATGAAAGTGGAAAACCTGGTTTTGCTTGTATTTGCATTGGTGTTCACTTCACTGTCACCAACGGACCTTTTCCCGGCATACATCCGTGAACATTACGTGCGGCCGTATAATCTGAAAGTCCTGCCCTGCGTGCTGATCTGGCTGAAGATCACTTATGACCTGTTGTTTTTCAGGAATGAAAAGCCGCCGGACAAAGAAATCCTTCTTACAAAACACTGATAAATATTTATCTTTAACCTGATTAATTCAATAGAAACTTTTTCTTCAACAAAAACTTCGACTTAGGGGTTATATTTTCAATTTTTTGAAATAATCCGTCAAAAAAGGCCCTTCGTCGATCACTCACTGACAGCACTAACGTCGTTTTTCTGCTATGTCTGACAAGGTAACTCGCTATTGCAATGCATTGGAACTTCAAGGTTGCCAAAGTTGGATCATGCTTGGAATTTATCAGAGCAATTTTGTACAGGCTCATCAGGTTATAGGCTACGCAAACCCATCGAAAAGCAGCTTCGGTAGCACCAAAATCTTCACAACAAAAGCCATCAAGGCCATAACTTTCTTTCAGTTCCCTGATTTGTGTCTCAGCTTCTGCTCTGTGGCGGTAGAGTTCCCAGATCAGGGGATCAGCAAGTTCCAGATTAGTTACGAATGCCGAATAGAGGTAGTTAGAAAACTCGTCATATTCCTCAAACCAAGACTTGCCGCCGCTGTTTTGGTACTTGCTTTTACTCTTCCTCACGACCACTATCCTGCGGGCATGATCCCAACCGGTTAACTTGCAATCTATGGAGCACATGTCGATTCCATCGGAATACGAAACCCAGTCGTTAGCCTCAAATATCTCCTGGACCAGTCCGGCATACATTTTTGCTGCAATGATGTACTTCAGTTCGCTTTTTTCAAGAATTCCCAAGGTCGTTTCACTAAAAAAACCACTATCTGCTCTTACCAACCCGATTTTTGATTTATCCAATGTTTTCAGTAACACCGTGATGAAATCTTTAATATCAGTACTGCTCACGCTGTCACCTGTACGCATCCAGGACTGTATAACCATTTTGGCTTCGGCTGCAAAAGCGATCAGGGGATGATGGGAACCACGACCCGGCTTTCTTGGATTATAACCCACTTCAACGCCGTCCTGACGGCCGTAACGGGTAATGACGGTAGAATCAATGTCCACCGTATGGTATTTTACCTTGAGCTTTGTAAACCACCAGCGGTTAAGTTCAATAAAAACCTCATCGTTTAACTCAACATCAAACTTCTTAAAAAACCGGCTAAACGTACTCTCACTGGCCATGCCTTTAGACCAACCAAACATCTCACTGACTACCTTATCGTGTCTGAGCAGTCCTGCATGGGCCAATCGGCGAGCACCCAGAATAACACTAACCAGAAACCCCTCGACGACATCCACAGGGTCATATCCCCTGTTAGAGCCAGGCTGAGGCAAGGGCAGAGAAGAAATCACATCCTGCAGTCCGCTGTTCTGATAGAAGTTCTTTACGGTTGTAAGACCTCCAAATGGTGTGATTGGGCGATCAGTATACCTGATGTCAAAGTCTGCATCCATCGGGTGTTAGTTGAAATGAGATGTGAAGTTAGTGAAATCAAGCATTAGAAGGAAAAGTTATATCTTTATTGAATGGATCAGGATAATAATTATCCTGGCTTTGGGCAGAACCTGATTTAAATGTCATTATTAGAACCACCGTAAGGATGGTTGTAATCAGAAAGAAAAATCTTTTCATATTCGGAAGGATTTGGGTAATAATGTAAAAACATTGCCAAGAGATTTAAAACTGCATGTGCTTATAACTTTTTTGCAATTAATTCTGTGAAATTTGTTCAGTTTTTACTATTCTACGAAATACCAGAAAAGAATAATCATATGCAAGAGAATTTATCCTCCCTGAAAAGGTGGGGAAATCCCCCCTGATCAAGTACTTGTAAATTGAGGTTTAGATTTTAAATCAGCTATTTATCTTTTTTTTTCCGGCGGCCGATTTGGCGGCCGGATTGCGTGAGGTACCTAATCAAGGGGCAAAAAAACTCAAGGAGGGATGTTATTAAGCGTCTAAGACCGATGTATGCCGGCTCATCGGTATTTAAAAGCTTAAGCGAGCCCTGAAGTGTAATCCAATACCCACCGTCATTATAATCCCGTATCTTTGCAGTCCCATCTGCAGAAGAGCAATGAACGTCCACAAACTCAACAACATCTTTAACCCGAAAAGGATAGCCCTTATCGGTGTTACAACGAACCCCAACTCGGTGAGCGGGAAAGTGCTTATCAACCTTGTCAGCGGAGGTTTCCGGGGGGTCGTGTACCCGGTTAATCCCGATCATGAGGCGGTGATGGGGATTCCCTGTTATCCTGATATGAAGAGCCTGCCGAGAGCGCCCGATATGGGGATCATCTGTTCTCCGGCCGACAAGGTGCTTGCTGCAGTAAGAGAATGCGGGGAAGCCGGGATACGGGGGATCATCATTATTTCGGCAGGTTTCAGGGAGACAGGCGAAGCAGGGCGCAGGCAGGAAGAACTGATCAAGGCAGAGATAAAAAAATATGAAGGGATGAGGATCCTTGGACCGAACTGCCTTGGCATCATCGTGCCTTCGCTGAAGCTCAATGCAAGTTTTGCAGCCGAGATGCCGAAACCCGGGAATATTGCATTCATCTCGCAGTCGGGGGCGCTTTGCACTTCGGTACTTGACTGGGCTATTGAAGGAAAGATAGGGTTTTCGTACTTCGTCTCTATTGGAAACAGCCTCGATGTTGAGTTCGGAGACCTCATCGATTACTTCGGTGAAGATGAGAACACCCATTGCATCATACTCTATATTGAATCTATACAAAACCCCAGGAAGTTCATGACGGCTGCCCGTGCATTTGCACGAAGGAAGCCAATCATCGTTTACAAAGCAGGCAGGTTCCCCGAATCGGCCCAGGTGGCGGCTTCGCATACGGGAGCCATGGCCTCGGAAGATGCTGTTTACGATGCGGCTTTCCAGAGGACGGGACTTGCCAGGGTTTATGAGATAGGGGATATCTTTTCGGTGGCGGAGCTCCTCGGAAGGAACCGTTTCCCGCAGGGGCCCAGGCTTGGCATCATCACCAATGCAGGCGGACCCGGGGTGATGGCAACCGATGCACTCATTTCATCCAACGGGGTGCTTGCAAAGCTTTCGGATGAAACGATGGGAAAGCTTAACGAGAACCTCCCTGAATTCTGGTCTCACGGCAATCCCGTGGATGTGCTTGGCGATGCAAGGGCCAAAAGGATCTCGAAAGCTGCACAGATAGTGCTTGAAGATAAGGGAGTGGATGCCATCCTGGTGATACTTACTCCCCAGGCCATGACCAATCCGGAAGCTACCGCCAGGGAGGTGAGCCTGCTTGTTTCCACCACAAAGAAACCCATACTTGCTGCATGGCTTGGCGGACAAAGCATGCACAAGGCCGATGACATCCTGGTGGAGGCAGGGATTGCATCATACCGCACCCCCGAGCAGGCGATAAGGGCTTTTATGACTTTGGTAGCGTATTCGAGGAACCTCAAAACCCTGTATGAGACCCCCAGGGATATTCCCGTGGAATTCAGCCTCGACAGGGAAAAAATGCGCCAAAAATTCAACAGGCTGATACAGGGCCAGGGCAGTATTCTGAGTGAGGACATATCAAAGCTTATCCTTGATACCTATGGCATTTCAACTACCAGGCCGGTGCTTGCAAAAAGCCCTGATGAAGCAGTTAAAATTGCGGAAAAAAACGGCTACCCGGTAGTGCTTAAAATACAGTCGCCCGACATCACCCATAAATCTGATGTAGGAGGAGTTCAGCTGAACCTGGGAAACGAAAAACTCCTGAGGGCTGCATTCGAGCGTATCATGGACTCGGTGAAGCTTAAACGGCCCGATGCCAGGGTTGACGGGATCACGGTACAGAAGATGGTGGCTGAAAAAGAAGCGGTGGAACTCATCCTCGGTTTTAAAAAAGACAAGGTATTCGGGACCATTTTGCTGGTTGGAATGGGAGGGATCACTGCAGAATTGTTTTCAGATAAAGCTCTCGGCTTTCCGCCTCTGAATGAAAGCCTCGCCCGGCAGATGCTGGAGTCACTGAAGATTTACCCGCTTTTGAAAGGTTACAGGGGAAGCCCTGCAAAGAACATCGGCGGGCTGATACAGACCCTGATAAGGCTGTCGTACCTTGCAGCCGATTATCCCGAGATCACCGAACTTGACATCAATCCGCTTCTGGTAACTACAGAAAACGTCGTTGCCCTCGATGCAAGAATTGTGATCGATGATACCCTCGTTGGAAAAGAGAGAGTCCCGTTCGCACATCTTGCGTTGCATCCTTACCCCGAGAAATATGTACGCAAGATGAAACTCAGGGATGGCAAGGAAATGCTTCTGAGGCCAATCAAACCTGAGGACGAACCCCTCTGGCTCGATATGATCGGCCATTGTTCCAAAGAGTCGCTATACAGCCGTTTCAGGTATTTCTTCCAGTGGCAGTCGCATGAAGTTGCAACGCGTTACTGTTATATTGATTATGACCGGGAGATCGCGATTGTGGCCGAGATACAGGACAAAGGGGTGCGCAGGCTGGTGGGAGTAGGCCGGCTTATTGCCGATCCCGACCATGAGACTGTTGAATACGCCATACTCATCATCGACGAATACCAGCAGAAGGATCTCGGGAATATCATCACTGATTTCTGCATGGAGATCGCCGGGAAATGGAACCTGAAAAAGATAGTGGCCCAAACCACGACCGACAATAAACGGATGATCTCGGTGTTTAAAAAACGGGGCTTTACCATACAATCCGATACCAGTGATTCGACCGTGGAAGTTGAAAAAGAATTATAATAAAATCTTCATATTTTCGTTTTACAAAAAAAATAAAAGTCATGGGAAAGAATAAGTCAGCAATTGGTTTTTTAATTTTCATTTCAATTTTTATCCTGGGTTACACTGCCATTGCCCAGCAAGCAAGCCCCAAACCCGTTAAGATCAATTTCAAGGATCTGCCCGGGAAATGGACTTACCAGGGCACAACTCCTCAAATCTTAATGCCTAAGACGCCTGCCAAGCCTGCAGCCACTGCAGCTGATACAAGCAAGGCAGCAACAGCCCACTCTCAGTCGGATGTCGTGAAGCTTGATAAGAACAAGTTCGTAGCCATGCATAAGGCTTCTGTCACTTTCAACAATTCAAACCTCGAGTTTTTCACCAATAAAAACTGTGTGAAAACCCATGGCGAAAACAAGGTCACCTATACCTGGAAAGGCAGTGGCAAGAACGTATTGACCCTGAAAACCCCCGAGTCAAAAGATAAAATAAAACTGGAAGTGCGCCAGCTCAGCGGCGATTCTCTCCTGATGTGCCAGTCGTTTGAAACCGGAAACCTGTTCTTTTTCTACCTGAGGGAAAAATAAATAGAGAAATAGCGAAATAGCGAAAAGCGAAATCAAAAAAAGTAGCGAGATAGCGAAATAAAGAAATAAATAAAGCACATTATTGAGAATGGTCCCCGGCAGCACCGGGGATTTTTTTTGCCCTCCTTTTTTGTATTAGTCAGTCTGAATCTTATCTTTGTATCAAATAAACCCCATATGTTGAATTTTGATTATACCGAAGAACAGATTATGATCCAGCAATCGGCCAGGGATTATGCCCAGAGGGAGCTGATTAAGGATGTTATTGAACGGGATACCAAGGCCCTGTTCCCTACTGAGCATGTGAAAGTGCTGACCGAGCTGGGGTTTATGGGGATGATGACAGACCCAAAGTACGACGGGGGAGGTATGGATACCGTTTCGTACGTACTTGCGCTTGAAGAGCTTTCGAAAGTGGATTCCTCTGCTGCAGTCATCATTTCGGTAAATAATTCGCTGGTATGTTATGAGCTTGAGGAGTTCGGCACGGAAGAGCAGAAAGAGAAATGGCTGAAACCCCTGGCCAGCGGCAAGAAGCTCGGCGCATTTCTTTTATCAGAGCCGGAAGCCGGTTCCGACGCCACTTCGCAGAGGACCTCGGCCATCGATATGGGGGACCATTATCTTGTAAACGGGGTAAAGAATTGGATCACCAACGCCAACTGCGCATCCACCTATATTCTCATTGCCCAGACCCACAAGGAAAAAGGCCATAAGGGGATCAATGCATTGATCGTTGACCGCAATTCACCGGGCATCACCCTCGGACCTCATGAAGATAAAATGGGGATGAGGAGCAGTGATACACATTCCATCATGTTCAGCGATGTGAAAGTCCCTAAAGAGAATCTTCTCGGCAGCGATGGCATGGGTTTCAAAATCGCGATGAAGACCCTTGAAGGTGGGCGTATCGGGATTGCCGCGCAGGCATTGGGAATCGCACAGGGTGCTTATGAGAGGGCAGTTAGATATTCAAAGGAACGCAAGTCATTCGGAACAGAGATCATCAACCACCAGGCCATAGCTTTCAAGCTGGCCGAGATGCACACACGCATAGAAGCCGCACGTTATTTTACATTGAAATCGGCATGGCTCAAGGACCAGAAAAGGCCTTACGGCACTGCGAGCGCCATGGCGAAATACTGGGCTGCCGAGACGGCAATGTATGTCACCACCGAAGCCGTACAGATACATGGAGGCTACGGCTATGTGAAGGAATACCACGTGGAGAGGATGATGCGTGACGCAAAGCTTACACAGATCTATGAAGGTACCAGCGAGATACAGCAGATCATCATCGCCAGGGCTATCATGAATGAATAAAGCCTGATCAATGGAAATCCCAGAACCGTATAAACCGAAAAATCATATCCGGATTGTCACGGCTGCTTCGCTTTTCGACGGACATGACGCAGCGATAAACATCATGCGCAGGATACTGCAGGCAAGCGGGGCCGAGGTCATTCATCTCGGCCACAACCGGGCTGTGCAGGAGATCGTCGATTGCGCCGTGCAGGAAGACGTGCAGGCCATCGCCCTCACCTCCTACCAGGGAGGGCATAATGAATTCCTGAAGTACATGTACGACCTGCTGCAGGAAAGGGGATGCGGTCATATCAAAATTTTCGCAGGAGGCGGTGGCACGATATTGCCAAAGGAGATAGCTGACCTGCAGAATTACGGGATTACAAAAATCTATTCACCTGATGACGGAAGGAGCATGAGCCTGCAGGGGATGATCAACGACCTGCTCGAGAAATGTGACTTTGCACTGGATGATGTTCATGAGGTGACTGCGGATGAGATAGGTAAACGTAACATCAATGCGATTGCGCGGCTTATCACGCTTGCAGAGAATTCTCCGGATAAAGCCAGGCCTGTGCTCGACGAATTGTCGAGCCGTGAACCGCAAACCGTGAACCGTGAACCGGATCACGAGTCTCGAGTCACGAGTCACGAGTCACGGATTCCGGTTCTCGGAATCACCGGTACTGGTGGAGCAGGTAAATCGTCACTTGTAGATGAGCTGGTGCGTCGTTTCCTGGGTGATCTTAAAGACAAGACCATCGCTATCATTTCGGTGGATCCTACCAAACGCAAGACAGGAGGCGCGTTGCTGGGCGACCGCATCCGCATGAATGCCATCTTTGATCCAAGGGTATTCATGAGGTCACTGGCAACAAGGCAATCGAACCTCTCGCTATCCAGGTATGTAAAGGATGCCACTATGGTGTTGCAGGCTGCAGGCTTTGACCTGGTGATCATCGAAACTTCAGGAATAGGGCAGAGCGATACCGAGATCGTCGACCACAGCGATCTCTCGATGTACGTGATGACTCCTGAATATGGCGCTGCAAGCCAGCTTGAGAAGATCGACATGCTCGATTTCGCCGACCTGGTCGTGCTGAATAAATGCGATAAACGCGGAGCACTCGATGCCATCAGGGATGTTAAGAAACAATACCAGAGGAACCATAAACTCTGGGAAAAGGAGATCGATGGAATGCCGGTTTACGGCACTGTCGCGTCCCAGTTCAATGACCCCGGGGTGAACCAGCTTTACAAGGCTTTGCTGCAAACAATCAAATCCCAAACCGGCGTTGATTTCGGGAGCAGTTTCGAGGGGCACGACGAGATGAAGGAAAAGATCTTTATCATCCCGCCTTCCAGGGTAAGATATCTTGCCGAAATAGCCGAAACCGTAAGGGGTTACAACCACTGGACCGTTGAACAGGCTGAGATAGCGCAAAAACTGTACGGCATCTCACAGACCATCGAAGCCATCCGCAGTCAGCCACCAAAAGAAAAAGAGCAAAACCCTGAGCTGCATTCGCATGACTGCAATATGATGCTGGAGCTCGACCTGCTTTTTGATGAGCTGGTGAAGAAGCTCGAACCTGCCAATTACGAAATTGTCAAAGGCTGGGAGCGAAAAATAAAGTCATACACCGACGAGGATTATGTTTACAAAGTCAGGGGTAAGGAGATCAAACTCAAGACCCATAGCGAAAGCCTTTCGCACCTGCAGATCCCGAAGATATCACTTCCGAAATACCAGGCCTGGGGCGATATACTGAAATGGAACTTAAGGGAGAACGTCCCGGGTGAATTCCCGTATGCCGCGGGGGTATTCCCGTTCAAGCGCACTGCCGAAGATCCCACCCGCATGTTCGCAGGTGAAGGCGGCCCTGAGCGCACCAACAAGCGTTTTCATTATTTGAGCCACGGGCTACCATTCGTAAGGCTTTCGACAGCCTACGACAGCGTGACCCTTTACGGCTTCGACCCCGACATGCGTCCTGATATCTATGGGAAGATAGGTAATTCGGGGGTTTCTATCGCCTGCCTCGATGATGCCAAGAAACTTTATTCGGGCTTTGACCTCCTCGATCCCAATACTTCGGTGTCGATGACAATCAACGGTCCGGCCCCCGCAATGGTCGGCTACTTCATGAATGCCGCGATAGACCAGGAATGCGAGAAATATATCAAGGAACACGGACTGGTTGAAGAGGTTGAGAAAAAGATAAAGGCCATTTACAAGAAGAAAGGCACTGACCGTCCGAAATACCAGGGAAGCCTGCCCGAAGGCAACAACGGGCTTGGCATGATGCTCCTCGGCGTGACAGGCGACATGGTGCTGCCTGCCGATGTTTATGAGAAGATCAAAAGAGAGACCCTCAGCCAGGTGCGCGGCACTGTCCAGGCTGATATCCTGAAAGAAGACCAGGCCCAGAACACCTGTATTTTCTCCACCGATTTCGCCCTGAAGATGATGGGCGACATACAGGAGTATTTCATCACAAACAGCGTCAGGAATTTTTATTCGGTTTCAATTTCGGGCTACCATATTGCAGAAGCCGGGGCCAACCCCATAACCCAGCTGGCGCTCACCCTTTCGAACGGCTTCACCTATGTTGAATATTACGTAAGCCGTGGGATGGATGTAAGCAAATTCGCACCCAATCTTTCGTTCTTTTTCAGCAACGGCATAGACCCTGAATATTCGGTTATAGGCCGCGTGGCACGCCTCATCTGGGCAAAAGCGATGAAGTACAGGTATAAGGCCGAAGCCCGTTCGCAGATGCTTAAATACCACATCCAGACTTCTGGCCGTTCACTGCATGCACAGGAGATAGACTTTAATGATATCCGCACCACTCTGCAGGCCTTGTATGCAATTTACGACAACTGCAATTCGCTGCACACCAACGCTTATGACGAGGCTATCACCACTCCTACCGAAGAATCGGTTCGCAGGGCCGTGGCCATACAGATGATCATCAACCATGAGCTGGGGCTTGCAAAGAACCAGAACCCTCTGCAGGGATCTTTCATCATCGAAGAGCTCACCGATCTTGTGGAGGAGGCCGTGATGCTTGAATTCGAGAGGATATCCGAAAGGGGAGGGGTGCTTGGCGCGATGGAAACCATGTACCAGAGGAGCAAGATACAGGAAGAGTCGCTGTATTACGAGAACCTGAAGAACAGCGGCAGGCTGCCGATTATGGGAGTCAATACGTTCCTTAGCAGCAAAGGCAGTCCGACGGTTTTACCGGGCGAAGTCATCCGCAGTACAGAAGAAGAAAAACTATACCAGATAGAAATGCTGAAGCATCTTCACGCCACCTGGGGTGAAGAATCTGAAAAAGCATTAAGCCGGCTGAAGCACGCTGCAACACAAAATATGAATATCTTTGAAAGCCTGATGGAAGCAGCCAGGTATTGTTCCATCGGCCAGATCACCCATGCATTGTTTGAAGTGGGCGGACAGTACAGGAGAAACATGTAAAATTCATTACCGATATGAAATTCAATATTTTAGTGGTTAACCCCAAGGATAAGGTTACCCAGATTGCAGTTTACAACAATTACAAACTCCTTTACATCAACAACAGGTATCATACCACCGATGAGCTTTCGGGGTTTGAAACCATTTACGATCAGCTTGAATTCCGCAAACAACTTGTGCTGAAGGAGCTGCAGAACAATGAATTCGACCTCAGCGAGGTGAAGATCGTAATTTCGCGCGGAGGGCTGGTAAAGCCGGTAAGTTCGGGGGTTTATGCTGTGAATGATGCGCTGAAGCGTGACCTGAAGAACAGCCCGGTGGGTATCGATATCATCAACCTGGGAGGTTTGCTTGCCGATGCTGTTTCGGCAGAGATCCCGGGTTCTGTGGCTATGATAGCTGATCCGACCGTTGTGGATGAGATGGAAGATGTTGCAAGGATAACCGGTGCGCCGGGGATTGAGAGGAAATCGATCTATCATGCCCTGAACCAGAAAGCGATAGCGAAGCTGTTTGCCGAAAGCCAGAATATGAAATATGAGGACCTGAACCTTATCGTTGCGCATATGGGTAATGGAACCACCATCGGCGCCCACCGCAAGGGAAGGGTGATCGATGTGAACCAGGGTTTTGAAGGTGACGGTCCGTTTTCGATGATACGCAGCGGCAGCCTGCCATTGGGAGATATCGTGAAGATGTGCCTGGTTGATAAGAAGTCTTCGGATGAGGTATTTTGTTTGCTCACGCATTGCGGCGGCATCAGGGCTCACCTTGGGACCACCGACCTGAGCGCTATCGAATTCCGCATCAAGAGCGGTGAAGAGAAAGCAAAGAACATCATGGATGCCATGGCATACCAGGTGAGTAAATGCATTGGCGAGATGTATGTTGTGCTGAAAGGAGACGTTGATGCCATACTGCTAACCGGCGAGATCGCGCATTCCGAGAGGGTCATTGACTTCATCATCGATCATGTGAAGAAGCTTGCGAAAGTCGTTGTTTATCCCGGTGATAACGAGATACAGGCGATGGCGGCGAATGCATTGCGCGTGGTCCAGGGTGAGATGAGTGTTAACGAATATAAATAGCGAAAAGCGAAAAGCGAAATAAAAATTCAATTTCACCATTTCGCTATTTCGCCATTTTGCTTTTAAGATGTTATAGCAGACAACAATGAGACTACACGTAATAAATACCGGAAATCTCAAGCTCGACGGGGGCGCCATGTTCGGAGTCGTGCCCAAGGTGATGTGGAGCAAGCTGTATCCCTGCGATGAGAATAATCTCTGCAACTGGAGCATGCGCTGCCTGCTGGTTGAGGATGGTGATCGCAAAGTCCTTATCGACTGCGGCATCGGGGATAAACAAAGCGAAAAATTCTTTTCCAATTATTACCTGAACGGGGATGACAGCCTGGCCGGATCTCTGGCTGCTGTTGGATTTACTGCGGATGACATCACTGATGTGATACTGACCCACCTCCATTTTGACCATTGCGGGGGCGCGGTGAAATGGAATGCTGATCACACTGAATACACCCCTGCATTTAAAAATGCAACTTACTGGACCAGCTGCCGGCAATGGGAATGGGCGACGAACCCGAACAACCGGGAGAAGGCTTCGTTCCTGAAAGAAAACATACTTCCTATCAAGGAGAAAGGGAAGCTGAACCTGGTTGAAAACGAAACGGAGATTCTGCCGGGGATCAGTATCCGCTTGTTTTTCGGGCATACCGAAGGGCAAGTCATCCCGATGATAAAATACAGGGATAAAACGGTGGTTTATATGGCCGACCTCCTGCCTTCTGCAGCACATATTCCGCTCCCGTACGTGATGTCATACGACACACGCCCCCTGATCACCCTTGAAGAAAAGGAAATATTCATGAAAGAAGCCGCTAAAAATGGCTACATCCTTTTCCTGGAGCATGACATCAACAATGAATGCTGTACTGTGCAGGAAACAGAAAAGGGAGTGAGGGTGAAGGAAACCTTCCCGCTGGCAACGGCCTTGTCATGATTTTGTTTATCGCGTTCAACAATTAATCTATATATTTGCTTAGTGTAATAAGCAAAAACGATGGAAGCGTTATACAATTATCAAAATCAATTAATTGCAGCTACAGATTTTTTATTCCGTCGTCCATTGATGGAAGAAATTGTGTGGAAGGAACGACTGATCGGATTATTCGGTCAGCGGGGTGTTGGTAAAACAACCTGCCTTCTCCAGCATCTCCTTGATAACCCTTCCCCGGATAAAACATCCTTGTATGTATCGCTTGACAATCTCGCAAATCCATATTCAACACTGATTTCATTAGCTGAAAATTTTTATCGTCAGGGTGGTAAACTGATAATTTTCGATGAAGTTCATAAATATCCCGGGTGGGCTGGAGAAATTAAAACCATCTATGATCTTTTTCCCGGCCTGAAGGTGATCTTTTCAGGATCTTCAATTCTTAAAATGATGTATGGGGGAGTTGATCTGAGCCGTCGGGCTGTCATTTATTATCTGCATGGCTTATCATTCAGAGAGTTTTTACAGATCCGGACCGGGAAAAAGCTTCAGTTGTTTCCGTTGAAAAACATCCTGAGTGATCATGAAACCATTGCCCGTGCAGTTCTAAAGGAAGTTAAACCCCTGCAATTTTTTTCTGATTACCTGCGCTTGGGTTACTTTCCTTTCTTCCTTCAAGGGGAATCGACCTATGGGTTAAAATTACAGGGGATCATCAATTATATTCTTGAAACTGAGATCCCTACTATTTCGAACCTGGACATACGCAATGTTCAAAAAATAAAGAGAGCCCTGCAAATTATCGCAGAACACGTACCATACCAGCCGAATATTACGAAATTAGCATCCTCACTTGAGCTTAACAGGAATACTCTCTTACAATATCTTTCTTATCTTGAACAAACGGAGATTATCATTTCTTTGTTTCATGCAGGCAGTTTCTATGGTAAGTTGACCAAACCGGAAAAAATTCTGTTAAATCATCCAAATCATTCATTTACTCTTTCTATGGGTGAGGTCAATATAGGAAGTATTCGTGAAAGTTTTTTCGTGAACCAGGTCAAAACAGGCCATAAAGTTGAACTTGCTGACAAGGGAGATTTTCTGATCGACGAAAAGTATACTTTTGAAATAGGCGGAAAGGGGAAAACCAGGAAACAACTATCAGGCTCCACGGCAGGATACATCGTGAGTGATGATATTGAGGTGGGGTATCAGAATAAGATTCCACTCTGGTTGTTTGGTTTTTTATATTGATCGGCAGGTTTTACGTTATATATATAAGATACATATGAGCCAAGAGTCGGAGAACATCAGGGAACTTCTTGAGAAGCTGTCAATTCTTATGAAAAGGCAGGAATCTTTTCAGCGGGAGATCGGGGAACTGCGACAGGAGATCCTTGAGATGCAGTCCCAAAGTACAGGTATTAAGACAGAAGAGATAATTGCTGAACAGCCTTTGGAGACCACTCTCGCAGGATCACAACCTGAAGAAAAGATTGAGGTTGTAAGCAGTGAACGGAATCTCTGGAATTCAGTTGTTGAGAGCCATGGCAGGGGCAGGGCAACGAGCCCCAGGTTTAAAGAAAACCTTGAGAAATTCATTGGTGAGAACCTGATAAATAAAATCGGCATTGTGATCCTTGTGATAGGCGTTGGAATAGGCGCCAAATATGCCATTGACCATGACCTCATCAGTCCGCTTACCAGGATCCTTCTTGGATACGTCCTCGGGCTCGGACTACTGGGCTTTGCCATCCGCCTTAAAAAAAATTATCATAATTTCAGCGCGGTGCTGCTCAGCGGCTCAATGGCCATCATGTATTTCATGACCTTTGCCGCTTACAGTTTTTATTCCCTCATCCCGCTTGCCCTCACGTTTACGCTGATGGTGCTGGTTACCGTTTTCACCGTGGCGGCCGCCCTGTTTTACAACGGGCAGGTCATAGCGCATATAGGGCTGGTAGGCGCATACGCTGTGCCTTTCCTGCTGAGCGACAATTCGGGAAAGGTGCTGATACTTTACACTTACATGGCTATCATCAATGCCGGTATCCTCGTAATTGCGGTGAGAAAATACTGGAAGCCTCTTTATTATTCATCGTTTATCCTGACCTGGGGTATTTTTCTTACATGGTACATCCAGGCAGTTAATGCTGACCATGATTTCGCGATTGCAAGGATATTCAGCAGTATATTTTTTCTGACTTTCTATATAATTTTCCTGGCCTACAAACTTCTGAAAAATGAAAAGTTCAGGATTGACGATATAATCCTGCTGCTGGTCAACTCTTCGGTTTTTTATGGGATAGGGTATGCTTTGTTATATCATCATGCCGGCGGGGAAAAGTTCCTGGGACTGTTCACGCTTTGCAATGCACTCCTGCATTTTATTGTGAGCATTCTTATTTACCGCGTGAAGGATTCCGACAGGAACCTGTTTTATTTTACAGCTGGGCTTGTCATTGCTTTCATAACCATTGCCATCCCTGTTCAGCTTGACGGATGCTGGATCAGCATGCTGTGGTCGGCAGAAGCTGCTGTCCTTTTCTGGGTCGGCCGCACTAAAAACACCGCGGTTTATGAACTGCTTTCGTATGCATTGATGGTTCTTGCGTTTTTTAGCCTCACCCTCGGCTGGCCCGGTGCATATTACAGCCTTGGCAACTGGCCATCTGAAGAAAAACTCATTCCCCTGTTCAATATCAATTTCCTCACCTCCCTGCTGTTCATCGCATCCATCGCTTTCATCAACATCATCAACCGTAAGGAACAATTTACCAGCCCGCTAAACAAAAGCAAGGCCTTGCTGACGGCCTTCAATTTCATCATGCCCGGTATGCTGCTGCTTGTGCTTTACCTTTCGTTCTTCATGGAGATATCAGGCTACTTTAACCAGCTTTATGCCATTACTACGATCACTGCGGATAAGGGAGCGGGTGGGACCATGCAGTATCCCAATGAAATGATCCCAATGTACAAGACTGTCTCCACGTTTATTTATTCACTGCTTTTCCTCTCGTCGCTGGCTTATTATAATATACTCAGGCTGAAAAAAAGCCTGCTGGGTCTGATCAATCTCGGCTTTAATTTCGCCGCAGTTGGTCTTTTCCTGACCTTTGGATTAATTGCGCTGGGGACCTTAAGGGAAACATACCTGGATCAGGATCTTGCGCAGTATTTTTACCGGGGAAGCATGCTAATCGGGATACGTTACGTTTGCTTTGTATTCCTCGCGCTGATCTTTCATTCGGTTTACCTCACTATCCGCCAGGATTTTATCGGTACTAATCTGCGCCTGGAGTTTGATATCTTCCTTCACATAACCATCCTGACCGTTTTAAGCAACGAACTGATAAACTGGATGGACCTTGCAGGTTCAGAGTCGTCTTACAAACTAGGGCTCAGCATACTTTTCGGTGTATATTCGCTGATACTGATAGTGCTGGGCATCTGGAAGAAGAAACTGCATTTGCGCATAGGGGCCATAGTGCTGTTTTCACTAACCCTGCTCAAACTGTTTTTATACGATCTGTCATCACTCGACACCATCGCAAAAACCATTGTTTTCGTGGTGCTGGGTGTACTGTTACTGATCATTTCCTTCCTTTATACCAAATACAGGAAGGTGATATTCGGGGAGGATAAGGAAGATGAACGATGAATTATTAATTGGGCTGGTTTTCGAACCTCTGACCAGGCAAAACTGGGGGCTTTTCGAACAGCTCTTCGGTCCCAGGGGTGCCTGCGGGAACTGCTGGTGCATGTATTACAGGCTTTCACCTTCTGAATTCAGGGAAGGTAAATCAGAAGATGGCAACAGGCAGGTTATGAAGGAGATCGTAGAGGCCGGAAGGCCTGCGGGCATTCTTGCAATTTGCGAGGGTGTGGCCATTGCCTGGGCTGCTTTTGCTCCAAGGGAGGATTTTATAAAACTCGGCAGGTCGAGGGTGCATAAGCCGATAGATGACAAAGCGGTATGGTCAATCCCATGCATGTTCATCCATAAGGATTTCAGGAATTCCGGCGTATCCGTTGCTTTGCTTAAGGGTGTTGCTAAGTATGCAAGGAAGCAGGGCATAAAGATCATAGAGGCTTATCCTACCATCCCCACTACGGAGAGGCTGCCCGATTCGTTTGCCTGGATAGGTCTTTATAAATCCTTTGAAAGGGCAGGGTTCAAGATTGTTGACAGGACTTCCCCTAACCGGCCCATGGTGAGGTTTTACACCTGAATTTTCCCTGGTTCAGACCCCGCGTTTTGCAGGGAAGGCCTTTAATTATTTCAGTTTCTTCCCGATCTCTTCCAGCATGAGATTTGTCATTTTCTCAAGATCGTACACATAGTCGAGCCCCCAGTCCTTGCGTGCCACGCTGTCGTCAATGCATGCAGGCCATGAATCGGCGATCGCCTGTCGGAAATCAGGTTTGTAAGTGATCTCAAAATCGGGGATATGTTTCTTTATCTCGGCTGCAATGGTTTTGGGATCGAAACAGATTCCGGCAACATTATAGCTTGAACGCAGCGACAATTTTGAAGCATCGGCTTCCATTACGTCAATGGTGGCTTTGATAGCATCACTCATGAACATCATGGGTAGCGCTGAATCAGGTCCAAGGAAACATTCATATTTATGATGGCGGATGGCCTCGTAAAAGATCTCCACAGCGTAGTCTGTTGTGCCGCCTCCGGCTTCAGTCTTGTAGCTGATCAATCCCGGGTAACGAAGACTGCGTGTGTCGACGCCATATTTGTTGAAGTAATATTCTATCCAGCGTTCACCGGCCAGTTTGGAGATGCCATAGACAGTATTCGGTTCCATGATAGTATACTGCGGAGTGTTGTAACGCGGGGTTGTGGGGCCGAATACAGCGATGGAACTGGGCCAGAAAATACGTTTAAGTTTAATCTCCTTTGCGATTTCAAGAACGTTGAACAGGCTGCGCATGTTGATATCCCAGGAAGGCATGGGGCGTTTTTCGGCATTTCCCGACAGTATTGCGGCAAGATGGTAGATCTGTGTGATCTTTTCATGTTCACAGATAAGCTGGAGTTTCGATGCATCCAGTACATCGAGGATCTCAAATGGCCCGCTTTCGCTGATCTCTCCAGGGGCAGGACGAATATCAGTGGCGATAACGTTAGAGCTTCCGTAAATTTTTCGCAGTTCAAGTGTGAGTTCCGAGCCGATCTGGCCTGAACATCCGATGACGAGTATTTTTTCCATAGTTTAAGATTTGCTGTTCAAGATGCAAGATGCAAAAGTAGAAAGATTTTCCAATGGGGACCAAGCGGATTTCCTTGAAATAACAGACGAGTTTTTTAATACCGGGATGAATAAATCCGCAGATAATATTTTTTTGTACCTTTATGACTCTCTGCATTCAGGAATTGTTGTTTAAACATCTTGTTATGTATAATCCAGTACCTCATTTACCCCGTAAGTTTCAAAAAGCCATCAAAAGGCTTAAGTCGCAAAAAGTTCCTTCAAAGGTTGTTTTACTTGCAATAGGGTTTCTTGCAACCCTTTGGTTCCTGGTGAGGGTGATTCCCAAGCCAAGCCGTGCCGCTTATCCCTGCATGAAGGCCACAGCCCCCTTTATGTCGGCATTTGTCATTTACCTGCTGAGCCTCGGTGGGTCGATAGCGGCTTTCAGGCGTTTCAGGCTTTCAATCCGTAAATCAAGTTATTTCATTGCCTCTCTTTGTCTTGTGGGGGCCATGGTGTTTTTTCTTTTTTCAGTTGTGCAATTTCCGGGTATTTCAAGGGCTTCCCGAAGAATGCCGGGAGTTAACTACTTTACACCCAATGCTCCTATCGGAGTCGCTAAAGGGATCTTCCCCGGGCGGGTTGTCTGGATGTGGGATACCGCTTCGACAAACCCGGCATGTTCCAATACTTCCAACGAAAATGGAGTGATAGACGCAGGTGATGATGCATGGTTCATGGCAAAGAACAGCAATAGCCCTGTCATCGACAGCATGTTGGTGAAATCAGTCCTGGCGCTTACCGGTACTCATGAGGTTGCAAAAGCATGGGATACCATGTTCAGGTATTTCAATTTCAACCATGGCCACGGCTATACAGGATATTCATCCGGGCAGAAGATCCTTATCAAGGTCAACGCAACTACAGCCTGGGGTGGGCTTTCTTCAGGCAGGTTCAATGCTGACCTTAGCCGTACCGACCACCTGGCAATCAACAGTTTTGCATCTGAAACCAATCCATATATCGTGCTTTCAGTTCTAAGGCAGTTAGTGAACGAGGCCGGAGTCCCCCAGGGTATGATCTATGTAGGCGACCCGGCGAGGAATATATACAAAGAGTTTTACGATCTCTGGCATAATGAATTCCCGGGCGTGCATGTTCTCGGGAACAATCTCATCCATACCGAGATCGATGTCACAGGCCTGGGCCGTACACCGGTGGCTGTAACTGCAACCGACAGGGTAGTATGGTCGGACCACGGCAGCGTCATGCCCGATGCGGTGACCGACAAGCTTTTCACTCTTTACGACTCTATAGCTTACCTCATCAACATCCCTGCAATGAAAGCTCATAGTACAGGAGGGATAACCCTTGCAGCAAAAAACCATTTCGGTTCATTTACCCGGGAGTGGGCGCTGCATCTGCACAAAGGCTTGTTTGACAATGCGGATGACCCGATACGGCTGGGTTACGGGCTGTATCGTGTGCAGGTCGACATCATGGAACATAAATTGCTTGGGGGGAAAACCCTGGTGTTTATCATCGATGGCCTTTATCCTTCGGATGATGCAGGGGGTGTGCCCGGGAAGTGGCAATCGCCGCCTTTCAACAACGGCTGGTGTTCGTCCTTGTTTATGTCGCTCGACCCTGTTGCCATTGAATCGGTATGCCATGATTTCCTTCGCACAGAATACAATGGCCCGACTTTTGCAACCAGCCGGCCGAACTGGTACGGGGTTGACGACTACCTTCACCAGGCTGCTGATTCTTCTCTCTGGCCTGCAGGTATCACTTATGATCCTGACAATGACGGGGTGCTGATTGCTTCGCTTGGTGTACATGAGCACTGGAACGACTCCCTTCACAAACAGTATACCCGGAACCTTGGCACCGGCTTTGGGATTGAACTATACAAGGCCCATGAGACACATACAGGCATTAACGGCAATCCCCCGGAACTTAATGTGTCGGTATACCCAAACCCGGCTTCCAGCTGCATTCACATTACCAATCCGGAAGGTAAGGGACTTAAGTACCAGCTTACCGACTTATCGGGTAGAATAAAGTTACAGGGTTACGCAGGGCAGGAGATGAACACAATCCGCCTTGATCATCTTGAAAATGGCTTATACCTCATGAAAGTTTACGGGCCAAACTCATCCGTAGAATTCAAAATCGTTAAAAAGTAAAATATGAAGATACAAGCTGAATCCATTTTCCAACGCATCCCTTTGACAGGGATACTGATCGATATGGCGGCACTGGCTTTTATCTACCTGGTCCCAAGCCTGTCGCATCTGCTCAGCCTCCCGGTATACCTGGTAGAACCGATGAGGCTTATGCTGGTACTGGCCCTTGTTCACACCAATAAAAGGAACAGCTATATCCTGGCTCTTTCAATGCCTCTCTTTTCTTTTATCATATCGGGGCACCCGGTATTTGCCAAAATGTTCCTGATCGGGATGGAACTTTCGCTGAATGTCTTCCTGTTCTACCTGCTGGCAGGCAGGATGAAACATGTTTTCCCGGCTATCTTTCTGAGTATAGCGCTGAGCAAGGCCGTTTATTACCTGATAAAATTCATGTTTATCCGGCTGGCGGTTCTGGATACCAGCCTGGTTGCCACACCCCTGCTTATCCAGCTCGTGATGACAGTAATTTTCAGCTCTTACCTTGCTGTCATGCTGAGGAACCGGGAGCTCTGATCATGCCCCTGCATGCCCGATCAACGGAAAGGGTTGGCGACCTGGGGAGTTCTCTGCTTCCAGAACTCATTGAAGCTTGTTTTTGGGTTTTTGCAAAGCCATACTTCCGTGCCGTATTCCCTCGCGAGGGTATCTGAAACCTGTCCGACAAGCCGGCAATCGGCAAATAAACCCTTAATGTCGTCCCCCAGCTTATCATTGATATAGATCATTTCGGTGATCTCGTGTGGGGGATTCCGCGGAAACCAGTACCAGAAGCTTTCCGAGAAGCAGACGGGTTCGGGAAGGCCGTATTTTTTGCCAAGCACCATTACGGCCCCGGCTTCACCATAGTTTTCGGCATAGATCATACAACCCGTTTTGTCGTTGACCTGCTGGTATGCCTTGGCTGTAATTGCTGCAATCTCCTCCCATCCAAGCATATCTGCATAATCCTGGGGCAGGTTATGCATTTGCCCGGTCTCCCAGCGAAGGGCAGCATCAAAACCAGTGGACTTCCTGGCTCCTGCAAAATATTCAACAAGCCTGGCAGGTTTAAAAACAGGCAAGCCATAAGGCAGAACAGGCAATGTGAGCAATACAATTATGAGTGGCAGGACAATTTTAATGGACATATGCCTTATCCTGTTTTCCCAAAAGACCCCGCCTGCTGCTATCCAGAATGGGTACAAGCCGATGGTGTAATAACTTTTACCTCTCAGTAAAACCAGGATCAATAATACCAGCAGGCTGGCAACCATCAGGGGGCGGTATGGTTTCATTGCTGCGAAAGTGAAGGCATAAATCAGTCCCGGGATGACCAGGAATATGGCCATGCAGGCTATAAACAGCTGGTCGGTGAAGAATGAGATCCTGCTTACATGGACCAGCTGGCTATCGTGAAGGGCCTGCATATGAGTAAGGACAGGCAGGTTGTTTTTCAGCTGCCAGATGAGGTTTGGGCTTAAAACAAGAAATGCTATAAGGATGGCGAACCAGAAACATTTTGTAGTAAAGATCTTACGCTGTTCCGAAAAGATGAGTACTGACAGGATGGCAAATATTTCAACGGCAATGAGGTACTTGTTAAGCATTCCAAGGCCAGCCGCAAGCCCCAGCAATAAAAGGTAACGATCATCCTTTGTGTTTATCCATCTGAGAATTACCAGGATGATGATGCTCCAGAAGAAGCAGTCGAAGCAAACCGGCATGAACAGGAAATAGGTCCTGAGGTTGAAAGGAGTTACAATGAAGGCAATTGTTGCCAGGACCTGGGCATAGGTTTTTCCTTTGAGCTCCATGGTGATAAGGGCGACTATAATAACCATCACCCCGCTTAGCAGCATCGGAAGTAGTCTTGCCGAAAGCAAGGAATAGCCCAGGGTGTTGATCATGAACCACGCCATGAACCCTATGAAAGGAGGTACTGAAGCATAGCCTGCCGAGAGGTGTTGTCCAAGGGAAAAATAAAGAAGTTCGTCCCGGTGGAACCCGAGAGTATTATAAAATGTCCAATGGAGAATAATGTTGAATAAAGCCAGGAAGATGACCCAGGGGGAGAGGCGTGTCGTATGCCAGGTTAAACTGTTCATCCTGATTAATAAAGGTACTGTAAAAATAAATAAATTGAACGGGATGCTGAAAAATATGGAATGAAAAGATCCGGCCCCGGCAGAATGCCGGGGCCGGATCTTAAATATTCTGTACTGTTAATAGCAATTACCTGACGAACGAACGGATCTCATCGTTGTAATCAACGCAGACATCCCTCCATTCCTTCAACATATTCTGCCAGCTTCCGGCGCCATAGATCTTCTCATAAGCTGCCTTTGGGCCCGGGTCATCGGCCCACTCCTTGTAGGTGTTGAAACTCCAGATCAGGCCGATATCCTGGCCATTGGCGTTGTGAAGGGGACTTTCATACACAACAAAAGCCGTGTTCCCCAATGACTCGTACGCTTTCTTCAGCTTCTCGCTGAGGGCTTTGAAACGATAATATTCACCCTCCTTCAGCTTTACTGACCATAATTCGTAGTACTTAGACTTCTGAAGAATGTCGAATCCGAATGAAAGATCTTTGTTCAGGTTCCAGAGTGTGGTGGCTCCATATGTCTCGATCAGCGGATCTGTAGTGGTACTCCAGTCAACATCATGACCGTTGGCCTTTTCGGGACGGTTATCAATGTTGTCGTAGGTTGTCGGCCCGTAAACAAAAACATACCAGCCTGATTTCTCTCCGTATTCAACCTTGCGAAGCCCGGCAACAAACGGACCGGCAGGATGGAATTTTGCATTATGTGCCTTGATGGCTGCTTCCAGTTTATTCTCCATACCCCTCTTAGGAAGTATATACATTGTTTCCACCACTGTGGTGGGAGTTTCCGGAGCTGTCTGGGCCGTGCTGCCTGTGACCATCAGGAAACAGGCAAGTGCTGTTAATATATAATTTTTCATGTGCTTTTTGGTTAAATTCATACTTCTGTTATTTGGTAAAGGCCCGCAAGTTAGCACATTAAATTAGAATTAAATTAAATCTAAATAAAAATAAAATAATAATTTAATCTCTCCGGTAAATTCCCGGCTTGCTGCAGAATCCATGGCCGGGGTTCGTCCCATTGACTCTCACCCGGGAAATTTACCGCCACTCTTATGCGTAACCCGGGTCCAGCGCTCTGCCCTGGGGTTAATACCAATTTATTGTCCGGGGGAAATCCTGATAGTGCGGGTGCACTGCCAAAAGTTCCAAAAATATTTACCTTTGTCTTGTTTATCTTTAAAGCATGGAATCCAGGTTATTTCTGTTCAATACCTTATCAAGAACAAAGGAGTTGTTCGAACCCATCAATCCACCGTTTGTCGGGATGTATGTTTGCGGACCCACGGTATACGGAGATCCACATCTGGGGCATGCCCGTCCTGCGATTTGCTTTGACTTGGTATTCCGCTATTTGCAGCACCTCGGTTATAAGGTGAGGTATGTAAGGAACATCACCGATGTCGGCCACCTTGAGCATGACCTCGATGAAGGTGAGGATAAGATAGCAAAGAAAGCCAGGCTTGAACAGCTTGAGCCTATGGAAGTTGCCCAGTATTATGCCGACAGGTATTTTATCTTCATGGATGCCCTGAATGTGAAACGGCCAAGTATTGAACCGCGGGCTTCGGGGCATATGATAGAGCAGATCGAATTTGTAAAGAAGATACTGGATGCAGGATTTGGGTATGAAGTGAATGGGTCGGTTTATTTTGACATAGAGAAATACAATAAAAACTACAATTACGGTAAGCTTTCAGGCAGGGTGCTTGACGATCTCCTGGCCAATACCCGTGCGCTTGAAGGGCAGGATGAAAAACGCAACCCTGCCGATTTTGCATTATGGAAGAAAGCCCAGCCTGAACATATCATGAGGTGGCCTTCACCCTGGAGTGACGGTTTTCCCGGCTGGCATCTTGAATGTTCCGCTATGGGGACAAGGTACCTGGGTGAGTTTTTCGACATTCACGGCGGAGGGATGGATCTGTTGTTTCCTCATCATGAATCGGAGATAGCCCAGAACCAGAGCGCCCTGGGGCATGAATCGGTGAAGTACTGGATGCATAATAACATGGTCACTATCAACGGCCAGAAAATGGGGAAATCACTGGGTAATTTTATTACTTTGGATGAGTTTTTCACCGGGTCTCATGCCTCCCTGGTACAGGCTTACAGCCCAATGACGATAAGGTTTTTCATTCTCCAGGCTCATTACCGCAGCACGCTAGATTTTTCAAACGAGGCCCTGGCTGCTGCAGAGAAAGGATTGAAGCGGTTGTTTGCGGCTATTCAGATCCTTGACCATCTCACTGTTCACGATTCACGGATCACGGATCACGATTCACGGATCACGTCACTTCGGGATGCCTGCTATGAGGCCATGAACGATGACTTTAACAGCCCCATCGTTATCGCCAACCTGTTCGAAGGGGTCAGGATCATCAATTCGGTGAATGATAAAAAAGAAAGCATTTCGGCTGAAGATCTTGAGCTACTGAAAAAGACATTCAACACCTTTGTGTTTGATATACTGGGTTTGAAAAGCGAGCTTTCGGGTGACAATTCAAACTATCTTAAAGGCCTGATGGAGCTGGTGTTAAACATAAGGCAGAGCTCCAGGGAGAAAAAGGATTGGGGAACTTCCGACCAGATAAGGGATGCGCTGCAGAAACTTGAGATCACAGTGAAGGACGGTAAAGACGGAAGCACCTGGGAGCTGGGGAAATGAGTAATCGAATACTCGTTTGGCGAAGCCGTAATGAGCACACAAGTGAAATAAACAATTAGTGCGAATAATAACGAATGTTGAAGTATGAATTGAATGAAGAATATTGAACAACGAATTTTGAATTTAGAATAATTTATTTCAGCGAAGCATTTTACACAAACTGCATTGAACAAAGTGAAGCACAACACACAAGCTGCATCAGGTGCAAGGAGCCTCGATAGGGTTGGAGCTTTTACGCACGTCAGGAGCGACGCAGCAACCGTAGCAGCGGTGTGTTTGTGCGAGCGTATGACGCTGCACCGTAGCGGCTATGTGATGTGTTAGCGACAGCGGCGTTGTGATGTACAAGCGCGAGCTTTTAAACGAGGGAAACGATATTTAATTTAACATGCATATGATGAAAACACTAAAAACGCTGGCACTGCTGGCAATGAGCTTACTGCTTATGAGCAGCTGCACCTCAAAAAAAGAGAAAATGAACAAGGATCTGAAAGCCTTTATTGCACACCATGATTCGGTGATCATTCCGCTTTACAAACAGGCTACCATAGCTGCCTGGGATGCTTCGATTTCGGGGAAGCCCGAAGATTATAAGAAGTCGGAAGACCTGAATATGAAGATGATGGCATTTTATGCCGACAAGGAAAGCCTGAAAAAACTTGAAGAAATCAAAATCTCCGGGCTGGTCTCCGACAGCCTGCTTTCAAGGGAGCTTGATGTTCTGTACCGTTCATTCATCATGGCAAAGGCCGATACCGCCAAGCTTAATACCATGATCCGGATGCAAAGTGCGATCGAACAGAAATACAGCAACTTCCGGACGGAAGTCAGGGGTAAAAAGCTGTCTGATAATGATGTTGAAGACGTCCTTCGGTCATCCAAAGACATTAAATACCAGCAGGAAGTTTGGGAAGCCCAGAAGAAAATAGGTCCCCTGGTAGCGGATGATCTGAAAAAGCTGGTCAAGGTAAGAAATGATATAGCCCATGATCTTGGATTCAAAAATTTTCATGAAATGAGCCTGACCCTCGGCGACCAGGATCCCGGGGATGTGAGGAAGATATTCGAGGAGCTCGACAGCCTTACAAAGGGCGCGTTTGCGCAGGCCAAGGGCGATATCGATGATTATTTTGTAAAATATTATAACCTGAAAAGCAAGGACGAGCTCAGGCCGTGGAACTATCAGAACCGTTTCTTCCAGCAGGCTCCCAAGATCTATGCAGTTGACCTTGATAAATATTACCAGGACAAGGACCTTCCGGCGATTGTTAAGGTGTATTACAATGGGATTGGACTGCCTGTTGATGAGATCATGAAGAACAGCGACCTGTTTGAAAAACCGGGCAAGAACCAGCATGCGTTCTGCACTGATATTGATAAGCTTGGCGATGTGCGGGTGTTATGCAATGTGAAACCGAACAGTTACTGGATGGGTACGTTGCTGCATGAGTTCGGGCATTCTGTGTATGACAGGTACAAGGATTTCAACCTTCCTTTCATTATCCGTGATCCGGCCCATACGTTTACTACCGAAGCCATTGCCATGATGTTCGGGCGTTTCTCTTCTAATCCTCAGTGGATGAAAGACATGGCTGGAATCAGCGAAGAGGAAAAAATGAAGATTGCCGATAATTGTTTCAAGACCCTTCGTCTTGACCAGCTGGTGTTCAGCCGCTGGGCCCAGGTGATGTATCATTTTGAAAAGAGCATGTATGAGGCCCCCGACCAGGACCTGAACAAGCTTTGGTGGGATTGTGTTGAGAAATACCAGCTGCTGAAACGCCCCGAAGGACGTAACGAACCTGACTGGGCTACCAAGATTCATATTGCCACGGTTCCCTGCTATTACCATAATTACCTCATGGGCGAACTCCTGGCATCACAGCTGTATTATTATATTCTGAAGAATGTGGTCAAATCGGAGGACCTGAAATTCCAGAGTTTTGCAAATAATAAAGCAGTTGGTGAATACCTGAAGGCTAAGATCTTTATGCCTGCCAACAGGTACTACTGGAACGATATGGTCGAGAAAGCCACAGGGGAGAAACTGACAGCCAAATATTATGCAAAGCAGTTTGTGAAATAGATCCTTAAAAATCATTAACAGTATTCCGGTATTATTTACCGGTTTGTGCAAACAAAAAAGCCGTCCTTTCGAACGGCTTTTTTTACTAACCAAATCAACCATTATTTATTTAACAGAATCTTCCGTATTACCTGGTTGTCGGAATTACGGATGACTGCGGTGTAGAGCCCGCTGGCCACGGAGCCCAGGTCGATGGGTGTTACCAGGGTTCCGTTGACGGTGATGGTATGCCCGCCGTAAACGTTTACACCAAGGCTGTTGTAGATATCAAGCTTGTAAGATATTTCCTTTTCGCTGGAGATGGAAATGTTGAAGCGTCCGTCGTTTGGAACAGGGTAAATGGAGATCTCGCCGCTGTTGTGCTCACCTATGCCCACACCCTGGATATATTTATGATTTGAGGAGTCGGAGGAACAGGGGCCAAGTGTAACCACAGTCCAGTACCAGCCGGGGGCCGAAGAAGGAACGGTATATGTCTGGTTTGTGGCGCCGGCCACTGCAGTTCCGTCATGATACCACTGGTTGCCATTGGCAGCGCTGGAAATGAGTACATAGCCGCTGGCTGTGATGGTTGGAGTGGGAGGGATGGAGTTTACAATCACGCTAAGGCTTGAACTTGATCCGTTCCCGCAGGCGCTAGTGCCCAAAACAGTAACGCTTCCCGAGGAAGCCGACGAACTATAGTCCACATGAATGGTATTGGTGTTGGCACCTGAAGCGATGGCAGCCCCGTAAGGTATGGTCCAGGTGTAACCGGTAGCATTGGCAATCGCAGGAACGGTGTAAATGGCCCCGTTTTCACCCTGGCAAACATCGGTCGGTCCTGAAATGTTTCCTGCAGCTGCGGGTATTGGAGTGATAGTAATGTTGAGGGCTGGTGAAGTTGCACCGCTTCCGCAGAGGTTATTCCCCTGTACGGTGATGGCACCTGAGGATGCATTTGCAGCATAGTTAACCGAAATGATGTTGGTACCTGCACCTGAAGCGATGGTAGCACCGGCGGGCAGGGTCCATACATAGGTCTGGGCACCGGTGACAGCGGCTACGGAGTAAGGCACGCCCTGTGCACCTGCACACACGGTGGTGGTCCCGTTGATGGCACCTGCAGCGGCAGGGATGTCATTGACGGTTACGTTGAGCACGGTGGGATTAAGGGCCTGGCATCCGCCTGTGTTGCTGTAATTTATGCTAAGTGTCTGAGTGCCTGCTGAATTCCACTGTACATTAATAGTAGAAGTCCCCTGTCCTCCTGTTATCGTTCCTCCTGATGATATGGTCCAGTTGTAATTGCTCATGCCTGTCTCGGTGGTATAGGTGAAATAGCCTGAGTTCGCACATAAAGCGGTCATGCCAGTGATGGTAGGCGAAGGAAGTCCGTTTACATTAACCGTTAAAGTTCCGGGGTTTGCAGCTGTGCATCCATTGGCATTGTTATAACTCACAGTAACCGTCTTGGTTCCGGTGGTGGTCCAGGTAACTGTAATTGCCGCAGTACCTGAGCCTGTAGTGATGACGCCGCCTGAGGAGACCGTCCAGAAATACCCTGTCATCCCGCTCTGCGTAGTGTAAACATTGTTAGTGTATTGAGCACATGCAGTGGCTGAACCCGATATTGTGGGAACCGGCATTGGGTTCACGGTTATTGCGAGTGTGCCGGTGGGGCCGCTGGAGCAGAAATTGGTCGGTGTGACGGTGATATTGCCTGAAACGGCGGTAGTTGAGAAATTCACCGTGATGAAGTTTGTACCTGCACCGGCAATGATGGAAGCCCCGGTGGGAACAGTCCAGTTATAATTGGTTGCATTGGGAACAGCTACAATCTGGTAAACAACGTAATTCTGGTTCTGGCAAACGGTTGTGGATCCGATTATACCCCCGGGTGCCGGAGGTATGGGGCAGTTGGTGTTGAAGACCTGGTCAGCCCCGTAGGTAGTCCCTCCTGCGTTAACGCCCACGCAGCGGAAATGGTAGGTTGTAGCCCACAGAAGACTTAGAAGGTTTGCATTAACTGCTGTGGCTGTGTTGCCTGTAACAGTACCCGGTAAGGCGGCAGCACTGTTCCCATAAGCTGTGGTAAGTCCCCAGTCGAAGGAAACGGTCGTGGATCCATAGTTGGCGGTTACTGTCCCGTTAAGCTGTGCCGAGGTGCTGAGGACGTTGCTGGCGGCATTGGTAACGACAGTAGGCGGGACCCATTGTGTTGTAAAGGTCATGTCGTTCCCGTTGGTCGTACCCGCCAAATTTGTCCCGCTTGCCCTGAAATGATATGTGGTTCCGGGGATCAGGCCTGTAAGGCTGGCAAGCACAGCTGTGACAGTATTCCCTGTGACGGTGGAGGGTGTAGCGGTGATGGTGTTGCCGTAAGCCGTGGTCAGCCCCCAGTTAAAAGTAACAGCCGTGTTTGCCCAGTTAGCGTTTACAGAACCGTTAAGAATTGCTGTATATCCTGTAACACTGCTTGCTGCAAGGGTGATGACTGCAGGCAGGGTCGGCTGGTTGGTCATAGTGATAAGCAGGGAATCTGTTACTGTATTGTCCTGGACTGCAACAGCTTTTGCCCAGACGGTTCCGTTGCTTATGGCTGTTACAAGGCCGCTGGCATTAATCGTGGCATTGCCGGTTCCCGGGTGGATGCTCCAATTTACGTTCTGGTTTGCTGTGGAGGGGAATATTGTATCGACTATCTGAAGGGTCCCCAGCGGAACGTTTATGATTGCAGGGACATTGCCCTGGGTGGCAACCCGGATTCCGCACAGGCCTCCGATGGTAATACCCTGTGCATACCCCTTGTATCCTCCGCTCGCCCTGTTCTCGGTCCACACTCCTGCACACCTGTTGGCGCCAATAGGTGTAAAGCTGTACCTCATTTTCGGGGTGCCGGCAGTCGCGGTGGTTGAGCTGATCTCGGCCCTGTTGCCGGGCCATACGAAATCACCGTTGGCATTAAGCCTGATGACGTAGATCTTATAATTGACATCATACTCCAGGAACATGGGCCCGTCGGTGAGCAGTGTGATCCGGCTGACATGCTGGTCGAAATTTGCACTGATGGGGTACAGCACCTTGGCCTGGTCGGTGAACTGCCTGGCCCCTGACGTTTTCAGGAACTTCTGGACATATATTCCGTACTGGCTCTGAAGGGTATTACAGAAATTACAGACCGACCAGATGTAGTTGGTCCCCGGTGTCATATTAATATCTGTAACCATCTGGTAAGCATCGGTTGATGCGACCGATGTATTAAAGTTTGAGCCGTTCATACCCCAAGGGATGGCCCCGGTAATATTGATCCTTTGTAAAAAGGAGTTAAACCTTGATCCCTGGGAAACAAAATACCCGAAATAGGTGGTATCGGCATCCGTCAGGATTGAATAATACCTTGACCCGCTTGAGGTCTGGTTGGAGATTTGCACCGGTGTATAAAGTGCAAGCCCGGTACTATCGTATGCCTGTGAATATAAGGTAGTTGAAACGCCTACGCCTTTTTTCTGAAAAACATTTGTAAATTTTCCATTGGAATTTGCAATAAGCTGCCCTCTTGTGGTTTTAGTTGCTCCAACCAAGACTGAAATCGGTGTTGCCCATTCTGTTACTCCGCCGACGGAGATCTTCTGTATCTTCAGGGAGTTGCTTGTACTTTCATTCCATGCAACAACTGTTTCACCTGTGCTTAATGTAGCAGGATATGGTGACAAACCTGCTCCCAGGATAACCCCGGCAGGACTCCATAACTGCGCACCGGTCTGTGATATCTTATAAACTACCGCCTGCATGGTAGATATTCTCTGGTCCTGGCAGGCAATTACCAGGTTATTCGAGGCATCAAGACAAACGTTGAATACATAAATGGCACTTCCTGATGTCTGTGTACTTACAACTATACCGTCGGGTCCCAGGAGTTTATTGCCGTTGGCATCAATGAGCTGGGCCATCATATTATAGTTACCCGCTGTGAGGCTGAAAAAAGCGATCCATGTTTTTCCGTCGGTGGTAGGAATTGACTGTTGGTCATCATCCGATAAACCTGATATCTGAAGATTGACATAAGTATTTGGATTCCATTGTGCCTTTAATCCTGTCGGAAAAATGACAATCAAAGCAAACAATGCCAGAATCGTAATGCAGGAACTGTAAATTGATTTCATATGGTTTTTTTGTTAGGTTTCATTTTATTGTCACTGAATTGTAAATTTCTGTAATGATCCGGGTGAATAGATCTCCCGGTAAATGCTTCACTTGTTGCAAATCAGGGGGTATGTGCTAATTTTCCGGTTGTTCAAACCATTAATTATTCAACAAAAATAAATTCCCTTACACCTCTTACATAATAATATGCCATATCTATACTACGGCAATTAATCAATGAAAGGATAGATTACTACGGCAAGTACATTTAAATAATTGATATTCAATAATTAAAATTGCGATAGGAAAGAGTGGATGTTAACATCTGCTGCCAGCCCCAGTTTCTTCCTCAAACGATTCCTGGCAGATTCAACACTTCGTATTTCCCTGAATGTGATGGATGCAATTTCTTTGGTTGAGAGGCCAAGTTTTAATAAGGCACAGATTTTTTTATCATTGGGTGATAAATCAGGGAAAGCAGTACTAAGATTTTTTTCGAATGACTGATGGACTTCCTCAAAATATAAACGAAATTCTTCCCAGTCATGACCTGATGAATATTGATGAAGGTCGGAAATCATTTGTTTGATCCTTTCTGACCTCTCCTTCTCCCTGGGATTGGTCCCGAGAAGGATCTGCTTCAGATCATCTGTGGTTTTCTGAACGAATTCACTGTTCCTCGCCAGGTGTAATGCATATGAAGTTAGCTGGCGGTTTTTATAATCGAGTTCAAGTTCGAGGGAGTGTTCTTTATTAATAAGAAAGTCTTTTTCCTGCTTGTGTAAAAGATCTGCCTGTTCAATGATTTTCCGGTTTTTCTTTCTTTCCCTATTGTTATTCCTGAACAGGTTTAAAACGAAATAAATGAAGAAAATAACTATTGCCACAGCGCCAAGAAGAACAAACCTCTGCCGCTGAATCGCCAGTTGCTGGAGATTGACTTTCTGCTGCAGTATCTTATTGTCTTTCTCTTTATTTATCACTTCGTAAACAGCCTGTATCTGTTCAATCTTTGTAAGGCTGTTCAACTTCTCGAGCGAGTCGTTCAGGATCACATATTTAGAATACAGGCTATAGGCGGTCTTAAAATTGCTGGTTTTTTCGAAGTACTTTGCCGCTTCTTTATATGCAATCAGTTTTTGAGAAGGATTATTCAGAATTTCAGCGAGCTTTAATGATTCATTGATATAAAATATTGCTGAATCAGGTTTATGAAGACTCTCGTACACCGATGAAACAGATAGGTACGTTCTGATCAGTCCTACCGGGAAGGATTTGCTTTTCTGTATACCTGCCGCCTGCTGGTAATATGATAAAGCAACAATGAAGTTGCCCATATCCTGGTATAAATTGCCAATATTTGAATAAACGATAGACAAATCGTAAAAATTCTTGTTTATATCCAGTTGATTCAGGGCGATCAGTTCATATTCCAGGGCCTTTGCAGTATTATGCCGGGCTTTGTAAATCCCTACGAGATTGTTATAATTATTGAAAAGTTCGGGACGGATGTTATAGGAATTATTAATAGCAATGGCTTTATTAAAGAGTTCCTCGGCTTTATTATTTTCATTGCGTTTATAATACAACACGCCGATATTATTATAAACCCTGGCCTTGCCTGCCTGGTTGTCGGTTTTATTGCATATCTGGAGTGAATTCATATACATTGCCAGGGCGTCGTTCCATAAGCCGGTTTCTTCATAGATGGCTCCGATCACCAGGTAAAGCGCCCCGATTTTATTCTCATCATCTTTGGTTTTGGGTGCTTTAATTTCCAGGTATTGCCTCATATCATTAAATATATCCAAAGCCCTGGCATGCTTCCCCTGTTCAAGCATAAAAAGCCCAATCTGGAATGATAAATGATAAGCTTCCTGAAACCTGACAGAATCCCTGGTGTTCAAAGATGAATCAATCGTTTTCTTGCCGCCGCGTTGCTGGGGAGAGGCTGCGAGAACCGATTTATATTGGGATTCAGCTTTTTTAAGAAATGAGTAATTTGTCACTGATGCCGAAACCGGCAAAATGTACAAGAAGAATATAAAGGAGAGCAAGATTCGCATGGCAGTCCGGTATTTTCCTAAATCCAATACGAATATATAAAAAAAAGGTCCCGGCTAATACAGCCGGGACCTTCCAGATTCATTTTTATATTACCTGTTAATCGAAACCTTCCTGATTATGCTGGTTTCGGAATTATGTAAGATAACAGTATAAAGTCCTGCCTGCACAGAACCAAGGTCAACCGGAACGGCGGTAAGCCCGTCTGAGTTAATGGGCTGGCCGTATATCTTCACTCCCAGATTATTATAGATCTCCAGTGTGAAGCTGAGTTTTGAACCGCTGTTGATAGTGATGGTGAACTGCCCATGGTTAGGTACGGGACTGATATCCACATTCAAAGCATCTTTTTCGCCTACTCCGACGTTGCCTGTTGAGAAGGTGAGGTCGGCGCCCGTTGACGTACCTGCAGCGTTTATTCCCTTCACCCGGTAATGATATAAGGTGTTGGGGACAAGTCCGGTAATGACGGCAGAAACAGGTGTTGTTGTAGTCCCGGTTATTGTAGGAGGATTGGCGGCGATGGTATGATTGTAAAATGTGGTTGTGCCATAGTCAAAGGATGCGGTAGTCAATAGCGTATTGGCATTTACTGTGCCGTTAACGGTTGCACCATCGGAAGTGACACTGGTCGCGGGTAAGGTTACCACGGTAGGAGCTGCTGCAGTCTGATTGGTAAGGGTGATAAGCAGTGAATCAGACACCGAATTGTCCTGAACAGCAGTTGCAACTCCATAAACCGTGCCGTTTGCAAGAGCAGTTACAAGACCTGTTGAACTGATGGTTGCTGCCCCGGTTCCGGGAACTATACTCCAGGTAACTGTCTGGTCGGCGGTTGAAGGGTATACTGTGGCAACAAGCTGCAAGGTTCCCTGGTCGGTTGTTATCTCGGCAGGAACACTTCCCTGGGTCGCAACGACGACACCGGTGAGCCCGCCTATAGAAATGCCCTGAGCATATCCCATGTAAGAACTCCCTCTTTTCTCAGTCCATGTGCCTGCACACCTGTTCGGGCCTACCGGTGTAAAACCGTAACGCATTTTACCATTTCCGGCCGATGCTGTGGTTGAACTTATTTCTACCTGGTTGCCAGGCCACACGAAGTTCCCGGTTGCATCAAGCCTTGTAGCATAGATCTTATAATTGGAAATATAGTACATGAACATCGGGGCGTCATTTATCAATGCAAGATCGCCGGCCTGGGTATTCATGCTGGTGCCAATTGGATAGACCACTTTTCCTGCATCGGTGAGCTGTCTTTCACCAGTCGTTTTCAAAAATTTCTGAACATAGATCCCATAGATGGTCTGGTTAGGATTACTGAAAGTACATACAGACCATACATAGTTTGAACCGGGAGCATGGTTGATGTTTGTAGTCATCTGGTAACTGTCGTTTGTACCGGTAGATGTGTTGAAATTTGAACCGTTCATCCCCCAGGGAATGGTTCCGTCGGGGTTGATCCTCTGGAGAAATGAATTAAAGCGGTTGCCGACGGAGCTGTAATAGCCAAAGTATGTGGTGTCGCCTTCAACTGCGATTGAATAATACCGGTATGCTGCAGTGGTCTGGGTACAGATCTGCAAAGGTGCGTACAGAGCAGTCCCCGAATTATCAAACATCTGCGCATATAAGGTAGTGTACATACCACCTTTTTGATATACCACGGTAAATTTCCCTGCATTACAGCCAACGACCTGACCGCGTGTGGTCGTTGATGAACCCACCAGAATAGAAATCGGGATGGTCCATGCAGCGGTACCGTTGGTTGTAATCTTCTGAAGCTTAAGCGTATTACTGTTCGATTCAATCCATGCGATAACAACTTCCCCGGTGCTTAATGCAGCAGGATAAGGTGCAAGCCCGCCGCCCAGGACGATGCCATCGGCACCCCACATCATTGTCCCGGTTTGTGAGACCTTGTAAGTAACAGCCTGCATGTTTCCAGCCTGCCTTTCGTCCTGCATGCCTATGATGAGGTTATTGGAAGCGTCAACACAAACGTTGAACACGAAGGTAGCTGAACTGGAAGGATGACTGTCAACAAGGACCCCGTCGGTTCCCAGTAGTTTATAACCGTTTGCATCGATCAGCTGAGCCATCATATTATAATTACCTGCTACTTCGGCATAATATGCAATCCAGGTTTTTCCATCGCTTGTATTGGCCTGTTGCATATCTGCAACGGTCATACTGGAAATCTGGATGTTAACAGAAGTGTTGGTGTTCCATTGGGCATGGAGAGTTCCTGGTAAAAAACAGGCAACCAGGAGGATGAAGAATAATGTAACAGCCCTCAGGAAAAACGGGCTGTGCGATGTTGTGTAAATTGCTTTCATAGGATTGTTTAATAAGGTTTTGCCATCACAAGGTAATAATTTTTCTTGCCTTTTTGAACAAGAATGTATTTTTCGTTAAGAAGAAAGGACTCATTGACTGATAATTCTTCAGTTGCTTTCTGTTTATTCAACTGAACTCCGCCTTCTTTGAGCATACGGCGGGCTTCGCCGTTGGAAGAAAAAATACCGGTTTTGGATGAAAGAAAATCGACAATGCTGATGCCGGACGCAAGATAAGAAGATGCAATTTCGCATTGGGGGACTCCTTCAAATACCGAAAGCAGGGTATCTTCGGATAAATTTTTCAGGGATTCATTGGTGCCTTTGCCGAAAAGGATCTCGCTGGCTTCCAGGGCAGATTGATAGTCCTGCTCAGAATGAACCCTTACAGTTATATCTTTGGCGAGGGCTTTCTGCAACACTCTCAGATGAGGAGCCTGCTGATGTTCGGCAATAATGGCATTTACCTCTTCGCTGTTTAACAAGGTGAACTTCTTAATATACTGGGCCGCATCCTCATCCGAAGTATTAAGCCAGAACTGGTAAAATTTGTAGGGGCTGGTTTTTTTAGGGTCAAGCCATACATTTCCGCTTTCGGTCTTGCCGAATTTGCCTCCGTCGGTTTTCGTGATAAGCGGGCAGGTGATGGCATAAGCTTCTCCGGCAAGTTTGCGCCGAATGAGTTCGGTGCCTGTAACAATATTACCCCATTGGTCGGAACCACCCATCTGGAGTTTAACATTCTTATGTTCGAAGAGCCAGCAGAAATCATAACCCTGAACCAGCTGGTAACTGAATTCGGTAAAAGAAATACCGGTACCCGAGTTCATGCGGTTTTTCACTGAGTCTTTGGCAATCATGTAGTTGACAGTGATATGCTTTCCAACATCACGAAGAAAATGAAGAAAAGAAAAATCTTTTGTCCAGTCGTAATTGTTAACCATCTCGGCAGAGTTCAAACCGCAGCTGAAGTCGAGGAATTTCTCGAGTTGTTTACGAATGCATTCCTGGTTGTGCCTGAGAATGGTTTCATCAAGGAGGTTCCTTTCTTCGGATTTCCCTGAGGGATCGCCAATCATCCCGGTGGCTCCCCCAACCAGTGCAAAGGGTTTATGCCCTGACTTCTGAAGGTGAACCAGCATCATTATGGAAGCGAGATTGCCGATATGCAGAGAATCGGAGGTGGGATCATAACCTATGTAGGCTGAAGTCATGCCTTTTGCAAGTTCTTCTTCAGTGCCCGGACTTATATCGTGGATCATACCCCTCCACCTCAGTTCTTCAATAAAATTCATTCTGAAGTAATTTAAGGCAAAGGTAAGAAATAGTGATTAGTGATCAGTGATCGGTTATCTGTTATCATCAGGTAAGATGAACAAATTTATCGATCTGTCATGAAAGATGCTATTTTACAAATACCCGGTAATACAGCAAGGGTAGGATTAGCAGTGTAAGGAACACCCAGGGAAACCAATCAGCCACCCCCTGCCCGGCATGGAGGGCGACCCTGACAGTTGAAGATGAAATATAAAACAAACCCCAGGTTACCACCATTTTGTTATACCTGATCAGGCGGACCCTGGCATTGAACTGGGTCTGGGTATTCACCCTTTTAAGAAATCCGGAACTTCGGATAAGCGGGCTGAGTCTCTCCTTTAATGGCAGGATCAGGTGTATAAACAAAGTTATTGCCGGGATTATCCATATCTGGTAACGACTGCCAAGACCCCGGGGAATGCCATTAGCATCATACTGAACCGGTATCATCCCTGGCAGTTTCGGGAAATAGAAGGCAACAAATGCCAGCATGGAAACCAGTCCGACCACCGAAACAACTTCCATCAGCCAATCCTGGGGTGTCATTTCAGGCCAGGTAAACTGCTGGTCGCTGACCAGTTTATTTTGAGGTGTGGATAAATTCAACCATTTCATCAATAAGCGTTTTATCGACCGGGAGATCGGGATTCATATATATTTTGTTCACCTGTTCTTCTTTATCCATGGTATCCGTATCTTTCAATACATGATTCATCCGGTGCAGGACTGCAACCCTGGCCTGTGTATTTCCCTTTGCCAGGAGCATTGCATCATCCACAGAAACCTGAATATCCATGTCTCCCTGTAAGATAAGTACAGGAATTGCGAGTTTTTTAATTTCCGACTGTGGATCATACCTGAACCATGAGATAAGGTACGGCTGTATAGCCGGCCTGAAAAAAGACTGAAGAGATTTCGGTAAATTCGAAACAGTATCCCCTTTTTTCAGTTTATCCAGTATCGGAAAGATCTGATCTTTTTCCGACTGCGGTAAGCTTGCAAACTGTTCTTTCAGGATCTCATCGGCAGGTCTTCCCGATCCTGAAATTGAAACATAAGCATTCACCCTGACTCTCTTACAGGCTACCATGCCTATCAGTGAACCTTCGCTATGCCCGGCGACAATAATCTTTGTGAAACGCTTATCCTTCGACAGCATCTCCATCCATCCTATGGCATCCGAAATGTAGTTTTCAAGGGAAAGATCTCTTTCCCTGGTTGCAGCTGCAGCACTCCCTGCAATGCCCCGTTTATCATAACGTACGGATGCAATCCCGTTCTTCAGCAGCTCTTCAGCAAGTAATTTGTAGCAATTGCTGCTGTTTTTCAGTGCAGGAGGAGAGTTGCCATCCCTGTCGGTAGGCCCTGAGCCGGCTATAATAAGAACCACAGGACTTCCCGCAGCATTCACAGGTAGCGTAAGGGTGCCACGAATATCGCCTGAGGCTGTTTTCAGAATAATGTCCGATTCATTCGGGTTGACCTTCTCAATCCGTGACTTTAATTTTATCTTTCCCAGGGCAAGAGGGAACTTTCTTTGTCCCTGAATCCAGAAACCCCTGATCGAATCCTGGGTTTTGTCCAGGGTTCCCTGGTATTGTATCCCAAGGGACTTTGCATTCAGTGAAAGGTCGCTTCCGGTTAATGAAACTTCATCGAACTTCAGGTCCATGGCATGCTGGTCGGGACTATCGAAACTTGCAGTAAATTTCCCTTCATTTTTCTGGATGTGGAATACCAGTTTCAGCCTCACTCCCTGAACGCTTAAATAGCCGGCCCAATTACCGGCTATCTCCTGCGCGTTCAGGTTGCCTGCTATGAACATAAGAAATAAAAACGTAATTTTCTTCATCACTTACTGTTTTTGCCCTTGTCTGAAGGATGCCGTTTGACATCCTTCAGCGCTTTTTCGATGATCCATTCAATCTGCCCGTTCACCGAACGGAATTCCTGGGCAGCCCACTTTTCAAGTGAATTATAGACCTCCGGGTTGAGGCGTAAGACAAAAGTTTTCTTTTCAGGCATTATCTACTGATAAAGAGTTCCTGTGTTGACAACCGGGGTGGTGTCCTTGTCGGAACAAAGAACAACCATGAGATTACTTACCATGGATGCTTTTTTATCCTCATCCAACTCAATTATACGCTTCTTACTCAGTGCGTTAAGAGCCAGTTCAACCATACTTACAGCCCCTTCAACGATCTTTGTCCTGGCAGCCACAACTGCTGTAGCCTGCTGACGGCGGAGCATTGCTCCGGCAATTTCAGAGGAATATGCGAGATAGGAGATCCTTGCTTCCATGACTTTAATCCCTGCCATTGCAAGACGTTCAGCCAGTTCTATCTCAAGGGCCTGGTGGACTTCCTCACCCCCGGCACGCAGGCTGATCTCCTGCTGTTCATCATCAAAATTGTCATAGGCATAGTGCCCTGCAAGCTTACGTGTGGCCGATTCACTCTGGATATCCACAAAACGCGAATAATCGTCTACCTCGAAGGCTGCCTTGAAAGTATCTTTAACCTGCCATACCAGGACAATACCTATCATAATCGGATTGCCAAGCTTATCGTTGACCTTGATGGGTTCCCGGTTGAGATTCCTCGCCCTGAGGGTGATCTTCTTTCGGATATAAAACGGATTGACAAAGAAGAAACCGTTCTTTTTCACTGTGCCTTTGTATTCCCCGAATAATACCAGGACCATGGATTCGTTCGGGTTGATCACGATAAGCCCCTTGGCCAGAAAAATCACTACAAGGAACAGAATGCCGGCAATGATAATTGGGACCGGGTTCTCATTGGCGTTGACCATCAGTGAAATGGCCACAATAAGGAGTACGATGATTATCAGTACGCTTACGTAACCTGATAACATGATTTTTTTTTCTTTTTCCATAATATCAAAATAATATTAAAATGATTTTGCAATAATACTAAATTTCGATGACCGAAGTCAAGTTTTTTTGAAAATAAATATTTTTTACCCGATTCAATCGTTTATATTTATCTGAAATTATTCCGGATGAAGATACTGATCGTTGTTTTATTTTCTTTTATCCTGATACCGCTTCATGCCCAGGACGGCAATGAATTGAAAGCCGCGGATGTAATTGCAATGAATGCACCTGATTCCTGCCAGGCTTCTGTTGCCGCACTCGGCAGGTATTTTTCGTCGGCCTTTAAAAAACCGGCTTTCAGGGCCAGGGCCATCTATACCTGGACGGCAATGAACATCTCTTACGACGTTTCAAACAAGGGCAGAATCAATGCGGCAACTCCATTCAACGAACTGGTGGAGCAGACCATGAAGACTCGTTTAGCCATTTGCCAGGGATATGCGTCGGTGTTCAAAGCCCTTTGCGATGCCTGCGGGATCACCACCTACCTTGTCCAGGGTTACACCAGGCAGAATGGCAACATCAACGAAATGAGCCATGCCTGGGTCATCGCCTTCATTGACTCTTCATTTTACGGTTTTGATCCGACCTGGGGAGCCGGATATATTACCAAAGGCCGTTATACCAGGTATTACAATGATCAGTACTTTATGATGAAGCCCGAGGTCCTGATCCGTGACCACATGCCTTTTGATCCAATGTGGGAATGCCTTAATTATCCAATAACGAACCAGGATTTCAGCAAAGGGAAAACAGATCCTGAAAACAGCACCATTTTTTTTGCCTATGCCGACAGTATAAGGGTATACAACAGCCTGGAATCCAAAGAGCAGTGTTCTGCAGCATTGCGAAGGCTGGAAGCTGCCGGGATCATCAACAACCCCTTGTTCGACTGGTCAAAATATCTAAGGGATTGTATCTCGAACGAAAAGCACAACGATGCTGCAACAGTGACAAATAAAAAAGTAAGGTTGTTCAACGATGCTGTTTCTGCTTACAACAACTGCATTTCGGCCTTTAACATTTATGCTGATTTCTGGAACAGGGGATTTAATCCGCCGAAGCCTGATCCTGTGATCGTCGACATGCTGAACCTTTGTTACAGTTATCTGGATTCATGCAAAAACAGCCTCTGGCAGGTTGATGACAATGATACGGAAATGAAGCAGAGCGTGAAACAGTTGCAGCAGGCCGTGGATGAGACCAAAGAAAACCTGGATAAGCAAAAAGTCTTTCTGAAGATCTATTTCAACACCGACCCCATATCGCGACCCCAGCTGTTCAGGAATTATAACGCAGCAGGGTTTCCCGCAAAAAAATCATCAGGCGTAAAAAATAATAATTAGTGCGGGGATAATGATCCCGATTAATGCAAGCACGGCTCCTCTCCATTTGATCCCGTTCCTACCCCTGAGGATGAACAGTCCGGTAATTGCCAGAAGAACCATGGCAACAGCATATGCATCGGAAAACCAGGTAAACCCTTTTTTAATGCTGTTATAATGCAGCAGGTTGAATTCCTTGAGGATATACCTCGGGGTTTTCGTTTCCAGTTCGGCTTTACCGTTGGTGAGGTCGACATACAGGCTGCCGTTATTGAAAAAAATGTCAATATACCCGTTCCCGGTGATGAAGCTTTTAAAATGTTTTTCCTCATGAACCTGTTTCAGGACTCTCAGAGCATAGGCTTTGTCGGCGACGGCGTTGGCCGGAAGTGCTACGGTCAACTGCTCATATTTCTTACTGAAATCGGGGTGGACAAAATCACCCGATTTGAAATGGTTCAGGATGATGCCGGATAAAGCATAAATGATGGTCATCCCGAAGAAAAAATATCCGAGATCGCGGTGGATCGCGTTGTTCCACCGTCTCAAAGTTTTTCGTTCCATGTTATTTTAAAACAGAAAAGGAGATTGCTTCGATGGAATAGAAAGAAAGATGGTTTTTCCCGCTTTTCTTCAGGTCGTCGCGGAGAGAATTGATCTGATCCAGGGTTTCTTTTGCTCCCTGGTCTTCATGGCCTTTGGTGGCGGTGTGAAGCCCCGTGGTATGATCAGCGGCATCCTTTTTCACCTGTGCTTCCCATTCATTGAGATATTTTGCGTCGACACGCTCTTCTTTGAGGACACCCAGCAATTTCACCCGGCTCCCGATCAGGCTTTCGTCGAATTTAGCAATGTTGGCGCCGGTCGTAACTTCAACTGTAATACTGTCACTGCCATCGGCCAGGAACATCCGTTTCCCTCCGTGCTTGCAGGTATGCAGCACGGTGCCTTCAATGCGAACAGGCTTTTCAACATGTTTGCCGGCCGAGTCAATGAAAGATTTTACCGCCATGGTAACGGTATCGGCTTTAGTGGTTTCTGCGACTTTGGGTCCCTGGTTGCAGGAGGCTGCAATGAAAACACATGGGAGAATGAACAGGAAGAGTTTCTTTATCATTACTTTGTGAGTTTGTATGAAGGGCAAATTTCCTGATTATTTGGCAGAAATCAAAATCTTGCCGTACTTTGAATGCCGGCTTTGCGAAGGATGCAGTCCGCAGTCAATAAAAAAATTCTATGATTTTAGTTACAGGAGGGACCGGGCTTCTTGGGTCCCATTTACTTTATAACCTTGTGAGTGCAGGGAAACCCGTGAGGGCTATCAAAAGGAAATCCAGCAATACCGGAATGGTAAAGAAGATATTTTCATATTATTCTGATAATGCGGATGAGCTTTTTGGCAGGATCGAATGGGTGGAGGCTGATATCCTGGATTTCGTGTCAATGGATGATGCCCTGGAAGGTATTGATATTGTGTACCATGCAGGTGCGGTTGTATCCTTTTATCCGAAGGATCACAAGGCTATGCTCACCGTGAATACTGAAGGGACTGCAAACCTTGTCAATCTCTGCATTGCCAGGAAAATAAAAAAATTCTGTTATGTAAGTTCGGTGGCGGTGCTCGGGAGGGCTGTTAATGACGGGGTTTCGGATGAAACGACGTACTGGCAGCCATCAAAGAAAAATTCGGTTTACGGGCAGAGCAAGTACGGTGCCGAGCGCGAGATATGGAGGGGAATTGAAGAAGGCCTCAATGCTTTTATCGTGAATCCTTCGGTCATTCTCGGACCCGGATTCTGGGGAGGAGGCAATTCGGGGCTGTTCTCACTGGTATGGAAAGGGCTTAAATATTATACCCGTGGCATTAATGGTTTCGTGGATGTAAGGGATGTTGCCAAAGCTATGGTTTTGCTCATGGATAGCGATATTTCCAAAGAAAGGTTCATTGTTTCATCTGAAAACTGTTCTTATCAGCAAGTATTTGAATACATGGCGAAATACCTTGGCAAGCCTGCGCCATCAATCAATGTGCCCAATGCCATGACCGGGATTGCCTGGAGGGTGGAAGCAGTTCGCAGTTTCATCATGAGGACCCTGCCGGAGGTCACAAAAGAAATGGCTACCACGACTACCATGATCTATACTTATTCCAACGAAAAGATCAGGAAAGCCATTGGGTTTGAGTTCAGGCCCGTGGAGCAGTCAATAAAAGATTTCTCGGAATTTTTCCTGAAAGACCATTTGAATAATCGAATACTCGAATAACGAATGCTGATTTAAGAATTTCGCTTTTATTCGCACCAATTGTTTATTTCATTTGTGTGCTCATTTCGCCTTCGGCGAACGCTTTTCGCTACCTCGCTATTTCGCTACTTTATTGCGGGATGTTATTCTTATAGTGGTAGTAACGGCTGATGATGTCATCGACAAAGCCTTCCATGGTATAATCTGAAGTTACATCACCGAGTGTGTCATTTTTCGCATAAGGATCCTTTTTTGAGCGCCTGAGGAGATAATATTCAACATTGCCATCCCAGCGGTTCGGGTCTTTCCCGTATTTCCGGGCTTTTTCACGGGCAAGGAGAACACGCCCCATCCCAATATTATATGCTGCGAGGATAAATTTAATCCTGTCTTTCGGATTTGTTATCTCATCGGGCAGCTGTTCATCAAGATGTTTAATATAACGCACTCCTGCAGTCAGCTGCTGTACCGGTGAAGCAATGCTGTCCATTCCCATTTTAATTGCGGTTTCGGGCATAAGCTGCATAAGTCCTGATGCGCTTTTTGAAGAGACCTGCCCCACACGGAAATTCGATTCTTCATAGACCAGGGAAGCAAGCAGGCGCCAGTCCCAGTGTATCCTTAGGCTAAGCTCGCGGATCTCTTTGTCGTAAGGTGAAATTTTATCACCCCTGAGGGTTACATAATCACTCCTCATATTGATCACAATCTTCTGGTTGGCAAAGTACTCCAGGTAGGTCTTTTTGTATTCCCCTGATTTTTTAAATTCGGCCAGCCAGTCGTTAAGTTTCATCAGCAGGGTGTCGGAGTTATGATTTACGCCCCAGGCAAAGGCATACAAAGGAAACACCACGACGGTGGCATCCAGGTTCTGGTAATAATTCTTATAAACCCTGGCGGTGTTTTCAGGGCAGAGCATGTAGGTTATGCTTCCTTCGGAGACCTTCCTGATCATTCCTTCCTGCGAAATATCAGGATCCTCGACAAGGGTGGGGAGTTTGGCCGTTTGTTTAAGAAAGGACCGGTAATATGGCGACATGAATTCATTTCTCCTGGCATGAACAGTATCACCAACGGCAAAATCTTCAAGGGTCTTGATGAATTTCGGTGTATGGTCTTTCCGCTGCAGCAGGATCAGCCGGGTTTCCCCGAAGATATTGGTATAATGGACCATTCTCCTGCCTTCGGAAGAAACCGGGAGGTTTAGTGCGATAACATCTGCAACGTTGTAATAAAGGTACCTGTAAAGCTGCGATATGTCTTCGGAGGCAATGATCTTCAGAGGGACTCCCAGGGTTCCTGCAAAAGACTCCAGGAGGTCGAGCTGGAATCCGACGGGTTCCCCGCGGTAAAGAAAATAATTCAGGGTATTGCGGTCGGTGAGTGCGAGTAAGTAGCCTCTTTCACGGATACGTTTGATTGCATCCTTTTTCTCCTCTACACGGTAGTATATTTTCCAGGTAATATAGGACGCAATGGCAATTAACACCAATCCCATCAGGATGATCCTGAACCTGTAAATAATTTTGCTAAACTTGACCAATATATTGTTAAGCTACTTTCCGGTATCTCCGTACAGCCAGGCTGACCGTTACGATGGCATAAACGACCAGTGAATAGAAGTGCGGGCTTATGTCGGCAAAAGTGGATCCTTTCAGAAGCACCATCCTCATGATCTTGATAAAATACATCAGGGGGTTAAGCCTGTCGATCTGCTGGGCCCAGCCGGGCATGCTCTCGATCGAGGTGAATAACCCGCTCATCAGTATGAACACCACCATAAAAAAGAACGAAACCAGCATGGCCTGTTGCTGGGTGTTTGTAATAGTTGACACCAGCAATCCAAACGACAAAATTACGAAAAGATACACTCCTCCCGACAGGAAGATCAGCCAGAGGTTTCCAACCAGGGGGATGTCAAAGAACAACTTGCCCACGGTGAGGCCGAAAGCAAGCTCAAACATGGCAATGATCCAGAAAGGAGTGAGCTTCCCCGCTATGAACTGGATCTTACGGATGGGGGTCACATTGATCTGTTCAATCGTGCCGATTTCTTTTTCACGCACTATGTTCATGCCCGAAAGCAAGAGGCCGATAATGGTGACAAGCAAAACCAGTATCCCCGGGACCATATAGGTTTTATAGTTCAGCTTTGGGTTGTACCAGTAACTGTAATCGGTACGGATGTTCTTTAACCCCGCCATCTGGGCAGGGCTCAGCCAGTCCTGCATCAGCTCACGGTTAAAATCGATAAGGATGGAACTGCAGTAGGCGCTGCTTAAGCCTGCAACGCTCTGGTTTATGGCGTTGATCACAAACTGCACCTTGCCCTGGTTCTCTTTCACCAGATGTCTCTCAAACCCGTTGGGTATCCTGATAATGACGTCCACCTTGCCTTTCTGCATAAGATCGAGGGCCTTTTCGTAAGAAAAAGTGGTCTGAACAACCTGGTAAAACGGCGAGCCTTCATATTTGCTGATTAGCTTTCTCGAGGATGTGCTGAGGTCAAGATCGACAACGCTGACGGTGATGTTCTTCATCTCGAAAGTCGCTGCGTTGACGAGGATCAGCAGCTGTACAATAGGCACTACGAAAATAATTGGAAGCATCCCCTTGTTGCGGAAGATCTGAAGGAATTCTTTCTGTATGATGAAGAGCAGTGTTCTCATAAGAATTTTTCAGGCCAGCCTGACTTTGAATTTTTTAATACTCAGGAGGATGAAAAAGGCCGTAAATCCTGTCATTATCGCAGTCTCATAAACGATATAACTGAAGCCGTTGCCTTTCAGCATAATGCTTTTAATGATCGTAATGAAATATTTGGGAGGCATGATCTTGCAGAACCACTGCAGTACCACGGGCATATTCTCAACAGGGAAAATGAACCCGCTCAGAAGGATGGTCGGAAGCATTAGTGCAACCAGTGAAAGCATCATGGCGATTTGCTGGCTGCTGGTGATGGTTGAGATCAGTATCCCCAGTGAAAGGGCCATACAGATGTATAGAAAACTTTCGAAAAGGAGCAGGGCAACGCTGCCCACTACAGGAACTCCGAACACCGTATTGCCAATTATGATGATGATGCATGCGTCAATGAAAGCAAGGAATACATAAGGAAAGACCTTGCCGATGATGATCTGGAAAGGCTTCAGGGGTGAGACCAGCAGAAGTTCCATTGTGCCTAGCTCTTTTTCCCTGGTGATCGATAACGACGTCATCAGTGCCGAGATCAGCATCAGGAGCATGGCCATCAGCCCGGGTACGAACATGTAAACTCCTTTCATCTGGCCGTTGTACATCATTCTTACCTCAGGTGTGATCTGCATCGGGATCTTTTCGGCGTTCAGTGAAACAAGGTAGTTTGACAATATTCCCTGGATGTAATTTACGAGGATGTTTGCGGTGTTCGGATCTGAAGCGTCGCCGATGATCTGTACCCTGGCATTGCCGGTCTTGTCGAGATTTTTCGCAAAATCAGGTGCAAAAACCAGCACCAGTTGTACATTCCCTTTCCTGAAAACCTGTTCAATCTCGCTGCTGGCACTAAGGTTCTTGTCGAGGATGAAATAGCCCGACGAGAGCACTTTTTCGCTTATCCTCCGGGTGATCTCGTCTTTCGACTGGTCAAGGATGGCTATCCTTGCATCCTTGATCTCATTGGTTATAACGTAACCGAATAATAGGAGCTGGATGGCCGGAAGGAGAAACAATATAAGCAGGGTGCGGTAATCCCTGAAGATATGGTAGAATTCCTTAACGACGAAACCCAGAAATCGTTTCATTCAACCTCTTTTTTTGAAGCCCATGTAAAATAGAAGCGGAAAGCTGAGATCAGCAGGGGCAGGGCCATCCCTATGTAAAAGGTAAAGAGCCATTCACGGTTGACCACATCGAATTTTCTAAGCATGATACCTGTGGTGATCATCAGCATCATCATGATATACGACCTGAAGTTAAAGAAGGAGAAGGCGCAGGGGTAGGGGATGCTGAGGCCTTTGATGCGTTTTATATGCTTATGCGCGATCTTCGCGAACAGGAGGATATAAAAAGGGATCCCTATAACGATGCCGATCAGGATGTTCAGCCAGAGATGCGGCGAATGCTTCATTTCATAATCAAGGCCCCTCCACATCAGCATCCCCCCTGCGGTGGTCCAGGCAAGGCCTGCAATAAACAAGAGGTTATGCCTGCTTACCGAGGGTTTTAATTTTTGAGATAAGGTCATATCAGTTTACTTTTACTCGCGCGAGTTTTAAAAACACTTCATTCATAGATACTGCCCCGTAATCCTGCTTCAGTTTCTCAGGAGTGTCAAGGGCGGCAATTTTCCCGTCGACCATTATGGAAACCCTGTCGCAATATTCCGCCTCATCCATATAATGAGTAGTAACGAACACGGTGATCCCTTCATGGGATGCCTCAAATATCATATCCCAGAACTGCCGGCGGGTCACAGGGTCCACGCCCCCGGTCGGCTCATCCAGGAATACGATCTTGGGATTGTGGATTATCGCAACCGAGAAGGCCATTTTTTGCTTCCAGCCCAGGGGGATGTCGCGTATAAGCTTGTCCCGGGCCTCTTTCATGTCGAGCTTCTCCATTAGCTCCCTTGCTCTTTCTTCTATCACCTTTCTTCTTAAGCCATATATCCCGGCATAAAAACGGATGTTCTCAAACACCGTAAGGTCGTCGTACAGTGAGAATTTCTGGCTCATGTAGCCGATATTCCGCTTGATCTTTTCCCTTTCACGGTAAATATCGAAACCACCTACCATGAGCTCTCCAGAGGTCGGATAGGAAAGCCCGCAAAGTATCTTGATGGCTGTGGTCTTTCCTGCGCCGTTTGCACCGAGGAAGCCGAAGATCTCACCTCTCTTCACTTCGAAGCTCAGGTGATCATTGGCTACGAAGGACCCGAATTTTTTTACGAGGTCCTTGACAACGATAATATTTTCGGCATCTTTTCTGTACATCACAAGATAAGTAGCGAAATTATTTGCACAGCTTCATTCATTGTTTTATCATTAATTCCATAAAGCAATCTTCGATGTTTGCCACTGCAGGGCTAACAATGATCCCTGTATGACCTTTATTTTCAAGATAACGGTGGATGGCATTCTCCTCAATACCTTCATTTTTAAAGGAAATATGGGCTGCCTGCCCGAATGCAAACACCGAATGCATTCCCGGGAACATCCTGAGGTCGTTCAGCATTCCGAAAATATCATCCGACTTCACTGAATATAATTTCCAGGGATATGTTCTGATGACTTCCGATGGGGTGCTGATAGTCATCAGCTTACCGTTTTGGATCAGGGCAACCTGGTCGCATAAACCGGCTTCATCCATATAAGGAGTTGCCACGAGTATTGTTATTCCGCTGTTCTTCAGTCGTTTAAGCATGTCCCAGAATTCAAGTCTTGAAACTGCGTCAACACCGGTGGTGGGTTCATCGAGGATAAGGACCGAGGGCTTATGGATGAGGGCACACGACAGTGCCAGCTTTTGCTTCATCCCTCCGGAAAGCTTGCCTGCCTTGCGTTTTTTAAACGGTTCGATCTGAACATAGATATCCCTGATCAGGTCATAGTTTTCGGCAACGGTAGTCCCGAAGACAGTGGCATAGAAATTCAGATTTTCTTCTACGCTGAGATCGGTGTAAAGTGAAAATTTCCCAGGCATATACCCGATATCCTGCCTTATTTTCCTGTAATCTTTTACCACATCCAGTCCGTTCACCAGGGCTTTCCCTGTATCGGGCAGAAGCAGGGTGGTAAGGATACGGAACAAGGTCGTTTTACCCGCTCCGTCAGGACCGATAAAGCCAAACAGTTCGCCTTTGCTTACGCTGAAGGAAATATCATCAAGCGCTTTGGCATGTGCGAAATGTTTGGCCAGATGTTCTACCTGTATTGCGGACATTTTTTATTGTACCAGCACCGATTTGGTCCAGAAAGTATTCCTTCCAAGCAGTGAAATCCCGACATATCCCCTGATTTTCAGTTTGGACGGTGATTCAAACTTGATATAGCATTTGTAGGTCTTTCCGTTTTTAGGATCATAAATGGTTCCCCCCGACCATTCTTCTTTGCCGTCAAAGGAAAAGTCCTTCATGTTCACCAGCCCGATCAGCGGAGTTGTTTTCAGTTTGGCCTCAGGGTTTTCCTTATCGGTACGGGGCTGATGGGTGATAGAATCCAATGGGGTTCTAAGCCAGACCAGTTTCCCGAAATATTTATCACCTTCTTTATATAAAAGGATCTTTCCCGTAGCTTCCTGGTTCAGCCATACACCCAGGATGTCGTCGGCTTTATGTGCCTGGGCCGATAATTTCAATGCCGGTGTGACCAGCATGATAAACAGAACTGCAGTAGTGATGATGTTTCTCATAAATTATGGTTTTTGGTTTGATGGATTCATAAATCTTATTTCCCCGGGCATACCGATTTTCATGGAACCGTCATTTTTCACCCTTATTTTAACTGCATAGACCAGGTTGACTCTTTCTTCCTTTGTCTGTATGGTCTTGGGCGTGAATTCGGCCGAGGGAGATATCCAGGAAACAATACCCTGAACCGTAGTATTCGTTTTTTCGTCCTTATCATAGGCCACATCAATAACAGCACCCAGTGTGATATAGGGAAGCTGTGATCCGCCTACATAAGCCCTTAAATTTATTTCGGTCAGGTCGGCGATCTTATACAAAGGTTTCCCGTAAGTCGCCACCTCGTCTTTTTCGGCATACTTTGTAAGGACCGTTCCTTTGATGGGATTGATGATCTTTGAACGGTTTATGGATTCACTGATCTGGGCGATCTGTTGTGTGATTGAAGATACCTGGCTTGCAATACCGCCGAACTGTATTTTCAGTGAAGCGATCTGTTTGTCGATAAGGTTAAGGCTGGCATTGACATCGTCCATTTGCTTCTGTGTCGCTGCACCATCTTTAAGAAGGTTGTCAATCCTGTGCTTATCAACCAGTGCATTCTCCCTGCCCTGTTCCTGCACTGCGATCTGGGAGGCCACATCATCTTTCCTGGAAGCAGTGGCATCGCGGGTTTCAATTGACTGTTTCCGTTTCAGGCAGAGGTCGGTGGTGTCGATGTAGCCGACTATTGCTCCTGAATCAATGACCTGGCCTTCTTCAACTTTGAACATCAGGATCTGGCCTGTAGCCTGGGAGGAAACCATGACCTCTGTTGCCTCGAAGGTGCCGTAAGCATCGGGCTTGTTTTTGTCGCTGTTGCATGAAGCAAGGGCTATTGCTGCAAAAAGCACCGGAAGGTATCGTTTCATAGTCGCGGTATTTCTGGTTAAAATTACAATTTACCTGTGTTGTACAAATAACTGATCTTTGCTTTGATAAGCTGGATCTTGTGGATTTCCATGCCCATTCTCGCCTGAATCTCGTCGTTAACACGCAGAATATAATCACTCGAGGTGATCACCCCGTTGGTCAGTTGAGATGAGGCGGCTTTAGTTATGCCTGCCCTGAGCGCGATGAGTTCCTGGTCCCGGAGGATGAGGTCCGACAACCTGCTTATATCCGTCATGTTCTTCTGGGTTGAAACCCTAAGGTTTTTATCGAAAGTCTCCTGTTGGTTTTTCAGGATACTTCCCTGGAGTTCATAGATTTTTTTCTCGTTCCTGTTAGCGTTCCAGTTCCATGGATTCCAGGTAACCTTGGCGCCAACCATCAGCATGGGAGCGATATCGCTCGAAAGAAAATTATAACCCGGTCGGCCGAGACCAAATTGCCCGAATGCCCAAAGCTTTGGATTCCACTTTGTAGTGACCATGTTTTTCATAAGGTTTGTCCTGTCGATCTGGACCCCGTAAAGTTCATATTCTATACGCTTGTTTTCATAACTCATGCCCGGAAGTGTAATGGATGGGATGCTGAAAGCGGTTTTTTCTTCCAGGGGCAGTGTGATGAGTTCCGAGAGCATTTTGATGTTTGCCAGGCGGTCCATGCTCAATTCAAAAATATTCTGCTCAAGTTTTATGATCTCGGCACTGATCAGGTCGGCATCCATTTTTAGCCCGGCCCCGTTCTTCAGCCTGGCATCGACCTCCTTTTTCCTTGATTCAAGCTGTTTAAGGGTTTCGTTGAGAAGGCCGATATTTTGCTGATCAAGTATAATGCTGAAATAAAACTGGTTAACCTGGTCTTTCAGAAGGTAAAGACTGGCATCTACATTCTTTTTATCGATGTTCAGGTTGTATTGTTCAAGCTTTTTCTGATAGTGTGTAACGTTCCCGTCGTAAATCGATTCATTCACATCCAGGGTGAGCTTGTACTGGTCTTTCGGGATCTCAGGCCCTACAACCTTAGGATATCCTGTGGGCAGGTTTATGCTCATCTGGGTGACATCATTCTGCCAGGATGCAGTACCGTTGACATTGACCGAGGGCAGGTAATTCTTGTTAAGGTTCTTTGTCCTAAGGTCACTTGATTTATCAAGGAGTTGGGATTGCCTGGCCAGGGGATAGGTCTTCTGTACCTGCTGATAACAGAATTCCAGGGTGATGGTATCCTGGGCTGCAAGAGGTTTTATTCCCGTGCACAGGATATAAAGCAAGGGCAATAAATAAGAGGTCTTAAACCAGGGTTCTGTCAGTTTCATATCCTTTTAAGGCATTTTCGATAAAAGTAGGAACTATTTTTTTTCTCTGTTCATAAAATACTCCCATACGCTCGTCGGGAATTGCAAAGATAGACTGTATTAGCGGCCTGGCTATAACGGGGAAGATAACCAATCCCAGGATGTTAACGTAAATATGCAGGGGGTCGATGTCAAGGCCCATCTCCTCCTTTAATTGTTTCCGTATCGTCTCGAGCAGGATCTCAGGCGTAACATTCTGTTTCAGTATGACTTCCCTTATCCTTTCAGGCTTGTCCTGGAGAGCATTGATTACGAACTGAACTATGTAGGAATGACCCGAAATAAAATTGAAGTAGAAATTGACAAAGATCCCGATCTTCGACATCAGGGTCATTTCCGAAAGGAAGATCTCTGTCATTTTATTGGCAAGCTGGGAGAAGGTTTCGGCAAACACTTTTTCGAATAAAGCATCCTTGCTCCTGAAATAGTAATGCAACAATGACTTGTTTATACCTGCGATATCAGCTATCTCCTGCATCCTTGCGCCGCTGAGGCCTTTCTTGTGAAAGACCTCCCTTGCCGCAGCAAGAATCTTGTCTTCAGTATGTTGACTATTGTCCATATAGTTTAACCAAAAAGAATAAACAAATAGTTTAACCAGGTGGTCAAAGGTAATACATTTTTTATTGGATCCAACAAGGGGGAGGAAAAAAAATTACGATTGGACGATTTACGATTTACGAGTTTATATAATCGACAATCAATCAATCTCAAAATTCAATCGTACCTCGTAAATCACCCAATCGTAACGCCAGGATTGTCCTATCGTAAATCAAACTGGTCGTCGGCAGTTATTTCGGGATTTTAATCTTTTGTCCCTGTTTGAGATAGGAAGCGTTATTGATATTGTTTAGCTTTTTGATCTGGGCCACGGTGGTATTGTACTGGTCGGCAAGATCCCAGAGGTTGTCGCCCGACTGTATAGTATAATAAAAATAATGGTTGCCGGTTTCAGGGGATTTTGAAGATGCTGAGGATGACTTGCTTCCACTTCCTGAAGCCGAACCTGTTTTTGAAGAGCCTCCTTGTAACTTTAATTTTTGTCCTGCAACAACTTTGGAAGTACTCAGGTTATTCCAGGCGGTAAGTTCACCTACAGTTACATGATATTTGATTGCAATAATTCCAAGCGATTCTCCGCTTTTAACAATATGGGTTTTAGGTGTGACGACTTCCCGTTCAGGTTCAGTGGCAGTTATTTTCGTAGTGTCTTTATGTACAGGGGTAACTTTAGTTGAATCAGATTTAGAGGCAATGAGTTGTTTGTGCAAAAGTGAATCCGGGATTTTAGGAGCTGAACCCGGAACATAAACAAAGATCTTCTGTTTGGGTTTAACTGAATTCTTTTTTATGTTGTTGAGAGACTTGAGTTCAGGGATGGTCATATGGAACTTCTTTGCAATGCTGACCATTGTCTCACCTTTTTTAACTGTATATTGTGTTGTTTCCCTGTAACTGGCATAGATTGAGGCCAGGCTGGCGTCTTCAGAAAGGGCTTTCTTAGTCTTGAAAGCATAAACCGCTGCTTCGTTATTGATAAAGTCGCCTACGTATTTTTTCCTGAGCCTTAATTTATATGGCATTTCGGGAGTGGCCGGGATAACACCTCTTTTATATGCAGGGTTGAGAAAGGATATTTCATCCCAGGGGATCCGCATCATTTCGGAGAGCTGGTCGAAAGTAAGCGGATGTTTCACAGTAACAGTATCCACTTCATAAAATAAAATCCCGGGATCAACAGGATAGATCTTGTGTTCATTTGCGTATGCAAGAACATAACTTGCGGCAATAAAGGCAGGGACATACGACCTTGTTTCTTTCGGCAGGTAGCGGGCGATAGCCCAGAAATTCTTGAGACCGCCTGAGCGCCTGATGGCTTTATTCACATTGCCTGCCCCCGAGTTATAGGCTGCAAGAGCAAGGGACCAGTTGCCATAGATGTCGTAAAGATCCTGCAGATGTTCGCAAGCGGCGATGGTGGCTTTATAAGGATCGTACCGGTCATCCACATAAGAACTCACCTTAAGACCGTAAACTTTGCCGGTACCATACATAAACTGCCACAAGCCTTTTGCCCCGGCTGTTGAGTTGGCAATAGGGTTAAGAGCCGATTCGATCACCGCCAGGTATTTTAACTCGAGTGGCATATTGAAACGGTCAAGCTGTTCTTCGAAAAGCGGAAAATAAATTTCAGAAAGGCCCAGGATACGGGCAGTTAATTTTCTTTTCCTGACTGCATAAAGCTCAATGAACTTTTTGACCTCATTGTTATAGACGTACTCGAAAGGAGAATTTTCGTTCATGACGGCAATCCTCGCAGCATATACAGAATCAGAAAAAGTTGGGTAATCCGTCTCACTGAAACTGCTCCAGGCAGGGTATTTTTGCTCCAGTGGAGAATGTGCATCGCTGAAAACCTTGAGTGTTGCAAGGCTGTCGAGCATGGCCATAACTGCATCATCCTCAATTAATTTTATCTTTTTTGAAATGGTGTCGCGATGGATCGTGTCCTGGGAAAAAAGCAGATCAGGGGTTATCAGCAAAGTGACAAGAAGAAAAAGCAGGCCGAAAACCCTCATGAGATATTTAAATAATTAATTATGAATGAAGAGATTGCAAATATACCCTTTTTTCAAAAATCCTCGACATGAATCGTCACTTCGGAATTAACAAGGTATTGTTTTAAATCCGCTTCAATCCTGTCGCAAAGTTCATGAGCTTCCTTTACCGTAAGGTTCTCATCCAGGTTCAGGTGGAAATCGACGTAGCTGAAGTTCCCGGCTTTCCTGGTGCGCAGGTTGTGATATTTAATGTTTTCTTTACAATAGGAATCAATAATGGTCCTGATCTTTTTGATTTCCTCTATTTCCAGGGATTCGTCGAGCAGGGGTTTATAAGCTTTCATGAGCAGGGAATGCGATTCCTTGAGTATAAGCATGCTGACCAGGATCGCCACTATTGGGTCTAAAATATGGTATCCGGTGATCCAGATCAGACCCAGGCCTGCGGCAACTCCCAATGAAGTGTAAATATCGGTTTTAAGATGGAGGGCATCAGCTTCCAGTGCGATGGAACCGGTTGATTTGGCAACTTTGTACAGGTACCATGAAACCCCCGAATTGGCAATGGCCGAAATGCACATTACCGCGAAGCCCAGTCCGATGGTTTCAATTTCGGTGGGTTTAATGAGCTTATGTACTGCTTCAAAAATAATCCAGATAGCTGCAGCAAATATCAGCAGAGCCTCTGCCACTCCGGAAATATTCTCTATTTTCCAGTGCCCGTATGGATGACGGTCATCGGCGGGCCTGTCGGAAACCCTCACGGAAATAAAGGCGATGATGGCAGCAAGAAGGTCCATGAAAGAATGAATAGCCTCAGAAATAATGGAGACTGAACCACTGATAATACCTGCAGTGAGTTTTAATATAATGAGGAGGGTGTTGGATAACACCGACAGACCTGCAGCCTTTGTTTTCTTGCTCATTAATTCATGGTTTCATGCAAAGGTAATGATTCAGGCCGAAGGTTAAATTGTTAAATTTGTAACATCAAGAATTGTCGGTATGAAAACAGCATTTAAGTTCCTTGCCATGTTAATCTGTGTTTTGTTTGTGACGCGGATGTCAATTGCCCAGGATACAACCCGAAAACCAGCTTTGAGGCTCACCCATGAGATGTCGCCTGAGGAAGCCCTGCATAAAAGCGAGATAGGTAAGACCTTTGTTGAAACCAACCCTCCGGCCGGGCCTATCAGGAACGTGGAAGAATTCGGAAGGATGCAGGGTGCCCTTGTAAGGTACCCCTTCGGCATCCCACTGTCACTTATCAAAGAGATGGCTGCCAACGTTACTCTTACAACTATAGTGGCAAGCGCTGCACAACAAAGCACTGTTCTGGCTTTGTATGTAAATTTTGGAGTTGATACCAGCCATTGTAATTTCCTGATCGCTCCAACCGACAGTTACTGGACCAGGGATTACGGTCCATGGTTTGAATCAGACAGTTCGAATACTATCGGGATCATCGATTTTCCTTATAACCGTCCCAGGCCCAATGATGATGAGATCCCCAAACGGGTTGCCGAGATGCTCGGGATCCAATGGTACGGGATGAATCTTATTTCCACTGGAGGCGATTATATGACCGATGGTTTTGGAATATCAGCTTCCACGGAACTGATATGGAATGAGAACCCTTCTTTTTCACATGACCAGGTCGCACAGAAAGTTCATGATTACCTGGGGATTGAGAATTACCAGGTCGTGCCTGACCCGAATGTGAATACATCCATAGACCATATTGACTGCTGGGGGAAATTCCTGGCACCGGATAAAATCCTCATAAGAAAAACCAATCCCTCGAATGCATGTTATGCGGCTCTTGAAGCTGCAGCTTCTTACTGGGCCTCACAGACCTGTTCTTACGGGTACAATTACACTGTGTACCGGGTTATGACACCCAATGATGAGCCTTACTCCAATTCGGTAATCCTGAACAACAAGGTACTGGTCCCGTTTATGAACTCAAGCTGGGACGACAGCGCCAAGGCTGCGTATGAGGCTGCAATGCCGGGATACACTGTTTCGGGGTTCATCGGGCAGTCTTCCACTCCATGGATATCGACCGATGCTCTTCACTGCCGTGTAATGGGGATTGCAGATATCGGCTTGCTGTACATCAAACATATTCCTTTATCCGGCACCCAACCCTGCGACATGAATTATGTGATAAACGCCGATCTGATTGCCTGCAGTGGCTCCCCCGTTAAAACCGATTCAGTGCTGATCTGGTACAAGGTCAATAACGGAACCTACCATGCAGTCCACATGACAAACACTTCGTCAAACCATTATACAGGCATCATCCCAAGGCAGACCGCAGGCAGTACCGTTAAGTATTACCTGTTTGCCGCCGACCAGTCAAACCGAAGGGAAACTGCGCCTTTCATCGGGGCGGCCGATCCGTTTACATTCACAACCGCGTATACAAATATTGTGGCTGTACCCGATACCTTATGGTTTATCACCGCCGCTGATGCATTCGGAGGGAAAGTTACACATCTGCATAATTACATGGCATCTGCTGTTGTGCTGCAGGATGTTGAGCTGATCAGCGGCCACTGGCCGATGTGGTATGTCGATTCTATTACCACCCGCAACTTCCCTTATACGGTAAACCCGGGAGATTCGGTTTACGTGAGGGTTAAGGTGGATATACCCACAGATCGCAACACGGATTCCTTTATCCTTGACAGTCTGCATTATACCACCTCCCTGGGGCCAAAACTGGTAATACTGATGTTCAATCCCCAGATACTCGGAGGGATCAGAGAGTCAGGGAATAGCGGTTTGCTGGGAAATAATTATCCCAACCCATTCTCAGCCTCAACTACGATATCGTTCAGGCTTCCTATCAGGGGAAGCGCTGACCTCGGTATTTATGACCTTAATGGAAAACTCGTCAGGCTTGTATTTTCAGGATCTTTAGACGAGGGGGACCATGCCTTCACATGGGATGGGACTGATAATACGGGCAATAAGGCTACACCAGGGATATACCTGTTCAGGCTTACAACCGATAAAGAAGTATCAGTTAAACGGATGATCCTTATTCGCTGATCTTTTTTTCGGGCCTCATCTGTGGGAAGAAAAGCACATCCTGTATGGATGCCTGGTTGGTCATGATCATCGTGAGACGGTCAATCCCTATACCCAGGCCTGAAGTAGGAGGCATGGCGAATTCAAGGGAACGGAGGAAATCCTCATCAAGTACCATAGATTCGTCGTCTCCGCGTTTTCCAAGTTCCAGTTGGTCTTCGAAACGTTTCCTCTGATCGATGGGATCGTTGAGTTCTGAGAACGCATTACAAAGCTCCTTGCCGTTGCAGATTGCTTCGAAACGTTCAACAAGCCCGTCTTTGCTACGGTGTTTCTTTGCCAGGGGCGACATTTCAATGGGATAATCGGTGATAAAGGTTGGCTGGACCAGGTTGGGCTCGCATTTCTCACCGAAGATCTGGTCTATGATCTTCCCTTTGGCCATAGTCTTATCGACAGGCACATCAAGTTGTTTCGCAATGGCGATCAGTTCGTCTTCCGATTTGCCGTCGATATCGATTCCGGTATAATGTTTTATCACTTCAAACATGGTGAAGCGTTTCCAGGGCCGTTTGAAATCTATGATCTTTTCACCAACCGGGACCTCGGTTTTCCCATGCAGGTCAAGAGCGATCTTTTCCACCATTTCCTCCACGAGGTCCATCATCCAATCATAATCCTTATAAGCTACATAGAGCTCCATCTGGGTAAACTCAGGGTTATGGAAACGGTCCATCCCTTCGTTGCGGAAGTCCTTGGAAAATTCATAAACCCCATCAAATCCGCCAACGATAAGCCTTTTGAGATAAAGTTCGTTGGCAATACGAAGGTACAGGGTCATGTCGAGGGAGTTGTGATGGGTCTTGAATGGCCGGGCAGCAGCGCCGCCGTAAAGTGGCTGAAGGACCGGTGTTTCAACTTCCAGGTATGATTTTGCATTCAGGAACTGACGCATGGAATTCACCAGCTGCGCCCTTTTGACAAACACATCCCTCACCTGGGGATTGACGATCATGTCTACATAACGCTGTCGGTATCTTTGTTCGGGATCAGTAAAAGCATCAAACAATTCCCCGTCCTTTTCCTTGACGATGGGCAGGACCCTAAGGGATTTGGAAAGAAGTTTCAGGCTTTTGACATGGATGGAGATCTCTCCCATCTGGGTGACGAATACATACCCTGTAACACCGATGATATCGCCTATGTCGAGAAGCTTCTTAAATACCGTGTTGTAAAGGGTCTTGTCTTCACCAGTGCAGATCTCATCGCGTTTAATATACATCTGGATGCGTCCTGTGGAATCCTGGAGTTCTGAGAAAGAGGCGGCGCCCATGATCCTCCGGGTCATGATACGGCCTGCGATGCTCACCTCCTGGTACATGGTATTGTCGGCAGGATAATTTTGCCTGATTTCGGCTGCGGTCACATTGACCGGGAATGTTTCGGGCGGGTATGGATTGATCCCGAGCCTGAAAAGTTCATTTAATGAATCACGCCTGATTTGTTCCTGCTCGGTAAGAGTAACTTGCATAGGTTGGAATTTTCGGCAAAGATACGGATTTACGATTGGACGATCTTAGATTTACGAATGAATATAAGATTGACGATCGACGGATAAAAAATTAAACTCGTAACTCGTAAATCCATCAATCGTAAATCACATCTGGATTTCTCCCTCAATCAGGAGGGAGGGAGCAGAGGGCTTCTACGACAGCACGGAATGAAGGATGTGATGAGAGTTCATGGGTTTGAATCCGGGGAGATGGATCTGGTAATATATGAGAAGGGAATCCATGAGAGATCTCCTGATCGCAGGTTTGAAATGCAAAGCCGACTGCTTTTCAAGGTGGGTGGTAATAAGAGACTGGAACAGGCTGCCGTATTCGGGCAATATATAAGAGTCTTTTTCAGGGATTAAAGACTGGAAGTGGCTTTCCCTGAGGTTAAAGACTGGTTTGTTTTCCGTGTATCCCGACTGGGGCCTTATCCCCAGGAAATGGGTCAGTTCGGCAGTAAAAACCAGGGGGAAGCAGTTCAGGTTATCCTCAGTGGAATCAAGCAAAAGACATGACTTCCACATGAAATTGAAAAGTTCGGTATTTGCTTCTTCTTCACGTATAGCCTTATACAGAAGTTCATTCATGTAAAGGGCAATGGAACTTTTCCTGATATCGAAAGGGATGCTCAAATATGGCTGGAACAACCTCACATCCCTGGCAATATGCAGTCCTGCATTTTCTTTAATATAAGCCACCACTTCAAGCAATGTCAGGGACTGGAACAGACCTGCTTTTGTTTTTGACTTCGGACTGCGGACCCCTTTGAACAGGTATGATTGAAGGCCCGCAACTTCGGTATAAATGCGGATGATGATACTGGTCTCTGAGTATTTTAAAGAGTGAAGAACGATGCCTTTTGTGTTTACAAGCATCAGTTGATTACGAGGATTTTGGTTACCACTTTCTCACTTCCGCTTTCATTGGTAGCAAATACCAGGTATACGCCGGTACGAACCTTTTTCCCTTCCAGTGTACTGCCATTCCAAACTGCCTGTCCGCCTTCCGCCTTGCCTGTAAAAACCAGCCTTCCGCTGATATCGGTGATGCGGATCTGGGCGTTGCTGATAAGACCTGTCACAGCAATATATCCCTGGTAACCTTCACGTACCGGGTTTGGATAGGCATAGACATTACCGAATGAATCGCTGCCTTCGGTAGCTGTGCCTTTAAAGGAAATAACCCCTTTGTCGGTGCCAAAGAACACTTCGCCGGTTAAAGAGTTTATGGCTATGGACGTCACCCTGTTGGAAAGCAGGGGACAGTCTTCGGTAGTAAAATGGTAGATCTGTTTGGTGCCGTCGGCTGAGAAAAGGTAGGCGCCTCCCCTGTCGGTCCCCATCCATTTGCGGTTGGCCCCGTCCACGGCAATAGCATTCACCTGTTCGCTTTCAAGAAGGTATTGGGTGTATTGTCCCTGCTGGACAAGAGGGCGCTGGCAGTCGGAAGGATTGGCTGTAAAAAGATCATCGGGTGAGAAAAACACGCCGACCCCGGCTTCAGTCCCAACCCATATCTCACCGTTTTTATCTTCGGCAAATGAAAACACAGTGTTTCCCGGCAGGTTACCGTAACCCTTGGATGCGTTAAGCTTTTTTGCCTGGTCATCGTTGGGATTATCGGGCGTACCGTTATCGGTAAACACCAGTATTGAATTCGCATTCAGGGTGCCGTAACGCATCTGCATCCACACCTGGTCGTAACGGGTGGCAATAATCTGGCCAAGGTCCGTCTCATTGTTGGCAATGATATTAAAACCAGTCCACTGGCTCCCCCTTTTCAGGGAAAGGCATTGGTTAGTATGCGAACATACTATCCACTGGTAACCATGAGCGTCAAATGACGAACCCCCTACGCGGATCAGCCCTGTATCCCCTGCAGAATGATGATGCAGGGTACTGTTTGATTCGGTATATCTCCTTGTTAAGATGCCATCGTAAAATTCAAGGAGACCATAACCCCAGGTTGCGGCATAAATCCTTTTCGGATCGGAAGGATCGGGAGTAACCGAAACAATGTTGTTGTAATTGTACAAGGGGGTATTGTTTGCTCCCGAAATGTTTTGCCAGTTTGAATCATCAAAATGGTAGACCTGGGCAGGTCTGTCGGGAAGCGGTACAAAGGATTGGTCATATCCTCCCGGTGCAATGTATAAGTTGTTGCCAAGCGAACTCATGCTGAATGCATTGGCAGTAAGCGGTCCGCTTAAATTATACGTAATGATCTCCTCCGAATTCAGGGCATTGCGAACCAGCCCTGAAAAGGAATCACCTATCCAGATCGTCTGGTTCCTGTCACAAATGGCGGCCAGCGGAAAAGCCCCGGCGCCAGGATAACCGATGATGGATTTTAGTTTGGCATAACTCTGGTCATACACGTCAACAGAATATTTATTTGACACCAGCAGAACATTATACATGCTGTTCAGGTTCATGATCGGAAGAGTACCGCTTCCGGTATGCCAGGAGGCCCAGTGGCCGTCGTATGTATACAAAGTATCGTTTCCGGCGGACCTCTGTTTGTTGACCACCAGTTTACCCGAAAAATAGGTTATGGTATTATACATCAGGGTGGTATCCATTCGCCTGTCTTTCTTCCATACTGCAAAATTTGCCAGGTTGGGATCCTTATACCATGCTTTGTAGATGCCTTTTTCGGTACCTGCCCAGAGGGTATCATTATTATCCTTGATCAGGCACATCACATTCACCTGGGTGCCGCCATTGCCGATGTAATATGTTTCCTTGATCTCCTGTTTTGCCAGATCAAGCACCACGATCCCGAAACCGCACTGCAGGTACGCAAAGTTACCCAGGCAGTATATGCTGTTGATGGTTTTATTCCCGAGAATGGTCTTCCGGTAAATATCTGAAATATTGACGATGCTGTTATTCACGATCAGGTCAATATTCGCATCGGAATATGCAATGACCAGTGTTTTTGTGGTTGTATTATAAGCGATGCAGTTGATGCCGATATCCGAAAGCCCCTGTATCTTGGTTATCCTGGTAACAGTGTTATCCTCCTTATCATAGTAAAGCAAGGCATAAAGAGTCGATGCATAAATCCGGTTATCAACTTCTGCAACAGAATTGCAAAAGTTATACGGGAGTTCGTCTCTCCACTGGCCGATCGGGATCTGCGGGCTTTGCGCAAAAAGGGATGCAGGATGCAGAATGCAGGATAGTAAAAAGAGTCTGAATATTTTCATAGAACAGGGATATGGATCAATACAATAAACCGTGGTTTAAAAGTAACTGATTTTTTGCTGAATTATTGCAGAAATAGAAGGAATTCAGAGGATCATACCTGCTGCAACTGTTTCATTGGTAGCTTCGTCGATCAGGATGAGGCTGCCGGTATTCCGGTTAAAAGAATACGGATCGATGAACAGGGGTTTGGTGGTGCGAAGATGGACCTTGCCTATCTCATTCATGGCCAGGCTTGTACGTCCGGGTATCTGTTCCAGGGTATTAATATTAAGTACAAAATCAATAGCATTGATCACACATTTCACATCCCTGGTGTTATGTTTCAGCGCATACTTCCCGTTAAGCAGCATCGGCCTGGGGTTCATCCAGCAGACCATCAGATCGATTTCGGAGCTCATCGCGGGAAGGGCATCGGCCCCGGCTATCATATCCCCCCTGCTGATATCGATATCATCGGCCAGCAGAAGGGTCACCGACATGGGAGGGAAAGCTTCTTCAACAGGGCCATTGAAAGTACCAATACCAAGGATCTTCGTCTTTATTCCTGCCGGCATCACCATTACTTCATCCCCGGGATGGAAGATCCCGCCTGCAATCCTTCCTGCATAACCCCGGTAGTCATGGTATTTATCCATTTCGGGCCTGATCACATACTGAACCGGGAAACGCCGGCGGGTGAGATCATTATCATTGGTAATAGGGATGGTTTCAAGGGTTTCAAGAAGCGTGGTATCCTTGTACCAGTCCATGTTCCCGGATGGTTTAACTACGTTATCCCCATTAAGAGCGCTAATTGGGATGAATCTCAGATCTTCCCCTGGCAGAACCTTTGCAACAAAGGCGTTGAAATCGGCTTTGATAGTCTCAAACACTTCCCGGCTGTAATCCAAAAGATCCATTTTGTTAATGCAGACAACGATATGGGGGATCCCAAGCAGGTATGCTATGTAAGCGTGGCGGTAGGTTTGCTCGATGACCCCGTTTCGGGCATCTATCAGGATGATGGCTGCATTGGCAGTGGAAGCGCCCGTTACCATGTTCCTGGTATACTGTATATGGCCGGGAGTGTCGGCAATAATAAATTTACGGTTGGGAGTGGCAAAATAGCGGTAGGCCACATCGATGGTGATCCCCTGTTCGCGTTCGGCCCTCAGGCCGTCGGTAAATAATGCCAGGTTCAGGTGTTCGCTGCCTTTCTGGACGCTGGCACGCTTTACTGCATCGAGCTGGTCCTCGAAGAGCGATTTGCTGTCGTAAAGCAACCGGCCGATCAGGGTACTTTTACCGTCATCAACACTGCCTGCCGTGGTAAAACGGAGAAGCTGCATGTTGAGGTATCCCTTGCTCGAGAATTCGGTATCGGTAGTCGCTGTCATCTTATCCTATTATTTGTACATTGCACATGGTACATTGTACATTAAAAATATCCTTCCTTTTTCCTGTCCTCCATAGCGGCATCGGACCTCTTATCGTCGTAACGTCCACCCCGTTCGGTCACCCTTGTCGCAGCAATCTCCAGGATGATATCCTCTAAGTTATCCGCAGTGGATAGTACTAATCCTGTACAGGAAAGATCCCCTACGGTGCGGCAGCGGACCCGTAGCGTTTCTGCTTTTTCACCAGGTTTCATAGCCATGAATGGCGCAGTGGCAAGCCATATCCCGTCGCGGAAGAAAACCTCCCTTTCGTGGGTGAAATAAAGGCTGGGGAGTTCAATGTTTTCCTGGAGGATGTACTGCCATACATCCATTTCGGTCCAGTTGCTGATGGGAAACACCCTGAAGTGCTCGCCCATTCTCTTTTTCCCGTTGAAGATATTCCAGAGTTCCGGCCTTTGGTTTTTAGGGTCCCACTGCCCGAACTCGTCGCGGTGTGAAAAGAACCTTTCCTTGGCCCTTGCTTTTTCTTCGTCCCTGCGCCCGCCGCCTATGGCCGCATCAAATTTGTTCTTCTCGATGGTGTCGAGAAGTGTAACTGTTTGAAGTACATTGCGGCTTGCATTGATACCTTTTTCTTCAACCACCCTGCCGGTGTCAATGGATTCCTGGACGGATCCGACAATCAGGCGGGCATTCAGTTTTTCAACCAGTTCATCGCGGAATGTGATGGCTTCTTCGAAATTATGCCCGGTATCGATATGGACCAGGGGGAAAGGGATTGATGCAGGGTAGAACGCTTTCCTTGAAAGATGCACCAGAACGATGGAGTCCTTGCCGCCCGAAAAAAGCAAGGCCGGCCTCTCGAACTGGGCGGCGACTTCCCTTAAAATGTAAATGGCTTCCGACTCAAGCTCCTCGAGATGCGTTAAATTGTAGGTTTTCATTACTTCCCTAGAGCATTAAGCTTTGCCGAAAATTTTCTGAAGAGTGCTTTTCTTCTTTTTCGAAGATTCTTTGTCGTCGGAATAATACCCGTATCCGTAGCCATAGCCATATCCGTAACCATAGCCGTATCCGTAACCATAGCCATAACCGTAACCATAGCCGTATCCGTAACCATAGGAACTGCGGGTGAGCTTGACGTCGTTGACAAGGATGGCAAGACCCGGGATGTTGCGTTTCTCCATATCCTTGATGATGCTGGCAAAGATTTTCTTGTTGGTATAATTCTGCCTGACGAGGAAGAGGTTGGCATCGGCATGTTTCATGAGAAGGAAAGCATCCGTAACCAGCCCTACAGGAGGAGTGTCAATGATGATATAGTCATAAATTTCTTTCAGCCTCGTGAACATTTCGGAACATTTGGCCGAAGCGATAAGCTCGGCAGGGTTGGGAGGAACAGGTCCTGCCATGATGATGTCGAGGTTTTCAATACCCGAGAACTGTATGATATCCTCGATCTTGCTTTTATTGATCAGGTAGGAAGATATACCTTCGGCATTCGTAAGCCCGAAATCCTGGTAGATCTTGGGTTTGCGGAGGTCAAAGCCTACCAGCAGTGTCTTTTTACCATACATTGCATAGATAGAGGCGAGGTTGATGGACGTGAAGGTCTTTCCCGCACTCACCATATCGGCGGTGACAAGCACGGTGATCTTTTCCTTGCCCTGGAGCAGGAACTGCAGGTTGGTACGGACCGAGCGGAATGACTCGGCAATAGTCGATTTGGGTGAGTCGATGACCACCACCTCGCTTTTCTTGTCCGAATGGATGATATGCCCTACAATAGGGAGTTTGGTTATCCTTTCAATATCCTCCCTTTCCATGATCTTATCGTTGAAATAATCCTTTCCGAGGATGTAAATGATTGGAAGGATGATGCCGAGGATAAGGGCAATGATATAGTTCAGGCTTTTCTTGGGGAAGACGGGACTTGTGCCACCCATGGCTGCATCCACCACTTCATTGTCAGAGAGGTTTGAAGCCTGGGTGATCTGGGCTTCCGAGCGTTTCTGCATCAGGAAGGTATAAATTGCGTCGGTTAACTTGAACCTGCGTTCGATACCAAAAAGTACACGCTGGGTCTCAGGCAGTGTGCTGATCTTTGAAGTGTACTGGGCCACACGGTCGTTAATCTCCTTAAGAGCAATATTATTGGTGTTGATGGCGCTTTTGATATTCTCAACCAGGGCGTTTTTAATGGTGGAGATCTGCTGGTCAATGGAAAGAAGGGTTGGGTTCCTGCCTTTTGAGTACTGTGAAATTTCGGTACGCTTGGTATACAGATCAGTAAGCTTCATGGTGAGGTCGTTGAGCATGGGATTCTCTACGCCCATGGAAGCGGGGACCACCAGTTCATTCAGTTTCTGGTTTCTCTCAAGGTATTGGGCAAGGTTGCTAAGGTACTTTGATTGTACCAACAAAACGGCTTTCTCATCCTGCAATTCCATCATTTTCTCAAAAACCTGTTTGCTTACGTCATCCAGGTTCATGATTTCTTTATTCGTACGGAAAACCTCAAGGGCTTTTTCGGTTGAGTGAAGAGTGTCGCTGATTTCCTGGAGTTCGTTGTCGATGAATTTAATGGTACGCCCTGCAACGAGGTTCTTATGCTCCAGGTCCCTGTTGAGATATTCCCTTCCAAGCGCATCTAAAAAATCGGCCAGTTTATTTACGTTGCCGCCTTTGAGTTTTATTTCAACAATGGAGGCCTCTTTATTAATAGGTTCAATGCTGAAGCCCTTATACTGGGTCACCAGGGATTCGTAATCATTGATATGGAAGAAAAAAGTACGGGTCTGGTCCTTCTCAGGGTTGAACATGGGAGTGAGCAGCAACCTGAAGCGGAAATTATTACCCTGCACCCATTTCCCGAACTCAAAGGTTTCATCCACTGCAACCCTTTCTTTACGTCCCGGAACCTTGTCTTTTTTCGAGAAATTATAAAACTTGATGTCTTCCTCTTTAGCTTCTAACCGGTATTTATCTTTGGAGGCGATGGAAATGTTAAAGCGCATATTGACAGGCTGGGGGTAAGCCGTGTCAATTTCAACGGTAAAAGGACTGTCTTTATAGATCTCCTTGCTGATGAAGTTTTCCTCGCTGAAATATGAGATCTCGAAACCTATCTTGGCAATAGTGCGGTAAGTCAGGGTATAAGATGACAAAACCCCGATCTCGTTCTGGAGGTTCTGCATATTGTTGAGACCTCCCAGCCCCATAATGCTCTGGGCGCTGAGTTTATTTTCCGATTTGTCCTTTATGAGGATTGAAGTCTTGACTTCATATACAGGACTGGTGTATTTGTTGAAAATAAATGCAATGATCAGGGCAATGAATACCGTGATGGCAAAGAAATACCAGTACCGGTAAAATTTGAAAAGCAGAACTTTATAGTCAACCGACTGTTGCTGCTCTTGCTGGAAGTCCTGTGGATTATTATCGTTCACGAAAGAAGGATTTACAGATTAAAAGGTCTTTATATAAGCAACTAAAAGGAGGCCTGTGGATATACCTGCTATGACAATGGCCCAGGGGAACTGTGTTCCAAGACCCCAGCGCTTGTAACCCAGGGGCGGCACATAAATGATATCGTTCGGCTGCAGGTAAAACTGGTCTGATTTCAGAAAGGAATCGGAAGTCAGATCGAGTTTATACACCCTTGAACCGCCTGGGGTCATTCGGATGAGGGCGATTCTCTTCCTGGCGCCGAATTCTGTAATGTCATTGGCCAGGGAAATGGCCTCAAAAAAATTGATCTTGTCCTGGTAAATGGTAAACTCACCGGGGCGGCCAACTTCACCTAGGATGGTGATTTTAAAATTCACCATTTTCACCACCACCACGGTTTCCTTAAGGTACTCATCAACAAGTTTCTGAAGTACATCCTTTATCTGTGTAACGGTAAGATCTTTGATCATCACCTTACCGACCACAGGAAAATCAATATACCCGTCGGGACTTACTGAATAGGAATTCAGGTAAATGCTGGCGTCGTTCGCGTAATCGTTATAGTTGCTCGACGACGATTGCTTGTTGAAGAACATATTGCTTTTATCGTCAAGGCTGAATAGCTTGATATACACATTGTCCCTGGGTTGTACCCTGTAATCGGGCGGGTGTTTGTGAGCATAGATGCTTGCAGTGTCCTTCTCCTGTTGTTTCTGGAGGTATAGAATTTTTTTCTGTGGAACGCAGGAAGAAAAAACAAAGATAATTACAAGGAACAGGAAAGCTGGTTTTGTAAGCAGTTGCAGGTATTGCTTCATAGATGCCTTAAATTGAGTGTGCAAAATTAAGCATTTTCAGGCAAATCTAATAAAATGGGAGAAACATCCTAAAATTTTCATGACAAAATATGAAACTGGATGTAGGATGCAGGATGCCAGATGGCTGATAATCAGATCGCAGAGAGGTTATACGGCTTCCCCTATCAAAGTGGCTGAAGTGACCCTTTTTACCTTGACATTTACATATTCTCCCCGATTTTGAACCGTAACAGGAAAAACAAGGACCTTGTTCTGGGAGTTCCTTCCAAAGTATTGTGTGTTAGAACGCTTTGAAATACCTTCAATAAGGACCTCGAATATTTCACCCAGGTCCCTGTGGTTGCTTGAGGATGAAAGTTCCTGCTGAAGTTCAATGATCTCCCTCAGCCTTCTTTCTTTTACATCGGCAGGCACATTATCATCATACTGGTCGGCTGCAATGGTTTGAGGTCTCTCGGAATATTTGAACATGAAAGCATAATCGAATGCCGCTTCTTTCATCAGTTCAAGGGTTTGCATGTGGTCTTCTTCAGTTTCGTCACAGAACCCGGTGATGATGTCGGTCGAAATAGTGCAGTCGGGGATCTGGCTTCTGATGGCTTTTATTTTCTCAAGATATTCTTCCCTGGTGTATTTGCGGTTCATCTTATCAAGTACTGTATTGCTTCCGCTCTGTACAGGCAGGTGGATGGCTTTGCAGATGTTGGGATGTGCTGCAATGGTCCCTATCAGTTCAGCGCTAAGGTCCTTAGGATGCGAAGTGGCAAACCTGACCCTTAACCTTATGTCGAGAGCTGCTATCTTTTCAAGAAGGAGAGGAAAGTTAACAGTTTCATTGCCATCCTTCCACTGATAGGAGTTCACATTTTGCCCGAGAAGTGTCACTTCACGGTAACCCTGAAGGAAAATGTCTTTTGCTTCACTGATCACGGTTTCCGGATCGCGGCTTCGTTCCTGCCCCCGTGCATAAGGAACAACACAGTAAGAGCAGAAATTTTCACAGCCCCTCATAATGGATATGAAAGCAGAAACACCGTTAGTGTCGAGTCTCACAGGACTGATATCCGCATAAGTCTCATCCGAAGACAAAATAGTATCAATGGCTTTTTGCCCCGACTCAGCCCGGGCCAGCAACGCAGGCAGATGACGGTAGGAGTCGGGTCCTGCGATCAGGTCAAGAAGTTGTTCCTCCTCCATCAGTGCTGTTTTGGTCCGTTCTGCCATGCATCCTAAAAGGCCGATGGTAAGGCCGGGATTTTTCTTTTTCAGTGAACGGAAATAATGCAGGCGTTTCCTTACCCTGTCCTCGGCATGTTCGCGTATTGAACAGGTATTTACCAGGATTATATCGGCATTGAGCAGCTCATCGGAAGCCTCGAAGCCTTCGGTGGTAAGAATAGAGGCAACGATCTCACTGTCAGAGAAATTCATCTGGCAGCCGTAAGTTTCTATATGGAATTTTCGAATTTTATTTTCTTTCATGTATCACCTTTAGCGTGATGGCGGATTAAGGATTAAAATGGGCACAAAGGTACGTATTATGTTAATTGTCGTACTTTTGTACCCGGATTGGAATAATGCAATCCTTTACTATTATGACGAAAAACTTAGTGATTGTTGAGTCTCCCGCGAAGGCAAAAACCATAGGCGGATTCCTTGGAAATGATTTCATTGTAAGATCCTGTATGGGCCATGTTGCCGATCTTTCAAAAAAAGATCTTGGGGTTGATGTCGAAAATGGTTTCGAACCAAAATACATCATTTCTCCTGATAAAAAGAAAATTGTTGGTGAGCTGAAAAAACTGGCGCAGGACAGTGAAATGGTCTGGCTGGCTTCCGATGAAGACCGCGAGGGTGAAGCCATAGCCTGGCATCTGATGGAAACACTGGGATTAAAGAAGGATAACACCCACCGTATCGCTTTTCATGAAATTACAAAGAGTGCAATACTGGAAGCTATTGAAAATCCGCGTGAACTGGACATGAACCTGGTCAACGCCCAGCAGGCGCGAAGGGTTCTTGACAGGCTCGTTGGTTTCGAATTATCCCCGCTTTTGTGGAAAAAGATTAAACCTTCCTTATCTGCAGGAAGGGTGCAATCAGTGGCAGTGAGGGTAATAGTTGAACGCGAGGAAGAGATAAAGAATTTCCAGACTGTTTCAGCCTACCGTATTACGGGTGATTTTGTGGTACATGATGGGAAGAAGCTGAAAACAGTCAATGCCGAACTCAATAAAAGGTTCCAGTCAAAAGAAGACGCCCTTGAGTTCCTTAATCAGTGCATAAACGTTCAATATACGGTTGAAGATGTTGAAACCCGGCCGGCCAGGAAATCCCCGGCGCCTCCATTTACCACTTCAACCCTTCAGCAGGAAGCCTCGCGTAAACTTGGATTTTCTGTTGCCAATACCATGCGGCTCGCACAGGAATTATACGAATCGGGGAAGATAACCTATATGAGAACCGACTCGGTGAACCTTTCCGATATGGCTATAGGGATGGCCAGGAAAGAAGTGACGGAATCATTCGGCGAGGAATATGTAAAGACCAGGAAATATGCAACCAAGACCAAGGGGGCGCAGGAAGCACATGAGGCGATCCGCCCTACTTACCTGAGCAATAAATCCATAGAGGGTGACCGTTCGGGTAAAAGATTATACGAACTGATCTGGAAGCGTACTATCGCTTCACAGATGGCTGATGCAGAGCTCGAAAAAACCAATGTGATTTTAGGGATTACGGGTAAATCAGAAAAATTCATTGCAAGGGGAGAAGTGATAAAGTTCGACGGGTTTCTTAAAGTTTACATGGAATCTTCGGATGACGAGAGCAGCGATGACAATGAGGGAGTGCTTCCCCCGATGAAAAAAGGCGAAGAGCTGGGCATGCGCGAACTCATAGCCCAGCAGAAGTTTACACAGCAGCCCTATCGTTACACGGAAGCGACACTGGTGAAAAAACTTGAAGAACTTGGTATCGGACGCCCCTCCACCTATGCCCCCATCATCTCCACAATCCAGAAAAGAGAATACGTTGTAAAAGAGGAAAGGCCGGGGGTACAGAGGACCTATGACTATATCAGCCTTAAAGACAAAACGATCACGGAAGAGACCAAAACTGAAACGGTGGGGTATGAAAAAAACAAGTTATTCCCCACCGATATAGGTGCTTTGGTAACCGGTTTCCTTGTCCAGAATTTTGATAACATCCTTGATTACAACTTTACGGCAACGGTTGAAGAAGAGTTTGATGAGATTGCCGAAGGCAAGCTGGTATGGAAGCAAATGCTGAAAGAATTCTATTTTCCTTTCCATGAGAAGATAGAAGGAGCCCTGGAAAGCACTGTGAAAGTCAAGGGCGAGAAACTCCTGGGCACAGATCCTGCAACCGGGCTTAATATTTATGTTAAAATAGGGAGATTCGGCCCGATGGCGCAGCTTGGTGAATCCGATAACAGCGATAAACCCCGTTTCGCCGCCCTGAAAAAAGGCCAGAGCATAGATACTATAACCCTTGAAGATACTCTTGACCTCTTCAAACTTCCCCGGCCGCTTGGCGATTTTGAAGGAACAGAGGTCATCGTTTCAGCCGGTAAGTTCGGTCCCTATATCAAGCATAAATCTGCTTTTTATTCACTGCCTGCCACGGAGAACCCACTGACAGTTATCCTGGAGCGCGCTGTTGAGATCATCAGCGCCAAAAGGCATGAGGATATTAAAAAAGTGATCAGGGAATATACTGAAGATACGGATATCAAAGTGCTGAACGGAAGGTACGGACCCTATATCTCCTTCAAAAAGGAGAATTATAAAATACCCAAGGGAAAGACTGCTGCCGATCTTACTTACGAAGATGTGAAAGCTATAATTGCTGCCAGTGAACCGACGAAATCCAAATCCAAAAAGAAAAAATAAGGGCCATGGACATTTCGACCTTTTTTTCACCAATCGATTTAACCGATTTCCAATTGACGGATGAAGGCCAGGGGCAGATCCGTCTTGGCAATCTTGTACAGATCCATTCTGAAGAGGGTAATTTTCCCGACTTTACAACAGCGGATCTTGCAATTATAGGTGTTAAAGAGGACAGGAATTCTGTTAATAACGAAGGCTGCGACCTTGCACCAGATCATGTGAGAAAATTCCTGTACAGGCTTTTCCCGGGCCCGTATTTAAATAAGATCGTTGATCTTGGAAATATCAGGAAAGGCTTCGCTCCCAGCGATACTTATTTTGCTCTCAGCAGTTCCATAGCTGAACTGATCAGCAACAATGTTATCCCTGTAATTATCGGCGGAGGCCAGGATCTTACCTTTGCCAATTACAAGGCATATGAAAGCCTGGGCCAGATCATCAATATTGTGGCAATTGACCCGACATTCGACCTGGGAAAGACAGAAAACGAGATGGATTCGCAGTCTTTTCTCAGCAGTATCATCCTTCACCAGCCTAATTACCTGTTTAATTATGCCAATATAGGCTATCAGAGCTATTTTATTGACCAGGATGCCCTGAAGCTGATGAAGAACCTCTTCTTTGACACTTACCGCATTGGTATCGTCAGGGAAAGCCTTGAAGAGGTGGAGCCTATTGTGCGTAATGCCGACATGCTGAGCTTTGACATTTCGGCAGTAAGATATTCAGATGCACCCGGTAACAATAATGCGGGTCCTAACGGGTTTTACGGGGAAGAGGCCTGCCAGATCGTAAGGTATGCCGGGATCAGTGATAAGCTTACATCGATTGGATTTTACGAGGTTAATCCGAAGTATGACCGCCAGGGGCAGACAGCCCATCTTGTTGCACAGATGATCTGGTATTTTATCGACGGCTTTTATAACAGGGCTCATGATTTCCCCTTTAAAGATGAAGAGGATTATCTAAAATACAGGGTTGCCATTACCGACCACAAAGAAGAGATAGTGTTCTTCAAGAGTAAAAAGACCGACCGCTGGTGGATGGAGATCCCGCTTCCTGCAGAGCAGAAGATCAAATATGAAAGGCATTACCTGGTTCCCTGTTCTTACAAGGATTACCAGCAGGCCTGTGCCAACGACATCCCGGACAGGTGGTGGATGGTGTACCAGAAGCTGATGTAAGTTAAAGGAATACTCGAATAATCGAGTACTCGAATTTTGAATTACGAATGATTAAGATTTTTCCATTCAAAATTCATAATTCGTTATTCGAGTATTCGATTATTCAAATCATCCATTATTTTCCTACCCTCCCGGGATTCGCTGTTAAAAAGCTCTTCCACCCCGTAAATTTCTTTCCTGTCGCGGGTCGCGCGTTCTGAAAGTGATGGCAGACTGCTGCAGCCAATGCATCGGTGGCATCGAGGTCATCGGGGATATCTTTAAGTGAAAGCAGGCGCTGAAGCATGGCCGCAACCTGTTCCTTTGATGCAGAACCTTTGCCGGTAATCGACATTTTGATCTTGGTAGGGGAGTATTCAAAGATAGGAACCGAACGGTAGAGCGCAGCAGCAATAGCAACGCCCTGGGCCCTCCCAAGTTTGAGCATACTCTGCACATTCTTTCCGAAGAACTGGGCTTCGATTGCCAGCTCATCGGGTTTGTACTGTTCGATCAGCGAAAGAGTTTTCTCGAAAATTATCTTCAGCCTCATGGGCTGGTCGTCATATTTGTTTAATTTTAACACTCCAAAGGCTATCATACTGAGCTTGTTGCCTGTAATCTGGATGAGGCCGTAACCCATAATATTGGTTCCGGGGTCAATTCCGAGAATGATTTTTTCGCGCGGGAGTTCAGGCATTTCAAGTAATTTTGCAGGAATGACAAAATTATACAAAAGATATAATCTTCTCATACAGCTTATAATTCTTATTGTTTCCTATTTCTTTATTATAAACCAGGTTTTCTGGAAACAGGATCTGCCTGCCCTGATGAAAGCCCTGGAAGCGGATCTCAGTTCACCTGACTTTCTCAGGACATTGGTATTTGTTGTTCTTCTGATGGTTGTGAACTGGATGCTGGAAGCCTTGAAGTGGCAGAAGCTGATCTCAAAAATTGAAAAGGTAAGCCTTTTGCAATCGGTAGTTGCAGTGCTTACGGGTGTGACAATCAGTTCCTTTACTCCCAACAGGGTTGGCGAGTATTTCGGGAGGGCGTTCATCCTGAAAAAGGCAAGCCACATTGAAGGGATACTTATCACCATATTAGGGAGCATGAGCCAGTTGCTGATTACCATACTTACCGGATCGCTGGCTTTTCTCCTCTTCCTTCCCGTATTCATGCCCGGTGCGGAATTTATCAGGGGGTACCTCTATTATTCCTTCATGGCTGTGGTTGTGTTCATTGATGTCCTGCTGCTCGGGTTGTTTTTCAACCTGTCGTTTCTTTCAACATGGAAAGAAAGAATACTTCAGAATAACCTGAACCGCATCCGCAGGTTTTTCCGTGTTTTTACCCTGTATTCAAACGCTGAACTATGGGTTGTCATGGCGTTCAGCTTCGCAAGATATATTGTGTTTTCAACACAGTATATTCTGCTTCTGCATGTCCTTGGAGTGAATATCCCGTTTCATTATGGGTACCTGATGATATCCCTGATTTACTTTGTAATGGCTATTATTCCGACCATCACTCTTACCGAACTTGGGATAAGAGGGTCGGTCGGAATTTATTTTTTCAGTTTTTATTTTTCACCTTTGACTGCAGTCTCTGCGGAACTGAACCTTGGAATCCTGATGGCTTCGGTACTTATCTGGGTCATCAACCTTGGCCTTCCTGCCGTTGCAGGCAGTATATTCCTTTTCCGCCTGCAGTTCTTCCGTAATAATGAAACCTGATCGGTATGAGCTTTGACCTGGTATTCGGCTGTATCCTGTGGCTTGTTGCGGTATCATATGCAGTCATGATACTTTTTATAACAGCCGGGTTGATAAAAAACAGCCGGGCGAAGCAGGGAGGTTACCGCATTGAAGGGTACCTCTCTCACGGCCAGCCGGTCCAAAGCCGGACAGGCTGTGATAAAGTTTCAGTAATACTTCCGGTGAGGAATGAAATATCAGTCATTGCCGGCTGCCTCGACGGACTGGCAGTTCAGGATTATCCTCCTGAACTTTTCGAGATCATTGTATCGGATGACTTTTCGGAAGATTATACTGCCGAAAAGGTTCGTCATTGGGCCGGTGAACATCCGGGGCTGAAGCTCACACTGCTTACAGGAGGATCAAATATAAAGGAGAACCAGGGAAAGAAGAAAGCGATCGAAAGAGCCGTTGTCGCTGCTGATGGCAATATCATTCTTTGCACCGATGCGGATACCGTCCATGGAAAGTCCTGGATAAAATCCATTGCTTCAGCCTTCAGCAGGCAGGAGGTTAATATGGTTCTTGCCCCGGTGGGGTTTACAGGGGAGAAGGGTGTTTTCCAGAAAATCCAGGTTATGGAATTTCTTGGAATCATGGGGATCACGGCGGGATCTGCAAATCTTGGGTTTCCGCTGATGTGCAATGGTGCAAATCTCGCTTATCGTAAGCAGGCTTTCGTGGAAACCGGGGGATTTTCGGGGAACAGTAATTTCCATTCGGGCGACGACCAGTTTTTAATGATGAAATTCAGAAATCTGTACGGGGGGAGTTCGGTTATTTTTTTACAGGATAAAGAAGCGATTACCCTGACTGTACCTTGTAAAAATTTGAATGATTTCATGGAACAGCGGATAAGGTGGGTGTCGAAAAGCCGTGGATACAAGGATCCCGCTGTGATCATTGCGGGTTTGCTCACCTTTGGTTTTCACTTTCTTATCCTGGCCGGGGGTATAATAGGAATATTTAATCCACCCATCCTGCTTCTTGCATCCCTGGCCTGGTTCCTGAAGATACTCCTGGAATATCCATTGGTACTGAAAATGGCGGGGTTCTTTGATAAGAAACACCTTCTTGGCTATTATTTCGTGGCCCAGGCTTTCCAGTTCTTTTATTCTGTCACAGTTGCAATGGCCGGTCAATTCAGCCATTATTCCTGGAAAGGAAGAAGGTTCAGGCAATAAATCTTCAGAATTGTTTGGTTTGCTGAAACCTCAGCAGGGCCTCAGCAATAACAAGATCTTCGGGGTAAGTTATTTTAAAATTATACGGATCTCCCTGGATGAGGTTAATGGTTTTGCCTGCAGCCTCAAGAACGCTGGCATCGTCGGTAAATTCGCCGGAGTGGTTCCGCTGATAAGCGCCGATGATCAGGGAGGCATGGAAAACCTGCGGGGTCTGGATAAGCCTGAGGCTGCCACGGTCTAACGGTGTGTTGATCCTGTCGATGATCATTCTGACTGAATCGGTGATGTAAGTGACAGGTATCGCATTGCCGGTCTCGGAAGCGTGATCAAAAGAACGTGAGATCAACTCGGAACTGATCAGGGGCCGTACCCCGTCGTGGATCGCGACAATGCTATCGGCATTGACAAGGGAAAGAGCATTTTTCACTGAATCGTACCTCGTTTTACCTCCTTCACAGAGTTTATGAGGGATTTTGAAAGCATGATCCACACAAAGGGTTTCCCAGGCTGAGAATGAAGAAGCAGGCAGGGCTACGATAATACCGACAGAAGTGCTGTATTCATGGAAGGCCCGGATGGAGTGCATCAGGACAGGTATTCCGGCAAGCTGCATGAATTGCTTTGGAACAGTGGAACCCATACGTGTGCCGGTTCCACCTGCAACGATGATGGCAAATTTGTTCAAACGGTTAAAGAATGAGCATGGGGTTGCCGTAGGTAAAGAATTTGTATTTCTTTTCAACGGCTTCTTCGTAAGACTTCATGGTGAAATCAAATCCCGCGAAAGCGGAAGTAAGCATCATCATAGGAGTCTGAGGAAGATGGAAATTGGTGATCATGGCATTGGCAATACTGAATTCGTAAGGCGGGAAAATGAATTTATTGGTCCATCCCTTGAAAGGTTTCAGCATGCCTCCGACCGTGACAGAAGATTCTATGGCTTTCATGGTGGTCGTACCTACTGCTACGATCTTTTTCTTGTTCATTTTGGCCCTGTTGACGATCTCGGCAGTTTCGGGTTCAATGATCACCTCCTCCGAATCCATTTTATGCTTGGTAAGGTCTTCCACGTCGATGGTCCTGAAATTCCCAAGGCCTACGTGCAGGGTAATTTCAGCAAAAGTAACTCCCTTCAGTTCAAGCCGTTTAATGATCTCGCGGCTGAAATGCATTCCTGCGGTAGGAGCAGCAACAGCCCCTTCATGCTTTGCAAAGATGGTCTGATAACGTTCACTGTCTTCATGCGTTACCGGACGGTTATGTATCTTTGGAAGAGGGGTTTCACCCAGTTTCTGGATAGTCTTTTTGAATTCATCGTAGGGCCCGTCAAACAGAAAACGGATCGTCCTTCCCCGGGAAGTAGTATTATCAATAACTTCAGCAACAAGGGTGTCGTCGTCGCCAAAATACAACTTATTCCCGATCCTGATCTTGCGGGCAGGATCAACCAGGACATCCCATAGCCTGGATTCCCTGTTCAGTTCGCGTAACAGGAAAACCTCGATCTTGGCGCCGGTTTTTTCTTTTTCGCCATAAAGACGGGCCGGAAATACTTTGGTATTGTTGATAATAAAGACATCTCCATCTCCAAAATGATTCAGGATGTCTTTAAAGTGTTTGTGCTGAATGCTTTGCGTCCTGCGATCGAGGATCATCATGTTGATGTCATCACGATGCTTAGGTGGATTGTTTGCAATTAATTCAGGGGGCAGGTGGAACCGAAACTGAGAGAGCTTCATGGAATAGTGTTAAAAAAGTGTGCAAAGGTAATCCTTTTTTAGCTGAAAGTCAAACCTTTTCTCAATTAACACCCTAACAACTACTCAAAAAGGTTTGTTATCTCAAGAGGAGGCTGCAAATGGAAAGTCCCCAAACCGGCTGTTGACGCTGCTTCTATGTGCTGGAACGAATCGTCGATAAAGAGCGTTTCTTCCATTTTCAGGCTGCCATCACGAATGATATATTCAAAAATCTCCATTGAAGGTTTTTGAAGATGGATCTGAAAGGAGAACCAGGTCTTTTCAAAGAGATCGGTGAAGGATTCGTAAGCGTAATTTTTAGTAAAACCGGCAAGGTATTTATGATAATGAATTTCATTGGAGTTGCTGAGAATGAAGATCCTGTATGATTTCCTGACTTCTTCAAGCAGTCGCACCCTTTGAGGAGGGATATCCAGGATCATGGCATTCCATGCAAAAAGGATGTCGTCATCGGAAACATCCCGGCCCAGGTGTTTTTTAAGGAGGGTACAAAATTCATTAATGGAAATTTTTCCTCCTTCTAACCTGCGGAAAACATCCTCCCCTTCTTCGACTGAGTAGGAAGAGTTAAACCCTTTGAACCCCAGTTCTTTGAACTTTAGTTCGGAGAGACTGGTATCGATATTGCAGATAACTCCCCCGAAGTCAAAAACGATATTGCAGATGTTATGGCCTGCAGCTACATCAGGTTTCAGTTTCAGCATAGGTTATAGCTTTCCGGTTGCAAAGATGGCAAAATATCTTTATTTTTGCACCCCAATTTCCGTGATTCGTGAAACGTGATTCGTGAATCGTGATCCGGTGCGGGCCCATAGCTCAGACGGTTAGAGCAGCTGACTCATAATCAGCGGGTCACAGGTTCAAGTCCTGTTGGGCCCACCTCAAAATGAACCACTTACAAGCTTTTTTGTAAGTGGTTCATTTTTTAATGGTACTCCATGATCAATTTCTTATTATAGGACTGGTATTGTCGCATACTGGGGGGCAGGCGTTGGTGCTGTATGAAGCTGTGTTGTAAATGGTATTACCCACGGCATCCTTTCCACTGCTGTTAACCCCAACTACAATAGCAACATTATTCGAATTATTGTCTTTCCCGAAATAAATCCTGAAGCCTGTCAGGCTGTTGTTTTCCTGGGCAATGGCATTCATTGCGTCCAATTGGGCTCTATCAATTACAAGACCATCCATCACATGGTTGTAATTTGCGGCACCGGCCAAATAGTTTTTATAGTACTGGTTCGCATCGGTAGCAGATATCGGGGCAATCCCGCTTCCCGATGCTGAAGGAGCCGGAGCATTTTTAAAAGCAAGCAAACCGACGATAGAAATCCCGGAAACAAGCCCTGTAAAAAACACAAGGGCCATATAAAGATATTTGTTTGTTTTCATAAAATTATAATTTAGAATTATATTAAATAAAAGCTTAATTTTGCTCAAAGATAGCCATTTACAAATATCGTTGTCAAATTTATTTTTTAATCATGAAGGCGAATGTCGGTTATAATTTCTGTTTGTCTGGAGGTGTAAGCAGGACTATTGTCCGAACCTGCATAGTTTTGATGACCCTGTTAATACTTCCGGAATCGCATATGTTCAGCCAGATTGACCCGCTTACCCAATACGGTAAATTAAGGGATGAAATTGGGTTGATAAAAAACGACAGCCTGAAGATTGAGAAACTGTTTGACCTTGCTTTTTTTTATTTCGATTACCTGGGCGATGATTATCTCGCCGACAGTGCCAGCGGGAATGCCCTCAGGCTTGCCGAGGAGAGTCACCAGCCTGAGTTACTTGTCATTGCATATTGCAGGTACATAGAATCCAATAATTTATCCAGCAACTATAAGAAGGCTCTTGGATATGCCCTTAAGGCTGAGCAGCTTTCAAATACCGGTGACCCCCGGACTGCTTTCCGGATTACAAAAAACCTGGTATCCGTTTATTTGTCTGGATATGAATATGATAAAGCTCTCGAATATAGCTATAAAGCACTTTCATTGGCCACTATGACCGAAAATGTAACCTGGAAAGCCGAGGGTTACCTAGATATCGGGAAATGCCTGGAAGGTAAAAACCAGAAAATTGAAGCTTTCAGGAATTATCTCAACGCTGAAGGACTGGCTCAGAAAATCAAGGATACAGGTCTGCAGATAAAATGTGCAGGCTGTTTATCCACGTTTTACAACCTGAATAAAATATATAACCAGGCAACCCGCTATAAACTCGTCCAGTGCGACCTTCTGAGAAAAATGAATCCGGTTGATTCCAATGCCCTGATGTTGACACAATATGATCTCCAGGTGATTGACCTGAACTCGAACAACAACCAGCTTGATGACGGAAGCATCAGGAAAATCCTGGATTTCGCGGTCAGAAAGAAATTTACCCGTTTGCAGACGGACGAAATTGCCCTGATTCGGACACACCTTATACAGGCAGACAAGATAGGCCTGCTGCATGAACTGTACTCCAAAGAATTTCCGCATGAGTTAGAAAAAATGGCATCAGAAAATCCCGGTATGTATTACAGGCTGAGGGCATTTTTCTGTGAGGAGGAGCATAGGCCCGATTCGGCATTATATTATTTCAATAAAGCTGAATTAACCCTGCAAACCAATCCGAATAAAGTATTAAGGGCTAATTTTTTTAACAGGTTCGGACAGTTTTTTCTTCGACGTGGGTTGAAAGACAAAGCCATTGAGAAATTTTCAGATTCCTATAAACTGGCTTGCGAATCAGGATATTTTGATTATATGCTCAGTGTATCCAGACAGCTTGAAACGCTTTATGCCGGAAAAGGAGATTTCAGGAATGCTTTCAATTATGCAGTGTTAAACAGGACCCTTTCGGACAGCATTAATAAAATGTCGAAAAAGGACCAGTTACTGATCATGGAAATAGAGCACGAGACGCGGCAAAGGGATCTTTCTGCTGAAAGCGAAAAGCAATCCACAGAAAGGAGGCATTACCTGCAGTATAATGCCATCATTGTCATTATCATTTCGGTCTTCATAGTATTATTGATGCTTGGAAGTTTAAAGGTTTCCGAGTGGATCATAAAAATGCTGGGCTTCTTTTCATTTATTTTCCTGTTCGAATTCATCGTTCTTATAGCGGATCATAAGATCCATGAGATCACTCAGGGAGAACCTTGGAAAATATTACTTATTAAAATCTGCCTGATCGCGATATTGCTCCCGATGCATCACTGGATCGAAAAGAGGGTGGTTGCCTTCCTTCTTAATCCTGGCCTGATCAACATCTCCCGCTATCCGGTACGAAGCAAACTGAGGGCACATCTAAGCAAGTTAAAACCGAAATAAATTAAAAACGCCTGAAGTTCATTACTTTCAGGCGTTTTTTTTAAGCTTGCAGAGTAGCTTTACTTATAAAGAAGTTCGCGAAACAATTTTCCACCATATACTGTACGCATCACCAGGCGGGCTTCATTCAGCTTTTTCTGGGCGTCATCGTTTCCGACAACTTTCTTGTAAATATCATCCCATTTTGCATCCTGCCCTTCCATGCTTGCCATGTTTTTATACTCAACAAGCAGCAGCACGTCAAAATCCTCAGGATTTGCAGAAGCTCCGGAAAGAACCTTGTAGGATAGGATCAGTCCCTGTTTTACCGCCTCATCATGCACGGCTATCCATGTAGACTTAAGCTGCTTAAGATATTCCTTGCTCATATTTGCATTGGTTTTGATCATACCTACACTCCAAACCGATCCGTCTTTGTAAGGCTTATCCTGGGCATTGACGGAAACAACGGCGATAAACATTATCGCCACCGTGAATAGTGTTATTATTTTTTTCATTTTTTCAGGTTTTGTAAAGGCCGTTGATTATTATCTGACGCGGGAAACAGCCATTGATCCTGGATAAAAAATCAGACATCCGGCAAATATACATCAAATAAAATAGAAATAGACCAAATAAATATAAAATATTCATGACACTGCAGCCCTGCTTCTTACTTTCCCAATTTTGGCTATATTTATAGCCGGAAGGTTTATTATTGTCAAGGCATCTTTTAACGGGTATATGGAGAATACATTGATCCCGGTTATAACCTATTCTGTTATCATGGCATCAGCGATTATGGTTGGTTTAAGGGCCTGTAATATTTCACCATCCAGGAGAAGAGCAGGGTTTGACGGCATCTTCTTTATAATGATATTCCTTATCCTTCAGCAATTCTGCCATGCACAGGGCACAGAATTCAGTGGAATCCTCAGGAATGAAATTAACTCCTCGCCTGTTCCGGAAGCCAACATCATGATTGCTGGCACAAATACCGGGACATCTTCCGATAAAAATGGCCGGTTTTCACTTTCCATAGCAAAACTTCCTTCAACAATCATTATAAGCTGCATAGGGTATGAGAATTGCGGGTATACTATTCGTGAGCTTTCAGGCAACCAGGTTGAATTGCATATCCGCCCGGTTATTTATAACCTGAAAGAAGTTGAAGTATCATCTGTGAAACATGAAGTAATTTTTTATGACAGGTCGTATTCTGTCCTGGATTATGAAATCATGGATGATAACCTGCTGCTGATTGTTTTCAGGAATGCGATAAAACGGTCGGAGCTGATCCTCCTCACCCGCAGCGGCGACACCCTTTCAGTCACTGATCCGCCCTCGCTACCTCCTGATAAGCTGTATCGGGATTTCCTGTCAAACGTACATTATTACTCAAAGGCGGCATTAACCTGGCAGTGTTTTTATAACAAGGAAAACAGGAGTCTTGGGTTCCTGGACCCTGCTCCGGCCGATAGCCTTGAAAGGCATGTAAAGCAGTTCCTGTTCAGGATATCGAACCGCCTTTATTTCCAGGAAAAAATTGTTGACGGATTCGGGACAAAGCTTGGCTATTACAGCCGGGGAAAGGGGAAATGTTACATCAAAACCTGCCTTAACGAAAAAAAAATTTCTGAATATTTTGATGATCAGAACTTTTATCTTGGATGGAACAGCCGCACGGGTGCTTTCAATGCCATGGATTCCGGTCAGATCGGGAGCCCCTCTGAGTTTGATTTTTCAATTTCTGTAATTGAAGGGGGTGCATATGGTAAAAACGAAGTCAGGGCTCATCGGTTTGAATTTTATAACATGATCTTCCCATTGATTAAAATGAGGGGCGACAGCCTAGCCTTTTTTAATTTCGGAAGCGACATTATCGAGGTACTCGATCGGGACGGAAAGACAGCAAGGACTGTTCCTGTAAACTTTCACCATGAGGTTTCTGTAAAAAGCCGTTCAGATAAAATCAACAGCCTTGAAACTTCAGGCTGGAGATGGGGAACAAAAATACTTACCGATGGATCTGACCAGGATGTCTACACCACCTTCATAAAGAATGGAATGGTAAAAATAAGAAAGATCAACCTTTTAACAGGGAAACTCGATGAAGGTACTGTCCTTCCCTTCCCGTTCCCTGAAAAAATCACGATTTATAAAGGAGAAGCATATTTCCTTTGTAAAGAAAGCGGTTACCAGGAGAATTGGAAGCTGGTGAAATGCAGGCTTTGATTTTTTTCACATACATTATTTCCTGATTGGCCAATTTATTGTAATTTCCCATACTTTTCAGCAGGAATCAACACATTGAAATTATAATAAGGTTTTATGGCCGAAAATTTGATGGAAAGAGCAAACGATATCCTTGAGAAGGCTGTCTTTGCTGCAGCGGAGTTCCAGGAGTTTAACCAGGAGCAGACCAATAAAGTGGTAGAAGCCGTTTACCGGGCGGCCCTGAATGCCAGGATCAGTCTGGCAAAGATGGCGGTAGAAGAAACAGGTATCGGCATATGGCAGGACAAGGTCTGGAAGAATGTCATAGGCACACAGCTGGTATATGAAAACATAAAGGATGAAAAAACCGTCGGTATAATCAGTCAGGATGCCGTTACAGGGATTTCGGAAATAGCCCAGCCCCTGGGTCCTATTTTTGCAGTAACTCCTGTGACCAATCCCACATCTACTGCAATATACAAGATCCTCATCTGTTTGAAGACCCGTAATCCCATCATCATCAGTGCGCATCGGAATGCAGCCCGCTCCACCGGTGAAGCCGCCCGTATCTGTTATGAAGCCGCGCTGACCGCAGGGGCTCCTGAGGATTGCATACAGATGATACCTGCCGGATCAAGGGATTTCACCCAGATGGTCATGGCGCATCCACGGGTTGCACTTATCCTTGCAACGGGTGGAACGGGGCTGGTGAAGGCAGCTTACAGCAGCGGCAACCCTGCAATCGGTGTAGGCCCGGGTAATGTGCCTGTTTTCATTGATGAGAGTGCAGATATACCCTATGCCATATCTTCCATCATTAAATCGAAAACATTTGATAACGGAACGGTTTGTGCTAGCGAACAATCGGTTATCGTAGAAGATAAAATAGCTGAAAAAGTCAGGAAAGAATTTGAAAGGCAACACTGCTATTTCCTTTCCCTTGAAGAAGCCCTGAAAGTTGAAAAAATCGCGGTTGTAAAGGATTCCATGTCGATGAGCCCGTTCATCGTAGGGCAGTCGGTTGCAACTATTGCAGAAAAAGCGGGGATCACTGTTCCCGAGGGAACAAAAATCCTGCTGGCAGAACTTTCCGGCGTTGGAAAAGAACATCTTCTCTCGGTTGAGATCCTTGCTCCAATCCTGGCGTTTTATACGGCAAAGGATTATCATTCGGCAATCAAATTATGCATTGACCTGAACTACCTTGGAGGGATCGGCCATAGTGCCGGCATTTATGCAAATGACGACAAAAGGGTGATGGAATTCAGCCAGCTGATCAATGCTGGGCGTATCGTGGTAAATACGCCTACTTCACAGGGAGCAGTCGGCGGAACCTTTAACATGCTGCCTCCCTCGCTTACACTTGGCTGCGGTACCGGCGGAAAGAACATCACAACCGAGAATATTACGGTCAAGCATCTTATCAATATCCAGAGGGTATGCAACAGGAAAATGAACGACAGGTTTTTCAGTGTCGACAAGGATAAATACCTGGACGAAAACTGTGATGAAACTGATCTCAGGTACGAATACCATAAAAACCATTAATAAAATACAAGGAACATGTTTGATTTTGACTTTAATCCCGAAGAAAAACAATTTACCTGCATATTTAAAGGACGGATGGATACTGTGGTCAGTTCACAATTGCTGGCTGAGCTTGACTCAAAATACATATCACTTTCTGAAAATGAAGATAAAAATGCACTCCTCGAATTCAGCATTATATTCGACCTCAAAGAAGTGAATTTCATCTCATCTTCATTTATAAGATTATGTGTGGCGGCCAAAAAGCGGGTGAAAGACGGAAAGTTTTCAATCATTAATTCAGACCCTTTTATTAAAAAGACATTCAAGATCGCAGGTCTCGACGATATCCTGAATGTAACTTAACCACTGAAAATTCGCAGGAGGTCAGCTCCGGAATATCAGCTTCCATATATTGGAAATGATTTTGACTGCGGATATGATCATCCCGATTCAGGGTTACCAAAATTACCAGATATCAGTCATTAATATTTCAAAAATTATATCTTTGCATAACTACCCTGCTGCACTTTACCATGCTGATAGCAAAGAGACTGACCAAGAAACTGTCAATCCGGAAAAATACGGTTTTATTCTTAACCTGTTTAATTTTCTGCCTGTATCTACCCTACATCACCCACGCCCAGAAAGAGGATTCTGTAACCTTATTTACCAGGCTGAGATCTGCCGATAAGCCTGAACAACTTACGACTTTATATACAATCTATTTTGAGTTTTACCATCTGGATCCCTGGAAATCGGTAATCTATGCACGTAAAGCTGCAGTCCTTGCAAGAGAGTTGAAAGACAAGGCGGCGGAAGCTAAAGCAGACTATAGGATCGCTTATTACTACCGATGCAGGAGTATGACTGATTCTGCCCTGTATTTCAGCAGATTCGGCTTTGACATCAGTTCTAAGCTGGAGAATAATTCACTCATAGCATGGGGTTACAATTCTCTGGGCGGCATTTACCTATATGGTGGCCAGAAAATCAAGGCGCTTGATAATCTACTGAAGGCTCTTGCCCTGGATTCCAATAATGAAAATCTCATGTCGAGTGCCGGATTCAGTCTTGGGATCTTATACGGGGATGCTGGCCGTGCCGACAAATCGGTGTACTATTATCTCAAATCATTACATATTGAAGAAAAGAAACAGAAATGGGTTGATGCAGCGTATTGCTATTGTAATTTATCTGGATTCTATTTTCAGTCATCCAATTTCGGGGAAGGTATTAAATCATTCCACAAAGCCCTTGAATTATTCATTAAGGGTGATTTCTGGCCTGGTCAGGCCTATGTTTACAATTGTATAGGCATGGCATACAACGATAAGAACGCTAATGATTCGGCAATAATGTATTACCGGAAAGCCTTGGCACTGAATGTCACTGACACAATCGGAAACCGATCGGCCTATGTATTTAACCTCACCAATATCGGGGATACCTGGTTGAGGCTGAAACAATATGATTCTTCAAAGTTTTATTTTTCCACAGCATTAAAATGGGCCACAAGAGGAGGTGATAATATTGCACTGTCCTGCGTTTACCTTTCCCTGGGGGAATTGAATACAAAACTCAGGCAGTATTCTTTGGCCATTGAAAACCTAAATAAAGGATTGTTTCATGCCCGGCAGGTGAATTACAGGTCACAGTTTGAACAGGCTTACACCTTGTTGTCGGAATGTTATGAAGCCAGTGGGGATCGTGATCAGGCGTTGTTCTACATGAAAAAGCGTAATGTGATCAAGGACAGCATCTTTAATGAAAATGCACGGAAGGAAGTGGCCAATATGATGATCAGGTATGAGACAGATAAAAAGGATCAGGAAATCATGAGTCTCAACATTGAAGCCAGAATGAAACAGAGGAAAATACAGCTGGCATTGGTCGTCATTTTCTCCATTCTGATTGTCGCTGCCGTGGCTGCCGGGTCCATCTGGAGATATTACAGACATTCTCTGGTCCCCAAAGTTAAAGCCCTGAGTTTTATAAAAGAGAGGATCTCAGTTGAAAAAGACGGTGATAACCGTAGGTTAAAAGCTCTTGACAGGGTTCTTCCACCCGAGTTAAAACCATTTTCACATCATCAGGCAGAGCCCCTGGAAAATAATGAGGAATTGGTTGCCGCGCTTGAATCCAAGATGTCAAGTGACAAGATCTATCTCAATGAAAACCTGTCCCTTGCTGAAACAGCCCAAATACTGAAAACAAACACAACTTATCTTTCAAGGCTTATAAACGAACATTATAAAGTTAATTTTTCGGCCTTTTTAAATAAATACCGTATTGAAGAAGCCAAAAAAATGATCCTTGATGATCATTACAACAATATTTCAATAGAAGGTATTGCGAAGAATGCCGGCTTCAGATCGAAGTCGACATTCAACCAGGTATTTAAACAAGCCACAGGGATGACACCCACCGAATTTACCCTGAAGAACGGGAAGATAAGGGCGTAGTACAGGGGATCGCAATCCAGCGGAACTGTCCTTTCTTATTATACACCTACTCTATATACAGCCGACAAGCACAGCCTTAAGAAGGCTTCTTGTACGGATTTATAAATCCAACCTATAAATACTTGTTTTCCGGTATAGGCTACAGATACATTTGCCGCATTAAGATTTTTGGCTATGCCTTTAATCCCAAAAAATTCAAACCATTAATGTCCAATCAAATATCTTGATTATGAAAAAATTGATCCTTTCTTTTCTAATGCTGACAGTGCTGGTCCTTACAGGGTATAGCCCGGTTAAAGCCTCCGTCATCGGAAGTGCAAATGAAGGCCTTACAACCTCAATATCTGCGCTTGACCAAAGTACAGGCCAGGCAGGTAAAGCTGATTCGGTAGCAACCGCAGGCGAAACAAAAGACAAACCGTTTAACTGGAAAGGCCTCATTATCGGGCTTATATTCCTTAGTTTCTATGGATATGCAATCGCAATGATTGTCATCACCATAATTCAGACCAAGGCAATCGATACGGTTACAAAAGAAGAGTTCATCAACCTGAGAAAACAGGCAAATAAATCAGAATTGGCCTCTGATGAAGAGAACCAGAAGGCCCTGGCTTATATCAATGAAGCGTATTCTTCGTGGAAAATTGTTTCTGAACCCGGCGAGGAAGAATTGCGCAGCCCGGTAACCATGAGCCAGCTTAAAAAGACAAGGGAATTACATGCTCTTGCCGCCAAAGTAATGCCTACCGATGATAAAGTCGTTGATCGTTTCAATACTATGGGCAGTGTGGTAAACAGCTCTGAGACAAGAAAGTTTTCCGGCTCCTGGAAGCTGATCATTGTTGCTGTTGTTGCCTGCTTCATCACTTATCTTATGACGAAGAGTTTTGATCCGGGATTTTGGCATTGGCTGAGTCGCTTCTGGATTATGCCCATGGGTATTATCATGTATTACTTCGCAAGTCTTTCGCCTGCATTTCTTGATGATAAACGTGTTCGCTGGTTCAAAGGAAAAAATATTCATAACGTGCTGATCGGAACTGTATTAGGCCTTTTCCTGGCTACCCCTGCCACCGAAACATGGGTTAGCACATGGAGTGACGGAAGCAAAACCAAATCAGAGCAGTTCAACCCCCTCTTCTTTATTATGTTAGTCATGACATTCATGGTCATCCTGATGCTCGGTTTCATGATAGTATTTTTTGCCGGGCTCAACTTTATCAGGAACTACGTGATTTATGTTTAGGTAAGTATTGAATCCTGAAACTGAAGTATGAAAAGAATCATTTTATCCGGAATACTGCTGCTTGCAAGTTTGTTTGCATTTTCCCAGCAAGCCTTGCCCACCGATGGCTTGCTGGGCTTCTTTAAGCTCGATGGCAGTGCAAAGGAATCTGAAGGACGACTGAAACCCGGAAAGTCACAGGGAATAAAGCCGGCACCAGACCGCTTCGAAAACCAGGGCAAGGCAAGCAGCCTGGCGTATGATTTCAAACATAATAAGAGAAGCTTTATCTCTATTCCTTTGGATATCAGTCCCGGGAAGCAACCCATCCTTACCATCACCTTTTGGATACAGTTGAATACAAGCAATATGGCCTCGGGTATTCTTTACCAGAGCGACAATGACTGGAGCCAGACTGATCATTACAGGGGGATTTATGCTGAACGTAATAACGGTTTCATGCATTGGACGGCTTGCTGCGGAAGTGACGGGAGTGTGGAAGGGCCTGAGATCCTTGCAAAAAGCTGGACTTTCATCGCATTGGTATATGACCGTGATAACCAGGCCATGCGGCTTGTAGTCAATGACCAGGTATTTTCAAGCGCAGCAAAAATGAGGGACGGTTATCCCTTTCTGAGGATAGGCCCTTTTGACGGCCAGACGGATGATCTCAGGATCTATTCCAGGGTACTCACACTGAAGGAGTTGTCGGCTCTTTACGGAAAGAACATTATAAAAGATACCTCCGTTTATTCTATTCAAAAAAGGGCGGATTACAGGGCCCGTATGCAAAGGGAAGAACTCGACAAGGTAAAGCCCAATACCACCTATGTTGTGGCTGAGGATAAATTTGCCATCCATGATACAGCAGGAAGCTATAATGCGATCGCTTACCTGTCAAAAGGAGATACATTCAGGGTATTGCAGATTGTAAAGAAATCGGCTCTCCTGCTTTTACCCGACGGGAAACAAGGGTATGCCACCATCAGCTCTATCAATAACGATGCCTACCTTAAAGGAGGAAGCTACCTTTTTCATGAGACGAAGATCATTTTCCAGAGTGTTTTCAATTTTACCAATATCAGGTCCTGGATTATTGCCGTAATTTTTGCCATACTGCTGTATTTCGTTTATAAGAAGTATGACGTTATCGACAATCTTCTGAACAGGATAGGGAGAAGGGATCCGATGTTCCAGGGCGGATCGAAAAGTGAAGGTGGAAGTTCGGGGAACATCCTGAAAAAAGTATTTCCGCTTAAACGTGTGAGGTGGTGGCCAATTACTATCGGTGCAATACTGGCTCTTGTCGTTTTCATAGCACTGATATGGAATGGAGGCGAGACAGAATGGTTCATCAATGATGGATTTAAACTCATTCCGTCAGGTTATACGCGTTCGATCCATTGGATCCTTTATATCACTTTCATGACCCTGATGTTCATGTACATCGTGATGATCATCGAAAGCTTTGTGGTAGTCGGACCAATAATGGCCATCCCCAGGATCATCATCTTGACTGTCCTCATGCTGATGGCTGTCCTGGTGACATATTACCTGAGCGTACTCGTTGTGATCGTCGCCATTGTCATGCTGGTCCTGTATGCTATCTCTGCAGCTGCAGGCAGCTCGGAATACAGATGCCCTCATTGTAACAGGACCTTCACTTCAAGCGCGGGCTCAAGCGGAACATGCCCTCATTGCGGAGGAGGAGTCAGAACTTAAGCTATGAAAAGAGAGGAATTTGTATTATACAATACATTCCCGGCCGACGCTGTGACCGAGGGATGGAACAATGGGATTGACATCTCTCATGTTGCTTACGGAAGCAGCAGTTGGGCGGTCCTGATGGCCGAAAAGACCGGCTTTACCGGCCAGAGGTATTTTCAAAGGAGTGAGTTCCCGGCCAAAGCCATTGATGAGGGCTGGAAAGAAAACTATTATATCTCCAATATTACCTGGGGGGATTCCAATTGGGTGTTGATCATGTCGCAGGGATGCGGGTATACCGACCAGCAGTGGAAATGTGGCAGCAAGTTCCCCTCAAAGGATGTCGAAAAGACTATAAAAGCAGGATTTCATATTTCCTATGTAACCTACGGGGAGGGCCGTTGGGTCATCGTTTTATCGAAATCAGAAAGGACCTGTGAACAGAAATGGGAGATGTTTAAGGACTTTCCTGAAAAAGCCATTGAAGAATACTGGAACCAGGGGTATATCATTACATCCCTTGCCTACGGGGAGCAAAAATGGCTGCTTGTCGTATCTAAAGGAACCGATATCCTTTATCAGTCATGGGCCTTCAGAAGCAGTTTCCCGGAACAGGAAATATCGGAGAAAAGAAATGAAGGTTACTGGGTTTCCAGCCTCACCTACGGCAATGGTTTATGGGTCGTGGTTATGTCGATGACAGAGGAAGAGTACCAGAAACAAACATCCGATAAACCCCAGGAGACTAGGAAAAAACCAAGGACCCAGAGAAAGAAAGAAGAAAACCGGAATCAGTCATCCGACACCTCGGCTCCTGATGAAGTCCAGTTTGAACTGGCCATGGGAGAGCTGAAGAAGCTCACCGGCCTGGTCAAAGTGAAAGAAGACGTGGATTCTCTAATGAAATACATCAGGATAGAACAGAAACGTCAGAAAGAAGGTCTCTCGGCAAACCCCATTTCCCTGCATGCCGTTTTTACAGGCCCCCCGGGAACAGGCAAGACCACCGTGGCAAGGTTGCTAGGCAGGATCTACCATTCCCTGGGCCTGCTGAAGAAAGGACATGTGATCGAAGTAGACCGTTCCGGGCTTGTTGCCGAATACGTTGGGCAGACCGCCATCAAAACCAACAAAGCCATCGATTCGGCCCTTGACGGCATCCTGTTCATTGATGAAGCGTATGCACTGGCATCGGATCTGAAAAGCGGTTACGGACAGGAGGCGATTGACACTCTCGTAAAAAGAATGGAAGATGAGAGGGGCCGTCTGATAGTCATTGTAGCTGGTTACCCGAAGGAGATGAATGATTTCATCACTTCTAACACCGGCTTGCAGTCAAGGTTCAACCAGTATTTCACTTTTGCTGATTACAAGGCGGATGAGTTGCTGGAAATCTTCAAACAGACAACCGCTGAGCGCGGTTTCACGCTGAGCCCGGATGCAGAAGCTAAATGCGGCCGCTATTTTGGATTTCTATACTCCTCACGGACAAAGACATTCGGGAATGCCAGGGCTATCAGGAATTTTTTCGAAGAGCTTATCCGGGTGCAGGCAATAAGGTTATCGGCTCTTGAGAATCCGGCGAATGAAGAACTGCAGATGATAATGGAAGCTGATATTGAAGAAGCCGTCAAAGATGTTTTTACGGATGATAAGGAAGAAACCCTTGAGCAGATCATGGGTGAACTTTCAGGCATGATAGGCCTGGCCAACATCAAGGAAGAGATCGTTAAGCTTGCCAACTACATTAAGGTTGAAAAGCTAAGAAAAACAAGGGGGTTGCAAACAACTCCACTGGTACTTCACTCTTTATTCCTTGGAGCGCCGGGAACAGGAAAGACGACAGTAGCGAGAATTCTTGGAAGGGTTTACAAATCCATGGGGATACTTGCAAAAGGCCATGTGGTGGAAGTCAGCCGGGCCGATCTTGTGGCCCAGTACGTTGGTCAGACTGCACCGAAAACCGACAAGGTGATCGATTCGGCCATCAACGGGATACTGTTCGTGGATGAGGCTTACATGCTGACCAGGGGAGGGGAGAACGATTTCGGGCAGGAAGCTATCGACACACTCCTTAAACGTATGGAAGACGAAAGGGATAAACTTATCGTAGTCCTGGCAGGGTATACCGGCCTGATGAAAAAAGTAGTCGATTCAAATCCAGGCCTTGAATCAAGGTTCACACGCTCATTCACTTTCAGCAATTATTCGGTGAACGAGCTCTTCGAAATATACCAGTACAACTGCAGGAAGAAGGGCTTTATAATTGCTGATGAGGTCCTTGTTCCCCTTCGTGATTATTTTGAACATTGTGAAGAAAGGACCTCCTCGAGCTTCGGTAATGCCCGCTACGTACGGAACCTTTTTGAAAGAACATTGCAGGAACTATCGGCGAGACTGGCTTCCGTTGAAAACCCGGAAACCCCTGAACTGACAACCATAACGAAGGAGGATTTCCTTCACGCCATCAGCACACAAAAATAATCAACCCAAAAAACAAAAATATTATGAACAAGCTCAACATCCTATCGAAACTGACTTTGATTTTAATGGTGGTTTTCATCATTTCATGCCAGAAAAAAGCTACGGACGATCCACCGAATCCCGGTACATCAGGGGGCGATGTGACCACGACAAACCTTGTTATTTCATCCAATGTATTTGTGATCAACGATTCAATAATGCAGTTTGACCATTATGGAAGTGATGAGGCGAACGGGAAATACCAGTATTACTGCCCGAACATGGTTCCGCTGGTCGGCATTGGCGCAATCCTTATCGACACGCTCAACGGAGGTATGATCCGAAAAGTGACCGATAAAACCATAACAAACAATTACATCACTTTTCAAACTACCCAGGCCCTGCTGTCGGATGTTTTTGAATCGGGGGAACTTTCATTTACCCTCGATCCCGGTCCTTCAGCCCCAAACCTGAAATCAGGGAACAGTGAAAAAACCATTGTTTACAAGGAAAAAAGCGCTTCCTTCAGCGAGGGTGTGACCTCTCCGAACAAGGTGGATTATAATTTCGATTCAGAAGTTGCGGCCAATGTAAAACTTACGGGCAGTTTTCATACCGTGCCCAGGATCCATTTTGACTTTGTTTTCAGCAAGGAAAAAGGAGTTGAAAAGTTCAGTTGCGACCTCGCCCAGACCAAGCTGGTCCTTCAGTCGACCCTCGCCCTTAATGCAAGCGGTTCAGCCCAGTATTCCATAGGGAAGGAACTTTGCAAGATAGAAAGATCTGCCATGTTCTGGGTTTATGGCGTTCCGGTTCCTATGAATATGGAGTTCCTTATGACAGCCATCGGATATGTCAACTTCGAGGAAGCTGCCAATTTCCCTGTAACCTTTACCAATACATCCACACTGGGATACGGGGTCACCTTCGAGAATGGCCAGACCACTTATACCACAGGGTTTACAAATAGCACTGCAGTTTCGGGAGTCCCTTCCTTCAATGCAAAAGGCCAGGTATTGCTATCAATTGTTCCACAGATCACAATACAGTTTTACGGAGTACTTTCGAATGTGATCAAACCGAAACCTTATGTTGATCTTTCGGCAAAGTACACCAATGTTGGGGGAACCCAGCAGATGTGCGCGGAAATTGACGGAGGGATTGACCTGGGATTAGGCGTCAGCGCCGGCCTTTTCGGCGTTGAACTGTTTAACCTTTCAAAGGATTTTAATATTGCCAAGTCGGTACTTTGGAAAAGCCTGGAAGGATGCGACATACCGAAAGTAACACTTTCAGGACCGGGATATTCACCTGGCTCCCATGAGTGTGAAATATATTTTATTCCTACAACAGTTACCATGAACGTGGATGATCCGGGACATCTGCTCGGACCGGGAACGGTATTGTATTCCATATACAGTTTTCATGTTCCCGGAGGGATCGGTAATACAGGGACTATCCACAAGGACTGGGTTGATCTTACAGTGAACGGGAACCAGCTGAGCTATAATATCTGCATCCGCTGGGAAGATGCCGATTACGTGGAGCAGAATGTTTACCTGATGCTTCCCGACGGTACCCAGAGCAATGTAGCGAGCATATTAATCGAGAGGGGCGGAATAAAGAGCGGGAGCGGCACGAAGCTTAACCCTGCAATCTTATAAGCAAAATTTTACGAAAAAATACTTGACAATCATTGTTATATCCAAGATCATGAAAACAAAAATCCTTTCAATCCTTATGGCTGCAGTGATAATCACGGCATTCATCCTTATCCCTTCCTGCAAATCATCAAAACCTGCCAGTGTAAAGAAACAAGGGGAAAAAGTTATAGAAGTGCTTTGCACGGGCCCCGAATACCAAAGCGATAAGAACCATCTGCGCGCAAGCAGCATAGGGGAAAGCATGGACGAGATGGTCTCAAAGGACAAAGCCCTGAGTGCTGCACGCGCGCAGATTGCGGCTTCGGTAAGCACACTCCTGAAAAGCGTTACCGACAATTATGTGAAACAGTCGGGGGTCAATAACAAGGAAATCCTTTATACCCGGTACGAGAAACTGAGCCGGGAAGTGGTCGATCAGGAAGTGGTAGGTACAAAGATCATCTGCGAAAAAGTGACCAAAACTTCTTCGGGGAACTACAAGACATACCTGGCCATAGAATTGAATGCGGCTGACCTGCTTGAAGTGCTGAACAAAAAAATCATTGGCGATGAGCAGCTCAGGACTGATTATTACTATGAAAAATTCAAAAAGACCTTTGAAGAAGAGATGAAAAAGGCTGGCGGCAAGTAATGATAGCAGGCAACAATCCTAACATACAGACGATGAAAAAACCTTCGATGATCCTGACCTTTCTGTTGGCGGTGTTTGCCGGGTTCGCTCAAAACGTTACCCAAAACCCCGTAGAGGGAAAGGGAAATGAAGCTGCAAAAACCTACGACCGCAATTCCCTGACGTTACTCATGCTGAATTTCTCGGGTGAGAGGTATATGGGGGAACTAAAAAATGTGTTCTCCGATTTTCATATACCTGATAAATTCAACGACAATATGGTTGCGACAAGGTTCATCGATTCACCTTACCAGCATTCTGAACCTGCAAGCCAGGGGTGTGGTTTTACAGGTTCAGGGATGTCCGGCCACAGTCAGGAGATAAGGGATCTCATTGTGAACAGTAAGGTCAGCCAGGAGATTGTCGCAAAATGGTTTGGTAAAAAGCCCGATGGTACATATTCCGATGAAGTGCTGAAGCAGAGAGGGCTTTATAATGCCAAGGATGAGGATGTATTGATAGCCAATGCGAGCTCTTCCAGCGGCAGGCTTTCCGACCAGGGCGAACGCATGATAGTCCGGAGCTTTATCGTGGTCATGGATTACAACTGGGTGAAGAGTGTACCTGAAATTCTTTCGGGCAGTGACGATAAAAGCAGGTCTAAGGCTGTTTCTTACAAAGACAGGAACGGGTTTATCGGAGAGGGACAGGCCTGCATTTTTCAGCTGATCTGGAACGATTCGGTGCGGGCGGTGTTTTACAAAGACTACTGGGCTGCAGGCAAGGACGATCCTTCGATCGTTGCCGCACGCAACAAGGCCTTTAATGAAGCCCGTTTTGAAGTGAGGTTCATTATGTCGGTGACTGTGGATGGAGACGGGACCCAGCCCAACGCGGAAACGTTTCTCGGAAAATTCTCGAAGCAGAAAAGCAGTGATGAACTTTTTAGCCAGATGGTCTATTCCAGCATTGATAATGCCGTTGACAAAATCGAGAAGAAAGTTGAGGATTTCAGGGTCAAGGTCCCAATTGCCGAAGTGCATCCTATCCGTGTAAAGATAGGGCGCAAGGAAGGCCTCAGGGTCGACCACCGGTATTATGTTTATGAAGCAGTGCAGACTGACGCGGGAATCAAAATGAAACGCAGGGGTATTATCCGTGCAACCAGTAAAATTGCCAATAATCGTGAAGTCTCAAGCGGCGCCACATCTTCAGAGATGATGTCGAAATTTTACCAGGTTGCCGGTCGCAGGCTGGACGTGGGGATGAGGCTTCAGCAGCGCAATGATATCGGTATCGGGATCAACCTTGGAGGCTTTTTTCAAACAACCGACTTCTCTAATTTCATGATCAGCGGGGGAATTGAATATAACCTTTCTCCGCTGCTTTCGCATCTTATCCGCCGCATACCGCATTCCATCAAGCTTGGAATTGATTTCAGCTATGGCACACCAAAATATGCCATAGATTATACCACGATGCTGCCGGGTTTCAATCCTTCAACTTCAACACCGCCAGCCTCGACCCAGCTTTGCCTTACCACTACCCGCTGGAGTTTCAGCCTGTCAAAGGATTTCCATTTTTTCAGGGTGATGAGGTTCAGCCCATTCATCGGTTATGCCATGGAAACGGCAAAATTCAGCCAGGATATGAATTATTATTACCAATATGATCAGACGACAGGCATTGCAAAGTATAATGCAATAAAGAAGGATACTATTTATGCAAAGATCAATTTCTTCACTGTTGGAGCAAAACTTGGGATCAATATTACAAGCTGGATGCAGCTGATGATCTATTTCAATGCCCTTGGGCCCGATTACAAACACTACGATGCAGGCAGCAGGATGCCGGCAATAAAGAATAACTGGATGGAAACCGGGGCCTACCTGCATTTCGAATTTTAATCTCCCCGCTCCCCCGGGGTTGCCCAGGGGGCCGGGTCGTTGCCCCGGGGTTCATACCATTTGAATGCATTTAAACAAAGGAATATGAAAACATTTAAATTACTTTTTCTTTTTTGCCTGATGGCATTGGCCTGTACCATGACCCGGGCCCAGTCGAAAAGCAAGAAACAGCTTGCGGGGTATACCATAGACAATTATGAAGTGGAATGTTCAGGGGTGGGGAAAGAAGGGACTAAACTCTGGAAAGTCTGGGGTTACGGGAAGAAGCCCGATGCAGCAATCCTCCAGGCAAAACGTAACGCAGTACATGCTGCGATCTTCAAAGGGGTGTATGCCGGAAAATGTCCGAAAACAGAACCCCTGTTAACTGATCCCGGACTGGAAGAAAAGAACCAGGATTATTTCGATGACTTTTTCAGGGACGGAGGGAAGTATCTTGATTTTGTAGCGCTCAGCGGCGACGGTATGGAAGAAAGGGTCAAGGTGGGCAAACAATACAAGGTGGCAATAGTAGTTTCGGTCATGTATTCCCAGCTCCGCAAGGAACTGGAAAATGCAGGCATTGTGAAAGCACTGAATAATGGTTTTTAAATCCCGAAAAATGAAAAAAATATTAACGGTTATCCTGCTTTTAGCATTATCGGCAGCTGTTTACGGACAGGCTAAAAAACCAACCATCATGGTTATGCCCAGTGATGTCTGGTGCCAGAAGAACGGTTTTATGACCACTTACGATAACCAGGGAACCCAGCAGTCGGTGCCGGATTATAAAAAGGCCTTACAAAACGACCCCGATCTTCTGCTGGTCATCGGCAAGATTAACACCCTGATGACCGACAGAGGATTCCCGCTGAAAAACCTTGAGTCGGTGATAAAAATCAACGAGAACCAGTCGGCCCAGGATAACGTGAGGACCAGTAAAGAAGGTTCTTCGCTCGCCGAAAGTCCCCTGGATAAGCTGAAAAAAGCGGCAAGGGCCGACATCATCATATACCTGACATATACGATAAACCAGACAGGTCCAAAAAAATCAGTCACCTTTAATTTGCAGGGGATAGATGCCTACACCGGGAAACAGGTGGCGGGAGCCCAGGGTACGGGCGAACCTTCATTCTCGGCAGAATTGCCCTCACTCCTGGAAGAAGCCGTGGTAGCCCATCTTGACAATTTCAACGTTCAGCTTCAGAAACATTTTGATGACCTCTTTACCAATGGGCGCGAGATCACCGTAAGCGTGCAGATGTGGAATAACGGCTTGGGGACTGACCTGGAAACAGAGTATGGCGGAAAAGAGCTCAATGAGATCATAGATGCATGGATGGCGGCCAATACCGTAAAAGGAAGGTTCAGCAAATCGGAGTCAAGCGAAAATTATATGTTCTTCGAACAGGTCCGCATACCCCTGTACAATGAATCGGGAAAGTCGCAGGATTCAAAGGATTTTGTTCAGCTTCTGCGTAAATTCCTGAAAGACCCCCCTTATAACCTTAGTTGCAAAGCAGATATGAACGGGCTTGGTGCAGGCCTGCTGTATATCGGAGAAAAGTAAAAAAGAAAGACTATGATGAGAAAGATGGTTATAATGATATTGCTGGTAGCCCGATTTGCTATACTGCATTTGCAAGCCCAGAATACCCTGGGCAAGACCGAGGACCTGGGAAGGATATCACTGACTCCTGTTGTTTCCGATGAGATCACAATCCTGCCTTCAGAAGCAAAGAGCTTCCTGGTAAACAAGCTTCAGCAAATAGCGACAATGAACGGGCTTGGAGGTAAAACACATAATCCATGGTTTGTGATCACCGCCAATGTGGCGTTGCTTACTAAAGACATTGTTGCAGGACCTCCACAAATGATCGTGCAAAACCTTGAATTTACCTTTTATATCGCCGACTACCGTCAAAAAACAGTGCTAAGCACTGCAAGCCTTTCTGTTAAAGGTGTGGGGACCAATGAAACAAAGGCATTTATTGAAGCCATTAAGAATATTAAGCAGACCAATCCTGAGCTTAAACAATTCGTGGAGAACGGGAAAAACATGATCGTTGAATTCTATAATTCGCATTGCGATTTTGTCATCGCTGACGCCGAATCAAAAATTTCGCAAAAGCAATACAAGGAAGCAATTTATGCGTTAACTTCAGTGCCTGAAATCTGCAAGGATTGTTATATGAAAGTGACCCAACTGGTCGGACCGGTCTATAAGCTTTACATTGACAACCAGTGCAGGACCCTTCTTAACCAGGCGCAGAATGCATGGATGTCGGAACAGAACAGTTCAGGTGCCGCATCAGCTGCAAGGTGTCTTGCAACAATTGATCCCGAAGCAGCATGTTATCCTGAGGCAAAACAGTTGATGGCCCAGGTTGCACAGAAGGTCTTGGAGGATGAAAAACGCGACATTGCCTGGACGATGAAAGTACACGACGACAATGTGGACCTGGAAAGACAGAGGATAGAGGCGGCCCGCGCCGTAGGGATTGCCTACGGTGAAAACCAGCCTCAGCAGGTGTATAATTTCAAAGGATGGCTTTGGTAAACAAGCCTATTAAACATGCGAATCATGAAAAGATTATTGATGCCGTTGGCTATATTGATGCTGCTTCTGGTAACTTTTTTACCCAGGCTGACTGCCCAGGAGAAAGTTATCGAAAAAAGCGGTAAAAAAGCGGACTGGGTGAATTCTGTTGCAAAAGGCTACATCATTGAAACGGGCAAAGGTCTGACGGCAGATGAGGCGAAGGATAAGGCCATGGATAAGATCAGGGAATCCATCATCAGGTCGGTTGCCGAGCAGATCACCGCCACCTCCTCGCAGAACACTGTTGAAACCAGGACAGGGAATAATTTTCAGCTGACAGCCGACTATAAGTCTGCAATCCTTACCCGGACGGCAAAAATGCCATTCGTTAAAGGCATTTCGGCAAGCAACGCTGAGGATTTTTACTGGGAAAAGATAAGTGATAAGAAATCCGGGGCAACATGGGTGAACTATTATATCAAATATCCTTTTTCGGAAGCCGAGCTGGGAATGATTATCATGGATTTCGAGAAGGACCAGAAAGAAAAAGAAATGGCGGTAATGAGTCTTTCACAGGTTCCCGGTCAGAGCAATAACCTGGATGAGATCGTGCAGAAGTACCGTGAACTGCTCAGCCTTATACCCGACCTGGAAGACCCGGTGAAAGGGGCTGCCCATCTGTGCCTTGCAAAATACCAGGGACTGCTGAAGTCCTTCTCCTTGAAAACTGTTTCGGCGGTACCCGGAAAGCTTGCATATTTCCTCACTTCCGGGGGGAAGACCTATCGTTACACGTCCAAACCGCTTATCAGATCGAACTGTGCCGGCCCGTTTTCATTCACCTCATCCACCGACACCAATAAAATAAGCTATGAGTACAACGGTTGTTTCGACAGCCAGGTAAATAAGATCATTGTTGAATATGAGTTTGAAGATATCGTAGTCAAAAATGAATTTCCATTTGACGTCAGTGCCGGCAAGGTGGATTTTTCTATCGTCGACGGGTTCCGCCTTACCGAGGATGATGGTGATTCTTTGTATATAAGGCAGTGCACACTGGGCTTCAGCATTAATTCAAAATACCAGACAGGCTTCACGATAAAGAGCGTGAAACTTGAATTTTCGGGGGGAGGCCCTGCAATGTTTGACGGGCTTAACCTTAAAGTGAGCGGGAAAGGGATACGTTCGCTTAGTGCGGAGGGCCATATGAGCCTCAGGAGAAACAGGATCGCCTCAAGGCAGGGGATGCCCGAAATGGTTTCGGGAAGCATTCAATATGTGAATCTTTCGACCGGGGCTGCAGGGATTTTGAAATTCTACAGCGAAAAAGTAAGTTTGTACCTTCAGCAAAATTGATGCTGTGGCAGGAGGTTGCTGAGGTTTTTAATACATTCGCGGGGGCAATTCATTTCCTGCAATAATTTCGCAAAAGGCATTCTCCTATGACTAAAAGATCATTCCTTTTATTAACCGGCCTGTATTTATTGGCCTGTAATATTTCGGCCCAGGATGCGGGTTTCAAGCTTCCTGCAGTACCCCTTATCACAAATAATCCTTACTTCAGCATCTGGAGTTTCAGCAATCATCCCGGCGAGGACTGGCCCAGGCACTGGACAGGAAGCGTTCAGGCCATGGCTTGTTTTGCAAAGATAGACGGCAAGGATTACAGGTTACTGGGGCATACCCATACCGCTGTGCCGGTGATGTCACTGAAGAAGACAGAGGTCACTCCAACCCGAACTCTCTATACCTTTGAGGAATCAGGGATCAGGATACAAATGTGTTTTACAAGCCCTTTGCTTGCTGATGACTTGGTGCTGCTTTCAGAGCCTCTCACCTATGTAAGCTGGAAGATGGAAGCTGTTGACGGGAAAATTCATCAGCTGAAGGTTTATTTTGATGTTTCGGCCGAGCTGGTTGTAAATTCCAATGAACAGGCGGTTAGCTGGTCAAGGATGAAAGTGGCAGGACTGGAAATAATGCAAATGGGTTCCGTTTCCCAGGATGTATTGAAAAAATCGGGGGATGACCTTAGAATAGACTGGGGTTACCTGTATCTTGTATCGCCTGCTTCACAGCTTAAGGCCGATGTTATATGCGGGGCCGATGCGGCCAGGAAGTCCTTTTTAAATAATACGGCAGACTTGCCTGATGATGACCTTAGGATGCCCAGGGCTGCAAGTGACGACTGGCCCATGATGGCGTCGGTGTTTTCACTGGATTCTCTCAGCCGCCCTCTGGAACGTTTTATTCTTCTGGCGTATGACGACGGTTTCCGCACCGAATTCCTGAACAGGAAACTTTTACCTTACTGGAAAGCCCAGGGAATTACCACTGCGCAGATGTTAAAAGATGCCGTCGGGGATTATCGGAAAATCAATGAACGTTGTGCCAGGTTCGACGGGCAACTGATGAAATCCCTGCTGCAGGCCGGGGGACAGGCCTATTGTGATATTGCGGTACCGGCCTATCGCCAGTCACTGGCCGCCTGCGGCCTTTCGGGTGACATCGACGGCACTCCCATGTACTTCCCCAAGGAGAATTTCAGTAATGGCTGTATATCTACGGTGGATGTGATTTACCCCGCATGCCCGGTGCTGCTTTTCTGTAACCCCCTGCTTCTGAAGGCCCAGCTTGAACCGTTGATGATCTATTCTTCTTCGAAACGATGGAAGTTCAGGTTTGCCCCGCATGACCTTGGCACTTATCCCCTCGCCAACGGGCAGGTTTACGGTGGGGGAGAAGAAACCGAAGAAAACCAGATGCCGGTTGAGGAATCGGGGAATATGCTGATCATGCTGTACGCTCTTTCTTTAAAGGAAGGGAATGCGGATTTTGTGGTGAAATACTGGCCGGCTGTTTCGAAATGGGCGGAATATCTGAAAGAAAAGGGACTTGATCCTGAAAACCAGCTTTGTACCGATGATTTCGCAGGCCATCTTGCACATAATACCAATCTCTCAATCAAGGCGATTGTTGCACTGGGATGTTATTCAAAGCTTTGCGATATGGCTGGGAAACCCGATATGGCAAAGATATACTGGAAAACGGCTTCGGATTTTGCCTCGAAATGGAAAACTATGGCTGCCGACGGGGATCATTACAAACTTGCTTTTGACAAAGGAGGCAGCTGGAGCCAGAAATACAACCTGGTCTGGGACAAAGTGCTGGGGCTGAAGCTTTTTGATCCTTCAATCGCTGAGCAGGAAATAAAATATTACAAAACGAAACAGAACATTTACGGGCTTCCTCTCGATAACCGCAAGGATTATACCAAGCTTGACTGGATACTGTGGACTGCTTCCATGGCAGAAAATGCGGATGATTTCAATGCGCTGACAGGCCCTGTGCATAAATTCCTGAACGAAACACCCGACCGCGTTCCAATGACCGACTGGTATGATACCAGGACCGGCAAACAAGTTGGGTTCCAGGCCAGATCAGTGGTGGGAGGTGTGTTTATTAAAATGCTAAAGCCCTGATACTGTTCAATTTTACATTTTGTTAATTCTTATTGAAAACCCTGTTTTTATAATTAAACAGATTGGCGTTACTTTGCATAAAATTTACATTAAAATAGCATCAGTGAAGAGGCAGTCGGTAAGATTAACACCCGGTATTCAGTTCAGGTTCTTAATGATTTCAGTAATGGTTTTGATAGTGTCAGGCCTTTATGCCCAGGCCTGGGAATTCTCAAAGGAAAAAGACGGGATTAAAATATACACCAGGAAAGCTGAGAATTCATCCTTTAAATGTTTTAAAGGAGAAACCGTATTTCATACGACCATGGCCAAGCTCAGTAAGTATATCGGGAATGTGGATAATGTAAGCTGGTGGGATAAAAATGTAAGGGAGATCAGGGTGTTGTCAAAAGAACCTGACAAAAATATGAAATATTACCTTTTATACCATGTTCCCTGGCCATATAATGACCGGGATCTTTGTGTTGAAGCCAGAATCACCATTGACCCGGTAACAGGGGAGAAAGTTGTATCGGCAAAGCCATTGCTTGATGTCGTGCCCGAACGTAAAGAAATTGTCAGGATAAAGAATTACTGGCAGAAATGGACGCTCAGGCCTACCGGTAAAAATACCGTGGTTGCCGTACTCGAAGGCTTTGTCGATCCCGGCGGAAATGTTCCTTCCTGGCTTTACAATATGGTTATTGTTGATACTCCCCTGAAGGTGATGAGAGGGATTAAAGTCCTCGTTGAAGACAAAGATCAATAAGGTTTTGAGATAAGGAACATTTGCCAGACCTCGATGCTGCTGAGAGCACTGTGAAAGATCCTGAGCTCATCCAGCCAACCCTTGAAATGATCAGCATACGGAGAGTAGTAATTTCCCCAGGATGTTCCTGAGTATGCTTCTGAACCGGCCGAATGGAAAAAGCCCATGGCTAAGATGTTCTCCTGCTGTGGCGCACTGCCTCCATACTTCATGCCAGTTATATTCCTGGCCGGATCCCCGGCAGGCCATTGATTGAAGTCCTGCTGTTTCATGATGACTCCGTTGATATAAAGCGTGCCGATCCTGGTAGAGCTTTTATAGGTGATTGCTACCAAAGCCCATTTATCTTTCATCTGGCCTGCAACACCTCCGGATGTAGTTAAGTTTTCGCAATAGATCCATCCGGGCAATCCACCGTTGTTCTGTGTTTTTCCGTCACCGGCAAAAGACAATTCCTCGGTAACCGTTGTGCCGTTAGAAACTGCATAGGATGCAAGAAATTTGCATGAACTGTAGTCTGAAGCGATCTCAAACTCAAACCCTTTATAATCACCCAGGCCTAAAACCATCTGCCTTTTGGGGTTCCCAAGCGAGTCGATCTGGTACTGGGAGTTTGCCTTCACCCAGAATGAAAGGCTGAAATCGGTGGTATTCAGAAGCTGATCGGCGTTGGCAACCTCGATCATGGTTGAGGTTCCGTTGAAAGCAGCACACTGTCCCAGGGAATTTCTCAAAGATTTTGCATAATTCAGGTCGGTCACCGATGTAACAGTGTAATTCTTTTGCTGGTCATAGGTGTTCCCTTCAAAATTCCAGTAAGCCACAAGTCCCGGGGGGCCCCAGTTGCCACTGGTTGTAAAAGACCTCCAGAGAAAGCTCATTATGGTCCCGTCGGTTCCGTATATGCTGGTAAAAGTCAGTGTGTAATTGATCCCGCTGCCGAGATCTGTCTTGGGAACCATTGTGATAGTATTGCCATTCACTGTAATCGTAAGATCAACTGTAAGCGTGTCAAAAGCACGTACGAGCAGAATAGTATTGCTGTTTGCTGTGGCAGGATTAACTGCGGAAGTCATAGTGGCAACGATGGTGGCATTTGACGGAACATTATACGCTGTAGCCGATCCAAGGCCTACACCACCCGCAACCAGTGAATTAAAAGATAACACAGTATTCTCACTTTTCTTGGTGCAGCTGAGCACCCCTAGTAAGAGGATCAAACTTATTAAACCTGAAAATCGTAGCACAAGCAGTTGTTTAAATTCATTGAAATCAACGGCAAAAGTAGGCATTTATTACGAATTCGGGAATAATGACTATATTTACCATAAGTTTTAATACACGTCGTGATTCGGCCTATTCAGCAATGAAGCGGAGATGATCATCCCGAAAAATATATCTTATGAAAATCAAAGCCGGAAAATTTAAAAAACCGGGCAACACAGTCAAGGAAATGACCATTGCTGCAGGCAATGCAATGAAAAACGGATTTTATACCGAAGCCATCTGGATCCTTTCCGGGATCATGGAAATGAGGCTGAAGAAAATGATCATTCAGACAGAAGGCATGAATCCAGGGGCCGCTTCAGGCATGGAACAGCATCTGAAAAGGATCAAACTGTTGCAGACAAGGGAACGGTATTCGGTTTTAAAAGAGCAGTTCCCTTCAACCCTTATCGATTCAATGCGTACATGGAAGAACAACAGGAACATCATGATGAAAGACATGCTTGAAATGCATGTTTCCTGGGAACGCAAAGAAAGACAAGCGAAGCAGGGCGTCGCATTACTTAAAGAATTGAATAAAGTATATAAGCATTATAAGCTGGCGTTCAATTCGCATCTTTCTTTTCCTGAACCAGCCGTTCATGAGCTACCGGTGCCTGAATTCAAACCTGAAACTGTGGCTAAAGCTGCCGATGAAATAACCAAAGTGGCAACAGTATAATACCCGGGACAGCACATGACTTCTTCAAAAGTCCGCGAATTTTACTGGAGGTTTTACAAGAAAAGAACTGCTTCTTTTCTCTCCAATCTTTACAGGGCAAGTATTACAGGCAGCGAAAAGGACATTCACAGGACCCGGCTCGACATGAAGAGGATCAATGCCATCCTGGAGATGTTCGAGATGCTTAACCCTGAGAAATTCAGCCAGGAATCCTTCGATGTGTTCAGGAACCTGTTCAGTTTCTCAGGAAAAATAAGGGAGTTTCAGGTTAACCAGATGGTAATTCAGAAATACGGACCCGAAACAAAGGGACGGGCTCTGTTCATCAGATACCTGAGAGACAGGGAGAATAAACTTTCAAGGCAATTCATTGACATCGTCCAGGATTTTGATGAGAAAAAACTGAAAAAGTCTGAACGTTCATTAAAAAAATTATGCGGAGAAATTAAAGTTAAGACCCTGAGAGAAAGATCTGAAAAATTTATACAGAAAAAAGGGAAAAGAATAAGCCTTCTCCGCAATTATCCTTCAAATCCCGATAATATCCATGATATAAGAAAACATCTGAAAGCCATGGTTACCATTCTGACCCTTATTTCCATGGTATTCACCGACGACAAGCAGGATGCTATTCTGAGCAGGCTGAATCAAACTGAAATGCTGATCGGTGAATGGCACGATAATCAGGTTTTGATGGATTATATTTCCCGCTTTCTGCACAGAAGAAAAACCTTCGACAAGGAACACCAGCAACATCTTCAATTGATCAAAAATAAGATCATGAAAAGCAATCAGGAGCTTTTAAATTCGTTATTCCCAAAGGTCGAGGATGTTTTGACATTAATTTTCCCATCACCTTTGCCTGATGAAAGCAATCAAGGAAATATATAAGGTTGAAGGAATGTCATGCACTGCATGTGCAGCAAGCGTGAACAGCATGCTTTCGGCCGTTGATGGTGTTAGTTCGGCCAATGTGAACTTTGCCAACCAGACGGTACTTATCGAGTTTGACCCCGAAATAGCCCCGCTAAAGAAGCTGGAGGAAGCTGTCGCAAAAATCGGTTACAATCTTATTACTGATAAAAATCTGATGGCAGATGAGGACGCCCGTGAGGCCCGGCGTTTGAAGCAGGCAAGGATCAACCTGGTGGCTTCCTTTTCATTCGCTATACCTGTTTTTGTCATTTCGATGTTCATACCCCATCTGCCATACAGGAGCTGGATCATGCTGTTTTTATCATGCCCCGTGATGTTTTGGTTCGGAAGGGAATTTTTTGTCATTGCGTGGAAAAGGGCCAGGTTCTTTTCAACCAATATGGACACCCTGGTTGCAATGGGCAGCGGCACAGCTTTTTTATTCAGCCTGTATAATACCTTGTTCCCCCTGTCTCATGAAGTAATGGGTATGGGCTCCAACATGTATTATGAAGCAGCCGTAGTGATCATTTCATTCATCCTGCTGGGGCGATACCTCGAAGAAAGGGCAAGGTCAAAAACATCGACGGCTATAAGGAAACTTATGAACCTTGGGGTGAAAACGGCAAGGGTGATACGGAACGGGGAAGAGAAAGAAGTTTTGATATCAAAGGTGAGGATAGGGGATGTTGTTATTATTCGCCCTGGCGAGAAAATCCCTGTTGACGGGCATGTTACAGAAGGTGAAAGCCTGATCGATGAAAGTATGATCACAGGTGAAAGCGTATCTGTGGTAAAGAGGAGCGGTGACCAGTTGATCGGCGCAACGATGAATCAGACTGGAAGTTTGCTGATGATTGCCGAAAAAGTGGGAGACCAGACGGTGCTGGCGCAGATCATAAGGCTGGTACAGGAAGCCCAGGGCAGCAGGGCCCCGGTTCAGAAAACGGTTGACCGTATTGCATCAGTCTTTGTGCCGGTTGTAATGATCATTGCCGTACTGACGTTTTTCTCCTGGCTGATGTTCTTCCCGGGCCTGGGATTTATCCATGCCATCACTACTGCCGTGAGCGTTCTGATAATTGCCTGTCCTTGCGCACTCGGCCTTGCAACACCAACAGCTATCATTGTGGGACTAGGGAAAGCTGCTGAGCACGGAATTCTCATCAAGGATGCCCAAAGTCTTGAAACATTCTGCAAGGTTGATCTCATTGTGCTTGATAAAACAGGAACAATAACAACGGGGAAACCCACGGTAAGTGAAGTCAAATGGGATGAAAGCGTTCCGAAGATCACCGATGATATACCCTTTATTTCTGCCGCTGTTGCAGCCATTGAATGGCGTTCGGAGCACCCTTATGCCGGGGCGCTTATAGAATATTTCAATGCTGAACCCCTGGCGGGAAACACTGTCGAAGGTTTTGAAAGCATAACAGGAAAAGGTGTTTCGGCCTCTTACGGAGGGAACCTTTATCATATCGGCAGCCCCACTTATCTTACTGGAAACGGCTGCATGGTTGCAGAGGAGCTGGCCGGGTATAGCCAGATGATCAGGAAACAGGCCTTTTCGGTCGTTTATATTGCACGTAACCATAAGGTGGTGGCAGTAGCCGCAATCAGCGACAGTATAAAGCCAGGATCGGCCGGCGCTGTGAAAGAACTGAAAGAAATGGGTATTGAGGTGCATATGCTTTCGGGCGACAGCGTTGCCATCAGCTCACAGATTGCATCCAAAACAGGCATTGATTTTTTCAAGGCTGAAGCCTCGCCTCTTGAAAAATCGGAATATATAAGCCTGAAACAGGGATCGGGCCGGAAAGTCGGAATGGTAGGCGACGGGATCAATGACTCACCTGCCCTTGCACTTGCCGATGTAGGCATTGCTATGGGAACAGGCACTGATATTGCAATTGAATCTGCTCAGATCATATTGCTGAAAGGCGATCTTTCAAAGCTGGTCATGGCATTAAAAATCAGCAAACAGACTGTGCAAACCATACGGCAGAACCTCTTCTGGGCATTTTTTTATAATGTTCTGAGCATACCCCTTGCCGCCGGGATACTATACCCTTTTACAGGCTTCCTGCTCAATCCTATGATAGCCGGTGCTGCAATGGCTTTCTCCTCCGTGTCGGTTGTCAGCAACAGCCTCCTTCTTAAAAACCGTAAAATTGCTTAGGGGTTACGGGGTTTTTATTAATTTTGACCGGTTGTGATCAGCATATGGGAATGGATTTAATACCACGCCGCTTATCTTTCTTCTTTCTGTTTATTGCAGTTTTCCTGCCATCAGTGCTGCTTGCAAAAAATGGCCATCTCAGCAACGATGAGCAGCACGACAGTGCCATCCGCAATATAAATAAGATGTTAACCATACTCAGGAAGAATGTTCTCAGGCCTGAAGATGAGTTCCCGATAGCTTATGATGCATTAAAATATTCGATGAAACTTTCATATAAGGAAGGAAAGGCCGAAGCATATCTTCAGATGGGGCAGTATTTTGCTTATAAACGGAAATACAAAGTCGCTGTCGGTTTTCTCCTGTGTGCTTCTCAGCTTTTCAATTCGTTAAAGGATACTTCAGGAATGTTGAGCTCCTACCATTCGCTTTTTACTGTCGAGCTCTATCTTAAGGATGCCGATAATGCCCTTTCTACCTGCCAGCAAGGCCTTGAACTGGCAAGGCAGAAAAAAGATCTTAAGGCGACCGGTGAATTCCTTGAAGAAATGGCTGATGTTTTTCGTGAGCAGAAAGACACTTCGAAAGCACTTGATTATTACATGGAATCCCTGAAATATTTCAATGAGATCCATAACCAGCAAAAAATTCTTGAGGTGTATTTATCTTTAGGTGGCATCTACCTGGATCAACAACGATTTTCGGAGGTTATAAGGCTCTATGATATTATTTCATTGTCGGCCGATACACTTAACCCTGCCATCGCAGGCACTATGTATACCAGGATGGCTCACGTATATGATCTTAAAAAGGATTATCAGAAGGCATTATACTTTAACAAAAAAGCCCTGGCCGCAAGGAAAAAAGGAAAATATTCGGATGCCCTGAACAGCTCATATATCAATGTTGGAGGTGACTTTTTCAAGTTAAACCGACTGGATTCGGGCTTATTTTATATGAATGCAGGCCTGGCGGAAGCAAAAACACATAACCGTGTTTATTATCTGAAAAACGGGTATACCATTCTCTACGAGTATTACCTGAGAAAAGGCGACATGGAGAATGCCCTGGAGAATTATAAGCTGATGGTTGCCATGAATGACAGCATACATTCCGAAAGGCTGAATGCCGATATAAGCGTTATCAGGACAGGGAAAAATTTGCAGGCCTTAAAGGAGGGGAACAGGATGCTGGAGCTTCAGAATGTTAGCCAGAGATTCCTTATAGGAAATGAAAAGATCTTCAAGTTCCTTTTAGCGATAATCGTGCTGGCCGTCCTGGTTGCGGTAGGTATCATCGTGAGGATCAATCTTCGTCATAGAAAGTCAAAAAGAAACATTGAACATCTTAATATCAAGCTTCAGCATGAAGCGGCTGAACGGAAACTCGTCCAGAAAAAGACGGTAGAGAAGGATGAACAGTACAGGTTCATTGCCGAACATTCACTTGACATTATCTCAAGGATCGATAGAAATTATAATTTCTCATATACTTCGCCTGCGGCCTCCGACATCTTTGGCTATAAGCCCCAGGAACTAATATCAGTCAGCTTATTCGACCTCGTGGTCACAGGCTATATAGACTCACTTAAACAGCAGCTTGCAGAGGTCGTTTCGACCCGGCGGCCCCATTCGATCTCTTTCCTTGCAAAGAAAAAGGGAAATGAATCGGTTTGGGTAGAAAGCACCATTAACCCGGTGTTTGATCAAAAGACCGGTGATTTCAGGGAATTTGTTTCGGTAACCAGAAATATTCAGGAACTTAAAAAAAGAGAAATGGGAATTGTTGAAGGAACCAAGCAGAAAGAGAACCTCCTGAGGGAGATACATCACCGCGTAAAGAACAATTTCGCTATCCTGGTCAGCCTTATTAATATGCAGAAATCGCAAAGCCAGAACGAAGAGTTTAAACAATCCCTGACAAACCTTCAGCTGAGGATCAGAACCATGGCTCTTGTACATGAGATGCTTTACCGTTCGGAAGATTTCGAAAGGATCTCATTTCCTGATTATGTGAGGTCAGTCGCTTCGGTGATTTCAGCTACTTATGGGAGGATGAATGTTCACCTGGATTTTCAGCTTGAACCGATCATTATCAATATTGAAACGGCAATTCCTCTTGGCCTTATCCTCAATGAACTTCTCAGCAATGCATACCGTCATGCCTTTACCGGTAATTCCGAAGGACAAATATCCATAATATTGGAAAAACATGCTACGGGTAATTCTTTCGCCTTCACTATCTCTGATTCAGGGGTCGGGCTGCCAGATGGATTTTCAATGGATGGCAGTAAGACCATGGGATTGCAGGTCGTCGATATCCTTGTCAAGCAGATTGAAGCCCAACTGGTGATTGAGCAAAATAACGGAACTTCATTCACCATCATTTTCCCACTGGAATCCTGAGAAAAAGAAATCTTTGTTACAGGATTTGCTTCCCCTTGCCGCTAACAGGCAAAACCATTTAACGATTATTTAACATTAAGGTAATACTGGCGTAACATAGCCGGTAAAGGCAAATTCTAATTTTGCCGCAAACAAAAAACTAACGTTTATGAAGAAATTTACAAGAATCATCCTGATGAGCGGTTTTGTGCTGCCGTTCCTGTTTCTTTCTCTCACGATGAAAGCACAAATGAGCAACCAGCACGACGTTGACACTTTAAAGCAGAAGGTTATGACCATCAACGATAAAGTAGCCGGTGTTGAAGAAAGACTTGCAACGGCCGAAGGCGACCTGGCCAAGCTGACCAAGATCAAGTTATCGGGTTATATCCAGTCACAGTGGATTAATTACGAAGCCTCCAACGTGTTTCCCAACAATTATTTCATGGTACGCAGGGCAAGAATAAAATTCACTTACGAACCGATTGACGGGATCGTATTTGTATTACAGCCCGATTTCCAGCCCGGCAATATTACGATTAAAGATGCATATGCCCAGGCTAACGACCCCTGGTTGAAAATGTTCTCGTTATGGGTTGGTAAATTCAACCGTCCCAACTACGAAGTTGAATATTCTTCGAGTAACCGTGAAGTGGCCGAACGTTCCCGCGTGATCAGGGCCATTTACCCGGATGAGCGCGCAATCGGAGCAAAACTTGAAATTCATCCCCCTAAACTTCCCCTGAAGTTCCAGTTGGCAATTTTCAACGGGAATGATGGTATTGCAACGGTGAATGCCGATGGATCAACCACCATTCTTCAGAATACAGACTATGATAATTACAAAGACCTGATGGCCCGTTTGACCTATACGTTTAAACTTGGCAACTTCGGTGGACTTACCATTGGAGCCCATGGTTACTATGGTGCTATCAAAGCCAACAACACCACCGTATTAGGTTCTGACTATACCGTGAAAAGCACCCTTTCCAATCTTGGAAAATCAGCTCCCAAGCAATGGGGTGGTTTTGAAGCCCAGTTGTCGATGGACGTTCTTGGCGGTTTGATCATTAAAGGCGAATACATCATGGGTGTCAATTCAACACCCGGAGCCACCTTTACCGGCAGTTCAGTTGCAACAGCAAACCTGATCAAAAATGACACTCTGTTTATGACCACCACGACCACCAAAACCACGACAAGTACACCGTCCATCAGCAAGAATTTCAGCGGCTGGTATGTATACCTGATCAAAAACATTGGCAAACGTAACCAGATCAGCGTAAGATACGACTGGTACAATCCCAACACCAAGCTTAGCGCCGACCAGATCGGTACAGCAAAATATGATGTTTCATCAACAACTCCTGACCCGAAACCGGTAACGACCTATGCAAACGGCACACCAACGATTGCTACCGTTACCAAAACCACCAACGTATTAGCCAGCAAACTGGTGAGCGGAGTTTCTGATATTCCTTATGGAACCTGGGATATTGCTTACACCTATTATTTTACTGATAACATCAAATTCATGATCGATTACGATATCGTTCTGAATAAAAAGGTAGGAACAGTGAATTCAACAACCGGTAACGGTAACGTGACTTCATCGTACACTGTGAATGGTGTTGCCAGTACTTACGATTACAGCAAGCTGATACACCAGAATGTACTGACCCTGAGATTGCAGGTGAAATTTTAAAAAGCGAAAAGCGAAAAGCGAAATATTTCAGAAAAGATAAAGATATAAAAAACATAAAATAAAGAAAATGAAAACCAGAAAAAAATTAGCACTGATTGCAAGTATTGTCCTGGTGGCAGTAATTGGGTTTGCATTCATGCCGGCTCCTAAGAAGATCACTGTTAAAGGTTCCGACACCATGGTGATCCTTGCACAGAAATGGGCTGAGATCTATATGAAATCCCACCAGGATGTAATTATCCAGGTGACAGGAGGCGGTTCAGGAACCGGAATTTCGGCCCTGATCAATGGTTCAACCGATATCTGCACCTCAAGCCGTCCTCTTAAATCATCGGAAATGGACAAACTGAAAGAGCGTTACGGATCACTGGGCATCGAGATCCCTTGCGCCAAAGATGGTATCACCATTTTTTTAAATGAAAGCAATGCGGTAAGCGAACTTTCGATAAAACAGCTTGGTGGTATTTTCAGCGGAAAGATCAGGAACTGGAAAGAAGTAGGCGGACCGGATGCAGAGATCAAGCTTTACGGACGTGAGAACAGTTCAGGTACCTATGTATTCTTCCAGGAGAAAGTGGTAAAAGGAGATTATGCACCGAGTTGCCAGACCCTTCCGGGAACTGCAGCTGTTGTTAACGCAGTGAGCAAGGATAAATACGGTATAGGTTACGGTGGAGCAGCTTATGCAAGCGGTGTAAAGCATTGCAAGGTAAAGAAGGACGATAAAAGCCCGGCTTTCAATGCAACAGCTGAATCAATTGCAAAAGGCGATTATCCCATCACCCGTTACCTTTATATGTATATGAGAAACAGGCCAACAGGCGAGACCAAGGCCTATATTGACTGGATTCTCAGCGCTGATGGACAGAAAGTCGTCAATGAAATTGGTTATTTTCCCGTTAAGTAATACTTTTGTTAGTAATTGTGTGTAGGTGATTGGCAGCATTTGCAAAAATGTTGCCTTTCACTTTTAAATAGATTACAATGAATTCCAACCAGGCAACACCCGGTTTAAGTTTTACCGCTGAATCATTAAGGAAGAAATTCAGATTTTCAGAATTTTTTGCCGAGAAACTGATTACTTCGGTTGCATTTCTTTCCATTGCACTTATCATTCTGATTTTCTTTTTCGTATTCCGGGAAAGTCTTCCTGCGTTTAAACACAGGCCAAAAGCCACTACCGAACAACAAAAAATTACTGACGGTAACAAACCTGAAAGCTATGGAAGTTCCGACACTGAAGCAGGCAGCCAGAAGCCTGAAACATATGGCGGAGCAGAAGCATCTGCAGGTGAAAATAAACCTGAAACATATACCGGTTCGGAGCCTGCAGCTGCAAATAAGCCTGAATCGTACGGGCTTGTGAAAGACACTTCCATCAGCGCTGATGAGGTCAACCCGGATGCAAGCCTCAGGCCTTCATCGGAACCTGAAAGCGAAGGTTCTCTCAGCAGCTTATTCAGTAATGAATGGTTCCCGGTTTCGGAGAATCCAAGGTACGGCCTGATCCCGTTATTTGTTGGCACACTCAAAGTGACTCTTATTGCGATGTTGTTTGCCGCCCCCATTGCTATTTTTGCTGCTTTGTTCTCTTCTTCCTTTGCACCTGCCTGGTTAAGGGAATGGATCAAACCGGCCATAGAACTACTGGCAGGATTTCCATCGGTTGTAATAGGTTTCTTTGCTCTGATGGTCATGGCCACTTTCCTTCAGAACCTGTTCGGCTACGAAACAAGGCTGAACTCTTTTGTGGGAGGGATTGCGATGGCTCTTGCTGCGATACCTGTAATTTTTACAATCACTGAGGATGCGCTTACGGCAATACCGGCATCATATAAAGAAGCCAGCCTGGCCCTTGGAGCCTCCAAATGGCAGACTGCAGTTTTTGTCACCCTGCCGGCTGCGACTCCTGGTATTTTCGCAGCGGTCCTGCTGGGTGTCGGCCGTGTTTTCGGAGAAACCATGATCGCGTTGATGGCTACCGGGAATGCTGCTTTAAGCGGACTAAACCCCTTTGAATCGGTACGTACCCTTGCTGCAACCATCGGTGCAGAAATGGCCGAAGTGGTTTTTGGTGACATGCATTACGGGGTCCTTTTCCTTATAGGCTCCATGCTGTTTATCTTTAATTTCTCTATCAATGCAGTAGCTGAGTTTTATGTTAAAGGTAAACTTGTTAAAAAAATCCAGGGGAAATGAAGATAAGGCTGAAAAATAAGATCATCGGAGGTACAGTTACTGCCGCATCAGCATTGTCGGTCATTCTGATCCTTGGCATAATAGTTATCATGCTTGTCGTCACCTTTATCGGAGGCAAGGATACCCTGACCTGGAAATTTCTCACGACCTTTCCCGAAGAAGGGATGATGAAAGGGGGAATTTTCCCTGCCATCTATGGCACTGCACTGCTGGTTATCATCATGTCGATAGCTGCAGTACCATTCGGGACCATCACTGCCATTTACCTTACCGAATATGCCCATGAAAAGTCCTGGATTGCCCAGACCATACGTTTCGCGGTAAGAACACTTGCAACAGTCCCATCTATCATTTTTGGTTTATTCGGTTTAGGATTTTTTATCAAGTTTGTGGGGGCCGGCATGGACAACTGGTTTCTCGGGGGCCATCTAAAATGGGCCCAGCCGAACCTGCTCTGGGGGAGCCTCACCATGGCGTTGCTCACACTTCCTGTTGTAATTGTTTCGGTGGAAGAGGCGATCAGGACTGTGCCGAGGGAGCTGCGTGAAGCAAGTCTTGCACTTGGAGCAACCAAATGGCAGACCATCAAAAGAGTAGTCCTTCCCGGATCGGTTTCGGGTATCATGACAGGCACCATTCTTGCGGTAGGTCGCGGGGCAGGAGAGGTCGCACCCATACTTTTTACCGGGGCAGCTTATTACCTGGCAACATTACCGACATCAGTCTCGGACCAGTTCATGAACCTGGGTTACCATATCTATGTGATGTCGACCCAATCGGCGAACGTCGACCAGGCCATGCCCATTCAGTTTGCAACCACTCTTGTTTTGCTAATGCTTACCTTTTCCCTCAATCTTACAGCTGTCCTGATCAGGTCAAGACTGAGAAGAAGAATGAAATGAATTGAATTATGAAAGAAGCCAAAATTGTAACCAGGGATCTCACTCTGCACTATGGCCAGAAAATGGCCCTGAATTCGATCAGCATGCAGATCCCTGAAAAAGAAGTCACTGCTTTTATAGGCCCGTCAGGATGCGGGAAATCAACCTTCCTGAGAAGCCTGAACCGGATGAATGATCTTATTCCAAGTGTAAAGATCACCGGCGAGATACTCATTGACGGCCTTAACATTTATCAGAAGAAAATCGATGTCGTAAATCTGAGGAAAAAGATCGGCATGGTGTTCCAGAAATCGAACCCATTTGCCAAATCTATTTTTGAAAATGTTGCCTATGGCCCAAGGATCAACGGTATCAATAATCTTAAGATACTGACGGAGATTGTTGAAAGATCTCTTAAGAATGCGGCGATCTGGGATGAAGTGAAAGACCGCATGCATGATTCGGCACTTGGCCTCTCGGGGGGGCAGCAGCAGAGGCTCTGTATTGCACGGACCCTGGCCGTTGAACCTGAGATCATTCTCATGGATGAGCCCGCCAGCGCACTCGATCCGATATCCACAGGCAAAATAGAAGAACTTATATTCGAGCTGAAAAAGAGTTACACCATTGTGATAGTGACCCATAATATGCAGCAGGCCGCCCGCGTAAGCGATTATACTGCATTTTTTTACCTGGGAGAACTGATCGAATTCGGCAAAACACGGAAGATCTTTACAGCTCCTGATGTAAAGCACACCGAGGAATATATTACCGGGAGGTTCGGTTGATCCCGGATAATGCCATCCACATACACAAAAAAAGAAACATATGGAACGTCATTTTGAACTGGAACTGGAAAAGCTGAAAAAGCGGATACTTAAAATGGGAAACCTGGTAGCCGAGCAGGTCCATAACTCGTTTGACGCCCTGCTAAGGGGCGACAACGAACTGGCAAGGCAGATCATTGAGAAAGACAGGAAAGTGGATAAGCTTGACAACAAGATCGACAAGCTTTGCCAGACAATTTTTGCGTTGACCCAGCCTGTAGCAACTGACCTGAGGCTTATCATGTCGTCGCTCAGGATGAACAACGACCTGGAACGTATGGGTGACCATGCAGTGATCATTGCACAGAAGATAGAAGGGATCAGTGAATACCCTGAGATCCTGAATGAACTTCAAATCGGAGAAATAGTAAACATGACCGATATGATAGTGAATGATGTGAATACTATCCTGAATTCACGGAATACGACTTTCGTCAAGGATATTTTCGCTCTTGCCACGGCGATAGAGGAAAAGGTGGAAGCGGTGAATACAAGGATCATAGAGGAAATGATGCATAAAAACGAGGTGATAGTTGTCGCGACAAACCTCATCGTGGTTCTTACATCCATCGAACGGATTGCCGGCTATTCGACCAATATCGCCGAATCGGTAGTGTTTATCGTCAATGGAACGATATTAAAGCACAAGAAAAAGAATTTCGAATCTCAGGCAGGAGCAGAGCCCTCGCCACTCTCAGAAGGAGATCCTTTGAAGGAAAGCACGGATCTCCCTACTTCTGAAGCCACACCCTCAGAAGGCTGAGCAGTTTCTCGGTCTGCACCGGCTTTGACATGTAATCATTTGCGCCGGCTTCAATACATTTCTCACGGTCGCCTTTCATGGCCTTGGCGGTCAATGCAATAATAGGCAGTGCCGCAAACCTCTCTTCTTTCCTGATCAGCTGCATTGCAGTATATCCATCCATCTCGGGCATCATGATATCCATGATGACGAGGTTGATATCGGGATGCTGCTGAAGCCTCTCAATGCCTTCTTTTCCCGTTCGGCCAATAACGATTTCAACGTGTTTCTCTTCGAGGATCTTTGAAAGCACATACACATTTCTCATGTCGTCATCCACGACAAGGATCTTTTTCCCTCTGAATACAGTATCGGGAAGAAAGCCGGAACTTTCGTGCTGATGCTCTTCTTCTGCAGGCGGATTTTCAATCACATCCTCAACATGTTTTTTATAAGTGACAGGAGGAAGTTCAGCAGTTTCCTGCACGCCCTGATGCGGAGGGGGGTAGTTAACCGGGATATAGATTATAAATGTACTGCCTTCTCCAATCTGGCTGTTCATTTGTATCTCTCCTCCGAGCAGGCGGGCAAGGCTTCTCGAGATGGTAAGGCCAAGCCCGGTGCCTCCGAATTTCCTGCTCACAGTCCCGTCGGCCTGCTGGAATGCTTCAAAGATCGCATGCTTTTTATCGTCTGGTATCCCGATGCCTGTATCAGTGACCATGATTGCCAGAGAATTTCCCGCATTAAGTGAAAGGTTATTGAAACGGGTACCTGATGCAGTTCTTGCTATTTTAAGAGTCACGCTTCCCTGCTCAGTGAATTTTATTGCATTCGACATGAGGTTCTTGATAATCTGAAGCAATCGCTGGATATCAGTTTCGATTGTTTCGGGAATGTCTTTATCAAGAACGGTCTTAAGTTCGATATTTTTTGATTGAGTGAGGGGTGTGAAAGACCTGACCACGTAATCCTGTATGTTTTCAGGACTTACAGATTCAATCTCGAGTTCCATTTTCCCGGCCTCGACTTTCGAAAGATCAAGGATGTCGTTGATGAGCTCTAGAAGGTCTGTCCCTGAGGAATGAACTATCTTGGCAAATTCAATTTCGTCCTTGGTCATCACCCCGTTTTTATTTGTGGACAGTATCTCCGAGAGGACCAGGATGCTGTTGAGAGGGGTTCTTAACTCGTGCGACATATTCGCCAGGAATTCCGATTTGTACCTGCTGGCGATCTCAAGGGCTTCGGCTTTCTGCCTGATCTCTTCCTGGGCCAGTTCAAGAGCCTGGTTTTTCTTGCGGATATCATCGCGTTGCAGTTCCAATACCTTGGTCCGTTCTTCAAGTTCCTCATTGATCACCCTGAGTTCTTCCTGCTGGTGCTGCAGGCTTTCTTCTGATAAGCGAAGGGCTTTGGTTTGTTCTTCAAGCTCCTGGTTGATCTGCCTGAGTTCCTCTTTCTGGTCAGCCATTTCGTTGGCCTGTTCCCGGGTCTTCATCAGCAGCTGTACCACACGCTCCCTTGAACGGGACGTATTTAATGCGACAGCAATGTTCTCAAGCGATGTTTCGAGGAATTTCTGCTTCTGTTCGTCGAAGGGTCTGAATGAACCCAGCTCGATCACACCTGAAAGAACGTTCTCGAAAACGATGGGAGCCAAAACGAAATTCTGCGGCTGGAGGTTGTCGGGGCCCACAATCACATTAGGCAGCACCTCCGAAGCTGAGAAGAACATCATCTTCCTCCTTTCCTTGGCAACCTGTCCTATCAGCCCTTCTCCGGGAGCAAGGGGTTTGGCCGAAGCAGGATCACCTGAATAAGCATAGGTAGCAGTCAGGTGCAGAAGGTTGTCATCTTCGTGCGTATACAACAGCCCGATCTGGGCTTCGAGGTAATGGCTGAGGAAAGTGACCACCTCTTCACATAATTCCTTTATCTTTTTTTCTCCGGATATCTTTATCCCGAGTTCATTCAGTCCGGTCTTGAGCCAGTCCTGGTATGAGATCTCGATATGGGCTTCCCTCAACCTGTTGGTCATATCATAAAGGGCGATCCCGAGAGTGTCACCGTCGCTCCTGGGCACGATGTTCGAAGAATAATCCCCGCTGGCAATAGACTTGGCCTGCTTCACAACATTCTTGAAGCTTTCGACCATCTGGTTCATGGATTTGCCGAGGATATCATCTTCGCTGCGTATCTGGACCGATTTGCTGTAATCGCCAAGCGCAACGGCCTGGCTTACGTCGGCCATGGATTTCAGGGAGATAACAAGGCGGATGAACTGATCTTTCATTTCACCGACTTCATCTTTTGAAACTTTGACGTCGCGTATGATCAGCTGCCCGCTGCCGACCTGCTTTGCCCATTCCGAAAGGACTTTCAGAGGATTGACAAACTTCCTGGTAACAAGGATCGAAAGGATGAAAACAAGAATGGTTGTCACGATCAATGCGACCTTGGCAAAGAATGACAGCTCCTGGGCTATGGCATGAGCCTCCCCCTGGTCTATCTCTTCAACAAGGGCCCAGTGCACTCCAAGTTCCTCAATGATATCGAGGTTCCTGTAGATCCCGATCACGATCTTCCCGGAACTTGTGGGATATATAGTCACCTCCTCCCGTATCGGGTTCCCGTCGGGTTGAAGGATAAGGTTATTGGCTTTATACTGCTGCCAGGTACTGGTCTTGTCATTTACCTCGGCAACCTTGAGAATCGGGCTGACCCCGCTGATGGTGCTGTTTGAACGTATAACCATGTCAACACCCACAATGTAAACATGGCCGGAAGCGCCGAAACCAACACCATACTGTATGATCTTGTCTATTTTCTCAGTAGAAAGCTGGATAACCAGAACACCTATTTTCCTTCCTTCAAGGTTTCTTACCTGGCAACCAAGAAATCCATATGCAGTCTGGCTTTTCGGAGGATAAAATTCCAGGTCGGAGAACTGCCGCTTCCCGTCGGAGATAATCTTTTTGGTCATCCTCGAAAACTTAGTACCTGAAAGATCTGAAGTAAACAGGTTCTTGCCGAAATCATCAGCCTGGTTGAGCTCAAAAACAATATTCCCTTTCAGGTCGATGAAGTAAATGTTATGAATGCCGTCGGGGATCCAGCTTTTCTGGATCTCGGTGCGGAGGCTTGTTTCAAATTCCTCGTACTTACTGCTAGCTGTCCCTGTATATGATTTGTTGTTTTTTTCGGGAGCTGCCGAGAGATGTTCGAGGAAATAAATATGATCCTGATCCCTGGCCATTTCATCAATGTAAGTGTTCAGGTCGGTAAAGTAGGTGTTGAGATAATTGATCCTCAGCTGGGATGTTGTGAAGAGGGCTTTCTTGGCCATGATGGTGAGGCCCATGTAATAATTCCTGAAATTGATGTAGCTGAGTATGCTTAGGGGGATAAGTGAAATGGCGAGGAAATACAGGAGCATGGTCTTGCCTATGCCGATATTTTTAAGGGTACTGTAATCAAAATTAAGGAATGCAAGTTTGATCCTTTTCCAGGTATGGTTTGTCATAATCCTTGGGATTTCACTTTGAATAATATTTTTCAATGATCTGGAATACTTCTTCCGGATTGATAGGTTTTGAAATATAATCATTCATTCCGGAGGCAATACACTGTTCCCTGTCACCTTTCATGGCATTGGCAGTAAGGGCGATGATCGGAGTATTGAAGTTCTTCCCCTCGGTATCCTGCCGAATCATCCGGGTGCATTCAAAACCGTCCATTTCGGGCATCATCACATCCATGAGTATAATGGAGAACTCTGTTTCATGTGCCTTATGCATGGCTTCAAGGCCGTTATTGGCAGTGGTCACGTCCCAGCCTTTTTTCCCAAGCAGCTGCACCATGATCCGTTGGTTAATTGGCTGGTCTTCAGCAACCAGGATATGTAGTTTCGGCCCCGTTTTACTGAATGACTGGATATGTGAATCTGTACTTGCCTGGGTTGTTTTAAGCCCCAGTATCCTTTCCATCATATGCAGGAGATCCATATGCAGGACGGGTTTAAAGAGGTAATGGGTGATACCTTCCGCAACAAGTTTACGGGTGGCCTGCACTGATTTATTGGATAGCATGACAACTCTTTCGGGTTTCTTCCCTTCAGGACTGGCCTCAAGGATTTTCCCGTAAAAATTCCCGGTATTCCCATTCTGCAAGGCCTGGTCTATAAAAACTACTTTTACCCCATCAATGCCTGCTGCGCGGATCTCCTCCAAGCATTCACCCGGGGATTTCACTATAACAGGCCTGAAGCCCCATGAAGTCAGGAACTCTGTAAGCTGTAAGGAATGCTTTGGTTCGGCATCTGCAATGATGATTTTTGATCCCATGATTTCCCCGGGTAACTCAAGAACGAAAGCATGATCGGGAGTGTCGGGGATGAAAAGCGGTAGGTTGAACCCGAAAGTGCTGCCTTTGCCGACTTTGCTGCTTACACTGACTTTACCTCCCATCAACTCCACAAGTTTTTTAGAAATTGTAAGGCCAAGACCTGTTCCTCCATAGGTGCGGGTGGTTGATTTATCGGCCTGGCTGTATGATTCAAACAATACTTCCAGTTTATCGGCAGGAATTCCGATCCCGGTATCACTTACTGTAAAATCCAGGACGTAACCATGTTCAAGTTGTTCAATAATGCTGATGCTAAGGCAGATATTCCCTTTTTCAGTAAATTTCAAGGCATTCCCGATGAGATTTATCAGTACCTGCCTTATCCTTGTTGGATCGCCCAGGTACATATCGGGGAGGTTGGCAGGGTGTTCACAGAAAAAAGCCAGGTTTTTCTGGTAAGTCTTTACTGACAGCAGGCGAATGACCGATTCAAGGAGTTCCCTTAAACTGAATTCAATGATCTCTATCTCTATCTTGTCAGCTTCTATTTTAGATATATCAAGGATCTCGTTAATGATCTCCAGCAGTGATTCACCGCTTTGCTTTATGTCGGACAACTGTTCCTTATAATGTTGCTGAAGGTCGTCATCCATCAGCATGAGGTCAGTCATACCTATGATCCCGTTTAAAGGTGTCCTGATTTCATGGCTCATGTTGGCCAGAAAGGAGCTTTTGGCAAGAGTTGCCACTTCAGCTGCTTTCTTTGCCTTGTCGAGTTCGGCAATGGTGCTTTTGAGTGTAACGGTTGCAATCTGCAGGGCATGCTTCTGTTTGAAGAAATCGATATATGCCCTGATCTTGTTTTGCAGTATCTTCCGGTCAAGCGGTTTATAAAGATAATCCACAGCCCCTGTTTCATACCCCCTGAAAATCTGTTTTGGCTGGCGGTAGGTGGCAGTGATGAAGATGATGGGGATGCTCTTGGTCCTTTCGCTCCCGCGCATCAGTTCAGCTGTTTCAAAACCGTCCATTCCCGGCATGTTCACATCGAGCAACACCAGTGAGATTTCATGTTCAATCATGAGGGCGAGGGCCTCATTGCCCGAAAGTGCCTTGATTATCTTCAGTTCAGGGCTGTCAATGATAGTTTCGAGTGTAATCAGATTCTCTTTTCTGTCATCAACTATCAGGATATTAAATTTCTCAGCCTTAGGTTCCATTCTGCCGTAGTTCTTGTAACAACAAAAATAGGATAATTTGGTGAAATTCAGAATTCCTTTATTTTTGCCCTGAAATTTCTCCCAAATGACCCAAACCCCCCAACCCTCATCCCTGAATCCAGGCAAATCCCGGTACATTTTTTCGATCTTCATCATAGGGATCTTCTTTTTTATCTTCGGATTTGTTACCTGGCTTAATTCAGTCCTTATTCCATTTCTCAAGGTGGCCTGCGAAAAGAACAATTTTGAGGCTTACTTTGTAGCTTCTGCATTTTATATTTCATATCTGGTGATGGCTATTCCTTCTTCATTCCTGCTTCGAAAGGTTGGATTCAAAAACGGAATGTCGCTGGGGCTTATCGTGATGGCACTGGGCGCCCTGCTTTTTATACCTGCAGCCTACACGAGGATGTTCGGCCTGTTCCTTACCGGGCTTTTTATCGAGGGTACAGGACTGGCCATCCTGCAAACGGCAACCAATCCCTATGTAACAATCCTGGGCCCCATTGAAAGTGCAGCCAAGAGGATTAGCATTATGGGGATTTGCAACAAAATAGCCGGTGTGATCAGCCCGCTTATCCTGGGTGCAATAGTGCTGGCGGGTATGGACAAATTCGATAAGCAATATCTTGCATCACTGGATGAGATAAACCGCAATCTTACCCTTAATGCCCTGGCCGGGAGGATCATCGTGCCGTATATTGTAATGGCAGTGGTTCTTTTTCTGCTGGCGATCCTGCTCAGGTATTCCAACCTGCCAGATATAGATACCGATGCGGAGGAAGTCGGGGATGCCGTCTCGCATCAAAACAAAACGAGCGTTTTCCAGTTCCCCCAGCTTGTGCTCGGGGTCGTGGCGATATTCCTGTATGTGGGAGTCGAAGTCATCGCCGTGGATACCATCATCAATTTCGGTAAATCGCAGGGAATTGGTTTCGTGCAGGCAAAGTATTTCGCCTCCTATACCTTGGCAGCCATGGTGATAGGTTATATCATCGGGATCATTACCATCCCTAAATACCTTAAACAGGAATTCGTGCTTGCAGCCTCCGCCTTATTCGGAATACTTTTCGTGGTCTGCGCTATGCTGGCTACCAAAGCCCCTTACCAGTCATCCCTCCTGATCAATATCGGGAGCTTTTCCCTTACCCTGCCGTTCGACCTGAGCGTATTCTTTATCGCTTTACTCGGGCTTGCAAATGCCATTATGTGGCCTGCAATCTGGCCGCTGGCTATTGACGGACTTGGAAAATTCACCAAAATAGGCTCATCCCTGCTCATCATGGGCATTGCAGGAGGGGCGTTGTTACCCCTGGCATACGGCAGGCTGGCCGATGTTTTCGGGCAGGCAGAGGCATACTGGATTACGGTTCCCTGCTATGCGTATATTCTTTATTACGCGGTGAGGGGACATAAAATAAGAAAGTGGCGAAGTAGCGAAGTAGCGAAATAGCGAAAGGCGAAAGGCGAAATTATTGGGAGCGAAGCATATCGCACAAACCGTTCCTTACAATAAAATATAGACTAATTTTGCATTAAACTTACTGAACAATGCAACCAACTTTACTGATTCTTGCCGCCGGTGTCGGCAGCCGCTATGGAGGGCTCAAGCAGCTCGACCGCATAGGCCCGAACGGCGAAACCCTTCTCGATTATTCAATTTATGATGCCATTAATTCAGGGTTTGGCAAAGTGGTATTTATCATCAAGGAAAGCCTTGAAGCCGGGTTCAAGGAGATGTTTATCAACAGGCTTCGCGATCATGTGGAGGTCGATTATGTTTTCCAGGAGATATGGATGGTCCCCGAAGGTATCCTGGTTCCCGACGAAAGGCAGAAACCCTGGGGAACCGGGCATGCCGTGCTTATGGCCGAAAACCGCATCGACCAGCCATTTGCAGTGATCAATTCAGATGATTTTTACGGAAGGAAAGCATACCAGGCCCTTGCCGGCCATTATAAGGACTGGACGCCGGAAAGGAAAAATGATTATTGTATGGTCGGCTACCGCATTGATAAGACCTTGTCGGACTTCGGATCTGTTTCCAGGGGAATATGCAGCGCCAATAAAAACAAGGAGCTCACGGATGTGGTTGAAAGGACTAATATCGAAAGGACTGCCCAGGGAATAGTTTACAGGGAAGCCAATGAAGCTCCTGTTGTTATTTCCCCTGACTCCACTGTTTCGATGAACTGCTGGGGATTCACTCCCTCGTTTTTCGGGTACCTGAAAACCGGGTTTGAAGAGTTCATCAAGAATAATTATGAAAATCCCAGGGCCGAATTTTATATCCCTTCGGTGGTGAACAGGCTGATCCAGGCCGGAGAAGCCGGTGTGAATGTACTTTCCTGCGACGAACAATGGTTCGGAATGACCTACCAGGAAGACAGGGCTTTTGTTGTGGAAAGTATCAGGGCCCTGGTCCGCAAGGGTATTTATCCCCAAAAATTATGGGGCTGAACAATGGATGAGGGAAAAAAGCGTTAATTTTGCTGGATAAATCAATGAATATGAAGTTGCACCGAAATACCTTCCTGGCACTCATTATTGTGACTGCCTCAGTCCTGGTGACCCCAATGACTGCCAAATCACAAATCCTTAATGAGAAAACGAAGAAAAAGATCCATGTGGGAATCGGAATGTTTACCGACATTTACATGAATGTACCGTCCGGGATGAAAACCAGGACTATAAACCAGGGTTTCACAGCGCTTGTCGCTTACAAAGTACCTTTCGGTAAAAGTAATTTTGGTTTCGGTGTCGGGATCCAGGTATCGATACACAACATGTTCGGGAATTTCATAGTAAAGAGCTATGCCGATTCCGCTCATCTCATGAAAATCCCTGATACTGTTAGCTACAAGAGGTCAAAACTGGTCATGCCATACATCGAGCTTCCCATTGAATTCGCTTATGTCAATAAAGCAAAGTTTGCGCTTGGCCTGGGTTTTAAAGTCGGGTATATGTTACCGGCCCATACGAAATATGTTGGGGCTGAATACCAGGCCGATCTCCAGCCCGGGAATACCGAGTTAAGGATCAAATACCGCAATGTTCTGAATCTTGACAAGTTTGAATACGGACCGACACTCAGGATAGGTTATAAGTGGTTCCATGTTTTTGGGTATTACCAGCTCTCATCCATTTTCGTAAAAGGGAAAGGCCCGAATATCTACCCTATCACGGTCGGGTTCTTCATCCGTCCTTTCTGATCAAAGCATCATCAGGCTAAACAGTATACCGGCTCCCAGAAACAGGCCGGTATAAACTTCTTTGGGGGTATGTTGTCCCTCTTCCAGCCTTGCATAGCCAAGCAATCCGCAGAGAAGGAAAAGAAAAGAAAGGAACAGCTCATGAGAAGTTCCCTGGCGTATGTTCAGTCCAAGCCAGAACCCCGTTACGCCCCCTATTCCTGCCATATGCAGGCTGATCTTGAAAAAGAAATTAATCAACATGCAGATGATGATCAGCAGGGTTGAACCCAGCATGAAATAACTGAACAGCACCGAAAGACTGATGCCTTTTAAAAGGTAATAGGTCAGGTAATAAAACACCGCTGTTGCCAGAAGAGGCAATACCCTCTCCTCTCGTTTTTCCATAAATAAAGAAGTCACCAATTTTGTCCTGTAAAGGATGTATATTGTCAGGAAAGGGCAAAATACTGTGGTGAGCAGCACAGAGGCCATTAAAACCAGGATCTCCCTCAGGGGCAGGATGCCCGAAAAAAAAGCATGAGACTGAAGCATGAGGATCAGCGTGAAGAAAGGCATCAGTACAGGATGAAAAAGGCCGGAGACGATCCTTGCCACGGAGATGTGGTTATTCATGGTATAACTATCAGAGTTCCTTCCTCAGCCTGGCAACAGGTATTCTTAGCTGTTTGCGGTATTTGGCTATAGTGCGCCTTGCAATGTTGTAACCTTTTTTCAGTAGGATTTCCTCCAGTTCCTCATCGGTAAGTGGAGTTGATTTATTTTCTGCTTCAATGGTGTCGGAAAGTATTTTCTTAATTTCCCTTGTTGAGATCTCTTCACCCATTGTATTCTGAAGGGATTCGGAAAAGAAACTTTTAAGCAGGAATGTGCCGAAGGGAGTTTGGACATATTTTGAATTTGCAACCCTTGATACGGTGCTGATGTCAAGGCCTACCTTATTTGAAATGTCTTTAAGTATCATTGGTTTAAGCCTTGTCTCATCCCCGGTCTGGAAATACTCCTTCTGGTAGTCCATGATCGCTCTCATAGTTACATACAGCGTTTCCTGCCGCTGCTTGATAGCATCGATGAAACCCCTTGCCGAGTCGATCTTCTGCTTTATGAAAGAGAGGGCAGCTTTCTCGTTGCTGTTGATCTTCTTTTTCTTATGATTATACCCCTGGAGCATGTCGATATACTCCCTGTTTATTGAAAGCTCTGGAGCATTCCTTGAATTCAGGGTAAGTTCAATTTCGCCGTCATTGATAGTAATAAGGAAATCAGGGATTATATACTGGCTGCTTCTGACCTCCTCGCTGATGGTAAAGCCCGGTTTCGGGTTCAGCTTGGTAATCTCTTCAACTGCTTCCTTCAGCTCCTCCTCGGTAATATGTGCTTTCTGAAGGATCTTCTCATAATGCTTCTTTGAGAATTCTTCAAAATAGTAACGTACTATCACTTCGGCAAGGTCGGTGGCATAGGTCCTGTCGGGCTTGCTGATCAATTGCAGGAGAAGGCATTCCTGAAGAGTTCTTGCAGCAATGCCGGGAGGGTCAAACCCCTGCACAAGCTGAAGGGCCTCCAATATTTCAGCTTCACTGGCGTCTAAATTCTGGTTGAATGCCAGGTCATTGATAAGGGCCGGAACCTCGCGGGTAAGATACCCGGTTTCATCAAGGTTCCCGATGATTGTGGAAGCGATGATAAATTGCTTGTCGGGTATCTTCTGGACTCCCATCTGGGCTAGCAGGTATTCCTGGAAGCTGGTACCAGAAACCACCGGTGTCTCCCAGGCTTCTTCATCGGGGCTGCGGTTGTTCGAGACTAATTTGTAATCGGGAATATCATCCAGGTCAAAGTAATCTTCAAAAGAAAATTCATTGTCGACCTTCAGTTCTGAGTGGTCTTCATCCTCTTCAGAGAATGTGTCCTCATCGGCGTCGATAGACTCCGGCTCATTTTCGTCGTCAATTTCGTCTAAATCGTTTATATCGGTAGTTTCTTCAAGGGCAGGATTCTCTTCGATTTCCTGTTTGATCCTTTGTTCAAGCGATATCACGGGTTGTTGCAACAGCCGCATCACAAGTACCTGTTGAGGCGAGAGTTTCTGGAGTAGTTTTTGTTGTTGTCGTTGATGAAGCATAAGACAAAAATACAAAAATAATATCCGCTTGTACAGAATGTATGCCTTATCGGCAAATAAACTATAAATATCGATTAATTAAGCTGTTCCGTCTATTATTCAAAATACCTCCCTGCATATTGTATAATTTCGCAGCGATGAAACAAGTATCGTTATGAACACGGATCGTCCTTTCTGGGTTACTGTTCTGATCAATTGCGTGATCTGGGTTTTTCTATTCTTCATTCCGTTCCTCTTACTGGAACCCAGGGATGGGATAACCCCGTATCTGCAAAGGATCGCAATGACCTCAGTGCTGACAGTCATCCTTTACTACTTCAACTTCCTTTACCTGATACCAAGATACCTGTTTACTCAAAAATTCCTGGCCTACATGCTTGTCGTACTTGGAACACTTGTAATTTCATGCATTCTTGTTAACCTGTATTTTTATTTTTATGTATCCGTAGCCCAGAACTGGCACCACCGCCCCGGCATGTTTATTGGCCGGGGTATGTGGGTGCCATTGTTCCCGCTGCTTACAGGACTTGCAATAGGCATCAGTATCAGGCTTGCCAGGGAATGGGCGAGAAATGAAAAGGAGCGCAGGGAGCTGCAGGCCGAAAAACTGCTTTCAGAACTTGCATTCCTTAAATCACAGGTCAATCCGCATTTTCTATTTAACACCCTGAATAACATCTGCTCGCTTGCCAGGAAAAAATCGGATGACACCGAGCCGGCCATCATAAAGCTCTCCCAGATGATGCGATATATGATAACCGATTCGAGGCAGGACAAAGTGAGCCTTGAAGAAGAAATGGATTACCTTAATAATTTTATAGAACTTCAGAAGATCAGGCTGGCCGACAGGGTTGATATAAGTTTTAAAATTGAAGGGGATCTTTCGGTTATTCACCTGGAACCTTTGCTTCTCATCCCGTTTGTTGAGAATGCATTCAAACACGGGATCAGTTATAACGAAAAGTCCAGGATCAGCATCGAATTGAAAACAGGTTCAGGGGATTTGTCGTTCAGTGTTGAGAATTCGAAACCTTCGGGAAAAGACACCTTAAAGCTTGAAGAACCTGGCATAGGGCTAAAAAATGTAAGCCGCAGGCTTGAGCTGCTGTACCCCGGGAAGCATCAGCTCGAAATACAAGACCTGGACAATCTCTACTCTGTCAAGCTAAAAATAAAATCCTGATGATACGGTGTATTGCAATTGATGATGAAGCGCTTGCGCTTGAACTTATAGAGGACAATGTAAGCAAGATCCCGTTTCTTGAGCTTGCCGGCAAATTCACCAATGCCTTTGATGCCCTTAATTTGATGAATGATCAGACGGTTGACCTGCTGTTCCTCGACATCCAGATGCCTGATATAAACGGAATACAATTCCTGAAAAGCCTGAAGCAGAAACCCATGGTTATTTTCACCACTGCATTCTCGAAATATGCCCTCGAAGGGTTTGAGCTTGATGTAATAGATTACCTGTTAAAGCCATATTCATTTGAGCGTTTCCTGAAGGCTGTCAACAAAGCTCATGAATTTCTCGAATTACAGGGGAGGGCAAAAGAAGGCAGGAAGGATTCCTCGTTCGGCTCCCATTATCTTTTTGTGAGGGCCGATTACAAGCTGGTCAAGATAGATCTTAAGGATATCCTTTATATCGAAGGACTGAAGGATTATGTAAAGATTTATTGCGGGGAGAAACCCCTTCTCACGCAGATGAGCATGAAAGCGATAGAAGAAAAGCTGCCCGATCATGATTTTATACGGGTTCACCGTTCCTTTATCGTTGCATTCGACAAGATAGATTTCATTCACAAGAGTTTCATCTCTGTAAAAGGGAAAGAAATTCCGCTCAGTGACCATTATAAAGACAACTTTCTTTCCCTTGTTCAGAAGAACAAGATCATGGAATAAGAGAAAAAAACTAAAATATGAAGCGTAATATTCTGTTACTGAATTTTCTGATTTACTTCACCTTCGGTGGATGGGCACAGAGCAAGCCCTGGACGTTCCAGCAATGCCTCGATACCGCCCTGAGAAGGAACATTTCGGTAAACCAGAGCATGCTTTCAAACGAACTTAACAAGATCAGCCTGGAACAGTCCAGGGCCAACCGCATTCCCAGTGTGAACGCCAACGTGGGTGAATCCTTTAACTTCGGGAAGAACATTAATTCTTCAACCAACCAGTTCGTTATCGGATCGTTTCATTCGGGAAATTACGGATTGAGCCTCAGTTACAATCTGTTTAACGGGCTTCAGAACAACAACACCATCAGGCAATACAAGCTGAATATTGATGCCGGGAAATACGATGTTGAAACGGCAAAGAATGCAGTGATACTCAGTGTCACCACAGGGTATCTCCAGATACTTCAGCAATATGAGATCCTGAGGACTGCTTTCAACCAGCTTTCAGCTGATTCCGTGCAGGTAAACCGAACCCGGAAACAACTCGAAGTGGGGAAAGCTGCTGAAGGTGACCTGCTTCAGATCCAGTCGCAGCTTGCAACAGATTACCTCCAATATATCAATGCACAGAACCAGCTTGACATAGCCAGGGTTACGCTGATGCAGCTGATGCAGATACCGGTTATAGATAATTTTGATGTCGAAGTTCCGAAGCTTGTTGAACCCGGGCTTGACCTGCTGCAAAGCAAAGATGTGATCTACCAGAAAGCGCTTGCCGCCATGCCACAGATCCAGTCTGCAGCGATCAGGACTTCCAGTTCCATGATGGCTATAAAGGTTGCTACAGGCGCCAGGTGGCCAAGGCTTACTTTTTCGGCAGGGCTTAATTCAAACTATGCTTCCAGCAGCAGGAACCCTGATGTGAATGCAGATGGGTATCCCTGGTATACCCAGGTATGGAATAACGTGGGACAATCGACGAGCCTTGGCCTGAGCATCCCTATTTACAGCAACAGGTCTATTCAGAGCAGCATTGAGAGGGCCAAAGTCAATTCAAAAACTGCTGAACTCAATGAACTCAACACCCAGCAGACCCTGAGGATGAACATTGAACAGACCTTTACCAGCTTTAAAGCTGCTGCAAAATCATTTGAAGCGGTGAAGATCCAGTTAAACTCTACAGAAATGACTTATAAAAATGCTGAAAGGAAATATACCGTTGGGGTTATGAGCGCAACGGATTTTTTAATTCAGAAGAACAACTATGTTTCATCCCAGTCGAATTTAATCCAGGCGAAATACAATTTTATTTTCCAGTCGAAGATCCTTGATTTTTACCAGGGAAAGAATATTACATTTTAAACATTTAACTTTTCAGATACAATGAAAAAGACTTATTGGATCATCCTCGTTATTGTAATTATTGCCCTGGCTGTAGGGGCGTATTTCATATTCGGAAAGAAATCGGAAAAGATCATAGAATTCCGTTCCGGGAAGATCGAGAGGGGTGACTTGCAGGTGCTTGTAACAGCAACCGGTATTTTAAGCGCCGATACTACTGTTGCAGTTGGGACACAGGTTTCGGGGATCATCACGAAGATCAATGTGGATTTCAACTCGGTGGTCCGCAAAGGACAGATCATTGCTGTGCTTGACACCACTTTCCTGGCTGCGTCTGTTGAAGATGCAAGGTCCAGCCTTATGAGGAACCAGGTCCAGACGAGGCTGACTAAAAGAAATTTCGAGCGCAACAAGACCCTGATTGAGGAAAAAGTCATTGCCCAGTCTGATTTTGACCAGAGCCAGACCGATTATGAGACTGCCCAGGCCAACGAAAGGTCGGCTAAATCGGCTCTTGACAGGGCGCTTATAAACCTGCGTTATGCTACTATCGTAGCCCCGGTATCAGGAGTTGTCATTTCAAGGAATGTGGATATAGGTCAGACAGTGGCATCCAGTTTCAGCACCCCGACCCTGTTTTCTATTGCCAATGACCTGACCAAGATGCAGCTCCAGGCAAGTATTGATGAGGCTGACATTGGCAAGATCAAGGTTGGACAGGACGTTACCTTCAAGGTTGATGCTTATATGGACCAGTCTTTCGGAGGTGTTGTAAGGCAGATAAGGCTTCAGCCAACAACGGTGCAGAATGTTGTTAATTATACGGTGGTTATTGATGTGCCCAATCCTGACAAGAAACTGATGCCGGGGATGACAGCCAATCTGACGATTAAGACACAGGAAGCGCTTAATGTATTCAAAACCCCTTCGGCGGCCTTGAGATTCTGGCCACCCCAGGAATACTTTGACAAACACCTTAAGGAATATCCTGATTCCACCCAGAAGATGATAGAGCGGGCGCTGAAATTTATGGCCCGCAGGCAGTCAGGCCAGAGTGGCAGCGGCGGCCAGCAGGGTTCCGGGATGCAGGCGGGAAGCGGCGGCCAGACAGCTGGCGGCCGGCAGTCAGAAGCCGGTGGCCAGCAGCCGGCCGGCCAGGGCGGGTTTAACCGCCAGGGCGGTCAGTCAGCATCCGGTGGTCAGCAATCTGCAGCCGGCATTCAGCCGGGAGCGGGACAGGGCCGACAGGGATGGGGAGGCTTTAACCGTCAGAAAATGGGAATGATCTGGGTAAAACAAGGGAACCTCATCTATCCCCACAGGGTAAAAACGGGAATCTCCGATAACAGCTATACCGAAATTGATGGCTCAGTTAAGGAAGGTGATGAAGTGATCACCAGTATTGTGAACACAAATCCATCACAGACGACTACCCAGCAGCAAAGTCCGTTTGCACCGCAGATGGGCCGTCCCCAGGGCGGTGGGGCAAGTGGAGCAGGTGGAAGAGGAGGCCGTTAACATGAAGGAAACAATTATCTCGGTAAAGCATCTTGTGAAGGTCTACAAAATGGGAGACCTTGAGGTGCATGCTTTGAGAGGGATCAGCATGGACGTCCATAAGAGCGACTTCGTTGCCATCATGGGGAAAAGCGGATCAGGCAAATCAACCTTCATGAATATTGTCGGATGCCTTGATATACCTACCAAAGGGGAATACCTGCTCGACGGAGTGGATGTGGGAAAGATGAACAAGGACCAGTTAGCCAACCTGAGAAATAAAAAGATTGGCTTTGTGTTTCAGTCGTTCAACCTGCTTTCCCGTACTTCAGCATTGGAGAACGTGGAGCTACCCCTGATGTACAACAGCAAGATCAGTTCAAAGGACATGAAAGAACGTTCGATAAGGGCGCTCGAATCAGTAGGACTGGCAAGCCGTGCGCATCATTTTCCCAGCCAGCTTTCGGGAGGTGAACAGCAGAGGGTAGCCATTGCCAGGGCCCTGGTTAACGACCCTGTTGTGATCCTGGCCGATGAACCGACAGGGAACCTCGACACCCGCACCAGCGTGGAGGTGATGAGTATTTTCCAGCAGTTGAATACAAAAGGGATTACCGTTATCATTGTCACCCATGAACCGGATATTGCAGCCTATACCAACAGGAATATATCGTTCAGGGATGGACGGATCCAGAAGGATCTCATAGTGGAAAAACCCAGGAATGCAGCGGCAGAGCTTTTAACCATGCCGGTTTTTAAAGAGGAGGAAACCATATGAAACTTAAAAACCAGTTAAAGGCTGCTCTGAGGTCTTTGGCCAAGAACAAGATGCGGACATTCCTGACAATGCTGGGGATCATTATCGGCGTCGGGTCTGTCATTGCCATGCTTGCAATAGGCCAGGGTTCAAAGGAAAGCATTCAAAAACAGATCGCCAGCCTGGGCACCAACCTGCTTACTGTCTACCCTTCGGCCAGCATGACAGGAGGTGTGAGAATGGAAGCGGGCTCAAGCATCAAGCTGACGATAGATGACTATAAAGCTGTTGCCAGCCGTTGCCCTGCCGTTATGTATTCAACTCCGACCGTGAGGACCAGCGGGCAGCTTATCGCCGGAGGCCAGAACTGGAGGACTACCGTATGGGGTGTATATCCCGATTATTTCAACATCAGGAACCTTACTATTGACAAAGGAGCTATCTATACCCTGATGGATGACCGCACTGCAAATAAAGTCTGCGTCATAGGGCAAACGGTCAACAAATATTTATTCGGCGAAGGCCAGGACCCAACCGGGAAAATGATCAGGATAAACAAGATTCCTTTCCAGGTGGTTGGGCTCATAGCAGCAAAAGGACAGAATGCATGGGGCCAGGACCAGGATGACATCGTGATCGCCCCCTTCAATACGGTTCAGGTGCGTATGCTCACAGTCCAGTATATCCAGAGTATCATGGTGTCGGCAACATCCGAAACACAGATCCCTGAAGCAACAGACGAGATCACGCAGGTGCTAAAGGAAAGACACAGGCTGGGGCCATCGGAGGAACCTGACTTTTCAATCCGTTCCCAGGCCGATATTGCAAGCACTGCCACTGCCACTTCAGGGATATTAACCGCACTGCTGGCCAGTATAGCAAGTATTTCCCTGCTCGTGGGAGGTATAGGTATCATGAACATCATGCTCGTCTCGGTAACCGAAAGGACAAGAGAGATCGGGATCCGCATGGGCGTTGGCGCCAGGGGAAGGGATGTGTTGTTACAGTTCCTTATCGAAGCCCTGATGATCAGCCTTATCGGAGGTTTTCTTGGTGTGGGGATTGGAATAGCGGCCTCAGGCATAATCGCCAGCCTGATGAGCTGGCCCGTTACCATCACGACCCAATCAATCATACTGTCGTTCCTTTTCTCAACAGCAATCGGAATATTTTTCGGATGGTATCCTGCCCGCAAGGCAGCAAGCCTCAACCCTATCGATGCTTTAAGATACGAATAGACTGTTTATCACTTTCTCCCTGTCAGATCGAGTATCCCGTTGATGAACGTCAGGGGATGGGGCGGATTGCCCGGTACATAAAGATCAGGCCTGATAGTCTCAATGAATTTCCTCTGGAGTTCAGCACTGTCACTGAATATTCCGCCGCTTATGGCTGCGGTCCCTGCAAGTACCACGATTTTTGGGGAAGGCACCGCATCGTAACAGATCTGAAGGGCTTCAGCCATATTGCCGCTAACCGGTCCGGTAATTACAATACCATCTGCATGCCTGGGTGATGCTACGAATTCTATGCCGTAACGTCCCATGTCGAAATTCACATTTCCTGCTGCATTGAGTTCCATTTCGCTTGCATTGTCACCTCCTGCAGAGACCTGCCTGAGCTTTAATGCATGCCCGAAATAAGACCGTATCTCTTTTCTCACCGCAGCCTGGTCAACAACCAGGGCCTTGTCCTCACCTGCATTAATGATGAGATCTTCAGGTTTGCTCACCGAAAGCCTGTGATCATTGGTAAACCTGATCTTCCCCTGAACAGCAAAAACACATTCATTGCAGAATTCGCATTTCCCCAGGTCGAGACGGAAAGGCCCGGCAAGGATTGCTCCTGTGGGGCAGATTGAAATGGCGGCCTCCTGTTCAGCCTGGGTAATATCTGCAGCTATCACCGGGCGGCCGCGAAAGCCTTCAGGAATAACCGCTTTTCGAAGGTCCTTGATGTACTGCCTGCCGTGGCGGCGGAAAATTTTTATAATACTAAGTGCCATTTAATTTGAATATTCGATATTCCCTTTTTCACAAATCAAACCCGCAGTACGAAAGATTATAACTTTTGTTGCATAACGGGAAATCCGAGATCTCCTGGTTGCGAACAGCCAGGGCCAGGGCCATCCAGTTATGAAATGAAGGATCCTTGACTTTATAATGGATGATGTTCCCTTTTTCGTCGGTGACTGCCGATTGCATTATCTCGCCCCTCCATCCCTCGGCCAGGGACAAGGCAAAGCTTGAAGCCCGGAATTTAAGATCATAAACCGGTACTGATGCTGTTCCTTCAGGACCCATCGTTTCAAGGATTTTCCTGATAAGCAGAATTGACTTCTCCACTTCAAGTTTCCTCAGCATTGCCCTTGCCCACACATCTCCCTGGTGGAGTGTCACCGGTTCATAAGAATAAATGCTGAAAGCCTGGAAGGGATGCGACCAGCGGATATCGCGTTTCACCCCGCTGCTTCTCGATGCCATGCCAACAGCGCCTATCATACCGGCCTGGTGTGCGCTTACTTTTCCTATCCCCTCGAAACGGCCGAGTACACTGGGGTTTGTAAACATTTCATGCGTTATCTGCCCATATCTTTCTTCAACCTCTTTCAGGTTTGACAGGAGGGTCTTGCTTAACCCTGTTGTTAAAGGATAATGGCTGCCCCCCATCCTTACAAGGCCTTTCCCAAAACGGTTCCCGCACCACGACTGGGTTGTGTTGATCACTACGGTACGCAGGGCTTCATTCACTACCTGCCCGAACTGGTATGCGATGTCGGTGCAAAGGGCTGCGGAATCGCCGATGTGAACTGCAATCCTCTCCAGTTCGAGGGCTATTACACGTTCACATTGCAGGGCAGGAGAAAATGCATTTCCCGAGAGGGCTTCCATAAGCTGGGCATGAGCAATGGAATGGCCGACAGCGGAATCGCCTGCAATACTTTCGGAGAGAACTGCACGCTGTATTCCCGATTGCTTTTCAATGAAACGTTTCTCAATACCCCTGTGCTGGAACCCCAGTTGTATTTCAAGATGCAGGACCTTTTCCCCGTTACAGCTGAAACGGAAATACCCGGGTTCAATGACTCCTGCATGAATGGGGCCTACACCCACCTCATGAATGCCTTCACCCTCTATGGAATAAAAAGGAAATTCATCTACGGAAGAGCCCGTGAGCCGTGAACCGTGAACCGTGAATCGCGAACTGTGAGTGCGCACCGGCTTCATCCACGGATGCCCTGTGAATATCACTCCATACTGTTCACTGATTTCTCGTTCATACAGATGAAATGAAGGATGGGAAGCAGTAAGTGAGTCGAGTACCGGCAGGGGAGAGGAGTTCTGTACATGCGAAAGCAGGATCATTGTATGCTCGTTGTCGGAGGCGATGCAGCAGAAAAACCTGAGTGCTGCGCCCAGCGGGACCGCGTGATAGGTAACGCAGTGGAATCCCTCATCCGCCATCAGATCATTTACTTTATCCCTGAATTCAGGATAATCGAGGACAGGAATATCTTTAATCTGAACAATGAATGGATTGGATTTCATCACGACCATCACGTCATTACGATTATCACGTTCTTCACTCATCTTGGCAGATTTTGAATGATATCATTGATGAGGTCCCTGAAAAATGCAGGCTGGGTAAAGCAGATAAAGATCACGATCCCGAAAAGTACGAACTGTGAAACGGTTTGCCAGGGGTTTACTTTTTCAGGCGGCTTCAGGCTTTGAGTCCTTGGTTGCGAAAAAACAATATGTAGGACTCTTGTGAGCAGGGCATAGAGCACGAAGCAAAGAAGTATTGCAGCAACTGCCATAAAAAAGTAATTGCCGTTTGCGACCATTGCTTTAAACATGAGCAGTTCCGAAATAAACATCCCCGAAGGAGGGATGGCCGTAATGCAGACCAGGCCCAGCAAAAGGGCCGTTGCTCCAGCCGGGTAGAGGTTCATGTAATTGCCCGATTCATCCAGGTTATAAGACCCCATGATCTTGTACGACTGGCCCATCTGGTAAAACAGCCCTGCTTTTGCAAAAGAATGCAGGATGATATGCAGTATAGCAGCATAATATCCAATGCCACCCATTCCGAGCGCTATTGCGACGATACCCATGTTCTCGAGGCTGGAGTATGCAAGCATTCGTTTGTTGTGCTTGGCTTTGAGCATGTACCCGGCTGAGATCAGCAGGGACAGGAAACCCGAGAGAAGCAGCACATGGTTCATAAACGGCAGTATCGGGGTTGCCGAAAACAGGGCATAGATGCGGAAAATAGCCAGGAAGCCGACGTTCATCAGGGTTGTGGAGATGAATGCGCTGATAGGCGGTGGGGCTACTGTATGCGCATCCACAGTCACGGTATGCATTGGGAAGAGCCCCATTTTGGTGCTGTAGCCTACAAGTACAAATACGAAAGCGATCTTCAGGTAAAGAGGGTTGGCAAGCTTTGCGATCTCGGTGATGGATGAAAATGAAAGGTGAAGCAAACGGGCATCGCGAACGGTGAAGCCCAGGAAAAGAATTCCGATGTATGCCAGGGCGATACCCACTGAACATACGAAGACGTACTTCCAGGTGGCTTCAAGAGCCATAGCCGTTCGGTCATGGTAGATAAGGGCTGCAACCGAAAGAGTCGTGGCTTCCACGAATATCCAGACTGTGGTCATCCCGTTGGCGAAATATGCGCCTGTCATCGAAGCGATCAGCGCTATCAATGCCGCATGATAAATGGCATAGGTCCTTGGAGAATTGTTACGGACGTATATAAACCCGTGAAATACCGTGGTTACCGTTAGTATGGAAAGCACCGACTGGAGTAAAAGTCCCAGTGTGTCAAATGTAAAATAATCCAGAACGGTTTCACCCCTGTGACTCCAGCAGTATACCGTAAATGCTATATGTACGACCACATAAAACGAAGTCAGGGATCTTGCCAGGGACTTGGAATGGATCAGGCCGACCAGCAGTCCCAGCAACAGGGATGTGGCGAAGAAGACAACAAATATGTTGGTGGCGTTGAGCATATATTAAATAGCGAAGTAGCGAAGTAGTGAAGTAGCGAAATAATTATTCATGGTTGTCAATCGTCTTTCAGTATTGTTAAATCATCAGTCTGCTGCCTGAGGCGCATCACGAAGATACCCAGGATGAGCACGCTTACAAAGATATCCAGCAGTATCCCCAGGTTGATAAGCATAGGGATTTCGCTTCCTATTGCCAGTGAGAGCAGAAGGACTGCATTTTCAATTACAAGAAAACCCACCAGGTGCGAAAAAATTTTCCTGTGCGAAATGATCATGAACAGGCCTGTGTACACAGCAAAAAATGAAACAATAAAGAACATCAGGTTATAGGGGGTGGTGTTCATCGAAAAGGAGACCACGATGCTGAGCAGAAGTCCGAGAGTCACCATCAGCAGTGAATAAAAGGAAGGCAGCGCTTTCTCATGAACCCTTGCGACACCGGTTTTCCTTATCACGGTAAACAGCAGGTAAGGGACGATGATCACTTTGAACAGCAGGGTTTCTATAGCTACAAACAATACCGTTGCAAGGGTGATTCGGTCGAGTTGCATGAAGGAGATGCCGAAAAGCAAAAGTCCCTGCAGCCCTACCAGCCCTGCATATATCCTGAACCTCTCGGTAACACTGAGGTAGATCAGGCTGATCGCAAAAACGATGATGAGCATCAGGGTCATGTCAGCGGATGAGGTTGCGGGTTAATAACAAAACAAGTATGAATCCTATGAGGGCGATGGAACTCAGGGTCACGATGAACTGTGGGTTTTTAGCCAGTTTCTTTCTTGCGCGGAATGATTCCATAAGCCCGATGGCAGCAGCGAATATAGCCTGGACTGCCAGGAAGATAGAAACATTCAGGAAGGTTGCCAACACATGAACCGTGAATGGTGAACCGTGAATGGCTGCAGTAACCTGTAACCACTCACTGTTGGCCGGCATAAAGAAGTTCGCGATCAGTCCGCCGTATAACACAAATTTCAGGTTTGTTCCGGTCTGGATCAGGGCAAGGTCGACTCCGCTGTAATCGAGTATCATCACCTCGTGGACCATGGTAAGTTCGAGATGTGTTTTAGGATCATCCACGGGCATGCGGCTGTTTTCTATCATTGCAATCTGCACCAGCAGGTAGATTGCGATAGCGCCGGTGATGAGTGAAAATTCTCCGGCAAACTGGAAATGTGAAAAAATGTCATGCATTGAGAGGTGGTTCGAAAGCAGTGCCAGTGTTCCAAACAGTATGAAGAAAGCCGGTTCGGAGAGCATGGAGTAAAGGGCTTCGCGGTTGGCTCCCATGCCTTCGAAGCTGCTCCCGGTATCCAGTGCGCCAAGAATAAACAGCAGTTTGCCCAGTGCGAGAAGGTAGGCAAAGAGGATGAAATCTCCTTCAAAACCCATGACGGACGGCATGCCCGGGAATGGCAGAAGCATCAGGGCGCAGCAGATAGTGGCGAAATATACTGCAGGAGCAAGCCTGAAAATAAAACTGGTTGTTGTGCTGAAAACGCTGCTTTTCCTGAACAGCAGGAAGATATTTTTCCAGGGTTGCAGTATCCCCGGACCTTTACGACCGCCGGAAATGCTTTTCACCCTGAGGATGATCCCCGGGAAGAAAATTGCAGATACTATGGCCAGCAGTGCTCCCGTCATATGAGTTTAAGGTATAAAAGTGCAAAAATCAGAAGAATGAAAATAAAGGCATAAAGTATGTAATGGCGGATGTTCCCGGTTTGCAGGCGCGCCAGTTTTTTCAGGACCAGCCATGAGAGATCGGTGAGTATTCCAAGGCCTTTACCGAAAATATCGTTAGTCTGAAGATGCAGTGAACGTTTCTTCGGAAAGATATCTTCGGCCGCAATGGCTCTGAATTCCTCGCGGTTCTGAAGAACAGGCTGGGCCAGTTCCGAAAGGTTGCCGGCAAACGAAGCTCCTGTATATTGCTGCCTGGCCGTACCTTCGGTATAGCCGCATCCCCAGGTGGGCCCGTATTCGGGCCTGCGGTTTTTAAGCAGGCGCATCCTGAGAAGGAGGATCACTGTTACCAGGCTGATGAGGATGAGGCCGAAAAGGCTGAGCTTATTGAGGGCCTCTGTAAAAAACAGGTTTGAAGGAAGGGGGCCGGGGTGGAAGGTGTTTTCAACCAGGCTTGCGATTGGTGCAATTACTGCCATCGGCATCAGGCCTATCCCCAGGATCATAAAAGCAACCAGGATCTGGGGGAAAATCATATCATTGGTAATTGTTTCAGGATGTACCTGAATTTCCTTGCGGGGGCTTCCTAGGAAACTGATCCCATAGGCCCTTGAGAAACTGAAGACAGCCATTCCACCGATCAGCGTAAGCGTGATGATGATCAGCAGGAACAAAATTGAAAGGTATTCATTACCAGCGCTAAGCCCTTTGATAAAGCCGGCATATAAAAGGAATTCCGAGATAAAACCATTCAGGGGAGGGAGTGCGCAGATTGCGACAGCTCCGAACAGGAACAAACCTGCAGTGCGGGGAAGGGAATGAACAAGCCCGCCCAGTTCTTCAATGTTCCTTGTATGGGTTGCCCTGTAAACCGATCCTGCCCCATAAAAAAGCAGTGATTTAAACAATGAATGGTTGAGCACATGCAGCAGGCTTCCTGTGAAGCCAAGAACAGCAAGAACGGGGTTGTGCAGGGCCATGCCAATACATCCAAGGCCGATCCCAAGGCCGATGATCCCTATATTTTCTATGGTTGAATAAGCCAGGATTTTTTTCAGGTCTTTCTGAACAGTTGAGAATAAAATTCCCAGTATCCCTGTCATAGCCGAAATGATCAGCAGGACCAGGCCGATTGTATACCATTCGGTGTGTATGGAGGTGAGCACACGAAAGATCCCGTAAATCCCCATTTTGATCATCACTCCCGACATTACACCCGAAACGTGGGAAGGCGCTGCAGGATGGGCTTCGGGAAGCCAGGTGTGGAACGGCATGAATCCTGCCTTGACAGCAAAGCCCGAAAAGAACAGCAGGAAGAGCCCGATGTTCGAGTGGTTTGAGAAATATGCAGGCAGGGAGTCAAAGCACATCTGCCCGGTCCCTGATTCTGTTATCAGGAAAGCAAAGAGCAGGAGCATAAAACCGATATGCATCTGTACCAGGTAATTGACGGCGGTTTTTAATGTGGCCCTTTTTTCAGCTTCAAACAGTATCAGCATGAAAGACGACACTGCCATCAGTTCCCAGGCAATAAGGAATGAAAGCCCATCGCGCAAAGTGAGCACTGCAAGCATTGAAAAATGAAGCCAGATGTAGCTGAAATTATGAAGTGCGAACTGGGCAGGGTTCTTGATACCGATATAGGCTTTGAGATATCCCCTGGAATAAAGGATCCCGGTTAGTACCGTGAAATTGGTGACAAGTATAAAAAATGAACTCAGACCGTCGATGGTGAACCTGAGTTCGCCAAGGTAGCCTTTGAAAATCCAGTTTGTTGAAGTCAGGCTTGTCGTGAATTCTGAACCCGGCCGGAAATCAGAAACTAAAAATGGGGAAAAAAACTGGATGGCAGCTGGGGTTGATGTCACCAGAATTATAAACAGGATAAGGGTAAGGGTATAATAGTAACGCACTTTCCCGGGAACCACCAGGATAAGAAACGAAAGTAAAACCGCCGCAGGGATAAAGTATTGCGTCATTACTTTGCAAAGTAAAAGCAAAGCTTTATAAGGGCACCAGCTTTATGCGAGAACTTATAAACAGGGATATAGTGAAAAAAATAAAAGAAGTTTAATAGTATTTATCAACCTTGGGATTTCCCTTGTTGTCATAATAAGTCCACTTCCCGCTTTTTTTCCCGTTGGTTAAATATCCGTCGAAGTCCTTCAGCCCGTTTTTATGATAACCTACCACCGGCCCGGTATAAGGAGCCCCGTCAAGGAATTTTATTGAACCGCCCTTCAATCTTGTCCAGGGTATTGGTTCCGGTGCTTTCTCCACAACTGCTTCCGGGGCACGGGCTTCATGAGATTTTGCCGGTTTTGGTGTCACGGCAGCTTTCTTTTCCGGGACTGCTGCGGGAACTGCTGCCGGCGCAGGAGTTGCAGCTGGTTTAACGGAATCAACTAAGGTTCCTTCACTTGAAAGCAGCTTGCCATATTTATATGTTTCAACAGCTTGTTGCTGACCGTTGTCTTGCCAGTAAGTCCATGTACCATCTTTGACTCCTTCTTTGAAGTTCCCTTCCATTTTCTTTTGTCCATTTGGGTAATAATGGACCCATAAGCCTTCACGCAAACCTTTATCAATTCTTCCTTGCATGGCGACCTTGCCGTTATTGTATTCTACTACCTCCCCCGTAAAGGGTTTATCTTTGTTAGCAAGGTAAAAAACGCCATTACGATCCTGCAACTGGCTAAAAGTCGCTACATCGGAAGAACAGGCATAAAGAAATATCAGAATGCCGGAAATGAGTAAAAATTTTTTCATGACAGATGTTTTTAAGTTCAAACTACCATTTATTAAACTTACCTGGGTTTTGTTTTTGTCTGAAATTTAAATGGATTAAGAAATAAAGCACCAAATTAATAATTTTTAATGTGAATCAAGGGCTAAAATCCTAAATTTTTAACAGGTTGATTGTTAAAACGTATAGGTGGGGTCAATATGTGCGGATTCTCCAATAAAGACACCGAATAAGATACTGGAAAAGCAAAACCCACTGATAGTCAGTGGGTTTTGGTAGCCCCGGCAGGAATCGAACCTGCATCTAAAGTTTAGGAAACTTCCATTCTATCCATTGAACTACGGGGCCAATGGGGGTGCAAAGTTAAAAAAATATTTGATGATGAATACTGGTAATGAAACCCTGTATGGATTCAGCCCCCTGGTATGAACCGGGATTGTATAATGAAATGTCGGTTCAGGAATAAGACCCGGTCAGGGATAAAGTTCTCCTACAGACCGCTCGGTCACTTCCTGACGTTCCCCGTCAAAGTAACGGATACTAACCGTTCCTTCTAAGAAATCGATGATCTCGCCCATCCATCTGATCTCACCGATATAAAATGTGCAGATCTTTCCTTTTTCAAGGCGCTTCCTGAATTTATTGACCTGCACATTACGGAGGAACAATAAAAGGAAAAGAAGAACGACAGGGATGAAAATCGTTTCGAAAATCACTAACATGTGTTTACCCTTTCCTGACAGCTACGTTCGCACTAACATTGCTTGCAAAATCCCTGGCCGGTTTGAACTTAGGAGTAAAGTGAGCCGGGAGTACCAATGGTTTTTTCAAGGATAAATTTCTTGCAGTTTTCTGTGCACGTTTTTTAACGATAAAACTGCCAAAACCACGGAAATAGCAATTTTCTCCTTTGATCATGGATTGTTTCACGCTCGACATAAAGGTGTTCACTATGTCTTCAACTGCGGGTTTTAAGATCCCGGTATTCTTTGAAATTTCCGATACGATCTCTGCTTTTGTCATAACTTTTATAATTAGTAAAATGAACGCACCAAATTTAAACTAATGAAATACAACAAGATGTAGTTGCATTTGAAGAAATCATGTAAGGGTGTGCGATAGTATTTGCGTAGTTGTATAAATGACACAGCCGCTACGTCCGGTGTTCACTTAATGTTGTAACTTGCTAATGTTTTCACCCACAGATTGCATGAATACAAATTCTAAAGACAGCAAAAAGGACGGCCCGGCCTCACCGTCGGATGACCGGGAAATTCACAACCTGGACCTTGAAGCTATAATTGCAGAAAGGACATCCGAACTTTCGCGAACAAACCATGACTTGCAATGCCAGATAGAAGAGCGTAAACGGATTGAAGAAGTCCTCAGGGGAAGTGAAGCACTTTACAAGTCCATTGTTGAGAATGTAAAGGAAATAATTTTTCAGACCGATACCGAGGGACTGTGGATCTTCCTGAACAAATCATGGGAAGAGATCACGGGGTTCAGCGTAGCCGAGTCGTTGGGCCTGTTATTCGTTAACTATGTTCATCCCGAAGACAGGGAAAGAAACATGGAGCTGTTTGCCCCCCTGATTAACAGGAAAAAAGATTACTGCAGGCATGAAATAAGATACCTCACAAAATCCGGAGGGTTTAAGTGGGTTGAAGTATTTGCAAGGCTGGGTTTGAACGAAAATGATGAAGTAACCGGGACCTACGGAACCCTGCGGGATATAACCGAGAGAAAGCAGCTGGAAGAAAGCCTGCTGCTTAATTATCAGAAAGAAAAAGAACTAAACGAGCTTAAATCCCGGTTTGTCTCAATGACTTCCCATGAATTCAGGACACCTCTCACATCCATACTGTTCTCGGCCGAATCTCTGGCTGAATATTGGGATAAGCTTGACAGGAAACAAATTGCAGCGAAGGTTTTAAATATCAAAGAACAATCATTGCACCTGGCCAAAGTTGTCGATTCGGTATTTCAGGTCTCGAAAATTCAGGAAGGAAAGGTGCCGGTTGTTCAGGAAAACATTGATATGCCTGAATTTTGCAACACCACCATTAATAATTTCAATGCAGATCCCTGGCTTGTAAATAAAATACAATTCAGGAATGAGTTTAAAGAACTCACCATGTCACTTGACATCCGCCTGATCCACCAGGTAGTTGACAACCTGGTCTCAAACGCTGTTAAATATTCCAAAGGCGGCCAGGCGGTGGTTGTGAGATTATACCAGGATGCTGAATCCATATTACTGAGTGTACGGGATCATGGAATCGGAATCCCGCTGAAGGACCAGGAACAGCTTTTCAGGCCTTATTTCAGGGCAGGCAACACTTCAGGAATTGAAGGAAATGGTTTGGGACTGAATATTGCGATGGAATCGGTAAAACTTCACGGAGGGGGCATTACTTTTAGCAGTAGTCCCGATGATGGATCGGTATTCGTGGTGCATTTGCCGTTGTCGCTGGTTTGTTCATCCTCGGTTTAACAATGCGCCTTCAGGCATCATCAGCAGAAAAAACAGGAATAATTTCTGAAATGGTTTCATGATTTTAAGGATTAAATAAGCCCGTTGTCAATCACGTAATGAATAATCTCTGAATTGTTTTTCAGGTTCATCTTTTTGAGGATGCGGGTACGGTAGGTGCTGACGGTGCGGTCGCTGATGCCGAGCTTTTCGGCTATTTCGATGAGCGATTTCCCCGATCCTACCATGCACATCACGTCAAACTCACGGTCGGAAAGCCTTTCATGCGGTGTTTTATCGTTCAGCTCATTCAGTTCATCGGCAAGTTTTTCGGCTATGGCCGGTGTAATGTATTTACCCCCGGAACTGACTTTGCGGATCGCTTCTACAATCATCTCCGGCGCCATCTCCTTGGTGAGGTAGCCCGAAGCCCCTGCTTTAAAAGCACGGATCGCAAACCTGTCCTCGGGATAAACGCTGAGCATGATTATCCTCACATTCGGCTGCACCTTTTTCACTTCTTTTATGATCTCAAGACCATTGCGGCCGGGCAGTGAGATATCCAGGATAATCACATCAACCTTGTGCGAAGTAACAACCTTGAGGGCTTCTGCCGCATTCTTTGCCATCCCCACTACCGATATTCCTTCTTCAAGCTTCAGGATGGCTTGTAAACCTTCACGCACAATTGCATGGTCATCGACAATCAGTATCTCAATCATAATATTAATGATTATGGATTAGTTTGAATGGGTATCTCAAGCAAAACGGTTGTTCCTTTCCCTTTGATCCCTGTAATTTTCATCTGGCCTTTCAGAAGTTTCACTCTTTCCTGCATCCCGATGATCCCGAATGAGCGTTTATGATTCAGTTCTTCTTCACGGATGCCGATCCCGTCATCCCGCACCCGCATGAGGAACTGATGCTGTTGCTTGCGCAGGAAAACCGTAACCCTGCCGGCAGCTGAATGCTTGGCTACGTTATTCATGATCTCCTGGAATATCCTGAAAATAGCCGTGGAAAGAGCCGGATCGAGTTTGAAGTCTTTAGGATATACCGTGAACCCTGTGGTAAAACCCGCACGTTCCCCGAAATCCCTGGTATACCAGCGCAGGGTTGCAATAAGCCCCAACTCGTCAAGTACCTCCGGGCGCAATTCGGTTGCAAGCTTTCGAACCAGGTCAACTGTTCCTTCAACCAGCGCCGACATGGAACGGATTTGCTTCTCAATTTCAGGGTCAGGATTACCGGGTTCAAGCCGCCGGCGTAGCAACGACAGTTCCATCTTCAGGGCTGAAAGGGATGATCCAAGCCCGTCGTGGATCTCGCGCGCGATGCGCTTTTTTTCCTGCTCCATACCCGCTTCAATATGAGCCGAGAGATCACGCAACTTCTGGGTCAGCCCCTGCATGCGGTCATCGGTTTGCCTGCGGTAGGTCATGTCAAGGATTGAAATGAGATATTCGTCCGGATTGACGAGACTTAAAACATTAGCCTGTGCAGAAAGCAAGGCCCCGTCTGCCGTTTTCAGGGTAAGTTCAAACTCCTTGTTCTCTGATAGGGGAGTGTTAGTAATAAGTCCGGCAGAAAACACGGGCCAGGATTCATCGGAAACAAACCTGCGAAAAATCTGTCCGATGATCAGTTTTTGATCTGCGCCAAGCAATCGGGCACAAAAAGGATTTACATCCAGGATAATATAATTCGCATTCAGGATAATGTATCCTACCGGGGCGAGATCAAACAAGGCTTCATACCTGGAAAGCAAGGGTCTCATACGGCCAGAAATTACTTTATGTGGCGGAATCAATGACAGGATTATTTCACAGGTAATATTAATATTTTTTCCCGAATGTAGACATAAGGGTTTTTGAAATCCCGTTTCACGAACCAGCAGATTGTTCATTAGGCTTAACATAAGCATAAATGTAAAAGCTGCATAATGAGGATTATAATAATTTGATGTAGGTTAAACAACTACAATAAAACAGGTGGAAGCAACTACATATTAATTATTGATTATCCTACAATACGATATAATGCCAATACCTATATTTACATTATGATATTTTACCTCCTCTGTTATATACAAGATAGGTTATGAGACAAAGCAGAGCATCCCTGTTGGAGGAAATCGAAAACCTCAAGAAAGAAAACAGGACACTGCAGGGGCTTTACAGTAATTTGCAAAACCCGGAACTGCTTTGGTGGGCCAGGCATAACGCTGAATTTATCATAACACTGAGTGGATCGGGGGAGATGCTTTCGGTTTCATCCTCGGTTACAGTTTTAATGGGATATTCACCCGCGGAATTAACCGGCAAGGGCTTTGATTTTTTCATTCACCCCCAGGATATACCTCTGATCAGGAAATCTATTGACAGGGTTGGTTTGGAACCCGAATCCACAGAGGTCTGTCATGTACGCGGCAAACACCTGCAGGAAAACTGGCTCTGGCTTGAGGCAAATGTTATCAACCAGGTTCAAAATACCGAGATAGCTGCCGTGATGATAGTTTTCAGGTTACTGAGGCTGGCAAAAGAGATTCATGGTATTGGTTCATTGCCAAAGGTGCAATACTCTGATCTGTATAAAGCCATTAAAGACGGCTTGCTTGTAAACGTGTTGCGTGGCGACGGAACCTTCGGCGATTTTATTGAAGTCAATGACTTTGCCTGCAGGATGCTTGGCTATACCCGCGATGAAATCCTGGAAATGTCGATCAAGGATATCGGGGGAACGGTTGAGGATGATGAGTTGCGTGATTTTCACAAAAAACTGGCAGCAGGGGAATCTGTCATTTATGAAAGTTCCTACCGTGCCAAAAACGGTAACATTATCCCGGTTGAGATCCATGCCAGTTTGTTCCGTTTCGAGAACCAGCGTGGAATGGTAAACCTGGTAAGGGATATTACCGAGCGCCTGAAAACCGAGGAGGAGAAGAAAGCGTCGGAACAATTACTTAAAGAAAGCGAAGAACAATACAGAACTCTTTTTACTGCCATGGCCCAGGGCGTGGTATACCAGGATGCCGATGGAAACATATTCCAGGCGAACCCGGCTGCCGAAAGGATACTCGGACTGAGAATAGACCAGATGAAAGGACGAGCTTCGATCGATCCACGCTGGCATGCAATTCATGAAGACGGATCTCCTTTCCCCGGAGACACGCACCCTGCGATGATTAGCCTGAAAACCGGAAAGCAGGATTTCGCTGTTATAGGGGTTTTCAATCCATCAACAGAACAGTATAACTGGATCAATGTAAGCGCTGAACCATTGTTCAGGCCTGGCGAAACAACTCCTTTCCAGGTCTTCACAACTTTCGAGGATGTGACAGGATTAAAGTCCACTCTCTCAAAGATCAACCGGGCAAATGAGAGGCTTGAAATTCTGCGCAGGGTCGATCGTGCGATTATGCAGTCAGACCTTTTTGAAAGTGCTGTAGATGAGATAGCCATGAAAAGTATCACAGGCCTGATACCCTGCCAGGAAATCCTGCTGATCACTTTCGATTTTGACAAAGATGAGGCTGTATTTGAATCACGGATGCTGAATGGCATATTTAGCAGTAATATGAACCGGAGATTCCCTTTGAACCTGTTTGATATTTCCATGTTTGAGAAAGGGAAAAACGATTTCAGCACAGTTTCCCCAGAAACTGTAAAAAGTCCGGTTGAACAAATGATGCTGGAAAAGGGATATCATTCGGTTATAAGTACTCCGCTTTCGGATCACAAAAAAGTTGTCGGATTGTTCATCCTTCTTGCCGTTGAACCCGACAGTTTTATTCCCGAGCACCTGCAGATCGCCGAAGATATTGCCTCCCAAATATCCCTTAACCTCCACAAACGGGAACTTAATATCAAACTGCAGGCCTATACCTCAGGACTTGAAAAGCAGGTAGAGGAAAGGACCCGCGAGATTATGCAACTTTCGGGCCTGCAGCAGGCCATACTTAATAATGCAGGACTGGCCATCATCTCAACATTGCCAAACGGAACAATCAGTACATTCAATGCTGCGGCGGAAAAAATGCTTGGCTATACTGCGGATGAGGTAATTGGAAAGATCGCACCGGTGGTTTTTCACGATCCGGATGACCTCGCCAGTCAGGCAGCTGAACTTTCGGTTGTTACAGGAGATAATATCACGCCTGATTTCAAAGTATTTTCGACCATCACCCATATGCTCGAATCTGCTACCAGGGAATGGACCTATATACGGAAAGACGGCAGCAGGTTTCCGGTTAAACTAACGATTTCGACAATAAGGGATAGTTCCGGTTCCATTGCGGGATATATTGGGGTGGCCATGGATATGACCCAGGAAAAACTGGCAACAGAGCTGTTGCGCAGGAGTGAGGAAATGTTCCATACCATGTTCTTCCAGCACTCTGCTGTGATGCTTCTGATAAATCCCGAGAACAGTGTGATTGAATACGCCAACCGTGCAGCCGAGGAGTTTTATGGTTACAGGTTTAATGAATCGGCAAAGATCAATATAGGTGAGATAAACATAATGACCCGGGAGCAGATCCATCGGAATATGCAAACCGCAAGGGAACATCACCGGAATTATTTCATATTCCAGCATAAGCTGGCCTCGGGCAACGTCAGGACCGTGGAGGTCTATTCCACCCCGGTAAGGATTCAGGATAAAGATCTGCTGTTTTCGGTTATACATGACATTACCGAGAGGTTGAAAGCAGAGGAGGATTTGCGCTGGAACGAATCATTGCTTACCATGATGACAGCTTCCACCCCGCTTGGTTTCCTGGTGGTGGACAATCGCAACGATGACATCCTGTATTTTAACCACAGGTTTTGCCAGATGTGGAATATTGAACATCTTGAAGAATGCATGGGCAGGGGGGAATTGAAAAACAACGATATTATTCCCGATTGCCTTCCGGTGCTTTTTGATGTCCCTGCTTTTGCGGAATCATGTAAACCCTTGCAGGATGAGTTGAACCGCACGGTCGTGGCGGATGACATCCCCTTTAAGGACGGAAGAACCATCCACAGGTATTCCACCCAGATACGGGATGCAGACGACAAATACCATGGGAGGCTCTATATTTTTGAAGATATTACACAAAGGAAGAATTCCGAGAATTTCATCAGGATACAGCGTGACCTGGCAACTGCATTGAATGAAACAACCCAGATCCCGGAAGCGCTGTCAATTGCCCTTGACAAAGTACTTCAGCTTGAAAATATCGACGGGGGAGGCATTTACCTTTTTGAACACGAAAGTTCCAACCTGGTATTGCAGGCTTCACAGGGTTTATCGGATGAATTTCTCGAAGATAAAAAATTGTATGATGCAGATTCTCCCAATGTAAAACTTATACTGGAAGGTAAACCCGTTTTCGGACTGTTTGAGAAGGCAGAACTTGAACGGCCTGATCAAATGTACCTTAATGGCATCCTTGGTATTGCTGTGATACCGATCAAACATGAAGGAAAAGTGATAGGGTCCATGAATGTTGGTTCAAGGACAATGGGGGATTTTTACAGGATCATGGGGCCTTCGCTGGAAGCCCTGGCCATGGAGATAGGCGCTGCCCTTTCCCGCCTGGAAGCTGAACAGGCCTTGTTCTCAAGCCAGCAGAATTTCAGAATGTTGTTTGATACCATCGACGACTTTCTGTTCATCCTGGATATACAGGGGAACATCATTATGACCAACCCCGTGGTTCAAAAAAGGCTTGGTTATACTCAGGAAGAATTAGTGGGAATGCATGTACTTGAGGTCCATCCGGCTGAACGCCGCGATGAGGCAGGCTTTATCGTAAAGGAAATGCTGGAGGGCCGTGAGTCATACTGCCCCGTCCCCCTCTGTGCAAAGGACGGGACCCTGATCGCTGTGGAAACACGGGTCATTCTCGGGAAGTGGGATGAGAATGACGTGCTCTACGGAATATCGAGGGATGTTCAGGAAAGAGAAAAAGCAGAGGCAGCCCTGAAAATGCAAAGCGCGGCTTTCGAATCCTTCTCTATCCCGATTATTATAACCGACACCGATGGCCGGATTACCTGGTCAAATACCAGCTTTTTAAATCATACCGGATTCTCATATGAGGAAGTCATTGGCAAGACTCCCGGAGAACTTGTGAAATCGGGAAAACAGGATGCTGAGTTTTACAAGAAACTCTGGGCAACTATAAAAAGCGGGAAAGTCTGGGCCGGTGAGCTTATCAACAAAAGAAAAGACGGCAGTCTCTTCCCTGAAGAACTCACCATCACACCGGTTATTGACAATTTGAAGAAAGTCTCTTCCTTTATTGCAATTAAAATTGACCTCACCGAAAAGAAAAAGCTGGAAAAGGATCTCAGGGAAAGTGAGGAACGCTGGAAGTTTGCGCTGGAAGGTTCCGGCGAAGGCGTATGGGATTGGGATATCACAACAAATGATCTCCTGGTTTCCAATTTTTTACTGCAGATGCTCGGTTTTTCGGCGGATGAAATCCCCAACACGTTTAAAATCAAAAGGGGGGAGGAACGGACGCATCCTGAGGATTCTGAACAATTCAATGCAGATATTGAAAAACATTTAAACGGAGGATCGGATATCTATAGCAATGAACATCGGGTTTTATGCAAAGACGACACTTATAAATGGATACTCGACAGGGGAAAGGTCGTTAGCCGCGACACCGATGGAAAACCGCTTCGCATGATAGGTACTTTTACCGACATCACCGATCGGAAGAAATATGAAGTCATGCTAAGGGAAGGCATGGAAAAAGAGAAGGAAATGAACCAGCTGAAATCGAAATTCATCTCGGTTGCTTCCCATGAATTCCGCACACCCCTGGCTACTATTCTCGCTGCCAGTGAGTCGCTGATCAACTACCGTCAAAAGATGAGCGAACCCCAGATGGACGAAAGGCTTACAAAGATCAAGGACCAGGTGGGAAACCTGAACAGGATCATCGAGGAAGTCCTTAATCTTTCGAAACTTCAGGTAAAAGAACGGGAACTTGAACCGGAACTGTTTGATATCTCACAACTGACAATGGAAACCATAGAAGAATTCCGGATGCATTCGGGCAGCGTCAACCATCTGGAATTCCGCTCAGTTCCTGAAAACATTGAAGTGTTCCTTGATAAAAAGAGCATTAACCTTGTTGTCAATAATTTGATATCCAATGCAGTAAAATATTCCGATCCTGGCAAAACAATATCAGTAAGCCTTAGTTTCGACAATAATGTTGTTGTACTGGAGGTGAAGGACCAGGGAATAGGGATCCCTGAACAGGATATGAAACATCTTTTTACTCCTTTTTTCAGGGCATCAAATTCCGGTAATATAGCAGGCACCGGACTGGGCCTGAATATAGTGCAGGAATCAGTTCACCGGAATGGAGGGACGATAGAGGTTAAAAGCAAGATGAAAGAGGGCACGACGTTCAGTGTAAAACTTCCGGGTACAATAAAAATGCAGAAAAATTTATACAAATGAAAAAAATTCTGATCATTGAAGACCAGGTAATGCTTCGGGAAGAGGTGAGAGACTGGTTCAATTTTGAAGGATATCAAACCTTTACTGCAGCAAATGGGATAGAAGGGGTGGAGATGGCAGTGAAAAATATACCCGACCTGATATTATGCGATATCATGATGCCTGAAATGGACGGGATTGCCGTTCTGGAAATTTTGCGCCAGGACCCGATGACCGCTTTGATACCTTTTATTTTTATGACTGCACTGTCGGAGCGCGTGCAGGTAAGGGCCGGGATGGACCAGGGGGCGGATGACTATATCACAAAGCCCTTTACCCATGAAGAATTGATGAAAGCAGTGAGAGCGAGGCTTGAGAAAACCGATCTGCTTACCGAGAGATCCCAAGCTGCACTCCAGGAACTGAGGATCAACCTCATTACAAGCCTTCCGCATGAACTCAACACCCCCCTGAACGGGATTCTTGGATTCGGCCAGATGCTTAAGAACTACCCCGGCTCATTCACTTCGGATGAGCTGCCCGAAATCGGCAACCGTATTTATAACAGCGCCGTGAGGTTGCACAGGCTGATCCAGAATTATCTTCTTTATGCACAGCTGGAGCTTAAAAAGACGGGACTTTCACGCAGGTTTGAACTGCGTGATCCAGTGGAAATCATTAGCAAGGTAAGTACAAAGATTGCATCTGATGCCTCAAGGTCAGGAGATCTTATACTGGATTGTAAAAAGTGTTCTGTTTTTATAGCCGAACTGGAATTCACCAAGGTAGTGGAAGAAATTACAGGTAACGCCTTTAAATTTTCCACACCCGGTACGCCTGTAAAAATCAGCTGTGACTGTTCCGACAATCTGTTCAGCCTGCTTGTCGAAGATCAGGGATGTGGAATTAAAGATGAGGATTTGACCAAGATAGGCGCTTTTATGCAATTTGACAGGATGCTCAAGGAGCAGCAGGGGTTCGGGCTGGGCCTGATCATCTCAAAACGGATTGTTGAATTGTTCAGCGGCACAATGAAAATTGACAGCCAGGTTGGCAAGGGTACAACAATACGAATTTCCTGGCCCGGTAAAAACTGATCAGGCGATCACCCTCTCTATTTCACTGATCAGCTCACTTACCTGGAAAGGTTTTGCAAGGCAGCTGTCGGAACCGATCAGCCTGGCGGCTTCGAGGTGAAGATGGGATGAAGCCCAGCCTCCTCCAGAAATCGTGATGATCTTCACTTTGGGATAAAACTCCCGCATATGAAGAATTACCTCCATGCCATGGGTTTTTATAAGGAGGAGGTCGGTTATAACCAGGTCGAATTCCTGTTCTTTCAGAATACGTAATGCCAGCCCCCCGTCATTTGCAGTAACCACTTCAAACCCGCTCTCCTGCAGAAGGAATTTCATCTCTTCGGCAAAGGAAGGGTCATCATCAATGAAAAGGATCCTGGTCATTATTCGGGATTCCGCTTAGAATATCATTTAATATCGCTTCCGTTTTGTGCTCCCTCATCCGGAGAAACAAAAAACAAGGTACCATCGGGATTTTCAGCCATCAGTATCATCCCCTGCGAATCAATGCCTTTTAATTTGCGGGGAGCAAGGTTAACCAGGATGCTTACCCGCCGGCCAATGATCTCTTCGGGTTTGAAAAACGCGGCAATCCCTGATACCACCGTCCTCTGCTCAAGTCCGGTGTCAATTTTCAGCTTTAAAAGTTTATCGGTTTTGGGGACTTTTTCAGCCTCAAGGATGGTCCCGGTGCGTATATCCATTTTCGTGAAATCCTCGTAAATGATTTCAGGTTTAGCGGGTTTGGGGCTGGTCACCACCTCCGCTGCCACGTTGGCTGCCTTGGTATCCATAAGCTTCTGAACCTGTTTCTGAATGGCTTCGTCGTCTATTTTTTCAAATAATAAGGAAGGCGGATTGATTTTCTGCCCGGTACACAGCCAGTTACCAAGCGAGGCGTCTTTCCAGCCCATCTGTTTCATATTCAGGGTCTGCCTGATCTTAGCCGCCGTAAAAGGCAGGAAAGGTTCGGCAATAATTGAAAGCTCGGCACAGATCTGCAGCGAAATGTTCAGGATGGTCGCCACCCTGTTTTTATCTCCCGGGTAAACCTTCCAGGGCTCATTATCGGTAAGGTATTTATTTCCAAGCCTCGCAAGGTTCATCATCTCGGCAAGGGCTTCACGGAAACGATAGGCATACAAGCTGGCGGCTATCCTTGAAGGAAAAAGTTTCATTTCTTCCAGGGCTGCCGTATCGCCGGGAGTAAGCTCCCCCTGCTGCGGCACATGGCCTTCAAAATATTTATGGGTAAGAACGAAGGTCCGGTTCACGAAATTACCCAGTATTGCCACCAGTTCATTGTTGTTCTTCGCCTGGAAGTCTTTCCATGTAAAATCATTATCCTTGGTCTCCGGCGCATTTGAAGTCAGCACATAGCGCAGCACATCCTGCTTGCCAGGGAATTCAGTTAAATATTCATGAAGCCAGACGGCCCAGTTCCTGGAGGTCGAGATCTTGTCGCCTTCAAGGTTAAGAAATTCATTGGCCGGTACATTGTCGGGAAGGATATAGCTGCCTTCAGCCTTAAGCATTGCAGGGAAAATGATGCAATGGAAAACGATATTGTCTTTGCCGATAAAGTGGACCAGCTTTGTTTCCTTGTCCTTCCAGTATTTTTCCCAGTCGGGCCTCAGTTCGCGGGTAGCCGAGATGTATCCTATGGGTGCATCAAACCATACGTAAAGTACCTTTCCTACCGCGCCTTCAACAGGGACCTTTACACCCCAGTCGAGGTCGCGGGTCACTGCGCGGGGCTGGAGGCCCTGTTCTATCCATGACTTGCACTGGCCGTAAACATTGGTCCTCCAGTCGTCCTTATGGCCTTCAAGTATCCATTCCCTCAGCCAGGGCTCATACTGGTCGAGTGGGAGGAACCAGTGTTTCGTTTCCCTCAGAACCGGCGCATTGCCGCTGAGCACCGACTTCGGATTGATAAGGTCGGTTGCATTAAGTGAAGAACCGCATTTTTCGCACTGGTCGCCGTAAGCATTCTCGGATCCGCAGTTCGGGCAGGTACCGGTGATATAACGGTCGGCCAGGAAGTGACCTGTTGCCACATCATAATACTGCTGTGAAACCTTTTCGATGAACTGGCCTGCATCGTACATCTTCCTGAAGAAGGCCGATGCTGTTTCATGGTGTATGGGATTGGATGTGCGTGAGTAGATATCAAAGGAAATCCCGAATTCTTCAAAAGACTTTTTTATCATCCCGTGGTATTTGTCCACGATCTGCTGGGGTGTTACACCCTGCTGCAAAGCCTTGATGGTGATAGGGACTCCGTGTTCATCGGAACCCCCGATAAAGATCACGTCTTCGTTATTCATCCGGAGAAAACGTACAAAAATATCGGCAGGCACATACACCCCGGCCAGGTGCCCTATGTGAACAGGGCCGTTGGCATAAGGGAGTGCAGAAGTTACAGTATAGCGTTTATACTCCGGTCTTTCCATAATCATTAATACAGACGGCAAAGATACGAATCAATTGTTTAATTTTGTTATTATGATTCAGCCCCCTTTCCTGAAAAAAGGAGATAAAATTGCCATCCTTTCACCTGCCCGGAGTATCACCTTTGAGGAGGTTCACCCTGCCATGAAACTCCTGCAGAAATGGGGGCTCGAGGTGATCCTCGGGTCTTATATCTTCAACCAGGAGAACCAGATGGCCGGGAGCGATTTCCAAAGGGCAAAAGACTTCCAGACCATGCTCGACGATGCTTCCATAAGGGCGATTTTCTGCTCAAGGGGAGGATATGGAGTCGTTAGAATCATCGACAGGCTTGATTTCAGCCGTTTCCTGAGGTACCCGAAATGGATAGTTGGATACAGCGATATAACCGTTCTCCATTCTCATATACACCGGCATTTCGGGATCGAAACCCTCCATGCCACCATGCCGCTCAACATGCCTGAAAACAGGCACGGCAGCCTTACCGTGGAAACTATGAGAAAAGCATTGTTCGGAGAAGAGATGGCGTATTCAAGGAGGCTTGGAACTCTCGACCGGACCGGGGCAGGGGAAGGCATCCTCACCGGAGGGAACCTCTCGATTTTATACAGCCTTATGGGTTCCCATTCCCAGGTCGACACCAGGGGAAAGATACTTTTCCTCGAAGATATTGATGAGTACCTTTACCATATCGACCGCATGATGATGAACCTGAAGCGGGCAAAGATCCTTGGTGATCTTAAAGGCCTTATCGTCGGGAGTATGCATGAGATGAAGGATAATGCCGTCCCTTTTGGTTATACAGCCAACCAGATCATCGCCAATGCAGTAAAGGAATACCGCTACCCGGTATGCTATGATTTTCCATCGGGCCACGGCCCCGAAAATCTTGCACTGATCCTCGGCCGTAATGTCAGGCTTATTGTGGATGAGGAAGTCTCTCTTGGGTTTTAATGAAAGAACTAAATTTTCGAGTATTCGAGTATTCATTTTTTATGTAATTCATTCAAAATTCAGCATTCGTTATTCGAGTATTCGAGTATTCATTTTTTATGTAATTCATTCAAAGTTCAGCATTCGTTATTCGAGTATTCGAGTATTCATTTTTTATGTAATTCATTCAAAATTCAACATTCGTTGTTCAATATTCGATATTCAATTTTCTTCGGATGAGCACGTCCTACGACCTCGGCAAAAAAGGGGAAGATCTTGCAGCAGATCATTTAACGACAAAGGGTTTTAAAATCCTGGCAAGGAATTTCCGCGCGGGCAAAGCCGAGCTCGACATTGTCGCTTTGGATCAGGGAGCACTGGTAGTGGTTGAAGTCAAGACCCGGAATACACGGTATTTCGGCGAACCCGAGCAAGCTGTCACAAAATCCAAACAGAAACTGCTGGTGAGGGCCGCAAACGCTTATGTGAGATATAAGTCTTTTAAAGGTGAAGTCAGGTTTGACGTGGTTTCGGTGATCATCGGCGAAGATGGAACCGAGATCAGGCATATAACGGATGCGTTTTATCCAACCCTTTAAATGAATGTACCATGTACTATGTACAATTTACAAATTGAGTAGCCGTTGAAAACATTTGTACATTGTACATGGTAATTTGTAAATTCCTTCATTTTCTCCCGAAATCAGCAGGGATCTCGCCCCAGTACTCTGTTTCCCACTTCAATACCGGGTTTTTCCAGCTGTTGGTGTTGATCCAGTTAACCGCCCGTTCAAGCAGCTTGAATAACTCCCTGTTTTTATCTGAAACTTCAAGTTTTGTGTTTGAGGCGCGTTTCCTGAGCCAGGCAATAGCAGTGCGGGAATCGGAATACACAGGCCAGTCGGAATTTCTTTGTTTAAGGTAGGCGAGGGCATGCACAACGGCAAGGAACTCGCCTATGTTGACTGTTCCCTGGGGAAAAGGGCCCACCCTGAAAAGTTCGGCTCCTGAAGCAGTATCGACTCCCCTGTATTCAAGCACGCCGGGATTCCCGCTGCAGGCTGCATCAACGCAAATGCTGTCGGCAATAGGTATACCAACCAGGGGATTGCTGCAGATGACTTTTTTCGGAGCTTGCAGCCCCTTCTCCATATACTTCCGGGGATCGTCGCTGAATGCACTGAGGGCAATATCTTTGGTTGGGAACCCTTTAAATTTTGCTCCGTTAAACCCGGCCACCTGCTCTTTGCATTTGTCCCATCCTTCGTAGATCCCGGGTTTACGGCCGTTCCAGACCACGTAATATTTTGATTTTGCCATCGTTTCTTTGTCAGGCCAAATTTATGAGTAATTTTGGACTTTAACCCTAAACCGTGAACCGTGAATCGTGATCCGGTTCACGAGTCACGGTTCACGGTTCACGAGTCACGAGAAAATGGCTTCGATCAAGCGCCTTGCCGGCCAGACTGTAATTTACGGAGTCCCTACCATCCTGGGGAGGTTCCTGCAGTACCTCCTGGTCATATTGCTTACGAGGATATTCTCAAAGGCAGAGTACGGTACTATCAGTGTGTTTTATTCCTATGCCTCTTTCCTGATGGTGGTACTGACCTATGGGATGGAAACTGCATTTTTCCGTTTCAGCGAAAAAGAAGAGGACAAGGACAGCGTGTTCAGCACCGGAATGATTTCATTGCTGCTCACTTCCGGTTCTTTCATTTTCCTGGCCAGTATATTTTCAGGAACAATTGCAGGCTGGATAGATTATCCGCTTCAATCAAAATACATTATCTGGTTTGCCTGGATCCTCGGTCTCGACGCCCTGGTTGCCATCCCGTTTGCCCGGCTGCGCTCCCAAAATAAAGCCGCAAGGTTCGCGACTTTGAAAATGATCAACATTTTTACAAATATAGGACTGACCTTGTTCTTCATTGTAGCCTGTCCGTATGCCTGGAAGCATTATCCTTCATCTCAGGGAGTTTTAGGCCTGGTGTACAGGCCCGACTGGGGAATAGAATATGTTTTCATCGCTAACCTTGCAGCCAGTATCATTACCCTTGCTTTAATACTGCCCATGTTGCTGAACATGAGATGGAAGATGCATAAGGAATTGTGGAAACGAATGCTGTTTTATGCTTTTCCCTTGCTGTTTGCAGGACTTGCAGGGATGGTGAATGAAACTTTCGACCGGCTCATGCTGAGATATCTCCTTCCGTATTCAAGGGAGCTCACCGAGGCACAGGTTGGGATCTACAGCGCCTGTTACAAGATATCCATCCTGATCACCTTATTCGTACAGGCATACCGTTTCGCCGCAGAACCCTTCTTTTTTGCCCATGCCAGGGAGAAGGATGCCAGGCTGACATACGCCCGTATCATGGATTATTTCATCATCGCAATCTCCACGGTATTCCTGGTCACCATGTTGTATCTCGACGATATCTTCATCCGCCTTATAGGAAAAGATTTCAGGGAAGGCAAAGCTGTCATCCCCGTTCTGATGTTTGCCAACATTTTTCTCGGCATCTATTACAATCTTTCCATCTGGTACAAGCTTACAGGGAAAACGATCTGGGGTGCCTGGCTTTCATTGATAGGGGCGGTAATCACACTGGGGTTGAACTTCTGGTGGATCCCGCTCAGCCCCGACCATTTCATCCACGGGTATATTGGTTCGGCCTGGGCTACGTTTATCTGCTACGGGTCTATGATGGTGATCGCTTACCTGCTCGGACGAAAATACTACCCTGTACCTTACAGGATATGGAAAGCAGCAGGTTATACAGGCCTTGCACTTCTTCTGTATCTGATCAGCTCCTATCTCCGCATCCCGCATCCAGTATCCCGCATCCTCTTTCATACCGGCTTGCTTCTTGTTTTCCTGCTCACTGCATTCTTCATCGAGAAGCCCCGCCTCGCAAAGGCCCCCGATTGAGATTTTTATTACCTTTGCACATCAAAATTCCTTATGAAAATCAGGATAGTCAACAAATCCAGCCATCCTTTACCTGCCTATGAAACACCTTCTTCGGCAGGGATGGACCTGAGAGCTTTTATCCCTGGCGACATCGTTCTGAAGCCCCTTGAAAGAGCGCTTGTCCCTACCGGGTTGTTCATCGAACTTCCTGTTGGATTTGAAGCCCAGGTAAGGCCCCGCAGCGGGCTTGCGATAAAGAAAGGGGTTACCGTGCTGAATACCCCGGGAACCATTGATGCCGATTACAGGGGTGAGATCAAGGTGATCCTTGTCAATTTATCGAACGAAGATTTCGTTGTGAACGACGGCGAAAGGATAGCCCAGATGATCATTGCCAGCCATGAACAGGCCGAATGGATGCAGGTGGACGAGCTCGAACAGACAAGCCGGGGGGCAGGAGGGTTTGGGTCGACGGGACATAAATGAAAGGCGAAAAGCGAAAGGCGAAAGGAGCACGCAAATGAAATAAGCAATTGGTGCGAATAAATAGCGAAATAAAAATTAATTAATGAAGATAAGGGTTTTCATAATATTTCCGGTTTTTTTGTTACTGTGGATTGCGGGAATGGGTGCGCCTTCGGTGTACGGTTTCAGGGCTGCGGAGGCGGATTCGGGTAAGGCTAAGCATGGGAAGAAGCATGCGGGAGATGACAAGCCTTTGGTTGATGTTGAAAACCCGGGGATGCTGCTGGATGCCAAAAAGGAAGCCCTGACAGGGTATCCCGACAAGGCAATACAGATGTTCACCTATTATGTGCAGCATTACCCCAACGATCCTGCAGGCCTGTTTGAACTGGCCAGACTTCAGGCAGGGCGCGGGAAATACGACGAAGCTTATGAGCTCACCCAGGATGCCGTCCGCCTTGATCCTGACAATAAATATTACCAGCTGTTTCTCGCCGAAGTATGCCAGCTGAATAAAATGGAGAAGGAAGCGGTAGTCATATATGAAAACCTGATAAAGAAATACCCTGGTGAACTTGATTATTATTTCCAGCTCGGGGCCCTTTACCTGATGGTAGGCGAGGAGAAGAAAGCTGCTCAGGTATACGACCAGATCGAAGCCAAAGCTGGTGTTGCCGAGGAGATCTCCATACAGAAAGAAAAGATTTACCTGCACCTGGGCGATATTCAGAAAGCCGAAAAACAACTGCAGAACCTGGTTGCCGCTTTCCCTGATGATTCGCGCTACCTTTCGATGCTTGCCGAATTTTACATGAGCAACAACCAGGCCTCCAAAGCTCTTGAACTCTACAAAAAGGTGGCTGAAAAAGATCCGGGTAACCCGTATATCCATATGTCGCTGGCCGATTATTACCGGAAAACCGGGAACAAGGAGAAAGCCTACGAGGAGCTTAAACTGGGTTTTGCCAACCCGAACCTGGATGTGGATACCAAGGTGAGCATACTGCTTTCGTTCTATACCATTAACCAGATCTACGACCAGCTTAAGGAGCAGGCTTTTGAGCTTTCCCGGATCATGATCAAAACACATCCCGACAACCCCAAGGCCTGGTCGATCTACGCCGACCTGTTGTCGCAGGATAAAAAATATGCCGAGGCCGGCGAGGCATTTTTAAAAGTGATAGCCCTCGATTCTAGTAAATACGTGGTATGGGAAGAGCTTCTGCGAATGGAACTCCAGCTCAGCGAATTCCAGAAGGTGTATGATAACAGCAGCAAGGCCATGGAGCTTTTCCCTGAACAAAGCGTGCTTTACCTTTTCCACGGACTCTCGGCCACCCAGCTTAAGAAATATGAAGAAGCCGTAAAGGTACTTGAATCAGGAGTGAAACTGGTTGTGAACAACGATGACCTGCTGGCCCAGTATTACATGTATATCGGTGATGCTTATCATTCGCTGAAAAACATTGGTGAATCGGATATCGCATATGAGAAATCGCTGAAAGCAAGGGACAATAACCCCTATGTCCTGAATAATTACGCATACTACCTTTCGCTCAGGGACAAGGACCTCGAGAAGGCGGAAAAAATGGCTAAAAAGGCCAACCAGCTTGATACTGCAAATTCTTCATTCGAGGATACTTACGGCTGGGTGCTGTATAAACTCGGAAAGGTTTCCGAAGCCAGGGTTTGGATAGAAAAAGCATTGGCAGATAAGGAAAATGTGAGCAGCGAGGTCATGGAACATTACGGGGATGTGCTTTACAAGCAGGGGGAGCACGAAAAAGCCCTGCAATACTGGATAAAGGCGAAAGCTAAAGGCGAGGGATCCGAATTGTTGAACAAGAAAATCAATGAAAGGAAATTAATTGAATAGAATACCAAAAAAACCGGGGCAGGTACGGTTATTCATGGCGGGTTTGAGCATCCTTGCCGTGTTGTTTTCGGTATCCTGCAGCCCTGCAAGGAAAGCGATTAAAGCGCCAATCAAGGAAGAGGGCCCTGACTACCTGTTCAAAAAGCTTAAAGAACACGAACTGAGATACACCTGGTTCAGCGGGAAGTTTTCGGCGAGCTATAAAAACCAGAAAAAAAGCAATTCATTCAACGGGCAGATCAGGATAAAAAAGGACAGCGTGATCTGGCTTTCGCTTACGCCCGGGCTTGGCATCGAGGCTATACGCCTCATCATCACCCAGGATTCGGTTAAAATGATCAACAAGATCAATAATACTTACTACATAGGGGATTATGGGGCCGTAAACCGCTTCCTGAATACCAATATTGATTTTGATTTGCTGCAGGCATACCTTCTCGGGAACGACCTGACGTTTTATGAAGACGGTAAATTCAGGGCCACCATTGATAAGAGCTCCTACAAGCTTTCTACTGCCGAAAGGATGAAGCTGAAAAAATATGTCAGGAACAATGAGGAAAAAGTGAGGGGTTTCATACAGAACATCTGGCTGGATTCGGAGACGTTCAAGATCGTTGAAGCCGATGTAAAGGAAATTTCCAACGACAAGATCAAGCTTGAAGCCAGTTACGGTGATTTTGAGAATATCGACGGACAGCTTTTTCCAAAGGCGCTGGATGTGACTATCTGGGCGACAAATACCATAAAAGTCAAAGCTGCTTTTTCGAAGATAAGCGTGGATGTACCCCTGCAGTTCCCGTTCAGGATACCGTCGGGTTACGTGCAGGTAAAATAGACTTTTCATACTGCGGATGAGGACCAGGAGCTTTTACGGAATTTCAGCGTTCATCGGCTTGCAACTGATCCTTGTACTTGTTATCTCCCTGTCTGCTTTCGGGCAGAGTGAAAAAGAAAAGCTGCAGAAGACCAAAAGACAGCTCGAAGACGAGATCAGGTACACCAATGACCTTCTTGAAAAGACCAAGCAGTCGAAACAGGTGTCGGTTGAAAAACTGAAGCTCCTGAACCAGAGGATCCGGACCCGCGAAGCCCTGATTGCCACCATCAACAAGGAACTTTCCCAGATCGACATGAACATACAGGTTGAGAATGTTGAGCTCGACCGTATGTCGAAACAGCTCAAAGCCCTTAAGGACGATTATTCAAGAATGGTATACAACGCATACCGCACCATGAACGGGCGCAACAAGCTGATGTTCATTTTTTCGGCGAAAGATTTCAACCAGGCGTGGCAGCGTATCAGGTATTACCAGCAGTACTCTGCATACCGGCGCAGGCAGGCCGAAAGGATAGAGAACACGACAGAAGTCATCCACAGTCAAAGAAAGGACATGGAAGACAAGAAGCAGGAGAAGCTTGCACTTTTTGAGACCCAGCAGAAGGAAAAAGTGAAGCTTGATCTTGAGAAACAGGAAAAGGCAAAAACGGTGAGGGAGCTGTCGAGTAAGGAAAAGCAGCTTATGGCTACTCTGAGAACGAAGCAGCAGGCCGCCGAGAGGCTGCAGTACGAGATCGAAAAGCTGATCTCCAACGAGATCAGGGCATCCGAAGAAAGAATGCACAAAACCGGGGTAAGTGAGAAAAAATCCACGGGCCACATAGTCTCTGGTCCTGCAACTTACGAGATGACGCCCCGGGAGAAGGAACTTTCAAGTTCCTTTGCGCTGAACCGGGGGAGGCTGCCCTGGCCCTGCGACAAGGGGTTTATCTCGGGAACTTTCGGGGAGCATCCTCATCCTGTTCTTGAGAGGGTTAAAGTTAAGAATAACGGGGTGGACATCACCACCGAGCCGAATTCACAGGTAAAAGCCGTATTTAACGGGAGGGTGAGCAAGGTGATGTCGTTCCCCAACCTGAACAATGTAGTCATTGTAAGGCATGGAGAATATCTCACAGTGTATTCCAACCTCGATGTGGTGAGTGTAAAGGAAGGCCAGGAAGTGACCACTCGCCAGGCCATCGGGAAAATTCATTACAACACCGACGAACAAAAGACCGAACTGCATTTTGAGATCTGGAAGGGTAAACTGATCCAGAACCCTGAATCCTGGCTTGCGGGCCGATAAACGATAGGTATCATGCATCATATAGGTGAATTTGCCGCACTGCTTACCGCTTTCTTCTGGACTGTGACTGCGCTCACATTTGAAGCCGCAAGCCATAAGATAGGGTCTATGGTTGTGAATATCCTGAGGCTGATCATCGGTTTTATCTTTTTATCGGCTTTTTGTTTTTTTTACCGCGGATCTCTTTTTCCTGTCGGGGCCACCTGGCAGAACTGGCTCTGGCTTTCACTGTCGGGACTCATTGGGTTTACCTTCGGAGACCTTTGTCTTTTCCAGTCATTCGTGCTGATCGGTGCAAGAGTGTCGATGCTTATCATGGCTCTTGCACCCCCTATGACCGCCTTTTTCGCATGGATGGTGCTGGGTGAAAAGCTCAGCCTCCTCAGCTGGATCGGGATGGCTGTAACAATGAACGGCATTGCCCTGGTCGTACTTCGCAAAACCGGTACCGGTGAAAAGAGCAATATGTTCGATATTTTCAAATTCTCTTACCCTTTATGGGGGCTGATGCTTGCTTTCGGAGGGGCGCTCGGGCAGGCCGCAGGACTGGTCCTGAGTAAAGTGGGAATGCAGGGATATGATACTTTTGCCTCGACCCAGATCAGGGTGATGGCCGGAACAGCCGGGTTTGCAGTGATCTACTCGTTCATGGGCAAATGGAAGGACGTGTTCAGGGGCGCCACAAAGCTTAAACCAATGGTGCTGTTATCAGTGGGAGCGTTTTTCGGCCCTTTTCTCGGTGTTTCATTTTCTCTCCTTGCCATCAGGTATGCCGATACGGGAATAGCATCAACCATCATGTCCATTGTGCCTGTACTGATCATTGCTCCATCGATGGTACTGTATAAAGAAAAGATCACCTTAAAAGAAGTCATTGGGGCTTTACTCGCAGTTGGAGGAGTTGCGATTTTCTTTTTATAATTGCAGTGGAAATGGGAACAACAAACATTAACGGCAATCAAACGCACAACCCGGGATTCAGGTTTTATCTCGGGGCTTCAATCATTTTTTTGTCTTTTTTCATGGTCCCTACCGGGCTGCTGGTGACCCACCAGATGCATCCGCATGTCGTCAAAGCCCTTGTACTGGGATTTTTCTGGGTCAATGGCCCGCTCTGGAAAGTCATCGGCATAGCCGTAATGGGCAAGGTATCGTATTATTATATCATCGAGCACCTGAGGATACATTATAATAAAATAATCAAACCCAAGCCGGTGGGAAGAATAAGGTATAATATCGGACTGTTAATGTTTACTCTGCCTTTTATACCATCTTACGTAATGGCTTATGCCCCGCATCTGCTCCCCGAGATTGCCTCATGGAGGACATACTTCAACATTTTCTTTGACCTGGTGTTCCTCTCCAGCCTGTTTGTCCTGGGCGGAGATTTCTGGGATAAACTCAGGGCATTGTTCAACTATTCGGCAAAAGCACACTTCCCTGATGAATCTTCCCCGGATGACGAGGAAGATTCAAGGGCAAGGGATATGATGTAAGTGGATGCTGCCTTACTGCAGGACTATTTTCTTTGTCTGCACTCCCGAATCACTGCTGATCCTTAAAATGTAAACTCCGGCTGCCATCCGGCTCCCGGCTGCATTGTTGCCATCCCATACGATGGTATAAGCTTCTGGTTTCAATTCCTGGTCTATCAGCGTTTTACAAACCAAACCATTGATGTCAAGGACCTGTATGGTAACGTGCTGTTGTATGCCCACTGTGAATTTTAAGGTGGCTTTCTGTTTTACAGGATTGGGATAAACCGCTCCGAGGCTTAAAGGTGCAGCCGGGTTAGCCGGGTTATCGTTGATCCCCACATTAAGGGGGCCAAGAGTACCGTTGGTTTTAATATTCTGGGCGTAGATATCTCCCGCATCGCTGCGCTTATCCTCCCAGGTGGCGATGATCTGTTTGTTATTATAGGGTCCGACATTCAGGAAAGACTTAAAGGTAAGGACGGATGACATAGGGACCGTATGATTTGACCAGAGATAATTACCTGCGGTATCGACTTTCATTGCCCAATAGGTGCTGTTGCTGCCCGATGAATAAAGAACGATTGCAGCACTGTCGGTTGACCTGCCATTGATGAACTGTATATTCTGGCCTGTCATCGGGATGTAACTTTTCCCGTTGGCTCCCCATTTGATGTTCCCGCTAAGGTCAAGCTTCTGGGCATACAATCCCGAATTGTTCTGGTTCATGTCTTCTTCCTGGTAGAAACAGAGGGCGCAGTTATATGCGGTTACCCAAACCACCGATGGATTAATCTGCTGGGTGGTGGCATTCGTTGAGAGATTGGCACCATTGACAGGCATTGAAACATTGCCCGATTTGTCGAGATGCTGAACATAGGCCCTGAAATGGTTGGGGAGGCGGTCGTCGAACCAGCTGATAAATGCTCCGCCTGAACCATCGGGTACAAGGCTGAATGTTGTTCCCAGCGGAATTCCTGAAGCGACATTGATTGCCACATCCGAAGCCCACATGGTATTACCGCTTGCATCTATCCTCTGTGCATAAATATACCGTGGTGCAGTAAGACCGCTTATAGCCCGGGTATAGACAAGGATCACGCTGTTGTTATCGGATGTAACCATGTCGGGATAGTCATAATTGTAACTTGAGTTTGAAAACACCTTGCCGCCTACGCCCCATTGAAGAGTTCCGTCAGGAGCAATCTTCTGAAGGACCACTACGTCTTTCTGAACCCCTGTGTTATCAGCCCTCTGCCATGCAAAAACAGCCTGGTTGTCGGGGGGGACAACGATTTTTGCAAAAGGCTCAAAATAGTTTCCGTTTGAAAGGGCGATCCCATCAGCACCCCAAACCTGGGTGCCGTCGGGAGCAATGCGATAGGCGTAGACATTGTTATAACCGCTGCGGATATCCATGAAAGAGATGAGTGCATCCCCGGTGAGATCTGTTGTCAGGGTATGATCGGAGATCCAGGTCATGGATGGGTTTGAACTGATGAGAACCCCTGCCCCATCCCATTGCTTGTTCCCCATGACATCAAATTTCTGCATCCTTACGTTATAATTAGCATTCTCGATAGAGAACCACGAAATATAAGTGTCCCCATTATCGCAGGCAGCTACTTTAGGGGTTGTTTGTTCGTCGTAAGCAATAACAACCGGGGTGTTCTGAAAAGAATTGGTTGACCACTGGGCACGGGATGCAGCCTGAAAAACAAGCAGCATCATCACAAAAAGGAATACTTTTTTCATTATATGTCAGGATTTAAGGTTTCTTAAGGACATGAAATATGTTTTGCAATACCTATAAGACAAAGATACATCAGAAATGGTTCGCTGTAAAAAAAGCCGCCGCAAATTTTTTTGCGGCGGCTACCTCAGCGTGAAATGAACCATCCTCCTGTTCGGGGACGATTTTTTTAAAACTTTGGCAGATTGCCCCTCTGCCGGGGGCTTTTATAAGTTCAATCGCAGGTTTACAAAGAATTCCCTACCGGGAGCAGGCTGGTATGAGTTGTAATCCACCCCGTTGTTGGGTTCGGTAAATCCGAAATACTTGGTGTCGAGAACATTCTTCACATACAGGCTAAGGTCGCCTCTCAGCCATCCGAGTTTCCATTTATAATGCAGGTCAACATTCCAGAGATTATACCCGCTGACCCAGGAACTTCTTACACTGCCAGGCTGGTAGTAGGTTTGCCCGATAGTGTAATTGTTATAAATGGAATCATCAACCTGGATGCAGTATTTAGTCTGCCACTGGCAGGCGATTCCGGCACTGAAATTCTTAAGAAAAGTGTAGGTGATCTCGCCATACAGCATGTTCCTCGGGCTGTTCGGCATCCAATGGGTCCATTGAACTTTTGCCGTGTCGGCCGACTTGTAGGTAAAATTAGAATAAGTATAAGCAGCATCTATGATCAGGTTTTTAACAGGTGAATATGAAACGAAGGTTTCAATCCCCCATTTGGTGCTTTTTCCCATATTTCCATAGAAAGCAGTGTTATTACCCCTGCTGGCTATGCCGTACCGGTAGAACTCATTATTGGACCAGGTATCAAAGAAAGTGACATCATAATGGAACACTTTTCCAACATCACCCCTTATCCCAAGGTCAATTCCCTGTGAAGTCGAAGGTTTGATCAGGTTGTTAAACCCGCCATAAGCCTGGGGGTTGTTGTACAGCTCATCATTTGAAGGGGTAAGGAAACCGGTACCAAAGCTGGCAAACACATTGAAAGGCCTGATAATGTCATAAGCAAGGCCGATACGGTAAGTTGGTTTGTCATAGGTCTTGCTGCCCGACGGACTGACGGAATCAGGAACAGGGATATTGCTCTGCAGGCTGCTGTAAACATTATCGTAACGAAGGTTTAACAAAGCATGCAGTTTCGGTGTGATATCCAGCTTGTCGATAAGGAAAACACCTATGCTTCTCTGCTTGATGATCTGGTTGATCAGGATCTGGTCAAGGTCAAAGCATTCGCGGCTCCAGTAGGAATCAACACGGGTTGAGTCCCTGTTATATTCGCCGGGAACTGCAAACATATGCTCGGTAATGGTCTGGGTCTGGTAATCGGCTCCAAGGCTGAGGAGGTTTTTAACAGTCCTCTTTCCAAGGTGAAGGTTATACTGGGCCGAAGCACCCATATTGACATATGGTTTGTAATCATCCCCGTTATTCGAGGTTTCCCTGTAGTTGTTCATCCTTGCAAAAACCTTAGCTGTAATATCCTGGTTGTTGCAGATGTCGAACCTGCCCAGCAGAGCCCCTGTAAGACGTTTGGTCTCATGGAATTCATTGTAAGGAACGGCATCGGTATTGGCAGCCCTGGGGCCGAACGTCTCATACCGGTACATATTGATCCCTTCAGCATTCTGGTTGAAGTAATTGGTATAGGTGAGCAATTGTGTAATATGGATCTTTTCCGAAGGTGTCCAGTTGATCTTCTCACTGAAATTATCGCCCATGTACGACTGGTGGTCACGATAACCGTGTCCCTGCATATGGGAATAAGACACGCGGTAGTTGATCTTGTCCTGGGTGCCGTCGACCTGCCCCAGTATCTTCCAGAAACCATAAGAACCCGCAGAACCCATCAGGGTGGAATTCACTGGTTTGTTTCCTCCGTTATCGGTGGTAATGTTTACAATACCCCCTGTAGCATTAGCGCCATAAAGTGAAGCAGCCAGGCCACGCACAACCTCGACATTCTTTACCACGCTCCAGTCAACATCATAAAGATCGGGGCAGTAGCCGCCCGGATCGTTCACGGGGATGCCGTCTATCAGTACCTGTATTCCCCTGAACCCGCTTTCGGAAAGAATACCCTGTCCGCGTATATAAAGATGTACCCTTGAACCAGAGGACCCGTTTTCGACCTTCAAACCAGGAACCAGGCGGAGGGCTTCATCAGGAGCAATAGTTTTACTGAATTCCTGCAACTGAGCTTTGTTTATTACAGAGATCGGAGCAGGCAGTTCCCTGAGAGGGGTCGCGGTACGCATGGCACTGATCACCACTTCGTCGAGTTTAACAGTATCGCGTGTAAACAATACCTTATCGCCCGGCTTTGCATTTTTCTGGCTTATTCCCTGGAATGCCAAAGCAAACAGGAAGAAAAAACCAATTAGTATTTTTCTTTTCATGGTAAATATATTTTTTTGTGTGTTTTGATTTTTAACAATGTCCGGAATGGAATAAACATAATTCCTTCGCAAGAGCGTGGAACAGCAGAGGGCCGATTAAATTAATCAGCCAGGAAGGAATTAAAACTCAGGATTTCTCGGGAGGAGGAGAAAAAGGCATTTCAGCATGGTTTGAGAAACTCATGCTTAGTAAAGGATAAACTATGTTTATTGATGCAGGCTGATAAGCATGCGTATTGGTAACCGGCAGCGCAATAGTTACAAGGTGCTGAAGAAGGTACTGTGCTTTTTTATTATTATGCGTGTTTTTCATGCCTGCAAGAAGGCTCTCTTCCTTGTTGTCATGAATACAATAGAACGTGACGAGCTTTCCTTTGGGAACTTCCTTTACAACATCGTAGAGGTTGCCACGATATACTATTTCACGTTCATCCACACGGCGGAAAGAAGGATCGGCAGCGGGGTTAAAAACGGAGAATACAGTAAGGTCATGGTCAAAGCATCCGTGCTTAAGCAGGCTTGTAAATTCCTTGTGCATCAGAATGCGGTTAACCTCATAAACGATATAATATCCGGCTGTATTGAACAGCATTGCAAACAACAAAAGCGCCGGAATTATCTTTTTCATCTATCGGTCAATAATCAGTTTCCTGGAAACTGTTCCGTCCTTTCTATAAATTTTCAATATATATATACCGGATGGAAGAGATGCAAAGTTATATGATTTTCTCATTGCCCCCGATACCATAACATTTTTTTCTTCAAAAACTTTGTTTTGAAGCAGATCTTCAATTGAGATCACTATAGTTTCCATGGACAGTGAAAAAATGTCTACTGTAAAATCCCCCTTTGTTGGGTTTGGAAAGACATTCACCGAAAAATCCCCGGGCCCGTCCTGTATCCCAAGGCAGTTTCTGAAAGTGAGCCATACCGAATCGGTTTTATAGCAGCCTGCGATGTTGATTGTTTTCAGGCGGAAGAGCTTTGACCCAAGGCCTCCTGCAAGGGCTGTATCGATGATCACCGTATCGGATGTCATGTTGCCCGGGGTCCACAGGTAGGTATACGCATTCGTGGTATCGGCAGTGAGCCTGATGGTCTGCCAGTGGCAAACGGTATCTTTCGGGAACACGTGGATCTTACCCACGGGCAGGCCTGCAATGAGCAGGTTCATGTCTTTTACACTCCGGCCGTACTGGTTGAAAGCCGAAAGTTCAAGCTTTGCGCTTCTGCTGATGATATCCTGGCTGCCTGGTGTGTACACCGGGTTTGGGATTTTGGGATCACTAAAAGTACCATCCCCGTATGTAGTCCACCTTAGCGAATCATATTGCTGCACCGTGGCATGCAGAGCCTCATTCATCCCGGCACAGATAGTGTCATCACGTATCCCGCTGATAACGGGCAGGTCGGGAACAGGAAAAACAATGAAATCCAGCCAAACCTGGTCAGATCCCTGGCTTTCGGCCAGGTCTTTCTGGTATACCCATTTATACAAATGTGAGCCGGCTGATACCGGGAAGGCAACCCGGCTCCAGGGAGTTTCACCCGACCATTGTCCCTGCAGTACGTTGTCGATGTAAAATTTGAGGAAATCGTACCCAAGTTCCGTGGAGGTCTTGTAATAAAAACTGATGCTGTCGTTCAATGACGACGAATAGGTGAGCCATAGCGAGGTAAACTGGCTGTCGGAGATGGTGCCGGATTTTACGCAATAGATGCCTTCGAAAGGATTGACATTCGTGATGCCCCACACCGCATTGCCTCCCGAGCTCCATGGAAACTTCAAGAATGTACCGGTCTCCCAGTCTTCCACTATCATCCCGATGATCTCATGGAAAACGGCCTGCTTTGTATATTTCCCGCTGACTGCATTCAGCAGAAGATCGACGCCTGCGGAAGTAGGGGCCGAAGGGCTGACCACTACCCTGTAATGAAGGCTCATCGTCTGAGAAGGGGCGATATTCCCCGCATAGACCGAATCGGTAAGCAGGCTGAGGTAAGGCGAATCGGTGCTCAGCTTTCCATAGGCCGCAGGACAGGGGTAATAACCCGAATTGGTCACAGTGATAACCACATCATCGGTTTCACCCGGGTCAAACCGGTGATTCCGGTTCCCCCCGTTGGTGTCATAAATGACAAGGTTCAGTATCTCCAGGCCGGGAGCTCTCGAATAAACCGAGAAATGACTGTACCAGGAACTGTCGGAATTACGCACTTTGACATTGAACCTGACCCTTGTATTGTCGGGGATAGTATCTGAAACCCTGAATGCAAACCCGTTCGGAACAACCTCGCTTGCACCGGCTGCAAGATCTGGATAAACCTGAGTCGAATCAGTAATTTTGATAAAGGCGGACGGCGAAGATATTTTAACCAGCAGGCTGGGAGCAGCAAGGTCACCCATATTTTTCACCCCGAGGCTGAGATGGAGAGAATCGCCGAATTTCAGTCCGGTAGTGTCTCCTGTAACAATTTCCCTGAGCTCATTGGAATAGTACATTACCCATGCCTGGCCTGGATTCGGGCCAAGGCTGAAAGGAGAAGTCCATGTCATGGGCTGGCCTCCTGCAAGCCGGTTATCGGTCCATACAGGGTACACTTTCATGTTCAGTGACTGTATCCCGATATAATCGCCGAAATAGTTGAAAGCCAGCCCCTGTATTGGCGTAGGGGTAAATGAAACATCACTTACTTTGAAATCGGTAAAACTATTGCCACCGTCGTAAGAGTAAGAGACCCAGGTTTCGGCTTCGGCCGAAGATACGTTCCTGTCGTCGTAATAGATCACACAGATGCCTCCTGTCACCGCATCGACCGTGATCCAGGGGAAATAATGCTCTTTGCCGAGGCCGGGACTGTCCTGGTTCACTTTCACAGGGCCTGACCAGGTCGCTCCGTCATCCGCAGACTTAATAAGATAAATATTGATATCGCTCCCGGTATTTATTCCAGGGGTCCCGACGTTGGCCCATACCAGGTAGATCATTCCCCGGTTGGGGCCTGTGCTGAGGTCGACGGCCATGGAAGGGAAGGAGTTCACGCGCATGGCTTTTCCTGTCATGCTGTTACGTATCCCCTTGATATTTGAAATGATACGCCTTGAGGTCTGCCATATACCGCCTCCGTCGTATGAAGTGGTGAAGCCTATAGCGGTTTCGTCGCTGGGCCAGGTATCATAGATGCTCCAGGCAAGGTAAACCTGGCCGGCAGGGCCTGTTGCGATATTCACCCCGTGATTCATTTTACCCGCATTCACACCCCGGCTCACCGCGTATGGCGAGGTCCAGTTAAGTCCCCCGTCGTTGCTCCCGGAAACCTGGATCTGGTTTGTGTCGGGGGAATTGAAAATGAAATCAGTCCAGGCAACATAGACGTTCCCCTGGAATGAACTGCTGAGCGAATTGTCAACCCACATATGGTTTTTGTCGAGCAGGCCGTTCACATTCACAGGTCCCGGGGCCACCTGTATGTCGTTCCATGTAACTCCCTGGTCAAGGCTGTAAGCGACATTCTGACCGTAATTATTACTGATCTTGCCGATATACCATCTCCCGTCGCGGCTTATGGCCGTGGCGGGGTCGCCGTTGTTCGGCAAGCCTGCCCCGTGATAAGTACCTCCCCAGATGAGCCCGTCGTTCGAAGATGAATAGGAATCAGCTCCGTAATAATAGGTAGCTATCCCCTGGGACCAGCCGGTTGAATTGTTTGAATTCAGAACATTATCCTCATCTTCAGGGTCGATGAACACAGAGTTCTCGCTCTGGGTCACAGTACTGCTGCCTGTAACGGGTATATCGGGTGAGTCCTGGGGCGGAATCGCTGCAGCATTGATAAATGAGGAACCTTGTTTTGGGGCAACCCAGGGGAAGAGTTTTTGCGGCCTTACATATCCCTGCCTTACCATGTTTTTCCAGTAGCCGATATTGTCAACATACGGGATCACAATACCTTTGCCCGCAGGCGTTATCTCAGGCTGGCTTGACAGCCTCTGGGAAATAGAATTCAGGCTGCAGAGAATGAGAGCAGCAAAAAGAAAATGCCTGATTTTCATTTATTGAATCTGAATAAGTACAAAGGTACGGAAGTATTTTGCCAAACATTGAGTATCTTTGAAAAAAGATCGTGACGACGATACGACGTAATGACGTTACGCGCTTTGCGGGGTAGGCCCGAAGGGCATATCGTCTTAACGTCTTATCGCCATAACGTAATAATGAAATAAAACATGTTAGCTGAAATAATAATTCTTTTCATCCTTTTCCTGGTCAACGGCTTATTCGTAATGACCGAGATAGCGATGGTTTCTTCACGAAGGACCAGGCTTGAAATGGATGCGCAATCGGGGCACAAAGGTGCCCGGGCGGCACTCAAGCAGATAGCCAGGCCGGCAGGAGTGCTTTCAACTGTTCAGATAGTGGTAACCCTTATCGGTATCCTGACAGGAGTTTTCAGCGGCGCAGGTATTTCGGAAGGTGTGGCAGTTTTACTGGTCTCGGCAGGTGTTTCAGCGACGCTGGCGAAGTCAATAGCATTGGCAATTGTGGTTATCCTGGTCACGTTTGTTTCCATGCTTATAGGCGAGCTGGTACCCAAACGCATAGGGCTGATCAACCCTGAAGGCATATCAAGGGTAATGATCCGCCCGGTAGTAGCCATTTCGAATATCCTTCGCCCGGTCATCTGGCTGCTGACAAAACTAAGCGACTTTATCCTCGGGGTTCTCGGGATAAAGTCATCCGCAGACTCAAAAGTTACGGAAGAAGAGATCAGGGCGATGGTGCAGGAAGGCACTGATGACGGAGAGGTACAGGAGATTGAACAGGATATAGTGGAACGCGTTTTTCATCTCGGCGACCAGAGGATCGCATCCCTTATGACGCATTATTCCGATATAGTCTGGCTTGATATCAACGAGACTGCCGAGAACATCTGGAAGATCATGAGGGAGGATGTGCATTCGGTTTACCCCGTTTGCCGTGACGACCTTGACAACCTTCTCGGGGTTGTATTTATCAAGGACCTGTTTCTCAGGACGAACTGCGATACGGATCTTAACATTAATGAATATACAAGGCCGGCCCAGCTGGTGCTGGAAACACTTACAGCTTACGAATCGCTTGAACTTTTCAAGGAGAACAAGATACATTACGGGCTGGTGGTTGATGAATACGGGTCTATTGTAGGCCTGGTAACCCTGAACGACATCCTTGAGGCCATAGTCGGGGACTTCAACGAACCCGATCCCGATGAGCCCCAGATCAACATCAGGGACGACGGGAGCTGGCTGGCCGACGGGCAAATGCCATTTTACGAATTTGCCTATGAGTTCAGCCTCGAGGGTTTTGACAAATCAAGGATCAAGTTCAACACTCTCGCGGGCCTGGCCATCAGCATCCTCAAACACATCCCCAAACCGGGGGAGAAATTCAGCTTTCTGGGTTATGAGTTCGAGATCGTCGATCTCGACGGTAACCGTATCGATAAACTCATCATAAAAAAAACAGCGAAGGAATGATCCCCCGCTGTTTTTTTTCAGGACGTGCCATCATTATTTCCCGATGACAAGCTTCCTGATCAGGTTTCCGTCTTCACTTTGTAACCTGATGTAATAGATCCCGGATGCCTTGCCTGTAAAATCAACTACCTTGTTAAACTGGCCGCTGATCTGCATTCCCTTCTCAGAATACACCGTTGAACCCAGTGAATTGAAGATAACCACGTCGACACTGATAGCAGAACGGCTGTTGAAACTTATAGTGAATTTGCCGTCGGTCGGATTGGGGAATACTTCAAATCCCAGGTTGGCAGCGTCATTGACTCCGGTCGGGGCAAAAAGGACCACCGATTTTTCAACAGAAGCTGCTGCGTCGCCACAGTCATTCTTTGCTTTCACGCTGATCTTTACAATGCCTGAGTATTTATTGGTCCAGGTGGCTGTGCCATTGGTCGAACTACCTGTGATAGTCCCTGCAGCAGCAGGATCTATCACCCAGTCATAAGCGTTGGCTGTTGAAGAACCCGAGGTAGTGAATTCAGATGCAACTGTCTTGTTGGTGTTCACGCTGTCGGGACCTGTGGGTTTGGCGGCAGTTTCAGGAATGCTGATTACGCTAACCGGCAGTTCATCCGAAAATGCAGCCGCCCCGCATTCATTGGCGGCTTCGGCTTTTACAGTAAGGGCGCCGATATAGGTATTGCTGACGTTCAGTGTGGCAGTGCTGGTAGTTCCCGTGATCACCCCTGCATTATCCGGCGTTACCACCCATGAATAAGAAGTGGCTGTAGGAACCGGTGTAAGAGTATACCGGATATCCGTACCACCCTGGCAGATCACCGTCTTACCTGTGGGAGCCGAAGCTTTATCAGGTGTTGTAACGATATTCGTTTCCAGTGTAATCATATCCGTGCATCCACCGGTCGATATTATTGACAGGCTTACAGAATAAGTGCCGGGTGTTGCAAACATATGGACAGGATTCTGAGCATTTGAATTATTATTGCTTCCGGATGAGGGATCACCAAAATCCCATGCCCAGCTGGTAATTGATGAACCCGGATGGGTTGACTGGTCAGTGAAAGAAGCAGGTGAACCTGCACATAAGGAAGCAGAAGTAAAGGCTGCAGCCGGTTTCTCAAATACATGGATGTATGCCTGCTTGATGGTGGTATCGGGGGTCATCCCTGCTTTTGTCACGATAAGACTGACGGTATAATCCCCGGGAACAGCATACGTGATATTTGAAGGGTTCTGTATTGATGAGGATGCAGGATTGCCTCCCTGGAATGTCCAGTTCCAGGTCGAGGGATTGCCGCTCGAAAGGTCACTGAAATTCACGGCTGAACCTGCGCAGAGATCAGTTTTGCTTGCTGCAAAATCGGCAGCAAGGCTTGCGTCAACAACCAGTATGAAAGAGGTATGACGTTTGAAATCCTGTTTGGTAGCCACCAGCATGATCTGTGTGCCTACAGGAAGAACAGGAATAGTGATGGATACCGGGCCTGAAGCGCTTCCGTAAGCAGTTGCAATGATCTCGTTGTTCACGGTAAGGGCGATAAAGGCACTGTCGTTGGTCGTTGTCACATTAACCGAAGTGCTTCCGTAATTTATGGTTGAAGGATGGCCGATGGTAAGGTCAATAGGTACAGTATCAGCCAACTGCAGGAAGGCATCCCCGTGCATGTGGAACAGGCGGTAGGTGACGCTCTTTACGCTTGCTCCGGCTGGCCAGCTCGACTGTTTAAGGAAATATTTACCTGCCGCATTTGCGAAGGCAGGCAGAATTCCCCTTGATGAAGGTGTTTCGCCGTAAGCAGGCATGAACTGGGGCCACATATTATCTACAGCACCCCAAACGAAAACATCATTCACAAAAGAATACGAGGTTTCACTCGGGCAAACCAAGCCAAGAGCACCTGCATCATGCCCGTTCTTGGTATAGCGCTGGAATACTTCCTGGAAGCATTCGGTAGGGCAACCCGATGGATTATGATAAGCGCCGGTCTCGCAGTTGATGGAAAACACGAAGGGTAAAAGGGTGTTGGTCAGCTGAGTTATATTGGATGAAGAATATGCCGGTTCTCCCCATCCAGAATAATACCCATGGTCACGGTGAAGCAGAAAGAAGGAACCTTCATTGATGGCATTGTTGATCTTGGTTGCATTGCCTCCGGTGAATCCACCAAGGGTGCCGGGGATGGTCGGGATGTAATACAATCCCGAGGGGCCGAAATAATTCAAGATGGTGTTGGTGTTGGAAGCGGTGGACCATGGACCGTTCTGGTAGTTGTTTGCCGGGGTGTACAAGGCATTGATCCTTTGCACATTCTTGCCGAGCTTGTTTTTCCAGAAACCTCCCACGATCTCCGAACAAAGCTGGAACCATCGGTCATCCTCCCATCCCAGGGCAGATATCGGGCGATTGTAATAACCGGTATCAATTGGGCGGTTCCTTTCAAAATTGAGGATACGGCCTACCATCTTCGTCAGCTGGGCATCGTCGTTGGCAGCTATCCTGGCAAAAACGACATCAGGCATTTCATCACCGGTAAGGTCGGAATAAAAATTGTCGGAAGCGAAATTCGGATAGGAGCCATCGGGGTGGACATATAAATGAGAAATGATGTTCTTGGCGGGATCAGTTCCGTAATCTCCCAGTAAAAGACAGGCAACCGGTTTGATGGTCCAGTTGTTATAGGCATCACTGATAAAACTCTTTATCGCTGCTTCGGTATTACCACCAACATCGGTCAGGCTGAATACTTTGGTGAGTATGCCCTGCTGGTTGCGGAAATTCTTGATCGAGTCGGCCCATCTGAGGAAATCAGGCCCTGTGGGACTGATGATGATATATTCGCATTCATTGCCCGATTTTGATTTGGAAGTCAGGTACTGATGCATTCTTTCAGGGTAATTGACCACGGGAAGAGATGAGAAGTTCAGGATGTTGTCGGCCATCATTGCATCCCAGTAAGGACTGCGGAAAGCATCATTCCCGAATGTCTTGCTTCCACCCTCGAAGGTCAGCTCGACTTTAATGTTTTTGTACACTTTGAGTTCCCTGCTTACGGGGTTGTACTGGAAGGGCATGATGCCAAGGATCACCACATCGGTCCCGCGAAAATGCTCTACCCCGGAGATCTTAACAGGGTTAAGGGGGTAAAAAGCGTTGGTGTGGTAAACCGCTTCATCCCTACTGTAAACCATGTCTTTCTGGGTATCCATGGGGTATTCGGGGGCAAAGGCAACGTCAATGTTTTTGATGGTCTCTTCCTCAAAATCCAGGATCTTAACATGAGGAGTGGATCCCTGGGGAATGGCAAAATAACGGCCTGTTCCGGGAAGATCAGGCAAGCCGGCATCGTTAAAAAGAAAAATACCAGGCAGGTTGACTTTTTTCAGGGACTGCCCGTTAATGGTCACAGGGTCGACCGAAAAATTTTCGATGGAATAAACAACCTGGATGGCATCCGATTTGGACTGCACGAGGTTAAAACCCTGCTTGCCCCAGTTGTTATGGTAAACAAAGTTCTGCGCATGAACCGAGAAGGCAGAAATCAGGATAAACGAGAGTAAGAATACAATTCTCTTCATAGTAACATGTTTTTGAGGGACATAAAAAAATCTTTGTCACAAAGTAACAAAGATTTTTTGTTACTAATCAGTGGGTAAAAAAATTAACGTTATTAACGGTTTTCTGCCGTAATGAACAAGGTGATTTTTGTGAAATATTTGAACTTTTTAAAATCTGACACATGCTAACAGAAAATATTTTATTAGTTGATAAATAAGCGATTACGTTCTTTGAAATGATGGGATGACGGGTGTAGCTTTGTACAAAATCTGAACGTGCAAACCCCGGAACAAATAATTATCGAAGGCC
>Ga0208613_1000006_pt1 | contig 202753 bp, 178 predicted proteins | sample CryBogmetaGMA6M_FD_184543 | JGI IMG/M metagenome (GOLD analysis project Ga0208613, IMG submission 184543) | Freshwater microbial communities from Crystal Bog, Wisconsin, USA - MA6M (SPAdes) | ecosystem: Environmental > Aquatic > Freshwater > Lake | place: Crystal Bog, Wisconsin, USA... | reverse complement strand
ATATTATTGCATCCATTTTATTGATGGACGTAAATTTTGTATCTATTTGATAGCAAATTAATTAAAACAATAATATGAACCAGATTGAAGTAATCACAAAAGACGATTTGGATTCTTTCAAGGACACGATTCTAAAGGAAATCCGAATCATGGTCGGGTTAAAGCCCGAACAAAAAAAATGGATTAAATCTTCCGAAGTCCGGGAAATACTTGGCTGTTCCCCGGGAACACTGCAAAACCTCCGTGTGAATGGTACACTGGCATACACAAAGATCGGTGGCACCATTTATTATTCTATTGATTCTGTGAATGCTGTATTCGATAACAACATTCGTAATTCCAATTGATTATGAGAATGAATGACAGTTTGACTGATTTGGTCAGCCTGAATAAAGAAGGCATAGCCGTGACAACATCTTTGATCCTGGCAAAGGGATTAAAAAGAAGACATTCAGATGTACTTCGTAGCATAGATTGTCTCACCCGTGATATATGTGGGAGGGAGGGAGATTATATTCTATCACATTATTCATCTAACGGCAAGAAATACAGAATATACGAGATAACGAAAGATGGTCTGACTCTTTTCCATGTGCGTAATCCTAAAACTTTCGGAATTTTTATGGAAAGAGTCTTAGGTGGGAAAAATGTGCAAATTGACCAGCCTTCGCCAGGAAATCCTGACAGTCTCAATTTATTGATGGTTAATCAACTAAAGTGGTCAACTAAAATCGGCGGAAGGTGGTCAGATGATCCGTTTTGCCCACTGTTACCCGAGGTTCATGCATTTCTTCTTTACTTCAAAAAAATTCCCCGCTTTAACTTTGTGGCTCTGCGACGATCTTTTTTGGTATGTAATCCTGATTTCCTCTTTAGTCATGTTTATGACAACACCAGGAAAATGCCTGTAATCAGATAAAAACCGCCATGTTTCCCCGCATGTGGGGAAGTCGGCGTTCAGTGGGTGCCCGCACAGAAAGCAAAATTTCTCATTACCTTCCGTTGACGTGCCACATTTTGGACATTTACAAGTGTTCATTTGTTTTTTTTTAAGAATGAATTAATTCATTAAACCAATAAAAAAATCATCAGCAAAGAACAAGCGAAATTCCTGGTAGACCGTGCTTCCTGCTTTTCACCAGGATGCTTGTTTTAGCAAGAACAACCGAAGAACTCTTGTTTCGGATTAAATACTTTACAAAGAGTGGGCCGTAATTACAGAAAATTTTAAATTGTTTGATACATGTCAGCTATCTATTTGACAATGAATGTAAAGGGAAGGAATTTTCTTTTTGAAAAAGGAAGATCCCGGGTGGGATTTGGTTACCTTATGGAATTATTTCTGAAGAATATCGCGTACTTACGCAAAAACGCGTTAATGTTTGTCCCCGTGGCCTAGATCCTTTCAAACCTGAAATCACAACAACCGCCTCCCTTGGCTAAGGTCTGCCCGCGGGAATACCTGATCCCTGATTTTTTAAGTATTCGGGATAAACAACATCGTCGGCATAACAATTGGGAATGCAGGCTTCAGGCACTCCCGTTTTTTTCGCCAGCTCATACCAGACGCACCAATGCACTTCAAACAGGAAACAATCCGAGGAGTTTTCTGAATGCTTGAAATTAATTATTGAACCACATGTGAACGAACCAATGACCAGGCCCATGTGGTATCCTGGTTGACCTGGTCAATCAATTGGATCACTCCAACATTCCTGGCGGTAAAACAGTCTATTGCTGTCCAATTCGAATGGGAATCAATGTAAGTAGTTTGCGTTTGATAGACATTTGTATATGAGATTCCGTTTAAAACGAAGGTAGGATAAACTTTTATTAACCAGTTCTGATAGCGGGCCGGTTCGTCAAACGCCCAGGTACTTAAAGCAATACTCAAATCAGATCCACAGAAAACAACCAATTCAGACCCCAGGTAAGATGATTCAATCCTGAATTTCAGATAAACATTACTGTTGAAGGTTATTATGATCTGATCATATTGCCCGCTTTCCTCAGGATTATTAAAAGGCAAAGTTTGTGAATAATTGTCGGTTACGTATGTACTGTCATATGCCTGGCTTTTTTTGTCGAAATAGATCCAGTAGCTGCCTTTCTGATAATCAGCCCAGGCTTTGAATTCATCCGAAACGGTATAATGCACAGCAGGGGCGGTTTTCTTACAGGATACCGTAAGACCTGTTAATCCACATAAAACAAGAAGAAATCTAACGGTATTCCCACTTAACGCAATCATGTTTCCCTGCTTAACACTGTCTCCAACCATGACATGATTGGAGACGGCTATCTTTTACATTTTATACTATATCCTTTGTTGTTCGTGCTGTAACTTATCGTTTCGAATCCGGCTGTTTTCAACTCATCTACAACATGATCCAACGAATATTTATTAAAGATACCATCCTTTGTAAATTTCATTTTTTTTATATAGTCGGTTTTTGCCATAAACAGGCAAAATACGCCACCATCTTTGAGCCCTGTCCTTATTTTTGAAAATGGTTCGGCAAGCCTATCCCAGAAATAGATAACATGCACGCAGAACACTTTGTCATAATGCTCCGGTTTTATTTCATACTCTAAAAAGTTCCCGAAATTCAATTCGACCTTATTCTGCTCAATGAATTTCCTGTTCCTTTTTGAAGCTTCCTTAAACATCAGTTCCGAAAAATCGATACCTGTGATGTGACAATCATAATTTGATGAGATCCTGTTCACGCCAAGTCCATGACCATAACCTATCTCAAGTATCCTGTCATTTTCTTTTATTTCAAGTTCGGGGATTATTTTATCATAGTCAGGGCTGTTGCCCTTTTTCATCACTTTGGATATTATTTTCCCCAATACCCCCCTGGGTTGTTTAAATTGACTACCTATTAATCTCAGCATATTTGTTTTCCTCCGGGTATTGCTGTCCTGCCTCCATTGTTATATCAGAGTTTATTAATGTTTTACGATTTCCCATTTCTCAATTTTTCCCTTTACAACTTGAAACAAGGGGTGAGGTAAAATGGTTTTCATTTTCTTCAGTCTTTCATATAACTCAACGTCCCTGGTTTTTAGTTTGCCCTGAAGATGTGCGAACTCGTAAATTAATTGTCCTTCAGTTACTGTTATGAATGCTGATATCAATGGCTTACTGAATTTGCTACTGTCAAAAGCAAAGTTTCTATTTATGGCTTCATCATAAACAGTATTTAAATATTGGTTGATGGCATCGTTCGGGTTCCATGAAGTTTTAAAGCGATCAAGTTGAGGATGATTCCTGTAACCTGATGTTTTACCCTCCAAAACAGTCTTTGCCAACAGGGATTCACGCCAAAGGGCAACAAGGCCCTTTGAGTCAAGATATTTTGGATGTATTGACCAGATTCTCATTTTGAATTCCTGAAGGGCACACAAAATCGTACCATTTCTATTACTCTGAATGAAGTGATGTTTTGTTTTTGCATGCCTTTTATCACTTTGTTCGATCCAACTTCTTTAACACAAATATAATCTATTATTATCTGTTTTCGAAGATTTCTTCTACTTTTTTGTAAGCAGGCAAAGGAAGTTTGATTAGCGGAATTAATACTTCCAACAATCGGAAAAGGATGCGCTAAAATTGGATATTCCCATTAATTTGGAAGGCGCAGTGAAAATTTCATAGATTTGATCATTAATTCAGATTCTTAGTACATGAAGATATCGCCCGTGGAACCCGGATTGCTTGACCTCGCTATGAGGGACAAGGATTTTGCCCTGTTTTACCAGAATAAACAACTGCTTTCGCCCGGTGGTAATGAGATCAGGAGCGAGAACCAGAGAGTGCTTAAGCAACTGATGATGGAGGCCTGCTTTAAAAACTCCATCTCTGATGAGGAGTTCTCGGTATATACCCTTTTATCTGTGATCACCGATTTTATGGATAAGGAAAAAGATCCTTTTCTTGAGAATTTCAATGAGGTTGCTTCATATGACCCCATACTGAAATTGAGGGAGGGGTGCCTTAAGGCTTCCGAGATCAATAATGCACCCGGCTTTCACGCCCTGCTCGAAAATGAGCCTGTGCTCCTGAATATGATGTTTTTCGGCATGGACAGCCTGCTCGAGGCATTCGCACGGTTTACCCTCGATATGCGCGAGACAATATTCGCAGGCATGGAAATTCCCGCGTGGAAAGACTTTCTGATGCAGAGCTACATCAATCTTCCTTCTTATAAAAAAGCGGTAGTCAACCTGCTTTCGTTTACACATCACTCAGCTGTTGTGCTTCCCATGCTGATTGCAGGTAATTATATCACAGGGATTGAATACGTGAACGGACTGCCTGCAATCCACCTTCGCGAAACATCTGAAGTATCTTCTTCACCTTTCACGGTTCACGGATCACGGATCACGGTTCACGGCTTCCGTGAAACTGTTCTGGCAGTGCTCGACAATGTGAGGGATGCCGTTGGGTTTCTTTCCTGCTACAGTAATACAGGGAAGGAAGGCCTCAACTACCTCATCAGCAAAGGCGAAGGCAACGACCTGGAGTTCAAATCGACCCTTCGCTGGGATCTCAGGGCGGGTAAAACAAACCAGGCGGTCGAAAGAGCCTGCCTCAAAAGCATTTCCGCTTTCCTGAATTCAAACGGTGGATTATTGCTGATAGGAGTGAGGGACGACGGAAGCATTGAAGGTATAGAAAGCGACCGCTTCCCCAATACTGATAAATTCCTGCTGCATTTGTGGACCCTTGTGAGGACTTCCTTCGGAACCGACGTGAGCTCATACATACATACAGAACTCGAAACTGCAGAAGGGAAAACAGTGTGTACCGTCAAATGCAGCCGCTCGGGAAGACCTGTATTCCTGAGGCAGCCGGGATTTCCCGAGGAATTCTATATCCGCGTCGGACCCGGCACTATTGCTTTAGCCGTAAGCGAAGCCCTTAAGTATATCGCCGACCACTTTACAGAAAACTGAGAAGAATGTACCATGTACCATGTACAAATTACAAATCACGATTCACGGATCACGATTCACGGATCACGGATCACGATTCACGGTCTAGTATCCTCCGAACAGATTATAAGCACTCTGGGGAAGTCCCTGGAAATTCAGGTCACCTAAGCCACGGGCGTGGTATGGTGCGAAGGGATTGGTGTTGTATGGGTCCCGGCCCTGGCTCATCCCGAAACCGGCCTGTATGAATACATGCTCTCCCAGTTTGTACTGAACGTTCATGTTAAACCCTTGTGAGCCTTGTCTTGCGGTGGGGTTGTATGGTGAATATGAAAGGGGCTTGCCGGCAACGGGGATCTCCTTGTAAAACGACCCGCTGATCGTAAGCCTGTCGTTCACGAAATAAGTTCCGCTGGCAAAAGCCGTGATACTGGTGTAATTCCCGCTATAGGGCTGGAACCCTTCCCCGGCATACCATGGTTTGGCATTGAAGTAATTTGTGTTGGCAATGGCAACGCCGCCGCTGATCATGAACTTTTTTCCCAGGGGATAACTCACCGTGGGTACCACGTACTGTGTAAAACCTGATCCGTAACCTGAAGTTGTCGCAAAATCCATCCCTACCGTTACATGGTAAACCGGCTTTTTTAGCTGTGCGCGTGAATAGGTCTTAGGCTTCTGAACCCCTGCAGTGTCGACCGGCGCAGCCTGAGGTAGCAGGTTGGTGTCCTGGGACCGGCCATCCACATACAGGATTAAAAAGGCTATAATGATCAGGACCTGCTTCATAACGGCAAAACGCTTATTTGAAGGTCATGTTGTCTTTTGCAGTGATTTTTTCACAGTAATGACAGCGCAATTTTAAATCATCCTTGTTGACCACATCAAAACTGGTGGTGATCTCCTCCGCATTGGTGATGCAGTTCGGGTTAAAGCATCTCACGATCTTTTCAACCTTTGAGGGGATTTCGACGGTCTTCTTCTCGCTGACCCCGAAATTCTTGATCAGGATCAGTGTCGCTGATGGCGCTACCAGGGCGATCTTGTTGATCTCATCGCTCTTGAAAAATTTGTTGCTGACCTTGATAATGCCTTTCTTGCCCATTTTCTGGCTCTCAAGGTTGGTCGCTATGAGGAGCTGATCGTTGTATTCGGTCAGGTTGAGTATCCTCAGCACCTGGTAAACGCTGTGTGAAGGGATATGGTCGATTACCGTACCGTTCTCAATGGCCGATACCTTTAATTCTTTCCTTTGTTCTGTTTTTTCCATGATTCAAGATTTTTTATTCCACTACACCAAGAATAGCTGCAAGCAGGGCCTGGCGTACGAATACCCCGTTCAGTGCCTGTGTAAAATAATATGCCTTCGGATTATCGTCAACATCATATGTGATCTCGTTGACCCTCGGCAGCGGGTGCAGTATCCTGAGGTTTGCCTTCGCATCGTCAAGCATGGCGTTCCTGAGGATATATGAATTTTTGACCTTTTCGTATTCCATGGGATCCTGGAACCTTTCCTTCTGAATCCTGGTCATATACAGGATGTCGACTTTGGGGATAACCTCGCTCATGTCGGTGTACTGATGGTATCCCAGCTTCTTCTCCTTGATATGCATTTTCACCGAACTGGGTAATTTCAGTTCAGCAGGGGAGACCAGGTGAAATGTCGTATTGTAATTGCAAAGCGCCATAGTCAGAGAGTGCACGGTGCGCCCGTATTTCAGGTCCCCGATGAAAGCAATATTCAGGTTGTCGAGCGTGCCCTGGGTCTTCCTGATCGAATACAGGTCGAGCAGTGTCTGGGTCGGATGCTGGTTGGCTCCGTCGCCCGCATTGATCACGGGCACCTTGCTCACTTCGCTTGCAAACCTTGCGCTTCCCTCTTTTGGATGGCGCATAACGATGATGTCTGCATAATTGCTGACGGTCCTGATGGTATCCCTCAGGGATTCGCCTTTTTGCACGCTGGAGCTTCCCGGCTCAGAAAAACCGATAACCCTGGCGCCCAGCCTGGTGGCTGCGCTTTCAAAACTCAGCCTCGTCCTGGTTGAAGGCTCAAAAAACAGGGTCGCCACAACATAATCCTCAAGGATCTTCTGCCTGGGACGCCTTTCAAAATTCCCTGCCAGGTCAAGGATGCGTATATGCTCCTCCCTGTTGAAATCATTGATTGAAACTAAACTCTTATTCTTCATGATGATTAAATTAACTTAACAAATATCGCAAAAAAAAATCCCGGCAGAACCGGGATTTTCATATTATTTGATTTTATTTTTCTTAAGAAAATCATTGAGGATGCCAACCATATCGGGCTGCCCGATTTCCTGAAGGTCATAATATACCCTGGTGTTGGGCTTCTTGATCTTTATAATGCGGTTCAGGTCAATCGGCGTTGCAATGATAACCGAATCACATTCCACCTTATTGATAGTAGTTCCCAGGTCTTTTACCTGCTGGTCTCCGTAACCCATTGCCGGGAGCAGGGTGCCAATGTTCGGGTACAACCTGAAGGTTTCGGCAAGTTTACCTACTGCATAAGGCCTGGGGTCAACGAGCTCGGCAGCGCCGTACTTCTGGGCGGCAACAATACCTGCGCCAAGTTTCATTTCACCATGGGTCAAAGTGGGGCCGTCTTCGATCACCAGGACTTTCTTCCCGCGGATGATCTCGGGATTGTCAACACGGATGGGCGAAGCTCCGTCAACAACAATTGCCTTGGGATTGAGCTTCTGGATGTTGTTGCGCACGGTGGTGATGTGCTCGGGATAAGCCGAATCGATCTTGTTGATAACAACCACATCCGAAATCCTTACATTCACCTCACCGGGATAATAACCAACTTCGGCTCCCGGGCGATGAGGATCGGCAACTGTGATCATCAGGTCTGGTTTGTAGAACGGGAAGTCATTATTCCCACCGTCCCAGAGGATAATATCGCAGCCTTTGGGGTCTTTCTCTGCAGCCCTGAGGATGGCTTCATAATCGACACCGGCATAGATTACGTTACCGCGAACAACATGCGGTTCGTATTCTTCCATTTCTTCGATAGTGCATTTATGTTTAGCAAGATCTTTTACCGTTGCAAAACGCTGAACCTTCTGAGCAACCAGGTCTCCGTAAGGCATAGGATGGCGCACAGCCACAACCTTAAGGCCTTTTTCCATGAGAATTTCTATAACCCTGCGCGAAGTCTGGCTCTTTCCGCAACCGGTGCGGGTTGCACAGACTGCGATAACCGGCTTGGTGCTCTTGACCATAGTGTCCCTGGGGCCGAGAAGCAGGAAGTTTGCTCCTGATGCATTCACCAGTGCACTCAGGTTCATCACCCTTGCATAAGGCACGTCGCTGTATGCGAAATTACAGATGTCGACCTTGAATTTCCTGATAAGTTCGGGTAACTCGGCTTCAACAAAGATGGGGATGCCTTTGGGATAAAGTTTTCCGGCCAGTGCAGCGGGATATTTTCTCCCGGCAATATCGGGGATCTGGGCTGCAGTAAAGGCTACAACGTTGAAATCCGCATTGTCGCGGTAATAGGTGTTGAAATTGTGAAAATCTCGTCCGGCAGCGCCGATAATAATTACATTTTGCTTCATATAGTTGAGGTTATGTTTTCTCCCGTAATTTTTGCAAAGTTATTCATTATCGGGGAATTAAACAAAACCAAAAAACGAGTACTTTTGCAAAAGATTTTATCCCAGATGTTCGAAAAACGCCTCCTTGAAGCTGCCGGCAAAGCCATCCGTGCCTTATACGGACAGGATTTTGATGTATCAAAACTAACTATCGAACGTACAAAAAAAGAAATAGAAGGTGATTATACGCTGGTTGTTTTTCCCTTATTGAAACTTTCCCGCAAAAATCCCGAACAAACAGCGGCCGAGCTCGGCGAGGCGCTGCTGAAAGAGCTCCCCGATGTCAGCTCATTCAAGGTGATCAAGGGATTTCTTAATCTTATTCTTGCTGATAACTACTGGGTGGATTTCCTGGGTAGTAACTTCAGCAAGGACGACTTCGGCTTCTCACCCGAATCATCTGACCAAAAAGTTGTTCTCGAGTACAGCTCGCCAAATACCAATAAACCACTGCACCTCGGGCATATCAGGAATAACCTGCTTGGGTTCTCCCTTTCCCGCATACTTAAAGCCGCAGGCTACCCGGTGGTGAAAGTGAACCTTGTCAACGACCGCGGGATCCATATCTGCAAATCCATGCTGGCCTATGCCAGGTGGGGAGAAGGTGAAACACCCGAATCCAGCGGCATGAAAGGGGATAAGCTGATCGGAAAATACTATGTGCTTTTTGAAAAGAAATACAAGGAGGAGATAAAAGAGCTGATCGAAAAAGGTCTTACAGGGGATGATGCTGCAAAGCAGGCTCCGTTGATCCTTGAAGCACGGGAGATCCTCCTGAAATGGGAGGCTCACGACACTGAGACCGTTTACCTTTGGAAACTGATGAATGGCTGGGCTTACGATGGTTTTAACGAAACCTATAAAAGACTGGGTGTTGATTTCGACCATATATATTATGAGAGCGAAACCTACCTCCTGGGTAAAGACCTGGTAACCGAAGGCGTCGACAACGGGGTACTCACAAGGCGTGACGACGGGAGCGTATGGATAGACCTTACTTCCGAAGGTCTTGATGAAAAGCTGTTACTGCGGTCCGACGGTACCTCTGTTTATATGACGCAGGACCTTGGAACAGCCCAGCTAAGGTATGACGAATATCATCCTTCACAGATGATCTACGTGGTGGGCAATGAGCAGAACTACCATTTTGATGTCCTCAAAAGGGCCCTGGCCAAAATGAATAAACCCTATGCCGCCAGGATATTTCACTTATCCTACGGAATGGTGGAGCTTCCCGAGGGTAAAATGAAATCAAGGGAAGGTACCGTGGTTGATGCCGATGACCTGATGGAAGAGATGCATGCCACCGCTGAGGAGATGACCATGGAACTTGGAAAATCCTCCGGTTTAACCAAAAACGATGCAAGGAATTTGTTTGAGATGATAGGCCTGGGGGCATTGAAATATTTTATTTTAAAGGTCGACCCGAAAAAAAATATGCTCTTCGACCCTAAGGAATCCATCGATTTCAACGGCAATACAGGCCCGTTCATCCAGTATACCTATGCAAGGATCAATTCCCTGCTTGCGAAAGCAGAAGGACTTGGAATGATGGCTTTCGACACCCCCGTGCCAGGGGATATTGCCCTGCTTGCTTCAGAAAAGGAAACGATTAAACTGCTGATGATCTTTCCCCAGGTTCTCAGGCAGGCGGCCGATGAACTCAACCCGGCCAATGTGGCAAACTATGTATATGAACTTGCCAAAACGTACAACCAGTTTTACCAGGAGATCCCGGTACTCAAAGAGGAAAACGCTGAACTGAGGCAGCTCAGACTTATGCTTTCGGTATTTGCCGCTTCGGTGATAAGGAAGTCGCTGAAGCTACTGGGCATTGACAGTCCCGAAAGGATGTAATTGACACAAAAAAAAGCTGCCCTGGATCAGAGCAGCTTTTTTTATATACCGGGATCCCCGGTTATAATATGGTGTTACTGAACAACGACTTTTCTTTCGCTTGTTCCGGTTTCGGTAGTCACTTTCAGCATATAAATGCCTGCTTTCAGCGATGAAGTGTTAAGGGTAACGGTTTTGCTGTCAACCTGTTTGTTGATAACCATCTGGCCTGTAACATTGAAAAGCTGGATCTGCTGTATGCCTGAACCTGCTTCAACATTCATGATATCCTTAACAGGATTCGGGTAAACCTTGATGCCGCCCTGTGAAAGTTCATCAACGCCAACTCCGCCAACATAAATATAACCGGTTTTGAGATTGCTGTTAATTGATCCGAAAGCATTTGAAACTTTCAGGGTCACATTATAAGTACCCGGTGTGTTATAGGTGATTGCTGAAGGGTTCTTCGATGTTGATGTTGCAGGAGTGCCGCCCTGGAATGTCCACAGGTAGGTGGTAGGTGAAGTTGCGTTCCCGGTTGAAGTATTGGTGAAAAGAACGGTTCCGCCCTTGACAACGGCCTGGGTGTTTGATGTGAAGTTTGCAACTGCTGCTACAACGGGGACATGACAAACATAGATGCCGTCGGTGGTGCCTGTGCTGAACGAGCCAGCATACATAGTGGAATCGTTAAAGGTTGCCTGGGTGGTAACCTGTGTACCCTGGAGGTCAGGATCGATAGCGTTGAAGTTTGCACCGTCATCGAATGAATAGACAATACCAATCCTGGTTGCCTGGTTTGTAGCATCAACACCTGAAGCAACATAAGTACTGGTGGTGCCGGGAACGAACGTCAGCTGATTGTTGAAAAGTGATCCGCCGTAAGTTGCAGCTGTGTAAGTAACACCGCCGTCGGTTGACTTGGCCAGGAGGTTGAGGGTGTCGGTTGTGCTGTAGAATTTCATGCAGTAACCGTTGAGATCATCTTTAAATGCAGGCCAGGTGTTTTTGCCGGCCATGTTGGGAATGGTAACTGCAGTCCAGGTAAGGCCCTTATCCGGTGAACGGTAAATGTGGCCTTTGTTTGTGCCGAACCAAATGTTGTTGCCATGCACACCGCAGTCAACTGTCCATCCTGCTTCACCGGTGGTGATTGCAGGGAGAGAGGCCGGGCTAACCATGGTCCAGGTTGTCCCGCCGTCGTTGGTAGTATAGATCTCGAATTTGCCGCTGATGGGGTCTCCGATTGCACAACCATTGTTGGCATCCCAGAAATACAGAGCATCGGGGAATGAAGCTGATGCAGTGAACATGCTTGATGATCCCTGCCTTGCCCAAGTGGCTCCGCCATCGGTTGTCTTATAAACGCCCTGTGTGCCGCCGCTGGTTTTGTACATGGCAGCCCATGCTGTAGTTTCATCAAGTGCTGCGATCATGGCAACACTGAGACCTGTAGCGCCTGAAACAACGTGAGGTGTCCAGGTATTGCCACCGTCGGTGGTAACCGCAACATCCTGGCAGGCTGCGCTGCTGCCCGAGCCATCATAACCACCTGCCCACGCAACAGTGGAACTGGTTGCAAATACATTCATAACACCGCGTGAAGTTGTTGTCCAGCCAAGGCCCTGGGATACCCAATGCTGGCCAAAGGTCAGACCGCTGATAGCAATAATTGCTAAAACTAGTAATGTTCTTTTCATACTTAAAAATTTTAAGGTTAATCAATATTTATTGGAACAAACATACAAAGAAATTCAACATTGTGGGCAAATTTTAACATAAAAAGATTGTTTACCTTTGCAGCCCAAAAGTTTACCAATGTTTGAAGGACTAAGTGACAAGCTCGACAGGGCATTTAAAGTACTGAAAGGCCACGGTCATATCACCGAGATCAACGTGGCTGAGACATTGAAAGATGTACGTAAAGCCCTTCTTGATGCAGACGTCAGTTTTAAGATTGCCAAGCAGTTTACCGACCAGGTAAAAGATAAGGCCCTTGGCGAAAATGTGCTCACTGCTGTTTCCCCCGGACAGTTAATGGTCAAGATCGTTCATGATGAGCTTGTCGAGCTTATGGGTGGCCAGAAAACCGAGATCAACCTCAAAGGTGAACCGGCAGTCATCCTCATAGCAGGCCTCCAGGGTTCAGGAAAAACAACCTTTGCTGCCAAACTGGCGAATTACCTTAAGACCAAAAGAGGCAAGAATCCTATGCTTATAGCAGGTGACGTTTACCGCCCGGCTGCTATAGACCAGCTTAAGATCCTCGGCTCCCAGATCGAGGTCAAGGTGTTTACCGAGGAAGACAGTAAAGAACCTGTGAAGATAGTGAAACACGGTCTGGCCCATGCAAAGGACTACGGGTATAACGTGGTTATCATCGATACCGCCGGCCGTCTCGCCATCGACGAGCAGATGATGGATGAGATCTATAATATCAAACAGGCAGTCAATCCTCATGAGATATTGTTCGTTGTCGATTCAATGACGGGTCAGGATGCGGTCAATACTGCGAAAGCATTCAACGACAGGCTCAACTTTGACGGAGTCGTGCTTACCAAACTCGATGGGGATACCAGGGGCGGCGCTGCCCTCAGTATCAAATCGGTCGTCAACAAACCCATAAAATTTGTTGGCCTGGGTGAAAAGATGGAAGCACTCGATGTGTTCTACCCCGAGCGTATGGCCGACCGTATCCTGGGTATGGGTGATATCGTCTCCCTGGTTGAAAAAGCCCAGGAACAGTTTGACGAGGAAGAAGCCAAGAAACTTCAGAGAAAGATCGCCAAAAACCAGTTCAACTTTGACGATTTCCTTGCCCAGATCAAACAGATCAAGAAAATGGGAAATGTGAAGGATCTCCTGGGGATGCTTCCCGGCATGGAAAAATCACTGAGGAACCTCGATATCGACGATAACGCTTTCAAAGGCATAGAGGCTATTATTTGCTCGATGACACCCTCCGAGAGGGCTGATCCTTCCTTGCTCAACGGAGCCAGGCGCAAGCGCATTGCTGCAGGCTCGGGAACTACCATTCAGGATGTGAACAAGCTCATCAAGCAGTTCGATGATACGCGTAAAATGATGAAAATGGTTACCGCCAACAAGGGCCGCAATATGGCGAATATCATGCGGAACATGCGACAGAACTAATCCACATAAAAAATATGATCCTCCTCGACGGCAGAACATTATCGGAAAAGATCAAATCGGAGATAGCCTCCGAAATTAAAAAAGACTTCATCGACAAGGGTAGGAAAGTCCCCCACCTTGCGGCAGTGCTGGTAGGCGAAGACCCTGCAAGCCAGACCTATGTTGCCAATAAGGAGAGATCCTGCAAGGAGGTAGGCTTCATTTCTTCGGTTTACAGGTACCCTGCAAACCTCAGCGAATACAAACTCCTTGAGGTCGTTGATTTCCTGAACAAGGACGAGGATATCGACGGTTTTATCGTACAACTGCCGCTCCCGAAACATATCAACGAACATAAGGTCATTGAAAGGATCAATCCATTGAAGGATGTCGATGGCTTTCACCCGGTAAACGTGGGGCGTATGATGCTCAACCTGCCTTGTTTTCTCCCTGCAACCCCGTTCGGTATCATGACCATGCTCGACCGCTACAAGATCGAAACTGCAGGGAAGCATGTAGTTGTTTTAGGCCGCAGCAATATTGTCGGCACACCGATCAGTCTTATGCTGTCGCGCAAGACTGATAAGGCAAACGCGACCGTTACGATTTGCCACAGCTACACACATGATATTAAAAAATATTCAGTCGATGCCGATATTCTTATCGTAGCTATGGGCAAGATGGGATTTGTGACTGCCGATATGGTGAAACCCGGAGCTGTCGTGATAGACGTGGGAATGCACAGGGTAGTGGCCAGCGATACCAAATCGGGCTTCAGGCTGAAAGGAGACGTGAATTTCGACGAGGTTTCCGGGAAATGCTCCGCCATAACCCCGGTCCCCGGCGGGGTCGGGCTTATGACCATCGTTTCGCTTCTTTTGAACACCCTGAAAGCATCAAAAAAAGAAATCAAATAATTATTTGGACCAGACTGCCGACATTTTACTGACCCAGGGGAAGCTCCTGCCCGTTATGGAAGAGTTCTACACCCTCCAGGGCGAAGGTTTCAACACCGGTCAGGCAGCCTATTTTATCCGCATCGGTGGCTGTGATGTGGGATGCAGCTGGTGCGATATCAAGGAAAGCTGGAATGCCCAGCTCTATCCTCCCGTCGAAACTGATGCTGTCATCGAAAGGGCGGCTGCATATGCTGCACAGGCAGTGGTGATCACAGGGGGAGAACCTCTCAATTATAACCTTGACTATATCATCGGGCGTTTGCGCGATCTTGGAATACGGGTATTCATTGAAACTTCCGGATCGCAGCCGCTTAGCGGAAACCCTCACTGGATCTGTCTTTCTCCTAAAAAGAACAGCCCGCCCCTGGAGGAGATATGTTTGAAGGCCGATGAATTGAAGGTTATCATACAGGATGAAACAGATCTTGGCTGGGCCGAGGAAAATATGCAAAAGGTCAGGGGCAGCTGCCATCTCTACCTTCAGCCTGAATGGAGCCACAGGAATATAATAATGCCTTTGATTATCAGTTATATAAAAGAGCACCCCAGGTGGAAGATCAGCCTGCAGAGCCATAAGTATATGAGAATACCGTGAACCGTGAACCGTGAATCGTGAATGGTGTTAGATACAAATGAATTTGCTGGTGGTACAATGTCTTGGTAATTAACAGGTTTACATGTATTATTTAAAATCCAATATTCTGTGATTCTGCATTCCGCATCCGACACCTCATACCCCATGCCCCGGCTCACGATTCACGGTTCACGGTTCACGGTTCACGGATCACGGTTCCTTCTTCTTCTCATTCTTTGCTTTGGGAGCCCTGTGACGGCCCAGACTCCCGGCAATCAGCTGTCCACAGTCAATAAAAAAGCAGAAAAGGCTTTTGATGAAGCCATGAAAGCATACCAGGATCGTAACAATGAAAAGGCAATGGTTCAGGTGAACAAGGCCCTTGAAGCTGATTCACAGTTTTGCGAGGCGCTGGTACTGAGGGGAGACCTTTTTTCTGATGCGAAAATGCCGGCCGAGGCTGTTACCTGCTATAAAAAGGTTCTCAGGATCAATCCTGAATTTTCGAACAACCTCTACTTTATTATTGGCGGGCTTGAGCTTTACCTTGGGGATTATAAAGCATCTGAAGCCGATTTTTCACAGTATCTGGAAGGTAAAAACGTGCCCGATGGCAAAAGAAGAAAAACCATCGCCCAGCTTGCAAATGCCAGGTTCGGGGCGGCTGCCCTGGAACATCCCGTGCCTTTCAATCCCGTGAACCTCGGCGACAGCGTCAATACGAAGTTTGACGAATATGTAAACGATATCACTACGGACGAGGGAGCCCTTTATTTCACGCGTAAGGTCCCGCGCAGCGAGAAAAATCCCGAGGCGAAAGGGTACGAGGAGGATTTCTATGTCGCGGCAAAGGCTGATTCCGGCTGGCAGAAGGCAAGGAACCTGGGGCCCCCTGTAAATACATCGGGTAATGAGGGCGCTTTGAATATTTCGCCCGATAACCGTTATATGTTCTTTGCAGGTTGCGACCGCCCCGACGGCTTCGGAAGCTGCGATATTTTCTGGTCAAAGCGAATGGGCGAGGTCTGGGCTGAGCCTGAAAACCTCGGTTCTGTGGTGAATTCGCCCAGCTGGGATTCCCAGCCATGTTTCTCTTCGGATGGCAGAACCCTGTATTTTGCCAGCAAACGCCCGGGTGGCAAGGGGAGTTCCGACATCTGGAAAACCGGGCTGAAACCTGATGGAAACTGGACCGAACCTGTAAACCTCGGAGATTCAATAAATACCGCATTCGAGGAAATGGCTCCTTTTATTGCAGGCGACGGACGAACCCTGTATTTTTCGTCCAAGGGGCATCCCGGCATGGGGGGATACGACCTTTTTTATTCGCGCATGAAGCCCGACAGCAGCTGGAGCAAGCCGGTGAACCTGGGCTATCCCATCAATACAAAAGCCGATGAGATGGTCATTATAGTTAATGCAAAAGGGGATAAGGCATTTATTTCTTCCGACAAGTTCGGGGGTAAGGGAAGGCAGGATATGTATGAATTCCCGCTGTATGAGGGAGCCCGGCCGATAGCGTCGACTTATTTCAAGGGTATTGTTTTCGACAAGGAAAGCGGCCGCCGCCTTCAGGCAAGGTTTGAACTCACCGACCTCAGCGATGGCAGGATGGTTGCACAATCCTTCTCTGATCCCGTCAACGGGGAATTCATACTGGTACTGGCCTCTGATAAGGATTACGGGCTGAATGTGTCGAAGGACGGATACCTCTTTTATTCCGACAATTTTTCACTGAAAGGTCAGCATAGTCTTGATAAACCGTTCGTCAAGGATATTGCGTTGAAACCAATGAAAGTAGGGGAGGTGATAGTCCTGAAGAATATCTTTTTCGATACTGATAAATTCATCCTGAAACCTGAATCGATGACAGAACTTCAGAAATTGCTCGACCTCCTGAAGAAAAACCCGGGTCTTAAAGTCGAACTTGGCGGTCATACCGACAACGCCGGCACCTCTGCCCACAACCTGGAACTCTCTAAAAACAGGGCTAAAGCAGTCTACGATTACCTGATCCTGAACGGCATCGCCGCCAACCGCCTCAGCTACCAGGGCTACGGCCTCACCCGTCCCGTCGACACCAACGACACCGAGCAGGGCCGCGCTAACAACCGCAGGACTGAGTTCAGGATTTCGGGTTTGTAACTGGATATTCTCCTGAACATTCCCGGCCCTTTCGGATGAATCCGGATAAAGGGATTTCCCGGGTTTATATCGTTAATTACCCAAATGGGAATTAAAAAAAAACTTGATTCCTGCAAAAAGCTTGCATTGCCCAAGCTGATTTTGCAATTTTCACCAATCTGTCCTCAACCTTTTCATTGATTTTGGATTTTTCGCAAACCTGTATACCACAGCCCTGGCAATCAATTCTATTTCCTCTAATTCCTGGATTAAATTCGTATGCAAACGATTGATTATCATGAAAGGAATATACTTACTGCTTATGGTACCGTTTATGATCAGCGGAGCCTGCCGGAGATCGGAATTCTCAACAACCACAAGGCAAATCAAAAATGGTAAAGTAAAATACGTTAATCATTACATGCCTGGACTGAGCAAATCCACCGTTAAAAAAACTCCCAAATCCGGTTTTCGGGAACCTGAAGTGCAAAAAGCTTTATTCGCAGAAGCTATGCCAGGGGAGCAGGAAGATAATGCAGCAAAACTCATAAACAGCAATCCTGCCCCGGTGTCGGGTCATGAACATTTAATCGCGTCAAACACGACTGAACCGGCAGCTTTTACCATTGCTGAAAATAGGTTTACCCGGGACAATCCCCTGGGGTTAATGCACAGGAACATTAAAGATGCAGAACCTTTGACTTTTCATCCCGACACATTGAAAAGTAAAGTTCCGAAAGAAACTCCATCCAAAGTCCGCTTTGCTAAAATAAAACTCAAAAACGGCAAAGAAGAAACAGGGAAAATAATCTACCAGTCAGGCGACACCCTCAGCTACAAGCCGGTTGCAGAACAGGGTATCACACGCACCGTTTCGATGAACCAGGTTGAGAAAATTCTTCCTGATACGAGAAAAACAGAGAAACTTGGACTGGCGGGATTTATCTTGTCAATATTAGGACTGATCCCAATACTTGGAATTCCTTTTGCCATTATGGCTTTTATTTTCGGGGTAAGAAGTCTTCGGAAAATCAAAAAAAATCCGGAAAAATACAAAGGTAAAGGTCTTGCCATGGCGAGCAAGATTATCGGGGCTGTCGAGATATTATGTTATATACTCCTGGCCATTGGCACGATTATTTACGGATTGGTTGCTTTTATATTATCCTTATCAAGGTGTACAGGAGGTTAATGATGTCGGCAGGCGATTGAATGATCAGGTTCAGAATATTATCAACGCTCCCCCTGTCACCTGATCCGGATCACCAGTCACCGTTCACGGATATTATTTATCCAATTCTTGGTATTCTCCTTAATTATATGTAATTTTGCACCCCTAATTTTGAGAGAGGTATAGTAATGATTCATATTACTTTGCCAGACGGTTCCATAAGAGAATACCCACAGGGTGTCACCGGGCTGGAAGTTGCGAAAAGTATCAGTGAAGGCCTGGCACGCAATGTGCTGGCTGCAAAAGTCAATGATGAGGTATGGGATGCTACCCGCCCCATTAACTCCGACTCACGTCTCAAGCTCTTTACCTGGAACGATCCTGAAGGCAAGGCCACCATGTGGCATTCATCGGCCCACCTTATGGCCGAAGCTATTGAACAGATTTATCCCGGCGTGAAATTCGGCATAGGTCCTGATATTGAGAATGGCTTCTATTATGATATTGATTTTGGCGATCAGCCCATTTCTTCAGAGGACTTTCCCAAAATAGAAGCTAAGTTCCTTGAGCTGGCAAGAGAAAAACAGGTGTTCAACAGGAAGGAAGTAGCTAAAGTCGAAGCCCTGGAGTATTTCACAAAAAAAGGTGATGAGTACAAGACCGAACTCCTGAACGACCTTACCGATGGCACGATCACTTTTTATGAATCTGGCCGTTTTACTGATCTTTGCCGTGGCCCCCACCTGCCGGATACCAGTTTCATTAAAGCAGTAAAACTTCTCAATATTGCCGGCGCATATTGGCGCGGAGATGAAACCCGTAAGCAGCTTACACGCGTTTACGGCATCACTTTCCCGAAACAGAAAGAACTTGACGAATACCTGGTGTTGCTGGAGGAGGCCAAAAAGCGCGATCACCGTAAACTGGGAAAAGAACTTGAACTCTTTGCATTTTCCCAGAAAGTCGGGCTTGGCCTGCCTCTCTGGCTGCCACGCGGCGCGGCGCTTCGCGAACGTCTCGAGATGTTCCTGAAAAAGGTCCAGAAAAAAGCCGGTTACGAACCGGTCATGTGCCCGCATATCGGTAATGTTGAACTATACAAGACTTCAGGCCATTACCAGAAATACGGAGAAAGCTCGTTCAGACCGATCACCACCCCGGTACCGGGTGAGGAATTCTTCCTGAAACCCATGAATTGCCCTCATCATTGCGAGATATACAAAGTCAAACCGCGTTCCTACAGGGATCTGCCGGTAAGGCTGGCCGAATTCGGCACCGTATACCGCTACGAACAGAGCGGAGAACTCCACGGTCTGACACGCGTACGTGGTTTTACACAGGATGATGCACATATCTTCTGCACTCCCGAACAGGTAAAAGATGAATTCAAGGGTGTGATGGATATAGTAATGCTCATCTTCAAGGCCCTTGATTTCAAGGAATTCATCGTCCAGATTTCACTCCGTGATCCAAATAACAAGGAAAAATATATAGGTACCGACGAAAACTGGGAAAGGGCCGAACGTGAGATCCTCGAAGTTGCTTCCGAACGTAATCTGAATACGGTGATAGTTCCCGGCGAAGCCGCTTTCTATGGCCCTAAGATGGATTTCATGGTAAAGGATGCATTAGGCAGGAAATGGCAGCTGGGTACGATACAGGTGGACTATAACCTCCCTGAACGATTCGAGCTCGAATATATAGGGGCCGATAACCAGAAACACCGCCCGGTGATGATACACCGTGCACCTTTCGGATCCATGGAACGTTTCGTTGCTGTTTTGCTTGAGCATACTGCCGGAAATTTCCCGTTATGGCTTACGCCGGACCAGGTTATCGTGCTGCCAATCAGTGAGAAATACACTGATTATGCAAAAAAAGTTTTGGATTTGCTGAATAATTCCGAAATTCGCGGCCGTATTGACGACCGTAACGAAAAGGCCGGCAAGAAGATACGTGATGCCGAACTTTCGAAAGTGCCGTTTATGCTGGTAGTCGGGGAGAGGGAAGAAGCTGAAGGCAGCGTTTCAGTCAGGAAACACGGACAGGGTGACCTTGGCGCCAGGAAAATTGAAGAATTTATCAGTTTTATTAATGAAGAAGTACGCAAGGAATTAGGAGACATCAAATAACGTGAACCGTGAACCGTGAACCGTGAATCGTTACGAATCACGAGTCACGAGTAACGAGTCACGATAAAAAAGGAGGATATATAGCAACACCTTATCAGAATCCACGGAGATTCGCCAGGCCGCAGAAAAAGGAAGATCTCCACAGCATCAACCAGAATATCAAATCACCTGTTGTGAGGGTGGTTGGCGAGAACATCACCCCGGGCATATATAACCTCAGGGAAGCTCTCACTATCGCGGAAAATATCGGCCTTGACCTGGTCGAGATTTCTCCTACCGCCAATCCTCCGGTTTGTAAAGTTGTGGATTATAAGAAATTCCTTTATGAGCTTAAGAAGAAGCAAAAGGAAATGAAGGCTAAAACGGCTAAAGTTGTGATTAAAGAGATCCGCCTCGGCCCGAATACCGACGAGCATGATTTTAACTTCAAACTCAACCATGCTATAAAATTCCTTAAGGACGGCGCTAAAGTCAAGGTGGATGTGTTTTTTAAGGGACGTTCTATAATTTATAAGGAACAGGGCGAACTGATACTTCTGAAATTTGCCCAGTCGGTGGTCGATTATGGCAAGATCGAACAAATGCCCAGGCTGGAAGGAAAGAGAATGATCATGATCATAGCTCCGAAAAAGTAATTCGTACATTGTACATCATACATTGTACATTTTTGAATAATAACCTCTAATAATAACAAACAGAATCATGCCAAAAATGAAGTCGAAATCCGGCGCAAAAAAACGGTTCACACTGACCGGCACCGGAAAAATCAAAAGGAAGCATGCTTACAAAAGCCACATCCTGACCAAAAAGTCGACGAAAAGGAAACGTAATCTTACCTATTCCACCCTCGTTGATAAGTCTGATGCAGCTAACGTAAAGGAAATGCTCCAGTAATTCAAATGATGTCGAACTTGTACTCAGCTTTAAGATCCCGGCAACGGGGCGCTGATGCAAAAAATCTAAAAAAATGCCAAGATCAGTAAATGCAGTTGCCTCCAGGGCCAGAAGGAAAAAGGTCCTGAAACAAGCAAAGGGGCAGTTTGGAAGAAGGAAAAATGTCCTGACCGTAGCCAAGAACTCGGTTGAAAAAGGCCTGGGATATGCCTACCGCGACCGCCGCACCAAGAAAAGGAACTTCCGCGGACTGTGGATCACCCGTATCAATGCAGGTGTCCGCCAGTTCGGAATGTCATACTCAGTGTTTATGGGAAAACTTGCTGAACAAAATATCAGCCTGAACCGTAAAGTACTGGCCGATCTCGCAATGAACCACCCTGAAGCTTTTAAAGCAGTGGTTGATGAGATCAACAAATAGGGATTAGCTTAAATACCGGAAAAGGCGCTTAACCAGGCGCCTTTTTTATTTCCTGCCGGTATTCCTGTAAGAATTGTCGAGGAATTTCTCAATCTGGTCAACCGTCAGCCTCTTGGCTATGATCTGCTTCTGCTCATTAAGTATATAGATCACCGGTGTTGATGTAATATCATATTGGCCGTGGAACTCACCGGTCAATGTGCGGGGACCGTTGACATTGATCCAGCTCATGTTCTTCTTTTTGATGTAATTCTTCATTTTCAGCAGGGAGGAATCTGAACATACAGCAAATATTTCGAGGTCGTATTTCTTGCGGCTTTCATCGTAAAAGCTCTTGAGTTTGGGGATCTCCTGCTCGCAATGCCCGCAATCGGGATCCCAGAACAGCAGCAAAAGGGTCTTCGCATTCACATTGTACATCGACACCAGGTTGAGGCTGGTATCCTGCATGATCATATTCGGCGGGCGCTTCCCGATCAGCAGCCCTTCCATCTTAGCCGATTTCTTAATGATCTCCTTCTGAACCGTTTCGTTCACCCAGTATGTCTGGTTCGTCACATAATACTTGTTCACCACATGCACGAAGATCTTGTCAAAACCCATGATCTCCGAGTTTTCGTACTGCCTTGTCACGAACCATACCATGTATTTGAACATCTCGGGATTGATGCGCGACTTTTCTATCAGGTAATCAGCTTCACTGATGATGGTGTCGGGGGACTGCGGAAGGACCTTGTCGAAATATTTCACCAGTTTGGAGTGGAATACCGGCGTGCGCAGTGCCCTGTCATCCGTAAATGAAACGTCATCCCAGAAATGATATCTGAAATACCGATAAGCAAAGGTAGAATCCTTGCGGCCGTTGGGCAGGGTAGGGATCTCCGGAACTTCGGGTTCCTTCATGGTGTTGATCATGAAAGCCAGGAATGAATCGGGGTGCTGCTTTACAATATTCAGTTTATACTGTATGATGACGCTGTTGACCTTGTTGATGCTGTCGCCCAGAACCCTCGCAGAATCAGCATTTTTCGAGTGTTTGTCAAGGTCTTTCTGGTACTTCTGCACAATATCGTATTCCTTTTTGTTAAACCTCAGGTAATCATAAAACAGGCTGTTCTCGGGAGATCCTTTGATGGTCATTGTTTTCAGGGGAGCGGCCTTGTCGGCTTCAATGCTGAACTGCTGGTCATTGTTCATGATGAAGTCAAAATAATTCTTATCGCTGATAATAAAGATATAAATGCCCCTGGGAAGGTCGGCGGGCGCAGTATAGGTGCATCGTCCCGATTTGTCAACCTTTACTGTGTCTTTTACATAAGTCCCGTTCCCGTAATAATTGGCGATCAAACAACTCGTGTCCTTAAGCCCGTTGATGTGAAACTGTACCTTATACCCTTTCTGGGCCGAGGCGAAAACGGCAAGATTACAGGCAATTGCCAGTATAACAAGTCTGAACAGTAGTTTCATGATGATTCCCCGATTTAATTCACTTTATTTTAGACTTCAGCTCTTTTTCATAAGGTCTGAAGAACAGTTTGACATAGTAATACCCGATCATTTCGTTGATGACTTCGCGGAATCCCTTGCTCGAATGCCACCAGTCATAAGGCCCGTAAAACATATTCGGAAGCGAAATGATACCAACTTTTATTGAATCACCCATGGCCGACTGGAACAGTATCTTCGACCTGGCTCCGTGTACGCTCATGGTCATGAGGTTAACAGCCCTGATATCAGGTCTGTGAGCGCGAAGCCAGTACCTGAAGGCAAGCCCCGAATTGTAGGTCCTGTCGTTCATAATCTCGTTAGTCTCAACAACAACCAGTTTGGTGGAGTCCATCCCCAGCTTCTTCAGGGATTCTGCTGCAACTTTGGCTGTGTTTTTGTATGCTGATAGCAATCCTCCCGATTCAATTGGCGTCCCGGTTGTGACAAGCATGGAATAATGACCTGTCCTGAATTCCCTGATCGCATCAACCAGCACATAATCGCTCACAAAGCCTTCAAGTGCAAGGATATCTGTTTTTTCGCGTTCAACAGGGGCAAGGATGGAGTACAGGTTTCTGAAAAAGAAAAGGCTTGGAATTATAAGGAGCAGCAACAATGCCATCCATCCCCAGGTGGTCAGGCCCCACCTCTCTTTGCGGCTTATAACTAAAAAACTTTTACGATTCTTTTCCATTTGTTGCTAAGAACTGAGATGTTCCTTTCTTAAAAGATCATTTACGGTTTTAACAGGATTGAAAGTGAGGATGGGCACTTCCATGAATACCGTGATCCATTTCGCCATTGCCCCGTTCCATAAACCGGGAAGCTCAAGAGCCTTGAGATTCCTTCCTCCGCTTGATTTTGTCGAAATAAATCCTGTTTCCTCATCCACAAAACGTGAAAGATCAAATTTATTGCCTTTAAAATCACGGATAGAGCAAACAAGATCCACAGGATTAAAGTGAGTTGCCGATAGGAAAATGCCCTTCTGTATCGGATCATTCATGTCGACCTGGGAGGATTCGACGATCTGAAGCGAAAGTTCCTCATTTTTGTTTTTTACCCAGTAAGGGCCGCCGCCAGGCTCTCCTTCATTTTTGACCATCCCGCATACCCTCAGGGGGCGATTGAGCTTTTCAAACAATATTGCGGATTGTTTACCTGTTTCGAAACCTTCGAATCCCTCAGGCAGTGCCAGTGAGAGATTGCGTTTTCCGAATTCAACGATATTCGTGACATCGACAGGTTTACACTCTCCCTCGTCCACAGTTTTAAGGAATTTAAAAATTTCCTGCCTGATCCATAAGAGGTAGCCCCCGATCAGCTTTTTATGCAGTACAGTCTGATCCTTTAACCTGTCGGGGACTATATTGTCGATATTCTTTACAAAGACCACATCTGGATCCAAATCATTCAGGTTCTGCAGCAGCGCTCCGTGGCCGCCGGGCCTGAAAAGCAGGCTGCCGTCAGCGTTCCTGAAGGGTTCGTTCTCTTCATCTACCGCAATGGTGTCGGTCGAAGGCATCTGAATCGAGAAACTGATATCAAACTGAACATTGAGCCTGCTTTCGTAAAAAGACCTTACTTTGTTTATAAGGCTCTCAAACCTGGAGCGGTGCTCGGGCGAAATGGTAAAATGAAGCCTGGCAAGCCTGATGCTGTTGCTCGCATATAACGCGGCTTCAACCATATGCTCTTCGGCCGAAGTTCTTGATCCTTCCTGATAATCATGGAACCTGATCAGCCCTTTGGGAAGATTCGAGTAATCGAGGCCTTTATCCGTCAGGATATGGTCGATTATGATGTTGTAGTCCCGGCTTTTTAACAGATCTTCAAGTTTGAGGCCGTTGCGCTCAAGCCTCAGCATCAGATCCCCGTAAAAAGCGATCTCATCAAGATGGTTGAGCAGGAACCAGACCGAGTTAAAGCGCTTGTCTTTATTGTAGAGTTCGGCTCCCTCAGGCCCCTGTATATATTTTTCCCTGAATTCGAAGAGATGCTTGAACATCCTGCTAGCTGCCCCTGAAGCCGGGACGAATTTCACAACAGTAAGATTTTCAATGCCTTTCTCGAAAAAAGAGATAAGTGTTGGCTTGTCTTCTTCCTGAAGGCACACGATGCCGTCGCCTGCAATAGCAGGCCTGTCAAGCTTGATGAAGGGAAACCCATGAATAAAATGGTGGATCTGCCGCTCAAGCGTTTCAACAGGAATACCTTTACTTTTGATCTGAAGGATGTCGTTATCTGAGAACATAGGGAATTTTCTACGAAGATACGACTACAGCGTAAATCTGTATAAAGCTTTCGTAAATACGTCGGTTTTATGGGATTTTTTTCTCAAATTTGTAGAACAGTGTAATGATGAATAGGCGTAACTATTTGATTTTAAACAATATAAATATTGAGCGAAATGATGTATCACATGAAAAAACTCCTGACTATCATCCTGCTGTTAACAGGATTCACAATATCTGCCCAGGTTGCCCCACATAAATATTTTGTTGAATTTAAAGACAAGGCCCAGAATCCATATTCCCTGGACCGTCCCTCAGAATTCCTTTCAGCCAGGGCTATACAGCGTCGCCAGACTATGGGTATAGGGTACGATATCAGTGATCTTCCTGTAACGCCGGCTTATGTTCAGGCTATCCGGGATATTGGAGCCCAGATACTTAATCCAACGAAATGGCTTAACGGGGTCACTATAAAACTCGCCGATACCACCCTGATCAATTCGATCAAACAGCTGTCTTTTGTTAAATCCGTGGTCAATCATTCGGGCGTTAAATCGAGATCGGCTGAACCAACCGCCAAATTCGGCCTGGAAAATGAGTTAATTCCTTTTGTCTCCTCCTCAAACTCCCCTAAAAGTGCAAGCGGGTATAATTATGGTGAATCCTACGCCCAGATCCATATGCTGAACGGGGATGTGATGCACCAGAATGGTTTCAGAGGTCAGGGCATAGTTATTGCACAACTTGATGCCGGGTTCTACAAGTTTCCCGTAAATCCTGCTTTCGACAGCCTCAGAGCTAATAACCAGGTACTTGGGTATAAGGATTTTGTGAAGGACGGGTACGGGATCTACACTGATCACACTGATCAGCATGGGATGTGGGTGCTGTCGATAATGGCGGGCATCATCCCGGGCCATCTCATCGGATCTGCTCCCAAAGCCAGTTTCTGGCAGTTGAAAACCGAAGAACTGCATCTTGAATATGAAATAGAGGAATACAACTGGGTCTCCGGGGCTGAATTTGCCGATAGTGTGGGGGCCGATATCATCACATCTTCACTGGGTTACACTGTTTTTGATTCAACTTATCTTGATCATACCTGTTCGGAAATGAACGGGCATACCACTGTAGGCAGCAGGGGAGCCAATTATGCATTCAGCAAGGGCATCATGGTTATTGTGAGCGCAGGGAATGAAGGCAATAGTACAAACTGGCATTGCGTTAGCTCACCAGCCGATGCTGATTATGCTGTTGCCTGTGCAGCAGTCGATGAGAATGGGGTGAGGGGGTCTTTCAGTTCCCTGGGAGTTGATACCGCCGGCAGGGTCAAACCGAACGTTGCTGCGATGGGGGTGATGACAGTCCATTCCGATTCGAGCGGTTTAATGTCCAGGGGAAGCGGCACATCCTTCTCGGCACCCATGATTGCAGGCATGACAGCTTGTCTGATGCAGGCCAAACCAGGCTACCCGAATACCTTCTATAAAACGGCCATTGAAAGGTCCTGCAGCCATTTTTCATCGCCCGACAGCCTAACCGGCTTCGGAATACCTGACTTTGTTAAAGCAATGAATATCATGGGTATTATAGATTTCGATAAAAGTAATGATTTAAATATTTTTCCGAATCCGGTTGCCGATAGGTTTAAATTGCACTTCACTTCAGGCCAATCCCTGCCGGCTGTGCTTACCCTGATCAATAGCCTGGGGCAGGTAAGCCTGCGCAGGGAGTTCATGCTTAGGGCAGGGGAGAATGAGCTGTTAATTAATGATATAAGCAGCCTGGCAGCCGGTGTTTACCTTCTCGTATTTGACTCAGGTTCGGTGCATTCAACCTCAAGGATGGTAAAATTACCCCTGTAGGCAGTCGCTCATCAATCAGAATATTACATTATTAAACCCGGTTGGTATTAATCCAGCCGGGTTTTGTTTTTAAAGCTTGTTTACATTTGTAATTACGCGCGTAAACAAATGGGAGGCCAGGGCAGTTTCACAAAAGGATAATCTGTAAGTAAATCGAACAATAGTATTAATAATACATACAGCAGAGGATTAATAATTATCACTCCATTGTTTACATTGGTAATTTTATTATCTTTACAAGCGTAATCGAATGATGTTACAAACGTATACAGTTGTAATTTGATTAATGTATGTTTGTAAACACAACAAAATGTATTTTGTAAAAAAATTACAACATACTATATATCAGTTAATAATTAAATTGAGTTAAACTTATAGATTAAGTGACCATGATTCAAAGGCTTGTTGAACTTATGCGAATAAAGAACCTGACATCTTCGCAGTTGGCAGACAGCATTGGTGTACAAAGATCAGGCATCTCTCATTTCATTTCGGGCAGGAATAAGCCAAGCCTGGAATTCATTTTAAAGATCCTTAATCAGTTTCCTGACATAAATCCCGACTGGTTACTTTTTGGCAGGCAATCTTTTTACAGGGGCGGAAAGCTTTTTGAAAATACCGGTGAAACAATACGAATACCTGAAAAAGGTATTTTCACCTCTTCTTTAGAAGATTTGCCTGATTCCCAGCCTTCATTTTTGGAGGAATTGTTCAGTGAGCAGGAATCTGAAGCTGAAGAAAAGAAGACTGAAACGGTTAATTCACTTAAAAATCAACGGATTAAGCAGAAATCAAGCTCTGAACCCGGGTTTTCTGAAGGGAATAAGGCCATCAAGGGAGAAAAAATTCTTCCACTGGATGAAAAAGATAATGAAAACACTGAAAAAATTGTTGTTTTCTATAAAAACAGGACATTCAGGGAGTATTTTCCTGAATAGCGGCTTTTTGCTCTGAATATCAGACTCTTTCGAGTTGTGAGAAAAAGAAGCTACCCTCCCTTTCGGCTGTGGCATCTGCATCGGAACCATGAACTGCATTTTCGGTCATGCTTATGCCATAGAGATTTCTGACTGTACCCGGGTCTGCTTTAGAAGGGTCGGTTGCCCCGATGAGTTTGCGGAATTCGGCAACAGCATTATCCTTTTCCAGTATTGCTGCGACGATAGGACCCGACGACATGAATTTTGTAAGATCTTCATAAAATCCTTTGCCACTGTGCTCTGCGTAGAACTGTCCGGCCTGCTGCCTGCTTAGGTGGACAAGTTTCATGGCGACCAGCCTGAAGCCTGCTTTTTCAATCATTGCTGTTATCTCTCCTGTATGACCTGCAGCCACTGCAGAGGGTTTGATCATTGTAAACGTGCGGTTCCCAGACATCTTTAATTTTTTAAATTATACGAGCGGCAAAATTACAACTATTTTTAAAATTCGTACTTTTGTGCACTCAATGATGGAAAACTATCTGAATAATACGGATTTCGAAAAGATCAGGGAAACCCTGGACAAATCCGGCAGAATCATTATAACAACGCATACGAACCCCGACGGTGATGCAATAGGAGCGAGTCTTGCCATGTTTCTTTACCTTCGTAAGAGAGGGTTCGATGTAAAAGTCATAATTCCTGACCTGTATCCTGAATTTCTTGCCTGGCTGCCAAAGGCTCAGGAGATCATGATCTTTGAAAAACAGGCGGAGGAATGCAGGAATCTCATAGAGGGGGCTGACCTTATTATATGTGTCGACTTTAATAACCTCAAGCGCCTGAATGAGCTGGGAGATGTCATCCGCCAGTCAGATAAAATGAAAGTTCTGATTGATCATCATTTATATCCTTCCGATGAATTCCTTCACAGGATATCCTTCAGTAAGATATCATCCACCTCGGAACTGGTCTATGATTTTATAGATGCTGTTGGCCATAAAGATTTGATTGATAAGGAAATGGCTGAATGTCTGTATGCTGGGATAGTTACCGACACCGGTTCGTTCAGCTATGCCTGCAATTATGTTAAGACCTACCTGATCATAGCCGAGTTGTTCCGTTTGGGAATTGACGGGGAGCATATCCACAGGCTGGTTTATGATACATATTCCGAAAACCGTTTAAGGCTGCTGGGATATGCCGTAAGCGGCGGCCTCACTGTACTTCCCGAGTTCCATGCAGCATATATTGTTTTGACCAGCGAAGACCTTGAACGCTTTCAATACAAAGTTGGGGATACCGAAGGAGTGGTCAATTATGCACTTTCTATAAAGGATATCAACCTGGCAGCATTGTTCATGGAAAAGGATGATAACGTGAAAGTCTCCTTCCGTTCGAAAGGCAAATTCTCTGTTGACCGTCTTGCCCGGGAGCATTTCGGAGGCGGTGGCCACAGCAACGCTTCAGGTGCGAACTGTGATATGTCGGTCGATGAAACCGTGGGCAGGTTCCTTTCACTTCTCCCTTCCTTCAGGGATGAGCTCAAAAATGTATATTAAATGAGGATGCCTGCTTCTTCCTATCCCTGGAGGATTTCAAGGGTTTTAAAACGGCTGCTTTTCATGGTCCTTTCTTTGACAGGCCTTTCGCTGCTCATGGTTTCGTGTACAGAGGAAACCCGCAGGGCACGCACCACCGACCATATCCTGATGATCGACAAGGAGGTGATCGATTATCACCACCAGGTTGTCAGGTCCGAGAATGAGGAAATAGGGGAATATACCAGCAGGCATCAGTGGAAAATGATTCAGACCCCTACCGGGTTGAGGTATATGATTATTGGACAAGGAAATGGTAAAAAAATCACCAAGGGAGATGAGATCCGCCTGAAATTCAGCATTTCGCTTCTCAATGGCAATGATGTGTATACTTCGGATTCATTGGGCTTTAAGGTCATTTATCCCGGAGTTTCAGAAGAAGAAACAGGACTGCAGGAAGCACTTTTACTTATGAACAGGGGAGATCATGCAAAACTTATTGTTCCTTCCCACCTGGCATATGGATTACTTGGAGACCTTAAAAAAATACCTGCAGGGGCTACCCTGGTATATGATGTCGAAGTGCTTGATCCGGCTCACGGGAATCGTTAATAACCTTGGCCAAAGTGTTAATAAGTAAGCCCGGTTTTATTGATCTGGCTGCAACGGACTTTACTATCTTGTTGAAGCCTTTAAAGCCAGGTAATTCAAAAGAAATATTTAGTTAAATAGTTGAGATAGAGTATATTGTAAATTTAATAAAATTGAATTTTACTTCTCCGGATATCCATTTAAAACAATAAAAATCAAAATCATGAAAAACAATTTCGTTAAATCGATAGGATTGGTATTGCTGTTGGCACTGACAACATTTGCTTGTTCTTCGAAGTATGCAGGATTTGACAAAACTGCAAATGGCCTGTATTATAAGATTATTAAAGGATCCAAAGATACTATTAAGCCAAGGATTGGTGACTGGGTTTCCCTGCAGATGCGCTGGAAATACAAGGACTCCGTGATGTTCGACAGTTATAAGGCACAGGGCGGGCAGCCTGTGAAATTCCAGGTTCCTCTTTCCGATTTTAAAGGTGATATTTATGAAGGCATCCGGCTATTGGCAGCAGGCGACAGCGCTGTTTTCCTGATCAATGCCGACTCATTGTTCATGAAGACCTTCCACCAGCCCAAACGTCCGAAGTTCATCGACACCAATTCAGTGATCACCTTCAGCATCAAGCTCCTCACCATCGACAACCCTCAGAAAATGATGATGAAAGAACAGGATGATCTTTCTAAATACTTGAAAGACAAGAATATAACAGTTCAGCCGACAGCTACAGGGCTTTATTTTATCGAATCGGTCCCCGGCCAGGGGATGAAAATTGATTCAGGCTGCTGGGTCACCATTCATTTCAAAGTTGCCCTGATTGAGGGGAAACAGCTGTTTTCCTCATACGACAGGGGAGAGCCGATTGTCTTCGAATACGGAAAACGCTTCGACACACCCGGTGCTGAACAAGCCATTGGCATGATGAAAAAAGGAGGCAAGGCAGTTGCCATCGTTCCTTCGAAAATTGCTTACGGTGAAACCGGCAGGTCTGGCGTTGTGCCACCATACGCTACCATGGTTTATGAACTGGAGATTGTAAATGTTCAGTCAAAGGCAGATCATGAAAAAACAGCAGCAGCCGATAAAAAGAAAGAAGAGGAAAAAGCTGCGAAGAGTAAAAATGAAGAAGCTGCAAATCTTGCCAAATACCTGAAAGAGAAGAGTATCACTGTTAAACCTACAGCCAGCGGCTTATATTATGTCGAGAAGGTAAAAGGTACGGGTGCCAGGGCAGTTTCAGGCAAAATGGTAAGAGTTCATTATACCGGAACCCTGCTTGACGGGACTAAATTCGATTCAAGCCGCGACAAGAACCAGCCCTTTGAATTTACCCTCGGATCAGGACAGGTGATCAAAGGCTGGGATGAAGGAGTTGCGCTTATGAATGTTGGCGGAAAAGCAATAATGGTTATTCCTTCAAAACTTGCCTGGGGTGAGCGGAATATGGGTAAAATACCGGCCTATGCACCCGTGGTTTTCGAAGTTGAATTACTTGAAGTAGTAGACCAGAAGCCTGCATCTCCCAAGAAGTAAATCCCAACATGAGGAAGATTCTGCTGGCAATCATATTATTGACCTGGTACCTGCCCTCGCAAGGGCAGGTACTTATGGTCGATTTCTCGTTTGATGAAGTTTGCCTGGGCCAGACCACGCATTTCATCAGCCATTGCTACATTGCAGATACCTCGGGCCAATCCACAGATTCAATAACTTCTGTTGCCTGGGACCTTAAAGGCGACGGTAAATTCAACGACGGCAACGATACCATCAACTCAGTGGTGTTCACCAGCCCGGGAGTGCATAATGTAGGTTTAAGAGCCATTACCAGGAACGGACTTGCAAAGGCCTTGTATAAACTGGTCCCTGTGAATTATCTCAGGCCTGTGTTTTCATCCAAATCAAGTTGCTATCAACAACCTGTTACATTTACAAATAAAACAGAAATACAGGGAGATACAACGGTCTATTACCTCTGGAAGTTCGGAGATGGTCAGATATCGGCAGAAAAAAATCCCCAGCATTTATTTGCCGATTCAGGGCATTACAGCGTTGTTCTTTATGCAAGTTTCCTTACCGGCTGCGAAGATTCCGTCAGGCATATTGTCGTGGTTCCCGATTTTCCATCACTTGTAGTAGAATTCTCGGGGGATACTGTCATGAAACAGGGAGATTCATTGTTCGCAAGCCTCCAGGGGACCTACGACAGTGTGATCTGGTCAACGAAAGCAACGTCCTATACTATAATGATCAAAAAGGCCGGATATTATTCTGTGATGGCATATAAAAATTCCTGCTCAGGCCAGGCCGGCTTTACTGTCACAGTGAGGGAACGCGGACCTGATCCGGTGATCGGCAATATCTTCACCCCCAACGGCGACGGTCATAATGATCTCTGGGAAATACTGAATCTCTCTGATTTCAAACCCTGCCAGGTGAATGTCTTCGACCGCTACGGGACTGAGGTATTCTCAAGCAGTGATTATAAAAACGACTGGAATGGTTCTTTTAACGGTAAACAGCTTGCAAATGATACTTACTACTATTTTGTCCGCTGTTACAATGATGTCACATATAAAGGAAACGTAAACATTCTGAAATGATCAACTGATCTCTGACTTATGCGCATAAACCGGTTGTTGTTTCTTTTATTGTTGGTTGTTCCGGGATTTCTCAATGCCCAGCAATATCCGGTTTTGGATGAGTACAGGATCAATCCGGGAATACTTGCTCCTTCCTTTACGGGAATAGCTTCGCTGTTCCAGGTGTATCTTACCCAGAGAAATGAATGGACGGGTATGCCCGGGGCCCCCGTTACAGGAGCAGTCAATATAGAAGGTGTTCCATACCAGAACATGGGACTGGGTACAAACATCCTGATCAATAAAGCAGGAATGGTCAGGTATTTCTCGGTTAACCTGAATTATGCCTACCATCTTCAGCTTGCCACAAACCATTTCCTCCACTTCGGCATCAGCCCCGGCCTTTACCAGAACTCGATTGACCTTACATCCCTGGTTGTCTCAGACCCAAATGACCCAATGCTTAACGGGGGCAAGAATACTGAAACATATGTCAATTGCGGCGCCAGCCTGATGTATTCTTTTAAAACACTGAATATCTGCTTCGGGTTCCCTTACCTGTTCAACAACAGGTCACTCTACAGCGACAGCCAGTATTCAAACTACCTTACCATGGGTGCCAATTTTCAGTTGTACCTTAATTACCTGCTTGATCTCGGGAAAGACTGGGGATTACAGTTTGATGTCCTTTACCGTAATGTTCAGTACTCCCCGTGGCTCATTGATGGAGGTTTGATGGTCAAATACAAGGAAATGGTCTGGCTTGGCCTGCTTTACCGCAAGGGCAACACCATTGCGGTAAACGCCGGCGTCTCCATAGCAAGTTCCTTTGTAATCGGGTATAATTATGAATTCTCGGGAAGTGCGATGATGGGTAAAAGCGGTGGTACTCATGAGGTCACCCTGGGATATACACTGCATGGGAAAGACAAGAAAAAGGTACCTCCTTTAAAGATAAAAGACTATTGATAATGATAATAAAGGGAATAAAATACGGTATTCTGCTGACCCTGTTTTTGACAGTTCTTCAGCCGGTTTCTTTAACCGGCCAGAGTTTGACAAAAACAGGAGGGATTGGTTTCAGGATAGATGAAAATCCTCCCATATCAAGGATACATTCCTATGATTCCCTCTTTTCAGTCTTTGGAAAGAAATTTTCTTTTGCAGTTACTTCATACGTGCTTCCGCTGGTTCCTGACTACGTAGATACTCTCAGGGCCTTGTCCCTGAGAGGAGTGGAGCTTACCGACAATACGCCGACCCATGCCACCCAGTTTTTCAACGTCATCAACTTCCAGGATACAAACCTCTTCAGTAAGAAACCCGGAGTCGATCATATTCTCGGCGAAAAGATCTGCCTCAAATATGCTTCAATGGATACTTCAGTATCCCATGGCGAAGGGTATATTGACCTGCATGGCAACAGGGTGATCAGTTACAACCCGGGCGAATTTCATGACCTGCTGTCACCTTCAGGCTATTTTGCAGTTTACCTGAGCTCGCCCGTGAAGCGTATCTGCCTGTTCTATGACGTTAAATCTGTTAATGTTGCAGACCCTGACACCTTGTATGTAAAGTCTTTTTGGGATGAGACCCTCAGTTTTACCGATCATTTGCATTTCCGCTATCATAAACTTTATAATTATAATGTGGTGATGCAGGACTCGGCAGTTAAGATACTTGGACGCAGATCACTTGATATCTTTGATTCAATAAACCTGGACAGGCCTTATACCTGGATACATCCCGAAGGCCAGTACCCCTGGATCAGCCCGGCTCAGCTTAAAACCATCATGGGCCAAAAACTGAATTATCAGCAGGCAAGCGCATTGATCAGTCCTTCCTTCTTCTGCTATAAGGAATATAATCCTAATGAAAGAAAACAATTCGGGATACTGAATGAATCTGACGGAATTGAGGGTTTCGACCTCTCAACATATAAAAACATGATCGCCGACGCGGTGGCAAAGCATTTTGTCCTGTTTGATGCTTCGAAACTTGCAAATGCCGATAACCTTTGGCCTGCCTACCTCAGCGGGATGAGCAACCTGCTGGCCTGGTGCAATTCAAAAAACATACCGGTCAGAACCTATTCCCAATGGAAGTCCCTGATCTACGACAGTCTTACAAATAAAACAGTGAATGCCTTCCCGGGTTTGGATGTCGACAAGAACGCCAACCAATGGCCTGATGGTTTTGATATTGATACTGCCTCTATCAAGGGTATATACGACACCACCGAAGGAGTGTCAGCAAGCGGGTATAAGAGTTTTAAACTGACAGGAGGGGGAACCATCTGCAGCGTTACCAAACTTGGCGGACTTGAGAAGAGAACCAATTATTTTTCATTTTATATTAAAGGTTCCGATACAGCTTCGGCATCTGTGGTCATTGTGAAAGTTGTCTTTCCTGAAACAGGCGCCATCGTCAATTTTAATGCAAATACCGGCAAAAACACCTATCTGCTTAACGAGTTTGTCCTGAATATCCCTGATTCCGTCAGCATTGCAAACTTTACGTTCACCCGCGACACTTCATACCATGATACACTCCACCTTAGCGGTATAGTGATGAGGTCGACAGGCTTCCTTTCCGAGTCAGTTTATCCTTTGCAGGTAAAAACGGCTAACCTGCTTTTCAGCTCTGTAAACCTTAATAAGCTGATCATCGATACGCTCATCCCCCTGAATCAGTATTCATGGACCTTCAAAGGCAACCATTCATTGTGGTTCCAGGTGGTTTCCGACAGCATGATGAAGATCAACAGGCCTCACTCATTCTGGGTGGGCAGCGATAGTGTCTGGGCTATAGCGCACAGGCCCGGGGGATTTGTCGACAGCTGCTTCTTCAAGTTCAGGTCAGATTCCATCCCCAAAGCATGTGCAGGGCTATCCGTTAACATCTCGATCATGGATACCCTTACAAGCTCTGATTATATACGGTGGTCTTCCTCACCATATGATTCTGCCTTTACCGACACTACGATATTCAATCCCACGGTCTCCCCGAAGGTCAGTACATGGTACAAGGTCAAGGTCTATAACCTTCTTGGCAATATCTCTAAAGACAGTGTAAAGATCATAAGGTATCCTCATCCCGAATCCAACCTTTTTAAAGACTCTACCATATGTAAAGGCAGCTCCATAGTTCTTACGGCTTCAGGAGGGACCCATTACCTGTGGTACCCTACGGGTGATACCACAGCTTCAATAACAGTCAAGCCCGATACTTTGACGAGATACAGGGTGCATATTGAAAATCAATGGAACTGTTCTGCCGATGACAGCACACTTATCCATGTAGCCCAGGTGCCCATTGTCTCACTTTCAGGGCTTCGTCCCCAGTACTGTGCAAATGACGATTCCTGTTACCTCTTAACGGGAACCCCCTGGTACGGGCACTTCGGAGGTAGTTCTGGCGTTCAGGGAAGTCAGTTCTGCCCACGCCTTGCAAAGCTTGGGAAGGATACGGTTTGGTACCAGGCAACATCCACCGCAGGTTGTTTTAATGCCGATACGCTTTATGTAACTGTAAATCCTCTTCCTTCCATACCTGTACAACCCGATACAAACCTCATTGCTGATAAAAGTATTATGCTGGATGCAGGTCAGGGTGCGGATAACTATCTCTGGAGCAACGGCGCTACCACTCAGACCACCGTGGTTGATTCCACCCATCACGGCCTGGGTTTACTGAAGGTTTGGGTTTATGTCACTAAAGCCAGCTGTGTAGCTATGGATACGGCATTGATTAATTTCATCAAATACCCCATCGGTATTAACGAACAGTTTCCCGGTGGCTTATTTACCGTCTATCCTAACCCCTTCAACGAAGGTATTTACATCACAGTTAAAGGCAAAACCGGCGTGGGTGATAATGCCCGCCTGCTAAGCCTCAGAGGTGAACTGATCTCCTCAGTTTCGCTGGGTGATAACACCATCATGCTCCCGGCATCAAGTGCGCCTGCCGGTATCTACGTCCTGGTATTGAAGTGTAACGGGAAGGAATACTACTTAAAAGTCGTCAGGCTCTGACCTAATCAATCTCCAGCAGGTCGATTACATCCGTGAGTTCCTTAGGCCTGTATGGTTTTGCAAGATATTCATTCATGCCTGCTGAAATGCATTTTTCACGGTCGGTCATAATCACATGTGCCGTTACAGCTATGATCTTGATCGGAGGTTTAGAATAAGTAGGATCTTTTTCGCTCTGCTCCTGTTCGTACTTCCTGATCACACGGGTTGATTCAAGTCCGTCCATGATAGGCATGGCAATATCCATTATGATCAGATCATAATGCTTTTCACGGAATTTTTCAAAAGCCACCTTGCCGTTTTCTGCAATATCCACCATATGCCCGGCCCTGTTCAGAGTAGTGGCCGCAAATTTCTGATTGAGAATATTGTCTTCTACCAGGAGTATATCCAGCGGCCTGCTTTTAATGATCTTTCTTTGCCCCTGGGTGATCTTGTTCCTGTAGGCTTCGATGTCACCAACTTTGTATAATAAAGTGAACCAGAATGTTGACCCGCTGTCTTTTTTGCTGATGACACCGATCTTTCCCTGCATAAGGTCAATAAGGTTCTTCGAGATCGATAAGCCGAGACCCGTGCCTTCAAATTGTTTTACAAGGGGAGTGTCAATCTGTGAATATTCCAGGAACAGTCTGGCCTGCTCTTCTTCAGGGATCCCCACCCCTGTATCGCTTACCTCGAATTTAAGCAGCACATGCTCGGGAGGGAGCTGGTCCATGACCAGCACATGGTCAGGAAGGTATTCTGTTTGCCTCAGGTCATCCAGCCTTCCTTCATCAAGAATTTCCACTGAAACAACAACAGAACCTTCAAGCGTGAATTTCAGAGCATTATTGGTAAGGTTTACAAGTATCTGGTGCAGACGAATAGCATCCCCGATAATGCATTCAGGCACAGAGGACTGTATCCTGTATGAAAGTTCAACACCTTTTCCTTTAGCCCTGAGCGACAGCATCTTAATCACCTGGTGGATTCCCTCATGCAGCAGGAACGGCTTTTGCTCAAGTTTCAGCTGGCCGGCTTTGATCTTTGAGAAATCAAGGATATCATTAATAATCGCCAGGAGGTTGTGGCTTGAAATATTGATCACTTCAAGCAGCTCACGTTGCTCAGGATTGAGGTTCGTCTGGTCAAGGATATTGTAGATACCGATGATACTGTTCATCGGTGTTCTTATCTCATGGCTCATATTGGCCAGGAAGATGGTTTTAGTACGTTCGGCATCAAATGCTTTAATATTTGCTTTTTCAGCCTCTCGTAAGGCCTTGTTATAAAGATCCTCCAGTTCCCTGATACGTAGCTCAAGTTCATTCTTCTGCAAATCATCCATAGATCAACCTTTGTTCAGTTGGTTCTTCATAATTGAATATAATTGCTGCTGGTTTATGGGTTTTGAGATATAATCGTCAAATCCCTCTTCAAGCAGTTTCTCACGGTCTCCGGCCATCGCATAAGCTGTTTGTGCTATGAAAGGAACAGACCGGTATTGTTTGTAAGTTTTTCTGATCTCATGCATCAGTTTTACTCCATCCCATGGAGGGGGTAGGTTGATGTCGAACAACATGATGTCGAAAAATTTATTTTCAGCGGCAAATTTCTGAACGAATTTCAGAGTTTCATCTCCGTTCATAGCTGCAACAACCCGGCCAAGAGACTTGGTCATCTCGGTGAGCACGAGTTTATTCATCACGTCGTCCTCAACAATAAAGATGTCGAGATCATGCAAACCCCTTGATTTTTTCTTCTGCTCTGCAGGAGGAACCGGGGCTGCTGCAGTTTCCCTGGTTTCCGTCACTACCGCAGGTAAAAACAAAGTGATCGTGGTTCCCACACCTTTTTCACTCTGGACGTCAAGCGAACCCTGCATCATCTCGAGCAGGCTCTTAGCCAGGGGAAGGCCTAAGCCAGAACCCTTTCCTGCTTTTGCGAAGCCTGTGGTATCACTTTTGAACGGGGCAAGCAACTCAGGGAGGAAGGCCGGATCTATCCCGACACCGGTATCCTTGATCCTTACAGAGATCCGCTTACTGTCCTTATGATAGTCTGTTGATATATTGATAAAACCCTGGTCTGTGAACTTGATCGCATTATCAAGGATAATGCTCAGTGCTTTTGAGAACCCTGTTTCATCGGCAAGTCCCTCAGGAATTTCACAGGGCTTAAAATTCAATTTAAGTTTTTTCTTGTTGGCCTGGAAGAGGTATACCTGGATGGTGTTGGCGACAATACCGTTCAGGGCACAGGGTATTGATTTCAGGGTAAAGTCATTCGACTCAACCCTGCTTATATCTATGATGTTATTCAGAAGATGAAGCAGCCTGTCACCGCTCTCAGAGACTGCATGTGCATAATCGAAGAGTTCCTTATTTTCAAGCATTGAGAGATCCGCTTCGAGCAGGCTGGCAAAACCAATGATATTATTCAGAGGGGTCCTTATCTCTGAACTAACATTGGAGAGAAAGGAATTAAGAAGAAAATTTGCGTCTTCCGCCTTTTTCAGGGCTTTCTTGAGGATGATGTCCCTGTCCCTTTTCTCATCGTACTCTTCTTTGATTACCTGTGTCCTTTGATCGACCTGTTTTTGTATCCCGGCCTCAAAATCTTTAATTTTCGAAAGTGCAATCTGGAGTTTCCCGACTGTTTCCGCCTGGTTTGACTGATCGCTTTGAGCCCGCTTTGATGAAGAAAGGTATATAAACAGGCAAACTGCGGTCAGCAATAATACAAGAATGAGTAGAATCAGAGTAAGAGTGTTCATCTGGGTTTATTTGTATGCAATAAAGATATCTTCTTCAGGATTAATGGCAAACCGGTCCAGTTCAGCAGGCCATTTGTCCCTGTATGGATTGTGCCGGGCAACGATAAATCCCCTGTTTTCAAGCCGTTTAGGATAATCCTGTCCGTAGATCCTCACATGGTCAAACTGACCGAAAATTTTCTCCCTTTCTTCCGGCGTCCTTACAGCCGGGTCTTCAAATGTCGTTTCAAGCACCCTGGAGATCGGGACCTGCAGTATGGCCCAGCCTCCGGGTTTCAGCACGCGATAAAGTTCACCAATTGCTTTCAGGTCGTCCTCAATATGTTCAAGCACATGATTGCATATAATCACATCAAAGGTATCATCTTCAAATTCCAGCTTGGAAATATCGAGGATGGTGGTGTTCTTATCATAATAAAATCCCTGGTGGTATTTCATGCCTGCTTCGTAAGTGATGTTCGGAAGCACAGAAAGCATGGCACGTATGCAGCCTTCAGGAGCAACATGGAATACCTTTAAAGGGGCAGTCATGATGTTTGTTTTCAGGGTCAGGTATAAATATATCAGCCTGTCCCTGTCAAGCGAATTGCATCGCGGGCAAACATCGTTGAGCCTGTATCCTGCTCCGATGATCTGTTTTTCGTATATCACAGGGAGATCAATACCTCCCGGCCTTAGCTTTCGGAATGAATTGTTGCAATACGGACAGTAATAATTTTGTCCGCGGAAGGCTAGTCCCGATAACTTCTGATATGCTCCTTTCAGCTTTTTTGCCAGCCAGAAGGGTAATATTTCTTTCAGAGCCATATTCCTTCAAATCTATGGTTTGAATTAATGATAAGAGTCAGAATAAATTTTTCGTGCAATTGAATCCTTGTCAAAGCGGAAAATACAAATATAACAGGTCTCTGGCAGCTGACCAATGATTTTTTCCATTTCAACGAGCCCGGGCCCGTTGATTGAATTGCAAAGGTTCGCAATATGCAGGCCCTGTAATGAGTATAGGTCTGCCGAAAGTAATGCCCTGGTTTCCATGTTCAGGCTCACATTCAGGACGCCCGAACGCATGTAGCACTTCCTTATTTGCAGCCCGGGTATGCTTTCCTTTTCATTGACTGCCAACAGGGAAGAGTCGTGGCATTCGAATGCGCCTATATCATACTTCAGCGGCCATGGACGCCAGCGTCCTATAATGTCGGAATGTAGTTCAAAGCCGGGTATCGCAATACCGTTATTGACAGCAGGGGAGGAGGGCTTGAGATCATAATTATTAATTGCAGGGTTGATAAATTGAACATCAGATGTTCCGGGTACCAGGAGGTTGGCCTGCTGTACCAGGCTGACACCCGTGGCAGGCTTGATATAAGATCCACCCGGGTTGGCAATAATGTTATCTGAAGCCACGCTGTTCACCGCAGCTGTGCTCCTGAAATCAATCCCGTTGGTTTTTGGGGATACGATAGTGTTAAACACCAGTGTATAGCCACGGCCGGAGGCCGGAGCCTGGGTCCCAACATATATCCCGTGTTTCCCGCCCGTTCCTGAAAAAGTCTTCCCAGGATTTACGATGAGGTTGTTGTAAATTACATTTCCCCCCTGGCCGAGTTCATCAATGCCATCTCCCTTGCCGTCCTTGACGAAATTCGAAAAGCAATTACATGAAGACCCTCCTCCGAGCAGGAACCCGCTCATCTGGTATAAAACTTCGGCCTGGCTGTCGAGGTAAATGAAATTATTATTCACATAACATGCAGAATCTGCGCTTGAAACCTGCACGCCATCCCATCCTGTATTCTCAACCCGGTTATTGTAAACCTTCAATCCTTTGATAAGGTGGGGAAGCACTGTGGTATCCTTACCATTGCAATGAATGGTGTAACCGCTCCAGTATGAATGGCCTATGTACATTCCTTCATTTGCGATCCCGTGTAAGTAATTGTCATGAATGCTGATGTTTCGCATGGTATAATGACCTCTTACCGATTTCAGGCTGCAGTCGGGGTCTGTTTTTGCGACAATTCCTGTCCATGTCATATTGTATATTTCGAAACCCGCTACCTCAATGCAGGTACTAAGGCCTCCTATTGCAATCCCTGCATTAGTATTGCTGACAACAAATCCCGAGTCGGAACCGCTTGATTTTCCTATCATTTTAATCCATGAACAGGTGTCAAATTTTACGCCGTACCCGCTTGAATTATTTGAAAAAACAACCTGTCCGCCCAGGTTCTGAACAAGGATTGGATTTTCGGCCGTACCGTGCAGCCTTCGTAATAATACATACAACCTTGTGGAAGCTGAAAGATATATTGTATCCCCGGGCCTGACGGCCGATGCGTTGCCTGCGCCGTCGATCATAGGTTTATCAGTTCCGAAAATAAACCGGGTCGCCTTGCATGTCAAAGGCAGCATGAAGAAAATCAATGCCGAAACGGCTATGAAAACAGTACTTCTGAGTTTCATAATCCTTGCTTTTACTTTAACCTCTTTTCGCTCTTTCCCAGTTCACCGATTGAGTCTTCTTTATATACCTTATGAAACCGAGATATACAGCGAGGTTCATAATGAAAAAATAATATGGTACATATAACAATTTGAGCTTGATCTTTCTTTCTTCAAGGAACCATCCCAGCAGGGCTGCGGCATAAAATACGACCTGTCCCCAGAAGAACCAGAAGAAAACAGTCAGGTAGTCCGTAATGCCTTCAGATGAGGCAATGATGGCTGAGCAAATCAATATGATCAGTAACCCGGCAGGGGCAAGGGTCCACCTCAGCACACGGTGCGAAATGTACTGGAATGAAAGCATCCCGAACCTGAAAGGATTCAATAGTTCTTTAAGGCGGATGACCGACTGTATCCCCCCGGCCGAGATCCGTATTTTGCGTTTAAGTTCTTCTCTCACGCTGGCCGACGGGTTTTCTATGGCATATGCCTCGCGGTCGTACTGTATGGTATAACCACGCTCCGCTATCCGCAGTGAAATAATAAAATCATCAAGCAGGGTATCAGCTTCAACGGGCTGAAATAATTCGGTCTTTAAGGCAAAGAGTTCTCCTGCAGCGCCAACAACGGAGTAGAGTTCGGCATCCCATTTTTTCAGGGTCGATTCGTATTTCCAGTAGATCCCTTCGGTTGCTGCTGCGGAATCTTTACTGAAGATCCGTTTTTCACCCGAAACGCAGCCCACCTTTGGGTCTTTGAAAAGGTTCACGATCCTGCGGATGGATTCATGCCCGAGCATGGTGTTGCCGTCCGAAAAAACGACGATGGGGGTTTTTACAAACTGCATACCCCTGTTCATGGCTGCGATCTTGCCTTTTCGTTCAGGCTGATGATATACTTCAACTCCCGGGTATTTTCCCAGGATCTCGGGTGTGCCGTCGTCTGATCCGTCGGTGATCCATACATGACGCACCTTTTCCTTAGGATAATCCAGGCTGAAGGAATTCCTCAGTTTTTCATCAATAAAATCCTTCTCGTTAAATGCAGTGACAAACAGGGTAATTTCTGGCTCGTAAGGCTCATCCAGGGTTTGTGGTTTCTTCCCTGAAGCTCTTTTTAAACGGATAAGGATAAAGAGGAGAACTCCATAGCCGAGATAGGCGTAAAAAATGATGAACAGAAAGATGTAGAATATTGTTTTCAGGGTCAGCATAAAATTAAGGTTATGATTTTACTGCAACTTTCTTTCCCATAGTTTTGTTTCAGGGTTGTATGTTTTAAGGACCTTCGCGGGATTTCCTGCAACTACTGAGTAGGGGGGGACTTCTTTTGTTACAACACTCCCGGCTGCTATTACCGAATGTTTGCCAACTTTAACTCCGGCAACGATCACCGCATTGGCACCTATCCATACTTCATCTTCGATAGTGATCATAGCGGTGGATTGTTTCTGATGACTGATAGGCCGGCTGATATCTTCGTATGAATGATTCAGACCCGACATTACAATGTTTTGGGCCAGCATGATGTCATTTCCAACAGTTACCGGGCCAATAACAGTACAGCTTAGGCCAATCCTTGACCTCTCACCTATGTAAACCGGGCCCGCTCCGTTGTTGACAGTTGCAAAATCCTCTATCGTGGAATCTCGGCCGAGCACAAAATCATTCCAGGGAAAAACATCTATCCTGGTCAGTCTGCAAATGCGGGAATGCTTTCCCCTCTTGTGTTTAAAGGGATTGAGAAATAATTTTACCCATAACCTCGGCCTGGCCTGGTTTTTCGGAGTAAGCATATGAATTATAAAATGCTTGAACTTTGGATTGGATTTAATCCTGCTTACCAAAGAATTTCCGTTTGACGGCGGTTTCTGTATTTCACTTTCTTTCTCCATTTATCCGATAGCTTGATAAATTTTTTCTGCATTTGCTTCCCAGGTATGTTCCCTGGCAAACTTCTCTCTTGCCTGGGCTTTCTCCTCCGAATTTTCTTTGATTGCAAGGGAGATGTACTCAAGGTATTCTTCCTTGTTCGTGGCAAGATAAACATGATCCCCGAATGCGGTCATGGCTTCTGTCAGGGTTGCAACCGTGGGTTTGCCCATCGAAAGATATTCATCGATTTTACGGGGGTAATTCCCGATAGTAACTTCGTTGAGCAACTGCGGATTAATCGCGACATCAAAGCAGTTCAGGTATGAGGGTAGGGATTCAGGAGGCTTGTTGCCTAAAAAATATACATTGGGAAGGGAATGAAGCTCGGAATTTTTGAAAGCTTCGTCTTCGGGCCCGATTAGCACTACGCTCCAATCGGGCCTTTGTTTTGCAATAAAACCTATTATCCCTATATCAAGCCTGAGTTTAAAGAGGACTCCAATATAACCGATGACAGGCTTTTTAATATCAATTATGTCTCCGGGGGGAGGATCCTTTATCAAACTTGAATTGAACAAAGTCACATCACATCCCTGGCCGACATAATAGGAATTTGAATTGAACCTGCGGCAATAATTGGCAAGATAGACCGAGTTCGCTACAGCAAGATCGGCTTTGCCGATCAAAGCGGCTTCTATCCTCACACCCTGCTTCTTCCAATAATCCACAGCGATCATATTATCCCTGGAATAATAGATGAATTTCCCTGGCTTCAGCAGTTCTTTAAGGTAGAAACTCCTGTACATGTCGCTGTCGGTGAACAGGATGATATTACTAAAGCCCAGAACACTCACTGCTCTTCTGATCTCTCTGGCAAACCGCCGGTTATTGATTTTGTTGAAAAAATCGAAGAGCCCGGGATTACTTATCTGGCTTATCGATTCAAGAATCGTCCTGGGATAAAGTGTCCAGAGGTTCTCTTTAACTTTAAAAAGCGACTCTTCTTTTCTCAATAAAACCCTGATCCTTTTCCTCACATTGGGATCTTTCCTTTTTCTTAAAACTGTCAACCTGTCAACCGGGAAGTTTATATAAAGCACACGGTGCAGTTTTGAGAATTCATAGGCCAGGTTCACTACATTGGACCCCGAACTGTAATCGATCCCCTGCAGGCTGGTAATGACAAAATCGAACCCGCGTGCTTCTCCCATCATTATTTATTGTTTCTTTTCTAAAAGGTCAACCTGGTGATAGATCTTGTCTACAAAATTGGCCCATGAATGACTCCTTCCGACCAGAATTCTCGCCTTGTGTTTTGCAGGAGTGTCTTCCGACATGGCTTTGGTGATTTCAATAATGTACTCCTCCTTGTTTGCAGCGAGGTAGGAATCATTTGGAAAATAAAAGTTCATAAACCACGTCTTCGTCGCAACGACAGGGACGCCCATTGCAAGGTACTCATCCAGTTTCAGAGGATAATTGATATCTGTAATTTCATTGATGAGCTGGGGGTTGATTGCTACATCAAATCCTTTAACATAGCCCGGCAATTCATTACCCGGTTTCCCCCCGAGAAAATAGACATTGGAAAGTTTATGGAGCTTGCTGTCTTTAAACGCCTGGTCCTCGGGTCCTACCAGGACAAGGCTCCAGTCAGGACGCTGTTCGGCGACATGCACCAGCAGGTCGATGTCAAGACGAATGCTTGTAAGAAAACCGGTATACCCAATGCGCGGGTGAGGTATCCGGCTCAATTCTTCAGGTATCTGCATTGTACCATCATCATCCGAATAAAGATCAATATCGCAACCCTGGCCGATGAAATGCGAATTCGGATTGTATTTTCCTGCATGATCCGAGAAATAGGGTGAATTGGTCACGACCAGGTCCGACTTCTTTATCAGCAGTGGTTCAAGCCGTATGCCGTGCTTTGCATGATAGGCAACCTTGGTAATGTGGTCCCGCAGGAAATACATTTGTACTGCAGGTTTCAGCAGTTCTTTAAAATTAAACCCGTTGATCATCGAAGTATCGTTCAGGACAATGTAATTACTGAAACCAAGTTTGTCAACAGCATGTTTGACCTGCCTGGCAAAACGCTTATCATTAGCCTTGTTCAGTGAATCGAAGATCGCAGGATTTGAGATCCAGTTTATGGATTCAAGTACGGTTTTCGGATATAATACCCAGAGGTTTTCATTGACCTGCAACAGGTCTGTATCCTGTCCGCTGAAAACCCGTTTATATTTTTTTGTTTCCGGTGCATCCCGCTTGAAAAGCTGGAAACTCCTTTGAAGGGGAGTGTCAAGAAAAAGAACACGGTTTTTCTTGCATAATTCCATGGTGATGTACTTGAGAACAGTAGCAACATAAGTATCCCAGGGCTGAATACTGTGAACGATATAATCTCTTCCTTTTGACATATATATTTATTTGTTTGATGCAATTTCCTCATAGATTTTTAAAACACCCCGGGCCATATTCCCCCAGGTGAATTTCTTTGCCTGCTTCATGCCCGAATCAACCAGGTTCAAACGTAACTCAGGATTGGCAAGGAGTTTAGAAATATTCTCTGCCAGCTGTTCCGGTTTGTAAGGGTCTGTAAACAAAGCAGCATTACCGGCAATTTCAGGCATTGATGAAGTGTTGGATGTGATTACGGGCGTTCCGCATGCCATTGCTTCAAGCATGGGGATGCCAAAACTTTCCCTGAGCGAAGGATACAGGAAAATGGTGCTCAGTGAATAGATACCCGGTAATGCAGTATTGGGGACATACCCGGTAAGCTTGATGTAATCTGCAATTGAAGGATCTCCAACCTCCTGGATCAATTTTGCAAGTTCAGCCTGGTCGAAATCGAGCATTACCAGCGGTATCTTCTCTTCCGAATTTCTGAGGAAAAGCGAGAGAGCTTTCAAAACTCCTATGGTGTTTTTCTTCGGATCAGTATTCCCGAAAAAGAAGAAGAACCTGTCGGGCAGATTGTATTTTTGTTTTACCGACAGAAGCGTTTCAGGGTCCGTGACAGGCATGAAGTGGGAACTGACGCCATTATAAATGGCGTTTACCTTAGCCGGGGCTATACCAAAAAAATCAACAATGCGCTTTTTCTCAAATTCAGAAACAGTTATAAGTCTCCTGCACTTTCTTACAATCCCGGGAACAACCATCCTCCGGTAAAGATTCCCGAATTTCTGGTAACTGGTGAACCCTTTAGTAAGAAGGCTTAGTTTCTCCATGTAAATAATATCATGAAGAGTGACTACCATTGGGATACTTGTAAACAAAGGTGCAGTATTGCTTGTGCAATGCAAAATATCGCACCCTGCAGCCTTAGCCGCCGCCGGAAGGACATACTGCTCCCAAACAGGGTAGGGGGCGTTTTTCAGTTCCGTAATTTTAAAATTCCCTTCAGACCTGAGACAGTGGTCCTCGTCTTCTTTAACAAAAACAGTATATTCATTATGATGATCAATTGCCTGAAGGTTCCTTACAAGTTCAAGGGCAACCATATCCATTCCATGCTTCTTCTTCCTGAAAATCCGCTGTCCTTCAATTCCTATATGCATAATGAATCGTTTCTATGGTGTCTGTATGTCATGCTCGGTATGAATGAACTGCCTTTCGCTGGCTTTGTTGATCCTGAACAAAAGAGAAAACATCAGGAAAAAGGCCATCGGCAGGTATAACAGGGCTCGCAGCGTTTCTTTCCGGTAATATTGGTTCGGAGTGGAGATAAGGATTGATAGCATGCAGACGATAAAAGCAGAAATCCACAGCCAGTTAAAAACCGGGTTTGAGATGAAAATACCGACAACCGAAATGATGCCAAGTATCCCCAGCAGCAGTACACGAGGAAGCAGCGAGAACTGAAGAGTTTTATTAAAATAATTGATGTTCCCTTCACGGAACAGGGACAGTATGCTTGGGAAGAAATCCCTTCCGAAATAGATAAATTGTGAAGACAACCAACGCTTCCTCTGCTTATAAAATACTTTGGTCGACTGGACTTTTTCATCCATCACATAGGCTTCCGGGAGGTAAGAGATAAAGATCTTGTCTTTCATTAGTTTAAGCTCAAGCTCTTTGTCAAAGCCCCCGATTGCAGTTAACATTGGAATGTATTTTCTGTACAGGTCTGCATTGAAAGCAATGGCAGAGCCGATAAGTGCGGAAGACAAGCCAACTGCCACATGGCCTCTGCGGAAGATATTATTGTTGACTTCTTCACTGATGGCGTCAAGAATAGCAAATGACGTATTGGTGTTCTTGGCTGAGCGGTGACATTGTATGATGCGACTGCCTGAATCCATGCTGATGTTGAGTTTTCTGAGAAAGCTCATCTCCATCAGGTTGTCGGCATCAAGCAAAACAATAACCTCTGTTTTGTCATTTAAATGTTCAATGGACAACTTTAAGGACTGAACTTTGGTGCTTTCGCGAAACCTGGCTTCAACAACCTTCACTGGAAAGTTTCTGAGCCTGGTCAGAGTTTCTGCCTTAAATGAATCCGCTATTAGAATGATCTCAACATTTTTTTCGGGATAATCCTGCTGCAGTGCCGATTTTATAACAGCATCTATGATACGGTCTTCCTTGAAGGCTGTGATAACGATGGTTATATGCCGGAACCTGGAAAAGGAGCTCTGCTTCACATCAGGCTTCAGAAAACCACATACCGCAAAGAAAAACAAGTAAAGTGCATTACCACCCAGATAAATTAATCCTGCGATCTGTATTACGCTGAATATTTGGTGAAGGCTCTGCATATGCTTTATCTCAATTCTTTAATCTTTCCCGGTAAATCCTTGGCAGCTTGCTGCTGAAGCGGGGCCGGGGTTCATACCATAGATTTGCATCAGCCATTGGTTACACCGTGTGAAGTGTGGTCCCACTTTTTTTTAGCTTTATAGATCCTGGTAAGCGACAGGAACATCATAAAAAATCCCTGGGGAAGCAGAAAAATAGCCTTAAATGTCTGCAAATTGTAATATCTCCAAGGGGTAGAGAGCATAAGAGTGAAAATGCATACCAGGGTAAGGCCTAACCATAAAAGGGAATATAATAATGGATTGAATAAGAATGATAAGGCTGAAAACAGCACAAGGAAACCCAGGAGGAAGATCCGCGGAGGCAGGAACTGCTGTAATACTTTATCAAGGAAATCAATATTCCCCCGTGTAAAAAGTTCCTTAATCCCCGGTATGAAATATAATTTAGCGAAAATTGCCTGTGTGGCAAGCCAGCGTGCCCTCTGAACCATGAACACATTGGCCTTTTGCACTTTTTCATCATAAACAACAGCCTCGTTCAGATAGGCGATTTTGATCTTATCCCTGATCAGTCGCATTTCAAGTTCCTTTTCTTCACCAAGAATAAAATCCATGTTAGTGATATAATACTTGAACAGCTTGTATTCAAAAGCCATTCCAGATCCGATCAGTGCCGAAGAAAGACCGACCACCCAATGTCCTTTGCGAAAAATCTGGTTGTTTATTTCTTCGCTGATAGTATCCAGAACAGCAAAGGAGGTATTCTGGTTCTTCGCTGTACGGTGCACCTGGACCGATTTGAAACCCAGGTTTATTGCATTATTCGTTTTGGAGATGCAATCCTTTGCCATGACATTGTCGGCGTCAAGGATCATGACAACTTCGAAGGTGTCGGGAAGTCGTTTTACTGCTTCCTTCAGAGCTTTGGCCTTTGAACTGTTCTCGAATGATACCTCCATGACCTGGACAGGAAGCATTCTAAGCGCATCGAGGGTCTCCTGTGTAAAGCTGTCGGCTATCACTATGACATCATATAGCCCCGACGGGTAATCCTGTTCGAGAGCCTGCCTGGCCACATCAATGATTACCGCATCTTCTTTATACCCCGGGATGAGTACTGCAAACCGGTTCTGATGCCGGTTATCTGCAAGGGGGTGTTTCACGCTGAAAAGCCCTGCAATCGAGAAAAACAGGAAGTAAACAGTGGTTGCAGCGAAATACAGAAAAAACACTCCCTGGATAACCAGAAACAAATACCACAATATTTCAAGCACCATAAGATAAATTTAAATGATGATCAATATTGCAAATATAATTGAAACAGAATGGGATTCCAAAAGTTTATCACAAATATGGATTGTCGTGTATAGTTGGATTCACGATGTTTTTGAGATGCCATCCAATCGCCCGGACATAGGCATAAAAATAGGAGAGTTTGCCTTTGAACAGATATTTGAGTGCGTTTTTGGGAACTGCAATGGCAATCTGATAGAAAACCCCTGTATAGAAATCCGTTCCACTCACATTCCTTCTTAAAAAAACAATACGGTTGCGGTTCTGCTGATAAATTTTCAAGGCACTGATTTTTCCCACAGCAATTGATTCCTTGTGATATACAAGGGAATTGTGGATGTACCAGATAGAATAGCCGGCATTTTTTATGCGGTAGCACCAATCGGCTTCCTCATAATAAAGGAAAAAGATATAGGACATGATCCCGATTTCCTTTATCACTTTCATTGAGACCATCATAGCTGCACCGTGTGCGTATGGTGTTTCCTTATCCGTATCATGCTGCCCCGTATCTTTTTCCCTGTAACCGATCGCAAAACTTCTCATGGTGCGGTGGTCTATTGGGGTATACCCGGCAAACTGGATGATTGAACGGTCATAATAAAAACGCAGTTTGGCACTTACACAACCAATCTTCGGGTCAGACTGCATTTTTTTCACAAGGGGTTCAAGAAACCCTTTATCAACAATAGTGTCGTTGTTCAGCAGAAGTACATATTCGCCCCTGGCCCGCATGATCCCGAGATTATTGCCTCCTGCGAACCCCATGTTAACATTGCTTTCATAAAGTACAACCGAAGGATATCTTTCTTTGATAATGCGTGGATTGTCTTTCTGCGAATGATTATCCACCACAATGATTTCAATATTCGGATAGCTGATCTTAGTCAGGGAATCAATCATTTCAAGGGTGTCCTCTGAACCATTGAAATTTACAGTAATGATAGAAACAAGAGGGTACTGCATGTCAAATTACTCAGATCAATTTAGGGCTTGAATGTAATTCGCGGTTGAATATATTCGTAAAATGCCAGCCCACGGCGTTCTTGTATGCAATGAAAAGCTTGAATTGGCCCTTTAGAAGAAACAGGATCATGTTTTTGGGTATTGCAAAAATGAACTGGTATAATACAGCCAGAAGAAATGTAAAGCCATGAACATTTCTTCTCAGATAAAGAATGCGGTTTCTGTTTAGATAATAAATCTTAAGCGGGCTCATCGATCCAGTAGTAAATGAATCTTTATGGAATATAATGGAATTGTGAACATAAGCTATTTTATATCCAGCATCCTTAATCCGCTGCATCCAGTCCATCTCCTCATAATACAGGAAAAAGATATCTGCCATCAGCCCTGCTTTTTTTAAAACCTCAACTGGAACCATCATAGCTGCTCCATATGCATATTCTGTGTACGAATCAGTATCATACTGACCCCTGTCTTTCTCCTTGAACCCAATCCCTTTATTTCTGACTGTTATTGGGTTCATCGGTGTAAAGCCTGCGTACTGAATGATATCCGGATTATAGAAGTACCTTATCTTTGGGCTAACGACCCCTATCGAAGGGTCATTCTGAAGCTTTGCGACCAATGGTTCCAGGAAACCCGGTTCAACTTCGGTATCATTGTTTATCAGAAGATGAAATTTCCCCTTTGCAATCCTGATGCCGAGGTTGTTGCCTCCGGCGAATCCAAGGTTTTCCTTACTTTCAATAAGTATTATTTCCGGGTGTTTCTCCTTGAGGATGTCTGGCTTCTTGCTTGGGGATGCATTATCCACCACGATGACCTCAACGAAAGGGTAGGTGATTTTTTGAATAGAGTCAAGGAAAGCAAGAGTAACCTCAGGTTGATTATAATTGACGGTTATAATTGAGACTAAAGGTGTTGATTCTATCATGCGATCAATTTGACAATCAATTTATTATTAGGATAATCTCTCAGGAGGCTGGCTATTATCCTTCTCTATTTTTTTTTCCTTTTCGTGTTGCAAAAAGCCTGCAATAAAACCAATAGGAGTAAATAAAATTAATCCTATTATCATATGAACTACAACACCGGTCATTTTTAAATATATATTTTCATTTAACCTGAAACTTTTCCAGCCGAAAGCGATAATTGTTTATCAAGTGAAGGAGCTAAAAACACGTACGCCATACTTGTGTATACCATCAAACCAGTAGGAAATTGCCCTAATACTGCATTGGTATAACTTGCCACGAAAATACCGAAAGCCCCGCACAGGAGTGCGGCGGTTTTTACCTCCAGATCTTTATTTTTTATTTGAAACATGCATATATATAGTCCTTTACCTGTAAAATATCCCAGTACGAACAGGTGAATGTAGAGTCCGATGATTCCGCATTCGGCCCATATAAGCACAAACCAGCTGTCGGTTGCCACACCCGAAAGAAACGTTTCCCCGGTGTAGGCGATTGCACGGCTACCGGCGGTTCCTATACCCCCGCCCAGAGGTCTCGTCTTGAGGTAAGATTCGAAAATAGCCTGGTTCTTGAGCCTTATTTGAAATGACGCGTCATCATCAGGAGTGAATGCCGACCGCATCCTGTATACCTGGTAGCTGCTGTTTCCGATTGTTGTGTAACGGAAAAAAGAATAAACTATAGCAAGAAAAATGGCCCCTATGATAATGACTCTCATATTTTTCCTGATGATAAGGTATAATGCTCCACCTGCAAAAGGAACAAATATTGCCCCTCTTGTTCCTGAACTGGACATCCCATAATAGCCGGCAATAAAAACTATAAACCAAAAAATTCTTGTTTTTAGTTTTTTCTCATAGAAAAACATAATCATGGCCACTATAGCGATTTGTCCCTGCGCGGCGCCAAACTGGCCTGCATCAGAGAAGAAGGAGAAGGCACGGAGATTTCCCCATAAAATATGCGTGACCCCACCAATTTCATCAAGCCATTTTTGTTCCCAGCGATCCACTCCTATATTCAATTGGATCCAGGCCTTGGCAGTCGCAATGATTGAAATGATCCCCCATATCTTCAGGAAACGGTCAAGGTATTTCGGTTCATTGTAAAGTAGCTGCACCAATGGAATCATAAGCACCATATAAAAACCTATCCCTCGCATGGAGGCAAACCAGGCTGTTTTGTACCCTGACTCCGGGTTGAATAATTCGAGTACGATATAGCTGAACCAAACCAGTGCAAGATAGGTAAGATCATTATTTACAGGCTTAAGGTCCAGCTTCTTGTCAAAATAGTGAAAAAAAATGGCAACATAAGTGGAAACGAGGGTGATGTCCATTAAATAACCCAGTTTAACCGGTATGTATCGCGAAATGCCAATGATAAAAAAATTAATAATAAGCGCGAAAGTCAAACCGATCTCTGGTTTCAGGATCATACGGTAAAACGAATAGAAAAGAATCGGAAGGGCGATTACAACGGCGGCTGTCATGAAGCCCCCGAGAACTATTGCAAAACCCAGAAAAACAGTAGCGATAAGGACACCCCCTATAATAAAAGGATTTTTAAGAAGGTCAGATCCTGTTGGTACCGTAAATGGGTTCATCTGTTCTATTCAAATAATGGTTCTTTGTCTTTTAATCTTTTATTGAGCCCTTTGTAAAAATTAAAACCTTTGCTGAATATCATAGAGAACGAAATATCAATTTCCTGTTTGAGGTAATAATATCCGATGAACAAACCGATAACTGAAAATATTATGGATGCAACAGCAACAAAAAATAATATCGTTATAGGCTGCATAAGAGGAAAAAGGTAATGCAGTCCAAAAACTGCTATAACGTCTCCTACGATGTTCGCTGAAGTCATTGCAAAAACCTTTCTGAAATTCTTATCCGGCCGGTTTAGGCTGTCAAGGGCAACGCCGGTAAACCGGTCGAGCGGCATCAGCATTCCATATAAAATAAATACCAGCAATACCGTGGTGATTCCGGGAGAATTGGTCAGGTATTTCTGGCCTCCGAGGATCAGGATGAAATACTTGTTTAAGAACAGGCTTATAAACGCAATTACAATAAAAATATATACGATAGGTCCTGTATAGTTGTAATAAATCCGTTTGAAACCCTCTTTATTGTTTTCCATGCTCATTTTTGAGAGTTTCGGAAAAGCTGTTGTTGCAAAACTCAGCAGGGGGATCTCAATGAATTCAATGTATTTAAGCGGGATTGCATATAGTGCGACGCTGGCTGGTCCCATGAATGCGCTGAATGAAATGATAAAACTGTCGGCACCTTTCAGAAGGCTGCTCCCAATTCGTGTCGCCATAGAATACCTTCCGTATTTAATGATATCCATGACCTTGATTTTATCGATTTTTCTTATAAACTGGAGTCCTGTCCACTTCTTGATCATACAGTAAACCGAGGTGGCAAGGTTCGTTGCAATATAAATAAGAACAACCTTTTCAACGTCAATCTTGATGTAGAGGTACACAAAAAAGATGATCACAAGGAAAGAACAAAGGTTGAAAAACCTTATCCGGAAAATTTTACCGAAATCGACATCGGACTGAAATATCGACCATGCGTAATTCCACGGAAGCGTTACAAGTCCCAGCAATGGATACCATATAAAGAACAACGAATAACCGCTTTCACGGATGGGGTGTGGAAATATCAGGAAGCAAGCCCATAAAACCAGGGTAATCCCGAGCAGGATAATAAGACCTACCACCCAGGCCGACCCCAGGTAATATTTTCTATCCTCGGCATTACTCCCCGAAAGATACCTTACCAATGCTTCCCGTGTGACCCCAAACCTGAGCATATCTATCAATGAGGCCGGGGTGGTAAACAGCACCCAAACGCCAAAGTCCTGAATGGACAGCATCCTGAGCAGGATCATGTAAGAAAAGAGGCCAGCTAAAGCTGTAGAAAGATTTCCTGCAAATGAAAGGAAATTCGCATCCTTGACAATCTTAAACGATATTTGTTTTAAGAGTACCCACATGATTCATCCAATTAATGTCATTATCAGGAAATGACATTGTCTTCACGAAATCTGAATGTAAGGATTCTTTTCATCGTTTTCCGAAACTTTGACCTTGGCATTGGAATTTCACCAAAGACCGAGTCCAGGAACATCAGTTCCACGCCGTTCAGAATGATCTGAGTCGGCTGTTTTGTTACAGAAAGAAACCCGTTCAATGCAGACTTGTCAGCGTCGGTCCACGAACGATTGGCCCTGACGACTATCAGAGCAAGATCGAATTTCTGAATCAGATCGATAGGATAGGCATTATTGATAAGGGAAGGTACTTCAACAATAACGTAATCGTAGGATTCAAGATCAAGATGTTCATAACCTCTGATCAGATCCCTGGTTTCCTTCAGTTCAAAGAAATTTTCCTGAATAATGTACTGGACTTCTTCCTCGCTGGGAGGGATAAGTTCACCACCGGTGAATTCTTCGACCTGACCGGGATTTTCTTTAAGATAATTCAGGAAAAGCGCATTCTCGCCAAAAGTTTTGAATTTCCGGGTAAGTTCCCGTCCAATGGTTGTTTTCCCTTCCGAATCCCGTGTACTGAAGAGCAGGATAAAAACAGGTTTCTTGTTGATGTTATTCAGTGATTTATTCAGGCTTATCTTGATATTCTGAGCCATAATCTCGACAAGTCTTGGCAGGATAAATCCAATATCAACATTATAAATTTGTTTTATTATTTTAGGATATAACCCGGCAAGCTTTAGTTTTATAAAGCGTTCAGCCCGTTCACCTGTTTTTATAGTAGTGTCAAAGAATTCCATTGCCAGCAGGATGATGATAACGAAAATCAGACCGATCAATGCTGCTGCAAGGACTAAAAGCATTGCTTTTGACCGTAGTGCATACAATGGATAGAAAGGAGCATCTACTACTTTAAGGTTAGTTGATAATTCATCATCCTGTTGCCGGAGTTTGGCAAGATTCAAATCATGCAACAATTCAAGGAATTCACTTTCGGTAACGCCAATAAGTCGTTCAAACCTTTTTTGCTTGGCTCCGAGAGGTGCAAAAATCTCATAGACTTTCTTGAAGTACTCTTTACGGTTACCCAGCACCCTGAGAGCTGCTTTACTTTCCTCGTATGTAACGACATTGATCAGCCAGGAATTAAGAAGGTCTTTAAGGGGCAGGCCTTCCACCGAGTTGGTCACAAGATACAATTGGTCAATATTGTCTTTAAGTTCCAGTTTTAATGATTCAACCTTGTTTTTAAGAACAGTAAGCTGCTTAATGGTCACTGAATCATTGCCAAGGTCTATTTCAATATTGGCAATTTGCATGGTTGTATTAGTCAGCTCATTTCGTAATTTCAGGATTGCACTGGTGTTCAGGGAAAGTTTCGCGTGGGTTTCAAGTTTCTTTTCAATGATCCTTATTGCAGCATCTGCGGCAGCAAGGGCAATCTGTTTGTTCTGAAAATCTACACCAAGTTGTTCATTAGTGATGGCGATCTCTTTGGTCTGCTCATAAAAATTGATAATATTATTCGTGGAATTAAAGAAAAGCAGGTCCGATTCTGCCCTCTGAAGTCTTCTCATTGCATCTGCAAGCTGTTGTTTGAAGTATGCAATTACTGCATCTGTCTGGTTTTGCCTCAGTAATTTGAATGAACGGATGAAGCCTTTTGTAAGGAATACCAGCGTCTGCTGGGCGATCCCTGCATCAGTGGTTTTATAGGAAAGTTTCAGAAGGTCGCTGGACTGTATCCTGTAGATCTCAACAGTGGAAAGAGAACTTATGCTGTAATAAGGATCAGTCTGGGAATTCCATAATTTATATATGAAATTATAATCATTCTGGTGCCCGTAACTAATCAGCCGTTTTACCAGCCTGTCAAAAGCAGTCGTATCAGTATAATCATGACGGGCAGAAAATATAGTAGTAGTAGTGTCGAATTGAGAATAAAAGTCAGAGGGAAGTGATGTAGTGTCCGTTGCTGTAATATCTGCGCCCTTGCTCCTCACAGGTGCCGGTTCAATTCTTGTTTCGGTGGGATAGGAGGCTGGTTCGGGTATCTGATCAGGAATGTCAACTTTAAGCCTTTGACCTGCCGACAATTCGGCTGTTTTTAAGTGGTTGTCCCTCATCAGTTTTCTAACGCTAAGGCCATAACTCCTTGCGATGGAGAACATGGTTTCACCTGGTTTGATCACATGGTAGGACTCTTTGGTCTGAGGCGGCTCATATGCAGTGTTCCCGGTCCTGCTGTTCACTGGAGGGGAATATGAACTGTCAACACTGGAAGTCTTTTTTGAAGGGGCTTTAAAAAATTTAGGATTATCCCTTTTTGCCTTTCTTACAATATCCATTACATCGGCAGGAACTTTTGAGATGAGTTCGTCATAATGTTCCTTCGAAATGAACCTGTCATCGAAATGATCAAGGAGAAGATGCTGGGCGAGGAGGGAGGCTGAAACTTCCTCAAGCGTCTGGCGTGACTTGATAAGGTTAATCAGGTTATCGTAGATCGTGGTTTTTACTATTACATCAGTATATGATTGCTGCTGCACAGAATATCCTGAAGTAACACCTGTGTAAATGGTGGTTTCTGAAACATAGCTCCATTGGTCTTTCCTGGTCAGAAAGAAAACAACTGCCGCCAGCAATATCGGGACAAGTATTAACAGCCAAATATGCCTCGAAAGAATCTTTACAAAGTAGATAATTTTCATTATTCTATTTTGTTAATAACGTTGAATTTAAAACCACACAACTCCTGAAGGATCATGTATGAATTAAAAAATTGGTTTCTTGATGTTTCGTAATTAAATACCGCCACCCTGTACATTTCCATAATATATGCCAGATCGTAAAGGGTGGATTGCCCGTTCAAAAATTCCTTGTCTCCCATTTCTTTATTCATTGCCCCCGCAATAACACTTTCATTCGCATTCTTAAGAATTTTCTGATTTACGATCAATTGGTTATAGTTTGTAATAATGGTTTGTCTTAACTGGAGGATGACATTGTCCTTTGATGCCATGGATTTTTCAATTTCCTTGGTCGTTGTTTTCATTTGGTTTTTGCGGTCCCACAGATCCTGCATCGGAAGCCTGATTTCAATCTGACCCAGCCCCCGGTAACTGTTCTGGAATGAAAAAATCTTGTCAGAGGATCCCTGGCTTTGGTATGAATTATTTGTAGTGGCATTCCACCAGTCAGTCTGGAGATAAGTGCCCAGGTAAAAATTTCGCATCCATGTACGGCTTGCCGACTTTACTTTGTATTTCCACTCTGCAATATCAGCATCATAATATTTCATCTGGGGGTTGTGTATGATAGCTGAATCGATGAGATCTTCAAGAGGGGGTATTCGCAGTGTAATGTCATCGATCAGAGGATTGAAGTAGGTAGTATCCCTGATCTGCCCAAAGCTGATCAGCGGCATAAAAAACAATGCGGTCAGGCAAAAACACTTCAGCATTTTTTGCATTAAGTTTCTATGAGCATTCAGAATTTTCATTTACACATTCTCCTTTTGAAATAAAGCACCGAAAGTTCTGAATATAATGATCATGTCCCCCCAGAAAGAATTATGCTCGGCATAGTAATTATCCAGTGCAAACCTTTCTTCTTCGGACATGGGGCCTGTTCTTCCTCTTTTCTCAACCTGCCAAAGGCCTGTAAGACCGGCAGCAGCACGGAACCTGCGGCTCCATTTCTTTTTTGTCAGTGCTTCAGCTTCATTTAATGGCAGGGGGCGGTTTCCGACGATCGACATATCCCCTTTAATCACATTGATCAGCTGGGGTAATTCATCAATACTGGTCCTCCGTATTATTTTCCCAACCCTGGTGATCCTAGGGTCATCCTTGATTTTAAGAAAGGCCTTCCTTGCCCTTTTGCGCTTGTTGGCAATTCTTTCGCAAACCTGCTTTCCATCATAATAAACCAAAGGTGAACAATAATGTCCTTCAGGTAATTCGGCACATTTTGAGCAATCTTCTTCGACGATTTCGCTGATATACTGATTCAGATGTTCAACTTCATTAAGCCGTTTATCGGCATCGGGATACATAGACCTGAATTTATAAAAATCAAAGATCTTGTAGTTTGACCCGACACGTTTTGAGAAATAATAAACTTTCCCCTTTGACTCGATCCTGATGGCCAGCATGGTCAGGACCATGAGAGGGGAAAGGATGATAAGTGCGACACCTGCTAATAAAAGATCGAATGCTCTTTTTAAAACCGAAGGTTTATAAGCATTAAACCCAATGTTGGCTTCGATGGCAATGGTTTTGTTTTCGAATTCTGATTTGAATTTCTTTAAAAGTTTAATCCTGCTATGAATATTCTCAGGATTGATCCCGCGGTGGTAAAAATCATCAATGCCAAGAAGGTATGCATTCTTCTTTGCCGCATAATCCTTAATGAATGAAATAACTACGAAGGGAGTTTTCTGATACAGCTTATTGAGCTTAAGCCTCCGGTAGAAAGAAAAGGCGTTGATCCCGGGAAGGAGCAGTTCGCAAACGATGGCATCTATGGTTTGCTTTTCTTCGTATGTTACTTCGAATCTTGTGTCTTTATCGAGGTTGAAAATTTTAAACTGGTTATCGGTAAGCCAATAGATGGCCGCAAGAGGGTTTTTCATGATGGTCAGGTTAAAATGCCCTGAATCCCGAAGCATATCAGTTGTCGACTGATCTCTCCCTACATACAGGATATTCAAACTTGAATTTATAGTCTCCGTCATGCTTAGTGTCCGCTGTTGTTTCCTGAATAAGAGGCAGATGTTTCAATGCGTCGTTTGATTCTTACTATCAGTTCCCTGGGATTAAACGGTTTTACAACATAATCATCTGCTCCCATTTCAAAACATTTGATTTTATCTGCACTTTCCTCTTTACCCGATAGCATGATCAAGGGTATCTCATCAAAAAATCCGCTTTCACGTATGCGTTTAATAAAATCAAAACCATTCATTACAGGCATTTCAACGTCACAGATTATGACATCAGGAAGATTTCCCGACTGAATGTAGTACAGGGCATCCATACCGTTACTTAAAGTAGTAACCTCAAATTCTTTATTGAAAGTATTCTCGACGATGAAACGAATGCTCTTTTCATCGTCGATTGCCAATATCTTTCTCTTCATTCAGCAGCAATTTTGGTAAGCAAATATATTCGAATTTGCTCCAAACTCGAAAAAAGGTTATTAACAAAAAACCCAAAGTTATTAAGATCAGAGATGACGGGTTGTTACTGATTCCCAGTCTCAGAAAGGGCTTTTTTCAAAGCGGCAAGCTCATCCCTTAATCTTGCAGCTTCAAGAAAATCAAGCTGTTTAACAGCGTCTTCCATCGCTTTTGCTGTTTCCCTAATGAGTTTTTGAATCTTATCTTTTGGAAGGTATGCTATCAAAGGATCTGCAGCATGGTCAAGATTTTCTTTTTCAATGTAAGGACGTCCTGTCCCCTGGCCGCTGTCTTCTTTTGGTCTCTGGTCGAAGACTTTTCGCATATCCTTTGTTATCTGCACAGGGGTAATGTTATGCTTCAGGTTATAGGCCATCTGCTTTTCGCGCCTCCGGTTCGCTTCGGAAGTCATTCTTTTCATCGATTCTGTCATTTTATCAGCATACAGAATTACCCTGCTGTTGATATTCCTGGCTGCTCTGCCTGCTGTTTGCGTCAGGCTGCGTTCCGATCTGAGAAATCCTTCTTTGTCAGCGTCAAGTATTGCAACAAGAGAAACTTCAGGGAGGTCAAGGCCTTCTCTGAGAAGGTTTACGCCTACAAGCACATCGATCACACCGGTCCTCAGATCCTGCAATATCTCAACCCGCTCCATTGTCACCACATCCGAATGTATATACCTCACCTTGATATTGAGTTTTACAAAGTATTTGGCCAGTTCTTCAGCCATTCGTTTGGTTAGCGTGGTTACCAGGACTCTTTCATTAACGGCAACGCGCTTGTCAATTTCATCCAGAAGGTCGTCGATCTGGTTAAGGCTGGGCCTTATTTCAACCAGGGGATCCAGCAAGCCTGTAGGCCGTATAAGCTGCTCCACAACAACACCCTGGGCTTTCTGAAGTTCAAAATCGGCAGGGGTGGCGCTCACATAGATCGTCTGGCCTACCAATGCTTCAAATTCATCAAACTTAAGCGGGCGGTTGTCCATGGCCGAAGGTAACCTGAACCCATATTCAACGAGGGTTTGCTTCCTTGATCTGTCGCCACCGTACATCGCCCTGATCTGGGGAATGGTAACATGACTTTCGTCAATAACCATCAGGAAATCATCAGGGAAGTAATCCAGAAGGCAGAAAGGCCTGGATCCCGGGGCTCTTCCGTCAAAATACCGCGAATAATTTTCAATGCCTGAACAGTAGCCGAGTTCACGCATCATTTCCATGTCATACGTGACCTTGTCCTCCAGCCTTTTAGCTTCCAGGTTTTTACCTTCATTTCTAAAGTATTCGGCTTGGCGGAACATGTCATCCTGAATATCTGTAAGGGCTTCCCGCATTTTATCCTGTGAAGTGACAAAAATATTGGCTGGGTAGACCTGGATGAACTCTAATGCCCCAATGGTCCTGCCCGACACGGGGTCAAATGATTCAAGCTTCTCGATCTCATCACCCCAGAAGATGATGCGGTAAGCCTCATCAAGGTATGCCGGGAAAATATCCACAACATCACCTTTTACACGGAACTTCCCACGGGAAAATTCGGCTTCAGTTCTTGAATACAGGCTGTTCACGAACCTGAGCAGAAGATGGTTCCTGCTCACAAGGTCGCCAAGTTTCAGTTTTACGATATTGCCAGTGAAATCTTCAGGGTTGCCAATGCCGTAAATGCATGAAACGGAAGAAACGACAATGATATCGCGTCTTCCGGAGAGGAGGGCAGAGGAAGCGCTCAGCCTGAGCTTTTCAATCTCTTCATTAATCGACAGGTCCTTTTCAATGTAAGTGTTGGTGACCGGAATATATGCTTCGGGCTGGTAATAATCATAGTAAGAAACGAAAAACTCAACTGAATTTTCAGGGAAGAATTCCCTGAACTCACCATAAAGCTGTGCTGCAAGAGTTTTGTTGTGGCTCAGGACCAGTGTGGGCCTTTGTGTTTTTTGTATGACGTTGGCGATAGTAAAAGTTTTCCCGGATCCTGTGACCCCGGCCAGGACCTGGGCTTCGTCGTTCCTGCTGAGCCCTTCAACAAGCTCGCGGATTGCTTCAGGCTGATCACCTGTGGGAACGAAATCTGTTGTCAGCCTGAAATCCATAATCAATGGTTAAAAGTAAATTCTGAGATCACAGGGTAATGGTCCGAGAGATCGACTTCCTTCTTCTGATAAGACCTGGCAGTAAAGAAATCATCATAAAGCATATAATCAATCCTGAAAGCAGGGAAGCGGCCGGCATAAGTGCTCCCTATCCAATCATCCCCGGCCTTGACAAAGGCGTCGTTGCGGCCTTCCGACAAAGTATGATAGGCATATGAGGACGGGGTGTCGTTGAAGTCTCCGCAGATCAGCACGGGGTAAGGGCTTTGCTTCATATGAGTTCTGAGCATGTCAACCTGCATGGCACGAAGGATAAAAGCTTTTTTTAATTTCCAGATCATTTTCCTGGATCCCTGGGAAAGACTTTTTTCATCAGCGGGGTCTGTAAGGTTTGAATAAAATTTGTAATCATCCTCCCCAAGCCTGATGGACTCCAGGTGAAGGTTGTAAACCCTAATAGTATCTCCATTCACGCTGATATCAGTAAATATCCCGAAGGTGCTTTTATCCTCAAGCCTGAAAAATCCTTCGTTCACAATTGGGTACCTCGAGAAAGTCGCAATCGCATTGATCTTTGTTTTCTGCCAGAAATCCCTGTAATTTTTGAAAAAGAAATTTTCAAGTCTGATCGAACGGGAGAATTTATGAAGTGTATTCATGTATCCCTCGCCTAAAGCATAAAATTCCTGAGTGCAGATAAGGTCCGCATTTTCAAGGGCAAGAAAATCGGTCACCTGGCTTCTGGCTTCGGGCAGCATATCATCCGCGTGGTTGCCATAAAGACTGTGCACATTATAAGTCACCACTCTAAGCGAATGCTCAGCGCGGGTTTTTGGTGAGCCGAAACGAAGAGGGAAGATTGTCCTGATATGGCCGAATCCAAGTACTATGACAACCAGCGACAACCAGATGTATTTATTCCACAGGATCAGCCACAGCAAAACGAAAACCAGGTTAATAATCAATATTACAGGGTAGGCTATGCCGAAGAAAGCCAGGATCCAGAATTTAATGGGGCTTATATATGCCGCAGAATAAGAGCATAATAAGACTATCGCTGAAATGCAGTTGATGATCAGAAGCGAGATCTTCAACCAATTGCCTTTATGTTTTGGGTTGATCATTCTGGCTTTTGTTTATCGTTTACCTGAAGACCTGAACAAAAACTCCTTTTCATCCCTGGTAAGACTGTCGTAACCTCCTTTTGAGATCTTATCCAGTATTTCGTCCATCTGCTTTTGCTTTGCTTTTTTCTGCAGATTGTATTCATCGTCACTGAGAGGGCGTTGACTGTTTTCGTAAGACGTGTATTCGCTGTTTTTCCCGCCCGGAGATACTTTCATCCGTTTCTTCCACATGGAAGGGAATCTGAAGGTTCTTGTGGTAAATTGAATATAAAGAAACCCAAACAAGGCCCCGCCGATATGCGCAATGTGCCCCCCGGCATTTCCTGCTGGGATCATAAAAAAATCAAAGATGAACAAAGCTATGGCAAGGTAAAGAATCCGAATCCTTCCGAAAAACAGGAGATAGACAGAGAAGTCAGGTTCCTTGAAAGCAATTGAGGTAACGATGGCCATGACCGACGCGGATGCCCCCAGCGCATAGGATTGGGGCAGAATGTATGCGAAAGCAGGGAAAATATTAAAGGCTGCTACATACACAACCGCTCCGGAGAGTCCCCCGAGAATATATACGATCAGGAGTTTTCTGCTTCCAAGATATTCCTGGAATATTTTTCCGAACCAGTAAAGCCAGAGCATGTTGAACAGTACGTGCCATATTTCGACATGCAGGAACATATAGGTAAGGACCGTCCACGGTTTGCCTGAAAGTGTGGGTAGATAAGCAGGCACCCCGAAGAACCTTATAATTGCGCTTGTCCCGAGAGTTTCCTCCTGCACGCTGATAAAAGAGAATATCACTCTGAATACCTGCACCAGCAGCCAGACCGACACATTGACAATTATCAGGTTGGCAAGGACGGAGCCTTCCCTGAAGAACCGTTTCAGGTTCTCAGCAGTGTTAGGTCCCGAGGTGTAATTATCCATTATCTTAAATTCTTGCTTTTCGTTTCCAGTACAAGATCATGAAAAATCCGAAAATCATGCCCCCCAGATGTGCAAAATGCGCAACATTGTCTGTGGCATTGTTTGAGATTCCGTAGAAAACTTCAATCGCCCCATAAAAGAGCACCAGCCATTTAGCTTTGATGGGGAATAAAAAGGAAATGAAAACAAGCATGTTTGGGAACATCATACCGAATGCCAGAAGAATCCCGTAAACAGCCCCGGATGCGCCTATCGTGGTAACATCCATATGCTGCCTGATCAGGTCATAAACATAAACCACCGATTGCCTCTGGTTATGAACATCGCCCAATGAACCCTGCCACTGAGAAAGTAAGGCGTTCATCTGGTCCAGCAATTCCTGGCTCCTGGGAGGGCATGATTTGACAAAGCTGACGAATGCTTCGGGTGAAGGGGCTGCGGAATATACCTGGGCGGCGGACTCAAATCCTGAAATATGCCAGTAAATTACCGCAGTCTGGATAAGGCCGGCACCGATCCCTGTTATCATATAATAGGTCAGGAAGCGCTTAGGGCCCCACACGTTTTCAAGCAAGTAACCGAACATCCACAAGGCAAACATATTATAAAGAATATGCCCGAAGTCGGCATGGAAAAACATGTATGTCACAAACTGGTAGGTTCTGAAGTGGTCCGACTTGAAAAAGTGAAGGCCAAACATATCCGTGAGATCAATCCTGAAGGTGCTTTGAAGCGAAATGGTTGCAACATAACAGATCACATTGATGATAAGCAGGTTTTTTACAACCGTGGGAAGAAGTTTGAAGCCACCCGGACTATATTGCTCGTAGCTCATACGAAATGTTTAGGATTTGAACTTTTTATTTAATTCATCAAAAGAGAGAACGAAAAAGACAGGTTTTCCGTACGGTGAAAGTTCCGGAATCCTGCAGTTGAACAGTCTCCTGTACAGGTCTTCCAGTTCTTCTTTTTTAAGGTTGCTGCCCCGTTTAACAGCAGTACTTTTTGCAAGCGCTTTTGCGATTAGCTGGTTTTTTACAGCATTTTTCCCTGGCAGTTCATTTTTTATGGATTCCAGCGCCTGTTCAACCGCCCCGTGAAAATCGGTATGCCCCAGGTCGTGTGGTACAGACTGAAGAACAAAGTCATTATTCCCGAATTCCGAGATTTCAAAACCCAGGATGCTGAAATCACCGAGAAGGTCTTTCAGCAGAACTGCATCATCAGGAGAAAAGGATAGAGTCACAGGGATGATTTTCGAACTCAGGTTATTGTCATTGCTGCCCGAATCAAGCATTTCCTCGTACAGAATTCTTTCATGGGCTGACTGCTGGTCGATAATCATCAGGCCTTTGGGGGTTTCAGTTACAATAAATGAATTTGCCACCTGGAACAGTTCATGGTTTTCAGTGTCTAACTCCAAGCCAAGGCCGGGCGAGTTGCCTGTGCCCAGTTTGTCGATGAGATCAGCCAGGGGAGCCGGGGGAATGTTTAATTCCTTGTGCAGGTCATGGGAAAAAATTTCCCTTCCGCCCTGACTTCCTGTGAATTTTCCCGGATTATCAAACCTAAGGCTGGGCTGAAACTCCTTTTTCTTTTCAAATGGATTGTATTCAGGGTTAACAGTGATCTGAGGCTGTCGAATCACCTGGCCAGGCTTCAGGGGAGGGACATCCATGCTCAGTTCCTGTTCAAAATCAATAACCGTGGTGAGGTTGAATTTCCCGAGTGCTTGCCGTACGGCAGCCTGAAGAATAGCATAGATGCTCTTGCTGTCGGTAAAATTGATCTCGGTTTTAGTGGGATGTATGTTGACGTCGATATTCGCCGGATCCAGTTCAAGATACAGGAAATATGAGGCATATGAATCCTTTGGTATTAGTTCCCTGAATGCAGCTTCAACAGCATGATGAAGGTAAGGGTTACGGATAAACCTTCCATTGGCAAAGAAATACTGTTCACCCCTTGTCTTTTTGGCGAATTCGGGTTTGCCGATGAAACCGCTTATATTCACCATGTTTGTCTGCTGCTCAACAGGGACCAGCCTTTGGTTATAGTTCATTCCGAAGAGGGAAACGATACGTTGCCTCAGGTTGGCCGAATGAAGCTGGAACATAACTTTATCCTGGTTGTACAGTGTGAAACTGACATCGGGATGAACAAGCGCGACCCGGTAGAACTCTTCCAGGATGTATTTTAACTCCGAAGTGTTTGACTTCAGGAAATTTCTGCGTGCAGGAACATTGTAAAAAAGATTCTTTACCTGGATGCTGGTGCCGTTTGAAGTGTTCACAGGTGTATGCGACTTTACTTCAGAGCCTTCAATTGTCAGTTGTGTCCCAATCTCATCCCCGTCTTTTTTTGTCCTCAATTCAACTTGGGCCACTGAAGCAATCGAAGCAAGGGCTTCACCCCGGAAACCAAGAGTACGGATAGAGAACAGGTCCTGGGCGGTTTGTATTTTGGAAGTGGCATGGCGTTCAAAACACATCCTCGCATCTCCCTCCGACATTCCACAGCCATTATCAGTAACCTGGATCAGTGTTTTCCCGGCATCTTTGACGATGAGCCTCACTTCAGTGGCACCTGCATCAATCGTATTCTCGAGCAATTCCTTTACGGCAGATGCAGGTCGTTGTACGACCTCTCCTGCAGCAATCTGGTTTGCAACTGATTCAGGAAGCATCCTGATTATATCCGACATAGGAAGATACTATAAAAGAATAATTGACGAAGTACTTGCAAATTTACCAATTTTTCCATCCCCGATTCCTGATTTCTGAGATAAAGAGTACCTTTGAAATGGATAATTATCAACACATGAGCGATACCGACACTACCTTGAAGAAATTGATCGTAGTAGGGGACAGGATTCTGATCAAACCAAAGAAGATATCGAATAAAACCAAGGCAGGATTATTCCTTCCTCCGGGCTACCAGGAGAAGGAAGAATTACAGACGGGGTTTGTTGTCAAAACAGGTCCGGGATATCCCATACCTGTTCCCCCGGATGATATTGAAAGCTGGAAGAAGAATGAAGAGAATATTAAATACATCCCGCTTCAGGCTAGAGAAGGGGACTTGGCAATATTCCTGCAAAAAGGAGCCATTGAAATAATTTTCAATGACGAAAGATATTTTATTGTGTCTCAGAATTCCATTTTACTCCTCGAAAGAGACGAAGAAGTATTTGGCTAAAACCTCGACCTGTCGAGAACAGGGAACCTCATCTGAACCAGATAGAAGGCTCCGTAAAATACGGCGCTGAAAAACGTTGTTCCGAAGACATCATTCAAAAAGAATGAGAATCCGTTCGTTGTATCCCTGAAGAACACCAGGCCGGCCATGTAACATTCCATGAGGCCCATGATATTTTTAGGATACAAACCCATGGCAAGCCAGGAAGAGAAGTTTGTGATCAGGAAAAAAATCAGGGCTGAAGAAACTGAGGCCATGAAAACTGATCGAACTGTGACTTTCTTCCGGATAGCCATACCCAGAACAACCGTAATGGCAAAACTAAGATAGACAGCAGGCATGTTAGCGTGCAGACCTATAATGAGATCGCTGATGAACATCGCGGCGATCGGAATGGCGAAAGCATATTGCTTTCTGTCAAAATAGGTCCCGGCAAACAAAGCCATAGCTGCAATCGGTGTAAAGTTTGGCCAATGCGGCAGCAACCGTAACAGGGCTGCAGTAAAAATTACTGAAAAAACAACAATAAATCTAGGTGTAATAGATTTATATGGCATTAATATATCGTGTTTATGTCTTACAAAAATATGAAATGATTTGTATAAAAGTCAAGTTTTGGAAAAAATAGTTTTCTAATTTTGAATATTATTATCAAATTCAGACTATTGGCTCATGAAAAAAAAGTTATTAACACTCAGTTTACCTGTCTTTTTCCTTCTTAATTCCTGCAATCTAATGAAAACCAGTACCGGATTGATAGTGTACAATGCAAAGATCTATACCGTTGATCCGGTGATTACCGTTAACGAAGCAATGGCTGTAAATGACGGTAAGGTTCTCTCGACAGGTTCAACCAAAGACATACTCGGGCGTTACAGATCTGAAAACATGATTGATGCCGGTGGAAAAGCCGTATTTCCGGGCTTTATAGATGCACATTGTCATTTTTATGGTTACGCATTGAATTTCAGGAGCGTAGTTCTGAATGGATGTAATTCATTCAATGAAGTCCTCGAGAAGCTAAAAAAAGCAGGCAACCCGGGAAAAGATGGATGGATTGTTGGTAGGGGATGGGACCAAAATCTTTGGAAAGAGAAAGTTTTTCCTGACTGTAAAGCACTGGATGATCTTTTTCCCGATAATCCTGTTGTCCTTTCACGGATTGACGGCCATGTTGTGCTTGCAAACAGCAAAGCCCTCCTTGTGGCAGGAATTGGGGTCCATCATGCTTTTAATCCCGTGGAAGTTGAGATAAAAAACGGCAGGCTTACCGGCATCCTTAGCGAAAATGCTGCCGATCATATGAAACAATCAGTCCCGAAACCAAACCCTGAAGAACTTCAGAAACTCCTGTCCAGGGCCAGGGAAGATTGTTTTTCGGTAGGCCTTACAACTGTCAGTGATGCCGGCCTGGAGGCAGCCACTGTCGGCTTGTTTGACAGCCTTTCTTCGGGTAAAGACTCGGCCGGGATGATACGAATTTATGCTATGCTTGAACCCAGCAGTGAGAATATCAGCAAATATATCGGTAAAGGGATTTACCGCACACCCCGCCTGTTTGTAGGTGCCGTTAAGGTATATTCCGATGGAAGCCTGGGAAGCCGTACTGCCTTGTTGAAACAACAGTATCATGATATGCCGGGCCAGCATGGCATTCGGGTGATAACTGCTGATTCTCTAAGGAAAATATGCAGGTTGTGTCTTGAACATGGATACCAGGTCAACACTCATGCCATAGGCGACTCTGCCAATAAATTCGTCCTTGATATTTATGGTGAATACCTGGTTGGTAAAAATGACCGCCGGTGGAGAATTGAACATTGCCAGGTTGTCGACCCTTCCGATTTGGAGAAATTCAGGAAGTATTCAGTTGTTCCTTCAGTACAGGCCACGCATGCCACATCCGATATGGGATGGGCAAAAGAAAGGCTGGGTGACGAGAGGATCAGGTGGGCCTATGCATATAAAGAACTGATGAAACAGAACGGATGGATTGCTAACGGGACCGACTTCCCCATTGAGAATATCTCGCCTGTTAACACATTTTATGCGGCAGTTGCGAGAAAGGATATTAAGGGTAATCCGCCGGGAGGTTTTCAGCCTGAAAATGCACTGAGCAGGGAAGAAGCTCTCAGGTCAATCACTATATGGGCAGCCAGGGCAGATTGCTGGGAGGATGAGATTGGAAGCCTGGAACCCGGGAAAAATGCTGATTTTGTTATTCTTGACAGGGATATCATGCAAATAAACGAGAGTGAAATCCCGATGACCAGGGTAACATCAACCTATCTTTCGGGGAAGCAGGTATATAAAAAGCCATAAAACAAATATGGTAAAATAATAAAGGCTGCCCGGTAAAAGGCAGCCTTTATTATTTTGAGGTTAAGTCAAATTATTTCAATTCTTTACAGACTAATTTACCAAGTGGTTTGGCAGCGTTCTCATAAGCTTCCATGATACGCAGCCCGGTATCATAGGTCTCCTTGCTCACAGGTACACCACCTACCGTCATACGGCCGGTACTTCCCTTACCTTTTGCTTCAAGTGTGGCGATCACCTTATCAGGCGCTTTTGATTCCACTATGCTGATTTCAAGGTCAACTTCCGATGCTTTGGCCGCAACATAAGCTTCTACACCCTGCTCAAGAAATGTAGTATGAACTATCATTGTATAGGTGGCATCCGTTGCATTCTCCTTTAGTTCCAGTCCGCAATCATCGGCTTTGTTATTAAATGCATCGGCAAAGGCCGGCGGGAAACGCTCCGTCTTGTCACTCCTCCATTTCAATGCCCAGGGGTCACCGCTGCCTTCTTTCTTACTGTTCCTGTCGGCAATACCTTTGGTAATGTATTCCTCTTCATTGTCAAATTTTCCAACTTTCATTTTTGCATAATCAAACTGAAGATTGATCACTTTCTGACCTTTCAGCACCGACAGGCTGCCCGACTTCAGTTTCTGGGAGAACACACTGCTTCCTGCGAAGACAAAGAAGCTCAATAAAAAAAAGATTCCAATTTTTTTCATAGAAAAATAGTTTTAAGGTTCCTCATGTGAAATTACATAGCAAATCTATAACAGGAATTTGAGTTTTCCAAAAATAAATTTGACAAATGAGGTAATAATGAATGCGAAACAAAAGGAAGGGACTGTCAGCCCGAAATACATCAGAAAGGCCCGGGATTGTTTCGCTTATCGAAAAACTTTATGGGCTTGCGATTCCCTTCGGGTAACTGGATTTTCATGATCTCTTCAGGTTTCATGAACCTTACCTGGGGAGCAACCCTTAACCTGGCCCTGAAGTGATCCTTCACATCCTTTTCAAGTTCCGGGTTTTCATTTTCCGACCCGGCATTGATGATAATTTCATCGGTGCCTATATCGTTGGTGCAAACCTCGATATAATAATTACGGATATACGGTATATCGTCAAGAATATCAAACAAGGCGGGGGGATAAAAGGTAGTTCCCTTGAACTTGATCATTTGCTTTTTACGGCCAAGGATAGGCCCAAGCCTGATGGTTGTCCTACCGCAGGAGCAGGGTTCTGTGTAATGGCAGCAAACGTCGCCTGTTTTAAATCTCAGCAGGGGCATGCCTTCAACTCCCAGTGTGGAAATTGTCAGTTCGCCGGCTTCCCCTTCATGTACAGGTTTGTTATTATCGTCAAGGAACTCAGTGATGATGAGTTCAGGATGATGGTGGCCGCCTGTCCCTACCCCGCATTCTGCAAACGTAGTAGCCATTTCAGTGGAGGCATAAGTAGAATATAGTTTAATCTGCCATTTTTCAAGTATCCTCTTAGCCAGGGCATTAGGCTTCATATCAGGGCTTCGCAGTGGTTCCCCGATGCAAACGGCTTTGGTGATGCCCGAAGAACGGTAGTCTATGCCATTTTGTTCTGCATATTCAATGATCTTCAGTATAAAGGAAGGAACACAGATGATGGCATTCGGTTTGAAACGCATGATAGTATCCCACTGCAGCTCGGGAATTCCGTTCCCAACCCTGATAATTGAGGCACCCAGTTTCCTGATGCCCAGGAAATAAGCCATTCCAGCCATAAACCTGCGATCCATGGTTGTCATCAGCTGGTATATATCATCCACCGAGCCGTCGGCACAGGTAAATGAAAGAGCCTCGTTATAAGCAAGACGTTCCAGGTCACGGTCGGTCATTGCCATGGTAACGGGATCTCCCATGGTTCCGGAGGTTGTGATATAGTCAACGATACGGTTCCCGGGAACACAGATAAAGTCATTATTGAACTGCTGCAGCTGTGCTTTGTCTGTTACTGGTATATTTAAGAGATCTTCAAGGCGGAGGATCTGAGAAGTATCAATGGAATGCTCCCTGAAAAGTCGACTGTAGTATAAAGAGTTGGCCCCAAGGTACGACAAGAGGTCTTTCAGGATTTTTTCCTGGAACGTCTTTATATCTGCAAGTGGTTTACGTTCTATTTCAGGAAAAAAGGCCGGGTTCATCAGAATTGAATGAAAAACTAGAATTTAAAACCAATGAGGACCCGGAAGGTGTCGACAGAAACTTTTTCTTTTGGGTTGGGTTCCTGGTTATAGGTGTATTCCACCTTGCCCCAATTATACTGGAAAGCAAAGAGCATAACGCGGTAGCGTATGCCAAGGCTTACTTCGTTCATAGCAAGATTCATGCCCCACATACTGGCATGCCAGGCTGCTGTTGCATTGATCTTATAGGAGAGGTCAATCATAAGGTAATCAATAGGACTGATAGTTAACAGGGGGCCGAACTTCTGGCCTCCGAAATAATACCAGTATTCCATTTTTTTCGAAGCGCTTGTCCCTGAAGGAACAACAGAGTCTGCCGGGTTGAACGAAGCTGTAAAAAAGGTTGCATCCAGGCCAGCCCGAAGATGATTATGTGCGAAAGCAGGGCCAAGGTAAATCAGAAATCCCATTTCCAAAACACCTCCGAACTTTCCGTGGTTGAATGTAAGACTCCGTTGCGTATTTGTATTATCGGTATATGTAAATTTTTGATTATTAGTAAAATTCCCCATAGGGAAAGAGCCCCCGAGCTTAAGATAGAACCCGCTGGTGATATGATTAGGCATCGCTTTCTGAGGAGTCTGGGGCTGCAGGGGTTGCACCTGTGCAGGCTGTGTTTGAGTCTGAGTGGGTTGATCCTGTGAATAAACTATGCTTGCTAGAAGTAAAAATGACAAGGCAATTATTGATATTTTCATGGCAAATGATTTATGTTTAAGTTCATGTTCCTTGAATAGTACAAAGTTATAAAGATATCAGAAATAATAACTTGATACCATTTACTCTTTTTATTCAGACATAATCGCCTGTTTTTCGTTCCGGCGATGAGGTAAGTATTCTTCAGGGATTATGTGTCAAACAGTTTTTTCTCTCTCAGCAACCAGGAATTCGGCAATGCTGTCAATTGATTGTATTACTGAACGGGCAAGGTTCTGGTCTGCTATCCTGAGATTGTATTTTCGCTGTATGGCCATGATTATCTCAAGGGCATCGACAGAATCCAGTGTCAGTGCATTTTCCCCACCAAAAAGGGGCTTGGCATTATCAATTTCTTGAGGCCTGACACCTGATATTCCAAGTGTTTCCATAATGAGATTCTTGATCTCCGTCCTCAATTCTTCCGTCACCTTGTTCATTACGTCAGTATTAGTGTATAGCTTTTGATAATCTTTTAAAGAATGACTCTTCTTTATCGGCCCGCTGGTTAAGCAGCATACTTAATTGTTTGAATTTATCGGCCCCAAGGTCCCGGCTCTTTCCGATTCTTGCAGCAAACAGTGAAAATTCCCTCCAGCCGTCGCCTATCTCCATCAGTTCACCGGCAAAACTTTTCAACTCAGGTCTTCCGGTCATTTCCGCTGCCTGCTGAAGGAAAGTGGCATACATGAACCTGAACCCGGCTCCACCGGTTCCCTGGTCCTCAAGCAGGATGTTGATCTTCATCACTTCATGCGAAAGATGTTCAGTATCCCTGGCAAGGGAAGGCCAATCGGTTATTTTCCTGGCAAACATTCTGATCCCTTTAATTCCCAGGAAAGGAATAGGGAGGCTCAGCATATAAAAACATGCCTTTTTTATTCCTTTGCGGATTGCCTTTTGGTAATCAAACGAAGCCGGAACATATTTGGGGTAGAATAGAAACCCTTTCGGAGACATGCTCCCCTGGGCGAACCTGGCCGTATTCATTGAAGATACAGGAAGGTCAACCACCCCGGGGAAATAGCTGTCGCTTACTTTGTATACATCCCCTTCTTTTCCGATAACGACCAGGAAGTGTACATTGATGTGGACACGTTCCCAGGATGGTACATAATCCAGGTAGAACATGTCAACCTGGACAGCTGTCGGGATTCCTTTATTGATAAGGTTGTCCAGCGCTTCCTGACCGGCTGCGGCGTTTTTGAAATCCTTTGAATAAAACCTTACGCCTGTTCTTTTCTCGAGGTTCCGCCTCATCTGCCCGGGTTTGTTCCTGACGATGAAGGTCGGGAAGGCAAATGATTTCATTTTATGGAAATAACCGAAAAAGATCCCGCTTGAGATACCGAACACCATGGGTTCAGTTATCTTCATGCCGGCATGGATAAGTAAGGAAGTGATGGAGCCCGATTCGCAGTGGGCTGCCATTCTATGTTGAAAATTCTCTATGATCATTCGTTTATTTTCTGTTTCCTGCCTGCCTTTTCAGGATCTCATCCACCGTGATATTAAAAACAACAGAATATTTTTTCAATGCTGATTCCGGGATCCCGGAAAAATTGCCGGGTTTGAGATGTCTCTTTACTATCCATTTCATCAGCCCGGCCCTTGCAGCAAGTTCCGAGATGGTCAGGTCTTCGAGAACCATATAATATTCAATCGCATTGATCTCGCCCTTTCTTATCTTCTCATCCAAGGTCTTTTCAAGGTTGTTCCGCTTGAAAAAATAATCGTCCAGGTAATTGGCCGAAATGTAGGAACCTGTCTGCATTGCTTCATACTTCCCGTCTTCCTTCTCAACATACAGTATTACCTGTTGCTCTGGGCATTCAGCATATCCGTCCTTTTCTTTCATATCTCCTGTTTGAGGCTCAGCTTTTCCGCCTTGCAAAAATATAAATGCTGCTGATCATTGCAAAAATGAAAAAGAATATGAGCAGCAGGCTTCTGGGTAAAATGGTCATGATTCCTCCTCCACGGATGAAAACATCAAGGTAATTGTCAATCCCCCAGCGCATAGGGGAAATCAGGCTTATGTCCCGGATTACTGCGGGCATTACGTGAACAGGGAGGAAAGTGCCGCTGATCACCCCCAGGAGCACAACCATCACCGATCCGAACAGTGAGGCCTGAGCCATGGTTTCTGCAGCTGAACCGACAAGTATGCCGAAGCCTATTGCAGCCAGGGAGGATGCGGCCGTTGCAAAAAGTATTGCCCCTGCGTTGTTGCCGATCTGTAATTGGGGCAACCCGAGGAAGTTCGGAAATACCCAAAGCCCTACCAGCATCATGAGGAAGAACTGGACCAGGCAAACAATGAAATACACCAGGACTTTCGATCCGAGAATGATCCCGAAACCGACAGGGAGGGTGCGCAGCCTCCTGAATGCACCTTCGTTTTTTTCACTGATGATGCTTGCTGCCAGAGGTATTACTATGAAAAACATTGCAAACAGGATGAAGCCCGGTACTATGTTCTGCATTGCCGTGGGTCTTATTTCAGACTTGGCTGACCCTGCATACGAATCTTTTACGGCAGGGAGCCTGCTGATGGATTCTTCGACGGTTTTGTCGATCAGGGGTTTCATTTCACCTGCCGACATTGCAAGCATGTTCTCAACGACGTTCCTTGTCTGGGTTCCCCTGATAAGGTATTTCAGGGGAGCGACAAGGTTATTCCTGTAGGGGCCCGAAAGGGCTGGATCGGAAATGATCTCAAGGGCAGAATCCCCGGGGCCGATATAAATGCCGACAGGATACTTCCCTGTATTTATGAGTTCCGAAGCATGTTCTTTTGTAAGCGGGATTCCCCGGATACTCGTGTCGGCATCAAAAAATCCGCTCTTAACCAGGTTCTCCCTCAATGCAGCTGAAAATGCAGAGTGGCTCTCATCTATAACAAGGAGCCTTGTCCTGCCCAGCTCGTTCTTAAGGGTATATTCCTGGGCAAGGATCACCACGGTCATAAGGATGACCGGCATCAGGAACAGTATGAGAAGGCCTGGAACATCCCGGATAATGATGAGCACTTCTTTTTTAGCCGAAAACAGCAGTTTGTTCACAGGGCAAAGATATATTTTTTATTCCGGGACTGTTTCCAGGATTGAAAGGGGGGCAACAGTAGGTATCAGCTTTGTTAGTTTGAATCCTGACTTCCGCAGCAGCCTTGTAAATTCCTCCTTCGTCCTTTCTTTTCCTCCGGGCATAGCCGTCAGCATCTGGACATCGACCATTTTCGCATAGGATGCTATTCCCGGACCCGGCACAACCATCTCCAGGATCAGCAGTTTTGCATTTATTCCCATAGAGACTTTAAGGTTTTCAAGTATAATGATGCATTGCTCATCATCCCAGTTGTGCAGAACATTTTTCATCAGGTAAACATCGGCCTCCAGACTGAAAGGTTCAAGGAAGCTACCGGGGACAAAGCTCATCCTCCCGCCCAGTCCGCATGATTCAATGTATTCTGCAGCTTTCCCGGCATTTTCGGGCAAATCGAAAAGCCGGCCTTGGAGTGATGGGTATTTTTCAAGGATCTTTGAGAGAAGCAATCCAACTCCGCCCCCGATATCGGCGACAGTCCTGCATTTTGAGAAATCGTAACGTGATAGAACCGGATACAGGGCAAGTTCGGATAATTCCGACATGGACTTTTCGAAACACTGCATATTTTCAGGATGTTCCTGCAGGAAAGGGTATATGTTCATTCCGAACAGGCCTTTAAATGCATTCTCACCGGTTTTTACAGTATGCATGAGGTTGCCGCTTGCCGACCAGTTGATAGTTCCCAGGTGGTGGATGATCATATTGCGCATCGAGCCGTTCCCCTCAAGCAAAGCTCTTGATGTGCTGTTAAGCTTGAACTTCCTGCCGGGAAGCTCAGTGAATATTCCTTCGGAGGCCAGGGCCCTGAGCACGCGGTACAGGGACTCAGTTTGGGTATTTGTTTTTATTGCAAGGTCTTCTACCGAAAGGGGCCCTTCTTTAATGTATCCTGCAATATCCAGTTCTGCAGCAATATACAGGGGTTGGAGGAGCCAGAATGACTGGAACTGTTCATAAAGGACCACGGAGCCAGGGAACAGCCTGCGATAAAGCTTCAGCAGTATGCTTCTGAAGCTGCCGAGGGCTTTTACCATGAGATAGGGGGGGGCGTTGGGGGAACTGCTCATAATCCTTCCATCATCCCATCGACCTGCTCATTTGTAAGCCTTGTCCAAACCGGGTTTGAAAAACTTTCGCCATCCCATTCAAATTCAACCCTGTCGAAGGTCTCGCCGTAAAAGGAGAGCTTGCTTCCCAGGTTGGGAGTATGTTCAATGAAGATGAAGTTGCCGGGAGTTTCCTTGCTGGTCTTAAGGATTTGGGTAGCAAGTGGTGCAATGACCTCCGTTATGGGTGTCCCGGGGTTCTGACGGTATATTTCAGTAGCTATGGCAAGGGTTTTCCCATCGTTTCGCTTAACCAGCTTAAGACCGCATTTCGACGGGCTGTCCCAGAACCCGAGGTAGTCAAAATAGTGATCCATGTATTTGTCGAAGGCCGGGTTAATTTCCATAATATAAAAGCGAAAGGCAAAAAGCGAAATTATTGTTTATACTATATCCGTGATTTGTTTTCCGAAGCTGAGGTTGGCAAGGTCCCTGCGGCGGGGTCTATACGTACCGTCGCTGAGTTCCTTTGACATTACCTTGTTAATAAGATTGAACATCTTCATGGTCTGGGGCTCATCCTTGTAAAAGGTATCCCATGCATAATGATACAGTTCGGTAAGCCTTTCCGGGCTCATATGTTTGGGCTGATATACGACTTTGCCCGCATTGTAATGATTCCAGTCCTTGTCGAATATACGGTTCTGTTTAAGAAGGTCGCTGTATGCCTTGGTGTGAGGGAAAGGCGCCAGTACGGTGAACTCGGCAAGATCAAGATTGATCTCAAGAAGAAAATCGACGAGGCGTTTGATATCATCTTCTGTCTGGTTGTCAAGTCCGAGTAAAATGGTGCCTTCAACGGCAATGCCGTAATCGTGGTATTGTTTTATACGGTTGCGGATATAATCGGATGTGTCGAACACAGCCTGGTAAACATACCAGGCGCCGGCCTGGGCGGCAAGGTCGAGCACTTCATCCTTGTCTTCAATAGTATGGCTGACCCATTTCTTTTTCAGGGGGATCATGGCTTTAAAAAGTTCTTTTTCCCAGTTTGTGTCTAGGGCCAGTGAATTGTCGACAATGAACAAACGGTTGTTGTCGAGCTGTGATAGCTCTTCCACAACCTTATCGATCGGGCGGGGTCTGAAACCGCGGCCTCCAAGGTACCTTACCGCACAGGGATAGCAGTCGTAGATGCATCCTCTGGAGGCATGGAACAGGTCGACCATCCTGAAGCCTTTATGATAATACAGGTCTTTTTTCAGAATATTCCGGTTAGCGGGCCCGATCAGGCTCATATCGGGAGGCTTGCTGAGAAAGTTGTATATTTTTTTCAGTTCGTTTTTCCCGAAATCTGCAAAAACGTCATCCAGCCGGCCTTCCACTTCGCCGAGGAATATCGAATCAGCATGCATCATGGTCTCTTCGGCATGCAGCATCGTGGAGATTCCTCCAAAAATAACTTTCTTGCCAAGTTTGCGGTACTGATCCGCAATTTCCCATCCGCGTTTCACCTGGGTGGTAAGCATCATCGAGATACCAACAAAATCAACGTTGTCGTCAATAATCAGGTCTTCAACGTTTTCATCGGTAAAATCTATTTCCACATGGTCAGGTACCGCAGCTGCCATGACTACGGGGCCATGGGGCGGGAGGTTAAAGATTGTCTGACCTTCCAGTTTTTCCCAGCGGGGATATATAAGTTTGAACTTCATCTTCTCTAAAATTAATCCTTCAATGTCATGCATCCTTTGTTTCATGCATGATACAGCCGTTTAAAACCGGCTTAATACTTTTTTGATCCCGTATTGCATTCGGCAATACGACTGATGATCTTTTGTTTTTCATTCCAGCGTGGCACCTCACATCCCAGGGCGTGGTAATAATACGAACGGGCCTTCTCCCGATCTTTCCGCATAAAATAGTATTCAGCGACAAGGAACCAGGATTCATAGTACCTTGGATTGGTATGAATAAACTCAGGAATAAAAGAACTTTCAACAGGCAGAGCCCTGCCCTGGTTGATACATTCATGAAGGACCTTCCTCATAGCCCCGAACTCAATAAAAGCTCTGTATCCGGCTGACTCCAGGAAAGCATCGGGCGGGATATCCTTCACGTTGTCATCAATTTCCACCCCTTTACCCGGAGCTGCAAAATTATGAAAAATTTTTCTCAGGTCGAAGCATTTAAAAGCACCCAGCTGCCAGGGACCTGTCGAAACCCATACCCGACGTTTTGAAGGGCTGAATATAACCGAGTGATGGGCAATAAGCTGGTTCATTGCTTTTTCATTCCCCATTCCGATGTCGGCACCATTCAGGCCCTCACGGTCTCGTAATATTGAGGCGGCTTTTGCAACAGTTAACGGGGATTCCCTGCAGATATCTTCCTGCAGCCTCCTGAACCTGTATGATGAAGCATTCTCCCTGATGTTTTCGATATTCATCGGATCCGAAGCGAATTCAGGTGATTGAAAATGATTCGCGCAAAGAATGCTGGTCCCTTTGGACTCAAACAGGGTTGTGTGATATGGCGATTTTTCGATAATTGCAGCCCTTCCGTCTTTATCCGAGCCTATAAGCAGAGATTCTGAAATAAAAGTGAGGCGTTTTCCTGCAATGGCATATGCCTGGTCAATATCTGAGGCATACTGCAGTATTTCCCTTGCAAGCAGTGAAATCGGCATACGGGCCGAGAACGGGATCTTTGAGCGTGCAGCGTTTATTGTTACTGTCAGACCTTCTTCATTCATCCCAGAAACAGCGCCTGTCATGCCTCCCCAGGTCACCATCATGAAGGCATGGCCGGTATCGGGTTGCTCGAAACAGATGATCTTGTTCCTGGCAAATTCGTCGCCCATGTAAAAATCAAAATTCCTGCCTACGATCAGGTTTCCGTCATCGGTTGAATTTCCCCAGGCGCCGAATGATGTGCATCCGACAAGGCTCAGTTGCTCAAGCGCATGCCCTATATCATGGGCCGAATGATAGTTCAGCATCCTCTGGTAATTGCTTCCTATAAAGGCAAATTCAGGGTTTGCGCTGTTGCTTATGCCGTAAATTTCCTGCCTGGTTTCAAGGGAGACATACTTATCGAGATCGCGGTTGAACCAGTAAATGAAATATTTGAGGAAATGCAGGTAGAAATCCGAAGGGATCATCTTCCTGATCTGGTCTACAAAAGCTTTCTCCTGCCGATATATCAGTGTTTTGGCCAGTTTGCCGTTAGCAACACCTCGTTCATAGGGATTTCCTTTCAGGTACATCAGCCAGAGACCTGAAGTATCCTTCTTAAGCCAGGACTGCCCGCAGCGGCTGTCACCGCCGGGCATGCAGCTGACGGTTAATGTATCTGCAGAGCGGTCAGTGACCGGGGGAGGAGAAATGATGATAGAAATCCTGAACCAGGACCAAAGGAGCAGCACCAGGGCTGCCAGGATGAAAAAAGCCAGCCATCTTTTATTACGTGGCAGATATCGTTTATCCTGCATCCCTTATTTTATTAAACAGGTATTCAAGCCCGAGAATTTCAGCGCAGGTCATTACAGCTCCTATGGTTACACCAGGGGCGCCGTGCATGTTCAGGTTCTGGCCTGTAAAGTAAAATCCCTGTATCTTAGTATGCGGCAATATCATGGTCCTTAGGTGATTTCCAGATTCCTTCCTGATCCCGTACATGGAACCTTCGGGGGTTCCTGTGTAATCCCGCCAGGTCAAAGGGGTGGAAATTTCCATTGTTTCTTTATAAGAACGAAGTCCCGGGAATTTTCTTTCAACCAGCTCTAATAATTTTAATGCTCTTTCTTCTTTAAATGCTTTATAATCACTTCCTCTCCGGCCTGTGGACGTGTTTTCCCATTTTTTTACTTCATCGAATTCCATGTATGAGAGAATGCAAACCGCTGATGAATGTTCGCCTTGCCTTGCTGCAGCAGGCGTGTAAAGGAAATACATCCCGGGCCAGTCTACTGCCTTCCTTTCTGAATCAGTCCAAACATCATGGGAGCAGTGATAATAAAGATTGTGGTCAAGGTACGGAAAGCTACCGGGTTTGAGGCCGAGATATAAACAGAACGATGATACAGTATTCTCCATGCTCACTATCCTTGAGCGAAATGATTTTTTAACCATTTCAGGTTCAAGCAGGGAGATGGCCCTTTGAGGGTGGATACCTGCAATGACGCGCCCTGCAACAAAATTCTCATGGGTGGCAGTCTCAACCTGGAATTTATTTTTCAGGGATGATATTTTCCTTACCTCTTTTCTTGTATGCAATGTGCCTCCGTTGGCAATTATTCCAGCCACCAGGAGTTCTGTGATCTGGGTGCTCCCTTGTCTCAGTCTCCAGGAGCTGCTTATGAAGGAATGGTTGATCAGCGCATACTGGTGCCAGGGAGTCGTTGATTTTCGCCCGGCATATAAAAAATTATTCCCTGACAATACCTGTAAAAGCTTTTGATTTCCGGGATGGTTGCCTGCCATTTCACTCATGAAATCCCATGCATTGGTTCCCATCCAGGTGGTTTTTGTCATTTTGTCGGTAAGTTCAAGATTATATAAAGGAAATGCCGACACTGTTTCTTTCAGGGCTTTAACATAGCGGTCAAGGAATTCTCCGGATCCCGGGAACTGCCCAGCCAGTGAGCCCGTGAACCTGTCAAAACCCTGGGCGAATTTATAATCCCTGCCCTCAAACGAGACCATGTCGAAACAATCCTCATTCATCCGCTCAAGGTCCAGGGCATCTGAAAGTCCGAAATATTTCCAGTAGGAGTGAAGGGTCTGTCCCGGCAGCATGCTACCTATATAATGTATCCCTGTGTCAAATGAATTCCCGCCCCTGCTGAAACTCTGAAGGCAGCCTCCCGGTATGGCCTGCTTTTCAAGAATGCATATATTGAAGCCTTCCTTGCTTAAAATATAGCCGCAAAGCAAACTCCCAAGCCCTGAGCCGATTATAATGACATCATAGCGGTTCATGAATCCTGCTGTTTTTTCAGACGATAATAAGTGTTCGAGCTGTATGTCTTTGAATCCAGTATCTCCGTAACAAACCCGGCCATGCCTGCAATCCGTTCAACTTCCCCTGTTGAAAGAAAATGCAGTGAGAGTGACTCATCATAAGTCTTGTTAAACCTCATGCCTGTAGAGAATAGCTCGGTAAGCCTGGACCGTGAATGACCTGTCTCACGATTCGAATCTGCATCACGGATGATGATGAATCCTCCCGGATTAATGTTCCCCATGCATTTCAGCAGCAGGATTTCCTGTTCCTTGCCGGGAAGATAATGCAAGACATCACTCAGTATAATACAGTCATGAGGCGTAATATTATATGACCTGATATCTGCAGCCTCAAAATGCAGCCTGGGTGAGTTAAGGAAGCCTGAAGATGCAACCTTTATTTTTTCTTCATCATAATCTATCCCGCATATTTCCCTTGCGGGGGAAGTAAGCGCAAGCATATGGCTCATTATCCCATATCCGCAGCCAAGGTCAAGGATACTGCCCTGGCGCGGCACAATGCCTGCCATTAGCTGATAGTTCTTCTCCAGCCTTAGTTTGATCTTGGTATACCATTCAAGCACAGGTCCCTTATACACATAGTTCAGGCAAAGCTTCCTTCGGTAATAGGATGCGCTGCCTTCATCCGCAGTAAAACGTTCATATTCCCGGATGAAAAACTGCCGGATTGCTTTTGTCTTTTCCCTTGAATCCGTTCCGTACGATTTATCGTCAAAAGAAATGCGTTTAAAGATCTTTTGCCTGAAACTGTTCGGTCTTCCCCAGAATGCACCTTTTGGAAGAAAATCACCGCTTCCGAACATCATTACCGGGAGGATATCAATGCGGAGTTGCTCTGCCAGGTAAAAAGCCCCCCTGTGAAACCTCTGAATCCTGTGATCGGATGAACGGTGGGCTTCAGGGAATATGAGTATGGAATATCCTTCACTTACTTTGACCCTTAGTTTATCCATGATTGAATCCAGTCCGTTATCTACATTATAAAAGCTGGAAAGCCTTGCAATAGGCCCGAATACAGGGGAATTATAAACCCAGGTTGTGGTAAGAATGATGATCCTGGGATAAAGCCTCAGCATTGCGGGTGTTTCAATAAGCGACTGGTGATTGCTGATGATCACTGCGGGTTTGCTGAAGTCCTCATAGTAAGGGTTATACAGCTTCTTGTCAGAGAAAGTAATGAATATGTAAAACTTTGAAAGACTGCAGAACATCCTGTGAAACAGGTTTTCCTTCCAGCTTCGTTTTACCGGCAGAAGGAAATACAGCAATGATCCCAGGACTGCAAGGATGAAAGCGATGAATACGATATTGAACCAGGTGATCATTGTCTTTATAAAAATCCTTGCAGTTATCGGGAACTTATTCCTTTTCAGCCTGGATGTAATGAACCAGCCAGTAAGCAGGGGCTGTATTGAAAAAGATATCACTACGAGAACAAGGATACCGAATACCGAGATCAGTGCGATGGAGTTCAATGCCGGGTGCTTTGCCGTAAACAGTGCTGCTACCCCGAACAGTGTCGTTGCGGATGAAAGTATAATGGAGACCCGGTAAGATGAAATATTAAACGTTTGGTATTTATAATCCTGCATGATTCCCCTCATCATCAGTATGCTGTAATCGACACCCAGGCCGAAAATAAAGGAGGATATGATGATGTTGAAAATATTGAACCGTATTCCCGTGGCACCCATGAATCCGAGGGTAATCAGCCAGGAAAGATACATGGGGACAGCTGTGAACAAAGCTATTTCAATCCGTCCGAATGATATCCACAGTAACAGGCTTACAAAAAGCATTGACAGCAAAACCAGGCGGTCGAAATCCTGCCTGACCCTTGAAACAAACTGTGTGGTTAATTTCTGCCTGTCAAAAATCACAACCCCCGGCTGGTTCCTGAACGCCTGGTAAACCTTATCAATATTCCCGGGGCTGACCCTTGCAATGCTGCTGATCATTGAAAGGCCGGGCTGATCATTGATGAACTCCGAAAACAGGGCATTCACCAACCCTGCCTTATACTTTTCACCGGGCGCGGTATATTTTTTTTGCAGCACAATGCCGAAGCCATCAAAAGCCCCGGGCCTGAAGCCGGTTTTGTTTGCAGCTATCCCTATGGCACCGGTGATCTTCTTTGACCTGTCGGCTGTGAAAAAGCTTTCCCATCTTTTCAAACGCAAATCCGTAAGGGAATCTGAAAAAAGAAGTGTGCGTATCCCCGAAACATTTGAAACCTGTTTATTTTGAATCAGCCGGTTCAGCTGGACCTGTACCTTTTCATTCAGTCTCAGGGCTTTTTCAAGATCTGAACCTGTAGCAACAATGTAAATGTTTTTGAATTTCCCGCTGGATATGCTGTCAAGGGTTTCCCCTGCTTTTCTCAGTGGGGGTTCCATATAATTCAGGGTATTCATGTCTGTTTCAAAACCGGCTTTCCTGTAAAAGAAGATGCTGGTAAAGGTAAGCAGCCCGAGCAGGACCAGCAATGCTGCATTCTTCTCATATGCTATGCTCCCCAGGCGGTCAATAAAATTCGAAGTAGCGGTAGACCTGATCCTGCTGAAACGTTCAGAAAGCAGCTGCGGCAGGAGTAACAGGGCAAAAAGGGCAGCCCCGGAAACACTGATTGCTGCAAACCAGCCAAGGTCATGCAGCACACTGGATTCAAGGAAAATCAGGCATAGAAACGCGCCTGCAGACGTAAGGGCGCATACGACAATACTTTGCGACATTTCCCCAAGTGTCTGTTTTATATCTGCGCATCTCCTGTAATGGTTGATCAGGTAAAGTGAATAATCGATGATCAAGCCCAGTATCACCGAGCCTATGCCTAAAGCAATGGCCGAGACAGAGCCCTTTGTATAAGCAAGGACAGCAAGGGCGAGTCCGCCTCCGAAAGCCGCCGGAAGCAGGCCGAGCAAGGGAACCAGGGCCGACCTGAAATAAAATCCAAGCAGTACAAAAATAGCCAGCATTGCGATGGCCAGGGTAAGCAGGATATCCTTCTTCAGCCTGTTTGCATTCCCGACAGCAACAGCGGCAGCCCCGAAATATTCTGCCCTGAAGACCCTGCCCTGGTTGATTTTCAGAGCCATGATCTCGTCGAGCCTTTTCAGCAGCTCACCGTTCTTCCCGGTTTCTCCGGGAGGATACTGCGGCGTAAGGAAAATGAGCAGGTGGCGGTGGTCCCTGCTGACCACGTACCCGTTATAGGACTCATACTCATCATTGCCCTGAAGGGCATGCAGCTTTCCAACAGCCATGCCTTGTATGCCGACAGGGTCATTAAGGACCTGCCCTATGATTGCGAATGAAGCGGGAGAGAGCAGCTTCCTGTAATCGCTCCTGATCATTCTTTCAATATTGACTGCGGATGTCAGTGTATCCAATCCATAGTAATCCCTTTCGTCAAGGAAAAGCGGCAGGTTGTCGCGGGTGCCTGAAACAAGGCTTTCAAAGAGGGAATCATCGGCTTTACAGGTGAGTTTGCTGAAATATCCCTGGCAGCATGAATCTATTGCTGCTGTGAGATAATCGGCCTGCATGCAAAGACTGTCTTCTCCAGCTCCCGTGGAAGTGTCAGCGACAGAAAGGCTTATAATGAGTTTTTCGGTAAACCTCACATGGGTTACCACATAATCAAACAAATGGGTTTTATCTGCTTTCGTGGAACTCCCCGAAATGTCTTCTACAAACCGTATCTTCAGTATTCCCGGAACGATAAAAAGAAGGATTGCTGCGAACAACAGCAACGTCATCCATCTTTTATTATGCAGTAAGTTATATATGTAGATGAAAAAATTTGACATCAGGACAACATACTCATTTTATTACAAACGTATAACAGGTATCAGGACAATTTAGGTTTTCTGAAAATCTGAAGAAGTATATAAGTAATGGTGCCTAGCACCAGCGAAAGGATAATGCCGAAAACAACGCTTCCTACAAGATACTGCACGAAATTCGATTTAAGCCATTGATAATCGAAACCAGATGAATAAACTGCTCCTTTATTAAACCCTATAACCAGACCGCCGGTCTCATAACTTAAATACAGGATCAGTGGAAGAACCGGGGGAATGCTGATGTTCGAGGCAGCAACGGTAACGAATTTATTCAGCTTGAAATAATGGGCAAGTCCGAAAGCTATCATCATCTGCCAACCCCAAACAGGCAGAACACCTATAAACAGCCCCAGCATTACCGACGAGGTAATCCTGGTATTCGAATCATTGCTGTCGAGGATGTATTCCCTGATAAAACCCTTTATCGATTTTTTTTTCAGCCCTTTGGCAAACATGAAAGGCCTTACCCAGAGCAGGGCCATGAATACCAGGATTGCATTAAGGAAACTGGTCCTTGTAAAATCAGGCCCTTTCCTGAAATGCGACACCCTCGTTTCCCTGGGGGCATAGTAAACATCAATGGGAACCGATAGTATTTTGACCCCTTTCCAGGCCAGGCGCACCAGGATCTCGACTTCAAACTCATATTTGCCGGTATAGAATTTCCCCGTTTCACGTATAGGATCAAGAGGGTATAGGCGGTAACCGGTTTGCACATCTGCAACCTTCTGCCCGGTCTCTATCCTGAACCAGAAAATTGAGAATTTATGCCCAAAGCGGCTGGAACCCGGAACTTCGGGTGAATCCATATCCCTTGCGCCAAGGATGAGGCTGCCCGGCTCCATTTCCAGCAGCTCTATGAATTTGGGTATATCCCCGGGCCTGTGCTGACCATCGCTGTCGATGGTGATCGCATAATGGAAATTTTGTGCTATCGCCATGGCAAAGCCTTGTTGCAGCGCCCGGCCTTTTCCCCTGTTTTTATCGGAAGTGATCGTCATTATCCCGGGAATATTCCTCAGGATCTCCGAAGTGCCGTCATTTGAGCCGTCATTTACAACGATAATATTTTGGGTATACAACTGAACTTCGCAGATTACACCTTCGAGTGTTTTTTCATTGTTGTAAGTCGGAATGATGACACAGCACCTGAAATCAGCTATCTTACTGCGGATTTCCTCGTTAACTTGCATGAGTTTGGATATCAGTTAAGGCAGATAAAAACAAAAATAGCAAAAAATCGTAAATTTGGCCAATGAAAATCCTGCTTATCAATACACCGAGGTCCCCGGAAAACAGGATACTTGAGTTCGCGCCGGCATCGGCAAAACAGTTTATTCATAAGCGATTGATAGGCCCGCCGCTGGGGCTGATGACCATTGCAGCGGCAGTGAAGGATCATGACGTACTGCTGTTTGATACCAAAGGCGAGTTTGACCTTCATCCTGAGCATCCCACGCTGGCTGAGCTTGTGAAAAAGCTTGTGAATGATTTCAGGCCGGATATCGTTGCCAGCACTGCCATAACCTCCGAACTTTATTATGCATTTGAAATATTTACGGAAGCTAAAAGAAATGACCCACGTATTGTTACTGTTTTAGGTGGACTGCATCCCACACTGCTTCCTTTCGATTGTTTTCATCCTTCGGTGGATGTGGTTTGCCCGGGGCAAAGCCCGCATATTTTCAGGGAGGTTGTACGTGCAGTGGAAACGAAAACCGGCCTGGATTCCATTCCGGGCATTCTGCTTAACAAAGGTTCAGTGCTTGTAAAAACCCCCGGTAAACCGGCTCCCTGGGATGCTGCCAATGCCGATTACCTGATGCCCGACAGGGAACCTTTAAAAAAATGGATAGAAACATACAAGGTAGGAGGGAGCCCCTTTCCCAGTACTTATGTATTTACTTCCCTGGGCTGTCCGTACAAATGCACATTCTGCTCAATCTGGCCCCAGTTCAAGGGTAAATATTACCAGCGCTCGGTCGAAAGCCTGATCACAGAACTGCAATCAATTCCCGATTACCCGGTAGTCAGGTTTGCCGATGCGAATACGGTGGTTGACCTTGGTTTCATGAACCTTCTGTTTAACAGGATACTGGAAGAAGGCATCAGAAAGACTTTCGTGATGGACATCAGGGCTGATGTCGCAGCCCTGCATCCCGGTATAATACGAAAAATGGCTGAAGGCGGCCTCAAAGTGGTGATTTGCGGTTTTGAATCATACCGGGATGAGGAACTCAGAAAATACAACAAATCGTCGGCTGCAAGCGACATTGCTAAAGCCATTAAGGTGTTCAACGACAATGGCATCATGATTAGGGGAAATTATGTAATACCCAACGATTATTCTGAAGACGATTTCAAAGCCCTTGAAGAATATTCTTCAAGCAATCCCGTGGTATATGCAGGTTACACCATACTTACTCCAATGCCGGGCACGGTATTCTACAAACAGGTGAAGGACAAGATCATTGACCATGATTATCTCAGGTACAACTTTTTCAACTCGGTATTGAAGACAACCCTGCCGTACGAAAAATTCCATGAACGTGTAGGCAGCCTCTGGCTGATCAAAAAAGGAACAGACGTGATATGATGAAAATCTTGCTGGTCAACACAAATACTGAAAAATTCCCTTACCCTATCCCCCCTCTTGGAATATGCCTGATCGCTTCCTTTTTACAGGAACATTACGAGGTCAGCATATATGACGGGATGTTTGATGAAGGCAGGAACCTGGAAGCCGTGGTGAACAGTTTTAAACCTGATTTCATTGGCTTCAGTATACGTAATGTGGATGAAGTGGTCCCTGAACGACAGACGTTCTTCCTTGAAGGTGTTTATTCCCGGTTTATAGCACCGGTGCGCAAGATCACAACGGTGCCTCTGATTTTAGGAGGTAGCGGGTATACCATATTCCCTGCAGAGATCCTCGAATATACAGGTGCGGATTATGGTATTGCAGGTGAAGGAGAGGAAACATTACTTGCCCTGCTGGGGAAACTCGAAAAGGGAGAGGATGTCAGCGGAATACCCAACGTCTTTACCCGGGAAAGCCGGGGGGCCCAATCACTGAAGAAAGAAAGGGATTACGACAAGATGCCCTGGTCATGCATCGATCAGAAACTGGATTTCAAACCTTATACTGCAAGGGGAGTATACAGCATTCAAACCAAGAGAGGCTGCGCCCTTCAATGTATTTACTGTTCCTACCCTCTGATAGAAGGGAAGCAATACAGACTCAGGGCACCAGCATCAATTTCAGCTGAAATTGAAGAAGCTGCTGCGAGGCTTGGCCCGGGAGTTACCTTTGAATTTGTAGATTCCACTTTCAATGAGCCCAGGGGGCATGCCGAAGAGATATGCAGGGAACTGATCAGGAGAAAAATAAAAGTAAGGCTGAGGACAATGGGCGTGAATCCCCGCAACACCAGCAGGGAGTTATTCTCGCTGATGAAAGAGGCAGGTTTTGCCCAGATAGACGTAACGCCGGATTCTGCATCTCCTGCGCTTATCAGGAGCCTTCGCAAAGGGTTTACCATGGGTGACATACAAAGGACAGCCAACCTCATCAGGGAATTCGACATGCCTTCCATGTGGTTTTTTCTTTTTGGCGGTCCTGGTGAAAACAGGAAAACATTTGATGAGACCCTCAGTTTTATTGATAATTTTATTAATCCCGATGACCTTGTTTATCTCTCTGGCGGACTGAGGGTTTATCCCGGGACCAGGCTTTATGATGTTTCTTTGAAAGAAGGCAGGATCGCTGCTTCGGACCTTCTGCTCCATCCTCCTTTTTTCTATTTTTCAAAAGACTCACCACAGGCAGAGCTTAAATCATGGATTGATGCTGCATGCCTGGAGAGGCTTAATTGCCTCCCGGGTGCGACAAGCAATCCGCCTGAAGAAATGCTGCGCGAAGCAGTTGCATTGCGCCAGTCCGGGGGGCTTACCGAACCTATGTTCCGGACACTTCTAAGGATCAGGAAAGCCTGGAAGGCGGAAGGAAAGCTTTAAAAGGGTGTTCCATTTCACAAACTTTCCCGAGCCGGAAATGAATTTGGAGTTCTTGTACAATGCCAGGGAAGGGCCGCATTCAGTGAAGTGACTGATCCCCAAAGCATACATCTGCTGCTGGGTTGCCAGCCAGTTGAAAGGGGTATGGATATTCTTCACGACCTCTGCCCTGACGAGGGCTATATCGTCAATGCGGACCTGGTTAAGCACCGAAATCAAAGGGATTCCGGGTGAATGCACATCCGCAGTGAAGACAGTTTTTGAAAATTCAGATGCAGCTTCCTCAAGCAGGTTTGTATGATAGGGGATGGTTACACCAATAGACCGGGCGTGTAAAGCACCTTCTTCCCTGGCTTTTAAAACAAAAACATTGATGTGAAAACTGTCGCCGGCCAGGATGAATGAATACTCGCTGTTTCGGTTCACAATCATCAGGTTGAGATTGCTGTTAAGCACAATTTCACCAATATCATTTTCACTCAGGCCGATCACGCCGCACATTCCGTAATGAGTGTGAAGTAATGTTTTCCTGATGGCCTCATAAGCTTTCTGAATGAAAAGCAATCCTGTTTCAAACGAGATAGAACCTGCAATGAACAGGGCGGCATAAATTCCCATACTGTAACCGGCCGTCATTCCCGGATTAACCCCGTTATTGAGAAGCACACGGGCGCAGCTGCAGCCATAGATGTACGACAGGTACTGGTTCAGCAGTTCATCTTCAATGAGGGGATTGGATTCGGCATGAAAGGCAAGAAGTTTTTCATCTGTACATGCCGCAGCTGTATTGAGATAAGATTGAAAAATCACATTGAATGCAGGAATGTTGCTGGACGGATCCTCGCGATAGTCACTTATAAAAGCCGGGAAAACGAATGCAGGTTTGTCTTCAGCCAAATGCGGAATTATTTATCAAGCTCCAGGAGGCGATTTTCGTGTTCGATGATCAGCAATTGCATTTCAATCAGCTGACCAATGGTTTCAACCGGGTGTTTAACGGCATATTTGCCGATAGTTTTAAGTTCAATATCCAAGTTGAACTTTTTCTTGAAAATCTCGATCAGTTCAAGGAACATCAGGGAATCCCCGTCAAGATCCTTGATTATGTTGGTAGCATCTTTAATCTGTGATTTATCTGCTTCACATTCTTCAGCAAAGAACGAAAAGACTGTCTCTCTGACTTCATTCCGGGTGTTCTCTGTGATTTTAGCCATTGTGGTATTTTTTTGCAAAATTATACTTTTCCATGATATTTCCGAAAAACAAGTGTGGCGTTATGGCCTCCGAAACCGAATGAGTTGGAGAGGGCTACCCGTATCTCTTTAGGCCTGCATTTATTTGGCACATAATCAAGATCCAGGTCGGGATCCGGATCTGTATAATTAATTGTAGGGGTAAGAATACCGTTTCTCAGGCTGAGCAGGGTGATGATACCTTCTATTGCACCCGCAGCGCCTATAGTGTGGCCGATCATCGATTTGGAGGAGGAGACCGGGATCTGATATGCTTTTTCTCCAAAGACCCTCTTTATGGCCAGGGTTTCATAGCGGTCATTGAGTTCTGTTGAAGTGCCATGGGCATTTATATAATCCACATCATCTTTTTCAATGCCTGCGTCCTTAATAGCTTTTTCCATGGTGGCTGACATTCCTTCACCGTCTTTCATCGGGGCCATAATATTGTATCCTTCGCTGGTAAGGGCGCTGCCTGCCAGTTCCCCGTAAATCATGGCATTGCGCCTGAGCGCATGTTCTTCGGATTCAAGGATCACAACCCCGGCACCTTCTCCGATGACAAACCCGTCCCTTTTTGAAGTAAACGGTCTGCTGGCGGCTTCAGGAGTATCATTGGCGACCGAAAGAGCATACAAGGCATTAAACCCGTTGATCTCCTCGGGATTTATAATTGAATCCGCACCTCCGGCAATCACGATGTCGGCATTGCCGTTCCTGATCATCTGCATTCCCATTGAAATGGCATAGGCGGAGGATGCACAAGCCGTATTTATAGCAAAATTGGGCCCCTGAAGCTGGTATTCAAGCGATATCCATGCAGGCATTGAATTGGTCATGCTTTTGAAAACCGTATTCTGGAGGGAAGTGTCTTTTTCAACGCTTGAGTTACCTGTATTGACAACCCCCATAATGACCGCACAGCGCGTTTTATCCTCTTGCTCAAAATCCAGTCCTGAGAGTGAAACTGCCTGTTTGGCCGCGACGAGGCACATCCTTGTAACCCTTGTCATTTGCCCTGATGCCCGTTTCTTAACAAGGGTTCTTGAAAATTCATCAAATTCGCGGGGAACCTCGGCGGCTATCCGGGTCGCGCATGAAGAGGCATCGAAAAGGGTGATCTGTTTCACCCCGCTTTTGCCTTCAACAAGGTTTTTCCAGAAGGTGTCCAATTCGTAACCCAGGGATGAAACAATTCCCATCCCGCTGACAATAACTTTTAACGGCATTTTAAAATTTTACTTGTTCAGTGCAATCGCCCAGTTTTTCAGCAGGTCAACATCTGCCTGGGTGGGAACGTTATCAGGATTGCTCTTGCGCCATTTTCCCGTGGGCATTTTTCCTTTGGAGACCTCTTTATACATATCCTGAGCTTTCCCTGCCTGTTTCTTTGCGTCATAGGAAGTCCAGGCTGCAAAATTCACATGTGCCTTTGCCATTCCGTTTCCATCGGCCCCGTGGCAATCCATGCATGCTTTCTGAACTATTTTCATCACTGAATCGGGCAATGCAGGATTTTCCGGGTTGTAACTGGAAGATACTGATGCGTTTGCAGGTCTGAAAGCGAGGGCTATAAAAAAGACTACGCCCAGCGAAATCCCTATAAATGTCATTGTTTTATTCATCTTATCATAATTTTGTCATAACAAAAGTACGCAATTATTCAAAGGGCCCCTTGTCGGTCCCGAAATATTCTTTTAATGCCTCGTTAAGTTCTTGTATGGTCAGGCCTGAGCGGGTAATCAACCGGCGGGCTGCATTTTTATATGTGAATTCCAGGTGGTTCCTGATCTCTTCAATCTCTTCAGGTATGGTCACAGTTAAGTTGGTTCCGTGTGTGTTTCCGGTATAATCATAAAATCCCCGGCCCGATTTTTTACCCAGGTTCCCCTGCGAAACTTTTATTTCAAGCTCCCTTATCAGCGGAGCGTAATAATCGGCATGCGGATAATTCCCGGTATAGTTTTTAATACTGAGAAGCATGGTATCAAGCCCTACATGATCGAAAAACTCAAAGATTCCCGATGGGAAAAGCGAGCCTTTTACAGCACTGTCGATCTCTGCAAAACCAGCCTTGCCCTGTTCGCTTATACGGAAGGCCTCATTCTGCACATCAAGGAAAATACGGTTAAGGATGAAGCCTTCATCCTCATTGAGGAGCAGAGTATTATGTTTGATGGCAGATACAAAAGCTTCAAGCCTGCCGGTAGTATGGTCAGAAGTCTCTGCTGATTTTATCACCTCGACTACATTTACAAGGTTCACAGGATAAAAGAAGTGCAAACCTGCGAAATTTTTCGCACGATCCGGGGAGGGGCATAGTAGTGAGGGATTAATGGAAGATGAGTTGGAAACCAGGATGGCACCGGGTTGCATTACCTTGTCGGCTGCAGCAAGGACCTCCTTTTTCACCGACATATCCTCAGGCACAGTCTCAATCACTATATCACAACCGGCCAGGTCCCTGAGATCCGCTGATATTTTTGTTTGCATCAGTTTGGCAAGCTTTTCAGCAGGAATGATCCCGTGCTCAGAAAGTCTGCTAATCTTCTTCTCAAATGTTTTCCGGATCTTACCCAGGTCGGCCCGGGGACTTACGATCCAGCAGAGGCTGAAACCCGATTCGGTTAAATATTGAATGAGGTTGGTCCCCATTTTTCCCTGACCTATAACACCAATGGTCTTGTCTTCAACGGCCCTTTCTTTCCACTTCCCGGTTTCCTGGGCCATGACAATCCTGCGGTATTCATCCATCCTCTGGTGGTGCTTCCTGATATTCCTGTTGACACCCAGCATGGTCAGCAGGAACCCCATCCCCTTATCTATGGCAATTTTCCTGCTCCTTATAAGGTTGAAAATAAAGCGGAACAATGCCTTACGGTCCTTGTCGGATGTCAGCACAAATTCCTTAAAGGTGATCCATGACAGACGGGCCTTAAGCCAGGCCGGGATATCGCCCCCCTGACGGGTGAATGCGCCGTTGCTGAACAGGGCTTCAGCCTTCTGCCTGATCACAGGAAATGAATAAAGCCGCGTTATCGTTTCCATGTATTTATCAAATATTCCGATCTGCGACATGTTCATATAGGCAATGGTAGGGAAGTGCCCGACCCCCAATTCGGGGTCGGTGTCGATTATCCTTCCTTCCGCCAGGAGTTTCCTATGGATTTCCGTCCCGGGAGGGGCGTTCAGAAGATGAAGGTTGACGTTAGTAAGATGGTGTTCAAGTGAGAAATTGAAGATACGTTCAAACTCATCTTCCGTATCATGATCAAAGCCTACGACAAAGCTGGCATTGATCTGTATTCCAGCCTCATGGATCTTTCTGATGGCTTCAGTATAGATGGAGCCGCCCCGGTTGTGGTGTTTCTGTGTTTCATCCAGGCTTTCGGGATTGAGAGATTCAAATCCCACCAGTATATTGAAACATCCGGCTTGGGCCATCAGTTTTAAAAGCTCTTCATCCGTGGCGACATCAAGACTGCACATACAGCCCCATGAAATGCCAAGAGGGATGAGGGCTTTCATCAGCTCTTTTGCGTACCTCTTGTTTATTGTAAGGTTATCATCGACAAAAAAGAAATATTTGGAAGGCGCTGCTTTGATCTCTTCAACAACGTTGTCGATCTCCCTGTACCTCATCTTCCTGCCAAAATTTTTCGAAACAAGGCAAAAGTCGCAGTTGAAAGGGCAGCCTCTCGATACCTGTATGGCAACCTGGAATATCTTATTCATGTTTACAAGATCCCAGCGCGGCGGCCTTTGGAGCCTGTATTCAGTATACGTGGCAGATTCGTATACCTGTTTCATTGCCCCCTTTTCAAAATCAGCGAGGCATTGTTCCCATTTACCTTCAGCTTCACCAACAACGACGGCATCTCCATGTTTCAGGGCTTCAGCGGTGAGATAAGAAGCATATGGCCCTCCGAATACCACTTTTGCTCCCATCAAACGATAATGGTCGCCAAGCTCAAATGCCCTGCCGGCAGTGGCAGCAAGGGTCGTGATCCCAACAATATCGGGTTTGATGCCCGTGGGAATGTCTTCGATCTCCTCATCATAAATGAAGATGTTATACTGGGAGGGAGTCAGGGATGCAATAGTGGGAAGAGCCAGGGGAAGCATCAGGCGCTTTTTTCCGAACATTTTTGCCATCTCGGAATGCGCAGGATAGTTGATGTACTTCTGCCTTGGGCTTAATAAAAAAAGATTATATGAAGGTTTATTATGATCCATTATAGCAAACAATGATTCAGGATTGATGCCAACTCATTACATAACCGGCCTGCATGAACTTGCTGACTTCGGTAACAAAGCTGAGAATAACATTCCCGTTGTTAAGGGTTTCTTCTTTCAGAATCCGGTCGAGGCATAAAAAAGCCATAGGAGGTCCGAGGTAACCCATAGTCGACATTTTAGAATACAAAGTGTGGCTGGGGATCCCAAGGGTCATGCATTCATCCATCACAAGTTCAGAAATATGTTTTGAAGGGAAATTTACCTGGAAATATCTTATTGTTCCAGGATCCAGGGGATACTGCTTCAGCATTCTTTTCAGACCGTTCAGGAAAACCGAACCATCAGGTTCATGAAAATTCTTCCTGAGTTCCTCCTGGAACATCTGGGCGAGGTGGTGATACCCTTTTTCAAATTCTTCTTTAGGGTTCATCCAGTATGCCGGTCTTTTATTTCCCATGGCAGATGGCTTGCTGCCCCCGGCTGATTCCATAAACACATGATCAACATAAAGCCCAGGTTCCTTGCCCGGAGCCGCCTGAAGGAATAGGGCAGAGGCTCCATCCGACAGAAAATATCTTAAAAAAAGCTCCTCTTTTGTCACCAGGGGCTGGTTGTAATATTCAGCGACCAGTTCTGAAGACGACATGCTCGAGGAAATGACCAGGGCGTTGTCGTAGCGTCCATAGCGGATCATATCATAGGCAACAAGCAATGATTTGTATGCTGAAGTGCAGTTGGCATGAATGGAAAGCTCGGCGCAACGCTCTATGCCAAGCTGCTCCTGTATCCTTACAGAAGCTGTGGGCATCTGGTCCTGGTGTGCACTGCCGTATACGATAAGCTTTACATCTCCTGCCTGAACGCCTGCGGCTTCAAGGGCCTGGCGGGCGGCTTTTACCGACATGCTTACATTATCCTCGGTAAACTTCCTGCTAACAGGATCAATAGCGAAATGATAATATTCTATTTCCAGGAGTTCGGCCATCAGGTCCTTTACTCTTTTCAGCCATTTAAGGGTCTTGGCAGGTGCTTCAGTCAGCTCGCCAAGGTAATGATCAACTTCCGATTTGGGGACGGGATGACCAGGGAGGAAGGAACCGCTTCCCGAAATTCTTACCGGGCGTGGAGATGTAGGGTGAAGTTCACTGTCCATCAGGAAAGATATTTTTTAATATACAAACCACGTTTTTCAACCCTGAAATCCTGCATTACCTGGCGTGCAAAATCATAAGCGGCCTGAATCAGGACCTTTTTAGGTACAACCTTATCAACAATCCCGTGATTAAGAGCATCCTCTGCGCTGAAGGTGCTTCCTTTCAGCACGCGTTCAAGGGCAAATGCCAGGCCCGACATGCTGCACAGCTTGTACATCCCTCCGAGGCCCGGGGCCAGGTTGAAGGAAGCCTCAGGAAGCCCGAACACGGCTTCTTCACCGCAAAGCCTGAAATGACTGAAGAGCGCGAGCTCCAGGGCGGAACCGAGGCAGACACCCCTGATCGCAGAGATCACCGGGATGCTGAGACTTTCGAGAAGTAAAAATGATTCATAATTTTTCGAAAGGAAATCAGGTATGTGCAAAAGTTTGCCGGTCTTATCCGTTACAGCATTTTCATTGATTTCCTTCAGAAGTACCGGAACATCTGCTCCCGAAGAGTAATGCCTGCCATGTCCGCTGATGATGAGGGCGCGGAATTCCCCGCATAAACTTATAAAATACAGGGCTTCTCCAAACTCCCTGAAGAATTCCATGTTCATTGCATTTGAAGGAGGTGAATTCAGCTCCAGCAGGCCGATACCTTCATCAAGAACCAATCGTATTGTTGAATATGCGGGTATCTTCATGTTATTGTTTACCTGAACCGTTCCTGCGCCTGGCTTCGGCAACAGCCAGCTCACAAAAAATCCTTGTTTCTTCTTTCATGGCTTCCTCCATGCTCAGGGACCTGGCGTTTTTCAATGCTTTCATGACTGCATTAATGACGGTCAAAGGCCTGTCCCTTGTTAGTTTCTGAAGGAACGTAAATGAATGATCAAAAACTTTATGCTTATTTACAATAAAATCAACAAGGTGCATTTCCTGGGCATCTTCAGCGTTGATCATATCCCCGCTCAAAATGAGTTTCATGGCCCGGGGAAAACCAGATTTCATATATGACCTTACTGTGCCTCCCAAACCGGGAATGACTCCCTGGTTGACCTCAGGGAAAGCAAACAAAGCATTCTCGGCGCAAATCCTGATATGACTTGCCAGGGCAATTTCAAGCCCACCGCCGAAACAAATCCCCTGGATGGCTGCTATAACAGGTATATCCAGGTTTTCGATGTGTTCGAGGACAGCTTTACCCTTGCCCATTTTTTCATTGATATCCTCCCTGTCACGGATCATCCTGAACAGGTTCTCAAGTTTTCCCCCGCCTGAGAAATGCTTTCCTGCCCCGCATATCATGATACCTTTGAGGTAATCATACGAAGTCCATTTCTTAAGTGTATCCAATGGGACAAAGTCAGGCTGAAAAAGATAATTCTCAGGAGGATTGTCCAGAGTTAAAATCCCTATATCATTCCTTATTTCCCAGCTTATTTTATTTATGGTTTCCATTGAGTCATTTAAATGTATCATGCAGAGAATACAGGGTCAATCCCGGCTGGTATATCATGCGTTATCCTCTGTTCGTCTACGAATACTGTCTTTACTTTCGCTCTTGCAAGTGGCTGCCCGGTTTGGCACAGCTTCATTTTCTGGTCAAAAATAATAAACGGCTCGTCTTTTCTGACGGTAGTCGATATTTCCACTTCATCACCAAGTTTCACTTCATGCTGGTATCTTAAATTCACTTCCACCACTACCAGGAAAAGACCGGAAGAAGTAAGTTGCTTCAGCAATCCTTTATCCTGGAACAATTCCCAGCGCGCCTGTTCAAAATAATTAAAGAACACTGCGTTATTTACATGCCCGTAAGAGTCAAGTTCATATCCTCTTGCTTTTATTCTGCTTTTGTACATCAGCTCAGGCTTTAATTTCATTAAAACGGCCCTTCATCTTCATAAATATAGTATCTGCTGAAGCAAGCTCAGCATACACTTCCATGTTAATAGGGTCCTGTATGGTTAACCTCATGTTCATAACGAGCAGGGGGCAGAGCAAAGGATTGATAAGGTTCAGGTATTTCACCTGGCTTGCCTGTGAAAGCATCAGTTTCCTTCCTGTAATCTCTTCTGCAAGCTCCCTCACCATTTCCACCTGGCAAACCCCTGGCAGCACAGGGTTCCCCGGGAAATGGCCCTGAAATATTCCATGAGTGCCGTCCAGATTCAACTGAACAGAGAACTTTTGAACAGGATTGTCGCCACCCTCAACAGGTAAAATTGTTATCGTATTGATTCTGTATAATTTATCTTTAAGCATCTTAGCATTTACCTGTCATCATTGCAAAAATACTAAATTAAGTTAATCGATACCGAATTACCTTCCAAGCAAGTTAAGGTCAAGGAGCATGCCTATCCTGGGGTTCAGTATATTTATACCGGAGGGGAAGGGGCCCTGGGTATACTCGAGCCCTATCAGTACTGCATCCACCAGGTTAGACCAGCCTGCCAGTCGGGTTAGTTTCCCATTTTCTTTATTAAAGTAGGCGAACAGGCTGGAGGCTGAATAATAATAAATATTATCGAGGGTTACGGGGTCCTTGTAATGTGACGGGTTGCCGCAGAATGATCCCGTAAAAAGCAGTACCCTGAAGTCATGCTGCAGGATATTAAGGAAGGCTTTTTTATTCAGGGGGCCGAAAACGTAATCGCAACGGTAAGAGTCTTTCCATAGTTCGAGGTCAAAATATGTCATCCCGATCTCGTTTGCGAAGCTGAAATGGAAAGAGGTATCTGATGTTTTTTTGATCAGGGCAATGCCGCTGAGGTGTTTTCCCCTGACATCCAGGGAAGCCTTGAACATTGCCTTGTCAAAATCCTTTGAAAACGGCGATTCCCATTCAGGGGCTTTGTCATCATGCTTTACCTCGGTAAGAGTCGATTTCTTTACCGGCGAGCAGGATACGACAACAATGAGCAGGATTGCACTAAGGTATCGCAAACTTCTCATCCGGAATGTTTTGGTTAATCTTTTTGCTCATGAATTCGATACGGGTATAATCTCCCGAAGCTTCCCGCATGACAAGTTTCTCGACCGTATAATCCGATTTACTGAAGAATAAAGTGATCTCGCTGATACTTCCCCTGAGCTTCTCGTTTACAGGGATCAGCAAAGCCTTGAACTGGTCGTGTTGATCAAAGATACTGCACTGGAAATTTTTTGTGTCCTGCAGCAAAGTGCCCTGGACAGCACCTATAAGTATATTGTTTACCTCCCTGAATACTTTATTTGACTGTATGCTGATGTGGTTTTCCTTATCCTCGTCCTTCACGTAGATGCGGTCATTATTGAAAATGATCAGGTAAGCGAAAGGATAAGTATATTCCCACCTGAGGAGCCTGTTTTTTTTCAGGTAAAAAATCCCTTTCGATACGATCTGTTCCTTGATTACACTGAGCTCCTTGGTCTGAATAAACCCGGATTCAAGGGAAACTGTCGATTTTGCAGCTTCGGCGATGCTTTTTTTTACCATTTCCGCGTCAGCGGAAGAGAGTGCTTTGACCTGACCCGAAGAGGGGAATGTGAGACAAGTGCAAAATGCAAAAAAACAAAACAGTCCGATCTTATTCATAGGCCGGCAGGTTTATGAGTTCATCAAGAGGGACAAATGCAAAGCCTCTTGCCTGCAATGATACGATTAATTTTTCAAGAATCCCTGCTGTCAGCAAACAGCTGTCATGAAACAGCAGGATGTCACCGGGGGTCACTTTCTTCAAGGCTTTTCCAAGCAGTGCTTCTGAGGATGAGGCCGTTGTATCGAAGGAACGGAACCTCCACGTTACGACCGTCATTCCTGTTTTCTTCACTGCCTTAGCCACCATAGGGTTGATCACTCCAAACGGAGGCCTGAAATACCGGATCGTTTTTCCAGTGACCGCTTTGATCTCTGAACCTGTTTTTTCGATTTCTGATGCCATCTTACCAGAACTCATGAGATCCCAGAGGTTGGTATGTGAATATGAATGGTTCCCGATGATATGACCTTCTTCATAAATCCGTTTTACCAGGGCTTCATTCCCGTTGATTTTTTTACCAATAAGAAAAAATCCTGCCCTGACTTTATGCTTTTTCAGTACATCCAGTATTCCCGGGCTTAAAGCCGCATCCGGGCCGTCGTCGAAGCTGAGTGAAATGGATTTGACTTTTCTGCTGCCCCCCGAGATTACCATCGGATAATGAAAACCCGAAGAAGGGAAGAAGGCCATTGTGACGGAGATGCCAAGGTAGGCAAGGACCAGGCCGGTATAGAAGGCCCAGGCTTCATCAAAGTACCAGGGAATGCAATCAGTGCATGCAAACACCCGGATTATTGTAAAAACCGAAAGCAGCAGGATCACTGCAGCTGAAAGATTTCTGAAGTTCAGTATCTTCACGGTTTACGGATCAGTATGAAGGAATGGTTCAGGCCGAGGTAATGGTTGTATATGAGGATGGTTTTGACAGGCCGTTCACCGGTGCCCCTGATCACAGCCTGTTCAGGGACATACCCTGATTTCATAATCATTGAAGCCATCCACAGTCCGAAAGCAGAAGAAGTCTGGTACTCCCCGCTGAGATGTTTCCATGCAGCGATATCTGAAGTTCCAAGTGAAGCTGTAAGCTCTTTATACATGCTGTCGGATGAGTTGTCTCCGTTCATCCCGCATACTGCCAGGTCGATGTCACCGGGAAGCATCCCGGCTTCTCCGAGAAATCCTTCAAGAATGGCAGGCAAAGAGTTATTAAGGCTTTTCGGGCTGAAGGTCTGAAGTCCCGACAATACAGCATAGGTTGATGGTCCGGGAGCGGAAGAAACCAGGAAAAACGCAGACCCTTCACCTGCTATACTTCCTTTTGCAGGATTTGAAAACAAACAGGCAGTATCAGCAGGTTTTCGCCTCCAGTGGCCCAGCCTTGAAGTTATTGCAAATGAGCCATTGGTGAGTTCGTCCATTCCTCCGGCCAGAACCGTTGAAGCTCTTCCGTTTTTTATCTGGACCATTGCATCGGTAAGAGCAGATTCAAAGGACCAGCCCCTGTGAACGTAAGTGAAATTGTAATTATGGCATTTAAGAAGAAGGGCAATCTGGGCCGATACCGTATTATGTGTAGATTGTATAAACGAAGTAGGGGTGAGCAGTTCCTCCTTGTTCCTGACCAGGGTGCCCAGGAATTTTTCAGTGTCCTCAAGGCATCCAAGACCAGTCCCGGTTATAATTGCATCGGGCATACTGCATCCTGAATCCTCAAGACAAATCCTTGACGAGGCAACGCCCATCTTGATGAGCCTGCCCATCCTGCGGAGGATGTCGGGACTGATGAAATCCCTGTAATTAGGTTCAATGCAGGCAAGGCGGTTCGTTACGGAAGTGACAGGTTCCTTAAGGAAACTGCTGTTATCGGAAGTCTTCTGGGGTGATATATTTCCCAGGCCGTTGATATATATGGAATCTGAAGTTATAACCATCGTTTCAGGGGATGTATTTTGACAAGACCAGGGATGAGTTGTTCCCGCCGAAACCGAAGGAATTTGACATGACATGCTTCAGGCTGGCATCATGGATCAGTTCCGTTACCGGTTTAATATAAAGCTCCTTCATGGGTGTCGACCACCGAAGGTTCGGGAAGACGGCATCCTGTTGAATCGAAAGGAGGGAAATAACTGCTTCGATGGCTCCTGCTGCTCCAAGGGTATGACCGGTAAAGGATTTTGTGGAACTGAAAGGCGGTACCTTTTCCCCGAATACATTCTGAACGGCAACCCCTTCACTGAGATCGTTATTCTGTGTACCTGTACCATGGACATTTATATAGCTGATATCTGCAGGCAGAAGGGTTCCCATATCAAGCGCTTTTTTCATGGCAAGGGCGGCGCCTGTTCCTTCCGGGGAAGAGGCAGTCTGGTGATAGGCATCGTTTGCATTCCCATAACCGCTAAGGATGCCGTAAATGGGCTTGCCATGTTTCAGTGCATTCTCTTCAGTCTCCAATACAAGGAATGCTGCCCCTTCACCAATGGTAAGGCCTGCACGGTTCCCGTCAAACGGCCTGCATCCTTCCTTGTCAAGGATCATCAGCGTATTGAAGCCGTTCAGTGTAAAGCGGGTAACTGCATCGGTTCCCCCTGCGATAACCCTGTCGAGCATTCCGGCTTTGATAAGTTCTGCTCCCAGCATGAGAGAATTTGCCGAAGAACTGCATGCCGTGCTTATGGTCGTAGTAAAATCTCTGATGCCTAGAAAGCCTGCGATTTTTTCAGTACTGTCTCCGCAGTCATGGTTGACCACCTCTCGCAGCCTGCCTTTCGAGGTGTTTTCAAGGAATGGCGGATAAAAATCCTCGCTGCGGTCCATGCCTCCGACCGTGGTGGCTGATATCAGTCCGGTACGAAGTTCCTGGCCTGCAGCATAACCTGCCATCGCCGCAGCCTGCATGGCGGCTGCTATCCCGAGAAGCGAGGTGCGCGTGTAATTCCTTACGCTCCGCAATCCACAGTGATCAACTAATTCTTTATTGCTTAACTTGACCTCTGCCAGGGGGAGTTTTCCTTTATGAATGGTCTCAAACCTGGTGATCCCGCCAATACCGGAATGTCCGCCGATCAATGAATCAAGCACATCACCGGCATTCAGGCCGATAGAAGAAACAATGCCGTACCCGGTTATCACAACACGGTGTCCCATGAATTTTTAAAAGAATTTAGCCTGCAAAATTAGAAAAATTCCGGAGGATTACTTCCTGACCAGTATGAGGGCATGATCAGTATTTCGGTAATGATTGTGGATCAGGATGTTTTCGATTTTTTTTGGAGCAGCGGATTGAACTACCAGCGAAGAGGGGATAAACTGCTTTTTTAAAATGCCAGCTGCAACAAACAGGGCAAAACCTGAAACAGTGTGATATTCCCCGCAAAGATGTTTGTACATAACACGGGCTGTATGGGGAAGGGCCAGGGAAACGATTTCTTCGCAGATCCTGTCGTTTTCCGCATAACCGTTGTTCCCCATCATTACGAGGTCAATTTCATCGTGGCTGAGCCCGTTCTCGTTCAGAAAGCTCGTAACCAACGTAGCTGTTTCACTTGCTGATCCAGGCTTATATAAAGTTCCGGCCGCTACAAGGCGGGCATAGGTATGATCGTTTTTTTCTCCTGAAATTATAAAATATGCAGATCCTTCACCGGCTACAGCTCCGGGTGTTCCGCAGGACCAGAGGTCAAGATTCCTTATTGCTTCCCGTTTCCAGATCCCCAGCCTCCTGATGATGGTAAGATGGTTCATCGTCATCTCGTCTATACCGCCTGCCAGAACATTCACAGCAGATCCTTCGCCTAACTGGAGAAGAGCATCTATGAGGCAGCTCTCCAGCGAAAAACACCGGTGAACATAGGTTGAGTTGTACTCGTGGCATTTGAGAGCTATTGCGATTTGGGAGCTGATGGTATTGTATGTTGATTGAATAAAGGGGGTTGGATTCAGGAATTTCCCTTCAAGAGTAAGTTCAGCGAGGATCTTTTCGGTATCCTCCACGCTTCCCAGGCCTGTACCTGTAATAATGGCATCAGGCATGCCGATTCCGGCATCCTGCAAGCAAATCTTTGCAGAGCTTATACCCATTTTAATCAGGCGGCTCATTCTCCTTGCAGCAATAGGATCGATATATGTTTTGAATACAGGTTCGACGGCTTTCAGGAAATCCCCGGTATGCTCCACAACAGGCTCAAGGAATTCCTGGCCAGGCAGCGTATTCTGGGGTGAAATGATCCCTATACCGTTAATATATGCCATACTTTTTAAAAATAAGGGAGGTGTCGTTTCCGCCGAATCCGAATGAATTGGTCATAACCACATTAAGATCAATGCCCCTGATAAGTTCCGATGCAGGCCTGAAGTTAAGTTCAGGCATGGGGGTTGAGAAATTCATATTAGGCCAGATAATTCCATTCTGAAGAGCAAGAATTGCGATGATAGCCTCGGCAGAACCTGCAGCTGAGGTCATATGCCCTGTGAATGGCTTGGTTGAACTTATATAAGGTACTTTTTCAGGGAACAGGGTTTCAATGGCACGTCCTTCGCTAAGATCGTTATTGTCGGTTCCTGTACCGTGGGCGTTGATATAACCGATATTATAAGGATGTTCACCGCTCATATCAAGAGCTTTTTTCATAGCCAGGTAGGCCCCGGTTCCATCGGGGGAGGAAGCTGTCTGGTGAAATGCCTCACAGGCATTGCCATATCCTGTAAGCTCGCAGATAATCCTGTTGCCTGTCTTTCTATTGGCTTCTTCGGTTTCGAGAACCAGGTAAGCTGCCCCTTCGCCAAGGTTGATCCCGTTCCTCGTTGCATCAAAAGGCCTGCAGGGCTTTTTATCGAGGATCTTAAGAGCATTGAAACCATTAAGATGAAACTTTGTAAGGGATTCGGTCCCTCCTGCAATTGCACAATCCAGTTTGCCTGCTTTCATCATCCTTGCGGCGAAGAGAATTGAATTGGCCGCCGATGAACATGCCGTGCTTATGGTTGTCATGAATCCCTTCAGACCAAGGTAGTCAGCTATCTTTTCAGTGCTGTCGGCACAGTCGTAAATGTCAATAAACTCATTCCTGCTGTCATTGCCGAGAAAATCCTGGTAGTATTTTTCGCATTCATCCATTCCTCCAACCGTGGTGCCGGATATGAGGCCGGTTCGGAGCCCCATGTTTTCTGCGAGATGTGCATGGATAAACGCTTCCCTGGCTGCAATCATTCCCAGCAGGCTGTTCCTTGAACAGGCTTCAGTTCCTGAAATCCCTGCAAAGGCAAGCAGTTCCTTTTTAGACAAAGGAACTTCCGATACGCAAAGTTCCTCACTCAGGCTTGTTTCTATATGCCTTACAGGGCCAACAGCTGAACGAAGGTTGAGTAAAGAATCAAGATTTTCCTGAACATTGTTACCAATACCGGAGATGAAACCCAGGCCGGTAACAAAAATCCTTGAAGGCATTTAGGCTTTCTTTTGATGCTCTGTAATGAATTCGGCCATCGTACGGATGGAATAAAAAATCTTTTTCCCGTCTTTGGGGTCCTCAATTTTAATGCCGTAATTTTTCTCAAGCAGGACTATTAGTTCCAATGCATCGATTGAATCCAGTCCAAGGCCCTCGCCGAACAACGGGGCATCAGGATTAATATCACCCTCGGAAATATCTTCGAGATTAAGCTGTGCGATAATTTCTTTCTTCAGTTTGTCGATCAGTTCATCCATATTAAAATCAGTTTACATTCATTAAATCATTCAGTGTGGCTTCTGTGAAAGGCAGGGGCGCAAATTCCTTTTTAATTACTGCCCCGCTACCTTCTTTTTCAACCAGGGCCATCACAGCCTTGAAATTGTTGCCCAGTATTTCAACCCAACCGCAAATACAAGCCTCTGCATAGCCGTTATCAAGAAGGTCCGAAACATACTCCTGCAACTGTGCGGGGTTGAACTTTTCGCTGACCAGGAATGCATTTTCCCCTTTGAACCCGTTCCTTATGCAGATCTCTCCGATAACTATATTTGCCAGGGTATAGACAAACACTGACGGGCTCGGGAAGTACGCCGACCTGTTCCTGATACTGTCCTGGTGGGCAAGGTCTGTATCAAGGCTGGAACTTGAATTGGCAAGCACTACAGCGAGTGATCCGGGTTTAAATCTACCAGGGTTTTCATTCCTGAGCAGCAATTCAGCAGATATAAATCCCAGTTTGCTCAATGAATCCATTTTGTAAAATTTGGGATAGGATACCTGCTCCTGCTTGTACAGTGCCCTGATAAACTCTGCAAAAGTAGCAATTTTTTCCTGATAAAAGATAAGTCGCTTGTTAACAACCACTTTACCTTCCCCAATATAGGTGTATGCCGTGATCTGATTATCCATTTTCAGGTTTTCTGAAATACCAGCGCCGCATTGCAGCCTCCAAATCCGGATGCTGTTTTTAAGCAGGTATTGACAGGCTTATATGTTGTTTCTTGTATCACGTTTATTGTTTCAGTAACACCCGGGGTTTCATACCCGGCCGACCTGAACAGGCAGTTCATCTTCATTGACCGGATGAGGGCCGCTGATTCCATAATACCTGAAGCGCCCAGCGTATGCCCCCAGTAACCCTTGAAACTATTAACAGGAACCTCGTTCATCCTGCTAAGCGATATCGCCTTGGCTTCCATTTCATCATTAAAGGGGGTTGCAGTGCCATGAGCGGAAATATAATCAACATCACGGTTCACGAATCCCGATTCACGGATCGCGGTATTAATAGCCATGCTCAGTTCTTCACCGGTCCTTGAAGGACCTGATATGTGATTGGCATCATTACTTACTGCTCCTCCTGCAAGCAGGATGCTGGTCGATCCCGTATCCGGAGGATTTGCCGATAAAACTATAGTTCCGCAGCCTTCACCCAGCGAAAGCCCCTTGCGGTTAAGGTCGAAGGGCTTGCATGGTTCTGAGCTCAGGGCCTGGAAAGACTGGAAGCCTGAAATTACGAATTCTGTTGCAATATCCCCGCCTGCAACAACCGCATAATCATATTTTCCTGACCTAAGCAGGCGGCTTGCTTTGATCAGTGCCATCACTCCCGAAATACAGGCATTGCTGATGATCAGCGGGGTGTTCGCAAAGCCGAAAAAGTCACGGATCACGGAGGCAAGTGCCCAGAGATATATCCGCTTATGGTCAAACTTTGCTGTGAACCTGTCTTCCAGCAGATTAATGTTTCCTTTAGTTGTTGAGAGTATCAGGATAAGCCTGGGATTGCCGGCCCTGACCGAAATATCCTGCAAGGCCCCGGCAATTGAGAGAATCAGCATTTTCTCCAGCCTTGTATAAGATCCGGATTTATGTTCAGTTTTATAATTATCGAGGATGGCTTCAAATCTCTGTTCCGTCTGAAAAGTATCAACTAGCGAGAGTGCTACAGGATTAAAATAAAGAGCTGTGTCCTGATGAATACTTATCCCGGAGGTCCCTGAAAGAAGTCCATCGGCATTCTCTGAAGCTGTAAAACCCAGGGAGGAGATAATATTTTCAGAAATGGCGTAAACTGGTTTCATCTATTAAAATTATTCAATTCCCCATTTCTTTTTCCATCCGGTATAGAATGCGGGAGAGGTCAGCAGCAATTCGCCTTCAGGAGTCAGAAAGACCTGGGTTGAACTTCCGGTTGCCATGATTTCCCCGTCTTTCTTCCTGCTTACAACATATTCGAAAACTATTTTAGCAGCTTCCGTAGGAATGTATTTTGTTTCCACAACAAGTTCATCCCCGTAAACCAATGGCTTTTTAAAATCACAATTCACTTTTACAATGGGGATCATCACATTATGACGGTATACTTCAAGGTAACCCAGGTTATATTTAAGGCCGAAGGATTCCCGCCCGTCTTCGAAATATTTCAGGTAATTTCCATGCCATACAATTTTCATGGAATCAACTTCGCTGAACCTCACACTAATCTCTTTCCTGTCGGTAAGCATCATATTAATTGTTTAAAGGGGATTTGACCCGGCGGTACAACAAAGCTATTGAAATAGTTATGACAAAGAAGCAGAGCAGCTTAAAAACCTGTGGCAATATATCCGCTATGGTGGCCTGCCGCAGGAAGAGATCAATAAAACCTACATGGGCCCAGTTGAGAGGCGACCATAAAGCAAGAGATCTCATCGCTTCTGGCATAAGGTAGACCGGGACCCACAACCCGCCCAATGCGGTAAGGACGACTACTGAAACGACTCCAAAAGCGGCAGCCTGCTGATGGGTCCTTGCGATAGTACCTACGGCTATTGCAAAACCAAGTGCAGCAAGGCTTGAAACTACCATCATCAGGAGGATACCCATGTAATTTGATCCTACAGTGAGCGAAGGAATGTTTGCGAGAGGCAGAACATACCTTCCTGCGAGCATCATGAGGATAAACTGTATGACACATACAACGGCATATACGCTGACCTTAGCCATGAATATCGTAAAATAAGAGACAGGCATGGTATTGATCCTGATCATGCTGCCTTCGTCCCTTTCCTTGATCATGCTGCCAGTCATTGGGATCACGATGAAGAACATGGCAAAAAGCGCCCAGGCAGGCACATTGTGCTGGGTGGTTGATGGAATGGCTTTCTCATCTTTTCCCCCGGGAAATATCTCGGTAAAGAACACTGATTCCCTGTAGTCCATCTTTGGCGGGCGGTATTGGGGGAACATTTTCCTTAGTTCAGTATTGAACGAACTGAAGATCATGGAAGACTCAATGAACATGCTGTATTCCTTCATGGTCGACATGAAAGCATATTTGAAGGTCCCCTTGATTCCGGGATCAAAATATATAAGGATGTTGATTGAATCATTGACCTTGATGTCGAGAAATGGATTATCTACCGGCATCATGATACCTGAAACGATCTGGGTGACCATCACCTGGACCTTATGCCTGATGATCCCTGTAGATCCTTTGGGAATGATCACTCCGATATTGTATTCACCTTTGGCAATTTTTTGTTTGGCAATTTCCCTGTTGACAGGCTTTCCGTCTATGCTGGTGTATATTTTAAACACATTGGAGCCTTTAAGGCCTTCCTGAATTTTGGCTCCAAGAGTATCCTGGTCTTCATCCACAAGCAATACCGGGATCGAAGGATCCCTTGAGAGAGAACTCCAGCCCTGTTCCTGCACCAAAGCAAGGATTGTCACCATGATCATCGGCATGAGGAACAACATGATAAGACCGGCAAGATCCCTAACCAGGATCAACGATTCTTTGCGACAGGCAGAAAAAAATTTGAACATCAAGACTTATTTATGCTGTTAATCCCTGAGATCCTTACCAGTCAGGTGAAGGAAAATATTCTCAAGGTCTTTGAATTCCGGATGCTCGGCAACAAGTTCACGGGGATTTCCCATGGAAATGACTTTACCCCGGTCTATAATGGCAACCCTGGTACAGAGTTTCTCCGCTTCTTCCATATAATGGGAGGTATAGATCACCGTTGTACCTTTCCTGTTAAGTTCCTTAAGGTATTCGAGGATTACGACCCTTGACTGCACATCAATGCCAACCGTAGGCTCATCCAGGAAAATGATTTTCGGGTCATGCAGCAACCCGGCGATCAGGTTGACGCGCCTTTTAATACCACCGGAACAGTTGGCAATTTTTTTATCCGCATGTTTTTCCAGGCCAAATACAGAAAAACCCTCTGCAATCTTTTCCCTCAGATGCGCTCCCCTCAGCCCATACATGTTGCCGAAGAAAGTGAGATTCTCCCAGGACGTAAGGGTAGGATAGAGGGCTACATCCTGCGGAACAACACCTATGATCTTTTTGATCGCATTGTGATTTGAAAGGATATCCATTCCGTCAATCCTTGCACTTCCTTTGGTGGGGTTAAAAAGTCCACACAGAATAGAGATGGTCGTGGTCTTCCCGGCCCCGTTAGGACCAAGCAGGCCAAATATCTCTCCCTGGTTAATGTCCAGGGAAATACCTTTTATGGCTGCCTCATCAGATCCTTTGTAAATTTTAACAAGATCCTTTATTTCGATGATTGCTTTCCCCTGCATCAGATCTTCACCTTTTCAATCTTTTTAAAAACCTGCTCTTCCATGCCTGCTATTTCAAGCATCATATCACCCAAGGTATTGTAATCCTCTTCGGGCTGTGATGATCTGTTCTTGCAGTTCCTTGCACCGATATAAGTGAACTCCCTCCATTTGTTGGCCGTGCGTCCCATAAGGTCTGCGGCATCCAGAAGAACAGCATTCTCGAATTTCTGGCCGCTCTCCTTAAGGAATGCGCCGTAAATATACCTGAAACCAGCTCCGCCTGTACCGAAATCCTCGGCCATCCTGAGTATTTGTCCAAGATAAAAAGCGGCCTTCTGGTTACCGTGTTTCTTAGGCCATTTCTTGATGTCGCGGCCCATCACTTTCATACCTTTTATCCCAATAAGCCAGAATGGCACCTTGGTCATTTCGTAAACGCTCTTTTTAATCCCGAGTTCAACTCCTTTTTTTATATCCAGTTCTTTAGGCATCTGGTTGATCCAGTACATTTTTCCCTTTGGGGCAAAAGCTCCCTTTGCCCAACGCACCCGCACAAGGTCTTCATAGGTTAATGTCTGCGGATGTTCCATTACCGTATCACTGATATGATAGAGATCTCCTTCCTTGCCGTATACCACCATATTATGCATGTTATAATGCTGGCGGTATTCAGGGGGGAAGAAGGTAAGGTTAAAAACGCCAACCTGAACACCGGTTGGGATTCCTTTTCCAAGGTTCCTGTCAAGGGCATCCATGGAGTCCTTTACATTGGAGAATTTTTTTATGACTGTGGCATCAACCCCCAGGTATTTCGCTGAGCGGCGGAATACGGTGTTCGGAAGATTGCGGAATGACATCATAGGGGCAAACATCAGCTTGATAAAGGGAAGGTAACTGAAATATATCCCCGTACCTATGCCGAATGCCATGGGTTCCGACATTTTATAGCCATAGAAATTATAAAGGTTTGAAGTGGCTCCGCTTTCGCAATGGCCTGCCTGGCGGTGGGTATAATTGATCATTAAAGATTTGCTGTCCATTATTTACCTGTTAATTGTTCAAAGTTTTTCAATTGTTCCATGGAGATATTGAATGCCTCGGCATATTTTGCAAGGGTCTTATCATTCAGCCGTTTAAAGAAAAAAGGCTTGATATGCAGTTTGACTTTCCAAATGGGAACTCCCGCCATCATTGATAATCCCATGGGATCAGCAAGAATCTTTTCCATATAATATGCAATAGGGCTAACTTTCCCTGCCAGAACCTTCTGCTTTGCTTCTTCGGCACGTTCATTAAAAAGATCCCATGCCTGTTCAAGAACCACCCTGTCGGGCTCGCCATGATAACTGACAGACTTCTCGAAGTTGCCGTTCTCATCGTAAGAATATAACATTTCACGATACTGGCCGTAGCTCTTGTCCTTGTAAACCGGGTTTGAATTTTCCATTTGTTTTTCCATCGATGGATTTTTATAAACCTGCGAATTTATTAAAAATTCCGTTCCGGTTCTTATTATCTTATTTTAACCAGATTACGGAATATCTTCTCCTCCCGGTCGGCACACTCCATCAGCATGTCGGCCAGCTCATCAAAGGATTGGCCTGGTCCGGACCTCTTCTTACAATTTCTTGATCCCAGGTATGAAAACTGCCGCCAGTAGTTGGCATTATGTCCCATTTCCACCGCAACCTCTTTTATCCAGTCCTGTTTCAGAAAGGTCCCGGCTTCATCAAGAAAAGTACCGTAAATAAAACGGAAACCTGCTCCTGCCGTGCCAACCTCTTCCTCCATCCTCAGAACCTGGCCCAGGTAGTAGGAGGCTTTCTCTTCTCCCAGTTTTTCTGGCCATTGCCTCATCTGCTTTGCCAGGTAACGTATACCCTTGGTCCCTATGAGCGGAAAAGGCACTCCTACCATATTCCCCGCCGTTTTGCGTATCCCTTTGATAATTGCCTGTTTCAGGTCGAATGATGAAGGAAAGGAATATGGATAATACATTCTCCCCCTGGGTGCAAAAGCTCCTTTTGCAAACCTCACCCTTACCAGGTCCTCATAACTGATCCTGACTTTCCGTTCCATGACTGTGTCACTGATCAGGTAAGAATCATCCGTCTTTCCATATACAACCATATTATGCATATTGTAATGCATACGGTATTCGGGTGGAAAGAAAGGAAGATGGAACGTTCCTACCTGCAAGCCAACGGGAAAACCCTGGGCAAGTACCTCATCCAGCTTATCCATTGAAGCTTTCGGATTACTGAACCGGTATATATGGGTTTTTATCCCCAGGACTTTGGTGGTACGTGAAAATACCATCCCTGGCCAAACCCTGAATGATGTGACAGGAGCATGCTGCATCTTCAAGAAGGGGAGGTAACTAAAAAAAAGACCTGCGCCGATGCCAAACGCCATAGGCTCGCTGAGGCTCAGTTTATGATAATTCAGAAGATTGGAAGTCACGCCGCTCTCGCAATGCCCTGCCTGACGGTGCTCAAAGTTCAGTTCTGTCATTATTTAGTTTATGGGAGGATTCTTAAGTTCCTCAATAGTAATGTTAAAAACAGAACCATACCTGCCAAGAAGGCCCGGTTTCAGTTTCTTAAAGATCCCCGGTTTAAGATGGCGCTTAATCCTCCATTTCATAATCCCGGTATAAGCCGAAAGCATCGGCAGTTCCATAAGGTTCTTTTCCATATGCCAGGCAAGAGGACTGAGTTTGCCCGCTGAAATTTTTACCGCAACTTCCTTAAGCCTGTCTTCAGCTGCATCCCATCCCTGCTGAATAATAGTCTGGTTACCATGATATTGATAATCAACCCTGGCCACATATCCCTTTTCAGGATCAAAGCCATAATGCAATTCCCTGTTGTTTCGATAGATCAGCTCTTTGTTTTCTTCATCAGACATCCTAAGAAAAGCTTTAGTGTATTTATTGCTCAGGATTCAAGGAAAATCCTTAGTTCACATTGAGCAATGATTTCATCATGCAGTGTGATTGAAGCTGCTACTACGGACGCATTGAGTATTTCATGAGTGACAGTAACTTTGGTAAAAATCTCATCTCCTGATTTCGGCATTTTTTTTATCTCAAGATCCCTGATGGCACCAATAAATCCCAGTTTTGGCGGGGCGGCTTCCTCCCCGGATTTACCCGAACTTCCCGCCGCGGCAGTCTGCGCCATATTCTCAATTAAGCCGGGTTCACGAAACAGTCCATCCGCCAGGAAAACATTATCATCCCTGATCCTGAAAGAAGTAACCGTGGTTTTGTCTTCCATCCTGACTATACAGTCTACCATGACCATGGGCGGTTTCTGCGGAATATTTATTTCTTTAAATGATGCCATAATGACCCTTTGCGGTTTCTGCTTCTCATCCTGTTCATTGCTGTTGCCACATCTTCATCTGCGAACACCCAGCGCCTGCCTGATTTTTCAGCCCTTTCCTTCAGCGTCTCATAATTGACCGCATGTGAAACGTAATAGACAGGTTCAATAATTGGTTCATCCGGGGTAAGCAGCCCTTCGGCAATGCTGATCTCATGAAGTTTTGTTCCACGGTAGATCCGCATCCCAACATACGGGAAAAAGACAGTATTTTCGATGCGTTTCGAATTCTCAAAACTTTCATCAACGGTCTGATCGGTCTCTCCGTAACCGCCGATGATCATGAAATGGCAGAAATATACCCGGGCATCATTGCAATATTGTGAAACCCTCACCACCTCATCCACATCGAAATGCTTGCCGTAGTTTCTGAGCGTGGTATCCGACAAGGATTCAGTTCCGAATTCTATATGCGTCAGGCCTGCCCTGGCGAAGAGCACAAGCAGGTCTTTAGTGAGCTTATGAGGTGAGAAATAAGCTCCCCATTTAAGTTTCATGTTCGATTTAATGATTTTCTCGGCAAGCTCAATATTGAAATTGTTGCTGATGTTGAAAACCGAGTCGGTGAAGAAATAATAATCGACATTATGATGATAATACAGATCGCGCAGGGTGTGCAGTATCCGGTCAGGATCAAGAGTCCTTACCTGGTGGCCTTCGATAAGCGGATAGGTGCAATAAATGCAGTTATACGGGCAACCGCGTTTGGTCTGGATGTTGATCATTCCGCTTTTCTGCCAGTAGTATTTCACCATCCCGGGATCAAAAGACAGCTCTGGTGTCTTGATAAAATTTTCCCTAGAATTCTGTCTGATCTGGCCGTCCAGTTTGTAAACAAGGCCCTGAATGCTCAGGTCAGGCTTACCTGAAGCTATGCTTTTCAGCAGCATGAAAAGACTTTCCTCGCCCTCACCGGCAACACCGAAATCCGGCTGCAGCAATTCGAACAACTCGGTAGGATAAATGGAGAAAGCAGATCCGCCTACAATAAATGACGTATTGATACCCGATTCCCGTATAACATCAGCGATCACTTTATAATTACCCACAAAGCTTTCCTTCGTATAGAAATTAACATCATCGATATTCCGCAGGGAGAGGCCTGTGTAATCGGGTTTGAAGGATCTTAGTATATTCTTCAGGTCTTCGCTGCTTTGGACGTTAAAGTCAACAGCCCTGATTTCAAGATCAGGCATACGGTCGGAAAGGTATGCGTACAGGTAAGATATTCCGAGGGGATATACAGGATAGGGGTTGGCATACTTGTTGGCAGAAATGAGTAAAAGCTTTTTCCCTTCCTGCCCTTTGGCGGGGGAGGTGGTTTTTTCAACGGCACGGCGGTTCTCATGCTGGGAATCCGACTTCGGCAACTTCCAGAAATCATAATAATTAAACCACTGCAAGGGATATTTGTAGACCACGGTTTCAAAGGCATCGACAAATTTCCTGACAGCTTCCGCGAGTATGACGTCCCTCTTTTTCAGGTTATTTGAAAATTCAATATGCTGCAGGGGAGTGGCATAAAAATGATAATGCGACCTGGTTTCTTTGACGGCAAATACATACGAAGCAGGCACGTTGAACCTTGCAGCAAGATTGACGGGCCCGAGTGGGAATGCAGCGGGTTTCCCAAGGAAATCGGTTATGACTGTCTTGTTCCCTTCCATGTAGCGGTCGCCATGCATGGCAATGATCTCGCCTCTCGAAAAGGTTTCCTTGATCTCCTGAAGGTGGGAATAATCTTCCTTGATAATAATAAAGTTCACATTACGGCGGAGCACCTCGGCAAGGTATCCTTTGATTTTCTGATGTTCCGCATCGTACATCAGGATATTGATTTTTTTCTCAAGCCTTACAAGCAACTGCCCTGCGATCTCCCAGTTCCCGACATGACCGCTGATTAGCAACCCTCCGTTCTCCATCTGGCGCAGGTACTCTTCGCCTTCAAAATCGAAAGTGAATCTCTGCTGAAAACCCGCCAGCATGGCGAGCTTATCGATCAGGATCTGGCCGAAAAAGAAATAATTCATGTAAATACTGAATACAGACTTCAGTTTCCCGTAATTCATCCTTCCACGGAAGTACCTGTAAATTGCAAGAAATGCACTCCCTGATGAGAACATGAAGTATGAGACAACGAAAATCAGCAGGAAATAGGCGAAAGAAATTCCAAGGTTTTTCAGTGTCCAGACAAATATTTTATAACCAAGAACTCCTCCGCGGGTTTTACCTTCCCAGGATTCCATCTATGCTAATTTGAACTGACACGTTTAATGATATAATCGTAAAAATCCTGTAAACTTTTTATTTCTGTCATTTCTTCTGCCTTCATTTTGACCCCGAAATTGCGTTCAATGATCACAAATAAATCAACAAAATCAAGGCTGTCAATCTCAAGATCTTTTTTGAGGTCCGCTGCAGGGCTGATTTTGTCCGCATCAATTTCAATCTCATCAACCAGCAACTGATTTATCTTATTGATAATCTCGTCGTTTTGCATTATATAGTATGCTTTTGTAATGCAAAAATAGAAAAAAAACCGAATCAATCAGAAAGAGGTTTTCCTTACTACAAGGGAGGAGTTGGTTCCGCCGAACCCGAATGAATTGGAAAGGAAGGCTTTGATTTCATGCGGAGTCGTTACTGTAGCAAGGTTCAGACATGCAGTGGCGGGGTCAGGATTTTCAAAGTTTATGTTCGGGGCAATGAAATTATTATTCATCATCAGGGTTGAATAAATTATTTCACTGGCTCCGCCCATCCACATTTCGTGGCCTGTCATGGATTTTGTGCTGCTTACCAGGGGCATATCTTTCCCGAAGACCTGGAAAATTGCCTGTGCTTCGTTTCCGTCACCTGCAGGGGTCGATGTGGCATGTGCATTTATATAGTCGATTTCCGAGGATGACATCCCGGCTGCTTTAAGCGATTGTTGCATGGCTCTTGCCGGACCATCGATATTGGGCAGGGAGATATGTTCCCCATTCGAAGAAAAGCCATAACCTACAACCTCTGCAAGGATGTTAGCTCCGCGTTTTTTTGCAGATTCATAACTTTCAATGATAATTGATGCAGCACCCCCGCTCGGTACCAGGCCGTCCCTGTCCCGATCAAAGGGTCTTGATGCCTTTGCCGGTTCAGACTCACGTAATGAAAAAGCATTGAGGGCGTCAAAACTTGCGGTGGATTCAGGGTTGATCTCCTGTGCACCGCCGCAGATGATCATATCCTGCAGACCGTCCTTAATCAGCAGATAGCCGATACCAATGGCATGTGAGCCGCTAGCACAGGCGCCGCTTACCGTAAAATTGATCCCCCTCAGTCTGAAGATCACCGAAAGGTTCATCGACACCGTCGAATTCATCGACTGGAAAATGTAACCTGAACCGATCAGCATGGTGTCTTTCTCTTTTCTTAGTATATCAACCGATTCTACAACAGGCAATGCCGAGCTGTCATTCCCGTATAGAATGCCTACTTCGTTCCTGTTAAGAAAATCCTGATCAATACCTGCATTCTTCAGAGCTTCAAGGGTGGCCATGTAGGCATATTCACCCTGGACGGGCATTCCCACTCTCATCCTGCGGTCAAGTACCCCTTTCAGAACCGGGCGTTCAACCATTCCTGTAAGTGCTGAGCGAAACCCCAGTTCTTTTCTTTTGTGGTCCAGTATAATTCCGGATCTGCCATGATAAAGGGAATCTTTAACGTCGGCAAGATTCTTGCCGAGAACAGAATATATTCCCATGCCGGTGATGACGACTCTACGCATAAATAGTGTTCGCCAAAGGCAAAATGAGAACACAAAAGAAATAAACAATTGGTGCGAATAAAGGCGAAAAGCGAAAAGCGAAATTATTCATTTTTCTATGTATAAAGACCACCATTAACGTTGATTACAGAACCCGTGATGTACGATGCCTCTTCGGAAGCGAGAAAACGAACAACTGATGCGACTTCTTCAGGTTTGCCGAAACGCCCCATGGGGATCATGGCTTTAAGCTGTGCTTCGTCAAGGTCTTTGGTCATATCTGATCTTATAAACCCGGGGGCAACTGCATTCACCGTCACATTTTTCTTTGCAATCTCCTGGGCCAGTGCTTTGGTTGCAGCAATTACACCTCCCTTGGCCGCAGAATAGTTTGCCTGTCCCGGCAGCCCCTTGATCCCGCTGAGGGATACAATATTGATGATCCTGCCCCACTTGTTTACCAGCATATCCTTCAGGAGAAACCGGGTAATATATAAAAAGCTGTTCAGGTTTGTATTTAGGACATCACTCCATTCTTCATTCTTCATCCACATCAGAAGCGCATCTTTCCTGATGCCAGCATTATTCACCAATACATGGATATATTTACCCTCATTCCCGGCCTGCCAGTCTCCAAGCGCCTTTTCAACTGCTTCCTGGCTGGAAACATCAAACTGCATTATTTCCCCGCTGCCTCCATTCTCGCGTACCATAGCCAGCGTGGCTTCAGCCTCTGCAGAATTTGAGTTGTAATTAATAATGATGTGAAATCCTTCTTTGGAAAGGCTTACGCAAATAGCCCTTCCAATGCCACGGGATCCGCCAGTCACTAATACATATCTCATTCAGGAATTTTTATTCGGATTTAACATTATTCCTCAACAGAAAACTGAGGTTTATTCTCCATGATATATTGCTCGATGTTTTGGATGTCTTTATACTTACTTGTGTCTTCAGTAAAGACAGGGACTATTTTTCGCAAATCTTCATACTTGCTTCTTGAATAGGACGACAGTTTGTCCTTGACATTCAGGTAATCAATAGCCTGGAGAATGGAAATCATCTCAATGGCGATCACCTGGTATGTATTATCAATAACTTTCTTAGTTAGCAGGGCTGCATTGGTTCCCATGCTTACGATATCCTGGTTGTCATTATTATTGGTGATGCTGTGCAGCGACATAGGATAGGAGAGGGTCTGGTTTTCTGCTACAGTTGAAACCGCCGTGAACTGAGCACCCTGCATCCCCAGGTTAAGGCCAAGTTTTCCCAGGTTGACAAAAGGTGGAAGTTTTTCATTGAGCTTCGGGTTCATCAGGTAATTAAGTTGCCTTTCGGCAAGCATGGAAAGCTTGGTAATTGCAATTTTCAGCTTGTCCATCTCCAGGGCAACATAATCCCCGTGGAAATTACCTCCATGGTAAACATTATGGTGTTCCCCGTCGATTATAGGGTTATCGCTGGTTGAATTCACTTCGCTCATCAGGATATGACTGGCATACAAAATCGTATCCTGCACAGGTCCGACGATCTGGGGGACACATCGAAGTGAATAATATTCCTGGACCTTATGTTTGAAAACATCAACTTCCACTGCCCTGTCATTGTTGTACAGATGGTCGGCACGGCGGCGGATAAGCTGGCTGTCTTTAAGGATGAATTTCATAGTGCGGGCAACAACCCTTTGGCCATGATGGGATTTAGCCCTGTTCAGGCCATCAGAAAAATGATCATCGTAGGATTCCACTATTTCGGTGATCATCGAGGAGGCAAGAATAGCCCAGTCGACGAGGTTCCTGGCATGGATCACGTTGATCATGCCGATGCCTGTCATGGCCGACGTCCCATTGATCAGTCCGAGGCCTTCGCGGATATGCATGGTTATGGGAGAAAGTCCTTCCGCAGTATAAACTTCTGATGCAGGTAATGTTTGTCCTTTATACAGGACTTCGCCTTCACCAATGAGATTAAGCGCCAAATGGGCAAGTTGTACCAGATCCCCGCTCGCGCCAACTCCGCCGTGTTCAGGAATATAAGGATTGATATCACGGTTAATAAGTTCCTTTAGCAATTCAATAACCTCGATATGGATGCCTGATTTAGCCTGGATAAGGGAGCTGAGCCTTGCAAGCATTGTAGCTTTGGCATACAGGGCGGGAAGGGGTGAACCGCATCCGGCAGCATGGCTGCGGATTAAATTATATTGCAGATCCAGTTCTTCATCACCGTTTATCTTAAACTGTGCCATGGGACCCAGACCTGTATTTATCCCGTATATGACTTTCCCCTGAGCGAATTCCTTCAGAAACTCAAAATCTTCCTCAACTTTACGCCGGGCTTCAATGTCTATATCAATTTTCTCACCTTCGAAAAGTACTTTAAAAAAATCATTGACTGTGAGTTTCCTGCTGCCTACAACTATCATCTTTTGTGTTTCAGTAATTTAATCAATATGCGAAATATTAAAATGCCAAAGGCGGAAATAATCTGCAAAGGTAATTTTTTTTTCCCTTAAGTCAGTGGCCTTTTCTTACTTTTGGCAATCAGCTGTTAAAGATGAACGTAAGCATTATTGGCGCAGGAGTCTCGGGTCTTTCTGCAGGATGTTATCTGCAAATGAATGGTTTCGAAACTGTAATTTATGAACGCCAGGCAAATTCCGGCGGGCTTTGCACCAGCTGGAGAAAAGGCGATTATACCTTTGAGAGCGGATTTCAGTGGCTACTGGGCTCAGGTCCGTCAAATCCATTCTACCAGCTTTGGTCGGAACTGTTTGACATGCAATCCATCACTTTTATAACCCATCAGGTAAGGATGGATATCGAGGTCCTTCACAATAAGGACATTCACGGAGATAAAACATTTCACCTTTATACAAATCTTGACACTTTAAGGGACTACCTTATTGAAAATTCAAAGGAAGATAAAGCTGTTATTGAAAAGATGATCCGTTCGATGAGACGGATACAGGGTATGGAGATACCCCCGATGATCAAGAAACTCCCGGAGCTGTTACCGCTTACCGAAAAGATCAGATATGTGAAGTATCTTCCGCTGCTGTGGTTCATGCAAAGACTTCAGAAAGAGACGAATTTCTCCTTTGCTGCTAAATTAAAGAGTAAGTTCCTCAGGGAAGCTTTTCAATTGCTGTTCGACGGGGAGGAACTACCGTTAATGATAATTACCATGCCTCTTGCATATAATGATTTGCTTGCCGCCGGGTACCCGGTAGGAGGGGCAGGGAAGTTCGTAGGACGGCTAAGGGACAAATATCTTTCTCTTGGTGGCAGGATCATGTATAATTCCCCGGTAAAGCAAATCACTCATCAGGGAGATACTGTATCGGGTATCCAACTTGAAAACGGAGACCATGTTGTATCGGATGTTGTACTGTCTTCGGCAGACTGGCATTTTACGGTCTTCGGTATGCTGGAAGGAAAGTTTTTAAATAAGGCTATAAAGCAACTGGGGAATGACCAAAAACTAAAGGTTTATTACTCAGTTTTCTTGGTAAACCTTGGGGTAAACCGGACATTTGAAGAAGCATCCCATTTTCTAAGGTTTCCGCTGGATACCATTCTTGTTTCACCAGATGGCACCTCGTATTCAAGGCTTGAAGCCCATATCTATAATTATGATCCGACCCTTGCGCCTGAAGGAAAAACGGTAGTGTCGGTATGCTTTTATACCAGCAAGGCCGATTACTGGATCAGTCTCAGGGAGTGTGACAGGACGCTATACAATCAGAAAAAATCAGGCTTTGCTGAGGAAATAATTGATTGTCTGGAAAAGAAGTTCGGCAAGATAAGGGACTATATAGAGGAAGTTGATGTGGCTACTCCTGCAACTTTGTTAAGGTATACTAACAGCAGGAAAGGATCGGCACAGGGCTGGCTGCCCGGGAAGAACCTGCTTGCCCGATCACCAATTGGTTTTAAACTTCCGGGGCTTAAAAACTTTTATTATGCAAGCCATTGGAGCATTCCCGGGGGAGGATTGCCCGTTGCAGTTAAATCGGCCAGGGATGTTTCACAGATTATGTGCCGTGACTTCGGCCAGAAGTTTGAAGTCAGGTGAAACATTGTCCCAGGCGCTGCCTTGCAAACAATAAAAATCTCTTTGCGGCTTTCCCGGAATTTTTTACCTTTGCATCCCGATTGGCCCCGTAGCTCAACTGAATAGAGCATCTGACTACGGATCAGAAGGTTACAGGTTTGAATCCTGTCGGGGTCACAAGGAAATCAGCCACTTACGAAGATAAATGTAGGTGGCTGTTTCTTTTCTACATACAAAATGTTTATTTTAAATAAGCTACTTGTTCATATTCCTATAACGCACTGCATTATCCAGGGCATCAAGGATTTCGCGCACGAATCCCGGAGGTGCCGTGGGCGGAAGAATAGCGGAATGTTCAGTTTCGGGCAGCTCAAGTGTTGCAATGATCCTGTCGCAGCAATTCCGAAGGTGTTCTTCATGGAACTGATCAAATGTCTCGAACGTTTTACCAAATCTGTCGTTAAAATCGACCATTGTTGCAATCACTGCGGTATAAAGGCTTTCCTGTTTAGTGAATCGTGAGTAAACATGCTTGTAAGCAGCATTAAAAAGGGGTGCAGCCTCCTCTCGTATCTTTTCTGAAACAGGGATTTCTGCCATATCAACAAGGACCTGATCCTCGTTTTCACGTTCCCATTTTGCATGCTTCCGTGCAACTTTTGCATCGTGCATCGATCGTTTCGAATCGACGAGGTAACAGCTATAGATATAAATAATTTTGGGCAGCAGGTACATCCCTTTTCTTCCGGCAGCGAATAGAACAGAGAAAAATGCCTTTCGGTGTTCCTTCCCCATGTCGAACATAAAAAATGTAAATACCCTCCAGAGCGTCTTACGTTGTGTGCGAAGTGCATTTATACCCCCCGATTTTATATCAGGCTTGTATTTTATTTCATTTATAAATGACAATGCACGGCTCCTGAATTTTTCCAGGCTGTAAATCTCCTCCCAATAGTCAGCCAGCCCTTCGAACAGCTCGACCCGCGTCATCTGTTTCGGGATGATATTGGTAATAATGTCGAGTTTATCTTTGATTTCCTCGTTTTCGGTTGAGATAATCCTCCCTTTTCTTTTCAGATCGTACCACATTCTGGTACCATATGGTGCTGCAAGCGGATGGCAAAGGTGGTGTACGATATTAGCTTCGGCTATAAAATCTGAGGTTTTAGCAAATACAGTGGTATCGTCCGAGTCAGCACCAATAATCATATGTGCAAGCACAACAATGCCATAGGATTGAATTTTGCGTACGGCTTCGCTTATGGAAATTCGGAGGTTTTGCTGCTTATTCAGATCCCTCAGCGAGGATTCGTTGACCGATTCTATCCCTATCATTACTGCCTGAAAGTTACAATCGGCCAATAATATGAGAAGTTCATTGTCGGCGGCTATGGTGATGTCAATCTGGGTAAGAAACCCTATAGGTATGTTAAAAGAGTTGTTCAGTATGATGAGTTCCTTGAGCAGTGCTTTAGCGTATTTTTTATCCCCGGCAAAATTGTCATCGGCAATAAAAATCATACCGACATTCAGGATATGAAGTCTTCTTACCTCTTCAAGCACCTGTGGAATAGTCTTACTCCTTGGTTTCCTGCCATAGGTGTATATGACATCGCAAAAGCTGCAGTCAAAAGGGCAACCTCGCGTTGTCTGCACTAATGCAGCAGCATAGGAGGGGAGGTCCTCCTTCATCAACTCCCAACCAGGAGCCGGGGTTCTGGCCATATCGGGTTTTGAATGATGTTTATAAACCGGAAGCCATTTCCCGGTCCTGAGATCTTCAAGAAACTCCGGCCAGGTCTCTTCTGCCTCACCGTGAAAAACAACATCTATATCTTCGGGGTTTTTAGTTACAAGGTGCTCCACCCCAATACCACCAACTACCACCAAAGCAGAGGGATTGCTGCTTTTTGCAACCCTGGCAAGGTGCAATGATCGCTGGAGCTGGTTAGAGGTGATGGAAATGCCAATAATGTCATGGCCGTTCTTTTGCAGGACAGGATCGGCCGGGCCTCTGGCGTATTCATCATGAATCTCAACCTGATAATCCGCAGGTGTAAGCGCAGCAATAGCAGCCACAGCATGGGGGGCAAACAGGGCTTTGGCAAATATATAAGGGATCTCCCTGGTGATCTTGCCATCAATATCATCGTCGGTGCCGGGATTAATTAATAATATTTTCGTGCCCACTTTAAGGATATAAGGAATCGGTAACGAAAGTAAGAAAAACAGAGACCACGGCAAGTTCAAATTAGGAGAAAACGGTTACATTCCATTTTTTTTAACAATCCTGCAGGTTTGAATCCTGTAAGGGGCAAAAGAAAAAAGCCCTGGCTGAGTAACCTGCCAGGGCTTTTACGGCTTAATGAGAAAAATTATCTTAGCATATAAGTGATACCAATCCTGAGATTAAGCATTTGAAGGTCCTTGGATGTTGTCTGGTATATATCAATATGGTTTGTGGTCCATTTGTAATTGAAGGCTATAATAGCTCCTACCGGTGAGAATGCACCGAATTTAACCAGGGCTCCGATTTCTGGGGTCAGCGAGAAATCCCAATAGGTTTTGTAGATGTCATACTCCTGGATCAGCAGATGATGTTCCATATAATCACCACCAATGCCGAGGCTTACATAAGGAGAAATTAATTTATCAGGAATGAAATGGTAACCAATTACAACCTGGAAGGGTACCATCCATGTAAACCTGTAATTCTCGGCTGTAAGCGCAATGCCTTTGTCGGGAATGGTATAGGTCTGAGCGTTGTAAATTTCGGAAACCCTCTGCCAGCTGACGTTAAAACCTGTGAACAGGCCTTTCCTCAGCAGGTAGCGTCCGCCGATATCAAAACCTGCGGGGCCGGGCTGGCTTACCCATTTATGAAAATCACCGAGTGGGAAAGCTGTATTCCAGGAAAAGGTATAATAGGAATGAGGTGTGAATCCGGGAGCTTTGGTTTCCTGAGCCTGCATTGTTCCCAAGGCCAGGACAACCAATATGATTAATGAGACTACTTTTTTCATAATAATTTCTTTTTTAGGTTGTTATTTTCCTGATGCTTGGATCTGGGGAGTTTGTATGAAGGCCTGATCGACACTGGCTACAAGGTCCGAATTTGTGTGAGTACCCGTCATAAGCCCGCGGATGAATGCATCCCACCTGATATAAACCTTCTGAGTTGTGGGATTGTAGTTTTTGAGGTCCTGCATCTCGATTAGCAGCATGCCGGCGGTGTAAGAAGTATAATACGTCGGATAGTACGGATAGTAAGGATAATAAGGATAATAGTATCCCCAATAGTTATAGGAATAAGTGTAAACGTAAGTGTTCTGAAAATACATAACACTGAGGCCGAGATCAGCTTTTGTTCCAGACGGAGCTGGCAAATAACCTCTTTGTTTCATTTGATTACTTATCTCACCAAGGATGGTCTGCGCATCGGCATTTGTAATGTCGGTTGTATCCTTGTCAGTGATTTTTTTAATGGAAGTTGCAACTACATAGTACTTGTATGATCCAAAATCGGCTTTCGTATCATACTGTGTAAGTACTGCGAGATCTTCAAGTAATCTATCAGTGGAGGGCGGATACTTGGTACACGCCAGGGTGAATAATAACCCCAACCCCAGGGCAATTAAACTGATTTTTGTTTTCATAGAATTATTCGTTTTAAATTTTTAATGGATTATGTATGTTCTTTAAAAATGAAAGGTTATTCCGAAGGTCATACCGGCATTGCTGAACGGCAGTGTTTTTTTCAGGGCCTGGTCAGGACTGGTATCTGCAATCTTCTCATCGGGATTGATGGAATTATGGTATTCGGTCTTGGTTTGTTTAACTGTAAGCGTCGACAATTGGTCCACGCCGTTCTTCTGATAAAGTATCACATCGCTGTAATTCGGGGAATAATTGATGCTGGTGAAGTCAAATTCTGCGTAAAGGGAGATCAGGTCGGTAATATTCCATGCAACACCCATGGCTGCATTAAGTCCTAATGCGATATTCCCGTAATACTGCCTTACGATCTTATATTCCTCGGGTGGGTTGACTCCGCCCCTGGTGTATGTAACGGTTGCATTTATGGTTGGACGCAATCCAATTACAAGCCCTATACGGGCATAGGGATCAACCTTTTCAAATCCCGGGCTGATTACAACTGCCGGTGTAAGACAAAGCATATTGCCTTTTACCCGGGCTTCGACATTGGTGCCACCCGGTACATTGGCCACGGAATCAGCAATCCTTGGCAGACCTACAAACTCACTAAGCCCGATTTCTATTCCTATATATTTTGAGGGTTTATAGCCAAATGCAGCGATACCAGTGATTCCTCTGCCCAACCCAAGCGGCACGGCGGTGACGGAGCGGGTGGAACCATCGTTGGAGTAGCTGTACAGCAAATCCCTGTTATTGGAAATGGACCCTGAAATACCAAAACCCAGGCGTGCATAATAGAACTGAGCTTCAGCCAATGGGCTCAGAAACATTAAAATGAAAAGAAAAGGTATCGTTTTTTTCATAAGTGCAAGATTTCTACTGCATGTATTGCAAAAGTAATGATATCCGTTTATCAATTCACAAACCTTTAATACTTATTTGTGAGTATTTTAACAAATCTCAAAAAATGATTTTATTCAATAGCTAAATTAGTTTAATTTTGCATATAGTACAACCCTTAATCAGTTTTATATGAGAAAAATTTCCCTACTGTTTGTAATGCTATTATTAAGCTCTGCATTGATTCAGGCTCAGCATGTCGAAATAACTCCTTTCGGAGGGTACGTATTCCCGGTAACCTGGAATGCATCTAACGGAAGCATCTACTTTCACGGCAATGCCCAGTACGGAGGTATGGTGAACATCGGTGTAAGCCGTGCTGTTGATATCGACGTGATTTATAACCGTATCGATACGAAAGCAGATCCTGCCATTGTCGGGGTTACCTTTGACCAGATCCCTCTGAGCATAAATTATTTCATGGTGGGATTTACGAAAAATTTCAGGGTCAGCGATGTGGTATCTCCCTTCATAGGTCTTAACATGGGTGCGTGCCTTCTGGCTCCCAAATCGTCGGAATATTACGATTACTGGTTTTTTGCCTGGGGCCTCCAGGGAGGTGTTAAGGTTTATTTCAGCAAGTACGTCGGCCTGAGGCTTCAGGCCCAGATGATGATGCCCGTGCAGGGACAAAGTTTTTATTTCTATTATGGTACAGCAGGAGGAGGAACCGCGTACACTTTTTCTTCGCCATTGGTTGATTTCGGATTTACAGGAGGCCTGATCTTCAGGATCGGACATATCAACTAATTTATAAATCACTTAAACGTTTAAAATTAAAATTTGATCATTATGAAAAAACAGCTTTTATTTCTTGCAATTTTATTTTTCGGTGCAGTAAACCTTTTCGCACAGGTTTCACAGGGGGATATACAGATGATCCAGAAGTATTTTGGTGCTGAAAAAGTCGCTCTCGTAAAGCAGTATATGGCTTTGACACCGAAACAGGATTCCGCATTCTGGCCGGTTTATACCAAATATGAAGCAGAACGCCAGACTTTGGGAGCAGAGCGTATAGGACTCATTGATGCGTATCTGAAAAAAATCAAGGATATTACCGAATCTGATGCTACTGCAATGGTAGACAAGGGTGTTGCTCTTGAGATAAAGTTTAAGAACCTCCAGAAGAGATATTTTACCGAAATGGCCAAGAAAGTAGGTCCTGTCAAAGCTGCCCAGTTTTACCAGTTTGAGAACTACATCAATAATGTGATCAACCTTAACATCCAGGAAAATATTCCGTTTGTAGGGGAGATGGAACAGAAACATGCAGTAATGACAAAGAAGAAATAATCATTTCCTCTTTTTCTTATAAAACGACAAAGCCGCCCTGAAAAGGCGGCTTTGTCGTTTTATAAGATTTTCAGATTTATTTCATTATGGCCATGTTATCATTGTCCACCTCCATATAAATATAATTGCCATGATTCTTTAAATAGTCCTTGATTGTGTCTGCACCTGAATGCTTTGATTCCATTACGATCAAAAAATGAGGATGGTTTTTTAGAAACTGCTCTCCGCCTTCAAGCACATCAATTTCCATTCCCTCTGCGTCGATCTTGATTAAAATTTTGTCTTCCTTCTTATAATTGATGGTCGACATCACAGAATCCAGCGTTTTGATCTCAGCTTTGATCCTTTTTCCAACTTCGCCTTTAATTTCCACATAGTCTGTGCGGGCACCCGCGATATGAGAAGCCCCTGTATTCTTTGTTTCGAATATGAAATCAACTTCCGAGGTGATTTTACCAAGCCCGAAGGGATGAATGCTGATCAGGTTTTCTACATTATTCACCATCACATTCATCATAAGAGACCTGTAATTCTCTTTTACCGGTTCAAAAGCATGGCAGGGTATACCTTTGCCAGCTATAAGAAATGAATAGGTTCCAACGTTGGAACCTATGTCAAGAAACAGGTTGTAATCTTTGTAATGACTTAAAATAAAGCGTTTGACGTTCCATTCATAGGCATAATTCAGGAATTGAAAATCAAGCGTGCCTTTCCTGGTAATAAAAGTCCCAAGGCGGCTTTTATATAAGCGCATTGCAGGATTTCCACTTTTTAAAAGAACATACTTTATCGAATGCCACAGAAAATAAAATTCTCTGTACCTGAGATAATCATCAACATATCGAAGGAAAGTCCGGATTTTACTCATGTCCTTAAAAATTAAGGGTCCAAAGATACAAAAGTATGAATACAAACAACGGTGGAATATTAGCTGTTTTCCAGTCAATCATCTTACAGCCAACATTCAACGGTATGATAAAGTGTTTATAAATATTTATCAAGTTACATGAATTTGTAACTGATTTTTATCTAATTTTGCTTGTGAAATACTTATCAGTTGATGTCAGGTTGCCGTAAACATATTAAACTCCTTGCCATTCTGTTCCACAGTCTGGCTATCTGCATTATTGTTTTCGGTTCCATTATCAATTTCCACCAGTACAAGATTTGGGGTAAACCACTTATTCCTCAATTTGTAGGCATCAAGCGTGATATTGACAAAGCGACCAAAGTCCTTTCGGGCGGGAACCTGATACAAAAACATGATTTTACTCAGAAATTCTCCCCATTGTCAGCCGGAATTCTGCCTGTTGAAATTTCAAGACACAGCAGCGGAACGGCAATAATGACCAATTTCGACCTTTGTTACAAGGTCCCGGAGATGCAGCACCTGACATCCTCAGGCCTCAGAGCACCTCCCCAATCCTAATCCCTGATCATCAGCATTAATTTCCTTTGCGGAACTCCAGTCCGTAAAGTTCATTCTTTATTCTTGCTGAATCGTTAGGAATCCGTGGATAATTTCATCCGCTTTATTCAAAAACAGTATTCAATAACAACAAATAATGTTAATCATTAAACAATGAAAAAGACTATTTACTTCATTGCCTTGCTGATTGCAGCGTTTACAATAATTATTTCAGGGAATTCTTTGCAGGCACAGGGCTCCGTTGTGTCCGACACTGTTGTCATGGGAGCTTCGTATGCAAACGAGATCTATTACAGTATGCAGAATGGAAAGATATTGGCTTCCCCGCGCAATACCTGGGATATTGCCTTCAGGACCATGCTGCGCAGTTCGAGCATTTTAACCAATGACGGATCGGGCGTCGTGCTGTACACCTATCCAAAATCAGATACCAGCGGCTGGGCCGGCATGGATACAACAGGATTCAAGACCTGGACACCTATGTACAATGACGTGAATGACTGGGAGAACGGAGCTTTTTCACGTAATGCCAAAGGGTATCCTGATTACGGATGGGGAATTTATAATTCCGTTTCACACGACCTTAACGGTGACTCCTTATTTATTATTCAGCTCAGGGATGGCAGTCTGCGTAAATTATGGATCAAGGATAAGCATTCTGTGCAGGATACTTATCATTTTCGTTTTGCCAACCTTGACGGAACAAACGATCATACCGACACACTTAACCTTTCGAATGACCTAGCAACGGATTTTATTGGATTCTCGCTGGAAACGAACCAGAGAGTGAATTTTCAGCCACCGGTAAGCAACTGGGATTTGCTTTTCACAAAGTATATGTCCATCCAGCCCGGCGACGTACCATATCCGGCGATGGCAGTCCTTTGCAACCCTGATATCAGGAGTAAAAAGTTCCACCCGGTTCCCCTTACTTATACAAACTGGCAGGTTGGCCCGTGGGATTCACTGAGATCTTCAATCGGATGGGACTGGAAAGTGTTCAGCACTGCAACAATGACCTACAAGGTAGTGGACTCCCTGGTGTATTTTATCGAACCTGCCAGTAAGGATGTCTATAAGCTTCATTTTACAAGTTTTGCCGGTGGGACAACCGGAGTTATTTCGTTTATAAAAGAGAAAGTATTAGCTTTCAGTATCAATGAGCATACCTCGTCGGGTTTAAGTGTAAAAGTGTATCCAAACCCGGTGAGTGATAAACTGAATCTTCTCGTTACTGCTAATAACAGTGGCGAACTTCATATCGTTCTTTCAGATCTGTCGGGCAGACAACTTGGTGCAGATCATCCGGTCGGGCTTCGCGAGGGCCTTAATCAGTTTTCGATTGATGTTACAGGTTTCAAACCTGGAGTGTATTTCCTGACTGCTTCAACGGCAGACACGAAGGCAGTTACGAAAGTGATCATCACCCGTTAACATGAATAGAGGCCCTCTCAGCCTGTTTCACGGATTAATAATCAGTCTTCTGGCCATAGCTTCGGCTAATGGCCAGAAGACTTTTATTAAAGTCATTGACAAAAAGAATTCAGAGCCAGTTGCTTATGCTCATATCTGTTTTGAGGGGTTAAAAACAGGGAAACCACTTTACACCCTCACAACAATTGAAGGTACTGTTGCGAACGATGTGAAAGAACCTTCAAAGATCGCAGTAAGTTTCATGGGCTATATCACCTTTAAAGATACTATCCGCCCCGGTCAATCCCTTGAGATAAAATTGGCGCCTTCGGTCATGAATATGAATGAAGTGGTTGTTACGGCTCAGTACATGCCTGAAAAAGCGGATAAATCGATCTACCAGGTTGAAGTTATCAATGCCAGGCAGATCGAACAGAAAGCAGCCACCAATATGGCCGACCTGCTCAAGAATCAATCCACCATGCAGGTAACCCAGGACGGTGTGCTTGGGACTAGTCTTAAAATACAGGGGCTTTCGGGGCAGAACGTCAAATTTCTCCAGGATGGTGTTCCCATGATCGGAAGGATGAACGGGAATTTCGACCTCAACCAGATCAACCTTAACAATGTGGACCATGTCGAACTGATCGAAGGTCCCATGTCGGTGATCTACGGCAGTAACGCCCTTGCCGGAGTAATCAACGTCATTACGAAAGAAAATAAAACTTCAGTGCTCAGCACCACTGCAAATACTTATTATGAGTCGGTAGGGGTTTTTAATTTTGATGCCTCAGTGTCTGCGTGTCTTAATAAACATGGATTCATGTTTGATGGCGGACGGAATTTTTCACCGGCCTATTCAGCAACTGACACGAGCCGTTCCACGACTTTTAAACCCAGGAGGCAGTATTTTTTTGACGGGTATTACACTTATTCTTCAGGGATGCTCAAACTTAAATTTGGAGGTGATTACTTTAATGAACTGCTGATAGACCGGGGCGCTTTGATGCCGGTGTATTACATCAACGCCATTGACAACTATTTCACTACGATCAGGTGGTCGGGCAGGGCGGAAGCGTCATTAAAGCTGCCCCGCAGCAAATACATCAACCTTCTGGCTTCCTACTCAGCATATGTAAGGGTAAAGCAATCGTACGATGTTGAACTGACAACCATGGAGCAGATCCCGATCAACAATTCCGACGGGCAGGATACAACGACCATTACATCCTGGATAGGGCGTGGCACATTTGCATCAAATAACAAGGACAAAAAAGTCAATTATCAGACCGGTATTGATATTGATTATGAAACCGGCACGGGTAAAAGGATACTTGATAATAAACAGGAGATCGGGGACTATGCCGCTTTCTTCAGCCTTAATTATGAACCTGTAAAAGTACTGAATATACAGCCAGGCGTAAGGTTCATATACAATACAAAGTATAATGCCCCCGTGGTATATGCCCTGAGTACAAAGTGGGATATGGTCCCCGAATGGAGCCTCAGATTTTCCTATGCCAGGGGGTTTCGCGCTCCTGATCTTAAAGAATTATACATGAATTTTCAGGATGTGAATCATGATATTATCGGCAACCCGGATCTCAAGGCTGAACAGTCCAATAACGTTAACCTGGGAATTAGCTGGAGCCGCGAAAATAAAAAGACCGCCTGGAATTTTGAACTTAGTGGTTTTTACAACCTGATAAACAATGTTATTCTCCTGGCACCAACCGGCAAAGGCCCTACTTCCTATACCTATGTAAATCTCAGCAAATACAAGACTACAGGAGGAGCCGGAAATCTCATGTTCAGCCTGTATCCTGCATTCAAGGTGCAGCTCTCTCTTGCCGAAACAGGAGTAACGGGTAGCATTGATGAGCAATCGAAACCAGGCCCGCTGCAATGGCTAACTGAAGTCAGCCTGAATGCAAGTTATACTTTTACAAGGCCCGGGCTTACCTTATCAATGTATTACAAATACACAGGACGAGCTCCCCAGGTTGTATACAATGATACAAGCCTGGGCTGGGGATATGTGGATCCGTTCAACCTGATGGATGTCACAGCGACCAAAATGTTCTGGGAAAACCGTATCAGGCTGTCGGCCGGGGTCAAGAATATATTTAACGTCACCACGGTACCTGCAACCGGGGTTGCTGGAGCACATGGTTCAGGAGGGGATGGAATGAATATTGCATGGGGCAGGACATTTTTTCTCCGGTTCAGTTTCACTTTTAACAAGTACAAATGAAAACGCTGTATCTCCCCGCACTTTTACTGATACTTGTGTTATCGCTTAACTCATGCTTTAAAAAGGATTCCGAAGTTCCCATGCCCGACAGGGGAAATGTTCGTGTTGATACGATTGCAATGACTTCATCGTATCAATACCAGATCTATTTCAGGCTGGATTCCGGTGTTGTTGTAAGCCAAAATGAAAGGACCAGGAGTGATCTGGGTTTTGACTGCAGCCCATCAGGATATCATATAATTCTCAACACTGCAGATTTCATGCGTATTGCTGATATGGGAGCAAGACCTTTCGGGCAAAGCATTGATACAACCGGAGTAAAATGGAAGTTTGACAAATCGGACGGAAACCCTGACTCCATAGCGACAGGACAATGGTTCAGCGTTGTTAACGGTGACACTATTTCCAACGGGCATATCTGGGCGCTCGACCTTGGAAGTGATACGGCCGGAATATCCCTTGGATTAAGACAGGTCGTCTTTGACAGCCTGAAAAGCGGCAGGTATTATTTCAGATATGCCCCGATCAGGGGAGGCGCGATCACCTCAGGCTTCGTCGACAAAGATCCAACGGTGAATTATATATATTACGGGATACGGCAGGGGGGAGTGCTTCCTCTCGAACCGCCGAAAGCAAGGTATGACCTGTTATTCACCCAATATACCACCCTCTTGTTTACCAGCACAGGAGCTGCCTATCCATACCTTGTCACAGGGGTTCTTTCCAATCCCGACGGCGTTAAGGTATCGGTGGACACAATCCATGCATTCTCATCCATTGACCTTTCACTTGCCCGCACTTTGACCTTCACAACGGCCAAAGATGCGATAGGATATGACTGGAAAGTTTATAGTTTCGATGCCGGCTCTTATACCGTGAGGACAAATTTATCTTACGTGGTGACCGACACCCATGGCTTCTATTATAAGCTCAGGTTTATCAGTTTTTACAGGGCAGGCGTGAAAGGTTATCCAATCATAGAGACGCAGCGCCTTTAATTCTTAGCCGGGTCCGTTAGCGGATTTCAATGAATAAGTCTGATCAGGTCATCGCCTGTACCTATCCTGTAACCCTGTGAGAGATACATGATATTTCCCTTTGCATCGATCAGCGACACCAGCGGTAGAGAAGAACCCAGGGATGTTCCGCTGGCTGCAGATATCATTTTCAGGAGCCCTTCATCCGGAACAAGACAGGATGCGCCTGCAGGCATTTCTTTCATAGGCCCCGAAATAAAGGCTGTTTCATCCTTTCCTGTTCTGAACATAAAGAACAACCTTAGCCCTTTTCTTTCAAATTCCTTTCTTTTTTGTTTAAGGTCCGAAAGGAAATGTTTTGTTGGTTCTTTATCAGGTTCAATCCATGCAAGAATCAGCTCCCCTCCTGAGAAAGGCATGATCTGGGGAAGTATCCCTTCCAGTTTTTTTATATCTACAACTCCAAGGACCGAAGGGGCAGGCTCTTTCCGCAGGCAGATATTCTCCTTAACTTCTTTTCCAAGATCAAGATTGAAGAATGAAAGGTTCGCCAGTACTGAGCCGTCTTTCATGCGGTTACCTGTAACCATCAGGTAATATCCCGGGGAAAGACCGAGCTCACATGGAAAAGAACCCAAACGAGGATCCGTCTCATAATCAAGGGACCTGAAAAACCCATCTTCATACCGTTCAATGGTGAAGTGAACATAATATCCAGGCTTCCGGTCGTTGCCATGGTCTGAATCAAGCGTTAACTTCACCCTTTCACCTGAGAGGGGAACCCCTGGCTCAAAAAGCACATCATGCCATTTGCTGATAAAATAATACTGCGGCAACCTTGTTCCCGGTTCAAGGCGGGAGGCAATCCCCAGGCTCCTGCATAATGCAATATAAAAGATGTCCCTTGAATGGGGGTCTGCGACTTTCAACTCATAAACCCCCACAGGAGTGAGAGGCGCTCTGCCGTAATTTGCTTTCTTGTCAATAAGAATATTTGTTCTGACCCATCCATCAATGATCCCCGGGTCAGCCGCAGCACGTGAACTGAAACTTTTATCGAAACTATTTTGCAGGTATTCTTTGTATGGCTTCAGCAACTCGTTGTCAACCCTGGGATTCAAGAGGTATTTATAAAATATTTCCTTTTCACTTCCTGAAGTCCCCGGACTCTTCGTTTTACTGATGTTGTCCATCAATACATCAAAGGAGATATCCCTGAGGTCTTTTTCCGAGATTACTGAAAGCAAGGGGAACAGCAAGGGTTTACGGGATGCATTTACAGATCCTGCAAAATCAATCACTGTCCTGTAATTCCCGAAGCTTTCCTTGAGAAAATGCCAGAGTGAATCGGCATTCAGTTTCAAAGTGGCTGCAAGGCGGTACGTTTTTGAACTGTCGATGAATGTTCCCTCATAGGCCGATCTCAGTTTATCTTCGAATGCCAGCCTTTTGGCACTATTTTCTTTCAGCGAATCAGAAATTCCCTTTCCTGCAGGTTTCTCTGCGGGAGGAACAAAGTCTTCCTGCATGGTATATTCATGCCCCGGCTTCAATGAGAGTTCAATCACTGCCGTGTCGGTGTTTTTTACATGTAACTTGCTGAATCCGTACCGGCCTTTCGATGAAGCCCAAACCAGCAGATCACCGAATCCAGTCTGAAAGCTGCATATCCCCCTCTTATCGGTTAGTGTTTTATGCAGAGGATAGAATTCAGCATAATTATACAGCTGGAACTCCACGGTGGCACTATCGGCTGGCTTACCGGAAGAATCCCGGACCATGGCATATATACGTTTAGTATCAGCATAATTTGAAAGGATATTGATCCTGGTGTAACGTTCATCTTTCAGTAATATATCTTCAGGGCCTTCATAGTCGCCGAAAACATTGGTGTTAACGAGCATGGCCCGTTTCGCAGGTGCGGTGAACCATGCTGCATCAAGAACCGGCTCAGGTTCGCATGCACCTATATAATGCCATTTACCGTCAACCCAGACCTCCACCCAGGCATGGTTGTCGTCGGAATGCGCCCACCTTGGAGTGTAGCACTGCCTTGCAGGGATGCAAACCGAGCGAAGCGCTGCCACAGTGAAGGTCGATTCTTCACCGCAGCGGCCCCAGGCGGTTCTCACCGTTGCAAGGGGAGAGGACGTTCGTTCATCACTCCCGCGGTATGTCACTTTCTCATGGCACCAGTGATTGACTTCGAGCACAGCTTCAGTCATGCTCATCTTTTTAATCCTGTCTTTTAACTCTGTATAAAAAACTGAACGGCAACTGTCCAGGTTTTCGTTGTTCACCCTTACCGGCACTACAAAATGCCGAAAAAGCTCATCGGGAACGGTTTTACCCCATGAAAAGGAATCCCTGGCAACAAATGATGCCCTGATATTCTGCAGAAAGAATTCGCCAGTATAATCGGCAATATCACTCAGGGAAGAATAGGCCAGTATAAACTCCAGCGCCTCCTTCTCTCTTACCGGCAATGTCTGATCTGCAACACTGAACACCTGCTGAAAGCGATTTTTGCCCAGTTCCTTCTGCCTCTCAAACTGAGCTTCAACTTTCTTCAGGTATGCCTTGTCTTTAATAAAATGTTCACCCCTCTGGCATCCTGCAAAGATGAGGATCAGGAACAACAGTTCAGCAATTCTCAGTTTCTTCATGTAAACTTTAAGTTTTGAATAATCGGCAGTGCCACATTTTAAATTTTTCTTTTCAGGACAATGCCAATCCAGGTAATATAAAACAAGCAGACAACAGGTATTGTGATGCTCATCCCTATGGAAATAGAATCAGCCATCGCCCACATCAGGACAGGTACAAATGCTCCCAAAGGCATTGTTCCAACAATCATTCCGACAAGCCATTTACGGTCTTTCCTGATCATCTGCATGGAGAGCGAGATCATCATCGGTAACATGTTCGCAGTTCCAAGGCCTATCATCATTGTAGCGGCCAGGGAAAGATGCTTCTGCCCGATATAAAGGGCAGAAATACCCAGTATTGCAAGAATTCCGGAGAATAGGAAAATATTGCCGGCCCCGAACTTCCTGAGAAGTATTCCCCCTGTGATCCTTCCTATAAAAAATGACATCATAAAAAGACCCGCTCCGGGTATGATCATTTGCATTATCCTGATCCCGAATGTTTCTGAAAAATAAAACGGCAGCAATCCCATCAGGCAGAATTCGGCGCCTGTATATACAGCAATGCCTCCCAGCATAAGGATGAGGGTTTTATTTGAAATGAGCTGACGCACATCAAACCTGTTCCCTTCATCTGACTCAATTTGAACAGCCGCAGGGTAGGGGAACAGGTAAAGGAAGATCATGGAAAGCAAAAGGAAAAAGAAAGAAATAGAAATCAGCAGGCGGCTGAATGGGATACCCAACTCTGCACTCAGCGGGACCAAAGACAAGCCGGCAATAAGCCCCGTGGTATTAAAAAGGTAGATCCTGGCAATTTTTTCCGTCTCCACCCTTTTTTCAACCGGAGGGATCAGCGACAGCAAGCCTGAGACCTGGACAAAAAGACTGCCTGCCAGTAAAAAGAAAGCGATCGCAAACAGAACCCCTGTTGATTTGGAGCTTAAAAGGGAAAGGATCATCCCCGGGACAAGGATCAGCAATGCCAGCCACATATTGATGTTCTTACCCGGCTTCATCCTGCTGAACAGAACGGAGAAAAAGCTTAGAAACAGTAATCCTGCCAATGACAGCAGCCTTACATAATATTCATCGTGTATAAAATAATTCAGATGCCTGTTGAGTAAAGGGAATGAGGCCTCCAGCAATCCAATGGTAAAAAATGCCAGGTAAATGGCGGCAGGGTTCTTCCTTCCTTTATCTGTACCCTCTTGCATGGTTTATTCCGGTTGCAGGTTTATCTCGGCCGATTCGAACGGCAGGACCACGGATTGTGTATCATTACCCGCTTTCAGAACAGAGTATTGATGACTGTTTGCCTTTACCGAATTTATTCCGGGGAATGCGTGCAGAAGTATCCTGACTCTGGTGAACCTGGACGTAAAAGATCCTTCAGTTCGTCCAAGCATTATCTTCTTAGCTGTGGGATTGTAGCTGATCAGCCGCTTGCAATACACACCATGTTCGAAGTTATAGGTCTGCCCGTCATCCTCATAATATAAAAAAGAATTGGGTTTCATGCCGTAATATATATGCAGATCCAGTGTGTCGGAAGGTTTTTCCGAGGTATTCTGAATAATCGATTGCATAGGTACGATACCTGAAACCCTGACAAAAACAGGCAGGTCATCCAAAGGCGCGGAAACAGTCACTTCCTGGCTGCCGTGGTAAAATTCTCCCGATGAAAAACGATACCAGCCGCCTTCGGGAAGGTAAACCCTGGCAAAATCCTGCTTGCATGAAACCGGCGCCACCAGTATGTTATCACCAAACATGTATTCCTCCTGGTATTTCCACCACCATATCTTTTCATCATTCATGAAATTTATTGAAAGGCTTCGTGCAACAGGCAGCCCCGACTGAGTCGAAGTGTAAAAAGCGGAATAAATATATGGCAGCAGCCGGTAGCGCTGGGATATCAGTTTAACCGAGGAAGCTTCTGTCCATTCTCCAAATGACCATGGCTCTTTCCTGTTTTCCCCCTTGGCTGCGTGGTTCCTGAAGAAGGGCGTGTAAACCCCAAGTGAAAGCCAGCGGGTGAACAATTCTTTGGAAGGCGTGTCCATGAACCCTCCAATATCGGGGCCCACAAAGCTTAGCCCCGACAAGCCCATAGAGTTCACCATCCTGGCCGAAAGCATCATATGTTCATCGGAAGCAACGTTATCTCCCGTCCACACCGCTGAATACCGTTGAATCCCTGCGTAAGCCGCACGGGTAAGCACAAAAGGCCTTTTCCCTGCCAGAAGTTTTTTGGTTCCTTCATAGGTTGCCTTTGACATGTTCAAGCCGTAAACATTATGAGCCTGCCTCATGCTGGCTCCATGCCCGTCAAAATCGAATTGCACAATATCGGGGATGTCCTGGCCCCAGGCGGAGGGTTCGTTCATGTCGTTCCAGAATCCTTCAACACCAGGCTCAACAAGGCGGCTGAATGATGATCCCCACCATTGCCTCACCGCTTCATTGGTAAAATCGGGAAAATGGCAACGCCCCGGCCATACACTGCCGATATACCTGCTGCCATCGGGATATTTTATAAAGTAATCATTCCTGATCCCTTCATCGTAGGCAAAATATCCGGGCTCAACCTTTATACCGGGATCAACTATAGTGGCAACATGAAATCCCATCTCTTTAAGCCGTGTAATCAGGGAATGCGGATCCCTGAAGCCCTTTGGGTTCCATGTAAAGATCTTGTAGGCATCCATATAATCTATATCGAGATAGATCATATCGCAGGGAATACGTTTGGCTCTGAACTGACGGGCTACATCGAGTACCTCCTCATCAGGGTAATAACTCCACCTGCACTGCTGGAAACCCAGGCTCCAGTATGGAGGCAGTGGCATGCGCCCTGTAAGCCAGGTGTAATCGCTGATAATACCTGCAATGGTTGAAGCACCAAAAAAGTAATAATTCAATTCTCCTTCCGAAACAGAGAAACGGCTGAAAAGGTTGTCGGTAGAAGCGGCAAAATCAAATCTTGTACGGGAGGAATTGTCGAGGAATACACCGTAAGCCAGGCTGTCGTGAATCCCCATGAAGAAAGGAATATCAACATAAAGAGGGTCGGCAATAGAGGAATACGCAGGTACGTCCGAATTCCACATCTCATATTTATTGCCCCGGCGGTCAAGGTTCCCGGTCTTCTCACCCAGTCCTATGAATTTCTCGCCAGGAAAAAGCCTGCGATAAGCTGTTATTTCAGCCCCCTGCCATCCTGTGCCGTAAGGTTTGTAGTCTTCGGAAAGCACCTTATCCTTTGAATTTTTTATTTGTATGCGGATGGGGTCCTTCGCGATCTCAATCTTTAGTGAATCTGTGACAACATATACACTGGCTCGGCCGTCCTGTATTTTAAAAACTCCCTGCACGGGCTTTGCAATCACTGCATAGGAAAAATCAGCAGCGCTAAAGTCCTTGTCAAATCTGAATCTCACAACGGTAGGGGAATAATAACTGACAGTGAGGCTGGCGTTTTCGGCTTTGATCGTAACTTCCTGCCCCGAGGTTCTCATCGATTTGAACTTCCCTATAAAAAACGACTGTCCTTGCAGACTGCCCACTGCGGCCAGTATGCAAAGACCTGCCATCAAGCGATCCTTGTAAACACTTATTCTCTTTTTCATATTCCTGTCACTTAATGGTAATCCCATAAATCTTAAACTCCCTCATGTTCCGTGCGCCTGATGATCTCATTCTGGAGATCTTCACCAAGGTCGTTGAAATAATCGCTGTATCCTGCAACTCGTACAATCAGGTCTCGGTACTTTTCAGGGTACTTCTGAGCATCCTTCAGCGTTTCAACGTTCACGACATTGAACTGAATATGGTGTCCGTCCATCCTGAAATATCCCCTGATGAGCGCGCAGAGTTTTTTAATCGCTTCATCCCCTTCAAAGAAAGATGGGGAGAACTTCTGGTTGAGAAGGGTTCCTCCCGTAAGCAGGTGGTCTATCTTGGCTGCCGATTTAAGAACTGCCGTAGGGCCTTTATGATCCGCACCCTGGAAAGGCGAAATGCCTTCGGATAACGGCTGTTGTGCCAGTCGTCCGTCAGGCGTAGCACCGATCACGCTTCCGAAATATACATGGGATGTCGTTGGCAGCATATTGATGCGGTGTTTGCCGCCCACCGACGTCGGCTTGCTGTCGACCGCCTCAAAAAACAAACGAAAGACAAGCCTGGCCTGGTCATCAGCATAATCATCATCATTGCCGTACTTGGGAGTATGATAAACCAGTTCTTTCCTGAATTCTTCAAAATCCCGGAAATCTGCGGCCAGAGCCTTCAGCAGGCCTTTCATTGTGATTGTCTTTTTTTCAAAGACATGATACCTTATGGCCGTGAGTGAATCTGTAATGCTGCCAAGTCCGACGCCCTGGACGTAAGTGGTATTGTACCTGGCCCCGCCCGCATTGTAGTCCATCGCGTTGCTTATGCAATCATCGATCAGCAGGCTCATGAAAGGCACAGGCATATGATCGGCGAATAACCTGTGAATGATATTGTTTCCCTTGATCTTTACCGAGGTGAGGTATTCAAGCTGATTTTTGAACGCAGTGGTCAATTCTTCAAAAGAACCGAAAGATTCAGGATCGCCCGAAAGTAATCCAACCTGTTTTCCGCTGCGCTTGTCAAACCCGTTATTCAGTGTAAGCTCAAGTACCTTGGCAAGGTTGAAATAACCTGAGAGAATGTAAGCCTCGGTGCCGAATGCTCCCGCTTCCACGCAACCGCTGGCTCCCCCGTTCCTGGCGTCTTCGAGGGATTTTCCCTGGCGCACCAGTTCCTGGACAATAGCATCGGTATTGAAGAAAGATGGCTGCCCGAAGCCTGTTTTAGTGATTTTAAGTGTACGGTGGATGAAATTATCGGGATTCTTTTTGCTTACCTGCACCATGGAACTGGGTTGCAGTAACCGCATCTCTTCGATCACGTCAAGAAGGATGAAGGTAAGTTCATTTACTGCATCAGATCCGTCAGGCTTCACGCCTCCGAGATTGATCAGGCAGAAGTCGGTATAGGTATTGCTCTCAAGCGCTGTCACTCCGACTTTTGGCGGGGCGGGATGGTTATTGAATTTTATCCAGAAGCTTTGAAGCAGCTCAGTTGCCTTCTCAGCACTCAATGAGCCATTCTCAATTCCTTTCCTGTAAAAAGGCAGGAGATGCTGATCGAGACGCCCCGGATTGAAAGAATCCCAGGGATTCAGTTCGGTTATCACGCCAAGGTGGACAAACCAGTAATACTGCAGCGCTTCATGAAAAGTGCCCGGAGCATTAGCCGGGACATTCCGGCAGATCCTGCACATTTCCTCCAGCTCTGCTTTCCTGCCTGGATCTGTCTCTTTTTCTGCAAGCTTTGAAAGCTCGTCCGCATACCGGCCTGCAAACTTGATTAAGGCATTTGCAGCGATCTCCATGGCCTTTAGTTCTTCCCTTTTTTCATAAGCTGAAGGATCGGCAATAAAATCGAGGTTTTTAATTGTTTCCTTTATCTGTGCTACCAGGTCGTTCATCCCCTGGTGATATATCTTATTTCCCAGTACCGTATGACCCGGCGCCCGTTGTTCCTGGAATTCAGTGAATACACCTGCCTTGTATGCGTTGATCCACTCATCCGAAAGGGAATTCATGATCCTTTCACGGTTGGAATGCCCTTTCCAGAAAGGGATGATCTTTTCGGCGTATACAGCTCTGACCTCATCATCCACCTTGAAAGAAACTTTTTTTCTTGTATCAAGTATCTCCAGGTCTTCAAGACTGTGAAGGCAGATCTCGGGATAAGTAGGGCAGGCCTTAGGAGCGGGCCCGCGTTCCCCGATTATCAATTCGCCTTCACCGATGAAAAGGTGCTTATGACTTAATATATGATCAAACACCATAGCCCTGCCAACCGGGATTGATACCGGCCGGTCGATTCCGCTTTCATAAAATTCAGTAACCAGCAATGCCCTTTCAGCGCTGATCCGGTTTACAGCCCTCAGGCTCTGTTCACGAAGCACTTTAATCCTGTCGGTCATAAAATTGTTTTCTTTTCCAATCCACGTAAAATTTCACCATTTATTCGCACCACTTGCTCATTTCGCTTTTTGCTTTTATTCGCACCAATTGCTTATTTCATTTGTGTGCCTATTTCGCCTTTCGCTTTTCGCTTTTAACATTATCCTCCGATTTTGACTTTAAATCCATCCTTTTCCAGTTCATTTTTCCTCGATTGCAGGTCCCCGGCCGGGGTGCTCTTTACATTCTTCATAAAATTATCCTTCCTGAACCTTTTGTATTTATTCTCTGCTGCAGCATGGAAGGGAAGCAGGTTGATCTCGGTAATTGCAGGTTTCAGACCTCTAAGATACAATCTTAGTGCAGTGAAGTTATGGTCAGTGTCGTTGATACCAGGTATTACAGGTATCCTCACTATGATCTTTTTTCCCGACGCAGCCAGCTTTTGCATATTCTCCAGGATTTGCTTGTTTGAAACCCCTGTATATTTCATGTGAAGACCTTCATCCATCACCTTCAGATCATAAAGATACAAATCTACATAGTTCATCGTTTCGGCAAGTTTACCCCACTCTGTATGACCGCATGTGTCAAGGGCAAGGTGGAGCCCCCTTGCCTTCAGCCCACTCAGCAATTCTACAAGAAATTCATGCTGAAATGTAGGTTCTCCCCCCGAAACAGTGACCCCTCCGCCTGATTCATCATAAAAAACACAGTCCTTCAAAACTTCTCTTATGACATCTCCGGAACTCATCCAATCTCCTGAGACCTCTTCTTCGCTGAATATCCTGCCATCCAGGGCAAGGCTCCTGGTGCTTGTTTCAGGCAATCCACTCTGGCTTTCGGGATTATGGCACCAGGAACAGGAGAGGGGACATCCTTTTAAAAAGACCGTGCTGCGTATTCCTGGTCCATCGTGAACAGTAAACCTGCGTATATCGAAAATTAGTCCTTCCATTTCTTTTCTTTCCGGCATGTAAACCATGCCAACATCTTTATTTGTTGACCTGCTCTGATCCGGAATAATACCTGATCATATCAAGGATGGCTTTCTGGCAGACAGGGCAAAAGCCTGCCGCCTCGTTCGATTTCATCCTGCAGTCCATTTGCGGGCTGTACATCCCTTTCCCAAGATATCCGCCTCCTTCAAACATCCCTGTAACAGCTTTGTATTTATTTACCCTGGGCGTTGGCACCGGAACACTGTCATTTACCATGCTTTTCCATTTTGAAGCAAAATCAACATTGGTGGTAAGGTTTGGTTCCCATGGCTCCACTTTCAGGTTATAGAAATCGGAGTATGTCACTTCGGCATTGTAATATTCATCGGCAAGGCCTGCAAAGGAATGCCCGAATTCATGCACTGCCACGATACGTGAATACTGGTTGTCGACGGTCCCTTCGCAATAATGATTATAAAATCCTCCTCCTCCGTATCGTTTTGAATTCACAAGTACGAAAATGGCATCATATGGCACATTAGCGGCAATGTCGTAAATTGATTTGGTGTCGAAACTGGTAAGGTAACGATCCATGTCAAAAGTATAGAAACTGCTGTGAATATTGGTGTTCACATATAATTCCTTGCCCGGAATGCTCACCCCCGATTCATCCGAAGGCGACATTACAGCATAAAAATTGAATTTATCACGCTTGATGCTGTAAGGCTCTACCGACATGAAATAGTTGAACATGGAACGGGCATCTTCAATAAATTTAGGCATCTCGCTCTCGGTATAACCTTCGGAAAGAAAAGCAATATCAACATGGTCGGAGGGGTCACCCGAATACTGGAGTTTCTCAACCTTCAGATGGTGGATGCTGTCCCTGAGTATGAAATAGTCATCAGGCCTTATCATCATTTCATACATTTTCTCAAAGGCCCCGGTCTCATAGGAGCGTTTTTCAATAATGAAATTCATCTTCTTTTTAGGGTAAGGCATGACGGCGACCATCGGAAATGCCCTCGGGATTGCTTTTGCTTCGGGAGTCCCTTTCCATTCCTGAAAAACGCTGCTGAACCCTCTTGAAAACAATATTTGTCCCGTAGCCGAATCAATAAGACTGTAGCGATAGGTGCCGGTATTCCTGAGGGTGGTCAGTCCATGATGAGGGCCTCCGTAAAACGGCTCTTCCCTCATCTCCCTGAAAAAAACATGCTCCCCCGCATTGTTCCCAGCCAGAAAATAATCAATTCTCAGTGTTTTATTCAGAAAATACTCCCCGAAACCGTTCTGCCCGTTTTTTGCTGCTTTTGCAGCAGCATCCTTATCCTGGGCTGCTATCGCGCCTGGTAAAAGGATGAGAATCACAAAAAAACTGAGTTTATATAATGTTTTCTTCATCGCCGGAATTATTGAGTGACATATTTCGCTTTTCGCTTTTCGCCTTTCGCTTTTCGCCTTTTATTTACGTGGATTGCCCTTTTATTTGCACCAGAATGGTTCCCGCAAGCATAAGGGCACAGCCACCCAGCATTCTCATGCTCATGGTCTCACCCAGTAAAAGCATTCCGCCTATGACTGCAAACACTGCCTCCAGCCCGAGGATAATGCTTACATATGCAGCGTGGGCTGTCTTTTGTGCCATGATCTGTAGGGTGTATGCAAGTCCCACCGAGAGGATTCCTCCATAGGCTATCGGAAGCCAGGCTTTCATGATACTGACGGTACTTACGGGCTCAAGTGCAAAGGCCACGACCATGTTGAGAATGGCTGTTACCGAAAACTGAACGACTGCGAGTAATATGGAGTCCATCTTTGGCGAAAGCCAACCTATGATCAGAACATGAAATGTGAAAACAAAGGAGCACATCAGCACAAGGGAATCCCCATGGTCAAGGCTGAATCCTTTGGTAATGCAAAGAAGGTAAAGACCTGCCATCGAGATCATTACGCCTGCCCATATAAACCAGTTGTTTCTTTGTCCGAAAAACAAACCTATCACGGGAACAAAGGCCACGTACAGTTCGGTAAGAAAACCGGCTTTGCCGGCTGTTGTTGTCTTAAGACCCAGCTGCTGAAGAGCAACTCCTGCAAACAGAAGCAGCCCGGTGACCAGCATTCCTGCAAGTATCCAGCGCCGCTCAGCCGGGACGACTGAATATACAAGTCTTTCATTTTTCCTGAGCTTGCGGTATAAAAAGGGCAGGAGTACCAATATTCCAAGGGAGAACCTTACCCCGTTATAGGTAAAAGGCCCCACATAATCCATCCCGACCCTCTGGGCAACAAATGCGAACCCCCAGATCGCCGCTGCCAGCAATAAAAGGAGGTCAGCTTTAACTTTACCCTTGCTCATCGTATTACGATTTCATCGACGAAGATCCAAGCCTTTTTGCCAGCCCCTGGATGCCCTGCCGGACAATTACCCCTGTTCACTGCCTGCACTTTGATATATCTTACCGGCCTGATGCCGGCTTTTACTTTAAATTCTCTTGTTACAGGACCGTTTTCACTCACCGAAACAGTATTTTTTACCAGGGGAAGATCGGTGAAATTCTTATTATCCTCAGAAACTGAAAATTTCACCTGCAGGGGCATAAAGATCCATGAGCCCTGGTCCTGGAAACAGCCCAGTGCGAGATCATGCACTGTTTGCAAAGACCCCAGGTCGACGATGGCTTCCATATCGTTGCCCTCGTAACCCTGCCATGATCCTGTTTTAAAGCTGTCGCCTCCCCTTAAAAAGTCTATCAGCGCATCATCGCCACCGGCAGGATACTGGTTCGCATATTTAGTCAGCAAAGTGATCTTCCTGTTCGCAGGGATCTTTGTATAATCCGCTTCCATAGTGAAACTTTTCTCCATGCCAGGGGCCAATGCAAAGGCCTTTAAAACCGATGATTTCCTGAGGCAAAGCGGCCCGGAACTTATCATTGACCGTTCATCGGGTTCTTTTCCATCAATTGTATAATAAATTTTTGCAGTTTTTTCCGGGCAGGAAAGTGAAAGCACAATGGAATCTGTAAACGTGGTCTTTGATTTGTCAGCTGAAGGTACAGGAGTGATCAAGCCGTCAATAACAGAAGAAACAGGGAAATCCCCATTGGAGCTTCCCCACGCAGTATCGGGCTTTGCCGACATGGTAAACACCAGATTCCCTCCCTGCATGATGTCAGAATCGGTGATGAAACACTTATTGAATGCTTTGCCGTTCAACGTTGCTGAACTGATATAATACCTGTGATTGCTGATGTTTTTGGCCTCAACAGTGAAGGTTTTACCGTTTTCAAGCCTTACCGATATTTTGGGGAAGAGGGGAGTCCCTATGGCATAGATGCCCGAACATGGCGTCACCGGGTAGAATCCCATAGCGCTCAGTACATACCATGCACTCATTTGTCCGCAGTCTTCATTTCCGCATAAACCATCAGGATCATTCCTGTAAAATTCGGTACGTATCCTGTTTATGAGTTCCTGGGTCTTCCATGGTTTCCCTGCATAATCATAGAGATAGGCCATATGGTGGCTGGGTTCGTTCCCATGGGCATACTGGCCGATCATTCCTGAGATATCCGCCTGTTCACGCCCGGAAGTCGAGGAGGAGGCATTAAACAAAGCGTCCAGTTTTAAAGCAAATTTATCCCTGCCTCCCAATAAATCCATCAGGCCGCTGATGTCCTGAGGCACATAAAAACTATATTGCCAGGCATTGGCCTCGGTGTAGTTGAAATTAACTTCCGAAGGATCAAAAGGAGATATCCATCCCGAATTTCGTTTGGCCCTCATAAAGCCTGTTCCCCCATCAAAAAGGTTTTTATAATACTGGGCCCTCCTTACATAGGTATTATAACAGGCGGTATTGCCCGAAGCCTTTGCAAACATTGCAATACACCAGTCATCATAGGCATATTCAAGGGTTTTCGATACAGACTCACCTTCGCGGTCCGATGGAATATATCCCATGCTTTTATAATACTTCAAACCAAGCTCATCCTGCTCGGCGCTGTTCCTCATTGCCCTTAGCGCAAGTGCTGTATCAAAACAGGTAATGCCCTTGAGATAAGCATCAGCAATTACAGGCACGGAATGATAGCCTATCATGCATCCTGTCTCGTTGGCTGACAGTTCCCATACCGGGAGCCTGCCTCCGTCGCTGAACTGGCTTAGGAAGGTTTTGATAAAGTCGGAACTCCTTTTCCTGTCGATCATGGCCAGCAGGGGATGCTCCGCCCTGTATGTATCCCATAATGAAAATACCGTATAATAGTCAAATCCGCCCGCTGTATGGGGTTTGAAATCCCTTCCAAGGTATTGCCCGTCAACGTCCATATAAAGATTAGGACTGAGCATGGCATGGTAAAGCGAGGAATAAAACACCATTTTCTGGTCAATGCTTCCTCCTTCGACCCGGATCTTTCCCAGTTCATTGTTCCAGGTCTCAGTGGCTTTTGCTGCAATTGCATTAAAATCCCAGCCGGGATTCTCCTGCTCAAGGTTTTTTCTTGCTCCTTCGGTACTGATAGCAGAGATTCCGATCTTCAGCAATAACGGTTCAGATTCGTTCAGTTTAAATCTGAATTCGGCTTTAAGGTCGGTGCCGTTTGTTTCTCTGGTATCTGTGGAAGACCGGCTACCCGATTGTATCCTGTAATCTGAAACCGGTTTTGAAAACCTGATCACGAAATACAAAGTCTGTTTGGAGGCCCAGGCCTGTGAAACCCGCATTCCTTCAATCTCATCCTGCCCATTGATCTTAATTCTTGAATCCAGCACAATATCCCTGTGCTTCAGATCCAGAACAATCCCGGCATTGCCCGGATCCTTGAATTCATACCTGTGCATGCCGGTCCTGAGAGTCGTTGTAAATTCAGCTTTGACTCCCGGTTTGTCAAGATCAACGGCATAATATCCCGGTCGGGCCTTTTCACTGTTCTTTCTGAATGAAGAACGGTAGCCGTAATTATCAAGGACTGCCCAGCCTTTTACCGGCATGATGAGTATGTCCCCGTAATCGGAACAACCTGTCCCGCTTAAATGAGTGTGGCTGAAGCCGTAAATCACCGAATCACTGTTATGATAGGCCGAGCATCCGTCCCATCCTTCGAGACGGGTATCGGGGCCAAGTTGTATCATTCCGAACGGAAGACTGGCACCCGGATAGGTATGCCCATGCCCGCCAGTCCCTAGAAAACAATTGACAAAATCAGAAGGATGGCTTTTCTGATCTGAGCAGGAATGGAGGAATAATGAAAAGATCAGAATTCCAAAAGCCGAAAGTTTCCTCATAAAAATGATTAGTAGGTGTCGCTGATAGTTTTTATAGTGATCCTGTCCTGCAGATCCTTTGCCTTATATGAAGTGGTGAAGAAAATCTCCAGTGGTATTCCCGGGATGAGATCTGAGAAATTCTCAGAAAACTTCCCCTTGACGGTAGTGGAAAGCCAGAGGTTTTTCGCCAGTTTATCAGTGGAAAGGATGATTTTATAACCACCTGGCGCTTCAGAGATTTCCTTTTTTATAACAGGTTTTATGAGGTCAAGGTCCTTAACCGGGGTAAAGTAAAAATTACTCCTGTACTTGTCAGGATCATTCCCTGAGGGTGTAAAAACCGCAGTCATGACAACCTTACGGGGATCAATCCCTTTGGTATATGTAGCTGAGTCAGCTTCAAAATAGGTATGTGAACTTGAACGGGGAACGATGATCTTAAGTAAAGTGTCGCGAATGATATTCCCTTCAAAACCGGTGATCCTGACCCTGAGATCGCCGTTAGTTGCCGCGTTACGGTCAGAAACAAGGTATACCTTCAGCCTGTTTTTTTCAATCACTGTTGAAACCAGGATGTCTTTATAAGCTTTTCGCAAATAATATTGCAGGGCTTTGGGCGCCCCGTAATAATCGCGGGCCGACCAGGACACCACGGGCCAGCAGTCGTTGAACTGCCAGAAAAGGGTTCCCATGCAATAAGGCATAGCCCTGCGGTGGGCTTCCACAGCCGTTTTGATCCCTTCGGCCTGTAGCACCTGGCTTACATAAACATAGGATACGAAATCCACTGGCCGCCTGAAATCGCGGATCATGTATTCATCTATGAGCTCATATCCGGTTGGATGCTTCTGGTGGGCTTTCATTACGGCTGATCCAAGCTTCATATCCTCAGGCTTGGCAAACCTGCTGAAGCTGTTGATGTCGGGAAACCCCTGGAAGCCATATTCTGACATGAAACGTCCAACGACTTCCCTGTATTTGGTAAAGGGTTGTTTGCCCCACCATACTCCCCAGTAATGCATGTCGCCATCAAACCTGCTGCGGGGATTTCCCCATCCGATCCCGGGAGAGGAGGGAATATATGGCCTGAGTGTATCCAGCTTGTTGACATTGTCCCTGAGTATCCCGTCAAATATGAACTGGTAGGTGCGGTATACCATGGCCGAATCCCTTTGTGAATATTTGTATTCCTTGATCCAGCCCCAGTTTTTCCAGCCTTCATCGATCTCATTGTTACCGCACCAGAGTGCAAGGCAGGGATGCCTGCGAAGGCGGACGATGTTTTGGGCTGATTCGGCATTCACGTTCTGTAAAAACGTAGTATTGCCGGGGTACATCGCACATGCGAACATAAAATCCTGCCATACCATGATCCCAAGCTCATCGCAGAGATCATAAAAAATATCCTTCTCGTAAATTCCGCCACCCCATACCCTCAACATATTCATGTTCAGGTCCCTGGCCTCGGTAAGCAAGGTCCTGTATGCGGAATCGCTCACCCTTGTAGGAAAATTGTCCTGTGGGATGTAGTTCGCCCCTTTAATGAAAACAGGGACCTTATTGACTGTGAAAAAGAAAGTGCTGCCGAGCGAGTCCTTGTTTGTAACCAGCTCAATGGTTCGGAGACCAATCTTTTGCTGCCCTTTTGAAACTTCCTCATCCCCGAGATAAACCGAATAATCCAGGGGGTAGAGGTTTTGTGCCCCCATACCGTTAGGCCACCATAACCTGGGATTTTTAATGATGAAATCAAATTGTATCAGAGTGATCCCTTTCTGAATAGAGATACGATAATCTGCAAGGAGGGTCTTGTCATTGTTAAGTTTTATACTTCCTGATTCAGGGAGATTTGACGACAATACGAATTCGGCCGACATATACGCGGCAGAGTCGGTAAGTTTTTTCTGAATGAACCTGGCGCCGATTAAGTTAAGCCTGTTGTACAGCTTCAGGTAAACGGGTTTCCAAATCCCCATGGTAACCATTTTTGGGCCCCAGTCCCAGCCGAAATTATATGCAGCCTTGCGGCAGACGACTTTTTCATCACCCGGCAGTTTTATGGGCATTCTTTGATAAATTTCCCTGTTCTGTTTATTTACTGAAGGGAAACGTATAAAAAGTTCATTCCTGCCTGATTGCAGTTTGAACTTCACATTCTCATAGCTCCACTCCCTGAACATATTATCGGCATTTATGATAAGGGAATCGTTAAGGAAAACATCCGCGTAAGTGTCAAGGCCTTCAAAAACAAGGTCTATATTCCGGGTTGCTAATACCGAGGGGTCCAGGAAAAACACCTTACGGTATTCCCAGTCGCTTTCGGCAATCCACTGAACGCTGTCCTCGTTGGTCCTGTAATACGGGTCGCGGATCACCTTATTCTTCAGAAGGTCGAGCTGAACGCATCCGGGAACCTTGGCAGGCAACCACTTTTTAGTTCCTGCTTTCCTGAATTCCCATTGACCTCCAAGGTCAATTTTACGGGGTAACTGTGCGGCGGCCGGAATAAGCAGTCCGCAGACAAAAAACAAGAGAAATAGTTTCTTCATACGCAGCATAAAAAATAAAGAGACAAAATTATCAAATTATTGCAAAAATGTGGTATTTTCGAAGACTCCAAGCACTTATAAATGATGAACATTCCTGAATTAAGGTCTGATTTTTTTGACTTGTACGGCGAAGTTGAAAAGACCCCGAGGATTTATTTTGCCCCCGGAAGGGTAAACCTCATAGGCGAGCATACCGATTACAACGGGGGATTTGTGCTCCCCTGCGCCCTGCAGTATGGCACTTATCTGCTGATCCGCGAAAGGACTGACAATATTCTCGGGTTTGCTTCGACTAATTTTGAATTCAGGACCGAATACGATTTTTCAGAAGGCTTTATTGCAAAACAGGGGCAGTGGACCAATTACCCCATGGGTGTTTTTGACGAATTCAGGAAGCTTAATGCGAGGCTGAAAGGATTCGATATGCTCTTTTCAGGTGATATCCCGAACAGTGCAGGCCTTTCATCCTCAGCTTCGATAGAAATGGTGACTGCATATGCCCTGGCTTCCATTCTAAATGTCACAAGCCTTGGGATGATAGATCTTATCAAGCTCTCGAAACGGGCCGAAAACGATTTCGTCGGGCTCAACTGCGGCATCATGGACATGTTTGCGGTTGGAATGGGCTCCCCCGACCATGCCATCTTCCTGAATTGCCTCACACTTGAGTTCAGGCAAGTGCCTTTCATCCTGAACGGTTATAAGCTTGTGATCGCAAATACCAACAAACAGAGAGGGCTTGCCGATTCAAAATACAATGAAAGGGTTGCCGAATGTAAAGAGGCAGTGGATGCCATCAGGCCTCATTTTCAACTGGACCATCTTGGAGAGATAGGATTCATGCAGTTTTTCAAGATACAGGATGTGATTGCCGACGAACGTGTGCGCCGCAGGGCCAGGCATGTGATATCCGAGAACCAGAGGGTGCAGAATGCTGTTTCCTCTTTGCTAAAGGGCGACATCCTCCAGTTCGGCGCCCTGATGAATGCTTCTCATGAATCACTGCGCGACAATTATGAGGTTACCGGACCTGAACTTGACACCCTGGTTGAAGAGGCCTGGAAAATACACGGAGTGATAGGTGCGAGAATGACCGGGGCAGGATTCGGGGGGTGCACCGTAAATATTGTAAGGGATGACGTGGTTGAAAAGTTCATACTTGAGGCAGGAAAAGGATATAAAGAAAAAACAGGTCTGACTGCATCGTTTTATATTGGAGAGGTTTCTGCCGGACCAAGGGAAATAAATTCTGAAACACTTTAAAAACATTTCATATGGGACACAAGAATGATAAGCATAAGGGTGACGAAAAAGAAGAAAAGCAGTCCAAAAAGGGCAAAAAGGCTGAGGGCATGAACATCCTGAAAAAGGAAGAAGAGATCGACAGCAAGCTGAAAAAGAAATTTTACGAGGAAGAACTTGCCAGGCTGCAGATAGAACTGGTCAAGCTGCAGGAATGGATCAAATATAAGGGTCTGAGGGCTGTAGTCCTTTTTGAAGGAAGGGATGCTGCCGGAAAAGGCGGTACGATCAAAAGGATCACCGAAACCCTCAATCCCCGTGTCGTGCGTGTCGTCGCTCTTGGTGTACCTACCGAAAAAGAGAAAAGCCAGTGGTATTTTCAGCGTTATGTAGCGCATTTGCCTGCCGCAGGGGAAATGGTGCTCTTCGACAGGAGCTGGTATAACCGTGCCGGAGTTGAACGGGTTATGGGTTTCTGCAATGAGACTGAATACTGGGACTTCCTGAGATCATGCCCTAATTATGAGGGAATGCTGATCCGTTCAGGCATCATCCTGATAAAATACTGGTTCTCGGTAAGCGATAAAGAGCAGGAAAGAAGGTTCCTGCAAAGGATCAGTGATCCCACAAGAAGATGGAAGATCAGCCCTATGGATGTTGAATCACGTACAAAATGGGTTGATTATTCAAAGGCCAAGGATGATATGTTTGCCTATACCGACACCAAGCAATCGCCATGGTTCGTGGTGCTGGCTGATGATAAGAGGAGGGCAAGGCTTAACTGTATCTCCCACCTTCTGACACAGATAAAATACAAAGATGTTCCCAGGGAGAAGATAGTCCTGCCCCCGCTTGAGAAGGAGAAATCCTATGTGCGGCCACCCTTGTCGGAGCAGACCTTTGTTCCTGACAAGTTTTAATTCGGTCATTCGACCACCGAAAACCTGAAGGTTGTTTTTTCGAGGTACGAAATGCCTGGTTTCAGGATTGCATTGGGAAATGCCGGCTGGTTCGGGGAATCAGGGAAATGCTGGGTTTCAAGGCAAAGCCCGAAGTGTTTATTGTACACTTTCCCGTTGATCCCTTTGCAACTGCCGTCAAGGAAATTACCGCTGTAGAACTGGACTCCGGGCTGGGTTGTTTCCACTGTTACCCTACGGCCCGAGGCAGGTTCGAATAAAACTGCTGCCGTCGACATCTCACCTGCTTTCTTCCTCAGGACATAATTATGGTCGTAACCTCCCGTTACCTTGTCAATTCTTGCGCCAATTGGGGTTGGGGTATTAAAATCCATAGGTGTGCCTTTCACCTCAGGCAGATTCCCCGTGGGTATGAGCTGATCGTTTATTTCGGTGAACCTGTCGGCAGGGATCATGAGAACATGGCCCAATATGCCTGAGTCGGCCCCGGTCAGGTTAAAGTAGGTATGATTGCAGATATTTACCGGTGTGGATTTATCGGTGCTGGCTTCGATTATAATGTTAAGTTCGTCGTTATTGTTAAGAATGTAGGACACGCCCGCCTTTAAGTTCCCGGGGTAACCTTCTTCCCCGTCGGGACTGAGGTAACTCAGGCTGAGGGTTGCTGCTGAAGTATCGGAATACTCTTTAGCATCCCAAACCACCTTGTCAAATCCCCTGAGGCCTCCATGTAGTGCATTGTTGCCGTTATTCCTGGCCAGTTTGTATTTCACCCCATCCAGGGAAAATTCACCGTTGGCAATTCGGTTTGCAAAACGGCCTACGATTGCACCGAAATACGGGCTGTTTGCCACATAGGACTGAAGGCTGTCGTATCCAAGAACTATGTTGCCGTTTTTCCCATCTTTCCCGGGCATCAGGATTTCGGTTATAATACCACCGTAATTAGTGATCTTTACCGTTATTCCATGTTTGTTTGTAAGGGTGTATAAAAACACTTCCTTATCACCGATCCTGCCGAAATGAGTTTTCATTAGAGAGATTGTTGATACATCCTTTAATTTTATTTCTTTCCCTTTCTGAGAAGGCATGCAGCCTGAAATGTACAGACCTGCAGCCAGATATAAAAAACAACGTATGATGTGACGCATTTTTTCTATTTTTGAAATCCTTAACAAACCTAAATAAATTTTCTTTCATCTTGACAGGAATTGATAATAAAGTAGTCATAATAACAGGTGCATCCGGAGGCATAGGACAGGCCACAGCATGGGCTTTCAGCAATGCAGGCGCCAGGGTTGTACTGGTTGCCAGGAGGCTTGAACTGCTCGGGCAGCTGGCCCTGAAATTAAAGGATGCCTTTGTGATACAGGCAGATCTTTCGCTTGAAGAAGAGTGCCGTAAAATAATTGATCTCACCCTGTCACATTATGGCAGGATAGATATTCTGATCAACAATGCAGCAAGCATCATTGTTTCAACATCGGAAAGCGTGGGCAGGAAAGACCTCCTGGGGGCTTTCACCACAAACCTGCTCGGACCTGTGACGACAACCCAGGAAGTTATCCCTCATATGCTGAAACAGGGAGGGGGGCATATCATCAATATAGGTTCGCCGGGATTTATGATGGGAATACCTTATTATTCTCCCTATGTTTGTTCCAAGGCTGCTTTCTCGGCCTGGACTCGAACAATACAGTCGGAATGGAAAGGCAGCAATATCGTAGTCAGCGAATATTTCCCGGGCTATATCAAAACCGATTCAAAGCCGGAATCAAGGATGGGGGATGTAGACCAGGATTTCCTGATGAATACAGAACAGAATTTCATCACCCGGCTTTTTGCAAAACCTCAGGATCCCGATGATGTTGCCAGGCAGCTTGTGCGGCTGGCACATAACCCCAGGATTCTTGTTTACTCCAACTTTTCAACCAGAATAGGGGCATTCATTTCAAATATAAGTTCTTTCAGGTTGTCGATAGCCGCCGGGATGGCAGCTACGGTAAGGAAAAAGAAGAATATTCAGATTTTCAACAAACAAACATAAACGTAATGAGAACAGTAATACCATTAAAACAAAGGCCCGCGGATTATCTCTATATAGGGTTCTTCCTGATCAACATCTTGTTTATCACCTACATCGTCGATCTTGAACAATTAGTGATAAATGACCCTTCAAATTTCACCTATCCATTATGGCCTTTGCCTTTCTTCGTAGATATGGTACATTGGTGGGGCGCAAATTTTGATCCGCTTCAATGGCTAAGGCCGATGTGGTGGAAAGCCACCATCTGGCTGGATGTAATTCTTTTCGGGCCGTATTATGTGGCTGCAGTCTATGCATTTGTGAAAGGGAAAGAATGGATCAGGATACCCTCATTCATCATTATGTCAATACTCTTCACGAATGTGTTCATCATTTGCAGTGAAGAGATCTGCGGAGCGACTCCTGCAAAAAACCTTCCCCTTGTTCTTTTAGCCAATGCTCCCTGGTTCCTTGTTCCTATTTTCATGATCTGGAAGATGTGGAAAAATGAACATCCGTTTACAAAGGAAGCCTGATCGTCATAAATTATTATAATACCATGGAATACCTTTCATTGTTTTCGCCTCACACCCTTAAAGGATTAAAAGTCAGGAACCGGATCGTTCTGCCTCCCATGGTATGTTTTGGCTATACCGACGAAACGGGTATTGCCGGCCCTAAGAACCTTGAGCATTACCGGGCAAGGGCCGAAAGCGGGGCGGGAATAATCATCACCGAAGCCACTGCCGTTAATAAAGACGGCAGGGCTGCGTCTTCCCAACTCGGTATATGGTCCGACGATCATATACCCGGGCTCAGCGAGATAGCCTCCATTGTGAGAGGGCATGGGGCCGTGTCAATCCTGCAGCTTCATCATGCAGGCCTTGTAACGCCTCCGTCTGTGGTTCCAATTGCACTCGGCCCTTCGGCCGAAGCAGATAAGCCATCGACAAGGGAACTTACAGTGGATGAGATTCACGGGCTCATTTCTGATTTTATAATGGGTGGGATAAGGGCGCGTGAAGCCGGTTTTGATGGTGTGGAACTGCATGGTGCGCATGGCTACCTGATAAACCAGTTTACAAATACATTATGGAACCACAGGACTGATGAATACGGGGGGAGTTTTGAAAACCGCCTGAGGTTTGCCGCTGAAATCATCAAAGGGATCAAGGAGCATTGCGGCCCTGAATTCATACTTGGCTGCAGGATTGGCGCCAATACCCCGACTCTGGATGACGGGATCAGCGTTGCCCTTTATTATGAATCCCTCGGCCTGGACTATGCTAATATTTCTCATGGAGGGAACCTGCAGAACCTGCCCCGGCCGCCCAAAGGCTTCGATTATAACTGGATGGTTTACTCAGGCGTCAGGGTGAAAGAAAAGCTGAAGATCCCCGTAATCGCAGTCAATGAGATCAAAACTGCCGAAAGGGCAAATTATCTTATAGAAAACGGACTGGCTGATTTTGTCTCTATCGGCAGGCCGCAGCTGGCCGATCCTTATTGGGTCAAACACATTCAGCAGGGAGAAGAAGTAAATGCGTGCCTTTCATGCAAACCAAGATGCAGGTGGTACGAAAGCAGCGAACTGTGCCCTGCCCGAAAAAAACTGAAAGAACAGGTTTACTGAAGTTTTAGATTGTCCAGCCGGGGTTTCAAGCGTGAGACCAGGAGTTTGTATTGCGGCATGAAAGAAGCAGGTACAGGCTCTGATGGCGGCGATTCCATGCGCAGTGGATCTATGGGAGAACCATTCCTGTATACCCTGAAATCGAGGTGAGGCCCTGTTGCAAGCCCGCTGCTGCCTACAAAACCAATCACTTCGCCCTGGCTCACATGCGATCCGGCCTTTATATTTTTTGCATAACCTGAAAGATGGGCATAAGTAGTTATATACACCGAATTGTGCCTGATCGAAATAAACCTTCCATAGCCTCCTTTCCAGCCGGCTTCAGTTACGCGGCCTTCACCAAGGGCTTCGACAGGAGTTCCCCTCGGAGCTGCATAATCCACCCCGAAATGAGGTCTCACTATCCTGAGTACAGGATGCATCCTTGCGCCCGAAAACCTTGAGCTGATCCTCGAGAACCTGAGAGGAGCCTTAAGAAATGAACGCTGAAGGCTCTGCCCGTTCTCATCGAAATAGGCCTTACTGCCTTGATCCTCAAGTAAAAAGGCATAATAATCCTTATCCCCTGTGTGAAACCATGCAGAAATAATCCTGTCTATTCCTACCATTCTGCCATCCACATAAATTTCCTCATAAATGACCTTAAAAGAATCCCCGTTCTGCAAGCCATAAAAATCAACAGTCCAGGCAAAGACTTCCGAAAGCTGAAGGGCCAGGCTGATGTTCAGGTCCCTGTCCTCAAAGGTTTTCCAGAGTGAACCGGATATGCTGCCGCCTGCACTTTTAACAGCCACATTCACTTTCTTTTTATCGCGGAAAACCCTCAGCGAATCCCTGAAATCATAGACAACAAAATCAATGCTGTTGATTTCGTAAACAAAATACAACATGCGGTGTGAAGAATCCCTGCTCAGGATCCTGGCAAAGGTGTTGCCCGAATGTATTTTCCTTACATCGAAAACCGCGCCTGTTTCTTTTGCAATTTGATCGATCAGACCCGCCGAAACATGACCGGTAAGCAGGTCGCTAAGGTTCTGGTTGTTCCCCACCTTGCCATAAGCCACAGTAAGGCTGTCGAGTTTTAAATTATATGCCTGGCTTACCTGAACAGCTTTCCCGGGTTGAGGTTTTACAACTGATCTCAGTTTATAAACATAAATCCCCGAGAACAGGAGAATGATTAAAACCGCTGCCAGGGCAGACAGAATGATCCAGAGCTGGGGTTTGAGATGAAGTTTATTCATTATTGAAAGTAAGATGGATGATTACCACTTCAGGGCGGTTCCCAAGCCTTACTGGCGGGCCCCAGGTTCCGAAACCGCAGGAAACATAGAAATGGGTGTCCCTGATTTTCTTATATCCCCAGCTGAGTTCATAGATGGCTTTTGTGATATAATTAAAAGGCCAGATCTGCCCGTGATGTGTATGCCCCGAAAGCTGGAGATCCACGCCCATATCTGCAGCTTTTGAGAGGTTGAAAGGCTGGTGGTCCATAAGGATTATGGGATAAGAGCGATCCACACTTTGCATGACCTCTTCGAGTTCCTTCCTGGGTTTACCGGTGAAACGAACCTTGTCACGGTCGTCCCTGCCCACAAGGTAAAACTGCCCGCTTACAAGAACGGCAGTATCCCTGAGCATTTTAATACAATGCTTTTCAAGATAGTCAACAGCCGGGCCGGCACCTCCTATATATTCATGGTTGCCGGTTATTGCATAGACCCCTATACTGGCCTTCAGCTCGCACAAGGCTTCGCCTATATTATCCTTAATAACAGGCGCGAGATCCTCATCCACTACATCACCGGCCAACAAGATGAGGTCGGGTTTTGAAGCGTTCAGCATGCTTACAAGTTCCCTTGCTTTTGCCTTACGGATTATCGCACCGAGATGGATATCCGAAGCCATGGCAATGGTAAGGGTTTGCAGCCCATGGCCGGGCTTGTCAATTTTCAGGTACAACTCCTTCACCCTTGGATTCCTTGCGTTGATATACCCTGCAAGGATATTAACACTTGAAAAAACTATGGCTGCAAGAAGAATGACCTGTTTGGTTTTAAGGTAATCGGTATAAACAGCTGCAGGGAGAAAATGAAAGAAATGATTTAAAAGCCTGGTAACATCAAGAAAAAGGGCGATCAGGAAAAAGAAAAGCATGAAGGCAAGCCAGAAATTACCAGTCCAGGTGAGGACCTCCGTGAAATGGCAGGGATATGTCCGTTCAAGGATGCGGGCGGCGACAAATGAAGCGGCGACCAGCCAGAATCCCACGATATATAAGGGCCTCAGTGAAGAACCCTGTGCTATTGCCTGTAACCCCCTGATAAATATATAATAGTTAACAAGGGTGTAGATTGCGATTACAATCGTTACAAATAAAATCATTGCAGTTGTTTTCAATGGAATTTCTAACTTTGAGATGGCATTCGGGCTGCAATTTACCTATTTCTTCCGCATTAAGAAAGCCCCGGGCCATGAATGGGAAAAACAAATACCGGTATTAATTAAATGACCTCAAAAAGATGAGTTCAGGCTTCGTACTATCATGGATCGACTACTCGGTAATGATCATCTATTTTGCCTTTGTCCTTGGGATAGGCTGGGCCCTTAAACGCTACATGAAGGATGCCAGTGCGTTTCTTGAAGCCGGGCGGTCAATGCCTGCCTGGGTTGCAGGACTGGCCTTTATCTCAACCAACCTTGGAGCGCTCGAAGTGATGGGTATGACAGGTTCCGGCCTGAAATATGGCATGCTTACGACGCATTTTTACTGGATAGGGGCCATTCCTGCCATGGTTTTCCTGGCCATGTTCATGATGCCCTTCTATTATGGCTCCAAAGCCAGATCGGTTCCTGAATACCTGAAACTGCGGTATGATGAGAAAACCCGCGGGCTAAACGCAATCTTGTTTGCAATTATGACCATCCTCGCATCGGGGATATCGATGTATGCCCTGGCTATTTTAATGGAAAAAGTCCTGGGTTGGAACTTCCACCTCAGTCTTGTCCTTTCCGCCGCCATCGTACTGGGGTATACCTACCTGGGAGGCCTGTCATCAGCAATCTATAATGAAGTCCTGCAGTTCTTTATTATAGTGGTCGGCCTTCTTCCCATAGTTTTTTTAAGTCTTAAAGATGTAGGCGGATGGCATGGTTTGCAGCAAAGCCTTGCCCCGATTGTGAGTTCCAAAGGCTTTGCCCCTGATACATGGACCACCACCTGGAAATACACAGGTTCGGCAGCTGCCAATCCAATGGGGGTGGAGTGGTATGGAATATTTGCCGGTCTTGGCTTCGTGCTTTCGTTCGGTTACTGGTGCACCAATTTCCTCATTGTTCAAAGGGCTATGTCGGCCAAATCGACCACTGCCGCAAGAAACACACCGCTTATCGGCGCCATTCCCAAGATGTTCATTCCTTTCCTTATCATAGTTCCGGGCATTGTGGCCCTGGTGCTGTTGAATAACCCTGCCAAAGGTTTTACACTGCCCTTGAATGAAGCGGGGCAGCCGATATATGATTATACCATTATCATGCTCCTTAAGCAATACCTGCCCGCCGGGGTTCTTGGGTTGGGCATTACGGCCCTGCTTGCCTCTTTCATGTCGGGCATGGCGGGAAACGTTTCGGCCTTCAATACCGTTTGGACTTACGATATCTACCAGAGTTATATCCGCCCCACTACCAGCGACAAGGCCTCCGACGACCGCCATTACCTCTTTGTCGGCAGGATGGCTACTATTTTCGGGGTCCTGGTAAGTATTGCTGCAGCCTACCTTGCCAGCCTGTTCGGGAATATCATGGATTTCCTGCAAACCATATTCTCAATGGTAAATGCTCCTCTTTTTGCAGTGATATTCCTGGGGATGTTCTGGAAACGGGCTACAGGCCATGCTGCATTCGCAGGACTTCTCTCAGGCTTCTTCATTGCCCTTTTGCATCACGGGCTGACTTTTCCTGCCGGGGCCGACACTATTGTAAAAGGAGGTTGGATAGCCCACCTGCATGCCTATCCCGTGGAAATGGCCCAGAATTTCTGGACAGCCATCTTCGCATGCTTTACCAGCGCACTGGTCACTGTTGTCATCTCGTTCATGACCACACAGAAAAAACCTGATTCCGAGCTGAAAGGCCTTGTTTACGCACTCACACCGAAGCTCAACGAGGAATCTGTGGTTTGGTACCGCAGGTCATCAACACTTGCAATTCTTGTTTTATTACTCGTAAGCATTTTAACAATCCTGTTCTGGTAAAAATTTCTGTATATGGGCTTAGATATCAAACTTCCAATAGGACTAATGTTCACCATCTTCGGGATACTCCTGACCGTTTATGGATTTGTTACAAGGCTTGATACTGCAATGTACAAGCCGTCACTGGGAATAAACATAAACCTCTGGTCAGGCGCAGGAATGCTGGTATTTGGCATTATCATGCTGGCGCTTACTTTCAAAAAAGGAAAATCAAAACCATGATCATATGACTTCCTTGAAAAGGGCATTTTTAAAAACAGCCATTGGTTTCATTGAAATCACGGGTTCCGAAGCCGGGGTGAGAAGCCTGAACTTCCTCGATTTTAAAGTAAGGGTTCCCAGGGTTCCGCATGAATTAAAAGATGCTTTTGACCAGTTGCACGAATATTTCATTGGTGAGAGGAAGGAGTTTACTGTCAAACTCGACCTGGCAGGGTCTGAATTCCAGATGAAAGTCTGGAATGAACTAACCAGTATCCCTTATGGCAAAACCGTTTCTTACCATGAGCTGGCAAGGAGGATAGGAAATGCAAATTCTTTCAGGGCAGTAGGAGGTGCAAACGCAGCCAATCCTGTATCGGTTATCATCCCATGCCACAGGGTGCTCGGCACTAACGGCAGGCTGGTAGGATATGCAGGCGGATTAAAACGAAAGAAATGGCTGCTTGAGCATGAGCACGCATTCGCCCAGAGAGACCTTTTTTACCGCTGATCAGAATTCTTCTTCCCTCAGGCGGTGACCCAATTCTTTTACAGAAGAATAACTTTCCATGAGCCCGGGCAGGTATTCGGCCGACGAAATGAATGTCCACAGGTATGCAACGATAGAATAAATATTCCCGGTTGAGAAATTATCCACGTCCACGCAGATAAACAGAACCACGATAAAAATTCCTAACAGGAACATCTTCATTACCCCGTAATTGAACGAATTCCAGCGTGCGATCTGGAACTGGGGTCTTACCATTCCGCGATAAAACTCGTGGAGGGGCGCTTTGCCACCGTTTTCAACTACTTTGTAAAGGTCTTCCTGTATATCCCTGATATTTCTCTGAAGAGCCACAACGTTCTTACGGTAAATCCTTGTAAAAACATACAAGGGGCCAATGACGGCGAGACAGACAGCTGCAATCCGCCAGTCATAAAAGAACATTGCAATGATAGCACCGAAAGTGGCAACGATCTGCCAGGAAATTTCCGGCAGCCTCTCCCTGAAAAATATAATGAACTCTTTTGCAAGCTCAGTGCGGATCAACGTCCTGGAAATCGGATCACCTTTCTTTTTTGAATATTCAATGACTTGTTCTGCCACTTCAGCGAACATCCTTGAATAAATTTTACCTGCCAGGAAACGGCTGAGCGTGCCACCCACTACATGTAAAATAAAAATAAAGATCCAGATGAATAAAGGAGTTAAATAATTGACTTTCTCATGATCATAAAAATAATCGATCATGACATCCAACAATTTACCAAAGAAGCCAGGCTCGATGATATAGGCAATATTTTCAAGCAGGATGAATGAAAGAACAAGCCCGATTGAGTATTTATATGCGTATGCGATCTTGCTTATAGTCATCTGGGTAGAGTCGGTAGTTAGTGCAAATTTAGTAAAATCCGCATCATAAAGAATGTTTAACTTTGAGCATATAAATCTCCATGACATGAAAAGACAAAACATTCTGGTTATCATATTATTACTGCTGATATCATCCTGTGAAAACCATAAAAAGGTTGAAGGGGTTTACCGGTATTGCTGGGGCGAAAAAGAAGGGTTTACTATCTGGATTGTAGATGGTTACAAGATCAGAATGGATGTTTACAAGGAATTTCTCTACGGTGGCAACGATGAGCGTTACATTTTCAACCCGAAAGGTGAGGTTTGGATAGACCATGCCGTTTCCTGCGAGGAATTTGAACTTACCCTTGCCCATGAACTTAACGAAAGGGCACTTATGGCTAAATTCGGCTGGACATATGAAAAATCTCACGATTCCTCACTCAGGATCGAGCTCAAGATGAGAAAATCCTGGGATTCTCTATGCAGGGCGCATGAGGCGTCATTGCCGAAACTAAGTCCAAGGGATGCCACCGGTATCAAGGAGATACCCGGTCTGCCCGACAGCATCACCCTGAGCGGGATTTACCGCGTTCCCCTTGGAGCAAGGGACGGCATCAGCATTTGGGTTGTCGACGGGTATAAGGTCAGGGCCGGTATTTTTCCTGATTTCGGACTGAGTGGCAACGATATGGCGTACCATTTTATTCCGAACAGGGAAATTTGGCTCGACGGGCAGATCTCTTCCGAAGAAACAGAATTCTCGATTAAAACCGAGCTTCTTGAGCGAAAACTTATGGCCGAGGGGGTTTCATATGGGAAAGCGTATGATTCGGCCATCAACACCAACGTGAGGCTGCGCCATGAAATGCAAAAAATCATTGATGCACATCCGCCCCTGGTCGTTCCTCCGGTTCTGGTAAGGGACACCGGGGTCATAGAAAAAAGCGAAAAGTGAAAGGCGAAATAATTTCGCTTTTCGCTTTTCGCCTTTTAATACCATCTGTTATGAAAAAAAATCTCCTGTTTTTATGCCTGCTGATTGCTACCTGCCAGGTGAGCCGGCTTGATGCCCAGGTCTCATCCGCAGTATTTGATTCTAAAGCAAAACTTGCGGTAAGCGGATTTACGGTGAATAAGCAGGAAGTGAAAATGCCGGCAGGCTCACCTTTTTTCTCAATGCTCATCGACAGCGTGGCATTCCGGAGTGATGCCGCCGGAACAACATTCATTGGCGATACAATACTTTTCAGCGTCAGGGACTCGATATCGGGGACCCTTATTAAAGATAACAGCTGCAACCGTGGGCTGAAATATTTGATCCGGTTTACCAATAATGGCAGGAGGGAACACAAGATCGAGAACCTTGTTCCATTGGGTGAGGGGCCCGATAAGGTATATATCACGGCAGGAGGTACGAAAGAAGGGCCTCATTACCTCTGCCGTTCATTGCTTTTCAGGCCAGGGTATATGCCGGTAGGGGTCATCCTTCCTGACAACGCCTGGCATTTGGGATTTTCCGATACAAGGCTGAATGATACCTTGTCGCTGACCGCAATGGCAAGGCGGACCGGCAGGGATAAAGACAAAGCCATGGTTGACCGCTGGGCTGTCGTGCTTAAACCTTCGGGCTGGGTTGAATACAGTATGTATTTCGACACTCATAAAGGGGAGTGGCAGGAGGGGCTCAGGATGATGTTCGGGGAACGCTTCCTCTATGACCTGCCAGCCTTTGACAACAGCATGTTCCTCAGGACCGACCTGCAATGGATGAAGAGCCGCTACATCATGCTGCTGCAGTTTGCCTGGGACGACAGGTATTATGATTACAGCACCCAGCAGTACACTTATTACAAATCATTGTTCGAATACGACGACCTTACCGGTGGCTACGATATTTTCACGATCTGGCCCACCTGGCCGAGGCTTGGCCTTGATCAGAGGAACCAGTGGGATATGTACAGGGACATACCGGGGGGACTGGCTGAACTGATGAAACAGTCAGCATTTGCCCACAGCCACGGGAAAAAATACTTCATTTCTTACAACCCGTGGGATGATGGCACCCGCAGGGAAGACCAGATGAACGGAATGGAAACCCTGCTCAGGGCTACCGATGCCGACGGAGTCGTACTTGACACCAAAGGTTCGTCCAGCATTGAACTCCAGGCTGCAGCCGACAAGGTAAAACCAGGGATAATAATGTACAGTGAAGGGATGGCAGTGCCTAAGGACATGCCCGGCATTGTCTCCGGACGGGTACATGATGCCCTCGTTATGCCTCCGCCGCTTAATCTGAACAAATACATCAAGCCCGATTTCGCGATCTTCAGGGTACTGCAGCTCGCCGACGACAGGATCCACCGTGAACTGGCCTGCGCTTTCTTCAACGGGTACGGGGTGGAGATAAACACCATGAGGCCGGGCCGTGCAGGCTGGATTAAGGAGGAATTCGCTTATTTGGGCAGAACCACTCGCATCCTGAGGGAGAATGATGTGGTATTTCACAATGACAGGTGGATACCCCTGGTCAGGACCCTGGCCGACTCGGTATGGGTTAACCGGTGGCAGGGAGCGGGGAAGACTCTTTACACAATTTACAGCCTCCGCACTGCTGGCTACAGGGGCCCCCTGTTCAATATACCCGGGGTTCCCGATTCGCTTCATTATATCGACCTGTGGAACCACTGTGAAATTTCTCCGCTGAAAACGGATGGGCAGGCCAGCCTGGCAGTTTACCTCGAACCCTTCGACAGGGATTACCTTGGGACAAGAAGGGAGGGCAACGTAGGCTGCGTCGCTCTTTTCCCAAAGCTGCTCAGGATTGAAAAGGAAGATCATGGGTTTCATTTCAGTGCCTCCAGTGGCGACAGGATCATGGTATGGGGCAATGATCCGTCGTACGCATCCAAAGGTGAGGAATACCCTATTTCCGGTGGGCACATCGACTACGCAAAAAGTGGAGGCAGGAGGATAATCCAACTCTTTGCCGGCAGCGAGCTGATTGACGAACTGGCTTCCCCAGGGTTCATGGTTCCCGGTTTCCCCACCTCCGGCACTATCCACATTGTCACCTCCGCTGCAGAACAGGCAAAGCCCAGGCCCGTGACCTGGGTTTCAAGGACGAAGAAGGCAAAGACAGCCACTGCTGGCATGATTGAGGTCAGGGCAGGAAGCTACAGATTTTACTCTAAAAGGGACGAAAAGGCTGCTGAAGCTTTTATTCCTTTCCCTGACCACAGTGATACAGTGTCGGGAAGCATCAAGCGGTTCTTTATAGACAAATTTCCGGTGACGAATCGTGATTATTCGGAGTTCCTGGCCGCCTCGGGTTACATGCCCGATGACACATCCTGCTTCCTCCGCCATTGGGGCTCTGGGAGAAAGCCGTGTGATACGATAATGAACAAGCCTGTGGTATATGTATGCCCTGATGATGCCGAAGCCTACTGCAGGCATTACAAGAAACGGCTCCCATCGGAAAGGGAATGGCAATACGCCGCCCAGGGAAACGACATGAGAACCTGGCCCTGGGGCAACCTCTTCGATTCGACATTGTGCAACACCAACCTGAACCATGAGACGGATGTCAACGCTTTTCCGAAAGGAGCAAGCCCATCAGGCATCGAAGATCTGATCGGGAATGTATGGCAAATGACAAACGATGTATATTACGACGGGGCGTATTATTACCGTATAATCAAGGGAGGAAGTTATTACCACCCGACACAAAGCATATGGTATGTTACCGGGGGACCGGTACCCTCATACCATCCTGAAATGCTTCTTCAGATCGCACCCGGGCTTGACAGGAATGCGACGATAGGATTTCGCTGTGTGAAAGATGCGGATTAATTTTTAAGCATCCAGGCATCTCTGGCCTGGGCCTTAATCTCCTTAAGTTTGGCCTGGGCTTCAGCCCTGTCGGCCGTCTCAAATACAGAGATCCTGCCTTTTCCATCATTAGGGAAGAACCTGACCGAAGTATATCCCTTGTCCCTGTATAACTTCATTAACCTGGCAGTATCTTTTACCGGGACATTTGCACGGATGATAACATAGTATTTATACTGCTTGCCCACGGTGTCGGCCGGGGCAGCTGCAGGAGGACGAACCTCTGCAGGGACAGGTTTCAGGGTTTCGGTTTTGAGACCGGAATCCGCACCCGCTTTTCCAGGTAAAGACGGTGGCGGATTTTCCCCAACGAGAAGCGGGGGTCCGAGTTGATCGGGTACCTGGCCAAACCAGGCACAGGCATAATTCTCATAGATGCCGATCCCTATAGCTTCCCACTTTGTGCCCTGCCATTTGCCTGTATTCATTAGGAAGCTGTTGAAATAAGGCACGGTTTTCCAGAAGTTGATCACGCTGTCGATGTCAACCTGGTTGTTTTCCCAGTAAACAATTTCATAACCCTTTTCCTTGTATGATGTGAGCTCCTTTGGCTTATCCCATACAGAGTTCTTTTTATTCTCATCCTTCGGATAACAAAATGGTTTCCACGGGCCTTTATCAGACCATGAATGGAAATTACAGGGTTCCTGGTCGGGATGGTGGAAAAACAGGTCCTTCACATGAGCAGAGGCAACGTATGAAAGTGATTTGGATAAAGGGATGGGAGGGAGGTCATACCTTCGGCGGTAATCATTGATCATCCTGTAAAGCCTCATCTCCTCCTCACTGACCCTGAAATTTGCCGGGATTGCATTGAGGGTTTTCTGAACCGGCTGGGCATTGCCAGCCAAGGCAAAAAGGAGAAAGAAAAGTGTCAGAAACCTCTGAATATTCCTGGTCATAGCATTGTCGTATCGCCAGATTATACGCAGACAGGGTGAAATGGTTACCCTTTTTGTATTCTTATTTTTTTTGGTATTCTTCGATGAGCAGGCGGGCCAGTATTGAATCCCAGATATAGTTCGGAGGTGAATTAAGAACCTCATTGTCAGAGCTGAACGACTCCCAATAATTATGATTCTTCTTCAATTGGATCACTGCCGCCTTAAGCATCTTTGCAGCCAGCTGATGGGCCAGGTCGTTATAACCATAGTCTTTGAGACCTTCATAGACCATGTAATCCCAAAGCAGCCATACAGGGCCGTTCCACTTACAGCAGTAATCGACGTAAGGGCTGAACCAGGGGTCCCGGGCCGAAAGGGTGGGAACGCCATACCTCCTCCAGAACCTGTTGGTATCGGTGAGGGCTTCGACAAGCTTTTCAGCCCTGTCTTTTGGTGCGGCATCAGCCCAGAGGGCAAGAAAACCTATGATCTCCTGCCTGCGCAGGTCGCGGGTCATGAAATGCCAGCTGTGATCCTTTTTATTTACAGAGTAATAAAACCCCGTGCTGTCGTCCCACATCCTTTTATTAACAAGCTTTACAACGCCATCGGCCCTGTTTTTCCACAATTTTGCCTCATCCGGCTTCCCCAATGCTTCGGCCATAAGCGAAAGGGATTTTTCCTCCTTTACGACCATCAGCGTAAGGTCAAGGCATTCCAGCTCATCCGAAATATCTTCCTTATCCACATCAAGGTAACGCTCGGCCGAAACCTGGAAGACGGCATTATACCAGTCCCTTACATTTTCAATAATACCATAGGGACCCCATTCGAAGGTGCTGTCATGGTCGGTATCCCTGTTTTTAATAAGCCAGTTAACATATTTGCTGCCCGAAGCATAAGCATCGGCAAGAAATTGTTTGTCGTGGCTCACTTTATAGACTTCCAGGTTGATCCAGTTAAAGAAAGGGGCTGAAGTAGTGGACACGGTTTTATGAGGGTAATCCTGAAGGCCTCTTGGCCCGTGCCTGTATGCTATAAGCCCGTCCTCCCTTTGCTGTTCCATATAAACCCGTTGGGACCCTTCGGCCGATTGAGGGTCCATGTAAACATAAGCAAGCATGCTCAGCGATTCATGAAGCACCTGGTGGCCGTGCCCCCAGCCCCACAGGGGATTACGTGAAAAAGCATAGGAGTTGTAGTTTGTCTTTCCCGAGGGGGGGTACATGCAGCCTCTTACTAGGTTGAACGCCCCCAGGTAAGCTATTTTCTCATCCCTGCTCTGGAAATTGATACGGGGTATCTTTGAAAACAGGATAAGGTCGTCCTCATAAAAGGTCTTCAGCATCGCGGTCTTCATCGTTTCCATTTCCTTCATAAGCGACTCCTGGTCTTCGGCCTGCCCCTGGAATCCCCTTAAAACCCTGAATGCCACAGACTGACCCGGCGAAAGCTTCTTTTTGAAATTAAGTGCAAGGAAACGGCCAAGGCCCTGCTTCCTCTGGTTCAATGTATCGCTCCTTCTGTCGGAATAAAAATCGGTTTTAATGGTATTGTAAAAGGATGACAGTTCCCCAGGGTAAGCACCATAGGTGTAAGGAGCAGGATAGGCTGTAAAAACATCCCTGACTTTTGTGGGATAGCCATATTCAGTTTTAAGACTGCTGATCAGGCGGTACGGGCTCTCATAACGATGCACTATGTAAGCTTTATGAATAGTGTCGTACCTGACAACTTCCATGGAATCGTTCTCAGCTTCAAGCAGGGGGTAAACCGAGACTTCATGACTGATGTTGTCGGTATTGCGAACTTCAAGGTCTATCAAGGCAATGGTTGAACTGTAGACAAAAAATGTTTCAATCACATGTATTCCCCTGAAAGGTTCATACTCAGTCACGGCCATGTCGGGAAAAGAAAAGCTCACAACCGGTTTTTTAAAATACTCCGACATCCTGTTTACCACAACCTGGTCGATCTTCCAGAGGTTGCAGATCATCCCTGCATGGTCACTGGTATAATTCTGGGGCAGGCAGCAGGAATAATAATCCATCTTATAAGCTTTGTCCCCGTATAACCTTGACCTCCCCATTGCTGCGGCATAGGTTGTATACAGTGGATCGTCCTGGGCTGCGTTGATCCTCAGGTAATCCTCGACGGGCTTGAACTGCTGGGTGAAGCCACCCAATGAGATAAGGAGCAGCAAGGAAAGGATCATTTTTTTCATAGGTGTTTCTGGATTAGGGCATTTCTGTTATTTTTTCACTTTTCCCCTGATTGAATTTTCCGGAACAGTTGCAGGGTATTCTTCCATCAGCATCCTGGCCGCTATACCCGCCCAGATATAGGTTTTGTTCCACCCTGCCTGGTGTTCATCGGCACTGTAGAACTCCCAGAACACATGATCCTGTTTAAGGTGCCAGATCATGTTATCCATCACATTCGAAGTAATCTCCGAAGCATCTTTGGTATAACCGTAATCCCTCAGGCCCCGGCATATCAGGTACTGCCACTGCACCCAAACCGGCCCATTCCAGTAACCAATCGGATTATAATAATCTGATTTAGCAGTCAGGGAGGGTATTCCATAATTCCGTTTAAATTCCCCGGGATCCCTCAGCGACACCATAAGCTTAGAGGCATTAGCCTTGCTGGTGACACCAGCCCAGAGTGGTAAAAAACCGATTATCTCCTTGATCTTAAGATCGTTTACCCTCCTGAAAGTAAAACCCTGGTCCAGCTTGCTGATATTATAATAAAAACCTGTTGTGTTATCCCACAAATAATGTTCGATGAGTGCCGACCTCTGACCGGCAAGATCATCCCATTGCTTTGCGTCAGCAGCAAGTGACAGAGCCCTTGCCATTTCAGCCAGTGACCTGGCCTCTTTGACCAGCATGGAATTCACATCGGGCCCCTCGAAATTCATAGGCCTTCCAACGTTATCCCATACGGCAACCCTGGCATCCCTTACCGATTCAAGTTCTCCTTCAGCTCCCCATTCACAAAGCCCGTTCTTATTAGAATCCCTGTTCCTCACATAATACAAATAGAATTTTTTTCCGGATGCATAGGCTTCCTGCAGGAACTTCCTGTCCCTGGTTATCTTATAAACCTCCCAGTTGATGTAATTAAACCATGGAGCGGAAGTTGTGAGCCCACCGTTACCATCGTAAGGTATGGTTTCGTCAAGATAAGGTCCTGTCCTGTAATTAATATAGCCATCTGCGGTCTGCCTCTGCATGAAAACCCTCTGGGAATTCATAGCGCTCACCGGATCCATATAAACATAGGCAAGCATGGAAAGACTTTCGTGAAATACCTGTCCCCCGTATCCCCATCCCCATTTGGGCTCCCTTGAAAATACATAATAGTTTGTTCTGCATTTCCCTTCAGCCGGCATCATGCACTGCCTCATTAAAGAAAAGCAGCTCCAGTACAACATCTCCTTATCCCTGTCGGGGAATTTTAACAGTGGGATCTTATTGTAAGCTTTTTCATCTTCACTGATGATATTCACAGGGTTAACCTGAAGCAGGGGTTTGATCTTTCCGAATCCATCCTGTATCCTGCATCCTGCATCCTCAATCCCCAGCACTATCCTGAACACTGTTGATTCCCCTGGTTTCAGGCGGATTGTCCTGAAACCAATCATGGCCACCGCATTCGGTAATGCCATTTTTTTCAGTTGCAGGCTTCGCCGGATGTCATCCGTGGCAAGAAGAGGCTTGCCGGTTTTTGACGAAGGCCTGTAATTAAAACTGACTACCGAATCGAATATCAGGCCCGATAAGAGATGAGCCCTTAGCGAGGTCTGTATGGGGATTTTGTGCTCCTTCATCCAGGAATCTGGTTTCTTTGATAAGGGGTAATAATACCCGTCGGAGAAATCATCATGTTCAAGGCTGATCAGGCTGTCGGCCGCCGGATAAAAATGGTAGGGGATGAGAGTGATCTCCTTTTCAAACTTTCCGGTATTTGATACCGCGTATTCAATGAATGCTGAACCTGAAGAATACACATCAAAGCAAACATCAATCCGAACTTCAGTAAAAGGGAAATAACTATATTTCAAAATGTCACTGTATGAAGTTGTTACAACTGGTTCTTTAAATAATTCCTTTAGCCTGAACCTGGTGGTATTTCCAAGACCCACAGCAAGGCCGAAGTTCGGTCCGTCGGCCGATACCATTTCAACCCCGTTTTCACTGTCATTGAACATCAAAGAATAACCCTGGTCAAGCTTATAAAAAGAACGGGAAAGGGGGGCCGCATAGGTAGTGAACAAAGCGTCATTTTTAGTTGCCTGCAGGCTTGAAAGGAACTGGCTGAATCCCGGGCAGGATGACGTCAGCAGTAACAATAAAAACAGTTTTCTCATTTCAGAAAGATCTTTAAAGGTATCTCCGTGTATTTTTTACCGACATCAGGAAAAGCTATTCCGATCGTCAACAAATTCCCATTCGAGGTGAGCAGTGTCCCGTTTTCAATATGGTCAATTGGCAAATCGTTAACCCATACCGTAAGTTCCGAGGAAACCCCTGGCTTGTTTTCGGACAGGACTGAGTAAATCCTGCCATCCAGCCCTGCATCAAGGATGCGCAGGCCTTCAGAGGAATAACCCGGTTTCGGATCCTGTACAACAGGAAGGACACTGATCCCATGCCTGAATTCAATTTCAAGCAGATCATCCATTATCGGTCTGAATTCAAGTTTCACAGTTGTTCCGTAGGAAGCAAAATTGGTAGTGAATGGAATATCATGATGGTTGAGCCTGCACGACAGGACCTGGGTTCCCGGTGGCAGCAGTGGGGCCAGTTCAACCAGCGGTGGGTCTTTTCCCTGGGATGTGAAACGGTATGAAAGGGTATTGCCTTTGCGCCTGAACTTCATGTTGATCAATTTATTCCCCGTCCTGATATTGCTTACTTCGAGAGAATCCCAGTCAGCAGGAAGGGCAGGGGCCAGCCTGCAAACATTCTTCCCGGCGTCAACATCCAGTCCAAGCAAGCCTTCAAGTGCAGGCTGCAGCACCATGGTTTCCGACCAGCACTGGTTTGCACATACACCCGAAGGCATGTACACCGCGCCGTTCAGCACTTCTTGTACAGTTCCCAAAGCCCAGGCACGGTAAACATTGAGATTGTTCAACAGGTGGGAATATCCCTGCAATGAATTCCCGTAGCGGTATTCAGCCATGGAAGTCCAGCCTGTAAACAAAGGCCAGACGCTTCCGTAATGATATCCGGTGGGCTTGAACAACTTGCTGTCGTCCCTCACAATTCTCACACCCCAGTTGGTTGTAAATGCATTTGAAGCATACTGTTTCAATACAGGGGCAGCCTTATCACGATCTGCGAGCCCGAATCCCAGCGGAACAGCGGGCAATACCGTCGGCTCTGCACGGAAACTGCCATCCGCATTCTTGCCATAATTAAAAAATGAAGTGGAAGTGTTCCAGAAGTTTTTATTAATGATATCGTTTACGATCCGGGCCTCGTCAATATACCTTTCTTTGTTATTATCCTTCATGAATGCAGCCATGTTGGCAGCCTCCTTAAGGGCTTCACTCCAGCACCCCGTCATATAAAACGTTGCATGTGAGCCATAAAGCTCGCCTCCTTCAACCCAGCCATGGCCTACATTGGTGTTTTCGATCAGGTGATCCTTATCGGTATCCGTAGAAAAGCAAAAATCCACCGCTTTGCGGATACAGGGCCAGCTTTGCCTGAGGAATGCAGTATCATTCGAATACCTGAAATACCTGCCCGCAAGGATGATATACAGGGGAGTGGCATCAGATGCGTCATAGTGGACAACACCCGATGTGCTGGCTTCATGAAGTATTTTCCCGTTAAGGTCCTGGTACTTCTGGTAAAATTCCAGCTCCGACCTGACCTTAGCGTAATCCCCTACCTCAAGAAGGGCCATTCCGCTCCATTGCCCGTCACGGCCGAAATACCAGGCATAGCCCGGCCTTCCGCTCACCTTCTGTGCCCCGTCCCAGCCGTGTTTCGAGCTGGCATAGCCTGCAACCAGTGACTTGCCCATGCCGGGGGTATTTACAAAAAATTTGTCGGCTGAAGACACAGCCCAGCGGTAGCCTTTGTTGAAATTTGCATCGGGTGTGGTCATCATCAGTTTCTCCCTGAACAGGTTGAATGTATGCTCATAGGCATGGGTAAAAACCTGCTCCGGGGCCGCCCTGTATTTCACGAAACCGTCTGTGAGCACCATGGCACCCTCACTCCCTGCAACATACAGAACGTCAACCTGGTCTGTCATTTCAAGTTTATACTCCAGGAATACGCCAACCATGAATTCACGGGTCGGATTACCCGTAGCTTTATAGTTCTTATCAATCGAAAAACCGTCAAATTGCCCGGCAAGATGCTGAACGGCACCTTTGCTCGCACCTACAAACAGGTTCAGCATACCCGTTTTATCGGCGAGCCTGAAAGCCTGCATGCCGGTAAGCCAGGTATGGCAGAGACTCTTGGTTATATGTTCCGAATACGGCCACATCCACCTGAAATTCGATCTGAAACGAATAAACATCTGAGCCCCGTATACTCCTTTATATTCATAATGTATCACGCCTGCAGGATCAACAGGGTCATTGACGATAAGTTCCTTCAGGTAAGCCCTGGGGAATTTATAGGTCCTTGTTAAGAATGCCGGATTGGCGATGACTTCGGGCCGCTGGTCCTTCAACCAGTAAATGGTATCCTTGTAATCAAACTTGATCCCCACTTCGTAATCCCTCAAAGCCATGAAAGGATGCGCCCACACTTCCTCAATCCCTCCGTTTTCAGTTCCCATAGTCAGTAAACGCTCACCGGCAACGTCCCAGGGTGCATCCGACGAGAACCTGCGTTCCATGTTCAGTGGATCGTCTAAAGCCTCCCAGCAAAAGGAAGGCTTGGTCGACATGTTCTCCGGCACGGCAGGCTCTTCCTTGCATTCCATAATGGTATCAGGCGAATAATCCCAATAATGTACGTCAGCTCCCTTTGTATCATTCACCAGGTAATCCAGGCAGTTTCTTGTGAATTTCTCAAGATGCAGGCGGTTCAGGTTGGGTTGTGAAAAATCCATATAACCTCCCACTGCCAGCACTTTGCCCATACCTGGCTTATATTCCATGATGATTTTCGATTCCTCCCTGAGGAAAATATAATCCCAGTCCACCCCTACGATTTTGCCTTCCTTGGGAAGCATGGCACCGAAATACCCGCAAACAGCTATATCATGGTCTTTCAGAGGCCTTAAAATATAAGCCCCGCCGTTCATACCGGCAAACACAGGATGGTCGAACAAGGCGTGAAAACCCAGTTTCCTTCCATAGCCGTCGTCGATACAGGGTTTAAGGCTGTCGTAAGGCTTGGTGCTTTCCAGGCCGAGATCGTTCAGGTAATGCAATGCAAAGCCCGAGAGAAGCATTTTTCCCCCTTCATTCAGGAACCGGCCTACAGCCTGTTTTGTTTTAGGTTCTGTTAGCGAAGAAGGAATTGCCCCTTTTTCATCCTTCAGGTAAACAATGATATTATAATTTTTGAGGGCGGATGTGTGTTTCCCCAGGTCCACGGCTGTCATGAAATCACAAGAGTATCCCTGCAGTTTCGCCAGGAATATATAAAATGACTTCACCAGGGTATCAGAGGCTTCCAATGCTTTTTCTGATATGAAAACGATCCTGTTCCCTGGGTTCAGATCGTTCTTTTTATCCTTTCCGCTGAGCTTTATAGTGTGTGTTTGAATGCTTTTCCCCTTGATGGTTTGAGCACCGGCAGGCATTACTCCAACAAAACTCAGGATCAGGGAATAAAGGAATAACCTCTTAATCATAATCTGGATTTTAATTCATTAAGGTTTGATATCACAGGAAAGCTGCATGTTCTCAGTCTTTCCTCATTATGGTGCCCGTTATGGATAAGTATGCAGTCTATGCCGATCTCGCAGGCAACCTCGGCATCATGCATTGTATCGCCAACAAACAGCAGGGAAGAGGGCTCAAGGGCCAGATCCCTGATCAGCTTTAATCCCACATCGGTTTTCCCGTGCGCGTAATGGTCGTCAAGTCCGTATACTTTTGTAAAATACGCTCTGACCCCGAGGTCAATGGTTTCGGTAATCAGTTCATTTTGCTCCCGGGCCGAAAGTATGGATTGCCCCAATCCTTGCTGCCTGAAAGCTTCAAGAACAGAAAGGACTTCTTTGTGCAGCCTGCATTCTTTCTGCCTTTGATTATAAAGGACCATGAACTCCATCCCGACCTTCTCAAATGCTTCTTTTTCAAAATCGTAGCCAAGTTGCCGGTAGTAATCTCTAACAGGGAAAGTGAACACCGAACGGTAAAAGTCAAGGTTTACCATCGAGAGCCCCCGATTTTTCAGCATCCCGTTCATAACCTCCACGCAGAGCCACGCATCATCGAGCAGCGTACCATTCCAATCCCAGATAATATGCTTATATTCAGTTAGTTTTTCAGCCATGAGCCAGGGTTAAGCATGCCTTTATAAAAAGGCCCTGCTGTTTTGTTTATTATGACGAAATTTGCGGAATCAAAGTTAACAAAAAGAACGGCCGAAGGATGATCTCCGGTGAACTGCTCAGCCCGTTGGAAGAATTGGAGGATTGCGCCATCTGTCCCAGGGAATGCCACGTAAACAGGTGGGAATCAGCAAGCGGGATTTGCAGGAGCGATGCCTCATTTAACATTGCCTCGATCTGCATCCACAAAGGGGAGGAGCCGGCTATCTCAGGGCCGGACGGGATCTGCAACATTTTCTTCACCAACTGCAACCTGCAGTGCATATACTGCCAGAACCACCAGATCAGTGATGTGATGTTACCCAGGCAGTCTTTCAGGATGGAACTTCAAAAGATTGTCAATGATGTCACTGCCATACTCGACAGGGGGATCAACATGGTAGGCTTCGTCTCACCATCGCACTTTATCCCTCAGATGAAAGTCATCATCCTTGCTATAAAAGAAAAAGGGTATTCTCCTGTATGGGTATACAACACCAATGCTTATGACAAAGCCGAATCCCTAAAGACCCTGGAAGGGATTATAGATGTATACCTTCCTGATTTCAAATACATGGATCCCATGCTGGCCCGGTCGCTTTCGAAGGCAGGTGATTATCCCGAGGCTGCAACATCGGCCATCAGGGAAATGTACCGCCAGAAGGGCTCTGCATTGCATCTTTCAGAAGAAAACACTGCAGTATCGGGAATTATCATCCGGCATCTTGTTCTACCCGGCCAGGTTAATAACAGCATGCAGGTGCTAAGGTATATTGCAGAGGAAATATCCCCGCGCCTGCATATTTCTCTTATGTCGCAGTATTATCCAACCGCCGGGGTCATCAACCATCCATTTCTCAAAAGGGAAGTGTACGATGAAGAGTACAGGCAGGTTGTTGATGAAATGGAGAGGCTGGGACTTGATTATGGCTGGATCCAGGGTATTGACAGCACAAGGCATTACCGCCCCGATTTTGAGCAGGAGCACCCGTTTGAGTAACGCAAAAGTATTTGTACATTGTACATGGTACATGGTACATAGGCTTATTTGTCTGTTTCATCCATCAATTTCGCCGATTTCACCGATTAGTATACGCCGTTACGGGGAATGTCAGTATTTTTGGCATTATACACCCTAACAATTCAACTTCTTATGAAACGATTTACCCTGATCTTTGTATCCGTCCTGCTTCTGTCAGGCATAGGTTTTGCCCAGGAAAAGGAGAAAAAAGCCGACTCCGGCTACCAGTTTACGATTGTCAAGCAATTGCCGGCAACAAGTATTAAAAACCAATACCGCTCCGGGACCTGCTGGAGCTATTCCGCAATTTCCTTCCTTGAGTCAGAACTGCTCAGGATGGGAAAAGATACCTGCGACCTCTCCGAAATGTACTGCGTTCGAATGTGCTATTCCGATAAAGCCAGGATGTACGTCAGGTTCGAAGGAAAGCACAATTTCGGTGGAGGCGGTGAGGCCCATGATGTAACCTACACTTTGAGAAATTATGGCATGGTCCCCGATGAAGCCTATACAGGAATGACCATAGGGGAGAAGGGCCCTGTTCACGGTGAGATGGACGGAGTGCTTTCTGCTTATGTGGATGCCGTTGTAAAAAATCCGAATAAAAAACTGACACCGGTATGGCACGATGGATTCAATGGAATACTTGACGCATATCTTGGCAAAGTTCCTTCCACGTTTACTTATAAGGGAAAGTCCTATACGCCGAAAAGCTTTGCCGAAACGATGGGATTGAATGCCGATGATTATGTTGAACTGACTTCCTTTACGCATCATCCTTTCTATTCCCAGTTTGCAGTGGAGATTCCCGACAACTGGCTTATGGAAACCGCATATAATCTTCCATTAAATGACCTGATGAAGGTCATCGACAACTCAATCAACAACGGGTACACTGTTGTATGGGGTGCCGATGTGAGCGAAAAAGGATTCTCCTGGAAGAACGGCGTAGCTATTGTCCCCGACAAAAACGTGAAGGAAATCGCGGGCCTTGAACAGGCAAAATGGGAGAAAATGAGTGATGCCGAAAAGGATAAGATGCTTTATAAATTTGACAAACCTGTTGCCGAGAAAAACATAACCCAGGAAATGCGCCAGGTCGAATTCGACAACTACCAGACAACCGATGACCACGGCATGCATATCACAGGCATTGCCAGTGACCAGAACGGGAACAAATACTATATTGTGAAGAATTCATGGGGATTAGACGATCACAAATACAAAGGATATTTTTATGCATCGGAATCCTACGTGAAGCTGAAGACCATGGATATCATGGTTAACAAGAATGCCATTCCCGCAGATCTCAGGAAGAAGCTGGGATTATAGAACCCACTTTCCTTTCAGAGTGGGGGGGCTGATGGCTTTTTTCAGTCGTTCAAGGTAATCACCCCTTGGAACAGGTTTCGCCCCAAGCCTTTTTACAAGATCCGTTTCAACCTGGCAGTCAACAAAATCGAACTGCCAGGTTTTTATTTTTTCCACCATGGCGCAGAAAGCGACCTTGGAGGCGTCGGTGGTTTTATGAAACATGCTTTCACCGAAGAAAGCTCTGCCGACAGACACCCCGTATAAGCCGCCGCATAACTCTCCATTTGTAAAGGTTTCAAAAGAATGTGCATAACCCAGCCTGTGAAGTTCTGAATATGCATCTATAAATTCCCTGTCAATCCATGTTCCGTCCTGGTCCTGGCGGAATGCTGAGGCACAACCTTCAATAACATCCTGAAAAACTGTATCACAACGTACTTCGAATTTCCCGCTCCTGATAACACGTTTTAGTGAGGCCGATATTTTGAGGTCATGAGGGAATAACAGCATCCGTGGATCGGGGGAGAACCAGAAAACATCTTCTTCATCCCTGAACCATGGAAAAATGCCTTCCGCATACGCGTTAAGAAGCCTTAAAGGAGAAAGATCGCCGCCAAGAGCAATCAAACCATCAGGTTCGGCTTCAGAAGGGGGAGGAAAAATGGGTTCTTCGTTAAGCAAGTAAACGGTCATTCCTGTACTTCCTTACTTGCAAACGATTATTTTCTGAGCTGATGAGAAATCCCTGGCATTCACCCTGATGAAATACATTCCACCTGGATAAGCCGAGAAATCTATTTCGGCTGAATTAATGTTAACTGTGAAATACACGGTAAATGAGGAAATACAGTTACCCTCCAGGGAAAAAATATCAATGTTTACAGGTCCGTCAGTTCTCTGCGGAATGACGAGTCGTGCCTTATCAACCACAGGATCCGGACAGATTATAAACCTGGTTTTGTTATCGTTTTTCTCAATCCCGATAAGCTTATCAACACTACGCTTAAAGATGCCGTCGCTGCGCGGAATACAATCCGATGTGATCGTGGAAACGAATATGGTGGAATTTCCGACCATGATATTCGTAATATTTTCGTAGGGCATATCATCTGAAATGTCAACCCAGGAATTTCCTCCGTCCCTGCTTATTAATACCTTCCCATAGGTAGCGGCAAATAGCATGTTACCGAGACCGGAAATCATTGCATTCGGATAACTATTGACCCCATTGCTCATCTGTTTCCAGACATGAGGGCTGGTTGTTTCATCAAATTTCATCACACCGGCACCGGTTCCCGCGAACAACTCTCCTCCGGCAATTGCAAGTGAATTTGTATTTCCTGAAATGCCCTCTCCCGTATTCGCCCATGAAACGCCGTCACTTGTCAGTTCAAACACTGCATCTAATCCACCGGCATAAGCAGTTTTACCCTTCTGTATAAAGCAGTTTATTCCCCCGATATTTGAATTTGTCATTGCCCAGGTCTCTCCACGATCAGTTGATAAATAAATCCCCCCGTCTGCGGCTGCAAACACCTTATTGTCATTGTAAAGAACTGCCATGGATTGGGGGCTGGGTGACCCGCTGATTCTCCAGGACCGGCCTCCGTCGACCGACTTTAAAACACCCGCAGAAGTTGCAGCGAACAACTCCGATATTTCGGACACCTTTCCTGAAAAACCGTAGGCTGAACAATTTATTTCCAGGCCGGAATTTAGTATGGCAGCGTGTTCCCATGAGTTCCCGTTATCCGGTGAAAAATATATGCCATCGATGGTCCCTGCCAGTATATTATTATTGCCCGTGCAATAAGTAACATTAACATTGGTATTTGTTATAGCACGGATAGGACCCCAGCTGGCACCTGCATCATAGGATGCAAGTAATGTGCAGGCGTAATTGGTCCCAATGGAACCACCAGCAAAAATATTGCTGCCTGCTATACCCATATCCGTTGGAGCCAATGCACTTAGCCCGAGACACTCCCAGTCTCCGCCGGTTTTTCCCCTGTAAATCCCTTGCCAGGTTGCCGCATAGATGTAATCCCCGTTGATAATGATCTTTTCCACTGGGTGCCCGTTAAAACCTGCCATCTTCCAGCTTGCAGCACCATCAGTTGAAAAATATAAACGTCCGGGATAACCGGTTCCTGCATATAAAGTATCATTCCTGGCCGCCATGGCAGTTATATTTCGGTTCATTTCCGGTATTCCCGAATTGGCTGAGATCCAGTTTGTACCCATTGGGTCGGCAGCCTTGCAAACCCCGAAACCTGTTCCTGCATACAAATCAGTACCTATTCGTGTGACACAGAAAACATAACCTTGTAATCCATTGGAGATCAATGACCATGTTTTTCCAAGATCCGTCGATCTCAACATGCCGTCCGATAAACCAATAAAAATAATTTTACCGCATACCGACATGCTTATACTGTTTGAATAGGCGGATGGCAGATAACTCGTGATATCTGACCATGCACTCCCATTATCCACGGAGATGTACATATATGGTATGGAACTAATATAAAAAGTAGAAACAATCAGGGAGTCATCACTTGCAAGGGAACCGTTATCTCTTCCACCCGGAAAACCAGGTTTCCTGAACCAGCTAATTCCCTGGTCTTCCGATTCATAAACTTTCCCACCGGTCGTTAAAAAGAGTTTCCCCCCGGACGAAATAAAACTATATTGGTCGGGATTCATACACCCATAGTTCATCCACTGTGCGAAGGATGAAGGGGTAAAAACCGTCAGCAAGGAACAAAGTACCAGCAGCGGAAAGAACCGGGTAAATTTTTGCATATATCTTCTGTTTTGGTTACCGAACAGTAATAAATCGATATTAACCCAAAGGCATAGCCCTGGACCCGGGTTCCGCCCCACAGGGGAGGGGAATTTACCGGGAGAGATTAAACCTTAACCCAAAGATACAACATTCAGTGATTTATGTCAATCCCTGCCATACAACATTTCATCCGTTATTTTCCAACAACGATTATCTGGAAACTGCCGGGGGCAACTTTCCTGTGGTTGTTTTCCATGGTCACATCGGCCGAGGACATATAAACTTTCTTTTCAGCTTCGCTGTATGTAATTGTACGGGCGCTTTTGCGGGACGGCAGGGTCTGTATCACATTATACTCCTTTGCGCTTTTCTGGTGTGCGATGGTAAGGACGCCTTCACCGCAGGAGGCAAGGATATCCTGGCTTTCCTTTATGTAAACAAGCCCGTCGCAGCCTTCTCCCATAGGAAGTGAGGCCATGACTTTGCCATTGGTGCAATCCATCACTACTATGGTCTTTGACTCGCCGCAGGCTGAGAACAGGCGGTTGGTCTTAAGGTCGATGGCAAGACCTGAGGGTTCCTTACCCGGGTCAAGAGGCCATTCGGCTTCCACTTTCAGTGTCTTCGCATCAAATTTTGCAATGGTCGATTTATCTTCAATATTCACAAAAATCTTTCCTTTACCATCAGATACTGCAGCTTCGGGCTTGCCTGAAACGGGCATGGTGCCAACAACTTCATTGGTCTTCGCATCGATCGCGGTGACTGAACTGCCCCGGCCGTTGAAGGTAAACACCCTCTTGCTGAAAGCATCATATAAAACCGCATCGGGGTTTTTATCAGTTTTTATTTTTGCAGTGGTCTGAAGCGTGGTAAGGTCAAAAACAATAACTGAATCAAGACGGCCTGCTGTAATAAAGCCTTTGTTGAACTCCTTGGCTATGGCAATGCCGTGAACTCCGAGAGTACCCGGAATCGAGCCTACAAGTTTCTCTGTTTTAAGATCTACCACCTGGACCATGTTTCCATGAGAAATATATAATCTTTGTGTGGCATCGTCGGCAAGGAGGTAATCCCATCCCATATCACCTTCGAGTGTAATGGTTTTAATGACTTTGTAATCGGATTTCTGTGCGTTTGCAATCTGTAATACGCAGAAAACAAAAAAGATCAGCAGGTAATGCATTTTTTTCATTGGTCTGAATTTTTAAAATTGTTTGAGATTTTGAATATGTTCCTGATTTTGCAGAATTTGATTATAAACAAAGATAAGGAAGGTCTGTGGAAAAATACTGCGCTAGTCGCTTTTTGGCATAAATATTTTACACATCCTCATCGATATTTTTGGTAATTTTACATCATGAAAACAAGAAGCGCTATTATAGGAATAATATTGTCAGGTATACTTATTATTCCGGTGTTAACATTTTCCCAGACAGGGAATACCAACTACCAACCAATGGGGAAATTGCTTCATGAAGCACCCGATCAGCCTTATATACCGCCCCAGGCAAGGCCTCACACAACTGCCCCCCGGATTAAAACTGCGGGGTATAGCATGGTCCAGGTCAATGTTGATGCCAACGGGCAGAATATCCCCGGGGATGCAGCCAATGAACCTTCCATGACCATTGATCCTTCGGATCCCCAGCATATCCTTATCGGCTGGCGGCAGTTCGATAATGTAAACAGCAATTTCAGGCAGGCAGGCTATGCGTATTCAACTGACGGCGGGCAAACCTGGACTTTCCCCGGTGTAATTAACCCGGGAATTTTCAGGAGCGACCCTGTGCTTGATTGCGATTCCATTGGAATTTTTTATTATAACAGCCTGACGTTGGATGCATCGAATAATTACCTGTGCAAAGTCTTCAAAAGCGGCAATGGAGGTGCAAACTGGGACGGAGGCGTTGATGCTCACGGAGGCGACAAACAATGGATGGCCATTGACCGGAGCGGAGGACCCGGGACAGGAAATATATATGCAGACTGGAATTCTTATTTCACATCCTGCCCCTCGGGTTCATTCACCCGTTCCACCGACAATGGGGCAAACTTCGGGGATTGCACACCACTTCCCGGAACCCCGTACTGGGGCACCGTGGCCATAGGCAATAACGGGGAAGTCTACATCAGCGGTACCAGCGATGTTTACGGAAGCGCAATAGTCCTGAAATCGACAGGAGCCCAGTATCCCGATTCAATTCCTAACTGGCATGTGGCAACGGTAAACTTTGACGGGCAGTTAATGTATGGGAGCCGCCTTAATCCTGTCGGATTGACCGGACAGGTCAGTACTTCGGTTGACCGTTCAAGCGGAGCCCCAAATGGCAATGTATACGTCCTGGCTTCGGTACTAAGGTATATCAACAGCGATTCGGCCGACGTAATGTTTTCTAGGAGCACCGATGGCGGGCTCACATTCAGCATGCCGGTGAGAGTAAATGATGATCAGAGTTCCACCAATTACCAGTGGTTCGGGACCATGTCGGTCGCTCCCAACGGAAGGATTGACGCAACCTGGCTCGACACCCGTGATTCACCTCCCGATTCCCTTTTCTCTGCTCTTTATTATTCCTATTCGGTAGACCAGGGAACAACCTGGTCGGCAAACCAGAAACTTTCCCCATTGTTCAGTTCAAGGGTAGGTTGGCCGCAGCAGGCCAAAATGGGCGATTATGTTGCGATGATTTCCGACAATAACAAGGCATACCTTGCATGGACCAACACCCTGAACGGGGAGGAGGATGTGTACTTCAGCACTATCCAGCCTTTCGCAACTGGAATAGGGTCCAATGCTGACAATGGTTCGGGGTTCAGCGTTTCTTCGTATCCAAATCCCTTCAGCGATCATGCAACAGTGGATTATTATTTGCCCGAGAATGATTTTATCAACTTATCCCTTATCGATATCTGCGGAAAAGAAATAAGAACCATGGTCTCGGGATACCAGGAAAAAGGTGCACACCTGGTAAATCTTTCAGGTGCCGATATTCCCCGGGGATATTACTTCATCCGGTTAACCACCCGTTCAAAGAGCAGCACGGTAAGCACTGTCAGGATCTGACAGACATCAGAATTTTAAGTTTGCATTTCATTAGAGAGAAGAAAGCGCTTTCATCAGTCTGCTCATGCCTTCCCTGATCTCTTCCTCACTGATCACCAATGGTGGAGCAATGCGGAAAGTAGCCGGCCTGAACAGGTAATAATCGGTGAAGACTCCCTGCTGCAGGGCTGCATCGAGAAACGATTTACGTTTCGAAGGATCACCAAGGTCTACGCCCAAAGCAAGTCCCTTACGGCGGACAGCGCTGATGCTGCCGCTCTGCAATGCAGGAGCCAGGAGTTCTTCAATAAACCTGCCTTTTTCCGAAGCTTCCTGAATGAGTCCCGGCTGGAGCATAATGTCAAGACCGGCCAATGAAGCGGCACAGCTCAGGGGATGCCCGCCAAAAGTCGTGATATGCCCAAGTTCCGGATTGGTTGCGAGCGCATCCATGACCCGTTTCCCTGCAATGAAGGCACCAAGCGGCAATCCTGCCCCAAGGGCTTTTGCAAGGACTAAAATATCAGGCACAATCCCGTATTCTTCAAAGCTGAACAGATGCCCTGTACGCCCGAACCCCATCTGAACATCATCAATGATGAGTAAAGCGCCTGTTTCATTGCAGCGTTTTCTTAACTGAAACATAAAGCCTTCGGCGGATGGGATGAGACCGGCCTCCGACTGGGTTGTCTCTGCGACTACGCAGGCAGTATGGCCATCTATTTTGTCAAGATCGTCGAAATTATTGTATTCCAGGAAACTGACATCCGGCAGAAGAGGACGGAAAGCCTGCTTCATGCTTTCATTGCCGAGGATGCTCAGCGCTCCGTGGGTTGAACCATGATAGGCATTTTTAAAGGAAATCATCCCCGGCCGGCCAGTGTACCTCTTAGCCAGTTTCAATGCACCCTCAATAGCCTCTGCGCCTGAATTCACAAAATACACCGAATCAAGAGAAGAGGGTAGGAGGCTGCTGAGCTTTTCGGCGAGTTTAACCTGTGGTGAATGTATAAACTCTCCGTAAACATTGACGTAGAGATAATCGTCGGCCTGCTTTTTAATGGCTTCAATGACCTTCGGATGACGGTGCCCCACATTGCTGACCGAAATGCCTGATACCATATCAATATAGTCCCTGCCATCGCGGTCATATAAATACACTCCTTCGGCTTTCACAATGTCAAGTGCCATAGGCCCGAAAGCAGGCAGGCCAAGGTACCGGTAAAACAATTCCCTCTCGGTCATACTTGGAAATTTATACGAAAGTACATTTTTTCTCTGTTCCGGATGCAAGATGCAGGATGCAGGATTTTCCAATATATTTTCGCTATTTCGCTATTTCGCTATTTCGCTACTTTATATCTTTGCCAAAACAAATTCATGAAAGATAAGGTCACCATTATCACAGGCGCATCTTCAGGCATTGGAAAAGCACTTGCTGCCGAAGCCCATAAACGGGGTGCAATGGTCGTGCTTGCAGCCCGCCGCAAGGAAATGCTGGGTGAGATTACTTCTTCATGGAGTACTGCGGATTACATTTCGGTTCAGGCCGATGTCACCCGGGAGGAGGATTGCCGCAAACTGATTGAAGCTGCGGTCGAAAAATTCGGACGCATCGATGTGATGATCAACAATGCGGGGATCTCCATGCGGGCTTTATTCGAAGATACCGACCTGGGAGTTATCAGGAAACTCATGGATACCAACTTCTGGGGGACAGTATATTGCTCGAAATATGCCCTCCCATACCTGCTGAAGACCAGTGGTTCCCTTGTTGGTGTCTCCTCCGTTGCCGGATATAAAGGACTTCCGGGCCGTACAGGCTATTCAGCCTCGAAATTCGCAATGCACGGACTGCTCGAAGTCATCCGCATTGAGAATATGAAAAAAGGACTTCATGTGCTGATCGCCTGCCCGGGCTTTACTGCCAGCAATATCCGCAACGTGGCCTTATCGAAAGATGGCAGTTCACAGGGAGAAACACCCCTGGATGAAAGCAAGCTGATGCCTGCCGAAGCCGTTGCATCCCATATCTGTAATGCAATAGAAAGAAGAAAAAATTCGCTGGTCCTCACCACCATGGGCAAAATGACCGTCCTGCTGAACAAGTTCTTCCCGAAATTCATGGACGGTATGGTTTACAACCATATGGCCAAAGAGCCGGATTCACCGTTCAAATGATTTACGGGTTATGGTTCGCCCGCTCAGTTGAAGATATTCCTGGTGGAATGCGTTGATAAATTCAATACCAGTCGAGAAATGCAAGATAGTCAGGGGCTGCGAGGAAGGGCGAACCAATGGTAAAAGTTATTGCATTCGATCCGTCTGCATTAATGACGGTAACACTCAGGTCCCCGCTGATATAAGCAATTCTTGAACCGTCCCTGGACCAGCAGGATGGACTGTCGGAAAAGTTACTGGCTACCTTTACAGGCGCGCTTCCATCCATTTTCATCACATACAGGTCATTATACCTGAAATAACATATCCTGCTTTTGTCAGGAGCCCAGTGGAAATCTATACTGTCGTGAATATCAGCCAGTTTTACGATTGATCGATCCGATAAGGTCAGACTCCAGAGTGCATTGGCATTATGAAATAATAACTGCGAGCCGTCATGAGTCCATACGGAAAAACTTCCTTTTGCAAGCAAATGGAAACCGCCCTCATTGATATACCCGGCAGAGTCGGCTACTATATTGGAATGATCGGGTAATTCTTTCATGGTACTCAAACCAATATTTGCTCCGTCGGGCGACCATTCCCCAAGATAAGGATACCTCCCGTACGGAAGGAAAATATACCGAACTAAACCTGAACCGTCTGCGTTCATAAAGCATAGAGAATCGCCTAAAGTTCCGTCCGTGCCATAGATTTCATGAAGAAATGCTATCTTCCTGCCATCGGGTGAGAAAACAGGGGCAGAACCTTCGAATTCCCTTTTATCGGGCCCCCATCCGTTCATGAGATAAAACCAGTCTCCGCAATCATACAGTATTTTTGTACCGTCGGGTGACCATTTGCCGGCACCGATGTCGGGCTGGTCTGCAACCTTCGTTATCCCGGTTGAATTCATAATATAAACTCTGCTTACATTATCGTGATGACTCCGGGTCAGGAATACGAAGGTACCACCCAGTTCCCCGGGCCAGTAATTTGTTTCCTTTTTTTTGCAGCCACTGTCCGAAACAAAAATAATAATGACCAGGATAAGTGATAATAATTGTTTCCCTTTTGTTTTCATATCATGGTTATTAACAATGATTTTCTCTACCTCTCTACCTCGCTACCTCACTACTTACTTCTCGGATGAAACTGTATGATTGTACTGCGCAGATATTCCCGATCTAAATGCGTGTAGATCTCAGTCGTGGTGATGGATTCATGCCCGAGCATTTCCTGGACCGCGCGCAGGTCGGCTCCGCCCTCAACAAGAGAGGTGGCGAAGGAATGGCGGAAGGTATGCGGACTGATGGTTTTCTTTATCCCCGCTTTTGCTGCAAGGTCTTTTATAATATTGAATATCATTACCCTGCTTAACTTAGTCCCCCTGCGGTTCAGGAAAACGAAATCTTCATTCCCCGTCTTTATCGGTACACCCGTCCTGATATCCTTTAAATAATGTACGATCTCGTTATGTGCTGTATCGCCAAGAGGAACCAGCCTTTCCTTGTTTCCTTTTCCTACCACCTTGATAAACCCGTCGTTGAAATACAAATTGGTAACCTTCAGGTTGACCAGTTCCGAAACACGCAACCCGCATCCGTACAGTACCTCCAGTATGGCTTTGTTGCGTTTTCCTTCGACTGTACTCAGGTCGATCACACCTGTCATTTCATTGATCTCTTCGACAGTGAGGAAAACCGGAAGTTTACGCCCTGTCTTGGGCGATTCGAGCAGCTCGGTAGGGTCTTTGCGGATGAGATTCTCAAGAAGCAGATACTTATAAAACCCCTTCAGACCTGAAACTATCCTTGCCTGCGACGTTGCTGTCATACCCAACTCGCTGATCCACCGTAAAAAATTCTGAAGATCTTTCAGCGTTATCTGTTCAGGAGTGCAAGGGTTGCCTTTAAGTTCAAGATATTGTGTAAGTTTAAGCACATCATGTACATAAGCTTCGATGGAATTCATCGAAAGGGACTTTTCGAGACGGAGGTAGGATTTATATCCCTGAATAAAAGAATTCCAGCGCATCGGATGATTTATGTAGTCTTAGGATTGATTGACAGGTTAAAAGTATTAAATAATTTTTGTTTATTCCGGGAAAGTTTGTACTTTTGCAGTCCGAAAATTTCTAAGAATAATTTTTCATGGCAAAGAAGAGCAAAGACCAGAGAATTCAAGTGATTCTGGAGTGCACAGAGCAGAAAACTAGCGGTGTGCCGGGGATGTCGCGTTACGTCACCAAGAAGAACAAGAAGAATACCCCCGAAAGACTGGAGTTGAAAAAGTACAACTCGTACCTCAAGAAAATGACTGTTCACAAAGAAATCAAATAAGTTGAGATATGGCAAAGAAAGTAGTTGCTTCATTTAAAGGTTCAGCCACCGGTAAGGATTACACCAAGGTGATCCGCATGGTGCGCTCTAATAAGACCGGAGCTTACGTATTCAAGGAAGCTATGGTTCCCAACGACCAGGTTAAAGACTTCCTTGCAGGAAAGCACGATTAATCAGATTCATTTGATCATGGAAAGCTTTTTTCAATTGAAAAAAGCTTTTTTTATATAAACTCTTACCATGGGCCTGTTCAGTTTCCTGAGTAAAGACAAAAAGGAAGATCTCGACAAGGGGCTTGAAAAAACCAAGACCAGCATCTTTTCAAGGATTTCCAAGGCTGTTGCCGGCAAATCAAAAGTCGACGACGAAGTCCTGGATAATCTTGAAGAGATACTTGTGACTTCGGATGTGGGAGTGGAGACCACTGTCAGGATAATCGAGCGCATACAGAATCGTGTTGCCAGGGACAAATTCCTGGGCACTGCCGAGTTGAATACCATACTTAAAGAAGAGATTGCAGGGCTGCTGCTTGAGAATTCCATAGAAGACCAGAAGGGCTTCGACTTTGCACTTCCCTATAAACCCTATGTGATCATGGTGGTAGGAGTGAACGGGGTTGGAAAGACCACCACCATAGGCAAACTCGCCTATCACTTCAAGAAAGCAGGCAAGTCGGTTTTGCTGGGTGCAGCCGATACATTCAGGGCCGCTGCGGTCGACCAGCTGAATATCTGGGCCGAAAGGGTGGATGTCCCCATCATCATGCAGGGGATGGGAGCCGATCCTGCTTCCGTAGCATATGATACTGTCAATTCGGGAATATCACGTGGCAGTGATGTGGTGATCATCGATACGGCAGGGCGCCTTCACAACAAGATCAACCTGATGAACGAGCTTTCCAAGATCAGGAAGGTTGTTCAGAAACTTATTCCTGAAGCACCCCATGAAGTACTCCTTGTTCTTGATGCTTCAACCGGCCAGAATGCCTTTGAACAGGCCAAACAATTCACCGCCGCCACCGAAGTCAACGCCCTCTGCCTTACCAAGCTTGACGGAACTGCTAAAGGCGGAGTAGTCATAGGTATTTCAGACCAGTTCAGGATCCCCGTTAAATATATTGGTGTGGGAGAAAAGCTTGAGCACCTGCAGATCTTTAACAGGGTGGAATTCGTCGATAGTCTTTTCAAATAAATAAAACCGGTTGAAAACCAGGTCCAGGCCTCATCATATCGGAATCGTTTCACTTGGCTGCGCCAAAAACCTCATTGATTCCGAGCTCCTGCAAAAACAGCTGGATGCCGGCAACCTTAAAATCTCCTTTGATCCTTCATCAATAAAAGGCCTCGATACCATGGTCATCAATACCTGCGGTTTTATTGGTGATGCAAAAAAAGAATCGATAGATACCATACTCCAGTATGTGCAGGCCAAGGAACAGGGCAGGCTTAGCCATGTGTTTGTCATGGGATGCCTTTCGGAAAGATACCGTGACCAGCTAAGGAAAGATATTCCCGAGGTGGATGCTTATTACGGGGTCAACGAACTCAGGAAGATTGTAAAAGATCTCGGAGGGCATTACAACAGCCACCTGCTCGGAGAAAGGATGATCTCCACTCCTTCACATTATGCTTACCTGAAAATAGCCGAAGGTTGTGACCGTAAATGCTCATTCTGCGCCATTCCGGGAATACGGGGGGCCCACGTTTCACGCCCATCCGCCGACATTATTAAAGAAGCTGAAGGGCTCGTTGCCAAAGGCGTAAAGGAGATTATTGTTATCTCCCAGGATACAACTTATTATGGCCTGGATATATATAAAAGACGTAAGATAGCCGGATTGCTTGAAAAACTGGCAGAAATCAATCCAGATGGCTGGATCAGGCTCCATTATGCTTATCCCCATGGCTTTCCTTCAGATCTTCTGCAGGTGATCGCCGATCATGACAATATCTGCAGTTATATTGACATCCCTCTCCAGCATATCAATAACAGGATACTGAGGTCGATGAAACGGGGGCTTTCATCAGAAAAAACCCGTCAGCTGGTAAGTACGATCAGGGAAAAGATACCTGGCGTTACCCTTAGAAGCAGTTTTATTACGGGTTACCCTGGCGAAACCGAAAAGGAGTTCACCGAATTATATGATTTTATTGCGGAGACAGGGTTTGACAGGCTTGGCGTCTTTACTTATTCGCATGAAGAGGACACCTCTGCTTATAAACTGAAGGATGATATCCGCCAGAAAATAAAACAGGAAAGGGCTGATAAGATCATGACCTTGCAGCAGGACATCTCGATGATGAGGAATAAAGCCAAGGTGAGCAGGATTTTCAAAGTCCTGGTAGACAGGACCGAAGGTGATTACTACATTGCCCGCACCGAAGGCGATTCCCCCGAAATTGACAATGAGGTGCTGATCCCTGTTACCGGCAATAAACTGAAGCCCGGAACGTTCGAAGAAGTAAAGATTATCTCGGCCGAAAGCTTTGATCTTTATGCAGAACCTGTAAACAGGCTTGGACAAAGACGGAAATAATTTTAACTTTGTGCCGTATCCCATTGTTATTCCAAAAAATAAACTAAGCATTATGAAAAAGAATTTCCTTGTTGCAATTGCATTCCTGTTCCTCATGACTATTGCGGCCATGCCTAAGGCCGGCGCCCAGGTAAAAGCTACCGACACTCTAAACCGCAACGATGTTGCAGGTTTTAAAACAGGCTATTGGGAAGAAAAAACAGGCGAGATCCTAAGCAAAGGATTTTATATCCAGGGAAAAAAAGAAGGCTCATGGGTGAGTTTTTACCCGAACAATATTCTCAACAAACTTGAGGAGTATAAAGCAGGTCAGAAAAACGGACCGACTGTATCGTTCGATCGCAGGGGTAAGGTCCTGTTATATGAAGCCTACCGCAACGGGCAGCTAAATGGTCAGCAGATCATGTATTCACAGATCAGTGATTTCCCTCTTTCCGAAACGAATTACCTTAACGGGATGAGATCCGGAATGTACCGCCTCTATTATGATAACGGCAAGATACAGGAAGAATCGAATTACCTCAACGACCAGAGGGATGGCATGTCGCGCTGGTACAATAAAAACGGAAGGCTGCTGGCCCAGTACAATTACAAAAGCGGCAATTTCGAAGGTCCCCAGAGAACATACTATGATAATGATACTATCCAGATCCTTTCGAATTACAGCAAAAACGAATTTTCGGGGGATTACACAGAGTATTACAGGAATGGTAAGTTCAAGGTCACTGGGAAATATACGAACGGGCAGAAAGACGGCCCCTGGACCGAATTCGATGAAACAGGAAAAGCTGTAAAAACCACCAAGTTCAAAGTAAGCAGCCCTGCAAAAAAATAGTGATGCGAAAGGTAAAGAATCCTTTTGTAGCATATGAAGGGTACAACTGTTTTGGCTGTGCCCCGGGTAATTCCTTAGGACTTAGGATGACTTTTATTGAAGAAGGCGAGGAGATCGTTTCATATTGGGAACCCCAAAAACATTTTCAGGGATACCATACCATTTTGCACGGAGGGATACAAGCCACTCTGATGGACGAGGTTGCTTCGTGGTTTGTTTACGTGAGACTGAAATCGGCAGGTGTTACTTCAAAAGCTGAGATCCGCTATATCAAACCCTTGTATGTTGACAGGGGAACGCTCACTATAAGGGCTTGCCTTTTGCAGATGAGACGGAACCTGGCCGATATTTCAGTAAAGATATTTGATAATGAAAATGTGCTTTGCGCTGAATCAGTGATGGTGTTTTTTACTGTACTTCCTGAAAAAGCTAAGGAAAACTTATATTACCCCGGGCATGAAAGCTTCTTTGATACCGAAGGGTAAAGGAATACAGATGTCCCCAATTTGTACATTGTACATGGTACATTGTACATTACCAGGTTTTATCGTCCGTTTTTTATAAGATAATTTTTCGGAACAGGTCTTGGTTTGGTACCGTATAAGGCTCCGTAATTGCTTTTATTCTTCTTCATCTTGCTTTGGCGTCCGCTCCCGTATGCATCACAGGAAAATTTATTCTTTGCACAGCCGGCAAAAATGGTCAGAAATATAATGCCTGAAAGTAAAGTCCGGGATGAAAGCCGTGTAATCCAAGAGGGTAAAAAGTGCATATTCGGTTATTGTACACACAAAGGTATAAATAAATTGCTTTTCCTGCAGATGGCATATCTAAAAGAGGAATTTGTATCTTCGCGAGCATGAAGGGCAAACTGATCATTTTTTTCTCTCTGTTAACGCTCATGCTGAGCTCTGAAGTTGTTTCGGGGCAGTACCCTGGCCCCCCGGGCCAGGCAGGGACTACCGCCATCAGGAAGGACAGCTCCGTTTTTTATTCCTGGGCAGTGAAATGTACGGTGGAAAGGGGATTTGTTAATATATCCGACACCAATTACCTGTATAACAATTCCAACAGGGCATCGTACGGTAATGTTTTTATGGCCACGGACTTTCCCGATGGACTGGTGCTCAGCCTTGGCGACGGTGGAATAGCTACAGTCAGCTTCGATACCATTATCTCCGACCATGCGGGCTGGGATTTCGCTGTTTTCGAAAACTCTTTCAGCGACGGCTTCCTCGAACTCGCTTATGTAGAGGTAAGTTCAGACGGTATCCATTTCGTAAGGTTTCCTTCGGTCTCGCTAACTCAAACCCAGCAGCAGGTGGGGACCTTCGATACGATAGACACCAGGAATATCTATAATCTTGCCGGGAAATACAGGCTTTTTTATGGAACCCCTTTCGATCTTTACCAGCTTAAAGACAGCAGCACGATTGACATCCATCATATCACCCATATAAGGATCATCGATGTGGTTGGCTGCCTGCAGGATGCCTATGCAAGGTTCGATTCACAGAACCATAAAATCAACGATCCCTGGCCCACGCCTTTTGACACCGGGGGATTCGACCTCGACGCGGTGGGGCTTCTTCATAACGCACCCACCGGTGTAGACGATAAAAAAACACCTGATGTAAGCATCCTCCCTAATCCCTGTTCCGGTGAAGCCAGGTTTTTTGCCCATACCTCAGTCAGGTTGAATTTTGAGATTACCAACCAGATGGGTAAAACAATACTGCAGTCAACCTTTTCGGCCAGCACAATTGTTGACGTTTCAAACCTTACTCCGGGTATTTACTTTGTGAGTTTTATCAATCCCGAGACATCGACCCGGTTAACCAAAAAGCTTCTGAAATATTAGCACCCTGATCAAATACATCTTAACAATCGGGCTTTCTTGTTATTTTCTGCTTCTGCATCAGGGCAGTGCGTTTGCTCAGGCATCCAAAGACACAGTGCACCTGAAAGAGGCCGAAGTCAGGGCCAACCTTGTTCCTGACAACAAGGGCTACAAGAGGGTGACTTTCGATTCCCTGATCCTTGTTCCTTACCGCGAAGGCGACCTTTCGGCTATATTATCGCAGATATCTACCATCTTTATAAAGCAATACAGCCCCGGAAGCCTTGCCACCACCTCCTTCAGGGGAACCACGGCAAGCCACACCCAGATAGAATGGAACGGTATCAGCATGAACAGTCCTATGCTTGGCCAGTCAGACCTTTCACAGATCCCTGTTTCAGCTTTCGACCAGATAGAAGTGCTTTACGGAGCATCAGGACTGACCAAGACCAGCGGCGCATTCGGAGGGGTCGTTAACCTGGTGACCAATCCCGACTGGAATAACAGGATACATGCATCTTTAGGACAAACCATTGCCAGTTTCAATAATTATACAACCCTGGGGGAATTTGTAGGAGGAAACTCTTCATTCCAATCCCATACCAGGCTCAACTACACCACCGCACTTAATGATTTCCCTTATTATAATGAAAATACGGGCGAAACAGTTAAACAACATGATGCCAAAGTGCTTCAATATGGCATTACCGAAGAGGCTTTCTGGAAGATCAAAGACAAGCATATGCTGGCGGCCCATATATGGTACAGCTATGACGACAGGGACATACCTCCCCAGGTTGTGGGGTATTATTATCCCCAGAAAACCCTGGTTAAAACATTAAGGTCAATCCTCGAATACAAGCTGGTGGAAAAATTCTGGAATTTCTCGGTCAAAACATCACTGGTCAACCAATTCATGAATTACAGGGAAGACAGCTTGTTTATGAATTACAATCACAGGTATAACTCCTGGCTCACTTCTGCAAGGTTTACTTATACCAGGATTAAAAACCTGACCATCAAACCCGGGCTGGACTATAATTATGAATATGTGAAGTCCGATTCTTATAATGGCATTAAAACCAGGAACACACTGGGGTTTTACTTTCAATCGGAATATGATTTCAACACCCATGTAAAAACCACGCTGATACTGCGTGAAGACTATCTCGACGGGGCATTCATGCCGTTTATTCCCTCATTGGGAGTTTCATACAAACCGTTCAACAAGGTAAACCTGTATTTCAATGCAAATGCCTCGAGGAATTACAGGTATCCGACGCTGAACGACCTTTACTGGAACCCGGGAGGCAATCCCAACCTGAAACCTGAATACGATAATGGCATCGAGGGAGGTGCTACCTATAACTTTCCATCGCAAAGCGGTAACTTTTTTATTGAAACCGCCGTATCAGGATATTATTCATGGATGCATGACATGATAGTCTGGAACCCTGTTCCGTCAAACCCGTCGATATGGGAACCTCAGAATGTCAGTGAAGTTAATGCCCGGGGAATTGAAACAAGCCTTAATCTGAAGTGGAAGATCAGGAAATTGCAGATCACTATGTCGAATAATTATACTTTTTGCAGGTCAACTAACGCGAAGACAACTTCCCCTGAAGATAAGTCCCTCGGCATGCAATTAATCTATATTCCTGAGAATACTTATAACGGAACCCTGAATCTCAATTGCTGGAATTTCACCCTGGGGTACAACCTTTCATTTGTTGATAAAAGATACACATCATCTGACAATCAATCATATATGCCAGGTTATTCATTGTCGAATATTATTTTCGGCAAATCATTCAATTTGCCTGATTTTGTTATATCTTTACTGGCGAAAGTCAATAATCTTTTCAATCTCGATTACCAGAGCGTAAAGAATTGGCCAATGCCTGGAATTAATTATTCATTAACTGCGAAGTTTGAATTCAAAAAATAAAGCCACTATATTAAAGAACATCAAACATAAGGTTCTCCGGGAAGGCAGGTTAATTATCCTTGCTGGTCTTGGAGTTTGTGTATTTACAGGATGTTCAAAGACACCTATTCGTGAGAAACAGGATACTAATCCTGTTGAAACGGTTACCTATAATAAAGGTGTTTTCGTTATCAACGAAGGTAATTATACCTGGGCCAATGCATCGGTATCTTATATTGCCGGAATATCCGATGTTATTTACCAGGACATATACCAGGCCGCCAACAACCGGGGTCTGGGCGATGTGGCCCAATCCATGAATATCCTCGGAAACAAAGGATTCATTGTTGTCAACAATTCGAATAAGATCGAGGTGGTTTCGCTTACCGATTTCAAATCAGTGGCCACCATCACCGGGTTCAATTCCCCAAGGTATATTGCCTTTGTCGATTCGACCAAAGCCTATGTCACCAACATGCAGAAAAACATTTCTGTTGTTGACCTGCATAAAATGACAATTTCCAAAACCATTGCAACTCCATACTGGACTGAAGGACTGTTACATTTCGGGAACTATATGTTTGTCACCTGCATCGGTGGTTTCAACCAGACCACTGCAGACCGTAAATCCCAGGTCTATATTGTGGATACCAGGAGCGATATTATTGTCGACAGCCTCGCAATGGGCAAGGAACCTGTAAGCATCACCGTGGACCGTAAAAACAAGATCTGGGTCATCTGTACCGGGGGGTATAATAATTATGAGGCTCCAACGCTGAAGAGGATAGATCCTGCCCTGATGATAGTGGAAAAAACTTTTACTTTCCCTGTCCAGCAAGGCGTTCCCAGCAGGCTTTGCATCAATCCGACCGGTGATACTTTGTATTTCATTAACGGCGGGATTTTCCAGATGTCAGTCAGCGCGACAGACCTGCCTTCAACCGCTTTAATCCCTGCAAACGGGCATCTGTTTTATGGCCTGGGTATCGATCCGAATACAGGTGAAGTCTATGCGAGTGATGCGGTTAACTACACACAGAACGGCTATGTTTACTGTTGCAGCCAGTCCACCGGACAAATTCTGCACACTTACACCGCAGGGCGTATACCGGGCTCATTCTGTTTTGAGTCCTTTTCGAAGAAGTAATTCAGAGAATTTCTTTTAATATCACACGGAACTCGCTAAGAATCATAGCAGTCGCTCCCCATATGATATTACCGTCGATGTAAAAGCATGGAAAATTTGCGCTCAGCCCCATGAACAGCTTGATCCTTTTACTCTGCACATGCCTGTCGTCGAGAAAATCAGGGAGCCTGACTTCTATCATTTCGTCCACTTCCCTGGGATCTGCCTTGAACTCCGGCCTTTGTTCAGCCCAGCCTAAAGCAGGGGTTACGATATAATTGCTGGGAGGGATATACAAAGGAGTAAGGGTTCCAATGATGTTGACTGCTGATGGCTTTATCCCTACCTCTTCCTTTGCTTCCCTGATGGCTGTTGCCACCAGGTCACTGTCGCTTGGTTCAAACTTCCCGCCGGGAAGACTGATCTGGCCTGAATGAACCCCGGTATAATCGGGCCTTCTCATCAAAATAAAACAAATCTCACCGTTTTTCGGATACAGCAGCAATAAAACCCCGCTGGGTCTTGCTGAAGACATAAGGCCAGTTCGGAATTTAAAATTCACCCGCTTGCGGCTGGCCATGATTAGCTGGGATTCCAGTCCGGGAAGTGGCAGTTTGAATCGTTGATCAAGCTTTTCAGTAAGTAATAGAAGATCTGTCATACTTTTTACAAAAATAATGCAAGGAAGCTTTGGTTTTTAATTTAATTAGTAATATTGCAGGCGAATTTCATCATCATGACAAAAGAGAAAAAAGATCCTTCGGGCAGTACCCATCCCCAGCAGGAAGATATACTGGATCTTGTTTTATATAATGACGAGGTGAATACCTTTGACTTCGTTATTGAAACACTTGTTGACGTTTGCAAACATAATTCTGAACAGGCTGAACAATGTGCCACGATCGCGCATATGAAAGGCCGTTGCCCCGTTAAGAACGGTGTTGCCGGAATTCTCCTGCCAATGAAATCGGAAATGATAAACCGGGGGCTGATAGTCACTATAGAGTAATTAACAGCTTTTCAACAGTTTATTCACACCCCCGGTACTCATCCCGCAGAACATCATAATAATCAGATTCTTACGAGATTGGACTTATTAACAAATTGTTAATAAGTCTTGTTAGTTTAATGTTAACAGAAACAGCCTGAAAAAATTGACCTGAGGCCCGGCCTGATTTTATATTTGTGATACAGGTATACGATAAAAGGCCGGCCCCAAACCGGTCACAATAACCAAAGCCTGGCGTTCCCTTAAGCTACGGTTTTCGGGAGGCGTGAAGCGGAATCTCTCGGCCAGACGGATTCCGCTTTGGTTTTAATCCGGATCACGATTCACGGTTCACCAGTCACGGTTCACAAAAAATAGGGGAGCACTGCTTTCCTTTCGGCAGGATAGTCGGGGAAAGTAGCCTGGTACCAGCGATGGTGATGCAGTGCGCGGGGCAGGAGGTTCACCATGGTCCACACAGCAAATGCAAGACCGGGAGAACTCCAGGTCATCAGCGCATACCCGAACCATTCAAGGATCTCGCCGAAATGGTTAGGGCATGAGATGAATCTGAATAAACCGCCTTTTGGTATAACATACCCGGTTTCGCCAGGTTTTCTAAGGTGGATCAGGATATTGTCTGATTGCATGTTGATGAACATTCCTGTAAAGAAAACTATGATCCCGCCTATGAATCTTGGGTCCTGCAGCCATGCAGCGGTATGTTCATCGGCCAGGTTGCCGAGGTAATACCCGTTGATGAACCCGTTTACCAGGTTGAAGAAAATGGCCATGAACATAATAGCCATAGGCATTTTCTTTCCTTTGGTCCTGAGCCTGAATGGGAAAATGATATCGCGGTTGATATAATGGATGGCATACAAACTGAAAAATATCCAGGTGGGGGCATTGTGGGTAGGAGAGCCCATCAGGAAAAAGATAACAAATACAAGAAGGGCAGGGGCTTCCATGATAATCCACCCCCAGCGGTTGCTGATCATCGCTCCCCATTTTGATGAGGTATGACGTCCGTAAGGAGCGACATACCTGAGGACAAAAGGAAAACTCACCAGGCCGATGGCGATCCAGAGATATACTATGACATAAAATACGGAAGGAGTGATCATGCTTTTTTGTTTAAATAATTATTTTGATTGAACCAGCTGATAAGGTCTTTGATGGTTTCATCAAGAGGACGGGGATTGAGGCCCAGCTCAGACCTTGATTTGGAATTGTCGATAAACCTGCTGCCCTTGGCTATGATCTCGAGAGATTCTTTGGTATAAAGTGGCTCATTGCCGGTAAGTTTACTGTATGCTGTAATGAAAGGCAACCCAACCTTTGCCGACCAGAAAGGCAGCACGGTCTGCACGGTACTCACACCTGAATGTTTCTTCACACAAGCAGAAAGCTCCTGCACGCTGTGCCACTTCCCTGCAACAAGGTATTTTTGCCCGGGCCTTGCTTTTTCAATAGCCGAAATCGCAGTGCTCACAACATCCCTTACATCGATCCAGTTATAACCCCCTGGAACCAGGGCAGGAATTTTACGGTTGATAAGCTGTAGAACCGCTTTCCCTGTAAGACCAGGTTCAGGGTCTGCAGGCCCAATGATAGCTGTCGGGCTCAGAACAACGGCATCAAGGCCTTTGCTGGCTGCCTCCATAACGGCCCGTTCGCCTTCGGCCTTGCTTCGATCATAGGCAAATGCCTCTGAGCCAACCAGCGGACGATTTTCATCCAGGGCCTTTTCCTGGGGGTCCTGTTGAAAGGCATGGATGGAACTGAAATGAATAAAGCGTTTGACGTTGCGGTCTTTAGCAGCTATAAGCATGTTCCTGGTTCCTTCAGCATTGTTCCTGAAGACCGAACCCGAAGGGTCCCCGGTGATTGAGATCTGCGCTGCAAGGTGAAAGACAATTTCAACCCCGTCCATCAGGTCAAGCAGGGAAGCCTTATCCAGTACGTCGCCCTTTACCAGGGTGAGGTCAAGTTTACTGATTGACTCAGTATGTTTATGGGTGAGAGCCCTTACCTGGAATCCGTTATCCAGCAATGACTTACAAAGATTATATCCTACATGCCCATTGGCTCCGGTAACTGCAATTTTCATAGTTGTTTTTTTGTTCGCCTGCAAAAATAACAATTAAAGATTGTCTGTTGTGCGTTAAGCTGTTTTTAGATTAATTTTACCCAACGAAACAACTTAAAACTATATAAGTATGAAAACATTTAGAAAAATAGTTATCTGGATTCTGGCAGTCATCCTTGTCCTGGTCCTGGTGTCTTACCTTTTACCAAAAAAATACAAGGTGGAACATTCGGTTTACATTAAAGCCAAGCCTGAACTGATCTATGATCTGACAAGTAACTTCAAAAAATGGTCCCTTTGGGAACCCTGGACAAAGGCTCTTGATTCTACCGCAGTATATGAACTTATAGGAAAAGAAGGCCAGGTTGGCACCATCTGGAAATGGAATGGCAAAAAACTTGGTAATGGGCAAATGACAGCCACTGAATATAAACCCGGTCAGTTGTTTGCATACGACCTGGCCTTTGACGATGGGAAGCGACAGTCAAAAGGCAGGATCACCATTGAAACTGCAGGAGATTCAAGCAAGGTTTCCTGGATTGATGAGGGAGACCTTGGATATAATCCTGCAGCCCGGTATTTCGGACTGCTTCTTGAGAAAATGCTTGGGCCGGATTTTACAAAAGGCATGAATAAACTGAAAACTGTTTGCGAAACAAGGGCTTCATGGCCAAGGATTGAAGAAACAACCATGCAGGCACAGGTAACCTTGCTGGTCATGGATTCTGCAGGACCAAAAACCTATTCGCAGGTCATGGGTAAAGGCTTTGGAGAACTCATGGGATATGTAAAAGCCAATAAACTGAAATGTACGGGTGCTCCGTTTGCCATTTATATTAAATATGATACCGTGACAATGAACAGCGTTTTTAATATGGGCATCCCTGTTGAAAAAGCCGATAAAGGGAAGGGCAGGGTCAAAGTCGAGAATTTTCCTGCGATGAACATTGTAAAGGCATATTATTTCGGGCCTTACGACAAAACAGCCGCCGTTTACCTTAACCTTCACCAGTATGTGAAGGAAGCAGAGCTTCAGATCGCCGGCGGACCATGGGAAATTTACATCACTGATCCCATGACCGAAAAAGATCCCTCAAAAGTTGAAACGGATATTTTATTTCCGGTGAAATAACAGCTAAACTGATCATCATGACATGTTTTATATGTAGAATTTTCCTGTCATTAACTTTTAAAAAATCCGGATTTACCGGATTTTTTGTTATACTTTTCATACTATTTCTTAACAGTTCTTTATCCGCCTTCAATGACGGTAAAGGCAAAGCTTCATCACCGAATTTTGACTACCAGATCGGAACATGGAAAGGGTTTAAAACAGCCGCCATGACATTTTCCTTCGATGATAATTACAGGTTTCAGGTCACTCTTGCCAGGCCTATCCTGAATGAACATAATTATAAGGCCACCTACTTCTGGGTCACTAACAGGGTAGGAAAAGGATGGGCTCCCGGCTGGGATACAGCCAATATGATGGCAGCCGAAGGTCACGAGATAGCAAGCCATTCGAAGAATCATCCTGATATGCTGACTCTTGCTCTGAATAATAAATGGGATAGTATCAAACATGAATTAAAAGATTCACGGGATACAATTAATGCAAGGGTTCCTTCACAGCATTGTGAAACATTTGCCTGGCCTTCCGGAGCATGCAACCCTGATTTGATAGATACTGCAAAGAATTATTATATGACATGCAGGGGAACTTCAAATTATTGTAATATGTATGAGCCTGATGACTTCTATAATTTATACAGCCAGCATATTTATCATGATACGCCACTGGAAGAAGTCAACCAGTTCATTGATAATGCTATTGGATACCGAGGATGGCTGATTGAACGCTGGCACGGTTTCCGTAACATGCATGATACGAATGGTTATGAACCTGTACCCATAGGAGAGTTCCATTGTCATGTGGATTACGTAGCGGAACATGAGAAAGACCTTTGGATCTCAACCATTGATTCTGTGGTCAAATACATACGTGAAAGGGACATTTCTACCCTGGCGCTCATCGATTCAAACAGTTACCAGGTGGTAACAAGTCTGACCAACTACCTGCCTGATAATATATTCCATTACAAAGTTCCCTTATCTCTGAGGGTAATGATCTATCCGAATATGACCAATGTGTATTTGATCATGCAGGGAACCAGGGTTCTGCCTTTTTTCGTAACCCTGGATGTTAACGGTTCTCATTGGCTGAACTTTGACGCCATTCCGAATGACAGCCTGATCGTGATGCATATGGTTCCGGTAGGTATTCATGACCTTTCCGGCCTGACCAACTGCGCCAAAAACTATCCGAACCCATTCAATTCGACTACAACCATTGAATTTTACCTTATGGCAGGGGAACGTGCCAATATTAAAGTTTATGACATTTACGGAAGCCAGGTCGCCGATTTCAGCAATGAATTTCATGCTGGCCGGAACACCATTGATTTTTACAGGGGCGGGCTCAGGTCGGGGCTATATTCCTGTGTGATCAGAATACCTGGTAAACAACTGAAAATCAAAATGTCGATATTATAATACGATTATTGATTTGTCTTATAATTAATAGTATGCAAAAGATTAACTATTTCTAAACAAAGGTACTGAAAAATTATTCGGCAAAGGCCACTGCTGGCTGTTTCTGAGATTTTGGATAGGGGTATCCAATGACAGTTACGAGTAAAAAAAGCAAACTCAGTTGAGTTTGCTTTTTTTATCGCTTATCTATCTGATCTAATGCCTTTTTGGAGTTTTTTATGGCATTTTGCATGAAGTCATCAATCGTCATTCTCATTTCTTTAATATCAACTTCCATCTGCTCGAGTCTGGTTTTAAGATGATCAAGAACTTTTACTGTTGAAATCAAGTCCATAGTCTCATCAAACTTCAAACTGCTTGCTTTATTAAGCATTGGACCTCTACCAGTGTAAAGCCAGACCTCATTTATTTCTTGATATCGAGTTAAAATCTTATTGTAATTCTTTGTCGAGATATTCTTTCCCGACATATAGTTATAAATGCTTTGCTTGTCAATACTGCATTCTCGGGCAAATTCAGCAGGAGATACTTTTAAGTATTTTATCAGTTCTTCCAGTCTTTCTTTAATTCCTTCCATAT